>Ga0210400_10000045_pt1 | contig 202431 bp, 178 predicted proteins | sample IncBWH26MmetaG_FD_155456 | JGI IMG/M metagenome (GOLD analysis project Ga0210400, IMG submission 155456) | Forest soil microbial communities from Barre Woods Harvard Forest LTER site, Petersham, Massachusetts, United States - Inc-BW-H-26-M | ecosystem: Environmental > Terrestrial > Soil >... | reverse complement strand
TCTGCTGAAAGCTCGGGTGGTAATCTACGCCTATTAACAACATGTTCGGCTCCTTTCTCCCGAGCCTCTGGTCGTCAAGCAACCAAAGTTTACTCGGGTCGAGGAGCCGACATTGTTATGCAATCAAGTGGAGGCTAGTACTATATGGACGGTCTGCGCGTTTACAGGGACCTGAGGTCGTTCCTGGGATCGTTGCTGTTGCCATACGGCTTTATTTAGTGGAACGCAAGAGTGCCATCGGACCAATAGGGCACTTCGATTGGGACGGTCCGCAGCGGCGGCAGGTCTTTGTTCAGTGGACTATCCGGTTTGTCAGGGTCCGGGAACCACATAGACGTGGAAGAAATGGGTGAGTTCGGATCATTGGCGTCCAATTCGGCAGGATCTTTCATCGGCAAGAAAAACATCACGTGGCATAAATTGTGTGAATGGCCCAAATGGGTAAGGTATGCATCCTTGGACATCATATAGCTCATTGCCCCCGGCTCCACCGGCGGAATCTCCTTCTTTGCATACGCCTCTTGAATACCCGCGATGCGCTCTTTTACAGAGGTCACTCCAGCCAGCGTCATTTGCGTCAGCTTGCGATAAATCGGAAGGATCGATCGCACAGCCGCTGGATTGAGGCAAATCGCCCCTCTCTGCTTCGGACTCCAGACGTCATAAAAGTCAATGCTGGCCGTCCATGACGGCCCCGCCATGCACACAAAACCGTTCGTACCTTTGACCGCTGTTTCCCAGCCTTTGGGCGTCAGCACCAAAACAGACGCATCCTTTGAAATGCCCTCCGGAGCGGCGCTTCGCGCCAGAGCGATTGCCGCATTCCGGTCCATTAAATACTGCGAAAGTGGCAGCATCTTCGGATAGGGCCTCTCTGCCTCCTGTGCCCGCGTGCTCGCAGTCATGCTCAGCAAACTCACGAGCGCAAGCGCTCCCACTGCAACTCTGGCTGCAATCTTTTCGATCTTTGCAAATCGCATCATGCTCCTTTTCGTTTCCTTCCTGCCGAAGATGTGTCCGCAACTGCTCAAGGCTCGAAGCTTAGCTTGCTCATGGCTGGCGATTCCACTGTTCAGCCCATGTGGACGCGTCGATGCCGCTGCCATGTGGTTCGGCACGTTGGTGAAGTCAAAATACACCGCCCCGCGGACGCTACTGCTGCTGAGACGCGTTGCAACCGAAGGTCCAAACTCAAACCCTGTCATTTGCAGTGGCTTAGGGCAGCATTGATCCGCCGGAATTATGGGTTTCTGGATGACTCTTGGGAGAATAGTGTGTACACGTCAGTTCTTACATCTCTGGGTAATCGTCTGCCAACGACTTTCAGATTCGGGAGTGGTTCTGTAGCCAGTCGTAGCCTTGCCGCCAAATGAAGAGCTTCTCCCTGAAGTTCGGGTCATTCGGAGCATGCGACGGCACAGTAATGCCCGACCACGCGCCACTCAAAACTCCGGCAAGGTCCCGGTTAGTCGGCAAGCCGGACGAGTCCCGTACCATTACCCTTCAATCGTTAAATGAAGGTTACTGAAGTTTGCGGAAGAAGAAAGCCCCAGGACCACTCGCCACCTGGGGCTTTGTCAATCGAACGAGACTCTGTCCCCGAGTGCCCTTCCCGTTCGAGTATCTTACTCTATGCATATCTTAATTTCGCAAACCTAGGCCTGTCGTTGCCCGAGAGCAATCACAAAGTTGTCGCAAAGCAATTCTGCGCAGGCGGCCGGAGTCTGGCGTACCCCCAAAAGGGTGATTGTTTTCGGGCATGATCGACCGTGCCAAATCTTGTGGTTGAGATTTGGCATTTTAGGCATCACGATTCGGCTTCGCATCCTTACCATTGCGAATCGCACTCGGCCATGGATTTGGTATCAAGCATTTTCGCGCTAACTCCCGATTAGTCGGGTTACCAGTCAAGTTCCGTACCATCAGTTCGTTTGTCGAGTTAGCGCGTCAACCAGGACTTTGTCCCCTCCCGGACTTCACGGCAAGATTGCCGTTCCAAATTTGCGGCGAATTGCGCATCATGGTGGCTGCCCGGTCCCAGGAAGGAACTGGGATGAAAAGAATCGCTTTGCTGGTACCGCTGGTTCTAGTGTTTGCGGCAGGTCATGCCGCGGCTCAGGATGTAACCTACAACTTCGACCGAGACACGGATTTCTCCAAATTCAAGAGCTATAAGTGGGTAGACATCAAGAGCGTCCAGCAGGTCGACTACATCACTTCGCGTGAAATCGCCTCCGTGATTGACGCCGAGCTGGCCAAAAAAGGCCTTCTCAAAACGGATTCGGACCACGCCGACCTTTACATCGGTTACCAGACGGCCCTCAGCAGACAGACACCGTGGATGGCGTATCACGACGGCTGGGGCTACGGCCCGGGGTGGGGCGGTGGATTGGCCGCGCTTTCCGAGGCGTCCATCCACGCCGGGCAGCTTGACGTGGACATATATGCGGCGGCAGAAAAGAAACTGGTGTGGCGCGGCGCCGTGTCGAACGCGGTCGAGCTCAAACTAAATCTCGACAGAAGTGAAAAGAAGATCCAGAAGTCCGTGGAGAAGCTGCTGAAGAATTATCCGCCGAAGAAACAGTAAGAACGCGAATCGGAAACATGGGCCTCGGACAACCGCCAACCGTGTAATCGGAAGGGTCCATACTGCACCCACTTTTCGGGGAAGCGCGTTAATCGGAAGCTGGGCCGAAAAAACAAGCCCACTGGTTGTAAACTCGGGGCCATCATGCATCCCATCACAATCGGCGCGTTGTTCGCTCTCCAGTGTTTCCATGTGCTGTTCCTGGCCTTGCACGACTGGATTCCGCTGGGATCGCTCAACGACGTCAAAGCCGTACGCGTGGCGAATCCCGTTCGCAAATTGATCAGTGGAACGCTGATCAGCCTCACTCCCTTTGCGATTGGACTCTATGGCAGTGCTCTTCACCTTGACGGAGCCTACCCGTCGTGGTTGGTCTGGTGGCTCTGGATCAGCTATAGCCTTTTATTCCTCGGTGAGCTGCAGGCCTGGTGGGTTCCATACCTGTTTCGCTCCGAGCCAACTAGGGCAGCGCGCTACGAATCGATGTTCGGAGCAACGCACGCTTTCCTGCCCGAGCGCAACGGCATTCGACCGAATACTCTGCACGTGATCCTTCACCTGGCAACCCTCGCCACGTTGTTTGTTTTAGCTGCGCTCGCGGTAGCACGGGGGTGAGGTAGCCCCTAAGTATTGCGTCGACCCACTGGGACCAGCGCCTTAATGTGGTCCGAGTATCAGAGACACGAGCTGGGTGCCTTGCATCGATCCGCCATTCCCCAAATTGATTCGGGGCAGCTGGTTTTGCTAAGGTCGTCGTCATGTCCGAGCATTCCACAGAGCAGATACGCGAAATGCTCGACTCCCTTTATCGCGTGGATTCGAGACGGATCCTGGCAACCCTGATCCGCTTGCTCGGTGATTTTGATCTCGCCGAGGAGGCCATGCACGAGGCCTTTGCCGCTGCTGTGAGCCTATGGCCGAAGAATGGAATACCCGGCAACCCGCGACCATGGTTGATTTCGACGGCCCGATTCAAAGCCATTGACACTTTGCGGCGAAGGGCAAGATTTGATGCGTCTCAAGACGAGCTCGTGCGATATCTCGAGGCACAAGGGAGTTCGGGAGAAAGGTCCAATGAAGAGGAAAGCCTTGAGGATGATCGGCTGCGCCTGATTTTTACATGCTGTCATCCATCTTTAGCGCCAGAAGCGCACGTTGCGCTCACGTTGCGTGAAGTTTGCGGCCTGACAACTGAGGAGATTGCCCGGGCATTTCTGGTTACGCCGGCAACGCTGGCCCAGCGCATTGTGCGCGCCAAGGCAAAGATTCGAGAGACGCGGATTCCCTACGAGGTGCCGACGCCGCAGGAATTGCCGGAGCGATTGGACGCGGTGCTTCAGGTCGTCTATCTGGTCTTTAACGAAGGTTATTCGGCTGCGGCGGGAACACGGGTGACGCGGGCCGAGCTAACCGGCGAGGCGATTCGACTGGGTCGCTTGCTGGCCGAACTCCAGCCTGAGCCGGAAGTCATGGGGCTGCTTGCCCTGATGTTGCTGCAGGAATCCCGTCGGGCCGCGAGAACATCGCCGACTGGAGAGCTGATTTTGCTGGAGAACCAGGATCGCTCGCTTTGGAACCGGGGACAGATCGCGGAGGGAGTGGCATTGCTGGGGGAAGCCCTGAAGTCCCGCCGCTTCGGCGCCTACACGCTGCAAGCTGCGATTGCGGCCGCTCATGCGCAGGCGGAATCCGTCGCGGCGACCGACTGGGGGCAGATTGTTGCGATTTACGACCAGTTGGTACGAATTCAGCCTTCGCCCGTCGTAGAGCTAAATCGTGCCGTGGCCATTGCCATGCGCGACGGTCCAGAGGCCGGTCTGGCGCAGATTGACGCGGTGCTGGAACAGGGCCATCTGACGAACTACTATTTGGCGCATTCCGCCCAGGCAGATATGTACCGCAGACTCGGCAGGACGACTGAAGCCCGGTCCGCTTATGAGAAAGCTCTCGCCCTGACCCAACAGGAGCCCGAGCGGCAATTCCTGCAAGAGCGGATTCGGCAGCTGAAATAAAAATTGGGATAGCTGTCGATTTTCGGCCTGGCGAACGACTATATGGTGAAGGCAGAATAGCAGGACCGCCAGAAAGTGTTTCCTGGGCGATAGGCTACGCGAAAAATTCGCAAATCGCGTGTCGATTCCCGGCCACCCAGTTCGACGCGTAAGTGGAGCGGCTCCGCGCAACCGGGCACAAGCAGGATTCCGTGCCCAGTGCGGCCTAAGTTCCTATATATAAGGTAGCGGCCCCTGAAACGGCGTCCGCTCAACGCTCAAGGAGAACCCAATGCGCTTCATGATGATCCAGTATCCGAAAGTATACGAAAACGCAAAACCCGGCTGGGTGCCGGACTTCAAAGAGATGGAGGAAATGGGCAAGTACAACGAGGAACTGGGGAAAGCCGGCGTGCTGCTCGCGCTCGACGGGCTGACTCCGCCCGCGACGATGAGCGCGCGCGTCACCTTCAAAGACGGCAAGCCGAAAGTCACCGACGGCCCCTTTCCCGAAACGAAGGAAGTGATCGGCGGCTACTGGATCATCCAGGTGAAGTCGCGCGAAGAGGCGCTCGAATGGGCCTCTCGCATCCCCGCCAAGGATAACGAAATGGTGGTCGAAGTGCGCCGGATGTTTGATCTGACCGACTTCGATCCCGAAACCCAAAAGGAGATCCAAAAGAGGTTCGGCGACGACGTTGCGGCTGAAATGCGCCAGTAATAGCTTCGTAGCTCGCTAAGACTCACCTGCGAATACTTGGCAATACCTGTCGAATTCGTGGTGTGTGGTCATTGCATCATTGAGGTGAAATCCAACGAAGTAGCGATCCAATGGGCTGACTTGGCCCGCTCTCAGGAGGAACGATGCTAAAAAAGAAAGTTGGCGCAATCGCAATCAAGAGCTTCGCACTGCTAGCTGTGCTCGGTGCGGCGTACCAGGCGATGGCCCAGGATGCCACGACACCTTATCCGAAGATGGCCCCGATCGAACAGTACCTCATGACGGATCGGGATGCGGAAATAGCCCTGGCGCGAGGTGCAGCACCGGAGTCCATCTCACGCGATGCAGAGGTACTGGTTCTCGGACGCCATGGGTTCGAGACTGCGGTCAAGGGCAAGAACGGTTTCGTGTGTATCGTGGGACGTTCGTGGACCTCCGCAGCTGATGCTGACTTTGGGGATCCGAAAGTGCGGGTCCCGATGTGTGTGAATGCAGCCGCCGCGCACTCCTACCTTCTACGAATCACAAGAATTACCGAGCTGGCTTTGGCGGGACATACGCTAGCTCAGGTGAACGCGGCCATCGCCGCTGCCATCGACAAAAAAGAACTGCCGCCGATGGAACCCGGGGCGATGTGCTACATGATGTCGAAGGAAGGATACGGCGGCGCGACCATCCCCCACTGGCCTTCCCACCTCATGTTTTTTTATTCGGACCTCGACCCCGCAATCTGGGGAGCGAATCTGCCGGGTTCTCCTGTCTTGGGTGTGGCCGACGCCGAGGAGCACCTGACGCAGTTCGTGGTGGTAGTGCAACATTGGTCAGACGGAACGGAATATCGCGAAGGCTCCGTCGCCGATCATCATCATTAGCACCTGCACGCCCACCAGACATTGGCGGGCAGGGTTCCCATGGGTAAGAGGAAATCTTTTTGAAGGATTTGTCGAACTCCAGTCCCCGATTCGACTATCTAGTGAAGGCGGGGCAACCGCCCGGCTCGTAGGCAGTTAAAGGAAAAGGAGAATTCATGGCGCAGTATTTGGTTGCGATTCACCACCCCGACAAGTTCGACTCGTCCACCGTAACGCAAGAGACGATGCGCGATATCAGCGCGCTCAACAAGGAAATGACGGCGGCCGGCGTCAAGTTCTTCGCCGGCGGCCTGCAGTCGGAAACCAAGGCGAAGTCGCTGCGGGCGCAGCCCAATGGTCAGGTGACTATCACGGACGGGCCGTATCTGGAAACCAAGGAGCACGTGGGGGGCTTTTGGATCCTGGAAGTAGCTAACCTGGACGATGCACTTTCATGGGGCCGCAAGGCTGTCGTCGCCTGCCGTGCGCCGGTCGAGGTACGCCCATTTTTTGAGATGCCCCCCGCAAAATGAGCAATCAACTCACTCGTCGCGACTTCGCTATCCGCACCGCCGGCTTCGGTCTGGCTTTGGGACTCACGCCTGCAGTTACGCTGGCGGAGGCTCAGCAAGCCTCGCGCTCAGAAACTTCGCCGGCGATTGCGGACCCTTATTCCCTTGTCGATCCGGAATTTCTTCCTGTGCTCAAGCAGTTCCCCGCCGTTGACCTCTCAATGGAGATGGTCGTCAAGTTCCGGCAAATGCCCGGCATGCCCCCATTACCTGCTCCCGCGCCGCAGCCCGTGGAGCGGCATATCCCCGGGCCGACAGGAGCACCCGAGGTTCGTCTGTGGGTCGTTGATCCCGCGCCGGCGGAGAAGGGCAAGCCGGTGTTGCTTCACATGCATGGCGGCGGCTTCATGATGACAGACCCTTTCTTGATGCCGCATCTGCAAGGGATCGCGACGGATTGCCATTGCGTCGTCGTCTCGGTTGACTACCGGCTGGCTCCGGAGACGCGCTATCCCGGATCGCTTGAGGACAATTACGCCGCGCTGAAATGGGTTCACGCCCATGCAGCGGAGCTCGGCATTGATCGCTCCAGAATTGCCGTGGGCGGCGAGAGCGCCGGCGGCACCCACGCAGCGAGCCTTGCGATTCACGCGCGCGACCGCAAGGAAGTTCCTATCGTTTTCCAGTTGCTCATCTACCCCGCGCTGGACGACCGAACAGGTAGCACCCGCCAAGCGCCGCCCGGCAGTGGCCAATTTATGTGGAATGCAGGCGCCAATCGCCTTGCCTGGAGCTCGCTGCTCGGAGTTCCAGCGGGTTCGTCCAAGGCGCCGGCGACTGCCGTACCCGCCCGCGTTGCCAGCGTCGCCGGCCTACCGCCTGCCTGGATCGGCGTCGGCGCGATTGACCTGTTCGCCGAAGAAGACATGGAGTATGCGCTCCGGCTCGTCCATGCGGGCGTCGCAACGGAACTCCTGGTCGTGCGTGGTGCCTTCCACGGATTCGATCTCCTCGTGCCGGACGCCGAAGCCTCGAAGCAATTCAGCGCGAGCTGGAAGTCTGCGCTGCGCAAGGCATTCGCCACTGGCAAAGCTGTTTAGCAGAGAAGCTGAAAGCGCCGTCCCCAGGTTTCCGTGTACCGGGACCATGGGCGCATAGGCCTAAGCCGACGTCAGAGAGCTTGGGAAAAAGGGAGGACTCAAATGAGAAAGCTGATCTTCGCGATCAACACGACCCTGGATGGCTGCGTAGACCACACCAAACAATTTGTCGATGAAGAAAAACTTGAATATTTTACTCACCTCATGCGAGAGGTTGACCTGCAGATCTTCGGGCGTAAAACCTTTCAATTGATGGTTCCCTATTGGCCTGATGTCCTCAAAAACCCGTCTGAGACAAAAGCAGAGCACGAATTTGCTCGAGCCTTCGACTCCACTAACAAACTTGTTTTTTCACGATCATTGGACGGCGCTGAATACAAAAATACGAGAATTGTTCGTACGAATCTTCGCGACGAAATACTTAAACTGAAGCAAGAACGGGGCAAACATATTTTGGTCGGTGGTGTAGACATTCCTTCACAGCTCATGGAGCTTGGCCTGATTGACGAATATCGTTTTGTCGTTGGGCCAGCCCTTGCCGGAGCTGGGAGACGGCTGTTGGAAGGTATTAGCCTGCCGGAGAAATTGCAATTAACACTTGTTGAGTCCAAGACTTTTAAATCAGGATGCGTTGCGCTTCGTTACCTGAAACAGTGACAGAAAAGCCTGTTACAGGTGCACTGCTGGCTCAAACCAGTGGAGAGGAACGAGGGGAAGAACAATGAAATACATCTGTTTTGGCTACTACGACAAAGGCAAATTCGATGGCATGACTGAGAGCGAGCGAAACGCCATGTTCGATTCATGCCTTGAATATGACGACCATCTTCGCGCCAACGGACAGTGGAGTGGCGGCGAAGCGCTTCAGGGCCCGGAGACTGCTTTGACCCTCTCTTGGAAGAACGGCAAAGTGGCAACGACCGACGGCCCCTTTACCGAAACCAAAGAACAACTCGGCGGCATTCTCGTGCTCGAGGCAAGGGACATGAATCATGCTGTACAGCTCATCGGCCAGCATCCGGCTCTGACGTATGGCAACATTTTCGAGATTCGGCCAGCGGGGGACATGAATGAAGTCATGAGGGCAAGCGAGCAGCGGCGGCGAAAGGATACCTCGCGATGAGGGCGGCCACGAGCGAAAGCACGAGAGAAAGAATGATCAGTGTCACGGCCTTAGTTCTACTAATAAGCATCGGTTCGCTTGTGCCGAACGTGGCGGCACAGGCGGATAAATATCCGAAAATAGCGCCTGTCGACCAATACTTGATGGAAAGGAATGCTGAGATTCTGCTGGCACGGAGCGCCGCTCCCGATTCCATATCCAGCGACGCGACGGTCTTGATCTTGGGACGGCAAGGCTACGAGACAGCCGTCGAAGGCAGGAACGGGTGGGTCTGTTTAGTGGAAAGAAGTTGGTTGGGAATGTTTGACTGGCCCGAGTTCTGGAACCCGAAGGTGAGGGCCGCTGATTGTCTGAACCCACAAGCAGCACGTTCGATATTGCCGATCGCTGCTCTGCGCGCCAGGATGGTGATGGCCGGCCGTTCCAAGGCGGAGATCGTGTCGGCAATCAAAGCGGCGTTTCAGAATAACCAACTGCCGAACCTCGAGAGCGGCGCTATGGCATACATGATGTCGAAATCGTCGTATCTGACCGACGAAGGGGGCCACAACGTACCTCATCTAATGTTCTTTACTCCCGTCAAGGACAGCAAAGATTGGGGTTCTGGCGCAGTGGGCTCTCCGGTAATGTCCAGTCCCTATTGGTTCATCTCGCCGAAGGAACAATCCCAAATAAACGGGCTGCCTCCGATTCTTGTGTTCCTGGTCATGGTTGCAAATTGGTCCGACGGAACGGCCGCACACGCTTCATCCGCGTAAGAGGTGGGACATCGGGGACTCGGCAATGTCGCGTTCACTTATTTCACCTAAAGTACCGACGTCGCGTCCATTGCCAAGTCCCCACACTAGGCAGAATTCCCCTCACTGACAGTTGGGCAGAGGGTTCAGGGCATCTTCTGAGCCGCACTCGTGCACCGCTGGGGGCATGTAATGTCTTACAATCCACAGCCCTTGGTCGTTGACCAGATACACCAGATCGTGAGCACCGTCCGCATACACGCTCGTAACTCCCCTAATCGTTTTCACGCTCGTCACATTCTTCGGATCGGACATATCCAGAAACTGCACCGTCTCCGTCGGCAATGGCTCGGTACCCAGCAACGCGTTCGCCGGACTATGCTCGGGGATAAAAGCAATGCCCAGGACAGAACCATCCGCCGGTGGCTGCAACTCGCTCCCAGCCGGTTCTTGCAAGACATCACGGCTCAGCAACACCGGCTTGCCCGGGTTGGTTACATCTACCACGGCAAAGGACTCCTTCGTGGGTCGATGGAGATAAAGGTAGACTTTGCTGTTGTCTAGAGTTTCTACGAACATTTGATTGACGTGCATTCCGTCCAGTGGCAAATGCGCCACGTCGTCCACATGTTCCTTCGGCGACTCGCTCGTCGCTGTCCGGGCTGCCGCCCTGGGCGCGCCCGCCGCCAGAATTCCGATTGCCGCAACACTCGCCAACTTGAAAATCTTGTTTAACATTTTGCATCCTCGCCTTCTCGCTGCATCGCTGTGCACATGCTAGTAAGAGGCAAGGCAAGGGCCACACATGACCGCTGCACTTAAATAGTGTGACTCATTGATTTACAGTGAGTTCCGCAAAAGCAGATGGGAATGTCAGGGACCAGTCTCGAGGGCTCACGAGTGTCATGACATGTTAAAGAGCCTTTCGACAGTCGGATTACCGGACAAACTGATTCTCGTACTCAATGTTCCCAACAACCCCGCTTGATGAGCATCATTGGCAGAGGGACTCCCCCTCTCTTTTTGATTGCCGATATCCAACTACTGATTAGGCTTGCGGTGTCGCTGGCGGAGGGCTTCGAAGAGGACTACGCCGGTTGCTACGCTTACATTCAGCGATTTTACGGGGCCGGTGGTGGGCAGCGACACCAGAAAGTCGCAGCGCTTGCGGGTTAGTTCGTGGAGGCCGTTACCTTCGCCTCCCATTACGATGCCAGTGGGCGTGGTGTAGTCGATGTCGGTATAGCTTTTCTCGGCGGTTTCATCCAGGCCTACGAGCCAGTAGCCTGCTTCCTTCAAATCTTCCATCGCGCGAACGAGATTCGTCACTTTCGCGACAGGCAGATGCGCCAACGCGCCCGCCGAAGCGCGCGCCACTGTGTCTGTTAGTCCCGCGGCGCGGCGTTCGGGGATGACGATGCCATGGGCGCCGGCGGCTAGCGCAGTGCGGATGATGGCGCCTAAGTTGTGGGGATCTTCGACGCCGTCGAGAAGGACGATCAGGCCGATCTGGCCTTTGGACTTGTTGGCATGCTCGAGGAGGCTTTCGAGCGTGGCCGGGGGGCGGGCAGCGGCGATGGCCACGACGCCCTGGTGATCGCGGGATTTGGCGAGGCGATCGAGCTGGCTGCGGTCCTCGAAGCGGACGGGGATGTTTTGCGCGCGCGCGAGCTGGACAATTTCCTCGACGCGCGTGTCCTGGCGGCCCTTGGCGATGAGGATGCGGTCGAAGGCGCTGCCGGCTTCGAGGGCTTCGCGAATGGCGTGAATGCCGGTGAGACGATCCATGGGGAACAAGTTTACAGTTGAAAGTTATAAGTTAAAAGTTTCGGAGAAGAGAGGAAAAGCAAGATTCAACTTAAAACTTATAATTACCAACTGCGAACTTAATCCAGCGCGGAGCAAAATTCGAGGATGCGGGTGCGGACGGGTTTGACCGGGACAGCGAAGGGGAGGGCGGCGGCCCCGTCGAGGAGGAGGATTACGCGGTCGAGTTCGCCTTCGCCGACGCGGCCGGCGAGAGCGAGGCGGATGGGATGGAAGAGATCACGGCTGCGCAGGCCACAGGTTTCTTTCAAGTATGTGGCGACCTCCTTGAAGCGCTCGGAGGTGAAGGGAACGGGATCAAGGAGGAGCAGGGCGAGATGACGGATTACGTCGCGGGCGGCATTGCGCGAAAGCGCGGCGTGGGCGTCGGGGGAGTGCAAGATTTCGGCAGCGTCGTAGTCGAAAACGGGACGCAGGAGATTCGCGAGGGCGACGCGGTCTTCGGCGTAGTGGCCAAGGAGTTGCGCGGCGCGGTCGGCCCAGGCGAGGTGCTCGGGTGTAGGAGCGCTGGTTAGCCAGCGGTTTTCGTGGAGAAGCGTGAGGATGTCCGTTGCGGAATAGGGATTTGGGTGCGGGGGATGTTCGCCACGGTAGTCGTTGAGGGGCATGGGGAAAGTTTAGCGCATTGGGAGCGGCCCGCCTCGGAAGGCGCGCCCTACGGGAGTAAGCGCGGGCCGAGCAAGCCTGGCCCTTACAAAGAGAGAGTGGCTACCACGTGGGCGGCGATGGCTTCGCCGCGGCCCACGGCGTCTACGCCTTCGTTGGTTTTGGCTTTGAGGTGGATTTTTTCAGTGGGGACGCGAAGCGCTTTTGCCAGGGCTTCGCGCATTTTGAGGAAATGCGGGCCTAGCTTGGGCCGCTCGAGGACGACGACGGCGTCGACATGTTCGATGGTGAAATGTTTTTCGTCTAAAAGTTTGCGCGCGTACTCAAGAAATTGTAGGCTGTTCGCGCCCTTCCACTTGGGATCGGTGTCGGGAAAATGCGTGCCGATGTCGCCCAAACCTGCCGCGCCGAACAATGCATCGCAAAGTGCGTGAGCGACGGCGTCTCCGTCGGAATGTCCGACCGGGCCCTTGTCGAACGGAACTTCGATGCCGCCGATGATGAGCTTGCGTCCCTCGGCGAGGCGATGCAGGTCGTAGCCGATGCCGCAGCGGACGCTCATGCTTTTTTCTGCTCGAGCTGCATATAGAAGCGGGCGAGCTCCATGTCGGCGGGCTTGGTTATTTTGATGTTGCGCTCCGAACCCTGGATCACGTGGACGTCGTGGCCGAGGCGCTCCACCAGGCCGGCTTCGTCGGAGGCGCTGACGCCGTCGGCTTCGGCGCGAGCAAAAGCTTCTTTCAAGAGCCGCGTTTCGAAAACTTGAGGCGTTTGCGCGAGCACGATACGTTCGCGCGGAACAGTGCTGGTGATCAGCGCCACGTCCTCGGGCAGGCTGGCGCGTTTTACTTCTTTCACCGTGTCCATCGCTGGGATGCCGACGATAGCGGCTTTGCAGCGGCGCGCTTCTTCGATCACGCGGGTGATCTGTTCGACAGCGACAAAGGGACGCACGGCGTCGTGGACGAGAACGAGCTCGGTGTCGTTCGGAACGAGCTTCAGCGCGGCGGCTACGGACTCCTGGCGGGAATCGCCGCCTTTAATTACGCGCAGCGGTTGCTTGAACTTTTCCTGGCGAAGGCGCGATTCCAGCTTCTCGATGCCGTCCTGGCGGGTAGCGACAATGATTTGCGTGACCAGCGGGCAGGACGCGATGCGGCGCACGCTCAAAACGGCAATGGGCACGCCATCGAGCTCCAGAAATTGCTTCGGCGTCTCGGCGCCCATGCGCGTGCCGAGACCTGCGGCAGGAAGGATGGCAATGATTTCACCCATAATGTGACAGCAGACCGGCTGAAGCGACACCTTGCGGGCCCAAGCGCGGGATGCAGAAGGGAGAGTGTACCGCAAAGATGGGGTGGAAGAAAAATGGCGGGAGGGGCCCTGGCGGGGGTTTCAGAGGGGCATGGAAACCGCGCTATGATACGGAATCTCGGAGGAGAAGATTCCATGCAATTCCCTTTTCGCCTAACGGAAAAACGATGAGCATCGAACAGGATTTGGAGAAAATTTTGCTGCAGGAGAAGCGGCTGCAGTTCAAACATTTTGATTCGGAAGCGGCCTGGGCGATTGGGACCGCGCTGAAGGTGGCGGCGGAAAAGCGCAAAGTTTCCGTGGCCATCGACATTCAATTGCATGGGATGACGCTTTTTGCCCACGCAATGGCGGGCATTACGCCGGACAACTGGGAATGGATTCGCCGCAAGCGGAACGTGGTGATGCGTTACCAGCGGAGTTCGTACGCCATCGGGTTGAAATACGAGCGTGCGAAAACAACGTTGCATGCGGCGACTGGGCTTGAGCTGAAGGATTTCGCGCCGCACGGCGGGTGCTTCCCGATTCTGCTGGCGGGGACGGGTTGCGTCGGCACGATTGCGGTTTCCGGATTGCCGCAGCGGGAGGATCACGCGCTGGTGGTGGAGGTGCTGCAGGAATTCTTGCACCTGGAGAAAGAGGATCTGGCGCTGGATGCGGAGACGTGATTTGGCCGCCCTACATGGGATCGGCGTCGGGAAAAGGATTGGCCGTTGGCGCATCCATTGGGGCGGGGGATTCAGCGCGCGGCGTGCGCAGGGAGTGCCCGTTGCCGCCGATGGCACCTTCGCGAGCGCCCGACGCACCGGCTGTCGCGGCGCGGACCGCGCCGGAGTCGGCGCGCTCGTCGAGGCGTCCGAAAATCATTTTGCCGGCGGGCGTCTGGTGGACTGAGGTGACGAGAATGTCCACGGTGCGGTTGATGAGGCGGCGCGCGCCGTCCACCACCACCATCGTTCCGTCATCCAGATAGGCCACGCCCTGGGTGGATTCCTTCCCTTCCCGCAGGATGAGCACACGCATCGATTCGCCGGGAAGCACTGCGGGCTTCAGCGCGTTGGCAAGCTCGTTGATATTCAGCACAGGAATATTCTGGACGCGCGCAACCTTGTTGAGATTGTAATCGGTGGTGACAATCTTGGAACTGGTGCGCCGAGCCAATTCCACAAGCTTCTGGTCCACGCCCGCGTGGCCCGTAACATCGTCGTCCAGCACGCGAATCTCGAGGCCGGGCATTTTCTGCATGCGCTGTAGAACTTCCAGGCCGCGGCGGCCGCGCTGCCGCTTCAGCGAATCGGAAGAATCGGCCACCATCTGCAGCTCGTGAAGAACGAAACGCGGCACCCCGAGCGAGCCATCCAGAAAATGTGTCTCGCAAATGTCGGCGATGCGCCCGTCGATCAGGACGCTGGTGTCCACCAGCTTCATCAGGGAGGACGGAGCCGCGGGCGCAACGGCGGTCGCGTGGCTCGGCCATGGGACTTGCCGGATATCTCGTCCTCGCCGGGAACCAATCGCGAGTCCCAGGTAGCCAAAGCAGAAGAGCGAAACGAACTCGACGAAGGATTTGGTCTGTTCAGAGGCCGCGGTGCGGGAAACAACCAGAGTGATCAGGAGTGAGACGCTGAGGCCCAGGATCGCGCCGGCCGCGCCTCCGGCAAGCCCGCTGATCTCCGCGTGACGCAGCCTTAGCTCGGCAAGCAGAATCACCATAGCGATGAAAAAGCCGAGACCCGCAGCGGGAAGTCCGTGAAAACCAAAAGGATGCTGAACGAAGCAAATCCCGATACAGCTCCCCACCAGCGCAAGGCGAATGCCCCAGGAATCCCACCCTCGGACAAAGAGGCTGCGGTGCACCGAGCTGGACACAGAACTGGAAATCGAAGAATCCGAAAGCAGATTGCCGGCTTGCCTGAACCCTGAACCGCTCATAAGACCTCACGGTACGGCTGCGATGAACCGCTCCGTGGAGCATGGGAGCAAAGAAGGAGGCCAGGGGAAAGAGCCCTTCCTGCCGGAGCAGGTGACGTGATGGACTGTATACTCTTGAATTAGCGTTACGTCAAGTCCGAGTAAGGAAGTGGGAACCGGAATTTCAGGGCAGATAGAAACGCGGGACGCGCTGGCTGACGCCGCTGATCAGGTCGGAAGTAACCGTACCGATGCTGCGGGCCACTACATTCGCCGGATAAACCCGTTTGCCGTCTGTGCCATAGAGCGTGGCAACGTCGCCGACCGCGGCGTCGGGAACGTCGGTGACATCAAGCATCACGACGTCCATCGAGACGATGCCGATGATCGGCGCGGCGTGGCCACGGATGTACAAGACGCCGCGATTCCCGAGCGAGCGGTGAACGCCGTCGGCATAGCCCGCGGAGAGCACGGCGATACGCGACGGGCGCTGCGCGATCCAGGTGGCGTCATAGCCGACGGCTTCCCCAGCGGCGATGCAGCGAACACTCATCAGGCGCGCGCGGAGGCTCATCACCGGGCGCAGGGGCAATTTCGCTTCAAATTCTTTGCGGCGCTCCGGCGGATCAAACCCCGGATGATAGCCGTAAAGAATCGCCCCAGGACGCACCATGTCGGCCCAGGTTTCCGGACGCGCGGCGATGGCCGCGCTGTTGGCGATATGAAGGATGCCGGGTTCGGCGCCGAGCGACCGGAGACGTTCGACGGTCGAGTAAAAGCGTTCTAGCTGCTGCTGCGTCTGGCGGCCGAGTTCCGTGTCCGTCAAAACTTCGGAAGAGGCCAGGTGCGTAAAGGTGCCGGCAAGGCTTACGTGCTTGCACTTCGCGAGTTGCCGCGCAAAGCAATCCGCATCTTTCGGCAGGATGCCGAGGCGGTTCATGCCCGTGTCGATCTTCAGCTGCACTGGAACATTATTCTTGCGCAACCTTGCCGCCGCGGCTTCGAAGGCAAGAAGCTGTTCGCAACGGTGAATCGCGGGCGTTAATTTGTGCTGGAGAAGATTTTTTTCTTCGCCGGGCCAGAAGCCGCCGAGGACGAGAATCGGGGTGCGGACGCCGGCTTTGCGGATCTCCATGCCTTCACCGGCAGAGGCTACGCCGAACCAATCCGAACCGGCTTTTTCGAGAATTTTTGCGACGTGTGGCCCGCCGTGGCCGTAAGCGTTGCCCTTCACAATCGACAGAACTTTTCTGGGCGTCTTCCGTTTTTCGGACGGCGGATTCACGTACGAGCGAATCGCTTCAAGATTTCCTGTGAGCGCCGAGAGCGAAACTTCGGCCCACGCGGGGCGACCGACGAAATCGGGGGAGCTCTGATTTTTAGTTGCGCGGGACATGAAAATTCCTGAATAGCTAGTGTACGGCATTCAAGCGCAACCACGAAAACCTGGGATGCGGCGCAGAGCGCGAGAATGACAACAGGAGGAGAGCAATCCAGAGCCCATCCAATGGAGTGCAGGGTGTGCCAGAGGCGCTTGTAAGTTCTTGCCGCACAGGGAATTGCGAGAAACCCCGACAGTCGGTGAAGAGCCATACCGGAAGTGAGCGTGGCCAGCGGGACGCGGTGTGTCAGGCAGGCAAATATTCCGGTTTCGAGACAGTGGGTGGGTTGTGGACGAGAAAGAGAAAGAGGACCGTTCAAAGCTGCGAGCGGTCCCTTCTGAATCTCGAGACCCCAACAGGGACGGGCGAGCCCGTCCCCTACAAGGTCGAACTGGGATTATTGCGAATCCTAATCGCGGTGGTCGTCGTCGCCGCAGGAGTTGCCTTGGGATTCGCGGTGATCGTCCCCGCCGTGCTTGGAGGTGTCGACGAAGACCATGCCGCCTGGGCCGACCAAGCCGGTCACGATGGGCGTGACGATTCCGGTGGTCAGGTCAAGAGTTCCGACGAACGGCCCGCCGTCAGCAGCGGTGAACGCTGTGCCAGGGACAAACGCTTTCTTGCCCAGCGTGTACACGGCGTTCAGCCCTTTATCGGCGAAGAGAAGGAAACCGTCGGTGGAGGTGATGAAAGCGGTGTCGTCGGTTTCGACCGACACCGGGCCGCCGGGGGTGAGATAGCTGAGAGGCAGACGGAGAGCGCGCTGCGCGGATTCGCCGGGATGGCTCACGATAATCAACTCCTGATCGCCCTGGCTGTCGAGGACGATGTTGCCCAGCGGGTCGAGCGTCATGGAGTCGGGATCCTGAAGGTTGAGCTGCGTCGTGGCGTCCGTGGGAATATCGGTGGCCGTGGCCTGGCCGGCGAGAACCGGCTCGATTTCAACAGTGCTGCCGACTAGGCGGAGGCTGACGATGGCCGGGCCGGTGTTGGGGTTGTTCGCGGGATTCGAGGCGCTGGCGTAAACCTTGCAGCCGCGGAAGACGAGATCGTCGTAGCCGCCGCCGTGGAGCGTGGGGCCGAAGGTGTAAAGCTTCTGCTGATGATTTTCGGGATTGATGATCACGATGTTGGCGTTGGCGTCTTCGTTCTGGACCGCCCAGAGCAGATGCGTGGAAGGATCGACTTTAAGGCCGTCGTTGTGGCCGGGGACGGTGTATGTGAAAACGACGGTGCCGTCCATCTTGTATTCCACCACTTGGCTGTTCAGTCCGTCGGATCCATCGGGAAGGTGGCCATCGCCATAGCCTACAAAGACGTGATCTTTAAGGACGGCAATGGAGTCGGGCGCGCTGAGTCCCGAGGGGGCATTGGCAAAGACCTTCAACTGATAAGGGGCGGCAGCGACGGGCCCCTGAGCAAATACGGGCATGGCGACTGCAATGGATAGCGCAAGTGATGCACACGATAGGAACGGCAGAGTTAATTTTTTCATGGTGCGTAATTCTCCCTTTCTTTCTGTGATCCTGAACGTAAAGAAACTGGGCTTTCGACAAAACATGGTTGTGAATCGCTGGTGAACATTGGGCTGGGGAGAGAGAAGCCAGGGCCGTGTTGCGAAATGCGCTCGCCGCAGAAAAACCCAAGTGAGGACGGGCCCTTCGAATCGGACTCAGGGCAAGCAAGCCCGTCCCCTATAAGTTGAAGACGCCGGCATCCGGCGCTGTGTCAGTTGCCGCTGGATGTGGGGGCGAAGGCCACGCCTCGGAAAACTTCTCCCGCTTGCGCGGAGCGAATGATAACGAAGTGGCCGGGCTGCTCATCGCGACCAACTCCCGGATTCGCGACGGGAAGCGTTGTGGAGGCCAGGAGATCCTTGACCTTCACCAGCTTGTTGGGATCGGCTCCTTGATCGCCATTGGTGCTGATGGTTGAGGTGATGGCATACAGGCTCACGGTGCCGTCGCCATTGTTGCGGCCGGTCATATTGCGGCAACCGCCGGTCGCCGGGTTAAGCGAGGTCGGGTAATTGGGAGTGCTGTAAGGCACGCCGATGTTTAAGCCGTCCTGAAGCACATACAGCATGGTCCATGTGCCGTTGACGAGCGACCACTTTTGGATTCCGGCAGTGGCGAGGGATTGCGCGTCGGCCACATTGCCGTTCACCGCTGGAGAAACGAGCACGCCGTCGCCTTCATCGCAAACGTAGAGCGTGGTTGCATTGGCAAACCAGATGCCAAACGGAAACGCCGTGGAGGTGCTGGCAGTGGTGTTGGGGAAGCCGGGAAGAATGGCGATGGGCACCTGAGCGAGATCGGCGGCGGTGCCCGTGGGGAGCACGCCGGGCGTGCCAACCTGATACACGGTGTTGATGCCGTTTCCGCCGCTGCCTTTGGTGATGTAGAGCGTGTTGTTGAAGATGGTCATGCCGCGGAAATTTGTGTCTTTACCAGGCTTGTCGGAACCAAAGAGCAGACGGCCGATCATCCCGACGTTGGGAGGCACTGGAGCGGTCGCGCCCGGCGCGAGCGTTTCGGAGCCGGTGGCGTTCACCAGATCGATTCCAATCGGGGTGGTGCTGAGTTGCTTCTTGGAGAGGTTGCCGCTGTTGTCGTTTCCAACCATGTAGTACTGACCATTGCCGCCCTTGATGGCAGCACGGCCGTTGTCGCCGCTGTAGGCGTTGCCATCCGTGATCGAGAGGCCTCCGTTGGCGTCCACTTCAGCGACGGCGCGATAGTAAGCGGTGGGAACAACGGGTGTGCTGACGAAGCTCGATATGACCGGGTTGGTCGGGTCGCAGATGCCCGGAGTGCTGGAGGCGGAGACGTCGACCAGATTGGGGGCGGTGGGGGAAACAGGAAAACCGCCGCAGCCAGGGCCGCCCTGATAGCCCATGAATGTTATGGACCTTCCGTCAGCCGAGCGGTTGAGGGCCAATTCGGATTTGGAACTGAAGCTGGTGACAATCTGATTCGTGGGAATGGGGAGCGTGCCGAAGAGCTTGCCATCGGTGGAGAGATTGTCGATCAAGATTGGAGAGGAGACCCCAAAGCTGCCATCGGAGCCGGAATTGTTCCAGACGTTGTGATTGTCGGAGAGGTTCGGGGCTTCGCCGTTGTCGACGGCGATACCGCAGGGGACGGTGACGCTGGTGGTGCCATTCGACGTAGTGGGAACGTTGACTACGGAACTGCCATTCGCGCCGCCCGCGCAGCCGCGCGGCAAGGTTTCGCCGATGGTGACGGTTGAGGCGTCGCCGACGTAGACGCTGCGGCTGAGCACCAAACTGTCCGGCGCAAACTTGAACTGATTCGACGAGCTATTGTCGCCGGCGAAAAGATTGCCGATCAATGTTGCCGCCGCCAGCGCCAAACCTGCTGTTGCAACTACGAAAATCTGAATACGTCGCTTTTTCACGTGTGCACTCCTCCAGGGAGCCTGCATGTTCGCACACGAGGCGAAGGGGAGTTTTGCAGTTTTGTTAAGAGTGCGTGAACTGCGGATGGCAATCCGTCGAAGTCCAGTGAGTACTGGCAATGGGTCGAAAATTCTCGTGGGCCGGTCAGACCGTTATTTGCTTGGAGATCCACCTGGCGTTGCCGCAGTGGTCTGTGACGCCGGCGAAGAGGTCGAGGACGAAAACGAGGCGGCGGATTTATTTCAAGAGTTCCGCGCTGCGGGCGACGAGATCTTTCTTCAGGTCGTCCTGAATCGGCTTGTCGCCGAGCCAGATTGCGAACACGGCCGAAGCCAGGGCCTTGTCATTGATTGCCGGCTTGTCGACTCCGGCCACCTTCGTCTCAAGACCGGCGCCGGGCGTCCAGCCGATCACCAACTCCTGTCCGGAATGGATTTCGTTGAAATATGTAATCCACGCGTCAATTTTCGCGCCTGAGCTTTTGAGCGTGTCATTGAAAGCATCGCGGATCTGTTCACTGCTGACGTTGCGAAGAAACTTCATGACGACTTTCCTTTTGAAGTCTCCGGTGACGAGTTGCCGGTAGAGTTCCGGCGTGCCCGCTTTGCCTTTCAGCGGCCCGGCGATCGCGGAGTCGGAAACGTATAGGCCGATCGCGTAGATCTTTACCTTCGCAAAGGTCTTTGTGCGCAAGCCGACTCCCAGCAGCGATGTGTCACCATCCTTTTCGGCAAACTTGGCACCGGATTTCGGTTCGGCAATTTCCTGAGAGAGGGCAGGAACGATCAGGAAGAGGGCAAAGAGCAAAACAAGCAGACGATTCACGGGAAAGCCTCCGTTTTCGATAGGTCTAGCACGCGCGTCGCAACCACGCTTGTGACGAGCTGCGTATTTGTTTCAAACGGCGAGTTGTGTGGAAATCCACCATGTGTTGCCACAGGGGTCTTTGACGCCGCCACGGAGGTCGAGGTCGCCTTGCTTCTGGACAGGTTCCTGAACGGAGATGCCGCCGGCGGCGAGGGCTCTTTTGTAGGTTGCTTGCGCGTCCGGCACATAGACGTGGAGCCAGGCGGGGATGGCTGGGTAGGCGCTGCTTGCGTCGGCGAGCATTACGACGGTGTCGTCGAGGCGAACTTCGGCGTGCATGATTTTGCCGTCGGGGGCGTCGAAACGGCGGAGAGGCGTGCCGTCAAAGGCGAATTTCAGGAAGTCGATTACGCGCTGGGCGTTGTACGTGACGACGTAGACGGAAACGGAATTGTAAGTTTCTGGTTTCCAGGTTGCGGTCATTGAAAATCTCCGTTTTTTGATGGATGCGTGGACGGTTGACGTTATCGGAACGCTTGGCGCGCTGAAGCCTGTCGCTAGTGTTCGTCGCCGCCGGAAAATTGCGAGAAGGCATCCGGGGCGGCTTCCTCGAACCGCGTCAGGCGGCTGCGAAAGACGAACTTCACCTTGTCGGTGGGGCCGTTGCGCTGCTTGGCGATCACGATGTCGGCCATGTCACGCTCTTCGGGCGTCAGGTCCATCTTGCCCCAATTCGGGCGGTAGATGAACATGACCACGTCCGCGTCCTGTTCGATGGCGCCGGATTCGCGGAGGTCAGAGAGTTGCGGGCCGCGCTCTTCGCGCTCGGGCGCGCGGGTAAGCTGGCTGAGGACGAGAACGGGGATCTGGAGTTCCTTGGCGAGGCCCTTGAGGCCGCGGGAGATGCTGGCGACTTCTTCCTGTCGAGAATTGAAGCGGCCGCGGGCGTTGATCAGCTGGAGATAGTCGACAATCAGAAGCGAGAGGCCTTTGTCGCGTTTCAGGCGGCGCGCTTTGGCGCCAATTTCGAGGACGCTGCTGGAACCGGAGTCGTCCACCCAGAGCGGCGCGGCGGAAATGGTGCCGAGAGCTTCGGTCATGCGGCGCCAGTCTTCGCGGCTAAGGTGGCCGGAACGGAATTTGTGCGCGTCCACCTGACCGACGGAAGCGACCAGGCGCTGCAGCAGGGATTCCTTGGACATTTCCAGGCTGAAGAGGGCGCAGGGGAGACCGCCGCGCAGGGCGATATTCTCCGCAAGATTCAAGGCCAGCGCGGTTTTTCCCTGCGAAGGGCGCGCGGCAAGGATGATCAGTTCCGAGGGCTGCAGGCCGGAGAGAAGCTTATCGAGTTCAGCGTATCCCGTGGAAACGCCGGTGACGCTTTTTCCCTCGCGAAAGATTTTTTCCAAGCGTTCGAAATTGTCGCGAACGATGTCCTTGACCGAGATGAGCCCGGCTTTGATGCGGTCTTCGGCGATGGCGAAGATGCTGGATTCGGCGTTATCGAGAATGGCGTCGGCGCCGTCTTCGCCTTCGAAGGCGCGCTGCTGGATGTTGTGCGTCGCGTGGATCAGGTTGCGCAGCATGGCCTTTTCTTTGACGATGCGCGCGTAGTGCTCGACGTTGGAGACGCGGGGCATGCCATCCACAAGGGAGGCCAGATACGGGGCGCCGCCGGAGGCGTCCAGTTCGCTGCGGCGGTGCAGCTCTTCCGTAAGGGTGACAAGGTCAATGGCCTGCTGGGCTTCGCCGAGGGCGATCATGCGATTGAAGATGTTACGGTGCTGGGGGATGAAGAAATCGTCGGCTTTCAGGGATTCAATGGCCGCGTTCAGGGCGTTGTTGTCGAGGAGAATCGCGCCGAGGATGGAACGCTCCGCGTCGAGGTTCGATGGAAGCGGGCGTTCAAGAGTGGAATCAGCGGACATAGGGACACAAAAACCTTTCGCTATTTCGCTTTTCCTTCGCTATAGATAGCACGGCTAGCGCGGGAAGGCAAGGGAAGATTTATTTCTCCGGCAGACGATTCACCCCGAGCCGAAGTTCTGAAATGCAGTGTGCGCGGAAGCAGGTCGGGCGTCAATTGGAGTGCCTGTGAATCGTGAGGATAATGTCGGAAAACTCCTGAACAGGATTGTGGCAAGATACTCCGGCGGAATCTGGCAAAGGGAGCCTCACGATGAGCGGAGTGCGAGAGAATTGGATGCGGCAATGGAGAAAAACGAGTTGGCTGATTGTCGCAGTTGCATCCTTGTTCGTGAATGCGTGCGCCGCGCAGCCGGGAGCGTCCGACCCTTATGCGGCGGCCCGGGCGAATGCCGACCGGCAGGCGAAGGAATGGGTGGCACGAGGAATTCCCGGCTTATCGTTGACCGTCGCCGTGGATGGAAAAATTGTGTACTCGGAGGGATTCGGCTATGCCGACCTGGAAGAGCGCGTACCCGTCTGGCCGACAACTAAATTCCGCATCGGCAGTATTTCCAAGCCGCTGACGGCGACCGCACTGATGCAGCTTGTGGAAGCGGGGAAACTCGATTTGGATGCGCCGGTGCAGAAATATGTGCCGTCGTTTCCGGACAAGGGAGCGGTAATCACCACGCGGATGCTCGCGGGGCACCTGGCTGGCGTCCGGCACTACAAAGGAGAGGAGTTCAGGATTCAGCAGCATTACGGGAATGTGCTGGAGGGCCTGAAGATCTTCGAAAACGATCCGCTCGTGTCCCCGCCGGGAACAAAATTCAATTATTCGAGTTACGGATTCAATCTGTTGAGCGCGGTGGTGGAGTCCGCTTCCGGCGAAAACTTCCTGGCGTACATGCAGAAACACGTATTCGGCCCAATGGGCCTGGCGCACACGGCGGCGGACATGAATGCCCAGATCGTGGAACAGCGCTCGCGTTTTTATGAAAAGGAAAAGGATGGAACGCTGGAGAACGCGCCCTATGTGGACAACAGTTACAAATGGGCGGGCGGAGGATTTTTGTCGACTTCGGAAGATCTGGTACGCTTCGGGTCACAGTTGCTGCAGCCGGGATTTCTGAGAGCGGAATCGCTGAAACTTTTATTCACATCTCAAAAAACGAAGTCAGGCGAAGAAACGGGCTATGGGATGGGTTGGGGCATCACAAAATCGCCGTCCGGGCGAGTGGTGTACGAGCATTCGGGCGGCTCGGTCGGGGGAACTTCGCAACTGATCTTGTACCCCGAAACGCATGTCGTCGTGGCCCTGGTCACCAATTTATCGAGCGGCGAATGGAAAGCGGTGGAAGTGGAAGCGGTGGCGGAAAAGTTTGAAAGCGGGAAGAAATAGTGCGTTGGGCGAGTGCGGATGTGCCGGCTCACGATTTACATTTAGAGCGTGGCTGGTTGGGTCAAAAGCGGCAGCTGAGTTGCCCTTCGGAAAGACTCCGGGCAAGCTGCACCCCAAGAAAAGAGGGCACTGGATATCGCGCCTCTGCCTACTTCGTAGCCGGAGAGTGCGTGACCGGGGAAACTTCGCGGTCGATGGATTGTGCTAATTCATCTTCGGCCACTTCCAGATCGTAGGCGGTCTGGAGATTCAGCCAGAAGCGTGCGCTGGTATTGAAATAGCGCGCGAGGCGAAGCGCGGTGTCCGGAGTGATTCCGCGGCGCTCGCGGACGATTTCGGCAATCCGTGTGACCGGGACTCGCAGGTCGAGCGCCAGGCGGTTCATGCTGAGGCCCAGAGGCGCAAGAAACTCCTCGCGGAGAATTTCTCCGGGATGAATGGGCGGCAGGCGCTTTTCTTTCTTGCTCATCTGACTCGCCTAATGATAATTCATAACAAAGTAAAAGGGGCACGCTCACGCGTGCCCCTGAAAGAGCACTGGCATGAAAGCCGGCGCTACATGGTTTGCAGATGGTTAGACTTCTTTTTCCACGTGGACTTTGATTTCGGCGGTGACGTCACGAAAGACCTTGACGGTAACCGGGAATTCGCCGATGGCCTTGATGGGCTCGGCGAGCTGCACCTGTCGCTTGTCGACTTCGAACTTCTGCGCCTTCAGCGCCTCCGCGATGTCGCCGGTCGTGACAGAGCCGAACATCTGGTCGTTCTCGCCGGTCTTGCGATGGAACTTGACGGCAACGCCGCTGAGCAACTCGGCCTGCTTTTTCGCGGCGTCGAGTTCCGTGGCGGTTTTCTTTGCCAACGCGCCGCGAATGCGTTCGAGCGCCTTCATGTTGCCCGCCGTTGCTTCGATGCCGATTTTGTTGGGCAGCAGGAAATTGCGGGCGTAGCCGGGCTTGACGGTGACCACGTCGCCGCGGTGGCCGAGTTTTTCTACGTCTTCTTGAAGAATGATCTGCATGACTCGCTCCTGAATTCTTTCGAAGAAACTCTCGATTCAATATCTGGGCGACCTGAAGGTCGCCGCTACAAACGGGCGCCCGCTTCGGAAAGCGGCCGCTACAAAGGCGCCGGAGGCGCCGCACAGGCTAACGCCTATGCTACCGGGGCCTTCGGGGCCTCGACGGCGCGAGGGGCTGACGCTCCCGCGGCGCTACCTGCGAACGGCAGCAGGGCGATGTTGCGGGCGCGCTTGATCGCCACGCCGAGCCAACGTTGGTGACGCGCGCAGACGCCGGTCATGCGGCGCGGAAGAATCTTGCCGCGCTCCTGCACGAACTGCGAAAGAATGTCGGCGCGCTTGTAGTCGATGAAGTCCATCTTCTCGACACAGAACTTGCAGACTTTCTTTTTGCGAAAATACTGGCGCTTGCCGCGGCGCGGGCCGCCGGGTCCTCCACCGGGACCTCCGGGGCCGCCTTCACGGCGTCCTCCGCCAGGACCGCCTTCGCGGCGCGGGCCGGAATGCGAGTGTCCACCCTCACGGCGAGGGGGACCGCCACCTTCGCTGCGGTGCGCGGGCGCGGATGGAGTCGCTGGGGTTGCGGGGGCATTGCCGCCTTCCGGGGCTGCGGGCGCCGGGGGAGGCGCGGCTTGCACTGGTTTCTGTTCCTCTGACATAACTTCCTACCTTTCCAAAGTTGCCTATCAATATTCGTTATGGAACTCACGCCGGGCTAAAGCCCGGCCACTACAAATTCTTGCCGGCGTTGGCGACCTGAAAGTCGCCGCTACCGAAAGAGGGCAGCCTAAAGCCGCCTCTTCAAATGCTAGGCGGCGCCGGCGGTCTGCTCGGCCGGGGGAACCGGAGGTTGCGTGACGCGGCGCGGACGGCGCGCAGCGCGCACTTCGCGCTTGTGCGAAAGCTTCTTCTGCCGCTTGATCTCTTCGTCGAGGCGAATGGTCTGGTACTTGATGATCGAGTCCTGCACGCCGAGGCGCCGCTCGAGCTCGTGCACCAGTTCGCCGTGATTCGTGCGCACCTGCTGGTAAACGTAAATCCCTTCGCGGTGCTTGGCGACCTTGTAGGCCAGCTTGCGCGTGCCCCAGTGCTCCGTCTTTTCGATCTTGCCGCCCTTTTCGGCGACGGCATGCTCGATGGTGGTAAGGACCTTTTTGATTTCGTCTTCCGGCGTAGCCGGGCGGGCGATGAAAATCAGATCGTACAAACGTTCTTCCATGATGACCTCGTTTCTTCCTGTTCCGGGCATTTAGCCCGGGAAATTCGTTGACTGCTCACCACCGTAACGGCCACCTTCAGGTGGCCCAGACTTGGCGACCTGATACTTCGCGTTCGCTCAGTACAAGCGGTCGCCGCTTCAAAGGCCCAAGAGCGATCGGGCCCAGCAAGCCCGGCCCCTACAAAGCTTCTTCCGGCGGCGGGACGCGCCGGTTGTACTTGTTCATGGCGGCGGCGATTCCCTGGGTCAGAATCATTTCCACCGCGTCGCCCGCCGTGGCCACCATTTCGGCCGCTACTTCAAGGGCCGCTTTTTTCATCGGCCTCAGAACGTAGTCTGCCAAATCGCCAACCGGATGATCGGGGCCGCAACCGAGCCGCAGCCTTGCGAAGTCCTGCGTGCCCACGACGCTCGTTACCGATTTCGCGCCGTTGTGCGTTCCCGCGCTGCCGCGTTCGCCGATGCGAATCATGCCCCACGGCAGATCGCGTTCGTCGAACATCACCAGCAAATCCTCGGGGCCCAGTTCGTACTTTTCCAGCAGGTCGCGAACGCTGATCCCGCTGAGATTCATGTACGTCTGCGGCTTGGCCAGGATCACTTCTTGGCCGGCCACTTTCCCCAGCCCTACCAGGGCCTTGCCTTCGGGCCGCTCGACGCGGATGGAAGCGCGATTCGCGATTTCATCCACGGCGAGAAAACCAAGATTATGCGGCGTCCACTGATATTCCGGGCCAGGATTGCCGAGGCCGACAATGAGCCGCATGATGTATGGCGCGTGCCGGGCGGAAAAGAACTACTTCTTCTTTTCCTGCTTTTCGGCAGGCTTCGCGCCTTCCTCGCCTTCCTCGCCCTCGACTTCCTTCTTGCCCTTCTTGATGACTTCGGGCTCGGCCGGAGTCGTGGCAACCGCGGCTTCGACCGGCTTCTCTTCCTCGGCACGCAACGTGACGACGTGCGAGAGAACCGTCTGCGGGTCGGTGACCAGCTTGAGCTTCTTGGTGTCCAGCGGGAGTTCGCCGGCGCGCAAGCTCTGGTTCAACGCCAGGCCGCTGACGTCCACCTTGAATTCAGTGGGGATGTCGGCGGGCAAGCATTCGACTTCCACTTCGCGGGTAACGACTTCATAAACGCCGCCCTGAACCTTCACGCCGGATGGCTCGCCGAACGTGTGCACGGGAACCTTCACCTTCATGCGAACGTCCATGGCGATCCGCAGCAGGTCCACGTGGAGCAGGTTGCCGGTGACGGGATCGACTTGCCAATCCTTCACGATGGCAGGCTCCTGCTTGCCGCCGAGGTCCACCTGGAACAAGGTATTGTGGCCGGATTCGGAACGCAGAATCGCGGTGACCTGCTTGGTGTTCACGGCGAGTGCAAGCACTTCGCCTTTGCCGCCGTACAGCGTGGCGGGAACGCGTCCTGCGACGCGCAAGCGCCGTGCTTCATTCTTGCCCCGTGTTGCGCGGGGCGCGCCTTCTACAATGATCTGAGCCATAGCTTCTTTCCCTTATCGGATAACAGAGAGCAGCGATCAGATAACAGGAATCGATTGTTGCCTCCTGTTATCTGTTCTCTATTTGCTGCTATCCCCTTTCATTTGGCGGCCTATCAGCCGGCGACTACAAAACCCTCGGAGCGCAAAGCTGCCCCTGCACTTAAATAAACAGCTCGCTAATCGAAGTTTCCTCGTGAATCGACCGAATGCCGCGGGCGAGCAGCTCCGCGACGCTCAAAATTTTGATTTTGCTGACGCCCTTTGCCGCTTCGCAGAGGGGCACGGAATCGGTGGCCACCACTTCAGTGATGCGCGATTTCACGATGCGTTCCACGGCGGGCCCGGAAAACACGGCATGGGTGCAAGCGGCGAAAACCTGGGTGGCGCCTTCGCGCATTAACGCGTCGGCGGTTTTCACCAGCGTGCCCGCGGTGTCAATGATGTCGTCCACAATCAAGGTGCTGCGGCCTTTGACGTCGCCGATGAGGTTCATCACTTCCGTCACGTCCATGTCCACGCGGCGCTTGTCCACGATGGCCAGCGGCGCGTCAAGTTTCTTCGCGAAGGCGCGGGCGCGTTCCACACCGCCTGCGTCGGGTGAAACGACGGTCAGGTTGGGCAACTTCATGTGACGGAAATATTCGACCAAAACGGGTGACCCATACAGGTGGTCGACGGGCACGTCGAAATAGCCCTGAATCTGGGGCGCGTGAAGATCGAGTGTCAGGGCGCGGCTTGCGCCTGCGGTTTCAAGAAGGTCAGCGACTAGCTTGGCTGATATCGGAACGCGCGGCTTGTCTTTGCGGTCTTGCCGCGCATAGCAGTAGTACGGGAGGACGGCGGTGATGCGCCAGGCGGAAGCGCGTTTGAACGCGTCGATCATTAACAGCAACTCAAGCAGGTGGCTGTCCACCGGAAACGAGCAGGGCTGCACGACGAACACATCGGCCCCGCGCACGTTTTCCAGAATCTGAAAATAAATTTCCCCATCGCTGAAGCGGTCGAGCTTGGCCTGGCCTAGGGGCACGTCCAAATGCTTGCAAATCGCGGCAGCCAGCGCCGGATTGGCGGTACCAGTGAAGATTTTGAAACGCTCGTCGTTCACACGCTTCTCGCTTGATCGCCGGATTGCGGCGATACATTTCTGTCAAACCGAAAAGTGCTGGCTTGGCGACCTGAAGGTCGCCGCTACAAGTACGTTTGGGAGACGGAGAGACGCTGAGGATCAACCGACAATCGCGCTTTTTAGCAACCGCGCATACCTGCTCCGCGAAATCGTTTCGCAGACGAAGGCCTGATCGTGCGGAAACCCGACAACGGCTCGGCGCGCCTTAGCTGGGCTCGGGAAAACTCCAAACACCGCCGAACCGCTACCAGCCAGCAAGGCTTCTGAAGCTCCTCGATGAAGCAAATCCCGCTTGATCTTGCCAAGCCGCGGATGCCGCCGGAAAACCGCGTCCTCGAAATCGTTCGAAAGACACGCTCCCTGCGAACTCCAACATAGAGCACAGAACCTAAATAGTTTATGGTTCGCGGCCGATTTTGTCAACGAAGCCAAATCGGGAGCATGAAGCCAGCGGTAGGCGTCGGGCGTCGGCACATGAATATCGTTTGGCGACACGATCAGCAGGGTCAACCGCGGTGCATCTGGGAGGGGGTAGATCTCTTCCCCCTTGCTGATGCCCAGCGCGGTGCCGCCAAACAGAAAAAAGGGGACGTCGGCGCCCAAGCTCGCGGCAATCTCCAAAAGCTGCGAGGTGCCAACATTTTGGCGGGTGAACTGAAGATAGCCAAGCAGCGCGGCTGCCGCGTCGCTGGAGCCACCCCCCAGGCCGCGGCCAGCGGGAATCTTCTTCTGCAGGGTGATTTCGACGCCGGGGCGAAGACGGGTTTCACGCCGCAGGGCGTCCACGGCGCGATACACCAGATTCTTTTCCAGGTCTTCCTTGGCGAGGATTTCGTTGCCCCGGACTTGCAGGGAAATGCCGGGGCGGCGAGAGGGGCGGAACTCCAAAGTGTCATGCAACCCGACGGTCTGAAAAATCGTGCGCAGTTCGTGATAGCCGTCCGCGCGCTTTCCCAGCACTTCCAGACGCAAGTTGACCTTGGCGTACGCAGGAATTCGGATTGTTCGCATTCACCGACTCAGGGTTTGGCGTCGGCAGGAGGAGTTTTCTGCGCGACACGGTGCTTGTTCTGGCTGAGCTTCTTCTCCACTTCCGCGACTTTATCTTCTTCCATGTCGGCTGGCAAGGCGCGGTGCCATTCGTTGAGAGACTTTTCCCACTCGGCCACCGCAAGTTCCATGCGGCCTTGTTTCGCCAGGACGTCGCCGAGGTGCTCGCGAATCGTCGGATCGTGCGACTCCCGCTCCAGGGCCTTGCGTAGCGTGAGTTCGGCCTGGTCGAGCTTGTTCTGCTTGTAGTAGGCCCAACCGAGGCTGTCGAGATAAGCGCCGTTGTAGGGTTCCAGATCGAGCGCGCGCTGGATCATGTCGTGGGCTTCGTCGAGGCGAATTCCCCGGTCGGCGAGCATATAGCCGTAATAGTTCAGCACCATGGCGTTCTTGGGATTGACGTCGATGACTTTCTTGAACTCTTCCTCGGCCTTGTCGTACTGCTTCTGCCGTTCGAAGATCGCGCCCAAAATCAGCCAGGCAAGTTCGTTGTCCGCAGGTTGAATGGCCAGGGATTCAGCCTTGCGCGCGGCTTCTTCGGCTTCCTTAAAGCGGTGGCTGCGTTCGTAGATCTGCGCGTAATTCAAATAGGTTTCGCGGTCGCCCGCGCCGCCTTTCAGACCGGCTTGCAAAAGCTTGACCGCCTCATCGGGCTGCTGCGCTTCCCCAAGCATCATCGCCAGGCTGCTGCGAATCGAGGTGTCGTCGGGATATTTGGCCAGAGCTTCTTTTCCAGCTTGCAGAGCTTTCGGCAGATCGCGCGCCTGGCGATAGGTGTCCATGACCATCAGGCGCGAGCGGCGGTCCTCTTCGTCGCCGAGATGGCCGAGTTCCTGAAAGGTGTAAATCGCGGCCTGGAAGTTCTGCGTGTCGCGATAAAGCATGCCGAGCTGCTGGTAAAGAATGGCCAGCGAGCGGCGCCGCGACGGCAACACCTTGGACTGGGCCTTTACGCCGGTGACCGCATCGGAGAGCACGCGAATGGCATCCTCAAATCGCCCCTGCGATTCGTAAATCATGGCCTCGTTGTACATCACCTCGAGGCTTCCCGGAGCGTATTGCCGCGCCTTCACCAGATTTTCCTCGGCTTTATCCAGTTGATGGAGTTCGCGATAAATTTGCGCGATGCGAAGATAAGTGTCCGCGTCGTCGGGCAGCATGTCCGAAAGCTTCTGGTATACAGAAAGCGCCTCGGGATACTTCTCCTCGGAAAGCAGGGTCTGGGCAAGCCCGCGAATGTGGCTGATTTCCGTGGGGTCCAGATCCATGGCCTTGCGGTAGGCCGCCTCCGCCTTGCCGAAATCGTGCGTCTGCGTGTAGGCGTCGCCGAGGTGGTCGTAAAGCGTTGCGGAGGGCGAACGCTCAATCATGCCGTTCAGCAAAGCGATGGCTTCCTCGGCCTTGTTCTGGTCCAGCAGCAATTGGGTCAGTTGTTCGATGCCGGAATCATTTTCCGGATCGTCCTTCAGCAAATCCCGCAAAACGCTTTCGGCTTTATCCGGCTCGCTGTGCAGGCGGTAAAGACGCGCCAGCCAGATGGTGATTTCCTGGTCGGAAGGATCCAGGCGGTGAACGGCGTTGTACTCCTGAATCGCCTTCACAATGGTTTCGCTTTGAATATTGTTGCCGTTGATGTCCCCGAGGCTCCGGAGATAGACGAGGGCCAGCAGGCGGTGGGTAGGCAGATCGTCGGGATTGCGCTTCAGGACTTCATTGGCCTCGGCGACCGCTTCGTGCACACGCTGCGCCTTCCAATACATTTCCGCCAGGCGCTCGCCGATGATGGGCGAAGTCGGATCGACCGCATAAGCTTTCTTGTAGGAGTCGAGCGCGCGAGTGGCGTATTCGCCGGCACCGGTCTGCTCGTACTGCTGCTCGTAGATGTGGCCCATCGTGAAATTGTAGTAGGCGTCCGCGCGAGCGGGATTTTTGCGCACCGTGGAGGGTTGCTCGGGAACGGCATTTTGGGCCAGAGAGGGTAGCGCCAGCATGGAGGCGCAAAAGAGGGGAAGGATCAAGCGGTTAGGTTTCATAATATTCCGTTTTTTCAGTATCCCATGCGCTGGAAACGCGGTCAAAAGCGAAAAGAGGGGCGTTTCAAGGGGAGCCGGTACACAAACGTAGGATGCTTAGGGCCAGGGGAGGGTTTCCGAAAAAAGGGATTGACAAGCTTCTATATTTCCGCAAATATCGAAATATGAAGAAGGCCGATCCACTCCTCGTCACCCGCTGCGCCGACCGCTTTTCCGCCATCGGTGCCGAGCCCCGCCTGCAAATCGTTCGTTTGCTGCTCTCCGCCCACCCGACGGGCATGGTGGCAGGAGAGATTCAGGAAGATCTGGGGATCCCGGCTTCTACCCTTTCGCATCACTTGGAAAAACTGCGCCAGGTTGGATTGGTGGACGTGCGCCGGGCGGGGACATTTCTTTGGTACACGGCGAACACGGACGCGCTGCGCGAGGTGCTTGGGTTTCTCTATGAAGAGTGCTGCACACGGAATCGCGCGGTGTCGACGGAAGATTTTGTGCAAATTTCGAAGTAACTAAGGGAGAAAAACCATGAGCGAGCCAAATATCCAGGAAGTGGTGAAAGAGAAATATGGTGCGGCAGCGAGACAGGTTGCCGAGGGCAAGACCGCTTGTTGCGGCGGCGGGGCCTCCTTGAGCGGTTGCGACCCGATTACGCGGAATCTCTATGGAGAAGCAGAGAAGGGCAGCCTCCCGGCGGATGCGGTGGCTGCGTCGCTTGGCTGCGGCAATCCGACCGCGCTTGCGAAGTTGCAGGCGGGCGAGGTGGTGCTGGATCTGGGCTCCGGCGGCGGCATTGATGTTTTGCTTTCTGCCAAGCGCGTTGGGCCAACCGGCAAGGCGTACGGACTGGACATGACCGATGAGATGCTGGCGCTGGCGCGGGAAAACCAGCGCAAGGCCGGCGTGCAGAATGTGGAATTCCTGAAAGGGACGATCGAAAATATTCCCCTGCCCGGCAACTCCGTGGACGTGATCATTTCGAATTGCGTGATCAATCTCTCCGGCGACAAGGACCGCGTGTTGCGTGAAGCGTTTCGCGTGCTGAAGCCGGGAGGCCGGCTGGCGGTTTCCGACGTGGTGCTGCGCGGCGAAGTGCCGGCGGAAATCAGAAAGAGCATGGAGTTGTGGGTGGGTTGCATCGCCGGCGCGCTGCAGGAGACGGAGTACGTGGAAAAGCTGGACGCTGCGGGGTTCGATGCGATTGAAGTGGAGCCCACGCGGGTTTACCAGGTGGAAGAGGCGCGCGAATTTCTGCAGGCGGCGGGATTCGATGCGGATAAAGTGGGACCGCAGATTGAAAACAAGTTCATGAGTGCGTTCCTGCGGGCGACGAAACCCATAGGCGTGCCTTGCTGCGGCACTGATTGCTGCAATTGAAATGGCCGCCATGCAACTCCCTCACAACGTGCTGTTTCTTTGCACCGGGAATTCCGCGCGCTCAATACTGGGCGAAGCGATCCTGAATCGCCGCGGCCGGCCCAACTTTCGTGCCTTCAGTGCCGGCAGCCACCCGTCCGGGCGCGTGCATCCTTTCGCTCTCAAACAACTGGAATCGGCGGGCCTGCCGGTGGAAGGATTGCGGAGCAAGAGTTGGGATGAGTTCGCGAAGCCAGGGGCACCGCAAATGAACTTTGTGTTTACGGTCTGCGATTCCGCGGCGGCGGAAGTCTGCCCGGTGTGGCCGGGGCAGCCTGTCACCGCGCATTGGGGAATTCCCGATCCGGCGGGAGCTGTTGGTTCACCCGACGAAATCGCATGGGCGTTCCGGGATGCGTTTGTGACGCTGGGACGGCGAATCGATCTGTTTTTGAGTTTGCCGATGGAGAAACTGGACGCGCTGGCCGTAAAAAAAGAAGTGGACCGCATCGGCCGGGAATAGATTTTAGTTACGGATTAGCAAAGAAAGAGTTTTACACAGAGAACACTGAGGAAGAGCACAGAGGCCACAGAGAAAGCGGCAAGCTTGGGAACACCAGCCTGGAGGTTGGCGTTCCCGGGCGCTTAGTGCAGGAAGTGGCGCATGTTGGTGAAGACCATCGCGAGGCCCAGGCGGTCGGCGGTGGCGATTACCTCGGAGTCTTTCACCGAGCCTCCGGGCTGAATGATTGCAGTGGCGCCGGCTTTGGCGGCTTCTTCAACCCCGTCGGGAAACGGAAAGAAAGCATCGGAAGCGACGGCGGTTCCCTGCAGCGGATTTTGCGCTTTCATCACGGCAATCTTCACGGAATCGACGCGGCTCATCTGTCCGGCGCCTACGCCCATCGTTGCGCGGTCCTTGGCAAACACGATCGCGTTGGATTTCACGTGTTTGCAAATTTTCCAGGCGAATTTCAGGTCCGCGAGTTCGGCGCCGGTCGGCTCGCGCTTCGTTGCAACTTTCAGTTCTTTGTCATTCAGATTGCCGAGATCGGGCTGTTGAATCAGCACGCCGCCGAGAATCCGCTTCATCTGTAATTCTTTGTCGTGGTCCAGCCCGCCCTGCGGCAAGTGCAGCAGGCGCAGGTTTTTCTTGGCGGCGAAGATTTCCTGCGCGCGGTCGGCGAACCCCGGCGCGACTATACATTCGACGAACAGCTTGGCCACTTCCTCGGCGGTCAGCGCGTCTACGATGTGATTGAACGCAAGCACGCCGCCAAATGCGGAAACCGGGTCGCTGGCGAGCGCCTTCGTGTAAGCATCGAGCAGGGTGGATTGCTCGGCGGCGCCGCAGGGGTTGTTGTGCTTGATGATGACCGCGGCAGGGCCTTCGAATTCGGCAACCAGGCTGCGCGCCGCTTCGAGGTCCACGTAATTGTTATAGGAAAGTTCCTTGCCCTGAAGCTGTTTTGCGGCGGCCAGTCCCGTGGCTCGATGGCCGGCAGGAATATAAAGAGCCGCGGCTTGATGCGGATTCTCTCCGTAGCGCAATTCCTGTTTGCGGCGAAGCGTGATGTAGACGCGTTCGGTGAGTGCGGCTTTCGGCTGAATTTCCAGTTTTTCACCGTGCACAGCCAGGCGCTCGAGATTCATGGTGATCACGCTGTCGTAGCGCGAAGTGGCGCCGAACACTTTTCGCGCGAGGTCGAGGCGTGTGGCAAGGGAGGTATCGCCTTTGGCTTCGAGTTCCTTGGCGATGCGGTCGTAGTCCGCGGGGTCGGTAACGACCGTGACGCTTTCGAAATTCTTGGCGGCGGACCGCAGCATCGTCGGGCCGCCGATATCAATGTTTTCGACGAGTTCATCGGAGGGAAGATATTCCTTCGCGGCGGTGGCTTCAAACGGATACAGGTTCACGACCACCAGATCGATCGGCGTGATGCCGTGTTCTTTTGCCTGATTGAGGTCGTCGGGATTGTGGCGCCGGTAAAGCAGGCCGCCATGGACCTTGGGATGCAGCGTCTTCACTCGGCCGCCCAGCATCTCCGGCCAGTTCGTGAAGTCGGAGACGTCTTTCACCGCCACGCCGGCTTCGCGCAGGAGTTTCGATGTGCCGCCGGTTGAGAGAATTTCGATTTTCAACGCCTCCAGCCTGCGGGCAAATTCCACGATACCGGTCTTGTCGAATACGCTGAGCAGCGCGCGCTCCACAGCCATGTCGCCTCCAGTGAGGGAAAGAACGTACCAGTTTACGCGGAGGCGCAAAAAACCGGAAACGCAACTCTGTGGGAAAAATTGGAGGGAATAATCAGGACTTGACGAGGGCCTTGAGTTTTACCTGGCCGTCGACAGTTTCGATCACGTACTCGACTTCGTGACAGTTCTTCTGTTTCTGGAGGTCTTTCGTCTTTTTGCGGACAAACTCGTTAAAGCCCGCGTGCGTCATTTTGCCCATATCTTCGCCGGCTTCCCTTTTCGCGCGAACGAAGGCTTCGTAAAGTTGCTCGACCTTGTCGGTTTCTTTTTCCGGCTCCGTGCAAACCACGCGGAATGGCTTGGCGGCTTCGCTGGAGGCGGCAGCTGACCCAGCGGCTTGCGCCTTGGCGCGTTCAGCTTCAATCGCCTTGGCCGCGGCGCCGAAGTGGCGTTGCACTTTGCCCTCTTCGCGCTGCGCCAGGCGCTTGCGGAAGACGTCCTTATATTTCGCGTAAGTCTGCGAGAGATTGCTGAAACGGAAGCGCTGGCCGAACTTCATGTCCCCGCCGCGCTCGCCGTAGCGCTTCACGATCATATCAATGCGCCATTCGATTTCGGTGGGAGGGCGTTTGCGGCCGCCACCGAAATACATGTCGTATTCGATCTTGAGCTGGCGAATGTCGCGCTCGAGTGCCGAGAGATCCTCGTCAATGGTGGCCATTAGATGGAAATCCCCGAGAGTTCATCCTAGGTTCATGCCAGGCCTGCGTCAACGCTGGCGAGGCGCTCCGCTACGGATGAAACAACGCCCGAAAGTGCACCGGGCTGGCCGCTCGAACAGTTGGCAATTGCGGGGCGATTCCCTGCTGTGCTCCAATGGCGGCATGCCGGAAAAAGCAAAACCCGCCTCAGGCGCAGACCAGACGGCGCTGCTTCGGCAGTTGCCGTCGGTTGATGAACTGCTGCTGCGGCCGCGTGTGACGGATCTAGGCGGGCGGCTGGACCGTGGATTCCTAGTGGAGCTGGTGCGCGGCGTACTGGCGCAATTGCGTCGGGAAATTGTTTCGGGCGGCCCCGTCGAGGAATCGCAACTCGCCGTGGACGCGATTGAACTGCGCGTTGCGGAAAGCGTCGAGCAGGTGCTTGCGCCATCGCTTCGCGGCGTGATCAATGCCTCCGGCGTGATCTTGCACACGAACCTGGGACGAGCGCCGTTACCTGCAGCGATCCTGGACGAGTTTCGGCAAACCGCTACGCAATACTCCAATCTTGAATACGACATCGCAGCCGGGGCGCGCGGGAAGCGCGATGTGCACACTTCGCGGCTGATCGAGCGGCTGACCGGCGCGGAAGCGGCTATCGTGGTGAACAACTGCGCGGCGGCCGTGCTGGTGACGCTTGCGGCTCTTGCCCGGGGCGGCGAAGTGATCGTTTCGCGCGGCGAGCTGATTGAAATCGGCGACGGCTTCCGTATTCCGGAAATCATGGAGCAGAGTGGCGCGGTGCTTCGCGAAGTGGGCACAACGAATCGCACGCGGATCGCCGATTACGAGAACGCGATCAATGAAAAAACGTGCGTGATCTTGCGCGTGCATCCTTCGAATTTCACGGTGACCGGGTTCACGGAGAAGCCCATCGTCGAAGACTTAATCGCGCTGGGAAAGCGCACCCGGCTTCCCGTTGTGGAAGACCTGGGTTCCGGCTGCCTGGTGGATCTTTCGCCCGTGGGGATTAACGAGCCAACCGTGCGGGAAAGCGTCGAAGCCGGATTTTCACTGGTGCTTTTCAGCGGCGATAAGATGCTTGGCGGGCCGCAGGCAGGAATCATCGCGGGGAAAAAGGATCTCGTGCAGAAAGTGCGGCGGCATCCGCTGTTCCGGGCATTGCGTGTGGACAAGCTGACGGTTGCCGCGATGGAAGCGACGCTGCGCGCGTATCTGTGCGGGGCGTGGAACGAAATTCCGACGCTGCGGATGATGCAGATGAGCATCGAGGAAATTTCCACGCGAACAGACGGGTTCTACAAGTCGTTGTCGGCGAGAGTTACCGGCGCCGATGCGGAAATCGAAATTGCCGACGGGCGCTCGCTTGTGGGGGGCGGTTCTACCCCGGCCCAGTCGCTGCCGACGAAAGTGCTTCGCATCGCAAGCGCGCGGCACTCCGCCGGCGAACTGGAAATTCGCTTGCGGACAGCCGAGGACGCTACGCCGGTGATCGCGCGGATCGAAGAGGAGCGATTGCTGATTGATCTTCGCACGGTTTTTCCGGAGCAAGAGCCGGCGCTCGCGGAAGCGCTTGCGCGGGCAATGCGCTGAAAGTCAACGCAAAATTCGTTTATGGCGGAGCCCATCCATTCTAGCTTTCCGAAAAATAACGAAACGCGAAGTGAAGATGCTCAGCTTTGTGGTGCGCAGGCGGAAGCTGAAGCAAGTGCGCAAGCAACTGTCAACGCTGCGGCCTGGGTGGGCCCTCGTTCGCGTGCGGATGGCCGGGATTTGCAATACGGACGTGGAAATTTTGCGCGGATACCACGCATTTCGCGGCACGCCGGGGCACGAATTTGTGGGCGAGGTTGTGGAGGTCGCTGGTGTATCCCGGACGGCGAGAAAGCGGTGGGTCGGCAAACGCGTGGCGGGCGAGATTAATGTCGGTTGCGTGGCTTATGGATTTCGGCCGCTGTGCGCATTTTGCAAGCGCGGCCTGAAGACGCACTGCGAACGCCGGACCGTTCTGGGCATCGTGGATCACGATGGAGCTTTCGCGGAGTATCTAGCGCTGCCCGTTGAAAATTTGCACTTTGTTCCATCCAAGGTCAGCGACGAGAGTGCTGTGTTTATCGAGCCGCTGGCCGCCGCGTGCCAGATCCTCGATCAACTCGACATTCGAAAGTTTCGCCGCGCCGCGGTGCTCGGCGACGGCAAATTGGCGCAACTGATCGCCCTGGTGTTGAAGGCTGCTGGTGTCCGAGTCGTGCTGTATGGGAAGCACGCCGGCAAGCTGGCTCTGGCCCGGAGGGCGGGAGTCTCGACGAAACGAGTTCGGGGAGACGCGAGCGATCTCAGGCGCGTGAAGGACAATTTTCGTCTGGTGGTAGAAGCGACTGGCTCCCCGACTGGCCTGGCGCTCGCGCAGCGAATGACCGAGCCACGCGGCATGCTTCTGCTGAAATCCACGTTTCACGGCGCGGCGCCCGTGGAGACCTGGCCCATCGTGGTGAAAGAGATCACGGTCGTTGGCTCTCGGTGCGGGCCGTTTGCCAAAGCGATCGGGCTGCTCCGCTCCGGCGAAGTCGATCCCACACCGCTAATCTCGCGGACTTTCCCGCTGAAAGACGCGCCCGCAGCGATCAAGCACGCCCAAAAACGTGGCGTGATGAAAGTGCTGTTGAAAAATAGTTGATTACAGTCGATTGATGCAGGAGGCGACGCAAGCGGCGCCAAAACCGTTGTCGATGTTTACCACCGTGACGTTGGAGGCGCAGGAGTTCAACATGCCTAGAAGCGCCGCCACGCCACCAAAGCTTGCTCCGTAGCCGGTGCTGGTCGGCACGGCAATAACTGGAATTCCAACGAGGCCGCCGACGACGCTTGGCAGCGCGCCTTCCATACCGGCCACGCAGATGATGACTCGCGCCTCCGTGAGATTCTTCCGGTGCTCCAGCAGGCGGTGAATGCCGGCAACGCCAACATCGAAGAGTTGCTCGACGCGATTGCCCATCATGCGCGCGGTGAGCACGGCTTCCTCGGCGACTGGAATATCGCTGGTGCCTGCTGAAACGACGAGGATGGTTCCCTTCCCCGAAATTTCCGTGCTGCGCTCGATGGCGATGACGCCGGAGAGCGCATGAAATTTCGCGGCGCGGCTGACGCGCTTCACCGCGGCGAACATCTTCGCATCCGCGCGGGTGACCAGCACGTTGTGGTTCGACGCCTTTTTCGACACCATGGCGCGCACGATCGCCGCCACCTGCGCGGGCGTTTTCCCTTTGCCGAAAATCACTTCCGCGTAGCCCTGGCGCAGCGCCCGGTGATGATCCACCTTGGCGAACCCGATGTCTTCAAATGGCAGGTGTTTCAGCTTGGCCAAAGCCGCTTCGGACAGGAGTTTCCCGGACTCCACCGCCTGCAATAGTTTCAATAGTTCGTCGGATTTCATAGTGTTCGACCGCTACGCATCTTAACATCGGTGCGATAGCCAGCCTAAGCTTGACTTGCCTGTTAGCCGCTGCGAGACTGAATAAACCGCACACAATTCCATGCCTTCGAACAAGGGACAAACGATTACCGTGGGTGTGACCGGAGCCAGCGGCGCCGTTTTCGCGCAAAAAACGCTCTCCATGCTGGAGGACGATCCGCGCGTGGGCCGCGTCCACCTGGTGGTCACGGAAACTGGGCAGCGGCTTTTCGCTGAGGAACTGCGCATCACTTCCGGCGATTTGCAGAAGCTGCCGGGGCGCGTGCTTGGACGCACGCCGAAAAAAATCGAGGTCCTCTCCAACAAAGACGTAGGCGCTTCCATCGCTTCCGGCAGTTACAGCGTGGACGCCATGATTGTGATTCCCTGCACCGTTGGCGCGCTGGCGTCGATTTCCTGCGGAACCTGCGACGATCTGATGGCGCGTTCCGCCGACGTGATGCTGAAAGAAGGCCGCAAGCTGATCCTTTGCGTGCGCGACACGCCGCTGAACCGGATTCATCTGGAAAACATGCTGCGGGCGCAAGCCGCCGGCGCGGTGATTATGCCGGTGATGCCTTCGTTCTATCATTTGCCGAAAACGATCGACGACCTGGTGACCCAATACGTCTGCCGGGTGCTGGCGCAAGCGGGGTTGCCGCAGGAAAAAATGTTTCGATGGACGGGCAGCGCCGCATCGAAGAAAGCGGAGAATTGAACGCATGGCCGGGCGCATTCGCACCGTACTGGAAATGATCAAGTTTGAGCACTCGGTGTTCGCACTGCCGTTTGCGCTGACGGGCGCGCTGCTGGCGGCGCGCGCGACGCTGCACGACTGGCCGACGTTGCGGCAGATTCTGTGGATTGTAGTGGCGATGGTGGCGGCGCGCTCCGCGGCGATGACGCTGAACCGCATTGCGGATTTGCGCTACGACAAGGAAAATCCGCGCACGAAGATGCGGGCCCTGGCCACCGGAGCGCTCTCCGTTTCGTTTGCCTGGGCGTTTACGCTGCTTGCGGTGGCGGTGTTTTTCGTCGCGGCGTGGCAACTGAATCCGCTTGCGCTGAAGCTGGCGCCCGTAGCCATCGCCATTCTCTTTTTCTATTCCTACACCAAGCGGTTCACCAACTGGTCGCATCTTTTCCTGGGCTTTGCGCTGGGCATTTCGCCCGCGGCGGCGTGGATCGCGATTACCGGCGGACTCGATTGGCGTATGCTGATTCTTTGCGGGGCAGTCACGTTGTGGGTTGGCGGCTTCGACGTGCTCTATGCCTGCCAGGATGTGGAGTTCGACAAGAACGCGGGGCTTTATTCCATTCCGAAGCGATTCGGAATTGCCGGTGCTTTGCGGATCGCGCGGGTGATGCACATTGGCGTGGTGGCGCTGCTGAGTTGGCTGGCATATGGATTTGGGCTGCCCTGGCCGGCCTGGGTTGGAATCGCCGTGGTGGCGGCGCTGCTGGCTTACGAGCATTCGCTGGTGAAGGCTGACGACCTGAGCAAGCTGAACGCTGCGTTTTTCACCGTGAACGGCTATATTAGTATGTTGTTCCTGTTGTTCTGGGGCGCCGCAGCGGCTTTATGGCGGGTTTGAACGGTTCGATTTTTTCGAAATGCGAATACAAGTAGCGGCGAAGCGCAAATCGCCCTCTAATAGATTGGGATGGCCGTGGCTGAACTGACGATTACCGACTCAACACTGAAACCCATCGCCGACAAGGTGCTGGCCGGAGAACGCCTCTCGTTTGAAGATGGCGTAGCGCTATTCCGCTCGCCGGACCTGCTGACCGTTGGCTGGCTGGCGAACCATGTGCGCGAGAAGCGCCACGGCAATGTCACCTATTACAACGTCAATCGCCACATCAATCCCACCAACGTCTGCGTGGCGCACTGCAAGCTTTGCGCATTCGGACGCGACCCGAACGCTCCCGGCGCGTACACCTACGCTCTGGAAGAGGTTTACCAGCGCGCCGCGCAAGGCGTGCGCGAGGGCGCGACGGAGTTTCATATCGTCGGCGGCCTGCATCCCGATCTTTCGTTCGACCATTTTCTGGAGATGATCAGCGGCTTGAAGCAGCGGCATCCCCACGTGCACCTGAAGGCGTTTACGATGGTGGAGGTGCATTATTTCGCGCGCATCGCGAAGCTGACCATCGAGGAAACACTGCAAAAAATGAAAGATGCGGGAGTGGATTCCTGCCCCGGCGGCGGCGCGGAGATTTTTCATCCTCGGGTACGCAAAATCATCTGCGACCACAAGGTCAGCGGGCGGATGTGGCTGAGCATCGCCAAGAAAGCCCATCGCATCGGGCTGCGTTCGAACGCCACAATGCTCTACGGCCACGTGGAAACGGTCGAAGAGCGCGTGGATCACCTGGTGCTCTTGCGCGAGGCACAGGACGAGACGCACGGCTTCGTCGCGTTCATCCCCCTGGCGTTTCACCCGGACAACACGGCGCTGGCGCACATTCCGAAGCCGACCGGCTACGACGACCTCCGCTGCATCGCGGTTTCGCGCCTGATGCTCGATAATTTCGACCACATCAAGGCGTACTGGATCATGTTGACGCCGAGCATCGCGCAGATCGCGCTCCGATTCGGTGCCAACGACATGGACGGCACTGTGGTCGAAGAAAAGATTTATCACGACGCAGGCGCGAAGACGTCGGAGTTCACGCCGCTGAGCGAGCTCGAGCGCCTGATCCGCGCAGCGGGCCGCGTACCCGTTGAGCGCGACACGCTCTACAATCCCGTTGACCGCTCCAAGCTGCCTCCCATCATGCCCGCCACGCCCCCGGGCCTCGTCTCCCTCAGCCTGAACGTTTAAAGAATTATTTGTGATTTTCGTCGTTTCGCAACTCGGCTAATATAGCGCGCGTCCAATCTCCAGCTTTCGACAAACAAGGAGCCACGAGGACGCATGCGCACAATTCTTCTTCTGACCATTTCAAACATTTTCATGACGTTTGCGTGGTACGGCCACTTGAAGTTCCGCAACGTGGCGCTGTGGAAAGTGATCGTCGTCAGCTGGGGGATTGCCTTCTTTGAATACTGCTTCCAGGTGCCGGCCAACCGGATCGGTTCCTACGAGTTCAACACCGCGCAGCTGAAAACGATTCAGGAAGTGATCACCCTTTCGGTCTTCTCGGTTTTCTCGATCACCTATCTCGGTGAGCCGATGAAGTGGAACTACCTGGTGGGCTTCGCTTTCATTACCCTGGCGGCGTTTTTCATCTTCCACAAGTGGTAGAATTCTCGCCTGGCTGCATAACCACCCCCCGACCCGGTGAATCAAAGCTGTCTGACCCGCAGCTACCAGTCAGCAATAAGGAGAAATCCATGCAACGTAAGGCTTCCGCAGTCTGGCAAGGCGATCTGAAATCTGGCAAAGGCTCCATTTCCACCGATAGCGGCACACTGAAAGAAACTCAGTATTCCTTCTCCACCCGCTTTGAGAATGGCGTAGGAACCAACCCCGAAGAATTGCTGGCGGCGGCCCACGCGGGCTGCTTCACAATGGCGCTTTCCGCGCAACTCGCCGGCGCAGGCATGGTCGCTTCGAAGCTTGAGACCACCTGCACGATTTCGCTCGAGAAGGTGGGCGAGGGCTTTTCTATTACCAAGAGCCAGCTCGACCTGGTGGCCACGATTCCCAATGCCGACAAGGCCAAGTTTGACGCTGCCGTGAAAGGCGCCGAAACCGGCTGCCCCGTTTCCAGGCTCTTCAAGACGGAAATTACGGTGAACGCCCGCCTGGTCACGTCGATCTCCGCTTGAGCGCCGCGCCAACCGCGATGAAAGAGGCAGGTTCCGCATGATTCTCGCTCCTGGTGTATTCATCGCCGGCTTCGTGATTTTTCTGATCGTGCTCTGGGACGCGTTTGAGGCCATCATTCTGCCCCGGCGCGTCACCCGGAAATTCCGGCTTGCCCGCTTCTATTACGCGTTCACCTGGTCCACCTGGAAATTGTACGCGCGTTTGATTCCTTCAAAAAAGCGCCGCGAATCGTTCCTCGGATTTTATGGGCCGATCTCGCTGTTGTTTCTGATCGGTGTGTGGGCCACCGGGCTGGTTCTCAGCTTCGCCATGATGCAATACGGTTCCGGCTCGGCCTTGAGTCTAACGGGAGGCACGCCCAGCTTCTCCACGGATATATACCTCAGCGGCACGACGTTTTTTACGCTTGGCCTTGGCGACGTGGTGCCGCGCTCGGGTATTTCACGTTTCCTGGTGGTGGTGGAATCAGGATTCGGATTCGGCTTCCTCGCGGCGGTAATTGGTTACCTCCCTTTCATTTATGGCTCGTTTGCCAAGCGTGAGACGGATATCGTGCTGCTCGACGCCCGGGCCGGCACGCCGCCCACCGCCGGCGAGCTCCTGCTGCGCCACACATTTCCCGGAGGCCAGGAAGCATTGCGCGACCTGTTTAAGGATTGGGAGCGCTGGGGCGCGGAGCTTCTCGAAAGCCATCTTTCTTATCCAGTGCTCGGGTACTTCCGTTCGCAGCACGATAATCAATCGTGGATCGGCTCGCTTACCGCGATTCTGGACGCTTGCGCGCTGACGATCTCCGGAATGGAGGATGTGTGCTCCCGGCAGGCGCGCCTTACATTCGCCATCGCGCGGCATGCGGTCACCGACCTTTGCCAGGTGTATTCCGTGGCGCCGCACCCACCGGAACAGGATCGCCTGCCTCCCGAAGTGTTGCATCTGATCCGCGAAACGCTGGCGAAGCACGGGACAACACTTTCGTCGACGCACGAAGCGGATCTGAAACTTGCCGAGCTCCGCAATCTTTACGAGCCTTATGTTTACGGGCTTGCCGAGCGGTTCAACCAGTCCCTGCCACAGTGGATACCCTCGAAAAAATCGAAAGACAACTGGCAGACTACTGCATGGGCAAAGACCGCCGATGGCACTGCGGTCGCCGCGTTGGTTCACGACGATCATTTCTAGGTGGGTTGCGATTTCTGATTTTGGACTCGGTTCCAATTTCAGGTAACTTGTTGTTGCCCAAGCGATAATGGATTCATCTAAAGCCTTGGGAAATGCCACGCGTCGGGGGAGATTTTTATGAAAGCAATACAAGTGCATCAGTTTGGCGGGCCGGAGGTTTTGCAATTGCAGGAAATCCCCACGCCCAAGCCGGGACCCGGCCAGGTGCTCGTGCGGGTGCACGCCGCCGGCGTGAATCCCTACGACACTTACATGCGCAACGGAACGTACGCGATCAAGCCGCCGTTGCCGTATACGCCTGGCTCTGACGCCGCGGGCGTCATCGAAAGCGTGGGTGAAGGCGTCACCAAAGTGAAGCCGGGCGCGCGCGTTTACACCGCAAGGACGGTGAGCGGCGCCTATGCCGAATACGCGCTGGCTCTTGAATCCCAGGTCCACTCGCTGCCCGGGAATATTTCCTTCGCGCAAGGCGCTGGCGTTTGGGTTCCTTATGCGACTGCGATCACCGCGCTGATTCATCATGCCCATGCGCGTGCGGGAGAGACCGTCCTAATCCACGGCGCCAGCGGAGGCGTCGGGACGGCCGCCGCGCAATTCGCGCGAGCGATGGGAATGACCGTTTTTGGCACCGCGGGAACGCAGAAAGGACTGGACCTGGTGAAAAAAGAGGGAGCGCACCAGGCGTTCGATCACAGCAAGGCGGGTTACGCGGAAGAAATTATGAAGGCGACAGGCGGGCGCGGGGTGGATGTAATCCTCGAAATGCTCGCGAACGTGAACCTTTCCACCGATATGAAAATGTTGGCGATGAACGGCCGCGTGATCATCATCGGCAACCGCGGAGAAATTACAATCAATCCGCGCGAGTTGATGGGGCGGCGCGGCACGGCCAAAGGCTTTACGCTTTGGGCGGCTACGGAATCCGAACTCGCGGAAATCTACGCTGCGATCGGGGCCGGGCTGGAAAACGGCACTTTGCGGCCGATCGTGGGCAAAGAGCTTCCGTTAAAAGAGGCCGCGAAGGCGCACGTCGACGTCCTTGCTCCCGGCGCGCACGGCAAGATTGTGCTGGTCCCCTAATTCGGGGTTTTCAGCCCCATCCCAAAACGCGAAACACTATTCCCGCAGCGGCTCCGCCGAGCACCAGCCAAGTGGAATTCACTTTGTAACGGAGGACCAAGACAACGCTGAGCACGGCCAGAACCACCGCCGGAATATTCACCAGCGCGGCTCGCCCAAATTGCCAACCCACGAAGGCCATGAGCGCCACCGCCGCCGCGTTCACTCCATCCAGAAACGCTCCGGCCAGCGGTGACTTGCGGAGCTTCGGCAAAAATCCGGACGTGACGCCGACGTAAACGAACGCCGGCAGAAACATCCCCAGGGTTGCGAGCGTCGCGCCCTTCCAACCGGCCAGTACAAAACCAATGAAAGTGGCAACCGTGAAAAACGGCCCTGGCGTCGCCTGGCTGACAGCCACGGCATCGAGCAATTGCGCATCGGTCAACCAGTGGAGATTCAGCACCAGGTCGGAACGCAAGACGGGCAGGAGCACGTAGCCGCTGCCAATCAAGACCGCTCCGATTTTCAAAAAGTAAAAAAAGATGGGCAACACGCCCACCGCTCCGGCTGTGGCGCCGCTGCCCAGGCCGAACCAGGCGCCGAGAACGGCGCGGTTGCCGGCGAGCCGATTCCCTTCGCGAAGTATCATCCAAAGAATTCCTGCACCAATGAGCAGCCATACTGCGTGAATTCCCACCATGGCCAGCAAAACGATACTCACAGCCAGCGCGGCGAGCGCCACACTGCGCAGCGCCGTTTTTCCGAGATTCCAGACGGCTTGGGCCACAAGAGCCACAACCACCGGCTTGATACCGAACAACAGCCCAGCCACCTGTGGCAGCGCGCCGAATTTCATGTAGGCCCAGGCAAGCCCCGACACAAGGATCGCCGCGGGCAGGATGAAACACACTCCGGCAACGATCAGCCCCGCTAGTCCGGCGCGAATCTCGCCAAGATAGATCGCTAACTCCGTCGAACTCGGTCCCGGCAAGAGGTTCACCGCGCCGAGCAGGTCCAGAAACCTTTCCCGCGTAAGCCATCCGCGCCGGCGAACAAATCGCTCCTCCATCATGGCGACGTGCGCCGCGGGTCCGCCATAAGCGATGAAACCCAAACGCAGAAATTCCCTCGCGACTTCAGGCAAGGTTCCGCGTTCTTCTTTAATCGTGGTGCTATCCACTGGTATCCCTGGACCTGGAAATTGTGCTCAAGATAGAACTCGAAATCTGCGCACCAGCCACCCTCCAACAAGCAAGCCATAGAACGGTGCATACACCAGCCATTGCATCAGCGGATCAAACTTGAATTGGCCGAGAATCCCGTAGCCGATGAGAACGTTGTAGGACAGGAATTGCAGAACGGTGAGGAGCAGCCAGGCGGGATTCGGAAAAAAGCAAAGCAGCGGCACGATCCACGTGAAGTACCACGAATAGCCATTGGGCCAGAACGCCAGGCTCGTGCCGATGAGCAGGTAGGCCGCGCGAGCAGGCTCGGCGCGTTTCCAGGCAAGCCATAGCGCCAACCCCCATATCACGGCGGCGCTGGCTAGCGCAGGGATTCGGGTTCCGCCACCGGTCAGCCAATCGATCACGGTGTACAAGCTGGCGTGATAGTTTTTCCAGTTTGCTTCATAATGCGCGAGGTTGGCGCGAAACGCTCCCAGCCCATTGACGTAAGGCAAAGTCACGACTATAGAAACTGCTCCCGCGAGCACTGCCGCCCACCAACCCAAGCGTTTCTCCGGCCAGCCCGCGCGGCGAATCCACACAGGCAATAGGACGCCGGGGAAAACCTTGGCCATCGTGCCCAGTGCGATCGGCACGCTCGCAGCCGCTGGCCATTTTTTGAGCAGAGCCAGTCCGCCGGCAATTCCCAGCAGGGCCAGTACATCGTTGTGGCCGCTGCCGGCAAATTCCACGATCACCAGCGGATTCCACGCGTAAATCGCCAGCCGAAATGCGCGATCCTTATCTTCGCGGAACATCCAGGCCAGCAGCAGCAGCACAAGCACATCCGCCGCCGCGAACGGCACTTTGAACGCCGTCGGCCCTGGAAACACGGCCCAAGTCGCGCGATACACCAACTCCGTTGCCGGGGGGTAGATCGTCGGCGTCTCACGGCCGGGCATTATTTCGTAATAGTGGTCTCGCAAGTACGCAAGGCGCGGATCCTGCGGCGCCACGGCATACGGGTTCCATCCGTTTGCCTGCACCTTCGCGTCCCAGCGGTAGCGCTGCAAATCGTCGGAAAGCGTTGGCTGCATCGGCCAAAGCGTGGCGCGGAACACAAGCGCGCAAAAAATGAGTAAAATGAAGGAAACGCGCGATGTGGGTGTTCGTTCGAAAACATATAAGGCAATCAGGTAAACTAGGCCCGCGGCCAGCGCGAGAACCATAAACGCAATCGCGTGATTTTTCAGGTAATAAAGGCTGTGCATCCGCAGGTAGAGCGCTTCCAGCAGCGCTCCCGCCGCCAGCAGCCCGGCCAGCTTCAATTTTTCAGATTGAGTTTCGGAAGACATTCGGAGAGACACGCATCTTGTTGAACTTCGCTCCACTTCTGTTCGCAGCGTTCGTCCAGGGCGGCTTCAGCCATTACTGGCACAAAATCACGGATAAGACATTCACGGGAGTTTACAACGCCAATGCGTTCGACCTGGCGATGATGATTCCCTACTTCATCGTGCTGTTCATGCTGGCGCTTTACGGGCTGCACCGCTACGTCCTGCTTTACGATTATTTTGCGTATCGCAAGAACATTCCTCCGCCGCCACCGCCGGTGGAAAACTGGCCCAAGGTTACCATACAGCTTCCCATCTTCAACGAACGCTATGTGATCGAGCGGCTGGTGGACGCGGTCGCGCAGTTCGACTACCCCCGCGAATTGCTCGACATCCAGGTGCTGGACGATTCGACCGATGAGACTCGCGAAGTGGCCCGCGCCTGCGTGGAACGCCACGCGATCCAGGGATTGCCCATCGCCTATATTCACCGCACCAATCGCGAAGGATTCAAGGCGGGCGCGCTCGAAAATGGCTTGAAGACCGCGAAAGGAGAATTCGTCGCGATCTTTGATGCGGATTTCATCCCGCAGGCCGATTTTCTCAGGCGCACGGTCCCGTATTTTCTTGACCCGGCGACCGAGGGCAAGATCGGCATGGTGCAGACCCGTTGGACCTACCTCAACAGCGACTATTCCCTGCTCACCCGCGTCGAGACCATTCTGCTCGACGGCCATTTCGTAATCGAACATGGAGGGCGCTCGCGTCGCGGCACTTTTTTCAATTTCAACGGCACCGCCGGCGTTTGGCGCCGCGCCGCCATCGATGCCGCGGGCGGCTGGGAACACGACACGCTTACCGAAGACACCGATCTTTCCTATCGTGCGCAACTTAAGGGCTGGAAATTTCTCTATCTGCCGGAAATCGAGTGCGCGTCCGAATTGCCAGTGGACATGAACGGTTTCAAGGCGCAGCAGGCGCGCTGGGCCAAGGGCCTGATGCAGACGGCCAAGAAAATTCTCCCCAAGGTTTTCCGCTCGGACGTTCCCTTTTATGTGAAGTCGGAAGCCTTTTTTCATCTCACGGCGAATATTTCCTACCCGCTGATGGTGCTTCTCTCCACGATGCTTTTGCCCGCGATGATCGTGCGCTTCTATCAGGGGTGGTTTCAAATGTTGGTGATCGACCTGCCGCTTTTCCTGGCGTCCACCTGTTCCATCTCCAGTTTCTACCTCGCGGCGCAAAAAGAGTTGCGCCCTAAAACCTGGCTCACCACATTTTTGTACATGCCGTTTGTGATGGCCACGGGTATCGGCATCAGCGTGCGCAATGCCCAAGCCGTTCTGGAAGCCATCGTCGGGAAGAAATCGGATTTTGCGCGCACCCCCAAATTCAAGATTGAAGGCAAGTCCGGCACATTTGCCGCCAAGAAATATAGAAATAAGGCCGGCTGGATGCCCTATTTTGAAGTGGCCCTGGGCCTCTATTTCGCGTTGACGGTCGTATACGCCATCATCAACGAGAACTACGCCACAGTTCCCTTCCTGCTGCTCTTTGTCTGGGGATATCTCTACACGGGCTTCATGTCGCTGAGCCAGTCGTGGTTCGCGCACCTTCGCTTCGGCGTGAACGCGCCCGAAATGCGCCCAGCCTCCTCCGGCGCTCCGGGTTTCTAATTGTTCTTTGTAGTGGCCGACCTTTAGGTCGGTCACTACATCCCGGGAGTCTCGATACCTGCCAGATTCCCGCTTTTCGCCAAACAGTTGTTTGATAAAATGCGGGAATGGCCATTCAACGGGAACAACTGGAAGCGGACGTACTGATCGTCGGTGCGGGACCCGCAGGGCTCGCCTGCGCTTTGCATCTCGCAAACCTCATCAAGCAACACTACGCCAGTGGCGCCAAACCCGAACTTTCCGCCGAAAATATTTATGTCCTCGAAAAGGGCCGCGAGATCGGCGCGCACCAGCTTTCCGGCGCGATCATGAACCCCAAGGCGCTTGCCGAACTTGTTCCGGACTTTCAGAAAACCGCGCCGCTGGATACGCCGGTCACCGATTCCGCCGCGCTCGTCTTCACGGAAAAACATTCGTACCGCGTCCCCGTCACGCCGCCGCCCTTTAACAATGCCGGCAACTACGTCATCTCTCTCAACAAACTGGTGAAGTGGATGGGTGGCCTGGTCGAAAACGCGGGCGTAAACCTGTTCAAAGAATTCGGCGGTGCGGAACTGATTTACGAAGGCGACGGCATCGCCGGCGTCATCACTGAAGACAAAGGCCTGGACAAGAACGGCAAGCCCAAGGACAACCACACCCCCGGTTACGAACTGCGCGCCAAAGTGACGGTGCTGGCCGAAGGAACCCGCGGCTCGCTCACCAAGCAACTCGTCGCGAAAAAGAACCTGGACAACATCAATCCGCAGAGCTACGGAATCGGGATCAAGGAGCTCTGGGACATTCAGCCCGGCAAACTGAAACCCGGCTACGTCGCGCACACGCTCGGCTGGCCCATTTCCACAAAAATGTACGGGGGGGGATGGATCTACAGCCTAAGCAACAACCGGGTTTCGATCGGACTCGTGATCGCGCTCGAATATGAAAATTCGCGCTTCGATCCTCACGCGGCGTTCCAGACCTGGAAAACCCATCCCCATGTGCGCAACATTCTTGATGGCGGGAAGCTAGTCCGCTACGGCGCGAAATCTCTTCCCTATGGCGGTTGGTACGCGATGCCGCGCAATTATCTCGACGGGGGATTGATTGTCGGCGACTCCGGCAGTTTTCTCGATTCGCAGCGGCTGAAAGGCGTGCACCTGGCCATGAAGAGCGGCATGCTGGCCGCCGAAACCATTTTCGAAGCGCTGAAGGAGGGCGACTACTCCTCCAACACGCTGAAGCTCTACAAAGAAAAAATCGACAAGAGTTACATCAAGGAAGAACTTTGGAAGGTGCGCAACTTTCACCAGTCCTTCAGAAACGGCCTGCTGGATGGATTCTTTTACTCCGGTCTGCAAGAGATCACCGGCGGCGCCGGCATCATCGACCCGATGCGCGCGCACGCGGGCCACGAAGCCTATCGCCCGATTTTCGGGCGTCCCGCCCCGGAGCGATTCAAGGGCGACGGAAAGCTTACATTCGATCGCCTGACCGACGTCTATCACTCCGGAACGCGCCACGACGAAGATCAGCCCTGCCACCTGAAGGTTCAGGACCTGAACATCTGCTCGACGCGCTGCGTGGAAGAGTTTGGAAATCCCTGCCAGTATTTTTGCCCGGCTGCGGTCTACGAAATGGCGAAAGAGGGCAACGGACAGAAGCTGAAGATCAATGCTGCCAACTGCGTGCACTGCAAAACCTGCGACATCGCCGATCCCTACCAAATCATCGACTGGGTCGTTCCCGAAGGCGGCGGTGGCCCGAATTACGAAGGCATGTAGGAGGGCTAAGTTGAGGGCGACAAGAGCTTGCGGAAATAAGTTTTCACGCGGCTCCAGGTGGAATCTTCCGCTGGTTTTTGAGGGATTGCCGGTGTTTTCGCCGGTGCGGGACCACTGCCCTGCGCCACTATCGGATCGCCTTCCACGCGCCCCTGAAATATCAGCGTGGGGCGCACACGCACACGACGCACCAGGATAATCAGGTTCGGATCGAATTCGGATTGCACTTTTGCCTTGGCGTCGTAATGCAGCGGCGGCATGAACACCTGGTATACGGGACCGTCAGACTGCTCCGCTTGAGCGGGATCCTCCTGCGGCGCCGGCGGTTTTGTTTCCGCGGCTTTTTTCTTGAGGTCGTCTTTCGTGGCCAATTGGCTGATTTCCGTCCCCGCAGTCATGGGCTTCATCACAGCCTGCATCGCGCAGGCGCATTGTCCCTGTGCGGGCCGCAAACTCTCGATTTGCCCATTGGCCAAAGTGACGTCGCCGCTTTGCGGCACCAGGACGCTTTGCCCCGTCAATTGCTGCTCGACGCGCACTGCCCCCTTGTTCGCCCGGATGCACATGGCCCCGGCGCTATCGAGGCCGACCAGGATGTCTTCGGCGCCATTCCCGATCGAAATTGGATGCGCCTGAATTTGCGGCGTGTAAATGTTGAGCGAAACCTCGCTGCTTATCGCCGCGTGAATGGTGCCGGAATCGAGCGCCAGAGTTATTGAGCCCCCGGCTTTGAGCATGGAAAAATGTGCCGGGCCGCAGATCATGATCTGCCCTCCCTCCACCAGATCAATGCGCGCCTGCCCCGCCTTCACATGGACCTCGCTGCCGCTGCGCAGAATCGTCTTCACCTGCCCGCGAACCACTTCGACGGACATCGGCCCATCGACCGAGATGGCTTCCCCTTCGATCGCGCCGATCGCGTCCGCGGGCGGATTGTCGGCGCGCGCCGCGAGTCCGGCGAAGCAGGCAGCGAACACGGCGGCGCAGGCCAGAAAGCTGGCGATGCCGCGTGATATCCGGGTATTGGCCGCGCTTGTCACTTACGGTGATCTCCATCGGGGCGGGAGAATGGGGGACACTCTATATACTATAGGAAGATGGAAAACCGCGACATACGAAGCGAAGAGCCGGAAACAGCGGTCAGCGCGCATTACGATACCCGCCTGCCAGCCTTGCCGTGGAGCCGACGGATCCAGATTCCCCTCATCGCGGCGGTTGTCTATAGCGTGATCCGCGTGCTGGGGCCCACGCTGCGTTTTGAAGCCGCTGGGCGCGCCAGGGTGGATGAGTTCCTTGCGAAGCAGGAGCCCTGCATCTGGGCTTTCTGGCACCGCGTTATCCTGCCGATTTCGTGGTACGCCAGGAACCGGGAAATTGTGGTGATGAACACCACCGCGTTCGACGGCCAATGGACGCGCAAAGTGATCGAGCGGCTGGGATTCGGCACGGCGCAAGGCAGCTCTTCGCGTGGCGGATTGCGCGGCTTGCAGGTGATGGCGCAACGGATCGCCGAGGGTTACGATTGCGCGTTTACAATCGACGGGCCGCGCGGCCCGAGGTACGTGGCCAAGGTTGGCCCCGTCCTGCTGGCGCGGATGACCGGCGCGCCGATTATGGTGTTCCATATTGGCGTGGACCGCGGAAAGACGATCGAGAAGACCTGGGACCATTTCCTGTTGCCGGGACTTTTTGCAAGAGCGATTTTAATTGGCGGCAAACCGATTTACGTTCCGCAGGATGCCGACGCGGCCATGATCGAGACGAAACATCAGGAAATGCAGAAGGAGCTGGAACGCGTGAGGGATATTGCCGAGGGATGGTTTTCGTTTTCGGATGCGGAGAAAGAAAAGTATCGGGCGGAGTTTGGATGTTGAGATTGCTCTCTTGGCTTCGGAACTCGAGGCCGCTTACTTTGGAGTAGAACTGTACGCTGAGGTCCTTCAGCCATCCTTATCGGATGGCTGAAGGATGACAACGCGCTAGTCGGTAGTCACCTGCAGAAAAATCCCCACAAAATGGGACTAGTTGCCGTCGCGCTCGCCCAGCTTGACGGGAATGTCCACTTTCTTGGCGCCGCGATAGACGCTGACGGTAACCGAATCGCCGGGGCGCTTGCGGTTGAGCAATACATTCATGTCGAACTGATTGCCGACCTTCTGGCCGTCGATGCCGACAATCACGTCTCCGCCGATAGTCAGGCGGCGCATTCCGGATTGCACGGTGCGGTCTCCGCCGCGAATTCCGGCAGCCGCCGCGGGGCCGCCTTTCGTGGCCTGCTCCACCAGCAGTCCTTCCTGCACGGGCAAATCGAGAGCCTCGGCGAGCCATGCGGTCAATTCCAGCGTGCTCACACCCAAATACGCGCGGCGGACTTTGCCTTCGGTGATCAGGTCGTTGGCTATCAATTTCGCCGTATTGATGGGTATGGCGAAACCGATTCCCGCCGCGGTGCCCGAAGGCGTATAGATGGCGGAGTTAATTCCGATCACATCGCCGTGGGTATTGATCAGCGGCCCGCCGGAATTGCCGCGGTTAATAGAGGCGTCGGTTTGGATCGCGTCGTCAATAAACGTGCTCTGGCTCGTCTGCACCGTGCGGCCCAGGGCGCTGACGACCCCGGTGGTGAGCGTGGACTGAAAACCGAAAGGATTGCCGATGGCGAGAACTTTCTGCCCGACCTGCAGCGCGGAGGAATCTCCAAGCGTCAACGAGGCAAGGTGCTTCCCTTTCGGGTCAATCTTTACCAGCGCCACGTCATTGCGCTGGTCGGCGCCGACGAATTTAGCGGGGTAGCGCGTCTTGTCGCCAAGGATCACCTCGATGGTCTGTGCGCCGGCCACGACATGATAATTCGTGAGGATGTATCCGCGGGGATCGATCAGGAAGCCAGAGCCCGCGCCCTCGACCGGAACGGGGTCCATGAAAAAATCATACTCTGTGGCTTTCGTGAGGACGTTGGCAACCGCCGGAGACGCCTGACGATAGATGCGGACGTTGATGGACTCTTCTTCGGTGAGAGATTCAGGACGCTCCGCAGCATTCTTCAAGTTGAGGCCCGGCTGGTCCGAGCCGAGGCGGCGGGCTTCGACTTCCCTGGATTGGTGGGGGCCGTAGCGCGCGCCAACCCAATAGGCGCCTAGAATAACGATCAGGGCGGTAAGAATTAGCCGTGCGCGGCTGCTACCGGTTTCGTGATTACTTTTCGTCATGGGCTGCTCCACGTGTTCTGTCTTCAAGTATAAGGCAACCGCGGGCAGGCGGGTGTGAGCGGTGACCGCCGGAGAAAGCGTGGCGGGATCACGCGGGTTCAACCGTGAGTTTCAGACCGATAGCCTTGGTAACCGCAACTAGCGTGGATAGGCGAGGATTGCCGTCAGCGGACAAGGCGCGATAGAGACTTTCCCGCTGAACGCCGGCCGCCTTCGCAATCTTGGCAATGCCCTGGGCTTGGGCCAGATGCCGCAGAGCAAGCAGCAGGACGCGAGGCTCACTGTCGTCTTCCAACGCGGCCTTGAGATATTCCGCTGCAAAATCGGGATCATTGCGAAGCCTGCGAACGATTGTTTCGTCGTGCGAACGGCTAGCTCTGCGTTTCATTCGTGCAAGCTCCTTTCCTTGTAATCCTTGAGATAACGGATCGCCCGCTCAATGTCCGCCGATTGTTTGCGCTTGTCGCCACCGCACAAAAGCAATACGCAGACCCGTCCGATAAACCCGTAATAGACTCGGTAGCCGGGGCCCCAATCGATTCGGAGTTCGCACACGCATTCCCTCAATGGCTTACAATCGCCAAAATTGCCGACAGCCAGGCGGTTGATTCGAGCGGCAATTTTTGCTTGAGCCCGTGGGTCCGCCAGCCGGGTCAGCCATTCGTCGAAGACATCCTTCCCATAAGGGGTCGCGTAATGGCGGACTTTAATAGCAATACTCATTGTAACTTATACATCACAACGACGCAATCCACGGGAAAAGGGTGTGGTGGAATGATATGTATTACCATACATATATCTTATTACAGTTATACAAACGTCTGGATGGAGATCGCCTCATTCAAACCTTTGTACCGTCTCGGTGTATTGGGAGTTCAGGGGGCGGCCCGCTAGTGGCGCAAAGGGCAAGCGGGAGAGCAATTGGGGGAAAAGCGAGAGATGATAGAGTTACAGACCTATTGATTGCGCATCCTGAAACAGGTACATGCCCTTGGGAGGAATGATGGAAAGCGAACGTCGCCGCACGCCACGCTACATGTTTTTTGCCAGCGCGGAACTGCTGGAAGAAAGATCGGAAGTGCGGATTGCGACGCGCGTCAGCGAGCTGAGCCGCAACGGATGTTACCTGGATATGATGAACCCGTTCCCCATGCATACGGTGGTCAAGCTGAAAATCTGGACGGAAGAAAACGTCCTGATCGAGACGAAGGCCTGTGTGGTTTACTCGCAGGCGAATCGGGGAGCCGGACTCTCTTTTGTGGATTTGGATCCGAAGTATTTGTCTCTGCTGGATAAATGGCTGGAGAAGGCCAAGAAGGAATCGTGAGCGGTAGAAGTCCCTACTTCAGTTCAATCTCGACAATTTGCCCCGCTTCTTTCCCAGCGTTTGCCAAAGAGTGCGTGACCTTCGTACTGACCCAATGAAAATCGCCAGTCTTGACGTCGTGCGTGTTTGACTGCCCATCCGGCGCGGTCATTTTCAACGGGAAACCTGTTACCGCAACGATCAAATAAGGTCGTTCATGCGTGTGCATCGGGGTCACACCGCCGGGCGCGAGCGTCCACTTGTACACCCGAGCGCTCGGATTTTCGCCCGCCACCGGCCCGGCGACATTTACGGAAGGATGCTCCGGACGCTGGAGAAGTTCCACGTCAAGCACATCGAAAAGTCCCGGCCCGCGATTGTGAACCCGGTGCGTGAAGGGAGTTTCCCGCAACGTGCGCAGCGAAATGTTCCCCGGTTTCTGTTCGACCGGAGCGCCCTCCGGCTCGCCGGGAAGTTGCTGCGTCGCACTGGTGTTCCCGAGCCACACGGCCACATCATCAACCGAATGGATGTGATACAAGCTGCGTTCCCCGGGCTGGAGCGTAACTCGCAGCACCAAAACGTTCTCATTTTTCAAGAGCAGATTGTGGTTAGGCTCCTGCTCAACAGGAACGGGCGCGGATGTTTCCCGTGTAACGACAAGACTGAGCAGAACAATCGCCGACGCGACATTAAACCAGAGTTTCATGGCGGGAGCCTTTCGCCTCAGTTCGTAGTGGGACGATTCTACTGTCGGATGAAAAATGAGCCAATGGGTTTCTACGAGAGAACGGCCGACGTTCAGAACTTATACTCCAGATTCAGCTGGAAGCGGCGCCCAGGATAGGCCGAAGCGGGAATACCAAAATTGGGATTGACCGGGCCGCCGTCCGGGCCGATCACCCCGATGAAAGTGACATAGTTCGGATGATTGAGCACGTCGAACACGTTCATTGACGCAGTAAGCACGGGGCCGTCTTTTTTCTCTTTCTTGAAATGAAAGTCGTGCGCCACGTTGACGTCAAGATTCAGCAGCCCCGGCCCGTGCATCGAATTGCGCGGAAAGAGCCCGCCATCCGGCCGATCATTGAAAACGCCATCCCCGTTCGAATCGAGTCCCGTGGTCACGTTGACGGGCTTGCCGGAGTACGCCTGAAGCGCAACGCCGAGGCTGAAAAGACTGGAAGGCTCGAAAGTGCCAAGCAGATCGAATTTATTGCGCCGGTCATTATCGGAGCGCGCCCAATCGAGATTCGGAAAGTTGCTGTTGCCGGGAAAATAGTTGATGCCGCTGGTGTTGTTGTACGACTTCCCAAGAATGTACTGCGCCTGGCCGGCAAAATATTTGGATGGCTTCCCGCGGAATGTCAGTTCCAGCGAATTGCCCTTCTGGTAGCCTTCCGATTCGATCTGGCGAATCTGGCCGAAGGCAGAATCGGGACGCGCCAGATAATCCGGCACGAGCGGCGCGTTGATGTCCCGCGAGGTGAACAGATCAATGCCGCGCGTGCCAACGTAGGTGGCGCTGAATGTGCTCTTCGAGGTGATCTGCCGCTCGATGCCAAAACTATATTGAACAATGTAAGGAATCCTGGCGCGCGGGTCGAGCTGCACCAGGCTGGTGGGGACGCCCACAAGGTCCGCAGAAGTGACGGGATAAGGAACGAAGACGCCGGGCGGCGGCGAAAGGATCTGCCGCAGGAGAGTTTGCCCGTCGTAATGCAGCAAATCCGCGATCGCGCGATTGCCGGAGCGGTCGTAGAAAACGCCGGCGCCGCCACGGAAAACGAGTTTGCCATTGCGACGGGGCGCCCAGGCAAACGCGAAGCGGGGCGCAAAATTATTCGAGTCATCGTTGAAATAGTTCTGGAAGTAGTAGCGCACGCCGAGAGTCACGGACAAATTCGGCTTGATCCGCACGCTATCTTCGATGAAACCGGAAACGATGCGTTCCCAGAAAACAAGATGCCCGTTGCCGGTCTGGATTCGGAAACCGGAGGGCTGCAGCGCGTTGTAGGCGTTGATGTCGGCAAACGTGTAGGCACCTTGTTGGTACGTATTGTCATCGCTTCCGCGTCGGCTGAGGTCGGGAATGTCCACGCCGAAAACCAGCATGTGGCGGCCGCTGGTGTAACTTAGAAAATCGGTGCCATCAAAGTGGGCTTCCGTGCGGTGGAGATCGGCTTGTGCGCCGCCTCCCGTAAAATAGCCCTGCACTACAATTTGCGGCGCGGCGACATTGCTGGTGGTGGGATTATCGTTGTGGCCGAACAGAAAGCGGAGTTGGTTCACCCACTTCGACGAGAAAATGTGGCGATAGCTGACGTTGACCTCGTGCTCTGTGAATCCGGTGGTGTAACCGGCCTCGGGGAGCACTGTTCCGCCCACGCCCTGATTCTTTGACAGCTGATCCTCGTAGGAATACCCGATCCAAAACTGGTCGCCATTGTCGAAATCGTGGAATGCGCGGAAAGAACCGAAGAAATGGCGCTGCGGGGCCGGCACATTTTCGTCCAGGATAGAGGTGGGAGTAGGCAAACCAAAGGCGTGGACGACGGCCTGGAGATTGTCGTTATCCTGCTCCAGCGACAGAAGAAACGTGTTTCTCTTGTCGTGACCCAGCGGCCCCGTGAACGAGCCCTCTTCCATGTAGCGGCTTTCGGAAGGCTTGGTGGTGGCGAACGCATTGCTGGCGTCGAAAACGGAATTGCGGGTGAGGAAATTCACGGTGCCGTGGTAGGCGGGCGTCCCGCCTTTGGTGGTGATTTCGACGCGGGCGCGGCCGGGGCGTGCGAACCGAGCGGAATAGGGATTCTGATTAATCTTTACCTCCTGCACCGCGGAAGCGGAGACGCCGGGACCGTTGGCCTCGACGCCATTCACAACCAGGGAGACGCCGCTGGTGGCAATGGCGTCATCACTCAGGAAGCGGGAGAGCAGGGTGATGTAGTCGAGATCGAAGACGGGAACGCGATCGAGCGCGTCGCGGGTGATGTTATTGGCATTGAGATTTTCGGACGCGTCGGAGGAAGTCTGAGGGACGTTTTCATCAGCAGTAACGCTGACAACCTCGCTGACCGCGGAGATGGCCAGCGTGATGTGGAGAGGCACAAGCGCTTTTGCACCTACCGTGACTTCAACCAGGCCGTCTTTGAAACCGGCCGCATGGATGCGAAGGCGATACTTGCCCCGGGGGAGATCGTCGAAGAAAAAATAGCCGGTGCGGTCGGTAGTTGTGGAAGCCTGGGCGGAACCGTTGGAGGTCAGCAGGGTGACTTGGGCCTCAGCTACTTGGGCGGAAGAAGGATCCAGCACCGTGCCAGTAAGAGTGTGGGCGGGAGGCGAGGGTTGTGGAGTCTGAGAGAAGAGCGCGGTGGGGAGAACGAGAATGAGAAAAAGAAGGAAGAACTCGCAATTGGCGCAAGGCGCTTGGACTGGCGGATTGGATTTCACAAATTTCATTTGGCCCGTGGGCGTCGAGCGGCCCAGTGAGACTTGCAAACGCGACAAAGGGCAAACGGAGAGGCAGCCCCCTTCTTAGGTAGCAAGATACAAAAGCCAACCTAAATGGAAGATAAAAGTTGGGAGGCGCTAGCCCTTCGCTTTTTGCAGCTCTTCGGTAAGCGCGGGCATCACTTCGAAAATGTCGGCGACGATGCCGTAGTCGGCGATTTCGAAGATGGGCGCATTCTGGTCTTTGTTGACGGCGACGATGGTCCGTGCGCCTTTCATGCCGACAACGTGCTGGATGGCCCCGCTGATGCCCAGCGCGAGATACAGCTTCGGCGCAACAGTCTGTCCGGAACTGCCAATCTGGCGCTCCATCGGCAGCCAGCCTTCGTCACAGATCGGGCGGGAGGCGGCGAGTTCGGCGCCCATGGCCTTAGCGACGGCTTCGGCCTGCGCGATATTTTCGGGCGCCTTGATGCCGCGGCCAATGGCGACGATGAGCGGCGCCTGGGTGAGGTCCACGACGGATTTTGCTTCCTTGAAAAGCTCCAGCGGCTTGGTGCGGATGTCGGCGGCGCTCACAGTAACGTTAACTGTGTTAATCGGGGCCTTGCCGCTTGGGTGTGCCGCGAGTTGGTCGGCGCGGAAGGCGCCCGATTGAAACGAAACGAACCAGGGCGCGGCGCCGATGAAGGTGACGTCCGCGGCGGTCTTGCCCTGAAACATCTGGCGCACGAAAACTAATTTGCCGCCTTCGCTTCGGAAGCCGACGCAATCGCCGACCATTCCCTTGCCGAGCATGGCGGCGAGTTTCGGCGCGAAATCGCGCACCTGATAGGTGTGGGGAAAAAGAACGAGATCAGGCTTGGCCGATTCGATGACTTGCTTGAGCGCCGCGCAATAGCCGTCCGGAGTGTAGGAATCGAGCAGGTCGTGCTCGACAAGGAGAACTTCCGAGACGTTTTTGGCCGCGAGTTCACCGGCTAACGCGGCGACGCCCTTGCCGATCACGGCGGCGCTAACTGTTGCTGAGGCAGCGGCGGCGATTTGCTGGGCCGCGACGAGCGTCTCAAAACTTGAGTTGTTCCACTTGCCTTGGCGCTGTTCCGCAATGACGAGAATTTTCATGGTCAGATCACCCGCGCTTCGAATTTGAGCTTTTCGACCAGCTTGGCCGCGGCTTCCTTCGGCGTGCCGGTGAGGAATTCCGTTTTCTTGGTTTTGGTGGGAACGTAGATTTTTTCGATTTTCTGCGTCGGCTCGACGGTGACGCCGAGCGCTTCGCGAGTAAGCGCGGCGATCTCTTTTTTCTTTGCCGCCATGATGCCCTTGAGCGTGGCGTAACGGACTTTGTTGATGCCGGACTGAATCGTGAGCACCGCGGGAAGCGGGCACTCGATCCACTGGAACCAGCCGGCCTCCAGCTCGCGTTTGAGCTTCATTTTCCCGCCCTGCACGTCAATCTGCATAATGAGCGTGGCGTGCGGGAGATTCAGCAGCGCCGCAAGCAGAACACCGGTCTGCCCAAAGCCGTGGTCGTCGCTCTGCAGGCCGGTGAGGACGAGATCCACTTTTTCTCTGGCGATTGCCGCGGCGATCACTTTTGCGGTGCCCAGCGGATCGAGTTGCGCGAAATTGTCGTCGGCGATGTGGATGCCCCGGTCGGCGCCCTTGGCGAGAGCTTCCTTGATGGTTTGTTTCACGCGTTCGGGGCCCAGCGACAGCGCGATCACTTCGCCACCGTGCTTTTCCTTTAGGCGGAGCGCTTCTTCGAGCGCGTAGGAGTCCGGCTCATTCATTTCGAAGCCGATGTCCGATTCCTTGATCCAGTTGCCGGCAATGGCGAGGGGCGCGTCTTTGGCGGGAACCTGTTTGATGCATACGAGAATGTTCATTGCGTTGCCTTCCTATCTAAACGGCGCCCGCCTCGGAAGGCGGCCGCTACAAAGGCGTGTTGAGACTGGCGCGGGGAGCGAGGGTAAATTTTGAGGCGGCTAAATTAAATTGTAGTGGCCGACCTTCAGGTCGGCCACCCCAAGTTGCCGGAGAAATTATTTCCCGGCCCAGCGCTTGAAAATCAGGGCGGCGTTGGTGCCGCCAAAACCGAACGAATTCGAAAGCGCGTAATCCACCGTGGCCTTCCGCGCGACATTGGGAACGTAGTCCAGATCGCAGTGGGGATCCGGCGTGTCCTGGTTGATCGTGGGCGGCAGGATCTGATCGCGCAGCGCGAGAACGCAGATGCCGCCTTCCAAACCGCCCGCTCCGCCGAGGAGATGCCCGGTCATGGATTTGGTGGAACTGACCGGCAATTTCTTGTTGATGGCGCGCTCGCCGAAGAGGCGCTTCATTGCCGTGGTTTCGATAGCGTCGCCAAGCGGCGTGGAAGTGCCATGCGCGTTCACGTAGCCGATGTCGTCGGGAGTGAGCTTCGCATCCTTCAGCGCGGCTTTCATCACGCGATAGGCGCCGTCGCCATTTTCCGCGGGCTGCGTGATGTGATACGCATCTCCACTCATGCCGTAGCCGACAATTTCCGCAAGGATGGGAGCGTTGCGCTTCTGCGCGTGCTCCAGCGATTCCAGGATCAGGATGCCCGCGCCTTCGCCCACCACGAAGCCATCGCGGTCCGCGTCAAACGGGCGGCTGGCTTTTTCCGGCGCATCGTTACGCGTGGAGAGAGCGCGCATGGAAGCGAATCCGCCGATCCCCATGGGCGTGATGGTGGCTTCGGTGCCGCCGCAAATCATCATCTCCGCCGCGCCGCGCTCGATAATCTTGAAAGAATCGCCAATAGCGTGGGCCGAAGCAGAGCATGCCGTGGCGGTAGCGGAGTTCGGTCCGCGCGCCCCGTAGCGAATCGAAATGTGCCCCGATGCAAGATTGACGATGGCCGAAGGAATGAAGAACGGAGAAATTTTCCCGGGGCCGCCCTGCATCAGCTTGATGTGCTCGCGTTCGATGATGTCGAACCCGCCGATGCCGGACGCGACGTAGACGCCGACTTCATCGAGGTCCGAATCTTCCGGCTTCCAGTTGGCCATCTTGACGGCAAAATCCGCGCCAGCCAGGGCCACCTGGATGAACCGCCCCATCTTTTTGAGTTCTTTTTTCTCGATCCACTGGAAGGGATCGAAGTTTTTCACTTCGCCGGCGATTTTGCAGTCGAAGTCCGCGGTATCAAAATGCGTGATGAGGCCGACACCGCTCTTGCCGGCTACGAGGTTTTTCCAGCTTTCCTCCGTGCCGACTCCCAGCGCGCAGACCAATCCAACTCCCGTAACGACAACCCGGCGGGTCAACTTGCTTGCTCCTTCAATCGGGGTTTAATGTGCGACCTACTTGCCCTTCGAGTGCTTATCGATGTACTCGATAGCGTCCTTGACCGTGGTCATCTTTTCGGCGTCCTCGTCGGGCACTTCGATGCCGAAGGCCTCTTCGAAAGCCATGACCAATTCGACCTGGTCGAGCGAGTCCGCGCCGAGATCGTCCACGAAGGACGCGGTGGGCGTGACTTCGGCTTCATCCACACCAAGCTGCTCGACGATAATCTGCTTTACGCGTTCTTCCACGCTGGCCATTCCCATTCCTCCGCGACCTGATGTCGCTCTGACGTAGTTCGTACTATCGTGCACCACTTCGAGCCGTGAGGCTCTCTTACATGTCGTTTAGGCTGCCCGAGGTAACCTTGCCAGTCTACTTACCCTGCGCAGCAAGGTCAACTTCGTGGAAGCTTTTAGCCGACTGTCAACAGCCGACAGCCTTAAGTCAACCGCCGAAAAATCCGGTCACGCCAGATACATGCCGCCGTTGACGTCGAGGACGTGGCCGGTGATGTAGGCGGCTTCGTCGCTGGCAAGAAAAACGATGGAGGCGGCGACGTCCTTGCCGGTGCCCATGCGGCCGAGCGGAATGCGTACTTTCAATTCCTCTTTCACTTTGTCGGGAAGGACAGCCGTCATGGGCGACTCGACGAAACCTGGAGCGACGGCGTTGACGGTGATATTGCGCGAAGCAATCTCGATGGCGATGGCTTTGGTGAGACCGATGAGGCCCGCTTTCGACGCGACGTAGTTGGCCTGGCCGGCGTTGCCGCTTTCCGCGACGACGGAAGAAATATTGATGATGCGGCCGGCACGCGCTTTCATCATCGGCGGCAGCACCTGTTGGATGCAGATGTGCGCGCCCGTGAGATTGGTACGGATCACCGCTTCCCAATCGTCGGGCTTCATGCGCATGGCCAGCCCGTCGCGGGTGATGGCGGCGTTGTTCACCAGAATGTCGATCTTGCCGAATTTTTCGAGGATGGATTTGAAGCCGGTTTTGATCTGCTCGATGTCGGCAACGTCCATCTTCACCGCGAAGGCTTCGCCACCCTTGGCATTGATTTCCTGGACGAGTTCGGCAAGCTTTTCCTCGTTGCGCGCGGCGACGGCGACCTTGGCCCCGGCTTCGGCGAGCGCGTGTGCCGTGTCCCGCCCAATGCCCTGCGATGCGCCGGTGACGACGGCTACTTTATCTCGTAAGCTAAACATTCATTCGCAACCTGTAGCTCACCCCTTCAGGGGTGAGGCTGTTCACAACAATTTCGACCCTGCCAATACAATTGAAAACCCTCAGGCCTGAAGGCCTGAGCTACAAACCTTTGGCGACATCCCGACCACACGACAAACCTAAACCAAACGGCGCCCGCCTCAGAAGGCGGCCGCTACAAAACCGCCTACGGGCCGATCCGGAGATCGCCGTTCCGGGGTGCATCATGCCGCGTCGGATTTTGCCGCTGTGATGCGATCCACCGTGGCTTGCAAACTTTTTTCGTCTTCCACATTCAAAGTGGTCACCGAGCGTTCAATCTGGCGCATGATGCCGGTGAGCACGCGGCCCGGTCCGACTTCGATGAAGGTGTTGACGCCCTCGTCGAGCAGCATCCGCATGGACTCTTCCCAACGCACGGGCATGGTGACCTGGCGAATCAGCGCTTCGCGGGCTTCATCGCCCTTTTTGATCGTGTCGGCGTCCACGTTGGTGACGACCGGAACGTGGGGATCCGCAAACTGGATGGCGCGCAAATCCTTTTCCAGCCTTTCCTGCGCGGGCATCATCAGCGAGGAATGGAACGGCGCGCTAACGGGAAGCAGGACAGCGCGCTTGGCTCCCGACTGTGAAGCAATTTCGATGGCGCGCTTCACCGCGGCGGCATCGCCAGAAATAACCGTCTGGTCCGGCGAATTGAGATTGGCGGCGGTGCAAACTCCGCCCTCCGCGGCGCGCTTGCAGGCGTCCGCGACGACAGCGGGCGACACTCCAAGAATCGCGGCCATCGCGCCCTTTCCAAGGGGGACCGCCTCCTGCATGTACGTGCCGCGCTTGTGAACCAGCCGCACCGCATCAGAAAAATTCAGCGAACCGGCGGCCACGAGAGCGGAATATTCACCGAGGCTATGGCCGGCGACAAAATCAGCGCCGATGCGTTTTTCAGAAAGCACCCACAACGCGGCAACCGAAACGGTGAGGATGGCGGGTTGCGTCAGCGCGGTAGACTTCAGCTCCTCTTCCGTGCCCTCAAAACATATTTTGGAGATGGAAAAGCCCAGCGCTTTATCCGCTTCATCGAAAATGGCGCGGGCCGCGGAATATCTCTCGGCAAGTTCCTTGCCCATGCCGGAATATTGTGAGGCCTGGCCCGGGAATATGAATGCGACTTTACCCATAATTGCTCCTCTCTCCGGACGTCACACTTGCGCGTGAATCAGGGAGAGCTCTTGTTCAATCTTTTCGTTCACCCGCGCGCGGGCAAGTCCCGCGGCAACGCGAATGGCGTTCTTGATAGCGTTCGCGTTGGACCGGCCGTGGCCGATCACGCAAACGCCGCGGACTCCGAGGAGCGGTGCCCCGCCGTACTCCGCATAGTCCATGGTGCGCTTGATGCCCTTCAGCGCGCCTTTCGAAAACAGATAGCCCACCTGCGATGCGAAAGTGCTTTTGTACGTCTTTCGCAAATACTTGATGATCTCCATTGCCAGGCCCTCGCAAATCTTGAGGGCGATGTTGCCGACGAATCCGTCGCAAACGATCACGTCCACCTTGCCGGAGAAGAGATCGCCGCCTTCCACGTTCCCGACGAAATGCACGGGCAAGGCCTTAAAGCGCTCGTAAACCGCGCGCGTCAGCTCGTTGCCCTTAATCTCTTCCTCGCCGACGGATAGCAAACCGACGCGCGGCTTGCGGCTTCCGAACGTCAGCCGGTAATAAATCTCGCCCATCACGCCGAACTGCAGCAAGTGCTCGGGCTTGGAATCCACATTCGCGCCGACGTCCAGCATCACGGAGGCGCCGCCCTTGGCATTCGGGAACGGAGCCGCCAGCGCCACACGGTCCACCGATTCCAGCGTGCCCAGGATGAACCTCGCCGTGGTCATCACAGCCCCCGTATTCCCGGCGCTCATCATGGCGTCCGCCTTGCCCTCTTTCACCAGGCGCGCCGCCACGTGCACGGAGCTGTCCTTCTTGCGGCGAAAGGCCTGCGCGGGATGATCTTCCATCGTGATCACCTCGCTGGCGGGAACAATTTCGATTGGCAGCGAAGGCTTGCCAAAGCTTGCCAACGCTCCCCGGATCACCTGGGGCTGCCCCACAAGCAGAATGCGCACGCCGTATTCTTCCGCGGCGCGAACACTCCCCTCCACCTCCGGACGGGGTGCGTGGTCTCCCCCCATGGCATCGACGGCGATTGTGATCATGGGATTATCTTCCGGCGACTCCGGCAAGCTCGAGGCGGCAGGACACACCAGCGGTCATGCCCGTTCCGAGCCTGATAAAAAACTCGATCCGTTACTTGACGTCGTGAACCGGCCGGCCTTTGTAATAACCGCAATGAGTGCAAGCCCGGTGGGGCTGCTTCATTTCGTGGCAATTCGGACACTTGGCCATGGCGGGTGCGAACAAGTGGTCGTGAGCCCGACGCTTGTTCTTGCGCGCTTTGGAATGTCGACGTTTTGGATTAGGCATTACATCACTCCTGGTTCTCGCCTCATTCGTGGCTACACACCTCGCCAGTCCGAACAAGGTCGGATTCTATGGGCTTTCCGCCCGGAAATCTATTGTTTCTTGAGCCAGTCCTGCTTTAACCGCGCGAGGGGAGCCAGACGCGGGTCCGTGGCGTGCCTTTCGCAGCGACACTCTTCGTGATTGAGATTCGCGCCACACGTGGGGCACAAACCGCGGCAATCGCTCTGGCAGATTACTTTCATCGGCAGTGACAGCAACACCTGTTCCTTGAGTACGTCGGCGAGGAACAGGCCTTCTCCTTGAAAAAATCCGATCTCGGTGTCGTCATCTTTCAGCCGTTCTTCTTCTGGCTTGGTGGCCTTCTGAAGCGGCTGATAGAAGAGGTCAAAATCCTTGTGCACTTCCTCGATTACGGGCTCCAGGCACCGGGCGCAGACCATTTCGATCTTGGTTTCCAGCTCGCCCGTGATGCGGATCTGCCCTTCCAGAAGCTCCGCCGCCGCGGTGACTTCCAGCGGCCCCGCCTGTTTCACTTCACTGATGCCGTAATCGATGCTGCCCGGAGCGTAAGTTTTCCGGATGCGTACTTTGCGGACGGCAAGATCCTTGACGTCGAGGAACATGTCTTCAGCGCCTCCGGCGCGTACGCTCATGCCTATCTATTATTTGTGGAGATGGCGGGTAAGTCAAGAAAGCAGGGCAATTTGGGGTGAATATTGCGCTGGCTCGGTCAACTGGGCTTACTAGTACCGGGTGACCTCGCTGGATTTGGCATCATCGGAGTTCATTACCCTCTCTGCGCCAGGTGAGTCCGCGCTTCCCTCTGGAATGGGGAATCGATCGGTTGCTTTGCTATCATTTGTGGGATGAAAACTTTGGTTCAGTCTTTCTTGCGACCCTTCGGGTTGCGATTGGCCCGGCTGCGGGATGAATCGCAGCGTGATTTCGGCGCCGATGTACTGTTTTCTGTGCTCAGGCGGTTTGGGTTTTCGCCGAAGCACATCCTCGACGTGGGCGCCAACCACGGAAATTGGACGCGCACCAGCCTGCAGTATTTCCCCGAGGCACAACACACCCTTTTGGAGCCGCAGAAGGAATTAATCAGCCACATCGAGGACCTGCTCGCGGCCGGAAGGCCAATCCGCTGGATTAACGCCGGGGCTTCCGACAAATCCGGCACCCTGCCTTTCTTTATTTCGCACCGCGACGATAGCAGCAGTTTCGTGAAACCTGGGGAAGATGCTTCTCGATCCATACTGACGCCTGTGCTCTCGCTGGATGACTTGCTAATCAAGTATGAGTTGCCCGTGCCAGATATGGTCAAAATTGACGCTGAGGGATTCGACCTGAAAGTTATGCGGGGAGCAAATACGCTGGTAGGCAAGACAGATGTGTTTCTCCTGGAAGCCTCCGTCCTCTGCCCCTTTGAGAATTCAGTGGCGGCGGCTGTTCAGTACATGGTGGAGCACGGCTATCGATTGATTGACATCACGGAAATCAACCGCAGCCCCAAGCACAAAGTGCTGTGGTTGACCGAACTAGCGTTCTTGCGAAACGGAAGCTCGCTATTTTCCTCGGTTACTTCCTATGAGTAGGGTCCAGAGGGAAAGGGATCGGCGAACATTCTCCGCAGCGGAACTCTCTTCGAGAACCTGCCCGACAAGAATTCTTAACGCCGAAGCACCAGGCAACTGGCGATCATGTCGTGCAACGCCTGCTTCCGCTCCGTGAAGCCGGCCATGATGTAGCCGATGCCCAGGGGAATCATGCCGGTGACGAGCTTCGCAAAGTAACGGCCCGAAGCCCGGCCAAATGTGACGGGGTTGCCCATCAAGTCGGTAACATAGAGTCCCAGCGCCTGTTTGCCCCACGTCGCCTGCTTCTCACCGCTTTCAAGGTACGCGTGATAGAGCCACTGGATAAGGACGGAGACGGCAGCGAAGACGAGGATCATCGCTACTAGCCCGGCGATCAGGGCGGGATCCGGCCTTCCCTGACGCTCCGCCAATCCGCCAAAGTGAGCCCCGGCGCCGGTCAGAATAAATAGCGGCACGAACAGGACGCCGCCAGCGATGCCCATGATCACTGCGTCGATGAGTGACGCAACAACGCGGAGCCAGAATCCCGCGTAGCTGAATCCACGCGAAACCGCCAGGCCCGCCGGGTCGGCGTAGGGCACCCGCGTGGATCCCCCCACGTATCCAGAAGCAACAGCCGGTTGGGGGATCGCCGTGGCGGGAGTTCCCGTCGGCGTTCCGCACGAGCCACAAAATGCCACGCCTACGGCAAGGTTCGCACCACACTTGGAACAGTACACGGTCTGTTTCCTCCGTTCGGTTCAGCGAAACATTCTTGTAAAAGAACTCTTGAATTGCAAACGGTTTTGATTGGGCAGATCAGTTCGCACAACCTGCACGTTGAAACGCTTCTAGCCGTTTTCGAGCTTCGGCGTTGCCTTTGCGAGCGGCGGCGGAAAGTAGAATCCCGGCCTGGTCACAATTTTTTGCCACTCCCCGGCCCGTGCGGAAAAGTTCGGCGAGATCAATTTCTGCGCCGGCGTTTCCTTTTTCCACGGCTATCCAGAGAAGGCGAACAGCTTCCTTGAGTTCCGCCGATCGACTCGGCGAGCGGAGTATCTGCAGTGCCTGCAGGTACTCCTGTTGGCCCGTTTCGGCGGAATTATCGGCCGCCGAATCGTGCGACGGAGGACGAGTAACCTGGGACAACGGCACAAGCGCGCCCGGGGCTTTTTCTTTGAATTCCGGGGATGGCGTAGCTTCCGACGCCAAAGGAAGGTTTGTCCCTCGTGTTTCCGTCGAAACAGGTGGCGGTTCAACTCTCGATGAAACCGATGGAACGGAGCGGGTCGGCGAAGAGGTCTCTGGAATCGAATGCGCTACGCCAGGAACCTCCGACGGAGTGAGTTTGGAATTCTCTGGAGAATCCTCTCCGGCGATTTCGTGGCCGAGCCAGATCAGCGCTTGCCCAAGTTCGCGATGATAGACGTAAGACCCGGCCAGCAGGGTAAGAAAAAGCATAATCCCGATGGCCCGGCCCAGCGTAAAGCTATCCATCCAACCGGGAGATTCCGAATCGGTTTCCCCCTCGAACTTTGAGAGCGGCTCCAGAGCCGGCGGCAACACGCGCCGGGGAGTTACAGGCGGAACCGGAACGGGGAGACGATTTTGATTCTCGGTCGGAGCGGTAATCTCCACCTTTGGGAGAGAAATCTGATTTTTTGGCGGCGGCTCCGAAACTGGTTTTGGGATGGAGGCAGGTACGTCGGGTTCCGCGGGGATTTCAACGGGTGGCGGCCCGGGACGGACTGAGGAAAGCTTCAGGAGCGGCGGCAATGGGGGAATTTCCGACTGTTCAAGCGTTGGCTTGGGCGGAGGTGGCGCCTCTTGAATGCGTGGAGGTGCTGAACCCGGTAGCATCATCAGCATCTGCGGTGGCACCGGATTTGGCGGTGCAATGACAACAGAGGACTCGGGAGCTGTGGGTTCAACCGCCGGTGAGAGCGACACCTGCAGGGGCTCAGGCACTGGGGGCGGCGCCATCTTCGGCGGCGGTGCGGGCGCATTTTCCCCCGTCGTAGGGAGCGGCATCGCCGGCATCTCAGGCTTCCCTTGCCCGGTTACATTTGGCGTTCGTGCTGGAGCTGAGCTGTCCGGAGCGGGCGGTTCCGGGGTTGGCGGTTTCGGCGCACGAATTTGTGCGCGCAGCTCAGTCAACGAAGCGTGCTTCGCTGCCGCCGGCTGCGTTGGCGTGGCCTCCGGCGATAAAGGCTCTTCATGCCTGTCCAGCCAGCGACGAATCAGGTCGCGGGAATGAGAAGGTAGTCCGGCAAACTCGAGCGTGGCTACGTGGCCACCGTCAGCGATGCGGACGACAATCGCTTCCCCATCAATCCGGGCAGATCCATCCAGCACGAAGGAAAAGGGAGTTTTCTCGGATTGCCGAAGAGGCATCATGGCGCGCAGTGAAAATCCGTACTCCGAGAGGTCCCGCATCATTCCCCCGTTGGAGGGGGGAAGTTCCACGTAGACAAGGCTCAGCGGGCGTTTTCGAAGCTGCGTCCGGCGATCGGTTTTCAGCCCCATGGGAGAACTTGTTGAGTGAATTCTAACTCGCAAAGACGTGTTTGGGTTAGGCGTTGTGTGAAAAGGAACACAATCAGAAACGGGGAATAGGAAATCGGGAGGGGGCGCGCAGAAACAATGTCCGGTTCAACGAACCAGGAGAAAGACTGGTACGCGGAATTTCTCGACCAGCGGAAGGCTTGGATACGGGAATGCCCGCGCCACGGTAAGTTAGCGCCGAAACCCACAAAATCATACTGCCCCCGTGAGCCGGGGGAAATTCGCCGGGAAATTCCCTTTCCCGGCGGACAGCTCAATCTGCAGCTCGTGAATCGAGTGCGACCCGCGATACTGCGCTGGCGAACCCTACTTCTTGCGTGACAGCTTTACCGCAACGCCCAGCAACAGCTTGCGATCGCCCTCTTCCATTTGACCGAGCAAGTTCCGGATTCGATTGAGGAAGCCGCCCCATTTGCCCGAGAGTCCCCATTCCTCGGAAGGCGAATCCTTTTTCCGGGGGATGACCAGCGGCTTGGCGGGGCCATTGCCCTGATAAAACAGCTGGTAGAGGGGTACTCCCATCGCGCCCGCCAGCTTCTCAAGCGTTTCGATGGAAGGGGTAGTGTGGCCGTTCTCGATTCGGGAGAGGTAGCACCGTGACAACCCGGTGCGCTCTTCCAAATCTCCTTGCGACAATTGCTTTTCTTTGCGGATGTCCCGCAACCGTTCTCCGATCATTCCTTTATTCTCCTTGATAGAGTATCTGATGCTCCACCGGGGTGGAGGGTTTTCGGGGACCGGTGCTCCAGCTGAGCGGGAACAACATCGCCCAGCTGCACCAACTCTGTGATATCGCTTGCCAGGCCCAGGTAACGAATCGGGCGTCCGGCTGGGTCGCGTATGACAAACCCACGATCAAAAATCCATCGAATGGAGCCGTCGGGCCGCCGGATCCGGTAACTGGTTTCCACGCGGTCGCCCGGAAACTCCTGGCCGACAAATTGGATGGCATGCTCGCGATCCTCGGGAATTACGGAATCCAGCCAGGCGTGGACGTCGCAGCCCAACTCTTCGCGAGGACGCCCCCACACAGTTTCGTAAGCTGGGCTGACATAGAGAATGTTTTCCGTCTCCGCCTCGAGGAACCAGATTACCTCGTTACTTTCATAAGGTTGCTGGGTTATTTTCTGATTCCGCCCGGAATAGGATTTGGCATGTACCCGTCGAATCAGTTCGTCGCGGAGAAAATCCAGCTCAGAGGAAAGACGGGTGATCTCCACGTCCTTCGTTTTTTCCAACCGATAGAGCGTCTCCAGAAGTTTCTCGGAAAGTTCGCGCTGGTTTGCCACTGTGGCGGCACCCGTAAGCGTCATGGTGGTGGCCACGCAAAGATATGCAGCCAGTGAAAGCGGCATGGCCGTGGTGGTTATGAACGGTCCGTATCCGTGTAGAGAACCCCACGTTGCAAAACCACAAAGAAGCATGCACGCCCCAGAGGCCTCCAAGGGGCAGAAGCGGATCCCCGCCCAGACCAGGAACGGCACGCAGAGGAATAAAGGCGTATCCACTCTATCGGTGAACACTCCGGCCGGGCCGAAGCTGACCACGGACACCACGCTCAGCCCCACCAGCAGAGCGCTCATCTCGATCAGTTCGCTCGTGTGCAAAGGTTGGTGTTTGCCGTTCAATAGCAGGATAAGAAACGGGGTTAGAACCAGAACGCCAAGGGCATGCCCTGCCCACCAGGCGGCAAAGATTGTGAGCGTTCTCGGCTCGCTGAACCCGGCTGGGCCCCAGACAACGGAGGTGCCTACCACTGCGCTGACAAGTGTTGCTAGTGCCCCCGCCAGAACCGAAAACTTCAAGACATTCACAGGTCGCGAGAAGGCATTTGCGCCCTCCGCGTAGCGATTGACCAGATAGCCGCCCAGCATCACTTCCGCCACGTTTCCACCGGCGATGGTCAGGGCCCCAAGCGATGGTACAGATGAAGTCATTTCGACGCACAGGGAGGCCAGATAAATTGCGGGGAGGACCCGTTTGCCTTTCAACAGGAAAGCGGCAAAGGCAATGCCAGGTGGAAGCCAGATCACTCCCATCGAGGTCTGCGAATGGATCAATCGCAGCTCAAATCGAGCTGAAAGGAAGTAAGCTAAAAAGACAAGAATCAGGACGCCGAGGTCACGGCTGGAAAACGGAACCGTTGGTTGGCCCTGTACCACATTGGACTCAGACGACGAGGTAGCTCGCATACTCACCCAATTGGCTTGCATTGATGCACACCAATGTAAACGAAATCTCGACTCCACGATAGTACCTGGGACTTGGACGCTATAGCGCGAGCGAATTAACCAAATGTATACAGATTTCGCGCGGCCAAATCAACTGGAAAAAGGGCCATCATTAGGAAGAATTAATAATCGAGTTCGCAGGATTGACCGTGGTTTCCCGATTTCCAGACAGCATTCTGAAACAGTTTCACTTTGATTGGTCTCGTCTCCGAAGGGGATGGTAGCATTTTCATGCGGTCGCCCTTTCAGACCGCCATCCGGATTCGAATCAAACAGGAGACCTTTCCATGCGCTGGACACCGGGCGGGACGAGCGACGACATTGACGATCGCCGCGACCAGGACGATGGCGGCGGAGGCGGAGGAGGATTCGGCTTCGGCGGCATGCACATCGGATTGGGTGGCGTGGTGGTGCTCTTCATCCTGAGCCTGGTCTTCAAACAAAACTTCTTTGCCCTGCTGGGCGGCGGCAGCGTTGCCCCGGTTGCCACAACGGTCCACCGCCCGAATCCCGCGCGCGACGAAGCCGAAAAGCCGCTGGTGCAATTCGTCTCTTTCGTCCTAGATGACACGCAGAAATCGTGGGAACAAATATTGCCGCAACAGGAGGGAGTTCCCTACCGCCACGCCAGGCTTGTGCTTTTCCGGAATCACACGCAATCCGCTTGCGGCGGAGCTGAATCGGCCACGGGGCCCTTTTATTGCCCTGCTGATGAAAAGGTGTACATCGATCTGGGCTTCTACGATGAATTGAAACGGCGTTTCGGCGCTCCGGGCGAATTCGCGCAAGCATACGTGCTGGCGCACGAGGTTGGCCACCACGTTCAGAAGATCATCGGCATCGAGCGCAAGGTGCAACAATTGGAGAGAAGCAATCCTGCCGAGGCGAATCACCTGTCCGTGAAGACGGAACTGCAAGCGGATTGCTTCGCGGGCATCTGGGCCCACTCCACCCAGCAACGGGGTTTGCTGGAGGCGGGGGACGTTGAGTCCGCCCTGCATGCGGCCGCGGCCGTCGGCGACGATCACATCCAGCAAATGACTCGCGGGCGCGTCCAGCCGGAAACGTTCACGCACGGCAGTTCGCAGCAGCGCATGGAATGGTTCAACAAGGGTTTGAATAGCGGCTCGATCGCGGCGTGCAACACCTTCGCGGCGCAATAACTTGAAACCGGTTTGCTGCACGCTTGTTCCACGCGGCCGCGGTTAGTCCGACGGCGGCCGGGCGCGCAGCCCCGGCACGCCCGGATCGCGCGCCTTTTCGACGGCGGCCTCTGCGGCCTTCGCCTTCAGGGGATCAATCCAGGCATCCTTGGTAACGAATGTGGTTTGTGTCGGCAACGCCACCACGGCGCCCGCCTTCTCGATCGCATCCATTATTTTCAAGAGCAGTTGCTCCTGTGCCGCAAGATACTGGTTGTATTCCGGCTCCAGGATGTAGCAGAAAAGCTCCACCTCCAGCGCGTACTCGGCAAAGCGCAGGAACCTCACGCGCGCGGAAGCGTCTTCCACCTTCGGATCTTCAATCAGAAGATTCTGAATCTGTCCAAGCACATAACGCACGTGATCCGGAGAAAGGTCGTAGCGCAGGCGAATCGTCTGCTGGCACAGGAATTTGTCGCGGAAGCGCAAGTTTTCGATCACCGCGGTCGCCATGGTCCCATTGGGAATCGAGAGCAGGGTGCGCTCGCCTGTCCGCAACCGGGTGGAGCGCAAGCCGATATCCTCCACTACTCCCGTCTGATTGTTGATCTTGCAGGTGTCGCCAATCTGGATGACCTTGTCGAAAAGAACGGAAACCCCGCCGAACAGGTTTTCAAACGTTTTCTGCGCGCCCAGGCCCAGGGCAAGGCTGCCAATTCCAATGCCGGCGACGGCCGTGGATACATCCACCCCAAGGTTTTTGAGAACCAGCAACGACACCAACAGAAATATCGAAACTTCGATAAAGCGCCTGATCAGCGAAACGATGGAGCGCTCCGCCAGCATCCCGCGCTTCGTCAGGCTGGCGCCGATGCCCGCGGAAATGGCGCGGGTGATGCGCGTGAGGATCCAGTAAAAGTCGAACGCCAGGAAAACCCAAACAATGTGCCGGTAGTACAACCGGTATAGGAGCGACGTGCCGATGTAGCCGACGAAGAGGTAATGCGCCACGATCGCTATCGTCAGCGTGATCGGATCCACCTGGAAAAATTTCTGCGGCGCCAGCGGCGGTTTGTTTCTGGCTTTCCGCGCCCGGCCGACCCCGAAAAAAATCAACATCGTGATCAGGCGGCCCGCCAGCAGCATGATCGGCAGAAAAACCACGATGGCGATCCACTGCCAGAGGGGCATGAAGAGCAGGCGGTGTGTTACCAATGTCTGCGGGATTTGCTTCTCGATTTGCGGATACGTCAGCGACTCATACATTTCCGGAACATGATCCAGCGTGGCGCGCGAAAAATACCAAAGCTTGCGTCCCTGCTCGTCCTCCAGGCGAATCATCTGGATCGGAAACTTGTCGACGGTTCCGAGCGCGCCGACAATTCTTTCCTGGTCCGGGGGAAGCCCGTCATCCAGTCGCCCCAGCGGATCGCGGCTCGTAAGCTCAAGGGCGCCCGTAAATTTCTGATTGAAGATGGTCAACAGTTGGGCGGCGAGTTCCTCGTCATCCTGTTCCGGATGACGGCGGCGATTCGGTGGCGGCTGGAAATATTCGGTCGCGACGGCATATTTTTCTTCCTGAGCCTCTTTGATGAAGCCCACCAGCGTTCCACGGGGAGTTTCGCGGCCCAGCGGATCGGGAGGCATCGCTGGCGCCGTCTGCGCCGCGGGCGCCGGCTGTGGCGGAGTAAGACCGGGGATTTGCGGATTCGCCGCGGTGGAGAAAGCAAGCAATAATCCAAGTAATAACTGCGGCCGGCAAACGGACATATTCAAAGCTCCGTGGAAACGGTTCATTCTAGCCGCTAGGATGACGCAAGAGAAGGCGGAGCGCTCCTCGCCCCGGCTCCAAAACGTTCCCGATGCTGGCGAAGCAGGAACTGGTCGGTCATCCCCGCAATGTAGTCGCAAACCACAAAGTGACGCGGAATCTGCTCCGCCGCGTGTTCCTGCGATTCAGGCATGGAGCCGCGCTGCTCCAGATAATAGGCAAACAGCTCGGCCAGGCAGGCAACGGAACGCGTGGAATCCTCGGTGATCAGCGGGTGATTGTAAATGTGCGCGAACAGGAAGCCTTTCAGCTGGGCGTTCTCTGCGCGCGCCGTTTCGCTGAATCGCGCTAACCGCTCTGGAACGCGCCGGATGTCCTCCGCGGTTTGAACCCCCGATTCGCAAACCAGCGTTTCGGTGTTGGTGATCAGGTCACTCACAAGGTGATCGATCACGTGGCGCAGGGCTTCGTTGAATTTCAGGCGCATGCGGGCGGCGGGATGCTCCGCCTCAATCCTGGCGTAGAAATGGGCAAAAAACGGCACTTCGTGCCGCAACGCATCCAGGTCGAGCAGATTGGCTTCCAGCGCATCGTCGAGATCGGCGGAGTTGTAGGCAATTTCGTCGACCCAGTCGATCAGCTGCGATTCAAGCGGCGGCCGCAGGTCCAGCAGATACTCCGATAATTCCGGATGCGCGGTAACGGAGTAATCTCTCGAATGCTTCACAATGCCTTCGCGCACCTCAAACGTGAGGTTCAGGCCGTCGAACCCGATGTAGCGGTGCTCAAAGTGCTCCACGATGCGGAGCGCGTGCAGGTTGTGATCAAAGCCACTGCCGTGTGCGTGCATCAACTCGTCGAGCTTTTTTTCTCCCGCGTGGCCAAAAGGCGGGTGGCCGATATCGTGGACCAAGGCCAGAGCTTCGACGAGATCGGTGTTGACGCGCAGCGCAGAGGCGACAGTTCGGGCAATCTGGGCCACTTCGAGTGTGTGAGTCAGACGATTGCGAAAGTGGTCGGAGAAGCGCGTGCTGAATACCTGGGTCTTCGCCTCGAGCCGCCGGAACGCTCGCGAATGAACGATGCGGTCGCGGTCTCGCGCGTATTCGCTCCGGTAGGCATGCGCGGATTCAGGAAACCGCCGGCCGCGGGAGGCGACCGAGTCTACTGCCCACGTAACGTTTGTGCGAAGCGTTTCGATTGCCGAAACCTCCGGAAGTCAGGCGGGGGATCGTTCGATCAGGATTGCGGAGCGAGCGCGCCCAGGCCGCGGTCGGCTTCATCGGCAACGCTGGTGTTCGGATAATCCTTCTTGATTTGCTCGTACAAAGTGATTGCTTCCTTCGGATTCGTCTGGCGCAGGATGCCCGCCAGTTCCAGAAGCACGAGCGGTTTCGGAACCAGGATCGAGCCCGAATCGGAAAGTGCGCGGAGAATCGGGATGGCCTGATCGTTCTTTCCAGTGCGTTCAGCGATCAGCGCTTTTTGAAAATTGGCCAAAGCGGCGAGCTCCTTATCGGAACCGGTCTCGAGGTTCTTGAGCTCCTCGGATGCCTGATTGAGCTTGTCCAGATCCATCAGGCAAAGGGCAGAATAATAGCGTGCCAGCCGGCCGGGAGGCGTGTGGGGATATTTCGCGGCGACAGCGGCAAGCCGGACTTCCGCGTCCTGCGAGCGCTGCGCGGGATCCACGTAGGAGATCTCTCCGGGCAGGCTCGGCTGGCCGGGGACCGCGAGCGGCGCGTTGAAAATTTTCATGGCGTCGTCGAGCGCCGCCTGGGCCTGCGTCGTCTGGCGATCGTTGTAGATTTTCCAACCGTAATACCCGGCCAGAAAAACGATGGCGACGAGCAGCACAATCGACGCAATCCGGGTGTGCGAAAGAACCGCCTCGGCTCCATGCTCAATCGATTCCCGCACTCGATCATGTTTCAGTTCTTTGCGCGAAATATGGTCGGCCACAAGCACTCTCCTGCCTGATTTGGAAACCTCAATCGTAGCATAAGTAATGGGAGCTAGAGGCCCGCCTGGTAACCCTTCCGCAAGGCCGTCGCCCTTGTTTGGGGCAAGCCCAAAGGTCTCGTGGTAGTTTTGAAGGATGCAGACAGGTTGTATCCATTGTGGCCAGCAGCACCTGCTGAATGACGAAGCGGTGGCCAAACATCCTAAGGTCAGCTTCCGCTGCACCAAATGCGGCCTGACGACAATTGTGGAAATCAAGCGCAGCGTGGATCAGACCGTGGTTATTTCGCCGATGCCCTCTTTCGCGCGGGCGGACGCCTCCACGCAGCGGCTAAGGCTGCTCCCGGTGGATGAAGGACTTCGCCTCCCGGACAATCTCGAAGTGGTGTTGACGGTTGAGGGCGGACCTGAAGCAAACAAGAGTTTCACCCTGAGCAAAGCGCGGACGGTGATCGGCCGCAAAGGGGCGGACATTGCTCTGGAGGACCCGGAGATTTCCCGCAACCACTGCGTGATCGAAGTCCGGCAACGAGACGTCAATTTGAAGGATCTCGATTCGACCAATGGGACATTTTTCGAAGGCGAACGGGCGCGTGCCGCACTCTTGAAGGAAGGTGCCTTGTTCCGTATCGGGAGCAGCATCATCCGCCTCACCTTCCGGCCGAAGTAAATCCCGATTCTCTCGCAGCTACCAGCATCCATCGTTGCAGCCCGGCGAGCGTGTAAGATACTGGCGCGGACTCGGGGCTGCTCCGAAAAACGATGAATCGTTTAAGCATCTGCGTCATCACCCTCAACGAAGCGCACGACTTGCCGCGCCTGCTGAAATCGGTAGAGGGAATCGCGGATGAGATTGTGGTGGTGGATTCGGGAAGCACCGATGCCACCCAGGAAACTGCCCGGTCAGCGGGGGCACGAGTTTTGACGCGTGCGTGGACGAACTACGCGGAGCAGAAAAATTTTGCCGCCGCGCAGGCAAGCGAAGATTGGATTCTGCTGCTGGACGCCGACGAGGAACTTAGTGGCGAACTGCGGACTTCGATCCTGGAATGGAAGGCCGCGCCGCCGCAGTTCCCCGTCTATGAGATGGCCCGGCTGGCCTGGTTTCTCGGCGCCTGGATTCGCCATTCCCGATGGTATCCGGACTGGCAGAGGCGCCTTTTCGATCGCCGCCAGGCACGATTTTCCGGCGCGATTCATGAATCGCTTCAGTTCCCGGGATCGCCAGGACGCTTGCGCGGCGACCTGCTGCATTACACGGTCCGCAATCTTCAGGAGCAGCGAGAGAAGAGTGAGGAATATTCCACCCTATCCGCGCGCGCAATGTTCGAAAAAGGCCGGAGGGAATGGCGGGCCGCGAAATGGTTTGCCACGCCATGGGCGTGGATTCGTTATTTTGTGCTCGGGGCCGGATTTCTGGATGGCTACCGGGGATTGCTGATCGCACAATCGGCGGCGCGCACGGTCTGGCTCAAGTACACGAAACTTGGCGAACTCGTCGAACGAGCAGCGCGGCAAAAGCAATAACAGCGGCCGATCACTGTGCTGGCCCTCTCCATCGTCGGTCGTTGTTCGCCGCGCGAATTAGTCCGGATATCCGTGAGGAAATTTCTTTCGCCAGTCCCACGCCGACTGGATGATGGCTTCGAGCGAGGAATGTTTCGGCTCCCACCCCAGCATCCGCTTCAACTTCTCGTTGCTGGCCACGAGTGTCGCCGGATCGCCCGGGCGCCGCGGAGAAAGCTTGTGCGCCACTTTGCGGCCCGTAATCTTCTCGGCCACCTGCACCACCTGAAGATTTGAGTAGCCGCTGGTGGTGCCCACGTTGAACGCCTCGCCCTGCACGCGATCGATCTCTTCCAGCGCCAGAAGGTGGGAATCCGCGATATCCAGAACGTGAACGAAATCGCGCACGCAGGTTCCGTCCGGCGTCGGATAATCGAATCCGAAAATTTCCATCTCCGGCAAATTGCCCAGCGCCGTATCCAAAACCCTGGGAATCAGGTGCGTTTCCACTCGATGATGCTCGCCGCGTTCCTCGCTCGCGCCGGCGGCGTTGAAATAACGCACAGTGACATATTTCAGGCCGGTGTAGCCGCGATAATCGGCCAGGATCTGCTCAAAGCGCAGCTTGCTTTTGCCATACGGATTGATCGGCGCTTGCCGGTGATCTTCAGGGATGGGCACAACCTCCGGCTCGCCGTATGTCGCCGCGGTGGACGAAAAAATCAATTTGTCCACGCCATGGCGCACCATCGCGTCTAGCAGGTTCACGCCGCAACCGACGTTCGCCGCATAAAATGTGCTGGGCTCGCGCACCGATTTCGCCACCAGCGCTTCTCCGGCGAAATGCATCACCGCGTGAATCTTGTGGGTAGCGAAAACTTTCTCAATTTGTTGGCGGTCGGCCAGGTCCGCCTCGGCAAAAATGGCGGAGGGCGGGACGGCCGCTTGGTGTCCCTCCTGAAGATTGTCCAGGACGATTACGCGATGGCCGCGCTTGAGCAGCACCTCCGAGCAGATACTCCCGATATATCCGGCGCCCCCGGTCACAAGAATATTCAACGAATTTCCTCCGTGCTAGAGGGATAATTAGACAAGTTTTGAGTATACAGTGAACTGCAATCGTTCCGCCGCGAAGAGCCTGGAAAAGCAAAAGCGCCGAACAGGTCCTTTACCTCCTGTGCGGCGCTTTCACTTACAAACTTTGCGCTAGTAATGTATTCCCTGTAAGAATGTTCCAGCAGTTCCCTCCTGTCCGCTCGCCGGATTTCGTCAAGCTAATTTGTAGATTCGACTACCCATCGTCCTTTTGTTTCGAGAAACTCCACCCCCACCGCGTAGCCGTCGCCACGCAGCGGATGGCAGTAGGCCACCCGAGCTTCAGAACGAAATTCTCCCGTGCGCGACGCCAGCACCAGCGGCGCACCTTTTTCCCAGCGCCGCACGCTGACCACGCGCGCTCCCTTGGCGCTGACGTTTTCCGTAAACGTCGCTTCCATGCCGGGCAAATGCCGATGGCCGTCGAGCACGACGGGAATCTCCATCGGGATGCGGTTTTCGCGGCGGTTGAAGGGGTGAACCATCCTGGAGGTCATTTTCGTCATCCTCACAGGCACGCGGCGATGCGCGTGATCGAATTCATTGGATTGCCGTTGCCGCGGTGCTTCATGCGGTAGAGCGCGCGGTCCGCGGCACCCAAAAGTTTTTCAGCGGAGTCGCCGTCCTCGGGATACGCGGCGATTCCGGCGCTCACGGAAAGCGCGGGCTCTTCAGTTTCCAGCGACAACCGCTCGCAGATGCGGCCGGATACGCGCGAGGCGATCTCCTTCGGCGCTTCCGGCAGAACCAGCGCGAATTCGTCGCCGCCATAACGCGCCGGTGTGTCGATGGCGCGGGAATGAAGCTTCAAGATTTTTCCAAGGCGCACCAGGGCCCGGCTGCCGACAAGGTGCCCGTACCGGTCGTTGATTGCTTTCAGGCCGTCCATATCCAGTAGCACGATGCTGAAGGGCCGTTGCGTCCGGCGCGAGCGGTCGAGTTCCGATTCGATCACGGCAATCAAGCGGCGGTAGTTGGCGAGTCCCGTAAGCGGATCGCTGACCGCCATGGAGCGCACCTGGTCGAACAAGCGAGCCTGGTCAATCAGCGCGGCGCCCAGCATGATCGCGTAGCTGGCCACCTTGTTCAGTTCCGCGAAGAAGAAAGGGCCGTCGAAGAGGCGCTGCGAAAAAAGCGCCGCGGCGTGGCAGGCGGCGTTCAGAAGTGCGACAAGAAACAACGAATAATCGTAGAGCGAAGCGTCGCTCTCATTTTTCTTTTCCGTCTGATAGCGCCGGTAGAAAAAGAGCGCGGCCAGGGCGAACAATCCCCCCGGCAGAAGCTCCCAGGGGCGCGAGAAAAATGCCCCCGCCTGAGCCACTGGAGCTGCTGGAGCAGCCATGAACGCGGCGCTGGTGATGTAGGCAGCTGCGGCCACAACAAAAAGCGCCCCGGCGGTTTCGCGACTGGGCTGCCGGGCGGTCGGGATAAATTTTTCCACGGCGAGCGCCGCCAACAACAGCACCGCAAGCATCGTGCGCCCGACCATCCAGCCCATCGGCACATGAGAGAGAGCCACCGTGCCCGAACGCAGCAGATTGTTCAGGCCAAAATAACCAATCGTCTCAATCATTCCGGAAAGGACAAATCCGAACGCCAGGATCAAAGCGATGCGGTCATGCGTGCCGCGGAAGCGGACCAGCGCGTTCGCGGCGTAACAGAAGCAGAGCAGAGACCCGCCTACTTCCAGATAGAGGTAGTTGGTGGGCGCGCCGAAACCATGAGCCTGCCGCGAGTAATAAACGACGAAGAGATAAAGGGCTCCGAGCACCCCATAGACAATGGCGGGCAGAGCTCCGCGGTCTTTGCGGAAGAACCCTTTGATTTGCCCCCTATCGCCCAAAACAACCCCCAAATGCCGAAGATAACCGGACAGGACGGGAAATAGCACGTCCATGCCCTTTTCCGTCGGTTTTGGAAGGAACTATAAGGACATGAAAATAAAAGATTTATTGAAAGAGGTGAAAAGCTTCGCGGAACGTGAGATTGCAAACGAGACAGCCTGGCCCATTGTCTCAGTGCGAAATTGAAACACTATCGCTAATGTATCCAGAGAGTTAGCAGGGGTTTAGGCACTAACGTGCCGAAAGTGGGCAAAGTCTCATGGTGAGACAGTCTCATTCTGCTTTGAGTCAGTGTTTCTTAGGGTTTTGGGGGTAAATCGCGGGCTTCTACCACCGAAGTGAAGGGTTGACGCTTGTGGGTTCCGTCGCAAAAGGGTGTGTTCGCGGTATGCCCGCACCGGCAGAACGTGACCGCCGTGCGGCCTCCCAGCCCGAACTCCTTGCCTTCCTGATCGACGACAGTGAAGTCGCCTTCCACACGCAGTGGGCCGTTCGTGAAAACTGTGACTTTTGTGCCAGCCAAGGATTCCTCCGTTTGCAAAATTCCAATAGAGTTCAGAGACGTTCAAAGATAACGGCGCGGAGGTAGAAACACAAGCAAGCGTCGCCGAATTCAGACTAGCTTTTGCGAGCTAATAGCGCGGAACAGATGGATCCACTTCCGTGGACCAGGCGAGAATCCCGCCATGCAAATTATGAATTTTCCGGAAACCGGCCTTGCGCAGAAAATCCACGGCCTCCGCGGAACGCTTGCCGCTGCGGCAGTGGGCCACAATTTCATGCGAGGAATCAAGTTCGTGCACGCGGCGCGGGAGTTCCCCAAGCGGGATCAGATGCCCGTTGAGATTGCAGATCTGGTATTCGTGGGGCTCGCGCACATCCAGGATGAAAAGGTCGTCGCCGCGGTCCAGGCGCTGTTTCAAATCGCGGGGAGAGATTTCCGGTACGTGCAGATCGCTCTCCGACTCTTCTTCACCGCGAATGCCGCAGAATTCGTTGTAGTCGATCAGCTTGTGAATGCTGCGATTCTTGCCGCACATCGGGCAGTCAGCGTTTTTGCGCAGCTTCAGTTCGCGGAACTTCATGGCCAGTGCGTCGAAAAGCACCAGGCGGCCTTCGAGCGAATCTCCGCGGCCCAGAATCAGCTTGATCGTCTCCATGGCCTGCAGCGAGCCGATGATGCCTGGGAGGACGCCAAGCACGCCGCCCTCCGCGCACGATGGCACCAGGCCCGGCGGAGGCGGTTCCGGATACAAACAGCGATAGCAAGGCCCATCGGGCATGCCGAACACGGTGACTTGCCCCTCGAAACGGAAGATCGAGCCGTAAACATTGGGCTTTCCGAGCAGCACGCACGCATCGTTCACCAGGTAGCGTGTGGGAAAATTATCCGTACCGTCGACGATGATGTCGTAATCCTTGAAGAGTTCCAGCGCATTTTCGCTGGTCAGGCGCGTCTCGTACGTGGTGATTTCAATGTCGGGATTCAGATTGCTCAGGCGCGCGTGGGCCGCGGCGGTCTTGGGCTTACCAACGTCGCTGGTGCCAAACGTAATCTGCCGCTGCAGGTTCGTGAAATCCACCACGTCAAAATCCACCAGCCCGATCTTCCCAACGCCCGCCGCCGTAAGATAAAGCCCCAGTGGCGCGCCAAGTCCGCCGGTGCCGATCAACAGCACCTTCGCGGCCTTCAGCTTGAGCTGCCCGTCCATGCCCACCTCGGGCATAATCAGGTGCCGGCTATAGCGGAGGATCTCTTCGTTGGTAAGGCTCGCTGCCGGCGCCTGGCCGGTCAACGGCTGCGTTTTGGTTGACATGGTGTTATCCCCAAATTCCATTTTACGCGGGGTGCGGCCCGGAGGAAAGCACGGAACACGTCTCTCCGCGCTCCCCAACGCGTAGTACGGAACCGAAAGAAAGGGCCGCCGAAGCGGCCCTTTCTTGATGTCAAACGATCACTGAATCTGAATGGCTAGAACGTAAGGTGCAAGGCCATCTGCATTACCCTTGGCCCGCCGATCGTGTCCGTAATGAAACCGATGTTCTGGGTTGATGGCGGAGGATTGGTATAGCAGGGGTTCGGGTTGAAACAAGGATTGAGGGTGACGTTGTTGTTGGGCGCGTCGAAGCTCGGGTGGTTGAAGACGTTAAAGACGTCCAACTGATACTTCAACCGGAAACGTTCGTTGATCTTGAACATCTTCTGGAGCGAAAAATCCCAGCGGTTCTGAAATGCCGCGCGGAAAACGTTTCGTCCGGTCGGCCCGAAGCCTGTTTCGAAGGTGTCGCAGGCCTGGTTTCCGGCCGTGGTAAGGCCGCAGGGAGGCACACCGCTTTGTCCTGGATTGATCAACGGGATGCTGAATACGTTGGAATTAAAGTAGGGCTTCCCTGCGTTCACCCCCGTCGTACTCTGCGTTTGCGCTTGACCTGGAGAGACGCCGGCGTTCAACGGCAAGACCGGGTTGGTGATGAAATCATCCGCGCTGTAGAAGAGACCGGCGACGGAACCAGAGAAGTCATACACCGTAAACGGCTGTCCGCTCTCGAGCGTGGTCACGCCGCTGATGGACCAATCGTTCACAACATGGTTCTTCCATCCTGTCGCCCAATTTGCGTGCGGGAACTGGTAGAGGTATTGGATGGAAAACACATGGGTGCGGTCGAAGTCCGACGAAGCATAACTGGAGTGCGGGTCGAGGGGATTGTTTCCGTTGAAGAAAAGTCCCAGCCCGCTTTGTTCATCCAGGGCATGCGACCATGTGTAAGAAAAATTGAATTGCAATCCGTGACCGAGCCTCTTGGTCGCCTGGAATTGCAGTGCGTTGTAATTTGAAATTCCTTCCGCCTTCCAGAAGTCAGAGTTCGGGTTGTAGCCGATATAGGGCACCCGCAGCGCGGTATTCCCGTCGGAAGCGGTGAATTCGCCGATGGTCGTCTGCACCTGTTCCGTCAGCAGTGGATTGCCGCCGGCATCCGTGGCCTGGTAGCCATACGAATAAATCTGCCCGTTCAGTGGCTTTGCCGTTGTGGCGATCCCCGGCTGATTAAAAGGCACGGGGAGGAGCTGGTGCACCCCGTGGTTTCCGAGATAGGCAAGCGAAAACATCAGCGTGTTATACGGCTGCCATTGCAGATCCAGGCTCCAATTCTCGGAATAGGGAAGTTTGTTCCGCGGATCGTAACCTCCGAACAGGTACGCCAGCTGCGGGGTTCCGGTTGGCGTGCATGTGGGTGTGACGGGTTTCGGGCATCCGCTCAACTGCGACTGGTTGAAAATGAGCGCCTGCAACTCGGACAAATTCGCGGGTGGAGGTGGAAGCGGGGCGGTTCCAAACGGGGCGCCGAAACAATTCACGCCAGTGCAGCTCGTGCCCACAAGAGAAGCGAACGGCAGCTCCGTGGTTACGCCGAACGGTCCGCTGATCCCGAGGCCGGCGCTTGGCGAAAGCTCGGAGAAAAATTCTCCCCGATCGTAGTACATTCCCCAGCCTGCCCGCACCGTGAGATTCTTCGCGAAGCCCGGCACCCAAGCCACTCCAATGCGTGGCGCAAACCCCCACTGTCTGCCGGTCAGCGTTGAATTGCTCACCCCTTTGGTCCCGAACTGGCTGTTATTGCCCGCAACAACCAACCCGATGTTGTTGATTGTGTCGGTGCTCTGGTCGTAGGAATAGTCCTGGGGATAGAAATTCGTCAGCTTCCCATCCTTTTCCCATAGCGGGCCGTCCCAATCCCATCGCAGTCCGAGATTGAGGGTAAGGTTCTTCCGGATTCGGTAGCTATCCTGCACGAAGCTCCCAGCTTGATTGGAACGGTAATAACGGTTGGTGGCTCCGCTGATCATCGTGCCGCCGCCATTCCTGCCGCCGAACTCTCCTTCCAGGAAAGTCACAAAGTTCTTGAAGGTGATGTTAGCCACCTCATTTTCACGATTCAGGATGTTCAGTTGCCCGTAGTCCCAGTTAAATCCGAAGGACAAAGTGTGTGCGCCCTTGATCCAGCTGAGGTTCGTTGCGCCCTCAAACTGGTTCTGCACCACACCCGCATTGGAGAAATTGCTGGACGCTCCGATGTGCAACGAGTTGAAAGTGAAGTCATCGGCGTTCGTGATGGTGATGCCGGGGAAATTGCCTTGTGCCACCGCGGGCAAATTGATTCCGGCGGCGGCCGGCGTAAGGGCCTGTGAAAGTTGAGAGTTTGCCACTTCACGAATAAAACCGAATCGCTGCTCCCAGGTTAGCGTCGGGCTCAATGTATACGTGTTATCTAGGGAGAACACCTGGCTGCCGGCGTGCAACGTCTGCGGAAAACCCAGTGTGCTGGCGATGGCAAATTCTGCGACCGTCGGGTTGTTCTGGAAATAGTATTTCGCGGCCAGGCGGTCTTTGTCGCTGAACATGTAGTCGATATTGGCGTTGACCTGGTCTGCATTGAAGGTACTGGATGGACCCTGAACGAGAGCATCGTAGCCAAGCGTTGAAATCTGGTTGGGGTTCGTGATGTTCTGCGACGGTATCAGAAATTGCCCCTGCGGATTCTTTGCGTTCATAATCGCCAGCGCTTGTTGACTGATATCTGTGGCGGTCAAACTGGTGCCGAAGTCTGCATTCGCTATGGCGGCAAGACTCGCCGCGTCGCGCTGATTGGTAAGTCCCTGGGGAACGACCGAGCCGCTTATCGCCCCGTTCAGGGCGTCGGTCACCCGCATCCCCTGGTAAGACCCAAAAAAGAAGAGCTTGTCTTTAATGACGGGGCCACCCAGCGTGCCCCCGAAAACGTTCCTGTTTAGTCCCGGGGTAGTGTTGGAAATATTCGGCAAGCCCGCGGCCTTCAGGAAGAAGGGCGCGGCATCCCAGGCGTTGTCACCGTGATAGTAATAAACCTGGCCGTGGTACAGATTCGTGCCGGACAGCGTGGTGAGTTCGACGTGCGCGCCGCTGTTGGCGCCGAGCGAAGCGTCGTACATGGACGTGCTGACGTGCACCTCTTGAATCGTTTCGACCGGAGGAGTGGGAATGCCTTCGCCGATCGCGTTATAAACCGACGTGCTCGTCTGCGTCTGTCCCGGCGTCGAAAAAGACTCGCCGGTATTCAGGATGAATCGCGCGGTGTTGTCGTAACTGGTGGTTTTGCCGTTGAACAGGTTGTTGGCGTTCACCGAATTAAAGGTGATGCTGTTGCTGGTGTCGCGCTGCCCGTTAGCCCAAATGGCCTGATTTCCAAGGCCGGCTCCTGCTCCGTTTCCCGACAGCAGATCTGCGCTGACCCCCGGCGCGAGGGTTGCCAGTTGCGTAAAGCTACCCGTTCCAAGCGGCACGGAATTTACCAATTCCGATCCCAGCGTGTAGCCGTTCGTGGTATCGGTCTGGTTCATGAGCGGCGTGCCTTCCACGATTACCGTGGAACTCAATGCCCCGGGTTGCAACGATCCGTTGACCGTAGTCGTCAGGTTTCCGCGAACGAGAATCTGCGAGTGGACTTCGGCCTTGAAGCCGTCTCGCGCAAATGTGACGGTATACGTTCCTAATGGCAGGTCAACAAATTCAAAGGACCCGTTGCTCTTCGTTACCTTCTCCAGTTCCAGGTTCGTACCGTTATTTTTGATGGTGACTTTCGCGCCTTGAACCAATCCGCCCGAGGCATCGGTGACAGTCCCATTGATTGCTCCCAGCGTCTGCTGAGCACTCGCGTGCGCTCCCGCCAAAATCAGAAGAATTATCAGCGCAATTACCACACTCAACTTTCCAAACATGGATCCACCCTCCTCGTGAGCTATGCACAAGAGTCCGAAGACACGAAACCCCATTGACCTGGGAAAAATAAAAACACTGCCCGGCAGTATTGGCTGCCGGCTCCGGTTACACGAATTGCTACGGGCTAGTCTGACTTGCGATCGTGAATGGTTCGAGACACCCGAATTACAGTGCCGCGAATCTTAGCTGAGGATACTTTCAGGCGACAAGCTGAAAAATTGAATCCACATGAGGCAAAAAGCCGTGGCAGGGTCTGATTTCCACAGCTTTACCTCAGCCCCCTCGCCTTTACACCGCGGTCCGGATTGTTTAGGCTGAATGTCCTATGTGGAATGTAAACGAGCGGTTTGATAAGAAGGCCATCGACAGCCTGGCGGCGCTGGGCTTCGGAGTGGGCAGCACGCGCGGGGTTGTGCGCGTGGAGAAATACGGCTCCGGCGCGGAGTTCCGTCAGGAGCCCGACGGGCGCTTTCACCTGACCGTGTTGCCGACCATCATGCTTAAAGGGAAATTCACCCGGCTGTGGGACGCGGGCTACCAGAAGTTTCTTTTGACCGACGAAGGATTCAAAGTGCCGGCGCTGGCAACGCACCTCGAAAACCTGCGCAAGTTCAACGAAGAGTTGCGGACCGCTCTAGGCGTACCGACCTTCTACAACGAAGCGCTGGGATCAGTGAGCCAGGTCAGCGTCTACGACCGCGTGAAGGGCCGCAAGGGCGACGTTCCCGACGAAACCGTCGGCGTGCACGAACCGGCCGCGGGCCACTAAGCCCCTTTTTTCCGAGCCATCACAGCCTGGGGAATTCCCGCGCTTTCCTTAGCTTCCTTCAATTGCCGGCGAAGCTGTCTCACGTTGATGCGGTGCTTCGCGGCTTTTTTCGACCCGATAAAGAGCACAGGGATGTCCCACCCGTAGCGCTCGGTGAGCACGGCATCGCCGTCAATATTGATTTCGTGCAGGGTGGCGCCGAAATCCGCGAGCAGCGGCTGAATCGCGGCTTTGGCGGCTTCGCAAAGGTGGCAACCGGGTCGCGAGTAGAGGGTAACGTCCAGCTCTCCCGCCTCGGCCAATCGCAGATCTTCAGGATGTTCGCTCATGGCTTTGGATTCGAATACCTCTGGAATGGTCCGGCATGCGGATAGAACGCCTTTGCGCGGTACAGCTCGGTAATCTGCCGCAAATGCCCCAGATCATGATTAGCAAGTTCGTTGAGCAATTGCAAAAGGGTAATGGCCCCCATCTCCGGATGAACGGCGGTGCGGGAACTGGCGGAGGAAGGGATGCCGCGCCAGAAAAAATAGTTCGCCTTGCGTAGCGCCACAAACTCTTGCAGATATTGGTTGGTGGATTTCCTTCCCAGGTGGGCTTCGTCGGGTTCAAAGTACTTGCCCAGCGTGGGATTGTTGTCCACAACGATTCGCCTGGCGCGATCGCCGTACAACTGCTCGATCATCAGCAGGTGTGCCAGCACCTCGGTGATCGACCAACGCTCCGCCGCTGGCTTCCAATCGAGGATATCCGCGGGAACGTCGCGCAACAGCGTTTCCAGGATGGCCGGGGTCTTCTCCAGCAGGGATACGGGTGGCTGCAATAAAGAAGAAGCGGGCGAAAGTGCTTGCATCAAGGTCCTCAGGGGGGCACGCTGATTGTAATACCTCGAAGGCTGCCGGGGAAAGCCCCCGCAAGGGTTGTTAACGTAGACGTTAAATCGAAGGAGAATTTCGCATGGGCCGCGTAGCAGCCTTGATCGACGACCTGTTTTTTCAACTGAAAGTGGCGGAAACGGCTAAGCAATTGGGCATCGAGTTCAAGGTGGCCAGCAATCCTGAAGCCCTTTTCACCCTGCTGGACCCGCCCACGCGGCTGGTGATCGTGGATTTGAACTCCCGCAACCAGCCCGTGGCAACCATCGAGAGGTTGCGCGCAACTCAAAAAGAGCTGCGCGTGGTGGCTTTCTTGTCGCACGTGCAGACCGAACTCGCCGCCCAGGCCCGCGCTGCGGGTTGCCTGGAAGTGATGCCGCGCTCGGTATTCACGCAAAATCTGGCGGCCATACTCCAAGGCGCAAAGGATTAGTGCACGTGTTTCCAAAAATTCCGGTTCCTTTTTTTCTCCAAGGCGGTTTGCTTTTCCTGATTCTATTGTTCGCGACTTCGGCCGGAACCCCCGGCCAATCGCCTGCGGCGGACAGTCCTTCGGCGACCTTGCGAGACGCCCTGGTAGCCGCTTGTTCGCAGAACTCAACCGACTTCGTGAAGGCCCTCACCGCGCGCAATGCGGAGGCTTTCGCCCGCATGACACCGCCAGCTCGCCAGACGTTCTTAAAACGCTTCGTGCTTCTGGACAAACCCGGCAAGCCTCGATCGCAAAACGGAACTTCGGGTGGCGTTGTGGTCTACTGCGAGACTTCCGACCTCACCACCCAGATGGAAATTGCCAAGCCCGAACTTCGCGACAATCTCGCTTATCTTCCTCTCACCGTCAAAGACTCCAACGATTCTTCGGGATTGACCGCGCACCAGGTAACCATGGGCATGGTGCGCGAGGGCGGACAATGGAAGATCCTCTCTCTCGGGCTGTTGTTCCTGGATCTCCCCTCCCTGGAGATCGAGTGGGATCGCGCGGAAATTAAGGCCAACGAGCAGACAGCAATTGCTTCGCTCAAGACTCTTGTCGATGCCATCGAAACCTATCGCAAGACCTACACCCGCTTGCCCGAGTCGCTGAAGGCCCTGGGCCCCGCCTCCGCGGAGGCGAAGACTGCACCCAAGAGCGACGCCGCCGGCCTGGTGGACGAAGATCTCGCCGGAGGCCGCAAAGACGGCTATTCCTACCGCTACGTGATTGTTGGCGCCAATACTTCCGGGGCTCCCGCAAAATATGAAGTAGCCGCCATTCCTTCCGAATACGGCCGCAGTGGCATGCGTTCTTTTTTCTGTGATTCCACCGGCCAGCTTCATGCGGGGGATCATAAGGGCGCCGTTGGCAGCGACCTGGACCCGAAGCTGGAGGACGCGGCTCCATCCGCCTCGAATCCGCAGCATTGACCGTTTCGCCCCCGCATAAGGAAGAACATTGCGAACCGGAGCAACCCGCGCAAAAATAAGAATGGGTTCATCCACACGGGTTTCGGCGAGGTTTTCCCCCGCCGGGACGCGCTCTCTCCTGTAGGCAGAATGCCGTTTTACCGACAGGAGAAGAGGTATGCCCGAGGTCACCGTGGAGCGGCGGTCCGCTCCGCGACACGCCATGGTTCTTGCCGCGGAAGTGATTGAACTTCCCCGCGGCACAAAGCTCAATGCGCGCACCGCGGATATCAGCAAGACCGGTTGCTACGTTGATACGCTGAATCCGATTCCCCAAGGCTCGGAGGTCCGGCTACGGTTCACACATGGCGCAGAAACTTTCGTGGCGAAGGGCCGGGTCGTCTATGTGAGCTATGGCTTGGGAATGGGGATTGCCTTCGTCAATATGGAAGACGGCGAACTGGCCAAGCTGGACCGCTGGTTTTCCGAAACCGAACACGAATTCTGAAAAACGCTAAACTCTGAATTTGTCGTTGGCCGGAGATGCGTTACTATTTCCGCTCCGGGTATGCACTTGCCTCTCCTTAGAATCTCACTGCTGTTGCCCCTGGCCTTGATTCTGGCCGGCGCCCCTGCGCTCGGCCAGGGGCAGGAAGTCGAATCCGGTTATGGCCCCCTGCCGGTATTTGAGTTTCACAGCGGCTTCTGGGTGAATCTCCACCAGTTTCTTTACCACGAGGCGCGCCTGCGCGAATCCAACCCGGAAGCCAGAGCTGCTGCCGCCAATCCGCCAGGACCAACATTGAAGCAAAGTCCCATTTCCCTGAGCGCCGCGGAACAGAGAACCTGGGAGCAGGCCATTGCGTATTACCGGGCGAACTATGCGGGCAAAGATCCGCAGATCAATATCGACCTGATTCTCTTGAAAAATCAGCTGGGGGATTTTGAAGACTGCGACGAACTTCTGGGGAGAAAGCAGAGAGTCTGCGACGCCGGCCTGCCCGGAAATGTCGGCGCCATCCTGGAAGCCGCCGCCCCGGTTTACCGGGCTCACTGGTGGGCAACTCAGGACCGCGAAAACCGCCGCTGGGTCTCGCGCGTGGCTCCGCTGATTCGCGAGCAGGGCGTGGGACTGTCGCAGCGGCTCGCCGACATTTACCAGTCCACCTGGCCAAAAGCGAAGATTCGCGTCGAAGTGTGCGCGTTCGCCGGCTCTGCGGGGGCCTTCACCACCCTCGATCCGCTGCGCGTGACCATCTCCAGCACTGAGCCGCGCAATCAGGCGCCAGACTCCCTGGAGGTGCTCTTCCATGAAGCCTCGCACGGCATCGCCCTCCCAGTGGAAATTGCCATCACCCGGGAATGCCGCCAGCGCGACAAGCCCATTCCCCGCGACCTCTGGCACGCCTTGATTTTTTACACCACCAGCGAAGTGCTGCGCCCGGTGATGCAGGACTCCGCGCCGAATGTTCAATCGGGAGATATGATTCTTCCCCGCCAAGCAAGTATGTCCCGCATGCCCCCGGACCTCCGCGAGAAGTTCACACAGCGCGGATGGGAAGAATACATTCGCCTGCTGAATATCTATTGGCAACCGTATCTCGACGGCAGGGTCAATTTCGAAGATGCCATCGCCCACTTGGTCTCGGCCGTTTAACGGGATGACAGTCGTGTTTGAACGGCAGGGGTCGGTATGTTAGGCTTTGTTTTGCAATTGTTAGCCCGGCCGTAAGCCACGCAAGTCCCAACGTTCATCGACCTTCCCTTCATTCGCCCCTGAAGAGTGAACCGATGGTCAGGTCGTCTCCGCGTGCCGCATTCCGGGTCAGAGGAAACAGAGCCCATGGCTGCACGACAAGTCGCATCCCAGACCGAAAAAGAACCTCGCGAGATCAAGCTGGCCCATTCCCCCGACTCCGACGACGCGTTCATGTTTTACGCGCTGGCCACCCACAAACTGCAGACGCCGGGCTATAAGTACACGCATATCCTTTCGGATATCCAGAGCCTCAACGAAGCCGCCCTGACCGAAACCTACGACGTCACGGCCGTGAGTTTCGCCGCGTATCCTTCCCTGCGCGATAAATACATCTTGCTCGATTGCGGCGCGAGTTTTGGCGAGGGCTACGGCCCCATCGTCGTTTCCAACAAAGCCATGCGGCCAGAGGACCTTAAGGGAAAGCGCGTCGGCGTTCCCGGATTGAAGACCTCCGCCTATCTTTCGCTGAAGCTCTATCAACCGGATTTTGAAGCCGTGGTGATGCCCTTCGACAAAATCATCGAAGCGGTGAAGAACGACGTGGTGGAAGCGGGCCTGCTCATTCACGAGGGCCAGCTCTTTTTCCCACAACTCGGGCTGCATAAAGTGGCCGACCTCGGCACCTGGTGGCAGGAGCTTACGGGTCTTCCCTTGCCGCTGGGCGGCAACGCGGTGCGCCGCGCGCTTGGCCCGGATATGGGCCGCCTGATCTCCAGGACCATCCGCGACAGCGTCTCTTACGGCCTGGAACATCGCGAGGAAGCGCTCAACTACGCCATGCAGTTTGCGCGCGACATGGACACGGAACTCGCCGACAAATTTGTCGGCATGTACGTGAACAAGTGGACGCTGGGCTATGGCGAAAAGGGCAAGAAAGCCGTCCGCGAACTCATCGAGCGCGGCACCACCGCCGGCCTGCTCCCGGGCCCCGCCAAAGTCGAATTCCTCGAAGAATAGCCGGATTCTCAAGACTTCCGGGCATCGTTTAGGTTTTCCTCATTAGGAAAATCTTTCTTGCGTTGCAATTCCGCGCCACACCCGAATTTTCTTTCATGAGCCACTAAAGCTTTCTCCAGCTTTGCCGATCACTTCGTTGACTGCGCCGGGAGTATCTCGGCGGTACCCCACCTTTCCCGTACTGCCGGCCCTCGCGCTTCAGGGGGGATTTATGAGCATTTCTTCGATCGTTCAGATTGCCAGCCGTTTGTTGAACGGCGATTCCGGACAGGATCCGCAGGGCCAGGGGAAAAACAAAATCACTCCGGCGGCCTCGCAGGCTCAAAACAATCGAACCGAGTTCGGCGATCGCTTTACTCCGTCGGCGCAGGGCGACGCGGCGAATGCTGCCGGTGGCGCCGGACTGTTCCAGGTGGAACAGTTGCGCTTCACGGCGGTGAATATCCAGACGCCCGCGGGAAACACTGTCGCAGGAAACGCCACCGCGGCACCCGCTGTGGCCACACCGCCTACCGCGACCGTGGCGGCTCAACCGGCGCTTACGGCAACCCCCGCGGCCACCGCAACTACGCCGGCCGCTACCCCCGCCACTCCACTTCAGACCCAGCAAGACCTGCAAGCACTGAATGCTTCGCTGGTTGCGCTTGGCCTGAACGCCGCGGAGATTGCCGCGTTCGATCAGTTCGCCGGCGTCCTGCTGCAGTTTAGTCCCAACGCGCTGCAGGATCTGCAAAGTCAATTGAACCTGCTGGCCGCCCGGTTCCAGACCCAGAACGCGGCACCCGCCGCTGCTGCCGCGGCTCCGGCCGTGACTCCTGCCGCCACCCCCAGCGCGGCTCCGGCTGCGACCACGCAGACGCAAGCGGCTTCGCCCAATTTCCAGTAGACCGAGCTCTCCATCTCATTTTCCGGCCTGAACGGAACTCTCACGCAGGGAAACCCCGGCAAAGGAAACGCCACATCCACGCAATTCTCCGCGTTCAACCTGCAAATTCAAGAGGTGCGCGTCTCCCTGACGAATCCCGCGGGCCAGACCGCCCAATTGCAGGTTCCACAAGCAAACGCCGCAAACACTCTTGTCGCCACAGCGCCCGCGACCAAAGCTGCCGGCGCCTGATTCCAGGCGCACATAAAATCACAAACGGTGTGGGGATGGTTTCCCGCGCCGCCGAAATCCGCTTCGCCCCCGCGGCTTGACGCATTTTACCGAATCCCTTAGTGTGGTTTCTTCGCTATGCGTCCAAGACTTTTTCCTCTGTTTGTGTCCCTGTTTCTCCTCGGTTCCCTTTCCTCTCGCGCCAGCGGCCAGGCCGCGTCGGAATTCCGCGATCAACCCGATATTCCGAAAGAGTGGCCGCGCGAGCCGGTTCGCGCCCAGCATGGCATGGTCGCCACGGATGAGCCGCTGGCCTCGCAGGCAGGCGTGGAAATTCTGAAGCGCGGCGGCAATGCGGTGGACGCCGCGGTCGCTACCGCGTTCGCCCTCGCGGTTGTCGAACCCGCAGCCGGAAATATCGGCGGCGGCGGATTTATGTTGGTCCGCCTGGCCAGCGGCAAGGCCACCTTTTTCGACTACCGCGAAGTCGCCCCGGGCAAGGCCACTCGCGACATGTACATCAAGCCCGACAGCACCCTTGACGAGAAAGCCTCAACGGTTGGTTTTCGCTCCGTCGCCGTGCCCGGCACCGTTGCGGGCCTCGCGCTGGCGCTGAAAACCCAAGGCACCATGAAACTCGCCGACGTGATGCAGCCGGCCATTCGCCTCGCCGAACAGGGTTTTCCCGTCAGCGAAAAACTGGCGCGGGAATTTGACGGAGAGCGCGCGGTCCTGCAGCAATTTCCGGTGAGCAGCCACATCTTTCTGAACGACGGCAAGATGTATCGCGAGGGAGACATTCTCCGGCAACCGGCGCTCGCCGCGACCCTCAAGCGAATCGCGAAGAAGGGCCCCGCCGAATTTTACAGAGGCAAAACCGCCCGGATGCTCGCCAGGGATATGGCGGCTGGCAGCGGCTTGATCACGATGGATGACCTCGCCCATTATCAGCCGAAGATTCGCGACGTTCTGCATGGCAGCTACACCTCCGACGGCCGGCGTTGGGAGGTGCTCTCCGCTCCGCCGCCCAGCTCTGGTGGGGTGGCCGTGATCGAAGCTCTCAACATGCTGCAAAGCGTCCCGCTAAAAGGCTGGGACGACCCGCAGAGCGTGCACATGGTTGCGGAAGTGATGCGCCGCGTTTTCGCGGATCGTGCGGCGTATCTGGCTGATCCGGATTTCAATAATGTTCCCGTGGCCGGGCTTAGCGATCCCTGTTACGCGCGAGAACTCCTCTCCACGATCGATCTGCGGCGCGCCACGCCCAGCAAGGATGTTCACGCGGGAAACCCTCACGTCTGCAACCAGGGACTCAGCGCCAGCGCCGCGCCGAATACCATCATCAGCCTCGGCGAAGGGCCGCACACCACACACTTCTCGGTGGTGGATGCGGCGGGGAACGCCGTGGCCAGCACCACCACCCTCAACGACGGTTACGGCTCGCACGTGACGTCGTCCGCGGGTTTTCTCCTAAACGATGAGATGGACGATTTCACCACGCAACCCGGTGTGCCCAACGCTCTGTTCGGCCTGATCCAATCAGAGGGCAACACCATCGCGCCAGGCAAGCGGCCGCTCAGCTCCATGACACCGACCATCGTGCTCCGCGATGGGCAGCTCAGCTTCGTAACGGGTTCCCCCGGAGGCCCAACCATCATTTTCCGCGACACTGCTCACCGTCCTGAACTGGATGCGTCTGGGCATGGACGCCCAATCGGCCATCAACGCTCCCCGCTTCCACCACCAGTGGTTGCCGGATGAGGTGCTGATGGAAAAACTTTTTTCGCCGGAAATGGAAGAGCAGTTGAAGGCGCGCGGCTACAAAGTGAAACGCAAGGGGCACATCGGCCTGGTCAACGCCATTGGCATTGACCCCAAGACCGGCGAACGCTGCGGTGCCGCCGACCCACGCGACAACGGCTCGGCCATCGGTTATTAGACCAGCGGCCCGCTTGCCTCATCGGAAACCTTGCAGCCTAAATTTCTGAGCGAGTAGTCGCTCCGCGCTAAACTGAAGAGCATGCAAAGAATACTTTCGACCTATCTCTTTGTATCCAAGAAACTGACACCGGAATTTCTGGCGCTGGTGCATGGCGCCGGCTTCCAGGCGATCGAGCTTTTTGCGAGCCGCGGCCATTTCGATTACACAAATACGCAAGACGCCCGCGGGATGGCGCAGATCCTGGCCGACAACCGGCTGCAACTTGCCTCCCTGCACGCTCCGACGAGCCGCGATTTCGGCCCCAACCGCGAAGGCGGTACTCCCCTCTCGATTACGGAAGTTGAGCGCGTGCGGCGGGTCGAGGCCATGGACGAGCTTAAACGCGCCATTGATGTTGCTGAAGACCTGCCCTTTTCCCGGATGATTCTGCACATGGGCGGCCCCCGCGAGACAGCCGACCCGCGGAAACGCGACGCGGCGTTCAGTTCGTTGGAGCACCTGGTGCTGCACGCCAAACACGCCGGCGTCACCATCTGCGTGGAAAACACCACCAGTGAAATGGGCGTGCCCGCCTACCTGCGCACCTTTGTTGAAGAAACGCGCCTCACCGGCCTGCGCTTTAATTTTGACATCGGCCACGCTCATCTGGCCGACAGCCCGGAGGCTGAGCGCGTCGCCACCAGTTTTGAAGCCATGCGCGAGCACATCGTCAGCGCCCACATTCACGACAATCTCGGCGACAAAGACGCGCACCTCGCGCCCCATGATGGCTCTATCGATTGGCCTGCCGCGCTGAAGCTCTTCCGCTCTCTGCCCAACGGTGAAATTCCCCTGACGCTGGAATTGAAAGAAAACACCGGCCCCGACGCCACGAGCCTGCCCGACCAGATCACCGCCGCCGCAAAATCCCTCGACCGCCTCGAAGAAGATTTACAGGCACTGTAGTTACCGCTCTCGAGTTCCGCAAACCACCGTCTTCACACTAGGGCAAGAGGAGAGTCCTCTCTGAAATTTAAGCTTTCATCGTGTGATTGAGCCCAGCGCTTCAAGACTCCCGCCATCCCAAGAAAGGCTCTGGACTTCTCTGTTAAACTAATTGTTTGGAGTTTTCCTAGAGACGCCTACCATGACCACGATCAACATTGAAAACGCAGGCAAATACGACGGCCAGGAAGTGACTATTCGCGGCTGGCTTTATAACATCCGCGAATCCGGGAAGCTGGTTTTCCCTATCTTTCGCGACGGTACAGGAATTATTCAGGGCGTCTGCTCGCTGAAGGAAAATCCTGAGGCTTTCGAAGCGCTGAAGGGCCTGACGCAAGAGTCGAGCGTGATCGTCACCGGCAAGATTCGCGCCGAGCAGCGCGCCCCCGGCGGCTACGAAATGGGCGTCACCAAAATTCAGATTGTTCAGCGCGTTTCGGAAGCCACGCCGTTCCCCATCCAACTGAAAGAGCACGGCGTCGATTTCCTGCTCGACCAGCGGCATCTGTGGATTCGCACGCCGCGCCAGGCCGCGATTCTCCGCATTCGCGCCGAAGCCATCCGCTCCGCCCGCGAATTCATGGACTCCCAGGGCTACACGCTGACCGATGCGCCGATGTTCACGCCCGCAGCTTGCGAAGGCACCAGCACGCTCTTCGAAGTGAACTACATCGACGATCAGAAGGCGTATCTCACGCAAAGCGGCCAGCTTTATATCGAGGCCACGGCCATGGCCCTCGGCAAGGTGTACACCTTTGGCCCAACTTTCCGCGCGGAAAAATCCAAGACCCGCCGCCACCTGACCGAATTCTGGATGCTGGAGCCGGAGGCCGCCTACGCCGAACTCCCCGACATGATGGATCTGGGCGAAGGCCTCGTCAGCGCCGTCGTTCAGGGCGTGATCAAAAATAAATCCCGCGAGCTCGAGACACTCAAGCGCGACATCAAGAAGCTGGAAAACATCAAGCCGCCCTTTCCCCGCGTCACTTACGAGGAAGCAATCGGCGTCCTGCAAAAAAACGGCAACCCCGCTAAGTTTGGCGACGACTTCGGCGGCGACGAGGAAACCATCATTTCCAGCAGCTTTGACCGCCCGGTAATGGTTCACCACTACCCCACAGCCATCAAAGCCTTTTACATGCAGCCGGACCCCGAGCGCCCCGATTTGGCGCTCTCCTTCGACATGCTTGCACCTGAAGGCTATGGCGAGATCATCGGCGGCAGCCAGCGCATCCATGATTACGACTTGCTTGTTAAGCGGCTGAAAGAGAACAACTTACCCGTGGAGTCTTTCCAGTGGTATTTAGACCTGCGGCGCTACGGCAGCGTTCCCCACGCAGGATTCGGCCTGGGCCTCGAGCGCACCGTGGCCTGGATCTGCGGCACAGAGCACATACGCGAGGTCATCCCCTTCCCACGGATGATTTACCGGGTATATCCTTAATTCCGGGGTAGTTGCGGTACCATCGCCTCTGTTCCATTTAGCAGTTTCTAGACCTAAGAGAAGTGACTGGTGACTGGTGCGCGCGCTATGCAGGGCTCACTAGTCACCAATCACCAGTCACGAGTCACCCGTCACGGAGCCTTTTCATGCCGCAAAAAGTTCGGATCATCGGCGTACCCATGGACCTTGGCGCCAGCCGCCGCGGCGTGGACATGGGGCCGTCCGCCCTCCGCGTGGCGGGACTGCAGGCGCGCATCAAGCAGCTTGGCGTCCAGGTGGAAGACATCGGCAACATTTCCGTGAAGCAGCCGGAAGAGATGCCCGTCGGAGAAAAGCGGGCCAAGTATGTCGAAGAAATCACCGATGCCTGCAAGGACCTCGGCGCCGCCGTGCAAAAAGCGATCGAAGAAGGCTGGCTTCCTCTCGTGCTGGGTGGGGATCATTCCATCGCCGCGGGATCGGTCAGCGGAGTTGCCGCGCACTTCAAGAAGGAAAAAAAACAGATAGGCTGCATCTGGCTGGATGCCCACAGCGACATGAACTCGCCGGAAACCTCCCCTTCGGGAAACGTGCACGGCATGCCGCTGGCTGGGATACTCGGATACGGCGTTCCAGAGCTGTACGATCTCCACGGATACAAACCCAAGATTGAACCGCAGAATGTGGTTCTTGTCGGCGTCCGCGACCTCGATTCCCACGAAAAGAAGTTCATCAAGAAGCTTGGCGTGAAGGCATTCACCATGCGGGAAATCGACGAGCGCGGGATGAGGGAAGTGATGGCCGATGCCCTGAAGTTCGCGATGGACGACACGGACGGCATCGCCGTCAGCCTGGACATGGATTTTGTCGATCCGAGCGACGCCCCCGGCGTAGGCACGCCGGTACGCGGCGGCGTCACCTACCGCGAAGCGCATCTCGCGATGGAGATGATCGCGGACAGCGAAGCCATGGTGTCCATGGAAGTGGTGGAAATCAATCCCGTCATCGACGAGCACAACCGCACTGCGCTGCTCGGTGTCGAACTCGTCCTCTCCGCCCTCGGCAAGAAAATTCTGTGATCTGACTTTTTGTGCGTAATTTGAGCCGGGACTGCGCGCAGCACCGTTGCCGCTTCCGCAACGCCCGCGCGACTCATCTTTTCCCTTTTTTCGCGTTTCCACTTATAACTGGATTCTTAGTTAAAATGATTGCTCTCTCGGCCCGGCAAGACAGGAACGATTCGTGACCCTAGACAAAAAGAAAAGACTCCGCGTTGGCGTGCTCTTTGGTGGCCGCTCCGGAGAGCATGAAGTTTCCCTCGTTTCCGCCGCTTCCGTAATCCGCGGCATGGACCTGGATAAATACGAGCCCGTGCCCATCGGCATTACCAAGGACGGCCACTGGCTGGTCGGTGAAGGCGCGGCAAAGCTGCTGCCGGACATCCTGAAGAGCGGCCGGCGCGTAATGCTTACCGCCGATCCCACGGAAGCCGCCATCGTGCCGCTCGATCGCGGGGCGGGCGCGCAGCGGTTCGACGTGATTTTTCCCGTCATGCACGGCACCTTCGGCGAAGACGGCACCATCCAGGGCATGCTGGAACTCGCCGATATTCCCTTCGTTGGCGCCGGTGTTCTTGGCTCGGCGATTGGCATGGATAAAGACGTGTCGAAGCGCCTTTGCGAGTGTGCGGGAATTCCCGTTGTGCCCTGGGTTACGGTGTTTCGCTGGCGCTGGGAAAAAGAGCCCGCAGCAGTGCAGGCGGAAATTGAAGCAAAGTTTCCCTATCCGGTCTTCGTGAAACCCGCGACACTTGGCTCTTCCGTGGGCATGACCAAGGTGCACAATTCCGAAGAGCTGGCCCCTGCGCTGAATCTTGCGTGCGAGTTTGGCATGAAGATCCTGGTCGAAAAAGCCGTCAGCGCGCGCGAAATCGAAGTCTCCGTTCTCGGCAATCACGATCCGCAGGCTTCGGTGCCCGGCGAAATCGTGCCGCACCGCGAATTCTACGATTACGTGGCGAAGTACCTGGAAGACGGCACGCAACTCCTGATCCCAGCAGACCTCAAGCCCGTGCAGATGAAGAAAATTCAAACGCTGGCCGTCGAAGCGTTCCGCACACTGGAACTATCCGGAATGGCCCGTGTGGACTTTTTCCTCGAGAAAAAAGGCGGAAAACTATTCCTGAACGAAGTGAACACCATCCCGGGTTTCACATCCATCAGCATGTATCCCAAATTGTGGGAAGCCTCGGGGATCGGATTCCGCGAATTGATCGACAAACTGATCGACCTTGCGCTGGAAATGCATCGCGAAAAAGCCCGCACCAAGTATGCGATCGAATTGCCGGAGGGTCCCGGCGGCGCGCTGGCCGGATAGTAGCGCGGCATTCGCCGTATTGCGCGCGACGGGCATGGGAACCGATTCACAAGAAACGGTGTCCAATAAAATGGGGCTTTGCGGGCACTCGCCTGCTCCTGTAACATTTTAGAGCAGGGCAAATCAGTCCGAGAGTTGGGACATGCACGTTGGCGACGACCGAATTTCGCTTCTCGAACCAGCGGTAGAAAAGCCGCAAAAGTCGCGGGCCATGGCGATCACGGTTGTTGTGCTGCTCCTCGCGCTGGCGACGGTGCTGTGGTTCACTTTCCGCTATTACCCGGAGAAGAAGGCGGCAGCGAACTTTTTCGACGCGGTGGTCGCCGGGGATACGAGCAAGGCTTACAGCTTGTGGAAGCCTTCCGGAAGTTACAGGCTGGATGACTTCACCGCCGATTGGGGACCTGCCGGTTATTACGGGCCGGTGAAAAGCTACAAGATTATGAGCGCAAAAGCGCCCAGGCAGAGCACTTCGATTGAAGTGAATGTGGCGATCAGCCCATTCTCGCCAATGCCGGACGCCTCGGATGCGGAAAAGAGCAGCAAAACACGCGTCGTGACGCTTTGGGTCTTGCCCTCCGACAAATCCTTCAGCTTCCCGCCATAGATGTCCGCGGCTTCCCCGGCAAGAATCTTATTTCCTGGAAGCGAATCGAATTGTCTCTGGAGAGTTGAGCGGCAGCTAGGATTGCGTTTCGTCCAGCGCGCCGGCGAGCTCATCCGGAGAGACGCTGGCAGTTCCCAGTTTGCCGACGACGACGCCGGCAGCAGTGTTCGCGAGCAATGCCGCATCCGGCAGGGGCGCGCCAGCCGCCAGGGCCAATGAGAGTACGCTCAATACCGTGTCTCCCGCGCCGGTGCGGTCAAAAACTTGGCGGCCCGCCGTGCCGCGATCGACTCCTGGCCGCCCCACGCGCGCGTAGGTGACTTCGAAGTTGGTCGCTGCGATGTGCAGGGTACGAGGCGAGACTTCCTCAAAAATACTCATTCCCTTTTCACCGCGCGTGATCACCACCGCGGCGCAACCAAAGTGCGGCAGCAGGGCCCGACCGGCCTCTTCCACGGTTTTCTCTTCGGATAGAATGCGGCCCACATAACGGCCCGCTTCTTCGGCGTTGCACACGATCACCCGCGCGCCACGATAGGCATAAAGCCGCGAAGTCTTGGGCTTCACAAAAACGGGCACTTTCAACTGGTGCGCGGCGTTGAGCACCCGATCCGCAAAGCCATCGCCAAGCAGGCCCTTGTCGTAATCGGAAAGCACTAGTCCATCAAATTTTCCCAGCGAAGCAACCAGGACGCGGAAGAGTTTTTCTTCGGTCTGCGGGGAAACCGGATCGCGGCGTTCGCGATCGATGCGCACGATGTGCTGGTGCTTCGCGATGATGCGCGTTTTCAGCGTCGTCATGCGGTCCGGATCGGGGACGATGCCGCGGTCGCCAATGCCCAGCTTGCGCAGCGCAGCGTGCAGCGCCGCGCCGGCTTCATCGGGTGCGGTTTTCCCAGCCGTATCACCGCGGGCTACATTTTTTTCAGCGCCGATTACCCCGAAAACATCCACCTGGGCACCAAGCGCGGCAACATTGACCGCCACGTTGCTTGCACCGCCGGGGCAATCCTGCTGGGAGACATAATCGACAACGGGTACCGCGGCCTCCGGGGATAGGCGATTCGCGTTGCCCCACACGTAACGGTCCAGCATCAGGTCGCCCAGCACCCCGATGCGCAACTTGCGGAAACGCGGCAGCAGGCGCTTGAGTCGAGACACCGTGTTCGCGGCTCCGGATTTCATGTCTGGGAAGTTCTCCGGGTCATTCGGGAGAAATAGTCGCTTCTTCGGCAAGCATCACAGGGATGCCATCCCGCACAGGATAAAGACGCTTGCACGCTTCGCACTTGTAGCCGGCATCGTCCGGAACTGGATGCACGGGTTTCTTGCAAACCGGGCAGACGAGTATGGCGAGAACTTCTTTGGAAATCTGCATGACGGTCTCCAGATGCTGAAAGAAAACTTTAGCAGAGGACGCGCGGACTGGCCAATGCCGGAGGATACGAAAATCGCGGTGAATTCCCGGCTAGCTACACAGGGACATCTTGCACTACCGGGACGCAGGCTTCGATACAAGTTCCCCCGCCAGGCCGCGAATGCACAAAGAGTTCCCCACCGATGCTGCGCAAGCGCTCCTCCATGCTGAGCAGGCCCAGGCCTTGCGAGGCTTCCGAGGAGTTGGGATCGAACCCGGCTCCCTGATCCGAAATGCGAAGGCGCAGAGAACCGGAAAAATCGTCCAGTTCCACAAGCGCCTCCTGGCATCCGCTGTGCTTGTGAACGTTTCGAATCGCTTCCTGGGCCACGCGGAACAGGCACAACGAGGCGTCTTCGGAAGGCCTGCTGGTGGCGCGGGCGCTTGCGAATTGAATCCGCATGGAATTGCGACTGCCAAACTCCCGGCAAAAATTATTCAAAGCGGGCGCCAAGCCCAGCAATTCGACCTGCGAGGGATGCAGCCGGCGCGAGATGTTGTGGACATCGGAAGTGATTTCGCCGGCGGCTCGCACCAGTGACTCCAGTTCCCTTGCGAGAGCCGAGCTGACCTTGAGGGAGGTCAACTTGATCTGCTCCAGGTCGATGCTGAGGACGGCCAGCCGCTGTCCGATATCGTCGTGGAGATCTCTTGCAATTCGCGAGCGCTCCTCCTCTTGCGCCCGGGTTAAGCGGTTGCGAAGGGCCTGAAGTTTTTCCTCGGACCTGCGGCGCTCGGTGATGTCCTGGTAGATGGCAAAGGCCCCCACAAACGATTCGCCGGAGAACACTCGAATGCCATGCAACTCGACGTCGATCAACGTCCCGTCCTTTCTTCGCCGCTGCGCTGTCGCGTGGATAACGCCACCATCGCGGACGGCGTCCGTCATCCGGTTGGCATCTTCCAATTCATGCGGGGCGATGATGTCGTCGATACCCCTGCCTTGCAGTTCGCTCTGCGAATAATGAAACATCCGCTCGAACGCCGGATTGCAGAACACCACGCGGTTCTGTTCGTCTTTGGTCACGATCCCCAGCGGACTGTTGGCGATCAGGGCGTCCAGGTACATGGTGCGTTCCAGAATTTGCTGCTCCGCGCGCTTGATCGCGGTGATATCGAAGGCGGTGGCCAAAATGGCGGGTTTCCCCCCGAAATTGGTGCGGGCGCCCGAAAAATCGAGCCAGCGGCTTTCTCCGGATTTCGTCCGGATCATGAACTGGTAGCGCGGCTCGGGATTTTCTCCCCGGAGGCGGGCGTTGGAGCGTCGTTCGCCCATGGCACGAAATTCCGGCTGCACAAGGTCCCAGGGGTTCATGGAAAAGAGTTCTTCGCGCGAGTAGCCGCTGAGATTTTCCGCATGCTGATTAACGTACACAAGCCTTTCACCTTGCAGGATCCAGATCGCGCAGGGGGCAGTCTCCGTAACCAGCCGGAACTTTGCTTCGCTTTCGCGCAATGCGTCTTCGGCCAATTTGTGCGCAGTCAGGTCCACAAAGCTGACCAGATAGGAATCGCCCACGCGACACAGGTGAAGTTCGAGTTCGCGCGCTTGGCCATCCTTGCAGTGCACCCGGGCATTCATTGATAGCGATTCGCCGGGCGCCTGGTCTGCCCGGTTCATCAGCGCGCCCCATTGTTGTTGAATGGATTTCCGGTAGTCCGGATCAGGGTAAGCAAGCCGCCACCACTCCTCAGATTCTGGCACGTCCCCGGGGGTATAACCGAAAAGTTCCAGATACTTTCGGTTCGCCAGTTCAAGCCAATCGTCCCCGACCCGGGTAACCTCGATGGCCACCGGCGAGCCATGAAGAATTTGCAGGATGCGGTCCTCGCTGGCCCGCAGAGCGGATTCCGCCCGATGGCGATCATCGATCTCTGCCTGAAGTTCCACGTTGTTGACGGCCAATCCCAGGCGGCGCCTCTCGCTGACTTCTAAATCGCGCTCCGTCGACTGAGACTGCTCCACCATAAGCAGAATCATCCCCAGGCAAATGCCGCAGATATGCACTAGATCCAGAAAAAACAGCGGCGATCCGAGCAGAACCTGCACGTAATCAATGGGGTTGGGCGTAATCTCCGCGCCGGTACCGTAAAACTTTCGAAGGATGCCGACAAAATCGATGGTGTAGGAAACCTGGTCGATGGCGTAAAAAAAACAAAACGCGCCGGACATCAGCGCCGCCCAGGAGCCTTTTCTGCGCCACTGCCCGAAAAATACGAAACAACAATAAGTGAGCGCCAACATCATGGTGAGGGTTCGAGGAAGATTGCGCGCCGCGAAGCTCACCTCCCGGTGCGAACGGAGAGCGTAGCCAATCCAGAAAGTCACGGCGGATAAGGCCAGCGTGAGCAAGAGACCAGCCTTGAACAACTTTTGCAACGAGCGCCCTGGAACCTGCCAGCTCAGGCCGCCGAGCGCCAGGAGCAACGACTGCAAGATCCCAAAAACGATGACCGCCGCCAGCAGGCAGATTTTTAGCGGCGTCCAGTCCGGACCGACCCTCACAGACACAATGGCCGGAGCCAGAAAGAGCGCGGAACATGTCCAGGCCCAAGCCCACCAGCGGAAAAACTCAACCTTTCTCAGGCGCTGGTAAAGGGCCCAGAGCAACACCGCGAGGAATATTGTGATGAGCAGCTGAACGTGGACGGACTGGAAAGAGGGATGCGGGCTGCTGTTCATTGGAAAGGGCTCTTACGAACGAGAGTATTCCTCTCAATTACCTGGGTTTTTGGAATTTTGAGCTGGCGGAAGTGTACCGCAATCAACCGCCATTTGCATGCGATTCAGTTCGCAACCAGGGCCAGGTTAAGGCCAGCCCCATGAGCAGCGCAAGGACGGGGTCGCAGGGATGGCGCAGCCGCAAAGAAACTTGCGTCAGGTAATAAACTAAGGGAAACGCCAGGGGAAAAGCCGCTACCGGCAACAAGAACCACCTGCGGGCGGAGAACAGGCAGAGAATTCCCAGCGAGACGCCGAGAACGGTCAGGGCATTCCAGAAGAGGATGAAACGTGCCAGTCCAGAGTCGGCGCGTTGATAGTCCTGCCAGGGTGACGAAGTTCCCATCCAGACGGCTACCGCGCGGCGTCCCGCAAGTTGAAGGGCCAGCGAAGGGTGCGTGCGGATGAATTCCTTCGCGGTCCGGCCCTTTTCATCGAGAAAAGCCGTCTCACCCATCTGTGAATACCGGTGCACTTCTTCATAGCGCGTGATGCGGTTCATCTGCCTGGAATGCTCGTCGTAAATTGGATTGTTGCCCATCCACAACTCGAACGGAAAATCAGAACGGACCGGAATGAAGCGGTGAAATTGAACGGCGTTGCGGATGGTCCAAGGAAGGCAGACAAGAATCGCCAGAGAGACGACGAGCAAAACGTTACTGAGCCGCTGGGGCTTCGAAGAATTGAATCGAAAATAAATCCAGAGCAGAAGGAACGGAAGAACGGCCCCCAGCGCGGGATTTACCAGCAGGGAAAATCCCCAGAACAGCCCGTACAAAATGAAATTCCGCCGCCGGGTGTCATCGGCCAGCCGACAGGTAGCCCAAAGAAGAGTAATGGCCAATAAAGCGGATAGCGAAGTATCCCAGATCCATTCGAACGGTATGAGGATGCCGCTGGGAAAAATCGCCCACAGCCATGAGGCCGCCATGGCGGTTGCTCGATTTCCGATTCGCAGCGCCGCAAAGTAAAGCGGCCAGCAGACGAGCGCCGAGAACGCGCAGTTGAAGAGGGCTGCGGCATAAAACGACGCAACCGTAAAGCTTCCGAATACCTTGAAGATGCCAGCCAGAAAAAGCGGGTAGACCGGCGCCAGCCAGGCAGTAGGCCCCGTCGGCTGGCGAAATACGCAGCAAAACCCTTGCCCTTGCGCCAATGCCGAGGCGACGCTGCCGACTTCATTCTGAAACGGCACGGTGGCCAGCGCATCGGCGGGGACCCGGTGTGCCTGGGAAAACAGGAAGGCGAGCCGCAGACAGAGCGCCACACTGAATATCAACCACGGAGATATGAGCAACGACTGGAATCGCGGATTCACCAAGAAGAGGATAACTCCCATGAGCCGCGAGGCAAAATTCAACTGGGAAGAAGCCTGCTCGATTGTACTTCGAAGGCGGGTCAGTTCCAGCGCGCGGAGTTCCGCCGGAGAGAAGGTCTATATCGAATCCACCCGCCAGAGCAGACGTGCGGAGAAGGAAGTATGCTGCATAAAATCCGGACGCCACACAGCCAGAATCTGCGAGCCCTGATAAACCCTCTCGAATCCGCCTTCGGATTCCGACACCGTTTCGATGGGAGCGACCCAGAATTCCTGCGCACCCGGCGCATGCAGCGTGACACGCATTTTCTGCCAGCCGTCCTCCACTCGGAGCAGCGGAGCCGGCAAAATTCCAGAAAAACGAAGGTTTTGCGGACCCGAGGGCGTCTCGAAGAAACGGTCCCCATCTGCAGGCGCAAGAAAGTTGATCACTGATTCCAGCCCCAGGGCGAGTGGACGCGACAGCGGTGCGGAAATCGACATCGAAAGATCGCAACTGACTTCACAACCATGCGGCGATGGGCCAAACAGGAAAAGTTTCGTGATCGAGAGCCGCGGCACTTCCCCGCCCGCGGCGGCGTATTCCGGCAGATCGAACGCAATTTGCGACTCCGCGTAGTTCGCCGAAGAAGCATGCAAGAGGTAAGGGCCTGCGGCCGCGGCTTTCACGTCTTTCAACCGTAGCTCCTCAAAGTCCGCCTGCGTCTGCGACGCATCGAACAGCAGGAGACGAAACGCGTGCCGCGGATAGCGATCGTAGCGGAGGAACCTCTCCAGGTTCGGCTCCTTTACCAGGACTTGATCGTGAATGGAAACCGCGCCATCCGCGGCGGGCTTCACGTCGGCAGCCTCGCGAAGCCGCGAATGGTATGCCTCGGAACGACGGATGACCGAATTGATCAGCGTGGCGCTCGCGGGACGAAAATCAAAGAACGCCAGGGTCGCGCCATCGGAGAGCTTCAGCAGGGCCTGAAATTCGGGTGCGCTGAAAAGTATTTCCGCGGCCCCGTCGGCATCGTAGTCCACAAGTTCAAGGCGCGGCATCAGCCCGCCCGGGGTGAGTTGATCCGCGAGGGATTCCGCGCGGATTAAATTGCGCCAGATTTCCGTGCGCAGGTGCGGCGCGTAAATTCCGCCGAACACCCCGTGCCAATAAGCATCGTTGCCCTGCCCACGCAGCACGCGGTCTCGCGCCTCCTGATGCTGCACGGCGTACTCCGCGTTGGTCCTCCGAGTGGGAATCGAAGCCACGGCCGCCGAGGCCCGCAGCATTTTCTTGTGGAGCAGGTTGGACTCCGGATATTTGCGGAAGAAACCGCGCCAGGAGCCTCCCCGCAAAAACGCCAGCACTTCCGGCCGCAACGCGAATTCTTTTTCCAGCTTAAAGAAGCGTTGCCGCGTGTTTGTCGGCAACACCCACTCCATCATCTCGGCATACGAAGCGGTCGGCAGATCCGCGCGGCCCAGCGGCAGATGGCTGGCCATAAACGCCCCGGGCGTCACCGTCTTCAACCACGAAGAATTTTCCTCAAGCGCGGAAAAAAATTCCTCCAGCCAGCCGTCCGTATAGCAATGCTTGAACGTGCCGGGCCAGCAGCCAAATTTTTCCATGTCGTCGCCGAAAGCGGCCACGCCATTGGGACGGACCTGCGCGGCCTTTTCCAGATAGGCGATCGTTTCCGCGGGTTTGCGAAAAGGTATCAGGTAACGCAAACCTTTCAGGCCGGGGAAAAGCCACACCGATTTGCCGCGATCCTCGGCGATATAGGCGCCGAACAACTCTTCCGCCTCGAAGCCCGCCGCGATGAACGGCAAATCGTCCACCAGGGTGTACGCCACGTTGGCCTCGGCCAGCGCACCCGGGAGTTGCGGTTCCCAGACACGCTCCGCCAGCCACGCACCCTTGGGGCGCTGCCCAAAATGTTGCTCGATGTAGTTTCCCAGGCGATTCAACTGCTCCACCTGGTCCGCCAGGGGAATCGAAATTAAAATGGGCTCGTAGAATCCGCCGCCGATAAGCTCCACCTGGCCGGCAGCCACAAGTTTTCTTATGCGGTCGAAATATTCGGGATGATTCTTCTCAATCCACAAAAGCAGAGGCCCGGAATAGTGCAGCGCCAGCCGCACTCCAGGATGCTTTTCAACCATGGCCAAAAAGGGGTCGTAGGAGGTGCGATAGCACTCCTCAAAAACATGCTCAAAATTTCCAGCCGGCTGGTGGGCGTGAACAATCAGGAGGAGATGGAATGGAGGACGGGGCTCGGGCATCAGATTCACATTCCATGATACCGCGAGATACGGCAAAGAATGCATCGAAGAGCAGCTGCGATTGATTAATCTTTTGCTACTTGGAGTAGCTGTGACTTCCAACCCAATCCACAGTCATGGCCAGAGCATCGGGCGAAAATGTCTCCTCGATGGCGGCATATTCGGCGGGAGTGCCGGTATAAGCATGTTGAAACAGGTGGTTCAGACCGGGAAGCTCATGGGTCTCCGCCTGGGTATTCAGAGAATCGCGAAATGCTTGCTGAACGAGAGGCAGATTCGACTTTGCGGCAACCTGCAAATCCTTCTGGCCATAAAGGGCCAGAACGGGGCAACTGACGGCCTTCAGGTTCGGCAGTGGGTCGTAATCCAGAAAAAACCGGAACCACGGCGAGGCCAGCATCCGGAGTTGCGTCTCCAACGCCGCGGGAGGCAGCGCCGCGTCCAGTCCCGAATCCTTCACGAGCCCCACAAGCTTCTCGGCGAGGACGTTCGGGTCCTTCTCTTTGCGCACCAAAGCATAGGCAGCGTGATCGAATCCCAGGCTGGCATCCAGTTGGTCCTCGCTTAACCCACCGGCGCGGCCAATCAGCTCGGACTGATTCAAAAGTGTCTGCTCTCCTGTGGTAGCGGGTGCAGCCAGAAGCACCACCCACTTCACGTCTTTCGTATGCCCCGCGAGATACGGCGCGATAATCGCACCTTCGCTGTGCCCGATTAGCCCGATCTTCGACCCATCGATCTCTTTGCGGGATTTCAGGAACGCCAGAGCCGCTTGAGCATCCGCGGCCAGATCCAACGTGGTTGCGGTGTCCGGATTTCCGGTGGATTTGCCGACGCCACGCTTGTCGTAGCGCAACACCGCGATTCCTTTCCTGGTAAGGGCGTCGGCGATCAGGAGAAATGGCCTGTGATTGGCGAGGGACTCGTCGCGATCCTGCGGCCCCGATCCGGCGATGAGCAGTGCCGCGGGAAATGGGCCCGAGCCCTTGGGCAAAGTCAGGGTTCCGGCCAGAGTAACGCCGTCGGCCCCACCGGCGAAAGCAACGTCTTCCTCCGCGTAAGGGAAGGGCCGCACTGGCGTCTGCGGGCGGCGTAGCTCCAGGGCCTGGTCAGAACGCTCGAAGTTCAACGGCAAATTGTCCGCGCTGGTTTGCGACCACTTGCCCGCCATCGCATTTCTGGCCAGGTTCAGAGTTCCTTCGTAGACGCCCGCCACAGAAGGAATTTCGAAGTGAAAGACCGAATCTTTCAAGGTGACGTGATTGGCGGGCAGCCCGGTGACTCCCTGGTCCAGGCTGTCGAGCGCGGCGATCAGCGATCCCTCGGTGTCGTGGGAAATATGCAACTGGAATCTCAGCCGCATCCCATGCGTTTCCACGGCGCCTTGCCAGAGACCCTCCACGGGAAAAATGGCATCGCCGGGCTTGCGCGCCGTGGCGCCCGTCTCTCGGCGGAAAATCAAAGGGATTGAAACATTGCCCTGGGACCAGTTTCCGTAAATGATCGCGTGGTCCGGTGTAACTTTGCCTTCGAAGTGCGCGCCCACCGAAGTGAGCTCCAATTTCAAGTTGAAATTGGTGAACGAAACCGAATTCGCTTCGATAGCGAATACGCCCTGCTCCAGGCTGTCCAGAGTGGCGCGCAGCGAGCCGTTCGTTCCCTTGGAGAGATGCAGCAAAAGATGAAGCTGCGCCTCGCCCGCCTGCAGCGTGCCGGAGTATGTGCCCTGAGGGACGCCGGTCAATTGCGCCGCGGCCCGGCCTGCACAGGGAAGGGCGAGCAACAGCAGGAGGCACGAAATGTCAGTCAAAATTCTGCGCAAAGTTTCCCCTCGAACAGCCGCAGGCCTGGCATGGGATTGGATGAGAAATGCCCACAAAAGGCCGCCTCGTGGGATTTTCCCAATTCCGCTGGCGAACCGGGTAAAAAAAGAGCCCCGGGGATTCCGGGGCTCCTCTAACAGAAAAACTAGCAGTTCCAAACCGCTTCGCTTACTTCTTGGCGTACCAGTCGGCGTTCATGGCGGTGAACTGTTGCCATTTCTCCGGCAAATCCTCAAGCGCGAAAATCGCGGTAACAGGGCAAACGGGGACGCAAGCGCCGCAGTCGATGCATTCGACAGGATTGATGTAGAGCATCGTCTCGCTCTGATGGGTCGGCTCGTCCTTGCGCGGGTGGATGCAGTCCACCGGACAGACATCAACACACGCGGTGTCTTTGGTGTTGATGCAAGGTTCTGCAATCACATAAGCCATGCAAACTCTCCTTCGCCTCTGGTAGCGGGCCGGAATTAGCGCAAGAAACGCAACCGGCGATAGTCCGAGAAAAATAGCGCTGCCGGGAAAAAAGCAGCATCAAATACATTCTACGCGGTACTCGCAGGATTCTCAACCGGCCCGAAAAGGCTAGAATGGAGGTGAGAGGAACTTACATGAAGCTCAGATACGTTCTGGCGGTTTTGCTGGTGGCAGCAAGTCTCGGGTTGGCCACGGCGCAAACGCCCGCTCCGAAGGACCCGGAATTGATCGACACGCAGGGCTACCAGAAGCTTCTGCAGCAATACAAAGGGAAACCCCTGCTGGTCACGTTCTGGGCCACCTGGTGCGAACCCTGCCGCGACGAATATCCGATGCTGAACGAACTCGCCAAGCAGTACGCACCGCAAGGCTTGAAAGTTGTCGGTGTCAGCCTTGACCAGGACGGCGACCTGATCCTGATGCGGCGATTCCTGGCACGCTACAAACCGGTCTTCCCCAACTATCGCAAGAAAAAGGGCGAAGAAGACGCGTTCGTGCAGATGGTCATACCGGGATGGAACGGCTCGATCCCCGCTTCCGTTTTTTATGGAAAAGATGGGCAACAGGTGGGGCACCTGGTCGGCGCCGGCGACCACGACACTTACGAGGCAGCGATCAAGACGCTGCTCGCTAAATAACGAGAAGTCGAAAGCAATCTGACTGAGCCTGCGGTTCGATCGCCCGCGAAATTGTGGTGGCCGGTCTTAAGGCCGGCCACTATACAGGCCAACCGAAAAAAGCAGATCCCTCACCCGCAAAGGCGCGGGTTCGGGATGACAGGTTTGAAATTCGTTCACAAACTTTTATTTTCGCGAGGAGACTCCATGCTTGATTTGAAGGGAAATAAAATTACTTATTTCGGCCACAGCACATTCGGCTTGACGACGCCGAGCGGCCAGTTTGCGATGATCGACCCCTTTGTGATGTCCAATCCGCGGTGCCCGGAAAATTTGAAGAAACTGGCCCGGCTTGATGCCATTTTCATCACCCACGGCCATACGGATCACATAGCAGACCTGCTGCCGCTGGCGAAGCAATTCAAGCCCAAAGTTGTAGCCACCTTCGAAACTTATCTGTGGCTCGATTCCAAGAAAACCGGAGCGGAATGCCTGCCCGGAAATAAAGGCGGTTCGCAAAAGGTCGGCGATTTTGAAGTGACGATGACCAATGCATTCCACTCCAACTCCATCGAGGACAATGGCGAGCGGATCTACGGCGGCGAGGCAGGCGGTTACATTGTGAAGCTCCCCGGCGGCGTAACGCTCTATCACGCCGGTGATACGACAGTATTCGGCGATATGAAGCTCATCTCGGAAATCTATAAACCCAGTATCGCGATGCTGCCGATCGGCGACGTGTTCACCATGGGCCCGCGCGAAGCCGCCTTCGCCATTCGCCTGCTCGGCGTGAAGCACGTCATCCCGATACACTTCGCCACATTCCCAATGCTGACCGGCACGCCGGAAGGACTTCGTGCCGAGACGAAAGATATCGCGGGGCTGACGATTCATGCGATGAATCCGGGGGAATCGTTGGGATGAGTGGCTTGAAGAGTTGAAGAGTCAAAAAAAGTTCAAGGGTTCAAAAGTTAAAGAAAGAGACGGATCAGGTTCCTCGCTGCTTAGGAACGCAGGAAGTTGCGGATGAAGAACATGAGGTTCGCTGGGCGTTCCGCCAGGCGGCGCATCACGTATGGGAACCAGTCGCGTCCGTACGGAATGTAGATGCGGAGGCGATAGCCGTCGCGCACCAATTGGCGCTGCAGGTCGGTCCTGATCCCATAGAGCATCTGGAATTCGAAATCGTCCTTGGAAATCTGCTTTTCCGCCGCCCAGCGAATCGTGGCCGCAATCATTTTCGGATCGTGCGTGGCGATGCCATGATAAAACCCGCTTGGCAGCAGCATGCGCATCAGGCGAATATAGTTGCCGTCCACATCGGCTTTGCGCGGGTAGGCTACCTCTATCGACTCCTTGTAGGCTCCCTTGCAGAGGCGAACGCGGCAGCCGACGGAGAGCAGATCGTTGATATCGCTTTCGCTGCGGTAGAGGTAGGACTGAATCACCGTGCCGATCGCGGGGGTTTGCGCGCGAACGCGTTTCACCAGGTCCACGGTGCGCTGCGTGTAAACGGAGCCTTCCATGTCAATGCGCAGGAAACTGTCGTGGGCGGCGGCTCGCTCGGCAATCGAAAGCACCAGGCCTTCACAAAATTCCGCGGAAATATCCAGCCCCAGTTGCGTCAGTTTGCAGGAGACGTTGGCGTGCAGGCGTTCCTGGGCGATGCGGTCGAAGATTTCCAGATAGGCATCGCGGGCCTTTTGGGCGTCGGCGGTGGTGCTGACGTTTTCGCCCAGGTAGTCGAGGGTGGCGTGCATTCCGGCGTCATTGCAGGTGCGCGCCACCTGCAGCGCCTCTTCGAGGGTTTCGCCGGCAACAAAGCGGTGAGACATCCGGCGGGTCGTGGCGTTGGTGGTGACCCAATGGGCAAAACTCTTGCTTTCGGAGAACTTCAGAAGGATCGAGCGCAGCATGGACAATTCGATTATGCCCGGACTCGCGCTGGGAGGCCAGTCGCGCGCTAGTCTTTGTGTTCTTCCAGAAACTTCTCCGCATCCAGCGCCGCCATGCAGCCGGAACCCGCCGCGGTGACTGCCTGGCGGTAGCGGTGGTCCTGAACGTCACCCGCTACGAAGACTCCGGGGATGTTTGTCAAGCTTCCGTGGCGCGGAATGATGTAGCCGTTCTCGTCCGTTTCCAGCTTGCCGCGGAAAGCGGTGGAGTTTGGGTCGTGGCCAATCGCCACAAAAATTCCGTGCAGTTCGATTTCGCGCTTCTCGCCGGTTTTGGCGTTTTTCAGTCGCACGCCTGTGACCGCTTTATCGGGGGCGATAATTTCGTCCACTATGTACGGCACCAGAAATTCCAGCTTCTCGTTCGCCCGGGCCCGGTCAATCATGATTTTCGACGCGCGAAACTCTTCCCGGCGGTGAATCACGTAGACGCGGCTTGCATAACGCGAGAGAAAGTTGGCCTCTTCCATCGCCGTGTCTCCGCCGCCGACAACCGCGATCGGTGCCCCCCGGAAGAAATACCCGTCGCAGGTGGCGCAGGTGGAGAGGCCATGGCCGATCAGCTCTTTTTCACCCGGCAATCCCAACAGACGCGCCGAAGCTCCCGCCGCCACGATTACCGAACGCGATTCGTAAGTTTCTTTCCCCGCCTTAATTTTGAACGGGCGATTGGTCAAATCGACTTCCGTCACCGCACCGGCTTTGAATTCCGCTCCGAAGCGTTGCGCCTGCTTGCGCATGTTTTCGATAAGTTCCGGCCCCATAATTCCATCGGGAAACCCGGGATAATTTTCGACGTGAGTGGTCAGCGAAAGCTGCCCGCCGGGCTCATGGCCGTCCAACACGATGGGCTTCAGGTTCGCTCGCGCGGTGTAAATCGCCGCGGTCAGACCGGCGCATCCACTTCCGATGATTACCACATTGTGCATTAGAAAAAGCTCCATACCTTAGATTCGGAACGAGTGTCTGATGGTACATGGCCCTTCAGGGCGCGAGGGAAAGATTGTAGCATCCCCGCCTGTGGAAGTCGGTGCGGCACCCAGGCTCCAGAGTCGCAATCGCTTAGCGCGAACTATTGGTGAGAAATCGGAGAAACGGCCAATTTGGCGATGCGCCTAAGTTGCGCGAAGCTGGACGCGGCGCCTCGGCTCTCTTAGAGTGGAATCGCGTTCGAAAGTTACAGCGTCAAGGAGCCGTCATGGACCCGCGTTATCCAATTGGAGATTTTGCGATGCCGTCTGAAATCACTCCCGCCCTGCGCCAAGCCGCGATTGAAGACATTGCCAGCGCTCCGGGGAAGCTTCGAGCGGCTGTTGCGGGGCTTAGTGACTCGCAACTGGAAACCCCGTACCGCGAAGGCGGGTGGACGGTGCGCCAGGTGGTGCATCACGTTGCCGACAGCCACATCAATGCGTACATTCGGCTGCGGCTGGGGCTGACGGAAACGGAGGCGCCAATCAAGGCGTACCAGGAGGCCGACTGGGCTCGGCTGGAGGATGCGCAACATGCGCCGGTGGAGATTTCGCTGAAACTTCTGGAACCGCTGCATGAGCGCTGGGTTCGTCTCTTGAGGACCGTGACGCCCGAGCAATTCGTGCGGGCTGTGCGGCATTCCGAATCTGGTTTAAAAAGTGTGGAATGGCTGCTGTTTCTTTACGCGTGGCATGGGAAGCATCACACTGCGCACATCACGGAGCTCCGCAAGCAAAAGGGATGGAATTAACCGCTTCAAGGGTGTGGCGAACGCGGCCTACCTATTGCGGCGGTTGCGGCATTTTCTGTTTACAAACTGGATAGTTCACAAAAAATTATGGCGAGTTGACGCGTTTGCTTTGCTTTCTCGAATGACAGTAACATGGGAAGTACACCACACAAGGAGAGCACATGGCGCGACCCGCGGGAACTTACGCAATTTTTGAGACTTCATTGGGCAACATCGTTTGCAAATTGTTTGAGAAGGAAGCACCGAAGACGGTGGAGAACTTCATCGGACTGGCCGAAGGCACCAAGGAATTCAAAGACCCTATCAGCGGCAAGAAGGAAAAGCGGCCTTACTACGACGGCCTGATCTTTCATCGCGTGATTCCGGATTTCATGATTCAGGGCGGATGCCCACAGGGCGACGGCCGCGGCGGCCCGGGCTACAACTTCGCCGACGAATTCCACCCCAGCCTGCGCCACTCGAAAGCCGGAAAGCTTTCCATGGCCAACGCCGGGCCGAACACCAACGGCAGCCAGTTCTTCATCACCGTGGCACCGACGCCGCATCTCGATAACCGGCACTCCATCTTCGGCGAAGTTGTGGAAGGCCAGGACATCGCCGACAAAATCTCCAAGACTTCGCGCGACGGAATGGATCGCCCGCGCGTCCCGGTCACGATGAAGGTCCACATCGAACGCGTTTCCTGAAAACCGAGGCTGCATGCTCTCGCCCGCGCGCCTGACGCAACTGCTGACGGAATTCGTTTTCCTGCTGCTGGGCGCGCTGGTGATGTGGCTTGCCGCGAACGGACGGATTTATTTCGATCGCCACTCTGGCGCCTGGTTGATTCTGAGCGCCGCGCTGATTGCCTGGGGTCTGGTGGCGCTGGCCAAGCCCGGGCAATTCTGGGCCAGGTGGCAGAAATGGAATCGCGGCGGTTCTATGGTCCTTCTGGGCGCGGTGATGCTGGCCCTCTCCCGCGTTCCATTCGATTGGGTTGGGAAACTTCTCGCTCTGGCCGGGCTAATCCTCCTTGTGCGCGGCATCCTCGGTTCCCTCCTCATTTTGCGGCAACGATAGCTTTCCTTCAGCTATAATCCCCGGCAATCAACACTTCCCTCCGCCCGAGGGAAGACCTGCCTGCGAGCGCCGATTTTCGGCTCGCACCTTCGAAGAGGAGAACAATCGTGCTCAAAGAATTCAAGGAATTCGCAATGCGGGGCAGTGTTCTGGATCTGGCCGTTGGTGTCATCATTGGCGCCGCGTTCGGAAAAATCGTCTCTTCTCTCGTGGACGACATTCTCATGCCGCCCATCGGCCAACTCCTCGGAAAGGTGAATTTCTCCGACCTGTTCATCAACCTGAGCGGCACCCATTTCGACTCTGTTCAGGCCGCGAAGACGGCCGGCAAGGCCACACTGAATTACGGCAATTTCATCAATACGGTGATCAATTTCCTCATCGTAGCATTCACCATTTTCGTGGTGGTACGCATCGTCAATCGCTGGATGCCGAAGCCTCCGGCGCCGGTCACAACAAAGGATTGCCCCCAATGCGCGATGGCGATTCCGCTTGCGGCAAAGAAATGCGGGCATTGCACCAGCGCGGTGTAATGGGCAATTCATGGAAGCCCGCCGCAGACGGCGGCCGCTACAAAGGCAAGAGCGGACCGCCTCGGAAGGCGGTCCCTACGAGAGAAATGCGTTTCGGGAGAAACCGGTGGGAAAATGTCGGCGCGCCGACATTTAAAGTAATACTTGAAGCTTATTCTGTTTGGTTAACGGAATATCGGACAGGAAATACAAGCTGCGGAAAGAAAAGTAGTTAGAAGACCGGAGCACGAACTAGTACGGGTAAGAAGCCTCGCCTGAATGTCTCGTTATGAGAAAACAGCCTAAAGCGCCGGAGGCTTTTTCTTCGCGTTGGATTCGAGATGCGCTTTCAGCCTGGCAATCACGGCTTCTTCCTGGCCATCTTCAACTTCTTTCATCACTTCTTCCAGCGCAAAGTGCACCACGTCGTGGTGATGAAGCTCCTGGGGCGCCGCAGATTCGCTGAAGCGCAGCCAGAGCCGGTGCAACAGGTTCACTTCATTGGCAGTGAGGTTCGGCGCGTGAGGCCCAAGGACCTTGTAGGTCTTGTCGCCGTTCGCCATGTGAATTTCCAGGTTGAACTGGGGCTTCGGGTCGCCCAGTTTTTCCCAAGCGTCGCCGAGATGCTTGGCTTGTTCTTCCGTCGACTCCTTCGGAGAGTGGCCCAGCACAATCGTGCTGGATTGCAGCGAAGTGGCGGCGCTCAAAATCGCGTCCCAGATATCATTGGCCGCCACCACCGCCAGGCGGATTGTTTTCCCGCGCTTTTCCGCAATCGAAAGCGCCTGCGAAAACAACTGCTGCTCAATGCTGCCAAAGAGTTGCTCCGCTTCCAGATCGTATTCGCCCGAAGCCGCGCGCCGCAGCAACCTGACGTGCAGGACCACAACATCCCGCCGCCCGGGCTTTACCCGGTCCAGCACATTCCCGAGGTGATAGAGGGAGTGGATATTGCTGACCGGCACAAGAATGTTTCCGGGCCGCGCGCCGACCGATTCCGGAGTGAGAATGCCTTCGGTTGCCAGGTGAAACTGGTCCATTTCGACGTGGGCGGTGTTACCACGCGCGTGGTGCGTGAATTTCTCCGAAATCGTGAAAACGATGAACAGGAAGATGGAAAAGGTGACGCCGGCGATGGTGGCTTCTTTTTTGGTGAAGAGGTTGATTACGGCGATGCCGAGGAGCACCAGCGTGATCAAGCTCAAGCCAAGGGGGATCTCCACGCCGAATACCCGGAAATTCAGGGGGACGCGATATTCGCGGTCGCCCGGATGCGTGTAGCGGAGAACCAGGACCGCCAGACCCTTCATGGCGAAACTCCAGATGACGCCAAACGCGTACAGGTTCGCCAGGAAGGTAACGTCGCCGCGGCTGATGATAATCGTGAGGATCTGCAGGCCGGCGATGATCCAGATAATCCGGTACGTGGTGCCGAAGCGCCGGTGCGGCTGGCGGAACCAGTCCGCGAGCACGCCGTCTTCCGACACGCGGTTCAGCACGCCGTTGGAGCCGACAATCGCGGTGTTCACCGCGCCGGCCAGAATCATCGTGCCCACCACCACGACGAAGCCGTGGAAGATCAGCCGAAGAAGGAACGGCCCTTCCAGGTTCATCGCCAGGCCGCCGATCAGATTCTCAAGAAAATTCTGACGCTGGGCGTCGGGGATCAGCATCACCGCAAAAAACGAAACCAGCGAGGTGAACACCAAGCTGTAAACGAAAATCACCAGGCCGGTCTTCTTGAGGTTGGGAAGTTTCGGATGCTCGATTTCGCGGTAGACCTGCGCCAGGGATTCTTCTCCGCTCATCGCCAAAACCGAATGCCCCAATCCGACGAAGATGGCGATGAGCGCGGCAAAATGGGCAAACTTCACGCCATAGAGCCAGCCCATGGCGTTGGGTTCGAGCTTGAGATTATGGGGGGTGGGGAAGGGGGGAAGCGCCGGATGCCGCACCAGCACCGTGTACACGCACCACGAAATCAGGATCACGACCATGACGGTCGTGATCTGCATAATGCGCATGGCCTTCTGGCTGGATTCGTGTACGCCCTTGATGTTGTACCACCAGAAATAGATCGTGCAGAGGATGGCGAAAAAAGCGGCGCCGAAGTTCGGCGAGACGTGAAGTCCCAGGTGGATGTAGTCGGAAGTTTCGTTGAAGAGCCCGACAATATACTGCCCCGCGGACACGCCGCTGATCGGGCCGGTAAGGATGTAGTCGAACATCAGCGCCGACACGCTGAATTTCGCCAGCGTTCCACCCAGCGCTTCTTTGACCACCCGGTAGACGCCGCCGCGCACGAACATGCTGCAGCTTTCCACGTAGATCGCGCGGACCGAGTAGGAAAACAGCATGATGCCGAGGATGAACCACGGAGCGGCCTTGCCGATGTAGCCTTCGGCTTCGCCACCGGCATAGTAGGCCGAAGAAGCAAGGTCGTTGAGTACGATGGCGGCTGCGCGCCAGAAGGAGATGAAGCTTAACAGCGCCGTGGTCGCAACCAAGACGCGAGGAATGCCGCTGCCCTGGCCGCCCTTGGCAGCCGGGCTATGGGGAGTGCTGCTCATTTACGGGTAGTTAGACCTGCAGATTGCAATGCTCGCATTTTTCCGAGGACAAGTCCAGCAAACGGGGCGCGGCTAAACGATTTTTTACTGGCTTTTTTCCGAGCTTTCGCGAAACGCGCGCCCGCATTCCTCGCACGGGCAAAGAGTGCGGAGGTAATCGTAGCTGAAGATTCCGGTGGAATGCCCATCGGTGAAACTGATTTGCACGGCGTAATTACCGACCTGGGTGGCGGCTTGCGCGCGGGGTTTCGGCTTAAACATGGGCAGGAGGGGAGACGAGAGGAGATTCGTGGCGGGCGGCATCGAATCTTTTTTCGCGCGCTCGTCGTTGCATGTCGCACAGGGGCACTGATCGCGAAGGTAGGTGAAATCGTAGTGGCTGGAATGGCCGTCGGCCCAGGCGATGTCGACACCCGCGCCGGTTTTTACGTGGATTTTTACCGCGGTGGGTTTTTTTCGTTGATCGATGGGTATGGGCATTTGGAAAAATCTTTCCTCTCGGAATCCGGTATCTTCGCGCCGCGTTAGAGCGCTAGCAAAATGCACCCGCCTCAGAAGGCGTCCGCTACAAAAGCATTCACTTCAACTCTTTTCTTTCTTGTGGTCGCAGCAGTCGCCGGGCGGAATCGGATTTCCGTGCGGGCAGGTGGTCGGGTGCCCCAGGAACGAACAGATACGCTGGTCGAGCTCCGGGCTGATGATGTGCTCAAACTTGCAGGCCTGGCTGTGCGCTTCGTGATCGTCGATGCGAAAGGTGTCCTTGAAAAGACGCTCGGCCAGCCGGTGGCGGCGCACGACGTCGCGGGCGCGGCTTTGGCCGCGGTCGGTGAGCTGAATCAAGTGTTCTTCCAGCACCTTTACCAGGCGCAGGTCTTCCATACGGGCCAGAGTTCGCAGGGGATCGACGCCGCCCGGGGTGCGAATGTGTTCGATGTCCGAGGGGCGGCCCTCTTCGCCGCAAACCCAAATCTGCTCGAGCAAGTGATCGAAGTGAATGCCGTCGTCCATGGAAATGCGCTGGTCAACGGCAAGATGGCCGTGCACGAGTTCGATGCGGCGATCGGCTTGCTGGGCGATGTCCGGATCGTGCGTGACCATCAGGATTGTGTGGCCCGCGCTGTGGAGTTCGCGGAAAAGTCCGAGCACGATCTCTTCATTTGCCTCGTCCAGGTTGCCTGTCGGCTCATCGGCCAGGATTAATTTCGGCTGGTTGATGAGGGCCCGGGCAATCGCGACGCGCTGCTGCTCGCCGCCGGAAAGCTGCGAGGGCAAGTGAGTCAGGCGGTGACCGAGGCCGACTCGCTTCAGAGCTTCCGCTGCCTGCCCTTCGTCGGTGACGCTGTGAAAATACTGCGCCAGCATTACGTTTTCGAGCGCGCTGAGATAGGGCACGAGGTGGAATTGCTGAAACACGAAGCCAATTTTTTCCGCGCGGTAGCGAACCAGGTCGTTTTCGGAAAGTTTTGCCAGGTCCACGCTATCCACGATCACGTGGCCAGAGGTCAGAGTGTCCAGCCCGCCGAGAATATTAATCAGCGTGGTTTTGCCGGAGCCGGACGGGCCCATCAGCGCCACCCATTCGCCGGCTTGAATGTGGAAAGAGATGCCGTTCAACGCGCGGAGCGTCCCATACTCTTTCACCAGCGATTCGATGCGCACTTGCGCGTTCACGCTTCACCTCGAAAGACACTTGCAGGCCGGACGCTCGCCAATCGGCGTAGGGGAAATGCGCTGGCAATCGAAACAATGATGGTGATGCCTACAGAAACAGGATACACAATCCAGCGAGGCTGCGCAGCGACGCCGAATACGGCCTTCCCCAGCCAGATGGAGCCGAGAATGCCAATCGCCGAGCCGACGAGCCCGCCCGCAATGCCCATCAGGATCGCTTCCGCCAGGAACAGCCGTACAACGCGGCGCACGGAGCCGCCGATGGCCTTCATCAGGCCGACATCATTTTTGCGCTCGATTGCCACGTTGCTCATACCCGCCATCACACAGAGAGAGGTCAGGATCAGAACGAGAATCACCGTGGTGGTAAGCAGGCCGCTGATGCGGTTGTAAAGTTTTCCCTCGGCTTGGGCGAGTTGCTTTATGCCGTGTACGTCGGCGCCGGGCAAGCGCTGTGCGAGCGCGGCGATGAAGCGCTCAATCGAATCCGGCGTGCCGGTCACGCTAAGCTGTGCCAGGCTGATGCGTCCGGGCAAATCCGCAAGCATTTGCGCTGCGGCGAGCTTGGTGAAGATCTGCGTGTCTTCGGCGCCGCCGGTGGCTACTACCGCGAACACTTTGCACGTTGCTTCCCTGCCCTGATTGCGCAGACGGAGAGAATCGCCCGCATGCACCTTGAACTGCGAAGCCGCCTTCGCACCCATCTCGCATGCTTCCGGATCTTTTTCGAATTCGGCGGAATATTCCGTTCGCCGGCCGGGGCGGACTTGCGTCAGGCCTTGACCTCCGGTGCCTGCGATCACGGCGGCATCGTGATGGATCTCGCCGGCTTTGGCGACCTCACCGATTACATATAGAAACGCCACCGCCGGCACGGGCTTTCCTGCGTTTTCTGTTGGTAACTTCATTAGCAGGCCTTGGTCTAACGTATCGCCGCCCGAATTTGCGTTCGTTTCGCGAGGAGCGACGATCACGTTTGCTCCGAGGGCGCGGAATTCCGTTGTGAGCCGCCGCTTGGCGTCGATCTGCAGATTCAGCAAGGCCGAGGTGATCGCCGCGCCTGCGCCCAGCGCGAGCAAAATCACGAAGAGGCGGCCGTAATTCGCGGTGATCAATCGCCGGACGATTCGCCAGAACATCGGGGAATCGCTCATCATTCGCCTCTCAGGATGGGCGCGGGGTCATACTGTGAAGCGCGCCGAAGCGGATAAGCGCTGCCCAGCAGGGTGATTAGTGAGGCAAGCACAAGAACGATGAACAGGAGGAAAAGCTTCGGCTCCGGTGTGAATCCGAATATTTTTTGTCCGAGCAAGCGGGCAAGAAGTATTCCAACCGAATAGCCGATGCCGCCGCCTACAAACGCTACCAACAATTGCTCCGCGGCCAGCAGCACGCCCACAAGCCCGGAGCCGGCGCCGAGCGCCTTCATCAAGCCGATTTCGGTGCGTCGCTCGATTACCGAGGCGGCTGCCGATGCGCCAACCGCCAAGGCTGCCGCCAGTAGCGCCGCGAATGTCACCAGCCAGAGCAGCGTGCGCACGCGGGTGAGAATCGCTCCTTCGCCCTCCGCGACGCGGCGAATGACGCGCACATCGGTCCCTTTCAACTCCTGGCTAATCTGCAACGCGATGGACGAAATATACGGCGTGCAGTACCACTTATCGAACTCCGCCGGCGTCATGGTCTTCGGATCTTTGCGCGCAAACGCGTCCTCCGGTTTGGTGAGAGCGCTGACATACAGGCGTCGATATTGCCCGGGCTTGCTGGTAAGGGTTTGGGCCACGTCGAGCGGCGCAATGATGGCGTTATCTTCGGGTCCACCCGTATCGAGGACACCCACGATTTGCAAGGAAACTGGAACCTGGCTCTTCAGCTTGTACACGAGCAAGCGATCTCCAGGCTTCAAGTCATCTCTGGTGAGAGGCTCAGTCTGCGTTTCTCGATTACGGAATTTCCCCCTTTGCACGGCAAAATTTCTTCCTATAACACATTCATTCTTGCCTTCCGAAAACCAGCGGCCTTCCTTCAGTTGCCACCATGGATTGGTCTTTTCGATACCGGTGACGTAAGTCGTTCCGTCGGGGATTTCCACCTTATGATTCACCCACGTTCCGATGAACGTATATCTGGCTTCCGGAGGGGGATCGGGAAAATAGTCCAGGTCATATAGCGACGTTTTGACTTGCGTTTCCAGAATCGGTGCGAAAGCCTTGATGTTGAAGCGCCAGAAGATTGTTTTTAGTTTTCCGAGATCTGCCTCAGGAAGGTAGGCGCCGGCGTTTGCCGGGCGATAGTCCACACCGCCGATTTCGAGCGGCAGAGAGTCCGCCTCCGGCGTCACGAGGAGGTTTGCGCCCAGGCTGCGAAATTCCTGAGCCAGGCGGTCGCCCACGTCCAGCGAGACGCTCAGCGCGGCGGTTGCCACAGCCATCCCCAGGGCCAGCGCGGCCAGGGTGAGCATTTTGCGTTTAGGCCGGCGCGTGAACGAGTCGGCAACGAGTCGAAGGAACATTTATTTATGCGGATTGGTGAGCGCGCCAAATCTCCTATCGCGGAATCTCTTCCGCAGCTTTAGTCACCGACGAAACATCAATGACCACATCGTCGCCTTGTACCTGCGACGTAAACCCGATGGGATTGCACCCGCCCTTCCCTCCGATGGAGGGAATATAAATCGCCGATGCGCAGTGTCGGCAGATCACGTTCTGCCCGTCCTGGCGATAGCCCTCGGCTCCGCAGATCAGGCAGGCGTCCAGCGCCGTTCCATAGCCGTTGGGCTTCTTGATGACCATGAAACGAATGGTCTGGCCGTTGGCGTTCAGCGTGAAGAGATGCAAATTCCCGTCCTGCACTTCAGAGACAGGCACCTTCACGATGCCATTCACGGCTTCCACTGCCCGCGCCTGTGGCGGAGCCGAATTCACTTTTGCATAAATGAAGTCCGCAGTCAGCGCCAGGATCACCAGAAGGCTCATGCTTGCGGCTGCGATCATCCAGCGGCGCTGGCGACGATTTTGCGATTCCATCAGGCGGCGTTCCGCGTCATTCGTCACAGCGGTCTTGGCTTTGTTGTGGGAAGCCGCCTGCCATTCGCGGATAATCATCAGCGCGGCGGCACCGAAGACGAAGACAAAAAAGAACAGTTCGTTGGCCACGATCGGCCCGAGGACAGCCATTTCCGTTTTGCTGGATGGCAGCCAGCGCGCCTCGCTTAGTTCGTGCAGCCCGGTGACTCCAAGTTGCACAGCGACCAGCATCAGGATCCAACTGGTCACGGCAAAGAAGCGGTGCAGCGGCACCTTGAGCGTACCCTTGAAAAAGAAGAGACCCACCGCCACCGCGGCGCCGATGCCAGCGATCGTTCCAATCCAGGTCTGCAAACCTTCGGTCGAAAGCTCAACCGCGCGCAGAATCAGCGCGAGTTCCGCGCCTTCCCTCACCACCATCAGGAACACGAAGAGCCCGATACCCCAGCCCGCGGCCGAACCCGCCCGCGAAGCGTAGGATTCCACCTTCTCTTCAATCTCTTTTTTCAGATGCCGCGCGATGCGGTTCATCCAGATGATCATGGTGACCACAAAAAACGCAGCAACCAGAAGCAGCAGGCCTTCAAATCCGTCTTCACTGATGTCGAACCGCTCGAGGGCGATGGCGACGGCCAAGCTAAGCGCGACCGCGGCGGCTACGCCGCCCCAGACAAATCGGACCAGATGAGTCCGATTGGTTCTGGAAAGATAAACAAGGATAATGCCAACGATGAGGGAGGCTTCGACACCCTCACGAAGGGCAATGAGAAAAGCAGAAAGCACGAGCACTCCAGTTGAAAATGATTTGCAACAACGATTCCAGTCTAACGCCTGCCCCTCCACGCCGTCAAGGGCACACGCCCTTTTCCGCGACACGGTAGAATGATGTGTTGCGTCTATCTACTAGAATGAGAAGAGCGCCATTTACCGCCATCACGGCACTGTTCGTGTCCCTGGCGCTGATCTGCCAGGCCTTGCCCGCGCAAGACCCTCAACCCCCCGACGCGCAACGCTCTCTGGTGAAGCCGGATCCAAAACGCGCGAAAAAATTGCTGGAACAGGCTGTGAAGGAAGAAGCCGCCGGGGATTACGTTCGAGCCCTGAGCGATTACGAAGAAGCGGCGCGCTACGCCCCGTTTGACGTGACCATCGTGGGCAAAGGAGTGGCACTTCGCTCGCGCCTGTTGCGCGAACATCTGGACGGCGCCGAGCGCCTAGCTGTGGCAGGAAATATCGGCGGAGCCAGTGAGCAGCTCGCCATGGCGCTGGAGCTTGATCCCGGGAACCCCGCGATCCTGGAGAGGTTGCAGCAGATCGGCTCCATGAAGGAGTCGCCCAGCGGAGAGAGGCGGCCCGATCCCGCCGAAGGACTGCCGCAAGTGGCTCCGGAGAAGAGCAACAAAAGCTTCAATTTGGAAACGGACGTGAAGTCCGCGTATGAGCAGGTGGCCCAGACGTTTGGATTGAAGGCCACGTTTGATCCCGATCTTCAGGCACGCAACACGCGGCTGCACCTTCAGGACGTGGATTTTTACACCGCGATGAAAGTGCTGGGCATGGAAACGGGCACGTTCTGGATTGCTATCGACCCAAAGAAGTTTCTTGTGGCACCCGATAGCGCGGAGAAGCGGCGCTTATTGGATCCCGAAGTCGAGCAGACCATTCCGCTCACCTCGTCGGTGACATCCACGGATATCGGCGAGGTGGTGCGTGCAATCCGAGACCTCACCGGTCTTACGCACGTGAACCAGGACAACGCGGAACATGCCATCACCGTGCGCGGAACCGTGCAGCGAGTGCACCTGGCGGAGGAGATCGTCAACAATCTGGAGCATGGGCCCGGAGAAGTACTGCTGGAGATTGACCTTCTGGAAGTCGACCGCACCAATGCGAGGAACCTCGGCATCAGTTGGCCGGCAAGCCAGCAAATGGTGCCTGTGCCGCAAAATCTAGTCAATTCCTTGCGTTCCGCACCCGATCTGAGTTCGTTGCTTACACTTCTGGCCGGAGTGTTCGGCGGGCCGGCGGGAGCGCTCGCGGGCGGAGGCCTTTCCAGTTTGACGTCGGCCATTCCGGCCGTGGCGGCGATTGGAGGCGGGAAGAGCACCTATCTCCTTGTACTGCCGACTCTCTCCGCGCAGTTTTCGCAGGCGCTGTCGCTGGTGCACAACGGCACGCAAATCTTGATGCGTGCGCAGGATGGCAAACCGGCAACGTTTTTTGTCGGCGACCGCGTGCCAATCACGTTGTCTCTGTTATCGGGGAGTCTCGGCTCAACCGGCTTCACGCCCAACCCCGGAGGGTCCGGAGCGACGATTCCGACGCAGGCATTCCCCGTGGGGAAAAATCCGGCCGCCATGGTGACAGCGGATTTCCGGAGCGCCGGAACGCAGGATCTCGCGGTGGTCAATCAGACTGATAACACACTGACCATCCTGCTGAACCAGGGGAGCGGGGCGATTCCGCAATTGGCGCAGCCGACGAGCGGAGTCGGCCTGGTTTCGCCAATCTCGCTCGGAACCAACTGGACCAGCTCCACGCCAGCCCCTGCCCTGGCCACGGGAAGCCTGAATGCGAACACGAATTTCACGAACAGCGACAATTTTGCGGATTTGCTGGTGACCGACCCGGTTGGCAACGGTGTGATCGAGTTTCTGGGCAACGGCGATGGGAGTTTCAAGAGAGATGTGACCCCAATTCCCGTAGGGAACCAGCCCAGCGCTATCGCCGTGGGCACCTTTAATACCAATAACGGTGATTCCAACCTGGGCTTCGTGGTAACGAATTTCAAGGACAACACTCTTTCCGTATTCGACGGCAGAGGGGATGGCACCTTCATCGAAGTACCCGGTTCGCCTTTCACGTTGCCCCCCACCGCTAGCGGCCCAGTGGCTATAACAACGGCTGACTTCAACGGCGACGGACTTCCCGACCTGGCGATTGTGAATCAGATCTCAAAAAACGTAACCATATTGGCAGGCAATGGAAACGGTACGTTCACGGAGTTTCCGAACTCTCCGTTGACCGTGGGTAATCTTCCCGTGGCCATCGCATCGGGAGTTCTCAACGGCAGCAACGGGCCGGCGCTGGCGGTGGTGAATCAGCAGGACAACACGCTTTCCGTGTTTCTCGACAATGGAAACGGCACATTTGTGGCGGCGGCACAATCTCCCCTTGCGACGGACACAACGCCGAGCGGCGTGGCGATTGCCGAGCTCGCTCAGGCCTCCACCGGCGGGATCGCGGTAACCAACACTGCCGTGGGTACGGTCACCCTCTTCGCCGATCTGGGCAACGGCCTGTTCGCCAACGCGATTGAACCCGCTGCGGGCACAAGTCCCGAGGTCATCCTGGCCGGAGATTTCACGGGCAGCGCATTTCCGGACATCGTGGTGACGAACAACATCGCCGGGGCTGTAGGGGAGGTGACGCTGGTCGAAAGCCCCGCGAGCCTGATTTCGAATCCCGCAATCGCCCAGACCCCTTATCCCGGCTCCGAATATGAGGACATCGGGATAAAAATCAAAGCCACGCCGCAGTTGCACGACACGAAGGAGGTGACGCTGCAGCTGGAATTTGAGATTAAGGCGCTCTCAGGAAACAGCATAAATGGCATTCCCATCATCTCGAATCGAACCGTGACGCAAACGGTGCGACTGAAGGAAGATGAAACCTCGCTGATCACTGGCGTCCTTAGCGAAAACGAAACCAAGTCGATCACCGGCCTTCCCGGCCTGGCCACACTCCCCGGCGTGGGCTATGCGTTTGGCACCCGAAGCAATTCGTACACCGAGGACGAAATTCTGTTCCTGGTGACCCCTCGCCGCGTTCGCTCGCCCTTTCACCAGACCAAAACCATCTACGCGGGCACCGGTGAACCCGGTGGCCATGGCCAGGCGGGCGGGGCCGCACCTCCGGTCCAAAGGCCGGATCAGGAACCCGTTCCTGCTCCGACGCAGCCGCCGGGAGAGACCCCGCAACCAGCACCGACGGGAGCGCCTACGGAGCAGCCGGCGGGGCCGCGGCAGAGACGCGAGCCACCACAAGAGCAGCAGCCACCAGCGAATCAACCGCCACCGGAACAACCACCGGCGAATCAGCCGCCGCAAAACCAGCCACCACAAAATCCACCACCGCAAAACCAACCGCCGCAACCGCAGCCCGAGATTCCATTGCAGCAGCCGCCGGGGTAACACCCGGGCTGAAAACAGCGAGTCCGCTATTCGGCATGGGGCTGCAACACGACCACTTTCAGGGAGTGGCCCAGCGAAAGGCGCCGTATTCAGGAAGATGATTCAGGGAAGTGGATCAAAGACAACGACAGGCTGGTAGGTTCGCGGCACGACCGCTTCGGCAATGGCGATCAGCTTGTTTTCCTGGCTGAACACGCGCAAGCGCGGGGGCTGCGCTTCCTCGGTATCCAAATGCGTGGTAGCCCCCGGCGGAAGTTCCACACGGCCGGGCTTCAGCTGCGAAGGCATCACATTGAATTTCGCGCCGTGACGTATTTTTTTCTCGAGGACCGGCAATACGTTGGTTCGGGGGAAATTCGACAACAGGTGCTCCAGCGGAATCAAGCAGGACTCAAACTTGCCGTCCTGCTTAGCCCGCGACAATTCTTCCAGATCGATGGCTTGTTCGAGGGAAAATTCTCCGACTGCCGTGCGGCAGATCTCGGCGAGATGCGCGCCACAGCCGAGCTTCTGCCCCATGTCGTGAGCCAGTGAGCGGATATATGTCCCGGAGGAACACTCGATCGAGAAACGCGCGACCGGCCCTTCCATCCCCGTCAACCGAAACTCAAAAATCTCGACGGGTACGGGCTTCAGTTCGACAACCTGATTCTTGCGCGCGAGTTCATACGCTGGCCGGCCGTGAATTTTCTTGGCGGAAAAAATCGGCGGCATCTGTTCGAAGCGGCCGGTCGACTCCGCCGCCAGGCGCAGCAGCACTTCGCGGTCCAGCACCGGCGCCGCATCCGGGCCGGCAGGCTGGCCTTCCGAGTCAAACGTATTTGTGGCGTAGCCGAACCGAAAACCCGCGGTGTAACGCTTGCGCCGGCCCGTATAAAAACGGACGAAACGGGTGGCCTTGCCCAGCAGCAAAACCAGAACACCGGTTGCCAGCGGATCCAGGGTGCCGAGATGGCCGATCTGGCGGAATCCAGCAAGATGGCGCACCGCATCCACGATGTCGTGCGAGGTCTTTCCCTGCGGCTTGTTGATGACCAGGGCGCCGTCGAAAGGAGCGGGTTGTGGTTGACGTGGCATTTGGGGAGTTTTCAGTTATAAGTTCTCAGTTTTAAGTAGGGCAACAAACTCGCGTTAGGTGCCCGGCCCTAAAATCATTTTGGGTGCAAACGAGGCACCCCGAATGGCAGGCGCTACAAAGACATGCGGTTTTGCGGATTCAAGATTGGGCTTGCAGATCATCGTTCAAGGATTCGGTTCGGGCTTATCGGCCTTGTCCGACTTCATCTGCTTCAGAAGCTGTTCGATGCGCTCGACGTGCTCCTGCGAAAGATCGAGCGTGAAGTGCAAATCGGGAACGCGACGCAAATGCAGACGCTCCACCAGTTCGTGCTTGATGTAGCCGGAGGCGTGTTCGAGGGCCTTGATGGCGTCGGTCTGCTCCCTGGAGTTTTCTGTGCGCACGCTCACGTAGACTCGCGCGTGCTTCATATCGGGCTGCACGCGCACTTCGCTGACACAGACGTTGCCTTCCAGCCGCGGGTCTTTCAATTCGCCAACCAGCATGGCGTTTAACTCATGGGCGATTTCCTCGCCGACGCGCAGATGACGATGATGATCAGGACTCATGTTCAGTTACTAGTTCTAAGTTCTAAGTTCTAAGTTCTAAGTTATTAGTTCTAAGTTCTAAGTTCTAAGTTTCTGCTTCCGATTTAATACTGACAACTTATGACTTACAACTCTCTCCCTCGCGACACGATTACAACAGCTCGACGGAGTGACCGACCACCATCGGCCCCAAAATCGTGTCAGCCTCCGCCAGCACCTTTTGCAGAGCTTCTTCGACGTGATGCTCTTCATTCGAAAGAGTGACCACGCCGACCACCGAGCGCTGCCAGGTGTCCTCAAAATCGAGTTCCGCGACCGCCACATTGAAATGCGCCCGGAGGCGATCTTTGAGGCTGCGCAAAACCTGCCGCTTATCCTTCAGCGACTGCGCATCCGCAATGTGCAACTCCAGTGTGAGCAATCCGACGGGCATGGCAAACCACCCTCAGGCCCGGGAAGCCTGAGCCTGATGCATGTCTCCTATTTGCGTGCGGCGGAAGAACCCTGGGCGGCGGCTTCGGCGGCGGACAGCTTGGTCACCTGGAAGCACTCCAGAATGTCGCCAACCTTGACGTCGTTGAAGTTTGCAATGCCCAGGCCGCACTCAAAACCCGTACGCACTTCGCTGGCATCGTCCTTGAAGCGTTTCAGCGAGCTGAGCCTGGATGTGTAAATCACGGCGCCGTCGCGCACGACGCGAATCTGGGAGTCGCGCTTGATCACGCCGTCGACGACGTAGCAGCCGGCCACGCTGCCCGACCCCTTGATGCGGAAGGTGTTGCGTACTTCCGCGCGGCCCAGATAAGTCTCCTGGAAGACCGGTTCCAGCAGGCCTTCCATGGCTTTCTTAATTTCGTCGGAAACTTCGTAAATGATGTTGTGGGTGCGGATGTCCACTTTTTCCTGCTGCGCCAGGTCCTGTGCTTTGCGGTCCGGACGCACGCCGAATGCGATAACGATGGCTCCCGACGCTGAGGCAAGCAGAATGTCGTTTTCGGTTACCGTGCCAACTCCCGCGCTGATGATCTTGAGTTTTACCTGATCGGTCGACAGCCTCGGCAGCATCTCTTCCAGCACTTCCGCGGAGCCCTGCACGTCTGCCTTGATGACGATCGGAAGCTCTTTCACTTCCCCGGCCTTCAACTGCTCGTGCAATTGATCGAGAGTAATGCGGCTGCCGGCACTGGCGCGCAATGCGGCATCGCGCTGCTTGGACTGCCGGAATTCCACCACGTGCCGCGCCTTGGCTTCATCGGTTACCTGGAAGTGGTCGCCAGCTTCGGGAACGCCCTGAAGGCCGAGCACTTCGACCGGTGTGGATGGCGGGGCGGTCTTCACCGGGCGCCCGTGATCGTCAAACATCGCGCGGACTTTGCCGAATACGGAGCCGACGATGAAAAAGTCGCCGTTGTTGAGCGTTCCGTTCTGTACGAGCACGGTGGCCACCGGGCCGCGGCCCTTGTCCACGCGGGATTCCAGGACGGTTCCGCTTGCCGGGGCATCGGGATTCGCCTTCAATTCACGCAAATCCGCCACCAGCAAAATAATTTCCAGCAATTTGTCGAGGTTCTTTTTCTGTTTGGCGGAGACTTCCACGAATTCTGTCTCGCCGCCCCATTCCGCGGGCATCAGGCCGAGATCCGAGAGTTGCCGCTTCACGCGTTCCGGCTGGGCTTCCGGCTTGTCGATTTTGTTGACCGCCACGATGATCGGCACATTCGCCGCCTTCGCGTGGTCAAGAGCTTCGCGGGTCTGCGGCATGACGCCGTCGTCGGCAGCTACCACGAGCACCACGATGTCCGTAACTTTCGCGCCGCGCGCGCGCATCCGTGTAAACGCTTCGTGGCCCGGGGTATCCACAAACACCACACTCTTTTCGCCCACCTGCACCTTATAGGCGCCGATGTGCTGCGTGATGCCTCCGGCTTCGCCGGCCGCCACGTCTTCCTGGCGGATTGCATCGAGCAGGCTGGTCTTTCCGTGGTCCACGTGGCCCATGACCGTAACCACCGGCGGCCGCGGTTTCAGATTTTCCTTGGTCTCTTCCTTTGCCACCTCGAGGACCATTTCCTCTTCGAGAGAGACGACGCTGACCACACCGTTGAACGACTGGGCGAGGTCGGTCGCTGTCTGCACATCCAGCGCCTGGTTGATGCTGGCGAACACGCCGCGATCGAGCAGGGTCTTCAAAAGATCTTTTGCGCGGACATCGAGTTTTTCCGCCAATTCGCGGATGGTAATGCCTTCCGTCAACGTGATGTCGCGTGGAGCGCGCGGCTCCGGCGGAGCTATCGCTGCCGCAGCCACTCCGCGGCCGCCTGCTCCCGGACGCTGACGCGTCGGGTGCAGCTTCCGCTCGCCTTCCATCTCGCGCTTGTCCGCCATCGGACGCTGGCGCTGTTGCGGTTTGCGCGCGTAAAGCGGCTTGCCAGGCTCCGCCTTGGATGGTTTTTCGGAGAACGGCGAGGGCAACATCCCAGGACGAGCGCCGGACGTGCGCTGCCCCGGTCGCGCGCCAGATGGCGCGGCGCCTGGGCGCGGAGTAAATGTGCGTCCACCTCCGCCTGGTCCACCTGGACCGCCCGGACCACTGGGGCGCGGTGTAAACGGACGTCCACCCTGCCCGCCGGATTGCTGCGGGCGCATCGGCTGACCGGGACGAGGGCCACTTGGCCGACGCTCGCGGTCACCCGGCATGGTTCCGGGAATTGGCCCGCGGTTTCCGGTGGGCATGGGACGAAGAGGTTGTTGGGGGCGCGGCGCAGTAGACGGCGCGCCAGAGCGCGCGGCTTGCGGTTGCGAGCCCGGCTGCTGCGGACGCGATTGGGGAGGCGGAGCTCCGCCAGGGCGTGCGGATGGCTGCTGTCCCGGGGCGCGGGCAGGTTGATGGGGATGAGAAGGAGAAGGGCGCAAAGGCTGTTGCGGCGCAGGCCGCGGCTGGCCAGGAGATGGCGGAGTGACTGGCGCGGCAGGTCGATCTGCCGCGGGTGTTGCCGGTGTGGCGGACGGCGGCGCGGCCGCGGGTGAAGTCGCTACGGAAGGAGCGGGCGCAACCGGTTTCGCAACAGGAGCCGCCGGCGCTGGGGCCGCGGCTGGGGGTGGTGTAGCAGGTGCGGGCTTCACCGCGACGGGTGCTGGAGCAGGGGTCGGCGCGGGAGAAGCAATCGGTACCGTAGCCGCGGGTTTCGTCGCGACTGGATGCTGCGCGGGCACAACTGGAGACGGAACCTGGGGAGCTGGAGCCGGCGGCCTGCGCAGGGCTGCTTTTGCCGCCGCTTCCTTGGCCGAGCGTTCGGCTTCAGCCGCGGTTTCGGCATCCGCCACGCCCTTCAGGTGATGCTTGACCTTTTCCGCCACATCGGCGGGAATCGAACTGGAATGCGTTTTCTTTTCGGTAACGCCAAAACCGGCCAAAAGGTCAATGATGGCTTTCGCCTTGACCTCGAGTTCGCGCGCGAGCTCATTGATGCGGACTTGATTTGCGTCGCTCATGCTTCTTAGGAACTTTTCTCTTCCTGCTGTTCCGCCGGGGTTTCCTTTTCCGGGGTAGCAGCTGCTTCCGAGTTAATCTCCGAAGCGGATTCCGTTGCCTGTGGAGCTTCCGTCTGACTGGCGGTTTCGACCGCGGGCTCGGCGGCGGGTTCGTCTGATGTTTGCGCGGACGCTTCAGTCAAAGGTGCCTCTTCGCCGTTTTCGTCCGTGGTTTCCACCGGCGTGGCCGCGGCGTCTCCGCCCTCATAGAAGCGGTTCACGGCCTGATAGATTTTGTCGACCATTTTTTCGCCGATGCCGGGAATTTCCATCAACTGCTCCGGCGTCATGCTGGCGAGTTTTTCCAGGTTCGAAATACCGGCGGCTTCGATTTTCTCAATGGTCTTGGGTCCGACGCCCGCGAGGACGGTCAGAGGAGTGGTCGGCGCGGTAAGAGCGGTCATCTGCTCTTCGATTTCGCGGCGCTTCTCTTCCTCGCTCTTGATGTCGATGTCCCAGCCGATCAGCTTGCTGGCCAGGCGGACGTTCTGTCCTTTTTTCCCGATTGCAAGCGAAAGCTGCGAATCCTCGACGATGACTTCCAGCTTTTTGTTCTCCGGGTCGGTGATCTGGACGCGCGTTACTTTCGCGGGGCTCAAGGCTTTTTGCGCGAACGCAACCGTTTCTTCGTTATAAGGAATGATGTCGATTTTCTCGCCACGCAGTTCGCGGATGATGGACTGGACGCGCATGCCCTTCATGCCGACGCATGCGCCTACGGGATCGACGTCCTTGTCGCGGCTGGCGACGGCCACTTTGGTGCGCTCACCGGCTTCACGGGCGGCGGCGCGAATCTGTACCGTGCCGTCATATATTTCCGGGACTTCCATTTCGAAAAGCCGCTGGACCAGCGAAGCATCCGCGCGGGAGACGATGACCTGCGGCCCTTTGGCGGCGCGGTCGACGGCCTTGATCACGACTCTCAGGCGTTCGCCGATATTGTAGGTTTCGAGTTTGGACTGCTCGCGCTTCGGCAGGCGCGCTTCCGTCCTGCCCATGTCCACGATCAGGTCGGGGCCCTCGGCGCGCTTTACGATTACAGTGACCAGTTCCCCGGCGCGGGTGTGATACTCGTTGAAAATGGTGTCGCGTTCCGCTTCACGGACTTTTTGCAGGATCACCTGCTTGGCGGTCTGTGCGGCGATGCGGCCCAGGACATCGGTCGGCTTGGCCGTAAGAATCTCGGTTCCGATTTCCGCGTTCGGATTCTTTTTCTTCGCGTCGGCCAGGCTGATTTCGCGCTTCGGGTCGGTCACTTCTTCGACGACGGTGTAAACCGAATGCACGTCCACCTGCCCGCTTTCCGGATTGAACTTTCCGCGCAGGTCTTCTTCCGTCTTGTAAAATTTCCGCGCCGCCACAACCATGGCGTCTTCAATGGCAGAAATCACCACTTCCGGTTCGATGTGCTTCTCCCGGCTCAACATCTCGATTTGTTGATAGAGCAGATTCGCCATTTCTCTTTCCTAAAACTCCACGACCAGGTTCGCCTTGCGAATCGCGCCGAGCGGTATCTCCACGATTCGCGCTTCTTTCCCCTTCAACTCCATGCGGACATTTCCGCCCGCGAATCCCCGCAGCCTGCCTTCAAAAAACTTCGCATCGCCGACCGGCTCCGCGGTCGAAATCTTCGCGAGGCGTCCCGCGAAGCGCTCGAAATCGGCGGCTTTCGTCAGCGCGCGATCCATCCCCGGTGAACTGATCTCCAGGACGTATCCCGGCCCGGGAATCAATTCTTCGACGTCCAGAATGACGCTGAGTTGCTGGCTCACGCGCTCACAATCGGCGTGGCTGATTTTCGGGTAAGGACTCGGAGCTTCTTCACCCTCGATCGCCTCGGCAGGTTTCGCGGGGGGCACCTTGTCGATGTACACCCTTAGAAACCTTTGCTTGCCGATCTTCCATTCGACATCCACGACTTCCAGGCCTTGCGAGCGGGCAACCCGTTCGGCGGCCTCGCGGACCTTTTCCAAATTCACGCGAAGACTCCACGGCCTAAGCCGGTCGAAAGCTCAGCACCGCCGGCGGCAACAAAAAAGTGGGCTTGCGCCCACTTCATGGTGCGACCCGATTCAGAGCGAAGAATGAGTATATTCCGGGAGCAAGGTAAATGCAAGGTACCTTAGGGCTTAGGCGGCGGCTGGGGGCGTTGCCGCCGGGCTCCGGCGGCGTGGTGAGGGCCCTAGAAGCAGTTTAACTCAAAGGAATACAAAGACTAATTTGAATCCAAGGTGGTCCAAGGGTTGACCGTCGCTCCCTACGCAGAAACCCCCTTTTGTCCTTCCAGAGCGGCTTGACGTGGCCAGTTCTCCTGCGTACTGTATCAAACAATCTTTCCTCTTCCGCCGGGATAAGGTCGCCATGCTCAAAGGCAGGTCCGGCATGTTCATGATCACTCGTCGTCGCCTCGCGATTGTTTTTCTCCTTTTCGCTTGGGGGGCGCCCGTACTTGCTCAGCGGCCCACGGGTGGGACTCGCAGCAGCCAGCAGGGACCCAACTTCACTTCCGTCACCCTGATCATAAACGTCCGCGACACTCAGGGCGCACCTATGGAAGGATCAACCATTGTGACTCTGGTTGCGACAGCAGGCGGGTACAACCAGACGACTACCACTCGCGACGCATCCTCCGCCAGGTTCGAAGGAATTTCTCCCGGGGATTACGACGTGGAGGCGCGCTACCCGGGCTACCGGCCAACGACCGAGCACATCAGCGTGTCGATGGTGGGCGCCACCATGCAGGTTTATCTCTATCTTAGCCGCGAATCGGACGAGAGGTCTCAGGGACAAAAACCCCAAGGCATTGTGATGTCGCCGAAACTTCAGGCGGAGATGGACAAGGGCCTGGAGGCTTTGCGCAAACTTCAATACGAGATTGCGCGCGTTCACTTTGCGAAAGGACTGGCACTTTCACCGGGAAATGCCGACCTGAGTTATCTGCTGGGGATGGCCGAGCTCGGATTGAACCATACGGAACTGGCGCGCAAGGATTTCGAGCACGCGCTTTCGATTGACCCCGGGCATGAACGCTCCTTGCTCGCTTTGGGCGAGTTGCAACTCCGCGAGGGTGAAACGTCAGAGGCGATCATCACACTGGAAAAGGCGTTCCTCAAGAACGGCGCCGGATGGCGCACTCATCTTCTTCTCGCCTCCGCCTATTTCCAAGCAGGGCGGATGGCGGAGGCGGAACCCCACGCGCAACGCGCCGTGGAGCTGGCCCACGAAAAAAGCGCGGGCGCGCGCCTGCTGCTAGCAGAGATCCAGCAGTCGGAAGGCAAACTTTCCGACGCACAAGCCGGATTGCAAGACCTGGCGGCCAAGTTTCCCAAAGACCCGTCCGCGGCGGAAGCAAAAAAAAGACTGGCCACATTGAATGACGCGCCTACCAAGGTCTCGCCTGAATCCGCGGACCTCACGAGCCTGCCTGCTCCCGTTATTTCCGGGTTTGAACTGTTTTCTGCTACCGAACGGACATGGGCTCCTCTGGATATCGACAGCCGTGAATACCCCCTGGCGCAAAACACTTCATGCAGCGGAGAAGAGATCTTGTCGCGTGCCGAACTGAGGCTGAAAACACAATTAAAGAATTTCGAGAAATTTACCGCAACGGAGCACATTGAGCATCAGGAGATTGACCGGCTCGGCAGGCCCGGCCCCGTTAAATCGCGTGATTTTTCTTATATTGTTTTCGTCAATCGATACCAGGGCGATTCCTTCTTCCTAGACGAGGACAGATATTCCAATGCGAAAGATTCCGGTTTTCCCACGTCTCTTGCCACGACCGGCCTGAACAATCTGGGCGTGGCGATTCTGCAGCCGGCTAACCGGGGCGAATTCGTTTACAAGTGCGAAGGCCTGGCCAGCATCCGTGGAAAGGCAACCTGGCAAATCCGGTTTGAGGAGACAAAGGAATCGCGCGGGGGAATACGCGAGTGGCAACGGAACGGTAAGCTGTTCCAGGTTCCCCTGAAAGGCCGAGTGTGGATATCTTCTACGAGCTTCGATGTGCTGCGAATCGAGACCGACCTGTTGGCGCCCGTGCAACCCCTTGGACTGACACGCGACCACCTGCTGGTGGACTACGGTCCGGTGGATTTCGCGACCTCGACAACCACGCTGTGGCTGCCCTGGAGCGCCGAAATGCACATGGAACTCCACGGCCACCGCTATCATCACAAACACTATCTGACGGACTACATGCTGTTCGAAGTGGACACCAACCACAAAATTGGAAAGCCGAAGGAAGCGCCGGCGCCTGCCACTCAGGCTGCTCCGGCCGGCGATCCAGGCCGACTCTAAACTAAAAAGGGCCGCCTCACAGCGGCCCAGATGTTTCGTTGGTGAGGCTAAGTAGCCTGGCTTGCGGCTCGGCTTATGGCTTGGACGGAGGCGTGGCGGGCTTCGGCGTAGCCGCGGGCTTGGCCGCCGGAGCGCCGGAACCCTTGACCGGATACTGCTGATCGTAGAGCCGGATGATGTCCTGGGTGACGTCGATGTTGTTCGAAGCGTAGATAATCGGCGAATTCTGGGCCGAGGAATCGAACACGGCGACGAAACCGTTCTCGCGGGCGTAGCGGTCGAGGACGTCCATCATCTTGCGGCCGATGCGGTCCACCACATCGCCTTGCGCCGCGTTCACGTCTTCCTGGAGTTCGTTATTCTTACGTTCCAGTTGCGCGGCGAGCCTCTGCCCTTGAGTCTGGGCCTTGGCTTTCTGCTCGTCACTCCAGGTGGTCTGGTTCGCAGCCAATTGCTGCCGGATATCGTTGATCTGCTTGTTGAGAGCTTCCATCTCGTTCTGCCGCGGAGCGAACTGCGATTGCAACTCCGCCGAAGCCTGCTTGCCTTCCGCCGTCGTCACGATAGCCTGACGAACGTTGAGCACGGCAATCTTGCCGCCGCTCGCCGCGCCCGGCGCCGAGGCGGCCTGCGCGCGAAGGGTTGCGGTGCCCAGCAAGCACAACGCGGCTGCCGCAGCCACACGAACCATGTTTCCTGAATTCACTGTTTTCTCCTTATTCATCTTGGCTCTGCCAAGTCCCTGGCGACTGACGCCACTTGGACTGGCATGCCTTTGGCTACTTAACCGGTGACCGGTCAAATTTTCTAAAGCACCTGCGGAAAATGACCAACTCCGTTATCGCGCGCCCCAACGGGGAGTCTCGCAGCACGTACTTATGGTTTCCACTCGCGTGAACTGCCCCCGCGCAAAGCGAAGAGTATAGCTGACCCGCAGGGGCCCTGCAAACGCCCACCGTGCCAGGCCGGAGGAATCAGTGCGGCATGGCCAGGAACACCACGCGATTGTTGTTCTGGTCCACGATCACGGCGATATTCGTCAGGTTGTCGACGTCGATCGCGAATTGCGACAAGCTGCTGATCCCCAGAGTCTGCCGAGTTTTGAAATTCTGCACGTCCACCACGGAACTGCTGTTCGACGTGGAATTGATCGTGAGCAGTGTGCCGGTCTGGTAGTTGTAACCCAGCGAGAAGGGATTGATGCCCACACGAATCGTCTGGGCGGAACCGGTGTCCGGATTGAATGCGTAGATCGAGTTGGCCTGGGTCGACGTGGCGTAGAACAGGCCGGTAGTCGTGGAAGTGGTGTTGTTCGGATCTCCCGGATCGTAAACGATGCCGGTGAGACTCGCGGCAAGCGAGGCAACCGAAGCCGTGGAACTCTTGAGGGGCGGCGTGGAGGACAACGTAACCACGTCCAATCCGCCGGTCACGCTGGTTGTTCCCGAGTTCTGCAGGTTCGTCACGACGGCCACGGCGCGGTTTGGATCAACCGCGATTGCCGTCGGCGGGCCGCTCAAGGCAACAGTCGTAGCGGTCGGCGAGGTGGACACGTGGCCCGAGCCGCTTGCATCGGATGGCAACAACACGGTGAGGTCAATAGAGGTCATGGTGTTCGAACCATTGTTGGCCACCAGCGCCAGTCCGTGATCCTGATCGACGGTCACGCCTAGTGGCGAAAGACCCACGGCGACCGAATTGGTGGTCGTGGTGGTGGTAGTGGATCCCGAAGTCGTAGTCGTGGTAATCGGAATTACTTGGGGGTTTTGCGGATTGCTGATGTCGATAACTGAGGCGGTGCCGGTCGGCGTGTCGCCGCTGTTTGCGACCACCGCAATGGCAAGCCGCGAAAGGATCCCGACGCCGATAGGGTTATTCCCCACGACAACATTGCCAATGATGGTGCCATAGGGAGCAATGTTGCCATTTGTGAGCTGAAAGCCGTTCGGATCGATGGCGATCACAGAAACACTGTTGCAAGCGTAGTTGGTCACCAGCGCGATGCGGCGGCTCTGGTCGATCGCGACTCCCTCCGGGCCCTGCGGAAAGGTCTTGGATGTCGCGCAAGCGGGGGACATGTCGAGGAGTTTCACGACATGGAGGTCGATGGCATTCGTGGGGATTCCGCCCGCCTGGGACTGGATATCCACGGAAAAATCGTGCGGCGCAAAGAGGGCTGCCGCCGGAATGGTGGCATCCACTTCGCCATCGTTAACAAAAGTGGTGGTTATCGGGACGGCTACGGTCTGCCCAGGTGGAGTGATCGAAGTTTGCCCGTCGAGCCTCACCGACGGATTGACGATCGAGCTGAATCCCTGCCCCAAGATCCGCACCATCGCGGTCCTGCCCACTTGCACACCCTGCGGCATGCAGGGTTGCGTCGGGCTCCCTGGGATGCAGGTGGTCGGCGCCTGCGCAGGGGCGCTGGTGCTCAAAGGCGGTTGCGCCACGGGTACACCGAAACAGGTTGTGGTATCGGCTGGATTTGTGCAGCTGGGATTGGGCAATTGCAAATCCTGGATGTGCGCGGTTTGGAAGGATCCCGACGGGTCCATGCTCATATACGACAGCGAGTTGCTTCCTGCGTTCGCCACGAGAATGTATTTGGTCTTCGGGTCATACGCCATCGGTCCAAACACGGAGACGGGCGTACTCGATCCGGTTGGAGTGTAGGCCCCTGCTCCGATCTGCCCCGTGGGAGTGGCAGCGATAATGCGCTGCGGGGGAATAGACGCCCCGCCCGCCGCGAGGCCGCCCGGATTGATCAGCGAAATCTTGTTGCCGTTCTGGTTTGGATCAATATTCGCCGTCGGCGCATACGCCACAAGGATATTCGTGAACGGATCGAAAGCCACGGAGCGGAAGCCGATTTCGGAAACGCCGATTGGAGTCGGGTTGCAATTATTGGCGCAACTCCCCGCCGTGAGCGTTAGAGAGGTGACGGACTGGTCCAGGGTACTGATAAATCCGATCTGTCCCGAAGCTTGATTGTAGTCGGCGTAGGCAAACGTCTGCGTGATGGGGTTGATCGCTGCGCCGGAAGTGGTGGTAGTGGTGCCAAGCGAGAAAAATGCGACCCCATATTGAACCGTGCCCAGCGCATTGGAAGGATTGCTTTCCACGTCGTCGATGGCGACCTGATCCGGCTGCGCGTAGGAGAAAGTAAATGGGGTGACACTTCCCGGGAGCACCTGGAACGTTCCGTTGAAATTCGAGTTCGGCTTTGTGCCCATCACTCCTGAGATGATTACCGTCCCTCCCAGCACGGGGTTGATTCCATTCTGGGTGGTGGTGACGATCGTGGTAATTCCGGCGGTCCGCACGGCGCCGCTGGTTCCTCCGGAGATGAAGGGAGCGATCTGCACGGACGTGGCCTGCTGCAACAGATCGACCACTGAAGTATTGCCGATTCCGCCTCCCGGAGTGACGTAGGCCAGCGGCACGTTCGGCTGCATTACAACCTTCGGTGAAGGTCCCGTAACGACGGAGACGGGGCCAATCACGCAGGGTGGAACTTTTCCAGGCAGGAAACACGCGCGGGTATCGGAACCGTCGAGATTCGGGTTGATATCCACGATGAAAGCAATGTTGGTACTCAAGTTGGGAAGCGAATAGGCCACCACGCCCAAGTGTGTTCCCGGATCGACGCCAATCGAAACAGGAGTGGCCAGACCGGTCGCGGTTGGTTCGTTGAGGAGAGTTTGCAGATCCAGGGGTATGTTCTTCGGCAGGGGCGTGAACACGGTTGCGGGCGTTGTGCCTTGAGGATTGACGGAATACAGATAGAGCGTGCTGTCCGCACTGCTCACGATGGCGGCGACATCGCCTCCATTTGCGCTCAGCTGTGTGTCAATCGCGATGTCCGTCGGAGCCGGCGGGGTATTGCCGGCGGGGACAATCTTCGCGGGTGCAACGGACAAAACCGGCCCGGTGGGAGTGAGGTTCACCAACTGCAACGAACTGGTGCCCTGTTCGACGATCACTGCATAGCCCTTGATCGAGTTCAACGCAATTGCGCTCGGAGCAGGGTTCCCCCCTCCGGGCAATGGTACGCAAATGGGAAAGGCGCCGCCCAAAGGAGCGGTCCCTGTGGTGGGGTCGACGCAACTGGCCGAGCTTGAGTTCGTGGGGTTTGGGCTAAATGTTGCGAAGTTCGGCTGCACGGCGGCATTCGTGGAAACCGTCTTAAACAGCGGCGGCGCCCCCACAGTCGGGTTCGCGTTTACGGTCACTTCATACAATCCGGGAGGCGGCAATTGGAAGCTTCCGGTGGTGCCATTGAGTTGCCTGGGCCCGGATGGTGTACTCGAGTTAACCAGGTTTACCGTCTGGCCCGCAAAAGTCAAAACGGCGAGTGAACCGGAGACACCGTAATATCCGCCGTCCACGCCGACGGGAACAGAAGAGGTTCCGGCCACCTGGGAGATGCTGTCCGGCACCGAGGCAACCAACGCAGGGCCGGCATTGACAATGTGCAGGGGACAAGCAATGGACGAAATCGAGCCAGGAAACAGGACGCAAGGCGGCGAAACTACAGGGGTGCCGGGCAAATTCGCAATCATGATCCAAGCCGGCTGGGTGGGGTCCGGCTCCGCCTGTCTAAGCTGGGTAGCTGTCAAGCGGACACGCGTGACAATGGATGCATCGCAATCCACCACTGTCGGTGCGCCGGCGAGACTCGGCGTGCAGTAAGCCGGCGAGATCGGGATCGTAAACACCTGGGTGGCGTTGTTCAATGGCGGGGACACCTGAGCGGAAGAAAGATTTGCCGCTGAGCTAGGCGAGATGAAAAAGATTTGCGAAGTATTCAGCAGGTTCTTTGCGTTCAGAAAGATGTCCTGAAGCAGGCCGCCGGCGGCAATTGAAGTTGGATACACGCCGGAAAAGCTCACTGGATTCGTGGTCACGTTGATCAGCGTGATCGTGGCAAACGCGGGGTGCGCTGGGTCTTGCGCGGACCACGCCACAACAATCACCGTGGTTGGCGCGACCGATTTGCTTCCGGACGGGACGGTATCCGTGGGCAAAGTGCCTGGCGCCGTATAGACGCCGTTGGCATCGATCGTTCCGCAAGTAGGGGAGCAGGTATCCGAAAGTGGACTTGCAGTCTGATCATCAAGGTTGGAGGAAGCACTATTCGGCTGCACCAACAGGAACTTTGCGTTGACCGGAGGAGAGTTCAGGAAATTCACCTGGAACTTCGCAGTCTGATTTGGCGAGATCCCCACCGGAACCGTGGCCGTCGTGGGAGTGATGGAAGCCCGGATACCGGAATCCAAAGTCACCGTCGCAGTGGTCGTCTTGCTATGGTCGGCGTCGGCGGTAGCAGTAAAAGTCAGCGTCGGAATGTTGGGACTGGGGAAATTGGCGAGGGATGGCGCGGTATACGTCAACACATTCGAACCGTTCGCCGTGCTGATGGTAAAGGTACCGATATTCCCCGTGTCGCCCGAAATCGTCTGGCCGGAGGTGCAGTTACCCGTCACTGCTTTGGGAGCCGGGTTGGCGGTGGTAGACGGCGGCGTGTACGAGAACGTGCAAGGCCAATTGGTGACGGTGGTATTGGTGGAACCGCTCACGGTCGCGGTGAAGGTCTGCACTTGCCCGGCGATCACGGTTGCCGCCGACGGCGTGGCCACGATGGTCACGACGTTCGCGCTGGAACTGCCGCACCCGGAGATCACGATTGCCGCACCGGCGGCACATATTCCCAAGATCGCGTTTATAGCTGTTCGCCAACTCATGGATGAATTCTCCCTGATAAATTCACCGCGGGCACTCCCCACGGTCCTGCTGAAACTATCCCTCTGTTCGAAACTCGCAGCGCCCGCGCTCCCCTAGAACGTGCGGCTCACCGTAAACCGGAAAGTCGTCCTGGGCTCGAAATAGTTCAGACCCGAAGGTGCGAAGATCGGCTGCATTGCCAGCACAACCGCCGAACTGCAGATCGATTGCCAATTGTTCAGATTGTTCGGATCGATGGGGGTGAGCGGATTGGTCTGGCCGCTATTGATACATTGCAGCGACAGGTTCTTCCCGTTGATCTGCGCGTTCGGGGCAAACAAAGTCTGGTGGAGGCGCAAAGGATTGTAGGCGTAATAAATGCGGAACGGCGCCTGTACGATGGGCAGATTCACGATGAACTCTATGCCCGCCGAATCCCGCAGCTTGAAATTGGTCCCCGGTGCAATCTGCAATTGGGCCTGCTGGTTGGCCAGCGGGAAGAGACCGTTGATGTTTTCGACGCCGCTGGGAGCGAGCTGCAATCCGCCTCGGCGCAGCGTTCCAACGGTTCCGATATCGTTAAACAGCGCCATCGAGACGGGTCCCGCGATCGGGATGCGGTACTCGAGATTCATTACTCCTTGCGTGTCGCCGCCGGGGAAGGTGATGGTCTTCACGAGAACGGGGACGGTGAACGCTGCGCCGGAGACGGAAATCGTCTGGTTGACGGAGTTCGGGATGTACGTGACCGGGGAAACCGCGCGAATGTCGAACCCGCGCAAATCATTTTCCCCGCCGAGGTAGAACCGGCTGTAGGGAGGAATTTCCTTCCCGTCGTACCCAGTGGTGAATCCGGCCAGGAGCCTGATGCCGATGGCGTTGCGGTGGTGGTTGATGGGGTGGAAATACTTGAACTCGCCGGTGTTCGTGATGGTGTTTACGTTGCCGCCGATGGGCCCGCCCGTGAACGACACCGAATAAAAATAGCTTTTCCCGCGCGTGGCATTGATCGGGTTGTCAATCGTGTTGTAGCTGATCGTTCCCGTCACCGTGCTGGCGATAATGCCGTTCAACGCGCTGGGCCCGGCGAGGCTGCCGAACTGCAAGGACTCGAACAATAGCGCCGAGGACTGGTTAAAGGTGGAAATGTTGGTCCGCGTGAGGCCATAGGTCAATCCGACGCGGGTAAACACGTGCTTCTTCAAAGCGTAGTTCGCGAAGGTGGTGAAGCCGGTGCTGTTCTGGTTGTAATCCTGGATGAATTGCGGATTGATGCTGACCTGTTGCCCGGTGAGCTGGGCCGCCTGCTGCGCCTGGTTGAACTTGTACAGGGTGGAAAATACCGTAAAGCCGCTGCTGATCGGGCGGTCAAACAAGTAGGGCTCCGTGAAACCGAACATCAGGTTGCGCTGGTATTGGCCGACCTGGGCGGAAAGCGTCAGCGTTTCGCCAAGCCCCAAAAAGTTGTTGGTCTGATAGGTGAGCCCGATGAACCCGCCGGCCAATCCGCTGACGCCGCCCTGCAAGCCGATGGACTGCTTGCCCTTTTCGTGGAGCTTGAGGAGCAAGTCGACGGTTCCCTGTTTCTGGTTGCGTTTGATTTCGACGGCTTTGTCCGGGTCCAGCTTGTCGAAATAATCGAGCTGGTTGATGCGAAGGACGCTCAACTCCCAGGCGCGCTTGTTGAAGAGCTGGCCTTCGTCGATCAGGAGTTGGCGGCGGATGACTTTGTCGCGGGTGGTGGTGTTGCCGCTGAAGTCGATGCGCCGGACGTAATACTGCTTGCCTTCGTCGAACTTCATCGTCAAATTGATCTGCCTGGTGGCTTTGTCGATGTCCTGTTCAGGCGTCGGCACGAAATCAATAAACCCGTACTGCCCGTAAATCTTCGTGTAGTCTTCCATCGCCTTGCGAATCTTCGAGGTGGAGAACACATCCCCTTGTTTCAGGGGGAACGCGTTCTTCAGGGCGTCCACTTTCAGCGAGAGGGCCTTGTCGGGGTCGCTGCTGGCGATTTTCAAGGTGCCCATCGTGTACTTTTCGCCTTCTTCGATGGGGATGGTGATGTTCACGGCTTTACCGCTGGTCCGCCCCGCCACAACGGGAATACCCCAGCGCCAGCCTGTCGTGTCGACGTTTTCCAGGATGGGGTCCTTCACAAGCACATTGAAGTAGCCATTGTCCTGGTAGGTCCCGCGGATACCGACTTCCATGTCTTCGATCAGCTTGTCGTGGTCGTAAGTTTTCGACATGACGTTGATTTCGGTGATCTTCAGGGGGATCGCATAGGGCCGATCATTGTGCATGGCGCGGATCAGCTTGCGCCGGCTGAAGGCATGATTCCCCGTAAATTGAATCTGGCCAACTTTCACTTTCGGTCCTTCTTCAATCTTGAAGACCAAAATGACGGCGTTGCTGGAAGCGATCCGTTCGTATTGCGGCGTGACCGTCGCAAATTGCCTGCCGTGTTCGCCAAGCAGATCCTTCAGGACCACCTCTGCTTTTTTGATGCGGGTTGGGTCGAACTGGCTTTCCACGGTCAAACCGACTTTTTTCTCTTTAAAACGGTCCAGAATGTCGGATTCCGAAATGGAGTGAATCCCGTCGTAACGGATGCGCCGGATCACCGGGCGCTCTTTAACCTCGAATACGATCACTTTCCCGTTGGGCTTGGTGGGCGAGTCTTCCACGCGCAACTTCACATCTTCGAAAAATTGCGTATTCCAGAGAGCCTGAAAATCCCGCCGCAGGGTCTCTTCATTATAGGGATCGCCTTCACGGCTGAAGATGCGCGCTTTCAGGGTGTCCGTTCGAATGCGGCGGTTTCCCACGAACTCGATGCGGTCCACCAGCAGGTTGCTGCCTGCCGGCGCGGCTGCACCGCTCTGCTCCGTAGGGAACTCGTCAATTTTCTCTGTGAGGGAATTCACATCCAGGTTGGCGTGAAACAGGTAATGCGCCTGTTCACCGCTGGTTTGCTCTTCTAACCGGGAAGGCCTGGCGTGAATCAAAGATGGGGCAATACAGGCGACGAGGCCGAGCAGCAGGAAACGTCTCCAGGAGACACCTATTCGCTCAGAACGCGTCAGGTTCATCCCCGAGAACACACAGACTGTCCAATGAGCGGCCATTGAGAGGCTCAAGGCCGCGCCCCCAAAATCAATTTGTTATTCTCCCGCCAGGCCCGGTGGGGCTGGTTGCGCGTACCACGCGGGACGGTTTCCACTCTGGCTAAACCGCTTCGCGTTCACACGTGTTGCGTCAGATTCGCTAGTGGACGACTGGGGTTGCCTCACCAACAGGCCGGAACGCGAGACCTTCCCCCGCAACGTAAATCTGCAATGTTGCAGGTCTCTGAATTCCCCCCTGGATCAGTGCTTCGGAGAGCGGGTCTTCGACGTATTTCTGAAGAGCCCTGCGCAACGGACGCGCTCCATAATTGCGGTCCGCGCACGTTTTCTCGAGAACCCACTGCCTTGCTTCGGGCGACAACACTACTTGCACTTGCCGGTGAATGAGTGTGTCATTCAACTGGCCAACGAGCAAATCGATAATGCGAAGCAGATCTTCGTCACCCAATGGATTGAAGAGGATTACTTCGTCCAACCGGTTCAGGAACTCCGGATTGAACGCGCGCTTCACTTCACCCAATACCAGGTCTTCCATGCTTCGCAGGCTGGCTTCGTCGATTCCCGCCTGGAATCCGATGGAGGTGCGCTTCTGCAAATGCCGCGCGCCGATATTGGAAGTCATGATGATGATGGTATTCCGGAAATCAACCGTATTTCCGAGGCCATCGGTCAACTGCCCGTCCTCGAACACCTGCAACAATATGTTGAAAAGGTCGGGATGCGCTTTCTCAATCTCGTCCAACAATATAACCGAATACGGCGTCCGGCGCACGCGCTCGGTCAACTGGCCGCCTTCTTCGTAGCCGACGTAGCCTGGGGGTGCACCTATCAATTTTGATACCGAGTGCTTTTCCATGAACTCGGACATGTCAAAGCGCACCAGCGATTTTTCCGAGCCGAAGAGAAATTCGGCGAGGCGGCGGGCCACTTCCGTCTTGCCGACGCCTGTTGGCCCGAGGAAGAAGAAGCAGCCGACAGGCCGCGAGGGTGACTTCAATCCTGCGCGGCTGCGGCGAATGGCGCGGGCCAAGGCGGTGATGGCCTTGTCCTGGCTAATGACGCGCTTGTGAAGTTCGGGTTCGATGCGGAGGAGCTTTTGTTGCTCGTCTTCCTTGATGGAAGTGACGGCAATTCCCGTCCAACGAGAAACCACTTCCTCGATGTCTTCACGGGTAACGATGCCGGTGGAGGCGTCGTCCAGTTTGTAGCGCTCGCGCAAGACACGCAGGTTTTCTTTTTCCTTGCGCTCCTCTTCGGAGTAGAAGCGGGCCTTTTCGAATTCGTGCGCGGCAATCGCGGATTCCATCCGGTGGGTGATGAACTTCACGCGCTTTTGCACTTCGGCTACTTCTTCCGGCACCGAAGCCTGGCGAAGTTTCACGCGCGCGCCCGCTTCGTCGATCAGGTCGATCGCCTTGTCCGGCAAAAACCGGTCGGGAATGTAGCGATTCGAAAGATAGACAGAGTAGCGCAGCGCTTCGTCGGTGTAGCTGACCGCGTGGAACTTTTCATAACGCTCCCGCACGCCGCTGATCACCTGGATCGCTTCTTCTTCGTTGGGCGCAGGAACTTTCACGGCCTGGAAGCGCCGCTCCAGCGAACGATCTTTCTCCACCGATTTTCGGTATTCGCCGGGCGTCGTCGCGCCGATGCACTGAATCTCTCCGCGGGAAAGTGCCGGCTTCAGAATATTCGCCGCGTCCAATGAGCCTTCCGCCGACCCGGCCCCGACCAGGGTGTGCAATTCGTCGATGAACACTATGGAATTCTGGCTCTCCATTAACTCCTTCATGATGGTCTTCAGCCGCTCTTCAAACTGCCCGCGATATTTCGTGCCCGCAACGATTAAGGATAAGTCCAGCGAAAGAATTCGTTTGTCCGCCAGGAACGGCGGCACATCGCCATCGGAAATGCGCTGTGCCAAGCCTTCGACGATGGCCGTCTTGCCAACGCCCGGTTCGCCGATCAGCACCGGATTGTTTTTCGTCCGACGGCATAGAATCTGAATGACGCGCTCCACTTCGCCTTCGCGTCCCACCAGTGGATCAAGAGAGCCTTCCGTCGCTGCTTGCGTCAAATCGCGGCTAAACTCCGCCAGCAAAGAAGTCTCTTTGGGCCGTGAGGCGGTGGTCTTCTCGCCGGTGGTGCGCGACAATTCTTCGCGCAGCGCCGAGAGCCGCAGCCCGCGCTCCATCAGGATTTCCGCGCCAAAGCACTTCTCTTCGCGCAGAATACCCAGCAGCAGGTGCTCCGTACCGACGTGCTTGTGGCCCAGGCGCTCGGCTTCTTCCGCTGCCATGTTCAGGATGCGCTTGCATTCCGCGCTCAGCGGCACCTCCACCGAAGTGGAAATGCGCTCGCGGATGGTAATGCGGGCTTCGATTTCTTTTCGAATGGATTCGATCGAGCCCTGCTGGCGCAGGAACCGGTTCGCCAGGGCTTTGTCCTCGCGCATCAAGCCGAGCAGCAGATGCTCCGTCTCGATGTACGGGCTGCCGTACTGGCTGGCTTCGTACCGGGCAAAAAAAATGACGCGACGCGCTTTCTCAGTATATCGTTCGAACACGTTAGCTCGCTTCTCCCCCTGGGGTCCCCGTCGCTTCGGCTTTCACCGAGCGAGTCCGCAGAACGCCATGTTCCAGTCCAACCACGCGGTCACATCGTGCTGCCAGCGCCAGATTGTGCGTCGCGATGAGCGACGTGAGGCGATGCGTGCGATGCAACCGTTCCAGCAACTCGAACACGGCCCAAGCATTCTGCTCGTCCAGATCTCCGGTGGGTTCATCTGCCAGCAGCACGCGCGGCCCTGTGACGAGCGCCCGGGCAATCGCGACACGCTGCTGTTCCCCGCCAGAAAGTTCACCCGCACGGTGTTCGGCCCGGTCCTGCAGCCCAACCTCCGCCAGCCATTTCCGCGCTGTTTCCAACGCGACTGGCTGTGGTTCTCCGCGCACCAGCAAGGGCATCGCTACATTCTCCGCCGCCGTAAAATCCGGCAGCAACTGATGCCTTTGCCAGAGAAACCCCACGGCCCGATTGCGAAATTCCGCCAGAGCCGCGTCTTCATTTGTTTCGATCGCTTTATGCGCAAAGTATACTGTACCGCTTGTTGGAGTGTCTAGCGCACCGAGCAAGTGAAGCAATGTGCTTTTTCCCGCTCCGGACGGCGCAACGATCGCTACCATCTCTCCTGCGCGCAATTCCAGGTTTGCATCGGTCAAGACTTCCAATGTTTTCTCGCCAGATCGGAAATTCTTCCGCAATCCGCGCGATTCCAGCACGACTTCGTCTTGCAGATCTCCTCCGGGGGTGGTCGGCGAAGCCATCAATGGCATCCTTTATCCCCGCGTGGGCCTCGGCAAGGGTTTCTGTCACAGCACGAGTTCGCGGGCATGTACATTTGATGCGTGATATCGAATCCGGAACAGCCCGAACTGATGCGACTTACTTGCGCTTCCGTGCCCAACAGTTTTCCCATTTCCTTCCCCAAGCTACCCGTGTGGGTAGACGGAGAAACTGTTCGAAATTGGAACATTTCTAATTGTCTCTGTTTCAATACTTTACGGTAGGCCTTGCGGTCGCACCGCACCTGCGGCGCCGCGGCTGGAAAAGCCTCCCAAGTATTGCCTTCTGTAGGAGCAAATCGAGAGCCATACCCGGTATCGCCCTTGGTTCCAGAACCCATTTCGGGCTTATTCAAACCTCAGGATTTCCACAGGGAGCAAGCGTGCTGCTTCGCGAGCAGGCAGCAGCGTGGCCACCACGGCGATGCTCATAGCTGCAATGGCGATCCACAAGCCATCGAGAAAATTGGGATGGAACGGCACATAGGGCACGGCGTAAACCTGTGGATCCAGAGGTATGAGTTGATAGGTTCCGGCAATCCAGGCAAAGGCATAGCCAACGACCAGCCCGAGGGTGGTGCCCGAGGCCCCAATCGCGAGTCCCTGGTAAAGAAAGATGCGGCGCACCTGTTCCCTGCGCGCACCGAGGGAAAGCAAGACAGCGATGTCGCGGGCTTTGTCGGTGACGGTCATCGAGAGAACCACCAGGATATTCAGTCCGGCAACGAAGGTGATCAGTCCGATGAAAATCGCCGTGACCAACTTTTCCAGCTTCAGGGCGCGGAACAGCGCCTGGTTTTCCTCTATCCATGTGGCCGCGGAATATCCCTGCCCTGCTGCGCGCTCCGCCTCAAGAGCAATTTGCGGCGCCTGTTCTGGCTTCGCCAGCCGGAACTCCAGGACGTTGACGATGTCTCCAGCGCCCGCCAGCGACTGCGCCGCCGGCAGGGATAAGAAGCACCAGTTTTCATCGTAGTCGTAGAAACCTGACTCGAATACGCCTGCGATCCGGAATCTCCTGGTTCGCGGCAACAATCCGAATGGCGTGAGACGGCCCTGCGGGCTGGTCAGAGTGACAAAATCTCCCGGACGCATTTTCCATTCGTCGGCGAGTTGCTTGCCGATCAGCAATCCATCAATTCCGTCCGCATCAGCTGAAAAGTCGAGTTGTCCGGAGGTCAATTTCTGCAGGGCTTCGTCACTTTTCTTTTCGCGATCGACGTCGATTCCTTTGGTTACCACGCCGCGCGCCTGGCCTCCAAAGGACAGCAATACCGTTTCGTAAATCGCCGGAGTAACCGAGCGCACGCCGGCCATCTGCTGCAATTTGTCCGATAACGCCAGATAGTTTGGAATTCCGCCGGAGCCGGGCCGGGTGAGGGAAATGTGGGCCGTCACGCCCAGCAGCCGGTCTTGCAGAGTTTCGCGGAAGCCGCTGTTCATCGAGAGCGCGATTACGAGGGTGGCCACGCCGGCGGCCACGCCAATCACGGAAAAGAGCGTTATCAGCCTGAGAATCGCGGGGCGATGCGGCGAACTAAGATAACGCCGGGCCACAAACCATTCGAAGCTCATGACGCGACGGATCCTCTACGCCTTGCCCGCTGCTTGCGCCGGCGGCTCATCTTCTGTGTTTCCTTCCGGGCGCAGCAGGGGGAACAAGATGACGTCGCGAATCGAATGGGAATCGGTCAAAAGCATGGTCAGGCGATCGATGCCGATGCCTTCGCCCGCAGTCGGCGGCATGCCGTGCGCCAGAGCCCGAACGTAGTCGACGTCGAGTTGCTTGGGTACTTCGTCGCCGCCTTGGGCAATTTGCGCGAGGAAGCGTCGCTCTTGCTCCTCGGGATCGTTCAATTCCGAAAAGCCGTTGGCAATCTCCATGCCCGCGACGTAAATTTCGAATCGCTCGGCCAGGCTCGGATCATCGGGCTTCTGCTTGGAGAGCGGCGAAATCTCCGTCGGCAAATCGTAGAGGATGGTCGGCTGAACCAGTTTGTCTTCGGCGATGGTCTCAAACAGCAGCCCGGTCCACTCGCCGTCCGCAGGCTTCCCCTTCGCGGCGGCATACCCTGCATGATTTGCCTTGGCCCAGTTGTTGTAGCGCTCCGTGGCGCGTTGCGCTCCGCCCGGGGCCGCCAGTTCCTGTAGGGTCGGCGCTGGGCCGGCGCCGTCGGGCCAGTACTTCACGATGGCCTCGCGCATGGTCAGCCGCTGCATCTTGCTGAAATCCAACTCGACGTCGCCGTACTTCACGGTGGTCGATCCGGTGATCGCGTTTGCAACCTGGGCGAAGAGTTGCTCGTTCAGATCCATGAGGTCCCGGTAGTTGCTGTAGGCCTCGTAAAACTCCAGCATGGTGAATTCCGGATTGTGCTGGGTCGAAATCCCTTCGTTGCGGAAATTCCGGTTGATTTCGTAAACGCGATCAAAACCGCCCACGGTCAGGCGTTTCAAGTAAAGCTCGGGAGCGATCCTTAGATAAAGGTCAATGTCCAGCGTGTTGTGATGGGTGACAAAGGGCCGCGCTGCCGCTCCTCCCGCGATGGGATGCATCATCGGTGTTTCCACTTCGATGTAGTTGCGGCCGTCAAAAAATTTTCTTAGCTCGCGGACGATTCGCGCGCGCGTCTCAAAAATCTCGCGCGAACGTTCCGTTGCGATCAGATCCAGATAGCGCATCCGGTAGCGCAACTCGATATCGGAAAGGCCGTGCCACTTCTCCGGCAGCGGCAACAGGGCCTTGGACAAGAAAAATAATTCCTCGACCCAGACGGAAAGTTCGCCTGTCTTGGTGCGAAACATGTGCCCGCGCACGCCGACGTGATCGCCCAAATCGAGCAGTTGGAAAAGTTGAAAACCCCGCTCTCCGACTACGTCCTTCTTCACATAAATCTGAATGCGCTTCCCCCCGCCTTGCAGGTGGGCAAACCCCGCTTTCCCCATCAACCGGTAGGAAACGAGTCGCCCCGCCACTCGAACTTCTTTTTTCTGCGCTTCCAGGTCCGGAGCTGGCGTGGAGGCGTACTCCTGGACAAGATCCGCCGCGGTGTGGCTCCAGCGAAATTCGTGTGGAAATGCTTCAAATCCAAGAGCTTGGATTTGCTGTAGCTTCTTCTGGCGTTGTTCAAACTGGTCGCGCGGCTCGAATTGCAAGTTGAAATTCCCTTTCGCTGTGGCTGCAAGAGGAGTATAAGGGCGGCTGGTTGGCTAGGGCAAGGAAGGCAGCAAGGAGCGATAAGCCAGCCCAGTTCCATTTTGGTACACGAAAATTAATATTATCGATTCTTAAAAGTTTTGTTATACTCCCAAAACTCTTCGACGCGTCCCGCGGAGGTCAACAGTGCGCCTCAGTTTCTCATCTCTTCGTGTTGGCTCTGTGTCTCAAGACTGGAGATCCCCGCTCTCCAGCGAAAAATCCAGAACTTACCTGAACACATTGCGTGAACTTGAAACATCGTACGCAATGTTCAGCGTGAATTTGGATGAAGCCATCGGCCTTCGTCGCAATGGCCGTCTGAGCAAAGCCCATCAGGCCCTGAGCGTTACGCCGGCCTTATGCAGGAGACTCGCTGACCCTCTTGAGTCTCTGCTCCGGGCCATGCTGTCTCACGCGAAGCACTTTCGCACTACTCCCAATCTGAGTCCTCTCGATCCTGAAAATTTTCATCAGGCGAAGAGCCGCCGCGCCGCGAATTTCAATGGGATTTGCAGCCGCATCTTTCTGAGCCAGCGTTCACAATTCCTTCATAAAATCTCGACGCTCCTGGAACTTGTTGAAAATCTCAACGGGTCCTTCTCCAGCGCTGCGCAAGAGCTGAACGACCCCACCTCCGTGCAACCAGAGCTCGAATGGGACCAACTGGACGATTCCCACTACGACCTGAACACCTGCCTCCGGGAATCCATAGTCCTGTTCAAATGCTTCCTGCTTGCTCTGCCGGACGGACAACTGGTGGAATTCAATGAAGCACTCCGAGGGTCTCCCATCCCTGCGCCCAGCGCACTGCTTGCCCCAAAGCGGCATCTTGCCCATAGACGGATGACGCTCCTCAAGGGACAATAAACCTTTACCCCCTGGGGACGTCTTTTTGGCCCCATGCAACCTATAGACGTTATCCACCCTCTATAGGTGCATATGTGCGCCTCCTCCGTCATCTCAGGGACAACTTTAGGAGCGACTCGGCGCATCCGTACTAGCAGTGGCGCCGCAACTGGACAGTTGGCCCGTCAAAGACCAGCACAACCGGTAGCGTGGACTGAAGCGGAGGCAATCCGTCTGGCACAGGCGGGGAACGCCGCTGCTTTTGAGTTTCTGTACCAGCTCCATGGCCGCCGGGTATATGCGCTGTGTCTCCGGATGGTAGGGAATCCGGCCGACGCGGAAGACCTGATGCAGGAAGCCTTCCTCCAGCTATTCCGCAAGATCGGCACGTTCCGCGGCGAATCGGCGTTTTCTACCTGGTTGCATCGCATGACGGTCAACGTCGTGCTGATGCGTTTGCGGAAGAAGTCGCTACCCACCGATTCGCTCGAAGAGACCCTGGAACCCGACGCCGAAAACAGCGGCCCCAAGCGGGATGTCGGCGCGCCCGATTTGCGGCTTTCGGGAGCCGTGGATCGCGTGAACCTGGAGCGCTCGATTGAGAAGCTCCCTCCGGGTTACCGGACGGTGTTCGTGCTGCACGACGTGCAGGGGTACGAACACAATGAGATTGCGGGCATCATGGGATGCTCGGTGGGAAATTCGAAGTCGCAGTTGCACAAAGCGCGCACACGTCTTCGCGAACTGCTCCAGGAGGAGATTCGCCAGCAGGCTCGCGAGGAACGCAAGGCCGCAAAGACTCCGTCAGGTTCTTAGGAATAAGCTAGAATGGGTAAAACACTCCAGTCACCCGGTGCAGAAAATTCGTGGACTACGTTTCCAGGGACAGCCGATGACCGCTTATCCCTCGGGAGATTCTTGTATGCAGTGTAAAGAGTTGGAATCCCTACTCGAATCCGAAGGGCTTGAGCAGCTGGACAAAGACGCTCGACTGCACCTTGCCACCTGTGGCGCTTGTCAGGGACTTGTCGCCGATCTCGATTCTATTATCTCCGCGGCCAAGGCGCTTCCTGCCGAGGTTGCGCCGCCGGATCGCATCTGGATTTCCCTGCGTGCGCAGCTGGAAACCGAAGGGCTGATCAAGGAACCTGCCGAGGTCGTTGGGCAGACTTCCGTGTGGGAATCGATTGTCGCGTGGATGAAGCCGCGCACGTTTGCGACCGCGGCTGCGGCCGCGCTGGTGCTGGCTGCCGCGATTTTCCTGGCCCGGGTGCCGCAGCGGAGCGCTCCAGAGGTCGCAAAGAATCCACCGGTTCTCGAAGCTCCGCGGGTCTCGCAACCTGCCACGCCTACGCCGGCAACTTCTTCCGCCGAGGTGCACACAAATGTGGCCACGCAGAAGCAGTCTGGCATCAAAACGGGGGAACTCGCGCCTTCGCCTTCGGAGTCTGCGTCATTCACCCTTAACCAGGCGGAGCTCGACGTGCCCGACATGCAGCTCGCCGGCAATTCCCAGGTGGATGCTTCTCTCCGCCAGAACCTGCGTACGCTGAATGCATTCATCGCCGAGTGTGAACAACATCTGAAGCAGAATCCTCAGGATGAACTAGCGCGCGAATATCTTAATACTGCGTATCAGCAGAAGGCCGATTTGCTGGCCGCGATGATGGAAAGCGGCAGGGGTGACAACTAAAATGCAGCCCACGATCAAGCATCGCCAATCTTTGAGTGTATGGAGCTTCGGGCTTCTTCTCTTCGCGGCATCCACCGCCATCGCCGCCTCGCCCGAGCACCAGGAGCGCCATTTCGCCGTCAAGGGCCATCCTGTCGTCGTCCTGCAGAACATTGTCAACGGCCGCATCGAGGTCAAGTCCTCGAAAAATCAGGAAGTCGTCGTCTCAAGCACCTCCATTGCCGACAAAGTCGCGATTGACATGGAGCAGGTCGGCGATCGCATCGATATCAGCGCCTCTTCGCTCAGTTCGTCACAGGCGCCGCATGAAGTGGAAGCCAACTTTCAATTGACGGTGCCCGAGCAGACCGAGCTGCAACTGAAAACGCAAACCGGCCTGATTTACGTTGAGCAGGTCACGGGCGACATGAAGCTCGAAAGCGTTGCGGGCGACGTTCACCTGAAAGAGGTTTCCGGCTACATCATCGTTAAGACCACCGGGGGCTCGCTGGTTTGCACGCTCTGCTCCGGCAAGCTGGAATTCACATCGATCAGCGGAGGCGCGCAGGTTCTTCAGCCGTCCCTCACCAACGTGAACCTGATGACCACCTCCGGCAACATTCTTTACGATGGCGACTTTATCCGCACCGGGCTCTACACCATGCGCAGCGGAAAAGGGCTTGTCGAAGTCCGGTTTTCCGGCAACGATTCTTTCGACCTGAACGCGCGGACCAATCTGGGCGTCGTGGACAATCAGGCCGCGGCTTTCCTGAAGCCAGACACGCATGCGAGCCGCCACACCGCGTCGCGCTACGCTCACAGCCTCTTCGGCACGGTTGGGCAGGGACTGGCCAAAGTCGAACTTTCCTCGTACAGCGGCACCATCCGCATCCTGAAGCGCAACTAGCAGGTTGCGGCGGCCAATTTCTTATTGGGCTTACTGCGTAAAAGCGGAAGCTTCGCTTCCGCACTCAAATAGAAATCGGCCGCGGCTCCTCTACCACCTATCGTTTTCACCAATATCTCAATCTTCGGCTTTAGCTCCAGCTTCCATCGCTGTATTCTTTATCTAGCATCATGAAATCAACTCCGCGGTCGTCGCCATCGTGAACCAGACGCTTACAGCTCGCGGTCCTATTGCGCGCATTCCGATCGTGTGCCTCGCCGGGTTTATGGGCTCGGGTAAAAGCACGGTCGGCGCGCGCCTTGCGCGGCATCTGGGCTGGCGTTTCGTGGATCTCGATGAACGCATCGAAGCATCGGCGGGCATCACCATCCCGCAATTTTTCGAACGGCACGGCGAGCCGGCGTTTCGTCAACTGGAAGCCGATGAGCTGCGTGCCGCTCTTGGCCGCGCGGTCGAACAAAAGGAACCAACCGTGCTGGCCCTCGGCGGCGGCACCTACGCGCAACCCGGCGCGCCGGAATTTCTCCGCAACGCGGGCGTCCCCGTGATCTGGCTCGATGCTCGCATTGAAGTCCTTCTTTCGCGGTGCATGACCATGACCGGCCGGCCGCTTTTCCGCGATGAAGCCAGTTTCCGTGCCCTTCATGCGCAGCGCATCGTTTCTTACCAGCTCGCCGATTTTCGCGTGGACAGTTCCGGGGATGCGGCCGTGGTTGTCGCGGAAATTCTGCGCCGCGGCATTGCCGGAGTTCCGGCAACCGATCTCGAAGCGCATCTTGAACTTGAAAAGCCGAAGTCCTGAGGGGGAGCCATGAGAAGAGATTGTTTCCGTCGAGCTTCGTTCAGCGTTTTGGCTCTGCTACTGGCCTTCACGATTGTGGCCGGCCTCTCCGCGCTCGCTGCCGACAAGAAAGCCGCGCCAGGCTCCGTCTTCGCCGCCGACAAGGGGAAATTCAACATCCTTCTTGATGGAGCATCCATCGGGCGCGAGGAATTTGAGATCGAGCCCTCGGGTGCCAGTTGGATCGCCAAAGGCTCCACTTCCATGAAGACTCCCGACGGGAAATCCTCCAAGGTCACCGGCACGCTCACTCTGCAACCCGACGGCGCGCCGCTCAGCTACGACTGGGCCGCGCAAACCGAGAAGTCCAACTCAGCGCACATTATGTTCGTGAACGGCGTGGCCAAAACGACGCTGCAGATGCAGGGCGCCGCTCCCTATCAGCAGGACAACTCCTTCGGCTCGCCGCTCATCGCCGTTCTGGACAACAACCTCTATCACCAGTTCGAACTTCTTGCCCACATTTACGATTGGAACAAAAAAGGCGCGCAAATTTTTCCGGTGCTCATCCCACAGGAACTGACTCCCGGAACGATATCAGTGGAATCCACCGGCACAGCTACCGCGGCTGGAAAATCCTACGAAGCCCTGAAAGCCACGACCGCGGACCTCGAAATCCTTCTCTATCTCGACTCTGCCCACAAACTCATGCGGCTCGAAGTGCCATCGGCGAAAGTGGCCGTCGTCCGCGAATAGCTTAACGGCCACCTCATAAATAGAGAACGGCCCCAAGAGAAGCATTCTTCAGGGGCTAAAGCCCCGACCTCCTAAAGACCCCTTTCGGAGATAACTTCTAGTCGAGCAGATCCGACTCTTCACGGAGGATGCGGGCGAGAAGCGGCTGAAACTGGAACCAGCCTGCGAAATGTGTTCCCACTTGCCCCCTGGTGGCGATTGCCTGCGCGTGATCGATCTTTACCGGCTCACCGGCGGCCTCGGCGAGCAACTGGGCATGGCAACTCCGGTCCATGGTGATGAACCACCATGCCGCCTCCTCCACCGTCTCGCCCACGGTGAGCAAGCCGTGATTCCGCAAAATCGCCGCTTTGTGCGGGCCAAGGGCTTTAGCGATCCGCTCTCCCTCGGAAGTTTCGTAGACCACGCCCGTGAAGTCCGCGAACAGGCCGTGGTCTTCGTAAAACGCGCATGAGTCCTGCGTGATGGGATCGAGCAGCCGCCCGAGCGACGCCCAGGATTTGCCGTACATCGAATGCGCGTGCGCCGCGGCAACCACGTCAGGGCGCGCCGCGTGTACTTGCGAGTGAATCGCGAATGCCGCTCCATTTACCGGGTGGTTGCCTTCGACGACCTGGCCGCGATGGTTCACCAGAATCAGGTCCGACGCGCGGATTTGCCCGAAATGCATCCCGAACGGGTTCACCCAGAAATGGTCCAGGCGTTCCGGGTCGCGGGCCGTGATGTGGCCGGCTACCCCTTCATCAAATTCGAAACGCGAAAACAGGCGAAAGGCGGCGGCAAGCATGCGCTTGCGATGCAGGCGCTCCTCGGCCGCGGTGGCAAATTTGGGTGGTTGGGGAACGTTTGGTGCGCTTGCAGGTGAGCCTGCCATTTCGTCCTCCGGCAAGTGGAGTTGGAGACTGGAAGCTTACTGCGTTTGCGGCCAAAATGCGACGCGCCACTTCAATTGACTCCCGACGCATTCTCACTCGAATCCATCGGCACAGCCAACGCCGGAGGGAAATCTTACGAGGGCCTGAAAGCCAACACCTCCGACCTCGAAATCATTCGCTACCTCGACTCCTCCCACAAACTCATTCGTCTCGAACTCCGCTCCGCCAAAGTAGCCGTCGTCCGCGAATAGCCCTACTTACTCCCACTCTTGCTCTGGAGATCCGCAGCGATCCACATGTTCGGTGACCGCGTTTACCAGGCACTAGTGACTGTGTTTGTAGCCATTCCGCGGTCATTCCCGGATTGCCGACGACGCGCGAAGGAATTGCCAGATGCCGGTGGTGTCTGTGACTTGGCCATTGTTCGACAACTGCGGCAGGCTTCTCAGGGCAAGACCAGTTATTATTTTCTCCCAAAGTTCCGAGCTGTTGACGTGACAGCCACTAACCTTCCCGTGTAGTATGGCTAGCCTACAGGACCGTACACGGAGCTTGGATTCCATGATCAGAAATGTATTGGCTCGCCATTTTAGGATGCGTCTGACCCTCGCCTTTGGTTTGGTTGTTGTGACGGCACTGAGCAGTTCTGGTTGCGGGGGAGGAAGTGGTTCAAGTGGCGGAGGCGGAGGCAATCCCCCTCCTCCTCCGCCGCCGTCTACGACTCAGGTGCTCAGCCTCGCAGCGAAGCAGATTGTTTATGATTCCGGCCGGCAGTTGCTCTACGCTTCGGTGGGGAGCGCAGACGCGAGTCATCCCAATTCAGTGGCCGTGATCGATCCATCCAGCGCCGCCGTGACGGCCACAATTTCCGTTGGTACAGATCCGCATCGTCTGGCGCTTTCTCAGGACGGCACTTACCTGTACGTGGGAACCGACGGGATCAACTCCGTACAGCGAATCAATCTGGCGTCCAAAACTGTGGAGGCAACGGTCAATTTGGGAGGGAGCTCACTCGTCGCGGGTGACATACAGGTGATGCCCGGCGCCCCGAAGACGGTGGCGGTTGTGAGAAAATTTGCGCTTGGTTCGCCGTCTGCGCAAGACGTTGCTATTTTCGACGACACTACGATGAGGCCGAACACGAGCGCCTCGTCAGGCCAGACCATCGACGTCATTGCATTTTCTGATTCCGGCTCCTCGCTTTACGGCCTGGATAATGAAATTTCCGATTTTGCCTTCGTGCGCATGACCGTCGACGCGAACGGACTGTCAGTGCAGGACACCAACTGGAGTCTGCTTGGATGGGGCTACGGTGCGAAAATGGCCTACAACTCCGGGCTGATCTATTCCACGTTCGGATCTGTCCTAAACCCGTCTTCGTTAGCCCAGCAAGGGACGCTTCCCCCGAATCCTTCAAATATACCGAACCAGTCCACGGTTCCGTACGCCGAAAGTGTTTTCGTGGACCAAGGTGTCCCCTACCTGCTGACACATGTTCCACAAGGCCTGCCCACCATTACGGCGTACGACCCGCACCATTACCTGATGAGCGCGTCCAGCACGGTCCTGAATTCGGGTAGCCAGTCAGAAGACAGTTTGGTGAAATGCGGGAACGCTTGCTTCGCTTTCGTAGGATACGCTCAAGGCGGCAACGGTTCGGTGGTCATAAGCACCGCCGCTCTCACGCCCGTTGCGGCGACTACACCGACGCTCTCCAATCTGATGCCCAATCATATTCTCTGGGATCCAGGCTCTGCGCGCCTGTATGCCTCGATCCCGGCCGCCGCGGGAACTTGGGGCAATTCGGTGGCGGTGATAAATCCTGCGACCCAAGCCGTGGAGAGCACGATTTTCGCCGGCAGTGAACCCAATGCCCTTGCCGTGTCCGACGACAGCCAATACCTGTATGTAGGATTGGACGGGGCTGGCTCAATCGCACGCATTAACCTGACCACGCACTCGCTGGAGTCTCAGTATTTCTTGGGAATTCAGGTACGCCTGGGTCCGGTGCGCGCCCAGCAGATCGCGGTTATGCCTGGGGCGCCGCATACCTATGTCGCCCTTCTTCGCTTTCAGTCAAATCCATCGCCCAACGACGCAGGAACAGCCGTCTACGACGATGGGGTGCAGCGGCCGACTACAACGGGCTCGAACGACATGATGGTCTTCTCGGATATACCATCGGTTTTGTATGGCTACGGCTACCAATTGAGCGGCAACGTGCAAGTCATGACGATAAATTCCAGCGGCATCTCCATCACGAGCACGGTGACGCGTCCGGTAATTGGGCTCCCTACACGCGTTCAATACTATTCAGGCACACTCTACACCTCGACCGGGCGCGCGATCATTCCCGCCACTCCAGCGCTCGCGGGAACCTTCAACGTGGCGTCTCCGCGCGATATGGCGATCAATGCTACGGGCGGCAAAGCATATTTTCTTGCCGATAACAGCGTCACCCAGAAGGCGGCGTTGTTGCAATATGACTTGAACAAATTTGTCCTGACGGGTTATCAGGATCTGTCCGGGAACGCGGGCACCGGCACGGAGATGGCGGAATGTGGGACCAACGGTTTCGCGGTCTTAAATTATCCCGGCATACTGTTTGTCAACGGCACATTCACGGCAGTGCCTCCGTTTGGGTCAAACGCCGCGAATCTTCCTGTAAACCGGTTACTGTGGAATTCCACGACCGGGCAAATCATCGCCTCTGTTCCTGGTTTCGTTGGCCCCAGCGGCAACTCCATTGCGCTTATCGATCCAAATAGCAAGACGATCACCTCTTCCTTTTATGTGGGCAGCGAGCCCGACCCGATGGCGCTTTCGTCGGATGGAAATACTCTTTTTGTCGGGCTGGATGGCAGTGGAACGGTGGCGCAGGTCAATCTTCAGGCCCAGTCAGTGACCTATGCCACCGGTTTAGGGTTCGATTCGCTCGCAGGCCCGATGATTGCTCAATATCTCGCCTCTAATCCGGCCGATCCTAACGTTGTCGCCGTGTCCCGGATGGCCGGCGTGGTTCTTTTGGATCATGGCGCGGAGCTTCCGAACATTTCTGCTTCGCCCTTCAACTCGATCGATTCGATTGCGTTTGGAAGTTCCGGCACCGATCTCTACGGCTACGACAACACAGACACGGGCTTCTATTTCTACCACATGAGCGTCAACTCCACAGGGGTATCCCTCGTCGACGCCTACGGACGGCTCTTCTACGGTTTTAATGCGGACATTCAGAATCATGACGGCTCGATCTACTCGAGCAATGGAACAGCCGTCAATCCTGCGGTCCCCACCTTGCAGGGCACGTTCCCGGGCGCAAACGGTGCCTCATCGGGATTCTTCGACGATACGACCAAGGAAGCTTATTTCCTCAACTACGATCCAACACAAACGCCTGCCGATTCGGTTCTACGCTATAACCTCAGCACCTATGCTTTCCTGGACTCAACTCCCCTGAACGGGCTGTCGAGCCCGGGCTGGGATTTGATTCGATACGGCACTAACGGCATCGCGCTCGCAACTTCTTCCGGCCTGACGTTTGCGGCCGTTTCCACGGCAACTGCTTCTGGCCCAGACCTTGCCCATCTCACCGTGAATCATCTCCTCAACGACGCGGGACGCAGCCGAATCTACGCCACGATTCCGGGTAGTGTCCCTGGCATTGGGAATTCCATCGCGATCATCAATCCAGCAAATGCAACTATTGCCAGCACGATCCCCGTGGGCAGTGAACCGGATGTGATGGCTCTCTCCGCCGATGGAGCTTACCTGTATGTGGGACTTGATGGTGCGGCATCGATTGCCCGTGTGAACCTGGCAACCAGCGCCGTGGATCAGACTTTCTCTCTGGGAGCGGATCCGATATATGGCGGCAAGGTGGCCGCCAGCATTGCGGTGTCTCCGACCAATTCAACTATGATCGCGGTAGCCCGCGCGTTCCCCACCATTGCGCCCGATCAAGCCGGCGTAGCGATTTTTAGCAATGGAATGATGCTGCCTAACACGACGGCAAACAACGTGGGCAGCGGCACCGTGGCGTTTTGCAGCTCGGCATCTACCTTGTACGGTTACGATAACCAAACGACCGGTTTTGGGTTTTACACCATGTCCGTCGATAGCAATGGAGTTCAGCAGACCGGGGTCACACCCAATCTCATTGTCGGCGTGGCAGGCATAATCTGCGACAGCAACATAATCTACGCCAGCTCCGGCTATGCCGTGGATCCCGTCAACAATAAGCAGTTGGGAGTTTTTTCGAGCCTGATGAATCCCTCAAGCATGGCCGTCGACGACGCGAACCAAAAGGTATTCTTCTTAGACAATGATTCGACTACCAAAGACGTCTCTATCGTTGGGTTCGCTCAGACAAACTACAGCCGTACGGGCACATTATCTGTAACCGCAGCAGGCAGCCCGGGCCGGGATATGGTTCGCTGGGGCACGAACGGATTTGCTGTCGCCACGCGAAACCAGGTCCTGCTCGTGACCGGCACACTACCCTGACCCGAACAAAGAGACCACAGCCATCTGCTGATTGAAGGCGTTGCTGGAGAGTCGGGCGATTGGATTGGCAAACTGCTTTTGGATGTATGACGGGAAAACAGCAACTAATCCATCACGAAAGGCTCTCTGATTGATGATCACCTTCCATTTGGCTGATTAGTTGTGCCAGACAAGTTGATCGGACTGACCCGGTATGAGGACGCGGCGACAGGCGTACAAAATTGGCGTTGTTTTGATCACATGGGAAAAACACAAACGGCGTCCCGCCATCGGGACGCCGTTCGCTTGAGCCCTTACCTGTTACTCGAACCTTTCCTTACCGCGCCAGCGGGCGCTGGAACACGGGCATACCTGGCCTCCGCAGCGGATAGCCCTGCGGCTGACCATGGGCTTGCGCGGGGATCAGCCCATTCGAATGGCTGGCATGACCGATGTGCCCGTGCTGCCCGTTGCCATTCGCCGGCGCGGGCTGCGGGAGCCGAGCCGGGTTACCGATAGGGCGGAGAGTGATCGGCGCGGCGTTCACGTGATCGCTGATCGCCTGCAACCTCTTCAAGATCGACTGCCATTGTTCCCAGTCCAGTTGCCGCAAGAACGGGCGCAGCCCCTGGATGAAGGGATCTTCGAGGAGCGCCTCGCCGTCCGACTCCGGGATGAAGAACCGGTTCAGGCCGACGTTGAGCGCTTCGGAAATCTTCTCCAGCGTGCCGAGGCTCGGGGTCATCTGCCCGCTCTCAATGCGCGAGAGGTAGGAGCGGCTGACCTTCGATTTCGACTGCAGCTGGCTCTGGGTCATGGCGCGCGACTCCCGGAGCTGGCGAATCCGCTGGCCGATGTTCTCGACCGTTTCCTGATTCGCGAACTTCGGGGAGATCGCTTCGGGAGCCACTTCTTCCTGCGGGGCCTCCTGCGGAATCAGGTATTCCATCCGCTGAGGCAGGGCCCGCACACAGCGACGGCAGTTGCCGGTACGCGTGCGGTATTGCACCAGGCCGCAGGTCTTGCAGCGAATGACTTCGCGGTCCATCTCCAATGAGTTCATCGTTGCCTCTTTATCCAAATGTGCGGACACCGGCACTCCTCGTTTGACTTTTGATTATTCCGGCGTGCGGATAGGAAGGAACGTCGGAGCGTTCTCGGGGGAAGGCAGTTACTGGCGCGATGGGAGTGTCACTCGAGTGACGGATTCTTGTCAATAGTATTTTTCAGAAAAATTTGTGGGAAACGCCCGGAATCGCCCCTGTTTCCGCCCTGTTTTCGCCTGTCCATCCGGCCGGGAGGCTGGCGTTTCAACAGCCCCTTGTGCTGCTTGCAGCATTGCATCGCTACAGGTTGTGCTTTCGTTCTCTTTTTCAAGTGGTTTTCAATTCCGCACATTCCTTTCACATCGGAACACTTTTAAGGGCGAAGTTGAAGTTTCCACTTTTGCGGCGCCAGTGCAGCCGCTCAAATTCCTCAAACTGCACGGTTCCCGAGAATCTACGCTACAATTTGCTTTTCCTCAGGAGACCACATGCCCACGCGCGAAGACGCCTGGAAGATCGTATGCGAATTCACCCAATCGGAAAGCCTTCGCAAGCACATGCTGGCGGTTGAAGCTTGCGTGCGTGCATACGCCCGCAAGCAGGGTGCCGACGAAGAGACGTGGGGACTCGCTGCGCTGCTCCACGATTTCGATTATGAGCGGTGGCCCAACGCCGATCATGCCGCCGACCGCGAGCATCCCGCCGAGGGCGCGAAAATTTTGCGCGAGCGGGGCTACTCCGAGGAGATCATTCGAGCCATTCTTTCCCACGCCGATTATTGCAACGTCCCGCGCCAGTCGCCGCTGGAGCGCACCCTGTTTGCCTGCGACGAGCTGGCCGGCTTCCTGGTGGCCTGCACGCTGGTGCGTCCCTCGAAAAGTATCCTCGATCTCGAAGCGAGTTCGGTAAAAAAACGCATGAAGGACAAGGCGTTTGCCCGAGGCGTGAGCCGCGAGGATGTGATCAAAGGCGCCGAAGAACTAGGCGTCCCGCTCGACGAGCACATTACCTTCTGCATCGCTGCGCTGCGGGAGAACGCAGACGCGCTCGGCATCCGCGGCTCCCTCTGAAATTGGTCGGTGGGTTTGGTCCGTAAAAGCGGTGGCACAGCCACCGCACTCCAAAGCGTGAGGTGCGGACGACGGCCCCTACACAGGCGAGAGAGGCCACTTGAAAGTGGCCGCTACGATTATTCCTCCCAATCGTCTGCTCCCTCTACACTGTGTTACTTTCTCGACGACAACCCGCGCCTTCAACTCGCCTGGCGCATGAATTCTCAATTACTCTCATCACGGCACCAAGGAGACCATGCATGGAACCTCTGGCGACGCTATTCACGATTTTTGGCGTAATTTTTCTGCTGCTTGTTCTCGGCGCGGTCCTCGGCTCCGTCTTCACCGTGCAAACCGCCGAAGTGGCCATCGTGCAGCGCCTCGGCAAATTCGCGCGCGTCGCGGGGCCGGGACTCAACTGGAAAACACCGTTCATCGAAAACGTGGTGCGCCGGATGAGCATGAAGGTCCTGCAGTTCGACGTACAGGTGGAAACCAAGACGCAGGACAACGTGTTTGTGCAGATCCCGGTTTCCATCCAGTACAAAGTGCTTCCCGAGGGCGTGGAGTCCGCGTTCTACAAGCTTTCCGATCCCGTCAAGCAGATCGAATCGATGGTCTACAACGTCGTGCTCGGCCACGTCCCCAAAATGAAGCTCGACGATACGTTTCTCAACCAGGCCGACATTGCAAAGGATCTTCGCGACTCGCTCGACAGCTCCATGCACGAATATGGATACAACATCGTCAAGGTGCTGATCTCGGACATCGTTCCCGACCCCAAGGTGAAAGCCGCGATGAACGACATCAACGCCGCGCAGCGCGAACGCGAAGCCACTGTCTCCCGCGCCGAAACCAACAAGCTCTTGGCCGTCAAACAGGCCGAAGCGGAAGCCGAGTCCAAGCGCCTGCAAGGAGAAGGCATCGCCAATCAACGCAGAGCGATCATCGCCGGATTGAAGGATTCGATCGAGGATTTTGCGAAAGCGGTGGCGGGCGCCACGCCTCACGACGTGATGCAACTCGTGCTGATAACCCAGTATTTCGATACGTTGAAGGAAATCGCGGCCAACGATCGGACCAACACCGTGCTTGTGCCGCACTCGCCCAGCACCATCGCCGACCTATTCAGCCAGTTCCGCGACACGATGGTCACCACCAACGCGCTCTCTTCGCCACCCGACGCCCCTGTCGCCAGCCGCCTGAAATAACCATAGCGGCCCTGACCTGGTTGGGGCCTCGATCACCTTCGAGCCGCGGCCTTTATAAAATTCGCGGTCAAATCCGGGGCGGTGATCGGGAGCATGTGACCGCCATTCACAAGCTCCACGCTCACCAGCGAACTTTCCGCTTTCATCGCTTCGCCGTGCAGCTGATGGCTCAGCACCTGGTCGCTTGTTCCATACAAAATGCGCACCGGCACCTGCAGCGAAGAATATCGCGCGACCATGGCCCCCAGATCCACGTTTACCGCGCGCATATCGCTTGAGGTGTTGAAAAAACTCCGCGGGCGCAAGCCAAGAATCCCACCGGCACGAATGGGAAAATCCGCCGGCGCGGGTTCCGGGCTGAAGATGGCATCGAGAATCGCCTGCCCGCGGCGAATGCCGATCGGTGTCGCCACAGTCCAAGCGACCAGCCAGCGCAAAAAATCGGATTTGATGTCCAGCGCCCGGAAGGGAGCGGGCACGTCTTTCGGAACGTGCGTCAGCGGTGCGATGAGCGCCAGGCCGTTCACTACTTCCGGATGATCGAGCGCGACTCCCAAAGCGATCGCGCCTCCGAGCGAGTGGCCAACCAGCAGCGGCCGGTCCAGTTTCAATTTGCGGATGAACTCGGCCACGATCGCCGCCTGCTCCGAGAGCCGCCCCGTCGCGCCGGGCGCGCGCCTTGAATAACCGGAGCCCGGCCGGTCCATCAGGATCACGCGAAACTCGCCCGTCAATCGCTCCAGCAGCGCGTAGGTGAAATTGCCCATCTGTCCGCCCAGCCCGTGCAGAATCACGATGGGCGGACCCGAACCTTTATCCAGGTAGTGGATTCGCGCCCCAGAAACTTCGATAAATTGTCCGCGGGGCGGCAAAGCTTTTTCGACGCGACGCGCGGTGACAGCCGTGAAAATCACAAGTCCGCACAAGCTCAACACCACAAGAGCGACAAAAACAAGGAGCATCGTCATGATCGCTGCCTCTCGTAAGGCCGCAAAAGTGAGCCGCGATTATGAAGCTGGGTTTCACAGAGATCGAAGAAAAAAGCAGATTCATCGCGCAGAGAACGCGCGATGGAGAAGAGTTCCTCACGCCGTTCAAAAGACGAACGGCGTTCGGAATGACACGTTTTAAGCAGGTTCGCTGTGCGCTTCACTCTGCGTTCCCCAGTTTATCCGCGCGCAGAAATTCCATCGTGCCGTCGTCCACGCTCGCGAAACGAAACTCCAGCATATCCAGCGCATAATTCTGATGCAGACGCCACGGTCGCTTCGAACCCTGCTTCGGCAGCACATCCATCGCCCGCTGGATATAGCCGGAACTGAAATCGATGGCCGGCTGCTCCGCAATGGATAGATCGCGTTTGCGCGGAGTGCAGCGCGCGTATCCGCCGGCGTCCATGTGCTTCAGCAGGCGGCAGACATACTCGGCGGTCAAATCGGACTTCAGCGTCCACGAAGCGTTCGTGTAGCCGAACGACGAGGCGAGGTTCGGCACGTCGCTGTACATCATTCCCTTGTAACTCATCGCGTGCGAGAGCTGCACCCGCTCCCCGTCCACCCAGACTTCCATCCCGCCCATCAACTGCACTTTCAAGCCGGTCGCGGTAACGATAATGTCCGCTTCAATCTCTTCGCCCGAACGCAGGCGCAATCCGTTTTCGGTGAATGCTTCGATCTCGTCGGTCACGACGGAAGCTTTTCCGCTCTTGATCGCGCGAAACAGGTCCTCATCGGGAACGAAGCACAGCCGCTGGTCCCACGGGTTGTAGCGCGGGGTGAAGTGCTTCGCCACATCGAATTCGGGCCCAAGCGACTTCTGCGCCAAATCCAGCAGCCATTTCTTAATCTTTTCCGGATTCTTGCGCGACTGGTTAAAGAGGTACATCGCCACCAGCACGTTTTTCCAGCGCACAATCGCGTACGCCAGCCGCGCCGGCACTTTTCCCCGCAGCCAATTGGCAACGGCGTCCTGCGATGGCAGCGCGAGAATGTACGATGGGGACCTCTGCAGCATCACGACGTGCGCGGCCGCTTCTGCCATCGCCGGCACCAGCGTCACCGACGTTGCGCCGCTTCCGATTACGATGACGCGCTTATTTTTGTAGTCGAGATTCTCGGGCCACTGCTGCGGGTGGACGACCTGCCCGCGGAATTTCTCCATTCCCGGCCAGCCCGGCATGTAGCCGCCGGCGTAATCGTAGTAGCCGCTACACATGTAAAGGAAGCCGCAGGTGAATTGCGCCGCCGACCCGTCGGCTTTCGTGGCCTCCACAGTCCATTGCGCATCCGCGGACGACCAGCGCGCCACTTTCGCCTGATGGCCGTAGCGAATTTTCTGATCGATTCCGTATTCCTGCGCCGTCTCGCGGATGTAGCGCAAAATGGACGGCCCATCCGCAATCGCTTTCGCCTCACGCCACGGACGAAACCGATAGCCCAGCGTGTACATGTCGGAGTCCGAGCGCACTCCGGGATAGCGAAACAGGTCCCAGGTTCCCCCGCCGGCGTTCCGGCCTTCCAGAATCAAATAGCTTTTTTTCGGGCATTCCACTTGCAGGTGATACGCCGCGCCGATTCCGGAAAGCCCCGCGCCCACGATCAGAACATCGAAGTGCTCGACCCGCTTGTCCTCGCCCGCGCCAAGAGGTGCGCTCTCAACCACCGCTGCTCGATCCGCCATCCGCGCCGCCTCCCGCCACACCACTTTTCCGATTAAACTCCGGACCGGCCTCCCCAAAGTCTATCCAGCAGGCGAGCACAATACCACTCTTCACTCTTCTCTGCGAAATCTCAGCGTTCGGCGTTTACCCCGACCTGGTCAGAGTTCTCTGAGTTAGGTTTTCTCTATTCTTCGCAAGGCCACCACTAAGGCTTTTCTCCCAACTGCTTCAACTTCCCTTCCGCGCTCTCCTGAAGTCCTTTGCGGAACGCCACGGTGCCGCTGGTATCCGTCGCGAGCTTTTGCAGCGCTTTCTTTGCATTCTCCCGCGCCAAATCCTTTTGCCCATCAGCGAGATACGCGTCGGAGAGGCTGTCGTAGACATTCGCGGAATCGGGAAACGCGGCAACGTTCAACTTGAGAATTTCAATCGCACCTTTGTTGTCCCCATCCTGCAAATGTTCGTATCCGATCATATTCACCAGGCCCTCGTCGAAAAGTATCGCGTGGGGGTCCTTCTGCCGGGCGGATGCGAGTTGCTGTGCCGCTTTATCCGCCCCGCCCGGCGAGTCGATGAGTTTCAGGATCGCGGAGGGATCGCCGTGTCGCGCGGAATTCACCGGCGCGCTTCCCGGCGTTTTTACCAGCGTCTGCACATACCACTGCACAATCATTACCGGCAAATCCTGATGCGCCGCAAAAATATTTACGCCATGCCCGCCATCCGGATATTCCACAATCTTGCTTCCCGGATTTGTCGAAAGACTGTACAGCCATTCCATAAGTTCCACTGCTCCGGCATCGTCCTTCGCCGCAGAAAGCAGCACCGGCATTTTTTCCGAGGCGGTCAAAAATGCGCGCCCCTCGCGATCCGCGTTCCCCGAAAGCAGGACCAGCGATTTCACCTCAGAGTGCCGCATCGCCAGATGGATGGCCTGATTCACGCCGCAGCTTGCGCCGCCCGCGCCGGCGAAGTGCGGATCCACGCCGGGTTGCGACACCAGGTAGCTGTACGCCACGTCCACATCCCCGGGCCATTTTTCATTCAAAACTTTTGCGGCCTCGGCCTGCGGCAAATCCTTCGGCGCCGTGCCTTCGCTTTCCCCATAGCCGCGGAAATCCAGAGTTAGGACGGAAATTCCGGCAGCCGCCAGTTTCGTCGCCAGTCCATCCCAACCCTTGCGCTGCTGATTGCATTGATGAAGCAGCAAAACGCCGGGACCAGGCTTCGCCGCCGGGAAGAACGTGGCCTTCAATTTCGTCCCGTCGGCAGCCGTCAGATCCACCAAGCGCGGAGTTGGCGCAGGCTGCGCCGCGCACACCGCAGCAAGCATTAGAAGCCCAAGCAGCCCCGCAACGCAAAATCGCTCGCGCCTAAGATTCAACCTATTCATCGGAATGCCTCCCCTCCGCAAAGCATCATACGTCCGTCACCCGATTGGACGCGCCGACCTGAGTTTGGTCAATCCCAGGTGGTCGCCCCTGTAGCGGCCAATCATCAGATTGGCCATCCCTACGGCCAAGTCCGGCTACTCCGGATACGGTTCATAGCGAAGCAGCACGCTCCCCGAAGCTAGGGGCCGGGATTCCAACAGCTTCATTCTCTTGCGGCTCAGCTTGCGGCCAAAGAGCTGCTTTCCGCTCCCTAGCACTGTCGGCACTACACACAACCGGTACTCGTCGTACAACCCCAACTCCAAAAGCGTCGCGCTCAAATCGCCGCTGCCAAACACGAAAATATTCTTCTCGCCCTTGCGCTTCAGCTCTTCCACTTCTTTCTTAACGTCGCCTTTCAGCAGCTTCGTGTTCTGCCAATCCACCCGCTCCAGCGTCCGGGAAAACACCGCCTTCGGCAGGCTGTTCATGTACCCGGCCACCTCGCCTTGCGCCGTCTTCCAGTACGCCGCCATTCCTTCATACGTCACCCGCCCGAACAAAAGCATGTCCGCCACGCGCAACTGCTCGATCGACATCCGCTCCAGTTCTTCGCCCCACGCATACTGGTGCCAATCCAGCGCCCAGTTCTCCGCCCCGTCAAAATATCCATCGAGCGTCATCAGATTCCACATGATCAGTTTGCTCATCGCGCAGTTCCCCGCTCTCCCAGAGTTTGCCCCACATCTCAGTACTGCTCACGTTCATTCACCCCGAAATTCTATGGCGACTCTCCCTCTATCACTAGCCCCCGGTGGCCCACGTTAACGTTTAGCATACGTTCGCCACGGATTGCATTACCCAGAGCATCGCACCGCCAGGTCTAATATTTGTGATTAATTCAACCGAGAGGACTCCCATGAAACGGCCATTCAAACTGGCTTTGCTGTTGCTCTGCCTGACTGTCGCTCCCTTAGCCATTGCGCAGACAGAAAAGCCATTAACAAACGCAGACGTCTTGACCATGACGAAACAGGGCTTCGCGCCCAGCCTGATTGTGAAAGCCATTCAAACGAGCAGCACATCGTTTGACGTTTCGGCAGAGGCGCTAGTGGAATTGAAAAACGACGGCGTGGATCAATCGGTGATGGAAGCGATGCTCGCCGCGCACGGAGCCAAGCCATCCGCAGCAGTGGAACCTGCACACGGAGCGGCGGCCCTAACCGCGGCTCCAGCCAACGATTCCCCCATACCAGCCTGCACTCCTTCCGGCGGCTGCCTGCTGCGAGACAGCACGGAGGTCCCGCTGAAGTTCGCGACCGACGTAAACTCCAAGAGCGCGCACGAGGGTGATCCGGTTGAGTTTGTTCTGGATGAGGATCTAAAAGTGGGCGAAAGCGTGGTGGTCGCGAAAGGTTCGCACGCGGTTGCGACCGTTTCCTCGGCAAAGAAGGCCGGAATGATGGGAAAACCCGGGGAACTGAACGTCCAGTTGCAGTATTTGGTGGCCGGGAACAACCACATTCATCTTCGTGGAACGAAAGGCAAAGAAGGCGACAGCAAAACCGGCGCGACGGTGGCGTTGACCGTTCTCTTCGGCCCCATCGGCCTTATTAAGCACGGAAAAGACGTGGACATCCCCGTCGGCACGCCCCTGAAAGCTTACGTGGATCAGGACATCTGGCTGCCCCCCGTGAGGTAAAGCGAATTCTCACAACTTTCTGTTTTATCAAAGGTCCCGAAAGTTAGCCCATCCGTCGGTCTCAACACAACGGATGGGCTTCCACTATCAGCGGCGGCTTCCGGCGATTTACGCCGTCTTGGCGTGTTTTTGCTGGGACTGGGCCATTTGGGCGCGGACGGCTTTCATACGCTCGCGTGTCTCGGCGACTCGCTTGCGGCCGTCGGGGACGGCGTCGATCAGCTTCTCGAAGCTGGTGGCGAATTGCGGGCCGTACGCGGCGCGGATCTCGCCGAGGAGCGGCTCGATCTTGGAGAAGACGCCGATGTGCTCGCCGTTGCTGTCGGCGAAAAGTTCCACGCTGATGGCGCCGTTTTTGACGAGCGAGGCGGCCATTTCCCAATAGCTGACGACCATGCGCAGATAGCCGCTATTTTCGCTGAACATCGCGGCGTTGAAATCGGCGAACGATTGGGGATTGAAGTCGCGAAAATACCAGTCGCGCGCTTTGCGCATGGTCTCTTCGCGGCGCAGATCGTACAGCTTGAGGATGAGTCCTGCTTCTTCTTGTTTTGACATGATGGAAAGCTCCTTTTTATTTTTTACTTTCCCGGGGCGCCGGCTGCAAGCAGCCTGGCCCTAGCGGGTAAAACGAGAAAACGGATTGTCAAATCCAAAAGAGCTGGCATGAAAGCCAGCGCTACATGGAAGAACGAAGAGATGAGCTGGCTTCGGCGCGGCGGACGACGCGCTCGTGGATGTATTTCCACCCGTTCTGCACGTTGCGGTCGGATTCGACGAGCAGGCCAAACGCGGAATGATGGAATTTGATCAGCGTCCCGCCCGGCACTTCGCTCAATCGGTATTGAAGATTGTTGGCCACCGGATGAGACATGAAGAGCGGGCCGCAGATTTCGAGCAGGGTCGGTTTCTTAATGGCCTGCACGGTGCCCCAGTAATGGCCGTTGCCCTGGCCGAGGTCGCGGAACCAGCGGCCGCCGGGCCATGCCTCGATGGTCATGGGCATGGGCTTGCCTTCGCCCACTTCGTTGTAGGGGCCGAGCTGCTCGAGCAGCGCCGCGAAGGTTGTTTCGAGCGACGCGCTTACATGAATTTCCTGCGTGATGTTCAGCGTCAAATTGTCCAACATGCTTGGTGCGGGTGAGCTCATGTTTTTCTCCTCTGATGGGATTGGATTGGAAATCCTATTTGGGCTTTTCGGCTGCTTCCGCGCGCTCTTTCACACGGGCAAGCTGATGCCGCCAGAAGCGTTCAAATGTGCCGGTCCATTCATGGAGCGGCTTGATGGCGTCGGCGTTGGTGCGGTAAAACATCTGGCGGCCCTCCCGCCGCACATCCACCAGACCGACTTCCAGAAGCACGCGGAGGTGTTTGGAGACGGAAGGCTGCGGCAGATTGAGATTCATAACGATGTCGTTTACAGGGCGCTCCTGCGATACGAGAAACGAGAGAATGTCGCGGCGGCGGGGCTCGGCCACGGCATTGAAGGCGTCGGAGGTGGTGGAGGCGCGAGGCATGGTTGGATTATATTCCCATACAGGAATATGTCAAGAACTATTTTGGGCTTCCCGATTCGCAAGGCCGGACTCCCGACTGGATCGAGACAGGCACCACGGGCGACCTACATGCGGCAGAATTGTGCGGGGACTGATAAAATAGATGGATATGTTGAACCAGATTGCGGGATTTGATGCCGCCGCGCTGCGGCATCCGCGGAAGAGAACGTATGCCGTGAAGGTTGGGAACATCACGGTGGGCGGAGGCGCGCCGATTGTGGTGCAGTCCATGACCAACACGGACACAGCGGACGTGGAGACCACGCTGAAGCAGACGCTGGAGCTGGCCGAAGCGGGCAGCGAAATTGTGCGCTGGACGGTGAACGTGCCGGAAGCGGCGGCGGCCGTGCCGGTGATCAAGAAGCGGCTGCTGGACGCGGGCTGCAACGTGCCGATTATCGGCGACTTTCATTACAACGGGCACGTGCTGCTGACGAAGTATCCGGAGTGCGCGGCGGCGCTGGATAAGTACCGCATCAATCCGGGCAATGTGGGCGCGGGGCAGCGGCGGGACGAACAGTTTTCGACGATCTGCAAGGTGGCGGTGGACCACGGCAAACCGGTGCGCATCGGCGTGAACGGCGGCTCGCTGAATCAAGAACTGGTGATGCGCAAGATGCAGGAAAACACCGACCAGAGCCTGGGAAAAGAAAGCGAAGAGATTATTAACGATTGCATGGTGCTTTCGGCACTGCAATCGACGGAATTGGCGCTTGAGAGCGGACTGAGGAACGACCAGATTATTATTTCGTGCAAGACTTCGCGGCCACGGGATTTGATTACCGTTTATCGCGATTTGTCGGGGAAGACACAGCAGCCGCTGCACCTGGGATTGACCGAAGCGGGGATGGGGATGAAGGGGCTGGTGTGGTCGTCGGCGTCGCTGGGCGTGCTGCTGGCGGAGGGGATTGGGGATACGATCCGGATTTCGCTGACGCCAAAGCCGGGCGGCGACCGGCGCGAGGAAGTGTACGCGTGCTGCGAGTTGCTGCAGGCGCTGGGGCTGCGGTCGTTTTCGCCTAGCGTGACGGCGTGCCCGGGCTGTGGACGAACGACGAGCACAACGTTTCAGGAATTGGCCGAGCGGACGCAGGATTATATTCGCGAGATGATGCCGACGTGGAAGACTCAGTTCGACGGTGTGGAAACGATGACGCTGGCGGTGATGGGCTGCATCGTGAACGGGCCGGGGGAATCGAAAGCCGCGAATATTGGCATCAGCTTGCCGGGGACGGGCGAAGCGCCCCGCTGCCCGGTGTACATTGACGGGCAAAAGGCGATGACGCTCGAAGGCAATTACGATGAACTGGCGGCGGCGTTCAAAAAGCTGCTCGACGATTACGTCAGCACGAAGTATCCGCGGAAAACCGCGGAGGCAGTTAGCCGGTGAATTTCCACGGATTGCGGCTCGGCCGATAACCCAAAGAGTTTCCTCAGGGGCTAAAGCCCATTCATTGGCTCTGCTCTTGTCGGAGCTAAAGCTCCGACCCCCCTAAAGAAATGCTAGAATTCACAATTCGTGGTCGCAGCCAGCAAAAGGGATATCAAATGAAAATTTCAAGGGAAGATGTGTTGCGAGTGGCGGAGCTGGCGTACCTCGATTTGAGCGAGGCGGAGCTGGAGACGTACCGCGCGCAGGTTGACGAGATTCTGGAATACATCGGGAAGCTGAACGAACTGGATACGGCGAACGTGGAGCCGATGGCGCAGGTGTTGGCGGATGATCAGACGGCGGACGCGACTTTGCGCGAGGATGTGGTGGTGCCCTGCGCGGTGGCGGGGGACATATTGAAGCAGGCGCCGGATCCGGAGGCGCCGTATTTCCGGGTCCCTAAGGTCATTGAGAGGTAAAGGAACGGACGTGCTTCGCGGGTAGATTTGCGCTTGGCTGAATGCTCTTTTAACACAGAGTTCACAGAGTTCGGAACACAGAGGGCACAGAGAGTTCGGAGAGCGGATGGCGACGAGCTGGACGATTGAAAGCGTTAAGGCGGCGATTGCGGGGAAGAAGGTTTCGGCGCGGGAGCTGGCGGCGGAGCACTTCAAGAAGATAGCTGTGCGGAATGGGGAGTTGAACGCGTACCTGACGCTGAGTGAGGAGCGGGCTTACGCACAGGCGGACAGGATTGACGCGGCCGTGGCGGCGGGCAGGCCGCTGCCGGCGCTGGCCGGTGTGCCGATTGCCGTGAAGGATGTAATCAGCACGCGAGGTGTACGGACAACTTGCGGCTCGAAGATTCTGAACAACTACGTTCCACCCTATGATGCGACGGCTGTTAGCCGACTGGAAGAGGCCGGCGCGGTGATTCTGGGAAAGACCAATTGCGACGAATTTGCGATGGGCAGTTCGAATGAAAATTCGGCGTATGGGGCGGTGCAGAATCCGGCGGCGCCGGGCACGGTGCCGGGCGGGTCGAGCGGCGGATCGGCGGCGGCGGTGGCGGCGGATTTGGCGGTAGCTTCGCTGGGGACGGATACGGGAGGGTCGATCCGGCAGCCGGGAGCGTTTTGCGGCATACCGGCGATGATGGGGAGCTACGGACGAGTTTCGCGGTATGGATTGATTGCGTTCGCGTCGTCGCTTGATCGGATTGGTCCGTTTGCTCGAAACGTTGCCGATGTTGCGGCGGTACTGAAGGTAACGGCAGGACGTGATCCGAACGATTCGACGTCGACGACGGCGCCCGTGGAAGACTATTCCGCGGAAATGAAAAAGCCCGTGAAGGGGATGAAGATCGGCATCCCGAGGGAATACTTCGGGGCTGGGATGGACTCGGGGGTTCGGGGAAAAATCACGGCGGGGATTGAATTGTTGCGCAAACTGGGCTGCCAGGTGATGGACATCCAGATGCCGCATACGGACTATGCGATCGCGACGTACTACATTATCGCGACGGCGGAGGCGAGCTCCAACCTGGCGCGGTATGACGGCGTGAGGTACGGCCTGCGGGAAGAGGCTGATACGCTGGTGGCCACTTACCGGAAAACGCGAGGGGCGGGATTCGGGCCGGAAGTGAAGCGGCGGATTGTGCTGGGGACGTATGTGCTTTCGGCGGGCTACTACGACGCCTATTACCTGAAGGGGCAGAAAGTGCGGGCGCTGATTGCGCAGGATTTCCGGAATGCGTTTCAGAAGGTGGATGCGATCGTGACGCCAACTTCCCCGGTGCCGCCGTTTAATCTGGGGGAGCGAACGAACGATCCCTTGCAGATGTATCTTGCTGATATTTATACGGTTACGGGGTCTCTGGCGGGCCTGCCGGGGATTTCGGTGCCATGCGGAAAGATCTGCGGGAAGCTGCCTGTGGGGCTGCAGATATTCGGGCCGGCGTTCGGCGAGGCGCGCGTTTTGCAGTTGGCGCATGCCTTCGAAGAGGCAGGCGGCGCCACGGTCTAGACTTTAGAGTCGTTCGAATGACATCACTTCAGCCGATCCGCGAGAAATTGACGCGCGCGCAGACTGCTTTTTTTCGAGCAGCCGATGCGATTCCCCCCACAAACTGGGACAAGTGTCCCGGGCTGAATGAATGGTCAGCCGCGGAACTAGTGGCTCACTTGGTGGTGGTGGAACGGGGAATCGTCACTCGTGCCGATCAGTTGACACAAAAAACACCAATTCCAGTTCCCTTCCGGAAGCGCATGCACTTACCAATGTGGCTGGTGGAGGCGAGGGTGATCCGCCGAAAATCGCCGGTGCCGCTGGATGCCAGCCTGGTGGGGGAAAAAGAGACAATGCTGGGCGGATTAAGGCGGGTGCGCGAGCGCACACTGGCGTTTATTTCTGAAACAGAACGGAGAGATTTGAGCGTTTATTGCTGGCAACATCCGCTTCTCGGGATGTTAAACACGTATGAATGGATGGAAATGATTGCAGCACATCAGATTAGACATACAAAACAAGTCAGGGAAATCGACGCGAAACTTTCCCGAAAGCTGTAGGAAGTTCTCAAGTTCGGTATGTTTTTGCATATAGCCGCCTTACAAACTTTACAAGTACCCGTACCCCAAAAATACCGAATATGCGGGAAATGGCGCATTTCCACAGGCAAACAAAAAAGTACTAGTGAAGAAGTTTTGCCGTCATGAAACGGAACGACTATTGCTCTAGTGATCTGCATCTTCTAACCTACGTTGAGCATCACAAGTGGTGAGAGACGGCGGAAGAAGAAGCAAACGAGAGGCAACCCGTGGTTACCGTCAAATCGAGTCAGAAGATATTCACCGACACGGAAGTAGCCAGCCTGACTGGCATTTGCGTGGAGCACGTGCACAATTTCGCGAAGAGCCGGCATCTTGGGATGATCGCCCGGGCTGCGGAAGCGGCTGGCGCGCAGGCCGACCAGTGGCTGTTCACCCTGTCGGACCTAATGGTTCTGGTAACCCTGTTCCCGCGCTGCTCGCACTAGCAGCGCGCCGACTACCCCGCGGGGGATATCCGCCCGATTCCCCAGCCGTTCACGTGTTGACGTATTGTCCCCGTTAAGCTGCCTTGCGGTTTACATCAAGCCCGAGCTATCCTGCTTACAGACAGTGCATTCGACGTGTTGCAGACGCGCAACCCGGAGTCTTCATGGCTCGTCGTCCCACCAGCAGTACTCTCCTTCCCAGCTTTGTCGTGGGCCTGTGCCTTTTGCTACTCCATTCCTTCGCCCTAAGAGATTTGGGCTTTGGCCAAGAACCGAAAACTGTGGCCCCTGAAAAAAAGGGGGAAGTCTATCCGCGGGGATTGAAGCTGATGCTGACCGACGGCACCTACCAATTGGTGCGGGAATACGAGCGTAACGGGGAACACGTAAGGTATTACAGCCTGGAACGGGGGGCCTGGGAGGAGTTGCCAGCTTCCATGGTGGACTGGAACGCGACGGCCAAGATGGAAGAGGAAGAGAAAAAGCGGTCCACGGAATTGGTAGAAAAAGTCCATAAACAGGAAGAAGCCCGACGGATGGACAACGTGGCGGACATAGACGCGAGTCTCCGAGTAGGTGACGGGGCGTTTCTGCCGTCGGGCGAGGGGATGTTTCTAGTGGAGGGGAAAACGATCCGAATCCTGGACCAGGCGGGATCCGAAATAAAAATGGACAAGAAGCGGCTGATCGCGCAGGTAATGTCCCCCGTACCACTTGTGCCGGGGAAACAGAGCGTGGTGCTGCAAGGATCGCGCGCCGTGGTGCGCGTGAAAACCAACAACCCGGAATTTTATTTGCGGGAAGCGCCACCGGATCCCAATTCAACCAGCACGATCAAGAAGAGCCGCAGGGCGGGCGAGTCCGGGCCGGACGTGGAACTGGTGCGAACCAAAGTGGGGCGGAACAACCGGCAACTGGAATCGATCAACACGCTCTTTGGCCAGGCGGTCAGCGAAAATATGAACGAGATCTCGATGCAGAGGTGGGAAGTGGCGCCTAACGTTTACCGATTTACGCTGAGCCAAGCCTTGCCCCCGGGAGAGTATGTGCTGGCGGAGGCGCTGGAAGACGGGCTGAACCTTTACGTGTGGGATTTTGGCGTGGACGCGCCCGTTGGGAAGACCGGCAAATAGGCGGGAAAGTTCGCTTGCCGCAAGTGTTTCTGGGAATCGGCTTGAAACTCCCTCTAACCGTTCGTACCTCTCATTAAGAAAGCTGGGCCACCTGAAGGTGGCCGCTACGCGTGGCAGGGATTTATTGGATTTTTATTGCCCGGTGGATTGGACCGGCGAGGGGCTGAAAATTTCGGTCAATATATGCAGGACGTCCGAAACGCGAAACGGCTTCTGAAGGCGCCGGACTCCCGGGGGAAGATTGGTGTTATCTTCGGACATCAATTCCCCGGACATGAAAATAATCTCAGGCTGATTGGCTACGGAGGCGATTTTCAAGCGTTGCGCAACGCCGTAACCGTCGGCGTTAGGGCCGGAGCCGGAAAGCTTCAAGTCGCAGAGAATCACGTCATAGCGGGTGTTGAGAATCAGGCTTAAAGCTTGCTCTGCGGTAGCCGCACAATCGACTTTTAAGCCGTACGCGGCAAGACCCTCGGTGAGGAGCATGCGGATGCTCTCTTCATCGTCGAGGACCAGGACGGTGTGTTTCGAGAAGGCGTCGAGGGTGGGCATGGCGCGTTCGCCGGAACCCGAATCGATCTTGGAAGGGGCACGCCGGCCGGCTTCCGGCTCAGCGACCGGCAGTGTAACCGTGAAGGCGGCACCGCCGGCAGGTAGTGAAGATGCTTCGATATTTCCGCCGTGTTCGCGAACAATCGACATGCAGATGCTGAGGCCGAGACCGGTGCCGCCGCCCGGGCGCTTGGTGGTGAAAAACGGGTCGAAGAGTTTCGGCAGCACTTCGGGGGCAATCCCGACGCCATCGTCCTGCACCGTGGCGGTGACACGATTCCCAGAGCGGCCCAGGCGAATCTGGATGCGGCCGCTGGGTCGCGCTTCGCGGATGGCTTGCTCGGCATTGCTGATCAGGTTCAAGAAAATCTGGATGAGCTGATTGGCATCGCCGACAATGGGCGGCAAACCGGGAACGGCCTGAAATTCGACCTCCACATTGTTACGGCGGAGGGAATGATCCTGGAGCTGCAAGGTGCGGTCGATGACTACGTTGAGATCCAGCGTCTTTTTCTGGGGAGAGGCGGGACGTGAAAATTCGAGGAGATTCTGGACGATGCGCGCGGCGCGGCGAGCCTGGCGATGGGTCATTTCGAGCTGGCGTTTGGTATTGTCGTCCACACCCTGGCGCTCGCGGAGTAGTTCGCTGGCACCGAGGATTGCGGTAAGGGGATTGTTCAATTCGTGAGCCACACCGGCGAGCATCTGGCCCATGGCGGCGAGTTTTTCGGCCTGGATGAGCTGGCTTTCGAGGCGCTTTACTTCGGTGACGTCGCGACCGGAAACGACAGCGCCTTCGATTTTGCCCTGCTCGTCGAAAAGCGGACTGAAATTACACTTCAGGCTGCGCCATTCGCCCTGCTTGTGGCGGACGCGAACTTCAATGGAAGCGAAGTTCAGTTTTCCTGCGACCAAATCATCGAAAAGGGCCATCATCGCCGGGCGGTCGTCGACGTGGGTGCGCTCGCCAAAGGTGAGGCCAACGACTTCGGCCGGCTCGTAACCGAGGACTTCCTTGAACTTGGGGCTGACGAAGTTGTAGCGTCGTTCGGTATCCACGACGAAGATCAGGTCAGGGAAACTGTCCACCAGTCGGCGGGCGAATTCCTGCTGCTGGTGAAGCTGTTTCTCAATGGCCCGGCGCTCGGTGATGTCAACGAGGGCTCCCTGGAAACGGATGACGTGGCCGGTGGTGTCGCGCACAGCCGAAGCCGTGTTGAGGCAATAGACAGGCTGGCCGTCTTTGCGGCGCAGGGTGAGTTCGTGGCCGCGGGGGCTGGCTTCGCGACTGATTTCGTGGACGATCGAACTGCGCTGAGACTCGTCGGCGAAGACTTCGGAGACCCGCTTGGACATCAGTTCTTCCTTGGAAGAATAGCCGAGCATTCTGACGAGAGCGGGATTGACTTCGAGGATCTTGTCTTCGGGTGTGACGATGTAGATGCCTTCCTGAAGTGTTTCAAAGAGCTCGGTGAAGCGAGCCTCGCTGCGCTTCATGGCGGTGATGTCGCGCGCGAGGACGGTGACGCCATGGACCTCGTCGTCGCGAAGCATGGCGTGGGCGACGCAGTCGAAAAAATAGACGGCGTTGCGCTTCTTGAGGCGGACATGAATGACGCCGGACCAGATGCGGCGTTCGAGAAATCTGGTCTTTCCGGTTTGGAGGACTTCGATCGGGTTCCCGTCCACATCCTCAAAAAATTCATGGAGGCGGCAGCCGATGATTTCCTGGAAGGGCTTGCCAACCAGGTCGGCAAAGCTGCGATTGACGGCGCGAATCTCGCCTTCAAGATCCATCGCCAGGAGGATGTCGTCGAAGGAATCGATGAGGTCGCGAAAGCCCTGCTGCGACTTGGAAATCATGGAAAAGAGCTGCTGGAGCTGGTTGTCGCTGGGGAGGACGGCGTCCTTTTTGTCGAGGCCGCGGACCAGACCTTTTAGTTCCGCGATTTTCTTGGTTTTGTCCCAGACATAGAAGCCGAGCAGGGCGACGAGGGCGACCAGACCGAAGGGGAGCGCCTCAAGGTAAAGTTTTGACGACTTGATCCAGTCCCAGGACATCCAGGCGAAGGCCACACTAACGAGAAAGAGGATAAAAAAAGTGAGGCGCCAGAGTTCCTGCTGGCGTTTTTCGAAGAGTTCCAGGCGTTCGTCCGCAGAGGTGCGCGGCTCTCTTGAGGAGGAGAGATTTTGTGGCGCGCCGGAATTCGTATCAGGCTGCATGGGTTCCAATCAGCCGGGAATAGCTGCAATCGACCTCAAACAGCGATTTCCCATGATAAGTAGGAATCAAGAAACTCAGCAAGTGCGTTGGGTAGCAAGGGTTCCTGCGGCATACCTGTACAGAGGGTCAGATAAGAGAAAAAAGGTGTAACAACGGACAGGTTTTGGCATGTTTCAGTTCTGTAAACCGAGGGAGGGGATTACAGAAGTATTACAGAAGATTTTTGGCGCGCATGCTACGTTGGGAATCGGAGTTGAAAGAACCGGAACGAGGGACTGCGAGAGCCATGAGCATCTTCAAGCGCGATAAAACATTTACCCAGCCAATCATCTGGGTGACTACACTGTTTATGATTGTTTTTCACGTTGGCGCGATTGCGGCGTTCTTTTTCTTTACGTGGAAGGGCCTGGCCCTGGCGGTGTTGTTCTGGTGGGTGGCGGGAAGCCTGGGCATTGGCATGGGCTATCACCGATTGCTGACGCATCGCGGGTATAAGACTCCGAAATGGGTGGAGTACTTCTTGACGACTTGCGGCACGCTGGCGCTGGAAGGCGGACCGATCGCCTGGGTGGCAACTCACCGCGTTCACCACCAGAATACGGATAAGGAAGGCGATCCGCATTCGCCGCAGGACGGCGGGCTGTGGGCGCACATGGGCTGGATCCTAACGGGCAAGGCGATGCACAACAAAGCGGATGAGCTGCTGCCCTACGTTCCAGACCTGCGCAAGGATAAATTCCACGTATGGATCAGCAAGTGGCACTGGATTCCGATGGGATTCGTGGCGGTGGCGATGTTTGTGCTTGGGGGATGGTCGTGCCTGCTGTGGGGATTTTTCTTCCGGACGGTTTTTGGACTGCACTCCACGTGGCTGGTGAATTCCGCGACGCACATGTGGGGATCGCAGCGATTCCTAACCGGCGATACGTCGACGAACAGCTTTTGGGTAGCGATGCTTACGTTTGGTGAAGGCTGGCACAATAACCATCACGCGGCCCCTCAAGTGGCACGGCATGGCTTGGCCTGGTATGAGGTTGATATCAACTGGTATGGAATTCTGGCGTTGAAGAAACTTGGACTGGCTTGGGACGTCAAGCTTCCGCAGTTCAAGGAACCCCGGAAGTCACAGCCAGTGGTTCCGGCTCTTCCCGTTATGCCGCCCGATGTGGATGAGGCGAGCGTTCCCGTGTCGCCGACCTACGGGGATTGATCCCGGGCTAATCCGGGTTGTCGCGTCTGGAATCCTGAAATTGAATGGCCATAGCGTGCAAAAAGCGCCCGCCTCGGAAGGCGGCCTCTACAAAGGCAAGTCGGGGTGCGAGCCCCTCCCCTACAAAACTGGGAAAGTGACACCCGTTCCTTCGTAAGTGCAACGGGGCCACCCTTCCTTCATCAGGGCAAGCACTGAAGGTGGCCGCTACGCGGGCGTTTCGCTAGTATGATTTAGGCGGAAGGTCCCATGCGCATATCCAGCCGCACAAAATCGATGGCGTTTTTCATCACGCTGGGCGTTTGCCTGGTGGCGTTGACGGTGGTGGTTAACGTCGGCTGGATTGTGATCAACTGGCGCCGAGTTGCGCCGCTGATTTTCGGCGTTATTTTCTTTGGCTTAATCATCGCCGGGCTCTCGGTGAATACCGTTTTTCTGGTGCGGGAAATCCGGCGGAATGAACAGCAGGACAGCTTCCTGAACGCCGTTACGCACGAGTTGAAGACACCGATCGCATCTATTCGCATGTACCTGGAAACTCTGGAGAGCAGGCAATTGGACGAGCCACAGAGGCGCGAATTTTACCGCATCATGCTGGAGGATACGGACCGACTGCTGGGCACGGTAGAGCAAGTGCTGAAAGCCGGCGAGGCTCGGCAGCGGAGCAGCCGGAAGAATTGGCAGGAGCTGGATTTTTCCGAACTGGTGAAGAGTGCGCTGGAGCTGACACGGCTGCGACATCACCTGGCGCCAGAGAATTTGCGGTTCGGGGTTGCGCCGCCGGAAGGACTGCTGGTCCAGGGAAGCCCGGAAGAGTTGCGGACGGTAGTGTTCAATTTGTTCGATAATGCGGTGAAGTATTCCGGGGGCAAGAGGCAAATCGTGGTGGACGTGCGGACGCCGGACATGGACACAGTTTTATTATCCGTGCGCGATTTGGGGATTGGGATTCAGCGCGGCGAATTGAAGCGTATCTTTAATCGTTTTTACCGCGCGACGAATTCGCTGGCAGGCCAGGTGAAAGGGACGGGCCTGGGGCTCTTCATTGTGCGTTCGATTGCGCGGCGCCATGGCGGCGACGTTTACGCCGAAAGCGAAGGCGAGGGACGGGGCAGCACTTTTACGGTGCGCTTGCCACGAGTTTATCGAGTATGAGCAGGATCCTGATCGTGGAGGACGAAGCGCACCTGGCGCAGGGGCTCCGCTTTAACCTGGAAGCGGAAGGCCATGCGGTGCAGATTGCCGTGCGGGGGGAAGAGGCGTTGACCCGCTTGTTGCGGGACAACGAGAGCTACGATGCACTGGTGCTGGACGTGATGCTGCCGGGAAAAGACGGGTTTTCGGTGGCGCGAGAATTGCGCGAAGCGAAGAATTTTGTTCCGCTGCTGATGCTGACGGCGCGAGGGCGCGCGGAGGATGTGCTGAAGGGCTTCGAGTCGGGCGCGGACGATTACCTGCCGAAGCCGTTCAATCTGGCAATCCTGCTGGCGCGGATTGAAAGTTTGCTGCGACGCAAGGAGTGGACGCAGAAACCGGCGGAGCCTGCCGCCAATTCCCCGGCACCGGAAGCCAGTTCGCCTGAGACCTACAGTTTCGAAGACAAGATGGTTGATTTTCAGAATCTTCGCCTTCACATGGGCGACAAGGTCGTGCCGCTGACGCTGATGGAGATGGAGCTTTTCCGCTACCTAATCCGGAATGCCGGGCACCCCGTATCGCGCAAGGCGATTCTGGAAGATGTGTGGAACTTGCACGAGGACACGGATACGCGGGCGATCGACAATTTCATCGTTCGTTTGCGGCGCTACATCGAGCCGGAACCCGGCAAACCGGTTCATTTGCTGACGATTCGCGGCGTTGGGTATCAGTTCGAGCCGAATCCGAAAACCTAGACAGACCCGATGCCCATGTGTTCCAGGACCTCCCGCTGGGAGTGCGCCGCTCTTTCGGGCTTTGGCAAGTCCATTTCCCTAAAGTGTATTAAATTGCGGGCACAAAAGAAGCGTACCGATTTGCAAAGGGACGCTGGTGATTTGATGTTGTGCGGGAACACGTGACCTTCCTGCGTCCCGGCAAGCTGGAGCTTGAGCTGGAAAGGCGGCATAAAGCCGCCCCTACACGATGCCTCGTAATAGTGTTTGGCATGCGCGTTGCCGCGCCCGTTAATTAGTAAACGTAGGTGCCGTGAAAACATAGAGCAAGGGATCGCCGGAATCGGGGATTGCAAAAATCAGGTTGCCGTTGGTGACGAATGGAAATGCGCCATTGTTGAGGCTGCCCGATCCGTCGGGATTGACTGCGATGGTTCCGGAACTGGCGGGATTGGAAACGGACCCGGTGGTTGTTTGAGTGGAGGTGTATTGACCGGCGCCGTTAAAGGAAAATGCGCCGAGAGCTGCACCGTTGAATCCGTCAGGATCCGCTTCCGTGCCCGCTGCGTAGTTGCCGGTGATGTTGGAGACAAGAAAGGCGGGCGCGGTTGCGGATTGAGTGACCAGCACTCCAGAACTTGCATAGATGTCTGAACCAACGAGGAATCCGGTGATTTGGTCGTCCGCGGCGCCCGCCGCGGAGAGATAGACAACCGGGGGCGCGGTTAAGAGAGCGGTAAGGGAGACGCGGCCGGAGGCGGCTTCCACGGTGTAGGCGGCGTTGGAGTGAACGGTAGTTGAGAAAGTCCCCGCGTCGTTCGCGTATATGGTCGCGGAGGGGATCGCACCGGCGCTGGTGGCGTTCAGGGTGCCAAGCTGCGCGAAATTTCCGATTCGGCTTCCGGCTGCGTTAAGGCCCTGCGATGCGAGCAGGTAGTAGCCATTCAGGGAGCCTGGCGAATACGTGGCGTTCGAAGCGAGAGCGCGGCCGGACAACAAGGGAGCGGCCCCAGCGGCAGACGACAAGTCGGTGGAAAGTAAAATCAAATCCGACGCGTTGAGGACGTAGAAGGCAAAGTCAAACGTGAGATTCCCGGAGGGTGTCGGGATCGTATAGGTTCCAGTGCCGCGGCCCGTGCTTGCGTCGATGGAGGAGCTCAGAGTTCCGTTTCCCCCGGTGAGTTCCCCTGACGGCGCGCCCGCCAAATCCAGATCGGAAAATCCCGCGGAAAGCACGCCGGACGAATTGGTGAAGGAACCTGCAATGGCAGTGCGAAAAAGGCCGGTGAGTCCGGCGGTCCAGCCTTCCACACCAAACGCGTAGTTCGGCTGGAGCGAAGAGAGGGAAAAAGCGGCTTGAGTCTGCACACGAAGGAAACCGGAAGCGTTGGTGCCACCGCCGACGTTGTCGGACTCGATGATCCTGCCCGTGTGGTAAAGAGTTCCGTCAAATCCGCCGAGGCTGAATGAAAAGAGCACGCCGCTGGGCGGCGCGGCGGCGGACCTGGCCGGTGTCGTATCCGCGGGTCGAACCGCGGAACCGGAGGGAACAGGGGGGGCAGAGCCCTCGCGCTTGGCATTGCTTGGGCCGGCGACCGGGCCGGAAAAGACCAGAGCCAGGCAGCCCAGCGAGGAGGAACCAAAGGAGTAGGCACTCGCCGCCAGGTTCACCTGCAATTGCTGGGGGCCATTGGTGAACCCGTTGTAGTCCGCGCTGGCGGCGACGATGTGTCCTGAACCATCCGGTGTGAAGCTTCCGGCGATGTCAACGGGTTTGCCGTTGCCGTCGATGCCCTGGAGCAGAAAGCCGTACGGCGTTGAGGCGGCCAAAGCAGACTCGTTGCCCATCGGTACGCAAGCCAGGGAAGAGCCGATGGTGATGGTAAGAAGCGCGGAAGTGGCTGTCGCTTGGGCGGAGTCCGTGACGGTGAAGCTGTAAGGACCGTACGTGCCGCCGGTTGTCGGAGTTCCGGCAATGACTCCTGCACTGGTAATGCTGGCGATCCCAGGCGGCATCGCACCACCCGAGGTTTGAGTCCAGGTGTAGGGCGGAGTGCCGTTAGCAGCCGCGAGTGCGACGGAATATGCGGAGTTGACGTTACCCGAGGGCAACGAAGTTGTGGAGACAGAAAGGCCGGCGTTTCCGATCGTAATCGTCAGGTTTCCTGTGGTAGCGATGGCCCCTACGGAATCGGTAACCTGAAAAACATACGGACCAAAGTTTCCGGCAACCTGCGGCGCTCCATTGAAAATGCCGTTGCTCCCCAGCGATATACCCCTGGGCATGGCACCGCCTGAAAGCTCAGACCAGGTATAGCCGGGGGTGCCTCCGCTTGCAGAGAGCGAAGCGGTGTAAGGTGCGCCGACGCCGCCATTCGGGAGGGATGTGGTGGTGACGGCCAGCCGAGTCGTACTGCTGCTACTGCAACCCGAGCTGAGAAGGCAAGCGAACAGAAAAAGCGGAAAAAAGGCGCAACGGTAACCACGGCGCATGGAGTCTCCCCTGAGGTCTCAATTGGCCCGTGCCGTTGTTCCGAAACCTGGATGTTTCGCGCTGAAGAGGAATCGAACACACGAAATGCCGTGCAATTCCCGCGTCCTGCGCTGACACAGAAAACAGCTGATGGCCCGATACGTATTCCCGAAAAACGGAAAAAAGTTCCTGGGAGATTCAGATGCAAAAAAAGCGTCCCGGTTTGCACCGGGACGCTGGTGATTTTGGGTTGTGAAGGAGCACAGGCCCTTCCCGCGTCAGGGATGCCTGTGCTACAGAGGCGGCCTAAAGCCGCCCCTACAAGGTTAGTCCTGGCCTTCGGTGGCGGCGGCTGCGTCAGCGTCGTCGTCTTTGCCACTGAGGAAGTCGAGGCTGGCTGCGTCCTCGGCCCCGGCAAAGTCGGCAGCTTCGGGGAGTTCTTCCACGGGCTGCTGAACAGGAACTTCGGTCAGCAACTGGAGGCTGCGGTAGTGTTCGAGACCAGTGCCGGCGGGAATGAGCCGGCCCATGATGACGTTTTCCTTCAGGCCGCGCAGGTAATCGACCTTGCCGGCGACCGCCGCTTCGGTGAGGACGCGGGTGGTCTCCTGGAAGCTCGCCGCAGAGATGAACGAGTCTGTCGAGAGCGACGCCTTGGTGATACCAAGGAGCAGCGGACGGCCGGTTGCGGGACGCCCACCTTCGGCGATGACGCGATCGTTTTCCTCGCGGAAGCGGAACTTGTCGATCTGCTCCTCGAGAAGGAACGTGGTATCGCCGACGTCTTCGACCTTGACCCAGCGCATCATCTGGCGGGAGATGGTCTCAATGTGCTTGTCGTTGATGTTGACGCCCTGCAGGCGGTAAACCTCTTGAATCGCGTTGACGAGGTAGGCCTGGGTGTACTTTTCGCCCAGAACCGCGAGCAGGTCGTGGAGGTTGAGCGGGCCGTCGATGAGCGCTTCACCGGCGCGGACATGCTCACCTTCCTGAACGTTGATGTGCACGCCGCGCGGGATGGCATATTCCTTGGACGTCTTGCCATCTTCGCTTTCGACGTAGATTTTGCGCATGCCCTTGGCGATTTCGCCGTAGCGGACGGTGCCGTCGATTTCGCTGATGACGGCGGGATCCTTGGGCTTGCGGGTTTCGAAGAGTTCGACCACGCGCGGGAGACCGCCCGTGATGTCCTTGGTCTTGGTGGATTCGCGGGGAATCTTCGCGAGCACGTCGCCGGCCTGGACCTCATCACCGTCCTGCACCATCAAGTGGGCGCGGGAGGGCATGAGGTACTTCTTGCGGACTTTGCCGGAAGAATCGCGGACCAAGATCGCAGGCTGGTGCTTTTCGTCGCCCGGCGGCAGCGTGACAACGAGCTGCGAGAGGCCGGTGACTTCGTCCACCTGCTCTTCGATCGTGAGGCCGGGACGGAGATCGTCGAACTTCACCGAGCCTGCCGTTTCGGTCAGGATCGAGAAGGTGAACGGATCCCATTCGGCGAGGGTCTGGCCCTGGTTGACGGTGTCGCCGTCTTTGACGCGGAGACGCGCGCCGTAAACGATGTGGTAGCGTTCCTTTTCACGGCCCTTTTCGTCAAGGATGACGATGAGGCCAGAGCGGTTCATGGCGATGGCCGTGCCGCCGCGGCCTTCAACGTGGCGCAGCTCCACGAACTTCACGATGCCGTTGTTCTTGGCTTCGAGAGTGGAGCGCTCGCTGACGCGGGTAGCCGCACCACCGATGTGGAATGTCCGCATGGTGAGCTGAGTGCCGGGTTCGCCGATGGACTGCGCGGCGATGACGCCGACGGCTTCACCAAGTTCGACCATTCGGCCGGAGGCGAGGTTGCGCCCGTAGCAGAGAGCGCAAACACCGCGGCGCGATTCGCAGGTGAGCACGGAGCGGATGCGCACGCGCTCGATACCCGCCGCCTGGATCTGGTTGGCGAGTTCCTCGGTGATTTCCTGGTTGACATCGACGATTACGCTGCCCTCGAAGTCCTTGATGCGTTCGAGCGAAACGCGGCCGACAACGCGGTCGCGCAACGGCTCGACTTCGACGCCGCCTTCGATGATGGGCTCGACGTAGATGCCGTCGGAGGTGCCGCAATCGTACTCGTTGATGATGACGTCTTGCGCCACGTCGACGAGACGGCGGGTCAGGTAGCCGGAGTCGGCAGTTTTGAGAGCCGTATCGGCCAAGCCCTTGCGCGCGCCGTGCGTGGAGATGAAGTATTGCAGCACGGTCAAGCCTTCGCGGAAGTTCGAGGTGATGGGGGTTTCGATGACTTCGCCGGAAGGCTTGGCCATCAAACCGCGCATACCCGAAAGCTGCCGAATCTGCTGCTTGGAACCGCGGGCGCCGGAGTCCGCCATGATGTAAACGGGGTTGATGTTGCCTTCGCGGTCCTGAGTTTCCAGGGCCTTGAACATTTCGTCGGCAACTTTTTCGGTGACGTCGCCCCAGATGGCGATGACCTTGTTGTAGCGCTCGCCGTTGGTGATAGCACCGTCGAGGTATTGCTGCTGAACCTTGACGACTTCCTTTTCGGCGTTTTCCACCAGCTTGTACTTGTCGCTAGGGATGAGCATGTCGTCGATGCCGATGGAGATGCCGGACTTGGTGGCGTAGGTGAAGCCGAGCGCCTTCAAGTGGTCGAGCAACTCGACGGTAGGGACGAGGCCGAAGCGCAAGTAGGCGTAATAGACGAGCTGCTGCACGCCCTTTTTCTTGAGCAAGCCGTTGATGTACGGCATGTGCTTGGGCAGGTTCGAATTGAAGATCACGCGGCCGACGGTGGTCTGGATGAATTGCCGCTGCATCTTCACAGGTTCGGTGTGCGTAACGTCCTGGTTGTCGAACGCCGTGGTCAGGTCAATGACTTCGCCGGTATAACGCAGGCGGATCGGAGTGAGGAGTTCGACTTCGCCGGCTTCGAGCGCGAGGCTGACGTCATCGGCGGAACCGAACACGCGGCCTTCACCCTTGGCGCCGGGCTTGTTCTTGGTCAGGTAATAGATACCGAGAACCATGTCCTGAGACGGAACGGCGAGAGGCAGACCGTGCGCGGGAGAAAGAATGTTGCGCGAGCTGAGCATGAGCACGGACGCTTCGACCTGGGATTCGGGCGAAAGTGGAATGTGCACGGCCATCTGGTCGCCGTCAAAGTCCGCGTTGAACGCGGTGCAGACGAGCGGGTGAATGCGGATGGCTTTGCCTTCCACAAGGGTCGGTTCAAACGCCTGGATGCCAAGGCGGTGCAGCGTAGGAGCGCGGTTGAGCAACACGGGATGCTCGCGGATGACATCCTCGAGGATGTCCCACACGACAGGGTCCTGCTGTTCGACCATCTCCTTGGCCTGCTTGATGGTGGTGCAGTGGCCCTGGGCTTCGAGCTTGTGATAGATGAAGGGCTTGAAAAGCTCGAGCGCCATTTTCTTGGGCAGACCGCACTGATTGAGCTTGAGTTCCGGGCCGACGACGATCACGGAGCGACCGGAATAGTCCACGCGCTTGCCGAGGAGGTTCTGGCGGAAGCGGCCCTGCTTGCCCTTGAGCGTATCGCTGAGGGACTTGAGCGGGCGGTTGTTGGTGCCGCGAAGCACGCGGCCGCGGCGGCCGTTGTCAAACAGCGCGTCGACGGCTTCCTGGAGCATGCGCTTTTCGTTGCGGACGATAACGTCCGGCGCGCGGAGCTCCATCAGCTTCTTCAACCGGTTGTTGCGGTTGATGACGCGACGATAGAGGTCGTTGAGATCGGATGTGGCGAAGCGGCCGCCGTCCAGAGGCACAAGCGGGCGCAACTCCGGCGGAAGCACCGGGATGACGTCCAGAATCATCCACTCGGGCTTATTGCCGGACTTGCGGAAGGCTTCAAGAACCTTCAGGCGCTTGGCGTACTTAATGCGCTTCTGAAGAGAGGGGTCGGCCTTCATCTTTTCGCGAAGATCGTCGGCGAGCTTATCGACTTCCACGCGGCGCAGGAGTTCCTTGATGGCTTCGGCGCCCATCTTGGCGGTAAACTGCCCCGGATATTCCGTAGTGAGCTTGCGGTATTCCTCTTCCTGAAGAACCTGGCGCTCTTTGAGGATAGCGACTTCGCCCTGGTCGACGACGACGAAGGCTTCGAAGTAGAGGATGCGCTCGAGGTCACGCATGGAGATGTCCAGCAAGTAGCCGATGCGGCTGGGCAGGCCCTTGAAGAACCAGACGTGAGAACAGGGCGAAGCCAGCTCAATGTGGCCGAGGCGCTCGCGGCGGACTTTGCTAAGCGTGACTTCCACGCCGCACTTGTCGCAGATGACCCCGCGATGCTTCATGCGCTTGTATTTGCCGCACAAGCATTCCCAGTCCGTGACCGGACCGAAAATCTTGGCGCAGAAGAGGCCGTCGCGTTCGGGCTTGAACGTGCGGTAGTTGATGGTCTCCGGCTTGGTGACTTCGCCGTGGGACCAGGAACGGATTTTTTCAGGACTCGCCAAACTGATGCGAATGGAATCGAAGTCCGCAATCAAACTGGCGCGATCATAAGGGCTGCTGCGATACAAGGTCGTTTCCTCCTCCCCAGCTTTCGCCGGGGTCGCGTTCCGGCGGCCTTCGTTTCGGAAGACCGCCAGGACGGCTGAGAACCCAACTACGGAGAACTTCTAAAACCTTCGGATGAAGAAGGCGGCCTAAAGCCGCCCCTACACCGGAATCAAGATCAGTCGGCGGCCTTATCGGCCGTCGGCTTCTGGCGCTTCATCAACTCGACGTCGAGGCAGAGTGACTGCAACTCGCGGACGAGCACGTTGAACGATTCGGGAACGCCCGGCTCGATGCCCGGCTCGCCCTTGACGATGGCCTCGTAGATCTTCGCGCGGCCATAGACGTCGTCGGACTTCGCGGTCAGGAGTTCCTGCAAAATGTGAGCGGCGCCGTAAGCTTCGAGCGCCCAGACTTCCATTTCGCCGAACCGCTGTCCGCCGAACTGCGCCTTGCCGCCCAGCGGCTGCTGGGTGATGAGCGAGTACGGCCCGATGGAGCGAGCGTGGATCTTGTCGTCGACCAAGTGCGACAGCTTGAGCATGTAGATGTAGCCGACGGTGACAGGCTGGTCGAACTGCTCGCCGGTCATACCGTCGAACAGGTTGATTTTGCCGGCGTGCGGCAAGCCCGCGACTTCGAGCAAGTGGCGGATTTCCGGTTCGCGCGCGCCGTCGAATACCGGCGTGGCGAAGGGAATGCCTTCCTTGAAGCCTTCGGAATATTCCAGCAACTCGTCGTCGCTCAACTTCGAGAGCGACTTCCAGATTGCCGTATCGGTGAAGACTTCGCGGTACCAGCGGCGAATCGCTTCGGCTTTCACTTCCTTGCTCAGCAGACGCTTCAAGCTGTTGCCAAGTTCCTTGCCGGCCCAGCCCAAGTGCGTTTCGAGAATCTGTCCGACGTTCATACGCGAGGGAACGCCGAGCGGGTTGAGAACGATTTCCACCGGCGTGCCATCCGGGAGAGAAGGCATATCTTCTTCCGGAACGATGCGCGCGATGACGCCCTTGTTGCCGTGGCGGCCGGCCATCTTGTCGCCGATGGAGAGCTTGCGCTTCATGGCGATGTAGACCTTGACCAGCTTGATGACGCCCGGGGGCAGCTCGTCGCCCTTCTTGAGCTTTTCCTTGCGCTCCTCAGTGATCTTGCGGAGCACGTCGATCTGGCGCGAGGTCATCTCCTCGATCTCTTCGATCTTTTCGATCAGGAGAGGATCTTTTTCATTCAGCTTCAGCCTCTTTAGGTTGCGCGTGGAGATCTTTTCGATCAGGTCGCGGGTCAGTTCTACGCCCTTGGTGAGCAGGCGCTTGTTGGTCTTTTCGTCGTGCAGGTCGGCCTGGAGAATTTTGCCGCCCAGAAGATCACCCAGGCGCTTCAGGCGCTCGTCGGTGAGGATGCGGATTTCGTCCGCGAGGTTCCGTTCGAGCTTGAAGACCTGCGCGGCTTCGATGGCCTTGTGGCGCTCGTCCTTTTCTCCGCCCTTGCGGGTGAAGATCTTGACGTCGACGATAGTGCCTTCGATGCCCGGCGGGCAGTAGAGAGAAGCGTCGCGCACGTCGCCGGCCTTTTCGCCGAAGATCGCGCGGAGGAGTTTCTCTTCCGGTGTCAGGGTGGTTTCGCCCTTGGGCGTAACCTTGCCGACGAGGATGTCGCCCGGCTTCACGACCGCGCCGATGCGGATGACGCCGCTTTCGTCGAGGTTGCGAAGGAACGACTCGCTGATGTTGGGGATGTCGCGTGTGACTTCTTCAGGGCCAAGCTTGGTGTCGCGCGCTTCGATTTCATACTCCTCGATATGGATGGAGGTGTAGTAATCGTCCTTCACCAGCTTTTCGCTGACGAGGATGGCGTCTTCGAAGTTGTACCCGCGCCAGGGCACGAAGGCCACCAGCACGTTGCGGCCGAGGCCGAGTTCACCGCGGTCCGTGCAGGGACCGTCGGCGAGCACTTGCGCCTTTTTCACGCGGTCGCCCACGCGAGCGAGCGGCTTCTGGTTGATGCAGGTGTTCTGGTTGGAGCGCTTGAACTTGGTCAGCGAATAAATGTCCGCTCCGACTTCACGGCTGAGCACGCCGGAGTGGTCGCTTTCGACGCGCACGATGATGCGCTCGGAGTCGACCTGGTCCACGATGCCGTCGCGCTTGCAGAGCACGACCGCACCGGAATCGCGGGCGGTGACACGCTCCATGCCGGTGCCGACGAGCGGCGCTTCGCCGCGAATCAAAGGCACGGCCTGGCGCTGCATGTTGGAGCCCATCAAGGCGCGGTTGGCGTCGTCGTTTTCGAGGAACGGAATCAAGCTGGCGGCGACGGAAACGAGCTGCTTGGGCGAGACGTCGACGTAGTCGACTTCATCGCGATGCTTCAGGACGAAGTTTCCGGCCTGGCGGCAGTTGACGAGTTCCGTGGTGATTTTCAGACGTTCGTCGAGCGAAACGTTGGCCTGGGCAACGACGTACTTGTCCTCTTCCCATGCCGAGAGATAGAAGCAATAGGGTTCGTACACGACCTTGCGGCGCTTCAGTTCGTCGTTCAGCTCTTCGACGCGGTCGCGTTCGACAATGTCCCCGGCCTTAAATTCGCTGTCGCCGGCGTTGACGATGTGGACGTAGTCAATGATGCGTCCACCCTTCACGCGGCGGTAGGGCGATTCGATAAAGCCGTAATCGTTGATGCGGGCGAAGCAGCTGAGCGAGCTGATCAAGCCGATGTTCGGGCCTTCCGGCGTTTCAATCGGGCAGATGCGGCCGTAGTGCGTTGGGTGAACGTCGCGCACTTCGAAACCCGCGCGCTCGCGCGAAAGACCACCCGGTCCAAGAGCCGAAAGACGGCGCTTGTGGGTGATTTCGCTGAGCGGGTTGGTCTGGTCCATGAACTGGCTCAACTGCGAGCTTCCGAAGAATTCGCGGATGGCCGCCATGACCGGCTTGGCGTTGACGAGGTCGTGCGGCATGGCCGTGGACATTTCCTGATACACGCTCATCTTTTCCTTGATGGCGCGTTCCATACGGACCAGGCCGATGCGGAACTGGTTTTCAAGCAGTTCGCCGACCGCGCGGACGCGGCGGTTGCCGAGATGGTCGATGTCGTCCACCACGCCGATGTTCTTGCGAAGCTTGAAGAGATACTTGATGGCCGAAACGAAGTCGGTGGTGTCCAGGGTGCGATTGTCGAGCGGCGTATCGAGCCCCATCTTGATGTTGAACTTCAGGCGGCCGACACGGCTGAAATCGTACTTGCGCGGATCGAAGAACATGCCGCGGAAGAGATTGGTGGCCGTTTCGAGCGTCGGTGGATCGCCGGGACGAAGCTTGCGATAGATTTCGATCAGCGCTTCCTTGGAAGAGCGGATGGAATCCTTGTCGAGCGTGCGGGAGAGCACCAGGCCGATGTCGTCGCGCTCCGGGAAGAAGACGTCGACTTCGGTGATGCCGCCTTCGGCAAACGCCTGCCAGAGATCGGCGGTCAGCGGCTTGTTGGCTTCGAGCAGGACTTCGCCGGTCTGGCGATTGACGACGTCGGCGACGCTGTAAGCGCCTTCGAGGTCGGCAAGGGCCGCGCGAACCTGGGAAATCTTGGCCTTAATGAGTTCCTTGAACAGGGTTTCGGTGATGCGCTTGTGCGCGCCGATGATGACTTCTTCGGACTTGGGATTGCGGATTTCGTGGGTCAGTTTGCGATCCACGATACCCGGCGAAACGTTCCAGAGCAATTCCTTGTCGCGCAGGGAAATCCGCTCCACCTGGTAGAAGGTGCGGAGGATTTCTTCGTTGGACTTCATGCCCAGCGCGCGCAGGAAGATGGAGCCGAGGAACTTGCGCTTGCGGTCGATGCGCACGTAGAGAATGTTCTTGGTGTCGTATTCGAATTCCACCCACGAGCCGCGGTAAGGAATGATCTTGCCGAGGAAGTAGGAACGGTTGTTGGCGCTTTCGAAGAAGACGCCCGGCGAACGGTGCAACTGGCTGACGATGACGCGTTCGGTACCGTTGATGATGAAGGTGCCGTTCTCGGTCATCAGCGGGATGTCGCCGTAGAAAACTTCCTGCTCCTTGATGTCGCGGATGGTCTTCGCGCCGGAGTCGGGGTCTTTATCGTAAATGGTGAGACGAATGGTGACCTTGAGCGGGGCGGAATATGTCATGCCACGCTCCTGGCATTCGTTCACGTCGTACTTCAACTGCATGGCAACCGGGTCGCCGCACTTGTTGCAGAAGGTCGGCGTGTTCTTGTTGAAGGTGCCGCACTTCTGGCAGACCACATCGCCCGTCTGATACGGATTGGTGACGACGGAAGCGCCGCAATTCCGGCAGGTGGCGCGCAGGTGGTGCAGACCCTTCAGGTTGCCGCACTTGCACTCCCAGTTTCCGATCGAGTAATCCACGAACTCGAGCTGCGACATTTCGCGGAAGTCCCGGATCGGAAACACCGACGTGAACACCGATTGAAGGCCGCCGTCCTCTCGCTCGCTGGGGAGCAAATCCATCTGCAGAAAGCGCTGATAGGACTTCTTCTGGACCTCAATCAGGTTTGGGATCTGAATCGATCCCTGGATTTTCGCAAAATCCAGTCGCTGGCGTTCCCGAACGTGCTGGTTGCTGTTGGACATGCCTGATTTACCTCGTTCCCTTTCGGGCAGGGTGCAGAAAACCGCAGAAAAGACACTTAGCCGCGGTGCGAGGCGGCTTGCCCGAAGCCGCTCTGCACACGGTAAGTGAGGGTCGGTTGAGGACCCAGGATGTTGTAGACAATTCCGGCCGTAGCTTGCGTACCAATTCCCCTGGCGCGGCAACGCACCATCGACGCCGCGCTCGAACCGAAGCCCGTACCACGATCAGCCGGCCAGCAAGTGGCCGGCGACCAATTACTTGACTTCGACCTTGGCGCCCGCTTCTTCGAACTTCTTCTTGATGGTCGCCGCCTCATCCTTGCTCACGCCTTCCTTCACGGTCTTGGGCGCGCCATCGACGAGGTCCTTGGCTTCCTTCAAGCCGAGGCTGGTGACTTCGCGCACGGCCTTAATGACGTTGATCTTGTTGCCGCCGACGTCGGTGAGGACGACGGAAAATTCCGTCTTCTCTTCCGCCGCTGCCGCTGCGCCGCCCGCCGCCGCACCACCGCCCGCCGCCACAACCGTGGCCGCGGCAGCAGAGACGCCGAAGGCTTCTTCCATCTTTTTCACCAGGTCGGACGCTTCGAGAAGCGTCAGGCCCTTGATTTCTTCCAGTATCGTTTCGACTTTCGACATGACTCCGATTTCTCCTCTCAATTTTCTGAATCAAATTTTTCGGAACCCTGCGGACAATGCCCGATGAGTTCCCGAACCCTTACGAACTAAACTTTTCGGCCTTGATCGCCTCACTGACGGTTACCGCGAGGTTCCGCGGGAGCGCGTTCAGCGCGGTGGCGATCCGCTGCGCCGGAGCGTTCAGGAGGAACATGATCTTGCTGATCAGCTCTTCCTTGGACGGCATGGTGGCAAGTTGCTGGATCTCCGCGATCGAGATCACGCGGCCTTCGACGACACCGGACTTGAACTGGAACGCCGGAACGTCTTTGGCAATCTTGGTAAGGGCCTTGGCCAGCGCCACGGGGTCGGTGTTGGTGTAGGCGATGGAGTTGGTGCCCTTGAGGTTTTTCAGGACGCCTTCGGCGGGCGTGCCGGTGCCGGCGCGCTCGGCGAGCGTGTTCTTGACGACCTGATACTTGCCGCCGGCTTTCTGGACTTCGCGGCGGAGCTTGGTGTCGTTTTCAACGGTAATGCCCTGGAAGGTGGTCAGAATGACCGTGGAAACCTTCGCAAGCTCCGTCTTCAGGTTGTCTAAATCCTTCTGCTTTTCGCTTTTCTTCTTCATGGTCTATGTTCCAAATTCCTTCCGGCTTAAGCCGCCGCCGCGAGTGTTTCGGCCTCGGTGAGGTCCACATTGATTCCGGGGCCCATGGTCGAGGTCAGGGTGATTTTCTTCACGTACTTGCCCTTGGCCGCCGCCGGCTTGGCTTTCACGACAGCGACGATGATGGCGTGCGCGTTTTCGGCCAGATTCGGCGCCGTGAATTGAATTTTTCCCACGGGGCAGTGAACGATTCCGGCTTTATCGACGCGAAATTCCACCTTGCCCGCCTTGGTTTCTTTGACGGCCTTGGTGATGTCCATGGTGACCGTGCCGGTCTTCGGATTGGGCATCAGGCCGCGCGGGCCGAGGACTTTTCCAAGTTTACCGGCGGCGCGCATCATGTCCGGCGTGGCGATTACGGCGTCGAAATCCGTCCAGCCTTCGATGATTTTCTGCACCATGTCGTCCCCGCCGACGAATTCGGCGCCGGCTTCGGTGGCTTCGCGCTGTTTCTCGCCGCTGGCGAGGACCAGAACGCGAACGGACTTGCCGAGGCCATGCGGCAGCACAACGGTGCCGCGAACGACCTGGTCGGAATGCTTCGGATCCACGCCCAGATTGATAGCCAGCTCAACGGTCTCGTTGAACTTGGTGTGGTGCGTCTTCTTGATCAATTCGGTGGCTTCGGAGAGCTTGTACAACCGCGCTTCGACCAACTTGCGCGCTCCCTCCACCTTTTTTCCGGCTTTCTTCATTCCTCTTACCTCTGCGATCCCGGGTCGCCTGAGATTCCCTAGGCTTCCACGACGTCCAGGCCCATGTTGCGCGCCGTACCCATGACGGTGCGCACCGCGGAGTCCAGACTTGTGGTGTTGAGATCGACAAGCTTGATCTTGGCAATTTCTTCGACTTGCTTCTTGGTGACCTTCCCGACCTTGTTGCGATTCGGCTCGGGCGAGCCCTTGGCGATGCCTGCGGCGCGGAGCAGCAGAACCGAGGCCGGGGGAGTTTTCAGGATGAAGGTGAAGCTGCGGTCCGTGTAAATGGTGACCAGGACCGGAAAGATCATCCCGTCGGCTTCCTTCTGCGTCTTGGCGTTGAACTGCTTGCAGAAATCCATGATGTTGACGCCGTGCGGGCCAAGCGCGGTACCCACGGGGGGCGCCGGGGTGGCCTTGCCGGCCGGGAGTTGCAACTTGATGGTGGTCTGTACTTTCTTTGGTGGCATGTTTCCTTTACCTCAAAAATTCTCTAGGCGGCCTAAAACCGCCCCTACAAGATCAGCCCAGTTTTTCGACGCTTGCGAAATCCAGTTCAACCGGGGTGGAACGCCCGAAAATCGTGACGGAAATTTTGAGCCGGCTGTGGTCGTTGTCGATCTCTTCGACCGTGCCGTTGAAATTCGCGAACGGGCCGTCCACGATGCGCACCTGTTCGTTGCGCTCGTAAACGACTTTCGGCTTCGGACGGTCCTGCGGCGTGTGCACGCGGTTGATGATCGCGTCCACCTCCGCCTCGGAAAGCGGCGGCGGCGCGGTGGCCGAGCCGACAAAGCCGGTGACCCGGGGCGTGTTGCGCACGATGTGCCAGGTGTTTTCGTCGAGATCCATTTCCACCAGCACATAGCCCGGATAGGACATGCGCGAAGCGACCACTTTCTTGCCGCCGCGCACTTCGACGACGTCCTCCGTGGGAATCAGCACGCGGCCGATCTTGTCCTGCAAGCTGAAGGCGGCCACACGGCTCTCCAGGCTTTCCTTGACCTTCTTCTCGAAGCCCGAATACGTGTGAATGATGTACCACTGCATCGACATAAGCCGTTTTCGTCCCCTAGACGTGAAAATACTTGAGCAGCCGATCGAGACCGAGTTGCGCGAGTTTCTCGACAATGGCAAGAAACACGCCAAAAAATGCGACCGTGGCGATGACAACGCCGGTTGTGGAAATCACGTCTTCGCGGCTGGGCCAGGTAACCTGCTTCACCTCGACGCGAACGTCGTGGAGAAATTCCTTGGTGCCTTCGATGGAACCGGTGACTTTCTCACCGAGTCCCGAGGCTGCCCCCGTGATTGCGTTGCCTTGTGAATCGTCGTTCTTCACTTTGACCGCCTGCATAGCCATGAATCCTTTTCACCCGCACGAGCCTTGCGGTTCGTGTCCTTCAAAATCCTGGCAGGGGAGGAGGGATTCGAACCCCCATACCCGGTTTTGGAGACCGGAGTCCTAACCGTTGGACGACTCCCCTAAGACCAAAACCTCTCTGCCGTGTCCCGCTCGTCCCGGCCGAAACTTCAGCGCAAACGCTCTTACTTGACTTCCTTGTGAGCGGTCTGCTTGCGGCAGGTGTTGCAAAACTTCTTGGTCTCCAACCGCTCGGAATGCTTCTTTTTGTTCTTCGTGGTGGTGTAATTGCGATTCTTGCAGTCACCACATTGCAGCGTAATGATTTCCCGCATTTCTCAAATCCTTTTCAGAAGAGTGCAGACCGGCTTCGCCGGCCCGCCTCGGAAAACTGCGTTACTCGATGATCTCCGTGACGGCGCCGGCGCCGACAGTGTGGCCGCCTTCGCGAATCGCGAAGCGCAAGCCCTTCTCGAGCGCCACCGGCGTGATCAGCGTTACTTCGCAGCTCACGTTGTCGCCCGGCATCACCATTTCCACTCCGGCTGGCAGTTTCATGT
>Ga0210400_10000044_pt1 | contig 205803 bp, 177 predicted proteins | sample IncBWH26MmetaG_FD_155456 | JGI IMG/M metagenome (GOLD analysis project Ga0210400, IMG submission 155456) | Forest soil microbial communities from Barre Woods Harvard Forest LTER site, Petersham, Massachusetts, United States - Inc-BW-H-26-M | ecosystem: Environmental > Terrestrial > Soil >... | reverse complement strand
AGGGATATTCCATTTATGTATACGGATATACGGATGACAGCGGGACAAAGGAGCACAACCTGGAACTCTCCGCCAGTCGCGCCCGAGCTGTTCGGGCTGCGCTGGTTAAGGCGGGAGTCGATCAGAGCCTTATCAGTACAAAGGGTTTTGGCAAATCCAAGCTGCTTGTTCGCGATAGCAATGCCAAAGCGCGAGCGGCCAATCGCCGAGTGGAGATCGGCATTGTCTCCGCAACCCAGGTATCCATCAAGCAGGCGACCTCGAAACACACTCGCTAGCGCCTGGCAAACGCGCTTACCGGAGAAGTGGATTCAGCGAAAGTGTGCAAATCACACCACCAGGGCTGACAAGGCGATGGTTACGGCACGACTAAAGTCGTGCCCTCCTGTGGCAATTGCAGGGGCACCGGTTTGAAAACCGGCCACTACAGAGGCGCCGAACTTCTCTCAACAGGTGTTGTGTTCTGGCGGTTTTTGAGCAATTTGCGTTTTCGCGGCCCCGCCAGGCATGGTGAAACCGCCGTCTTGGCCGCTACACCGTTTTCACATAGTCGTCGAGTTTCGACCGCAGCGCGGCCTTGGCGGCGGGATCGAGGAAACTGGCCTCGATACTGTTTCGTGCCGCCGCCAGAAGATGATTTTTGTCGAGGCTCAGCGCTTCGGCAACGGTTTTGTAGTTTTCATTCATATACCCACCGAAATAGGCGGGGTCGTCGGAATTGATGGTGGCCTTGAGGCCGAGATCGAGCATTTTGCGCAAGGGATGGTGCTTCATGTCCCTGACCACGCAGAGTTTGAGGTTCGATAAGGGGCAGACGGTCAGCGCCGTGCCTTCCTTCACCAAGCGCGCGACAAGTTTTTCGTCCTCTAACGCCCGGTTGCCGTGGTCGATGCGGTTCACCTTGAGCTGGTCTAGCGCTTCCCAGATGTATTCCGGCGGGCCTTCCTCTCCGGCATGAGCAATGATCAGAAAGCCTTCCTGCCGGGCGCGCGCGAAGACGCGTGCGAATTTCGACGGTGGATGGCCCTTCTCAGAACTGTCGAGACCGACGCCCGCGATCTTCTCCTTGTGCGGCAGCGCTTGGTCGAGGGTCTTGAACGCCTCCTCCTCGCTCAGGTGCCGTAAGAAGCACATGATTAGACGCGAGGAAACGCCCAGTTTCTCTTTGCCGTCCTCCAATGCACGGCAGATGCCGTTCAGCACGGTCTCAAATGCGACCCCTCGCGCCGTATGACCCTGCGGGTCGAAGAAAATTTCGGCATGCACAACGTTCTGTTTGGCGACGCGGTCGAGATACGCCCAGGTCAGGTCGTAAAAATCCTGCTCGTTCCGTAGTACATTCATGCCCTCGTAATAGATGTCGAGAAAATCCTGCAGGTTGGAGAAATTATAGGCTTTGCGAACCTCATCGACGGTTTTGAACGGGATCTTGATGTTGTTGCGCTGCGCCAGCGCAAACATGAGCTCCGGTTCGAGGCTGCCCTCGATATGCAGATGCAGCTCGACCTTGGGGAGGCCTTCGATGAATTTTTTCAGTGATACCATGCCGAACATTAACATTCCAGGCGAGTTTCTTCAATGACGAGGGGAGTCCACCTGAAAAGCTTTTTCCCTTACAAAAGGTGGCTGAGTCCTAGGCGGCAGCAAGATAGACATAACGAAGGATGAAAAGAATTGTCAGAATCCAGATGAGCGCATTGATTTCTTGGAATTTCCCGGCAGCCAGCTTCACAACGGTGTAAGAAATGAGGCCAAGGCTGAGGCCGGTCGCGATACTGAAAGTAAGAGGGGTCGCCAACATGGTGATAAATGCAGGCAAGGCCTCGCTGAAGTCCTGCCACTTCACCAGTGCAAGCGATTGAGACATCAAAACGCCTACGAGGATCAATGCCGGCGCTGTCGCGTAAGCTGGAATCGCGGTTGCTAGAGGAGAGCAAAAGATCGCTAAAAGAAAGAGAGCCGCTACAGCAAGATTGCTAAGACCGGTGCGAGCCCCGGCCGCAACACCAGCGGCGCTTTCGATGTAGCTGGTGACCGTAGACGTGCCGGTCAGAGCGCCGAAAATCGTTCCCACGGAATCCGCCATCAATACGCGGCCAACACGGGGAATCTTGCCGTTCTTGATGAAGCCTCCTTGCTCGCAGACCCCTACAAGGGTTCCAACATTGTCGAAGAGGTCCACAAAGAGAAAGGCGAAAAGAATCTCAAGAAAGCCGAGATGAATGGCACCTCGAAAATCCAGCCGGAGAAAGGTGGAGGAAGGATGTGGCATCGAGAAAAACGCCGAAGGCCAGCCCGATATCCCACGGAGAATTCCGAGAAACGTTGTCCCAAGGATGCCTAACAAGATAGTGCCATGAAGCTTTCTCGCCATCAGGACGAGCGTGAGAACGAGTCCGAGACATGCGGTCTGCACCTCTTTGTCGGTAAAGCTTCCGAGACCGACAAAAGTAGCAGAGTTCGCTACGACAAGCTTTGCATTTCGCAAGCCGACGAACGCAATGAACATGCCGATCCCTGCTGCCGTCGAATGCTTCAAGCAATCAGGTATGCCGTTGACAATCTGTTCGCGCACCCGCGTCACGGTGAGAATCAGGAACAACACGCCGGAAAAGAAGACGACCGCGAGTGCGGTTTGCCAGGGAACGTGCATGGCCAGGCACACCGAATAGGTGAAGTACGCATTCAACGACATTCCCGGCGCAAGGGCGATCGGATAGTTGGCATACAATCCCATGACCAGGGTGGCCACTGCGGCCGACAGGCAGGTGGCAAAGACAACGCCGTCGGCCGGCATTCCGGCCTGCGAAAGGATCTGGGGGTTGACCACGACAATATAGGCCATGGTCACGAATGTGGTGAGACCTCCGAGCAGTTCCTGTTTTACGGAAGTCTGATTTTCGGCAAGTTTAAAATAACGATCGATCAATCGTCACCCCTTCGATCTGGCTCGACCAGCAAAAATCCTCTCGAGTACCGATATACTGCATTACAGCATGGCAAAGTATATCGCCAGTTAAAGGCCACTCAGCACAGCTTTGCGCTGAATTAGCGATTTGCGTAAGTTGAAAAAGTAAAGGTACGGCGTTACGCTCTTGCCGCAAACTGAGGATGGTCCGGCAGGGCCCACTCCACACCATGAGTCTACGAGCCTTCCTTTCCCGCCGCGTAGTGACACCTCAGGGGGTGCGCAGTGCTGCCTTGCTCGTGGAAGAAGAGCTGATCCGGGATGTGGTTGCTCCGGATCGAGTGCCGGGACATGCAGAAATCATTGATTTTGGCGATGCGGCGATTCTTCCAGGGTTGGTAGATACGCACGTTCACATCAACGATCCTGGCCGAACGGAATGGGAGGGTTTTGAAACTGCCACGCGGGCGGCGGCGGCGGGCGGATACACACTGCTGGTGGACATGCCGCTGAACTGCCTGCCAGCCACAACCACCGTGCGCGCGCTTGAGCTTAAACGGGCGGCGGCACGAGGCCGATGCAGAGTGGATTGGATGGCCTGGGGGGGAGTTGTCGAAGACAACCAGTGCCACATCGAACCTCTGGCTGGCGCGGGGGTGCCCGGGTTCAAATGCTTTCTCATCCATCCGGGCATTGAAGGTTTCACGATGGTTACGGAAAAGCAGTTGAGAGCTGCTTTGCCTGCCATCGGTCGAACAGGATTACCTCTGCTGGTGCATGCGGAACTTCCTGGTCCAATAGATTCGGCCACAGAGAGTTTGGCAAGTGCAGATTGGCGCTGCTATCAGACCTATCTGCAATCGAGACCCGAAGAAGCGGAACTGTCGGCAATTCGAATGCTGCTGTCGCTGTGCCGCGAATACAAGTTCCGTTTGCACATTGTACATCTCTCCGCGAGCCAGGCGCTCTCCGAACTGCGTACGGCGCGTTCGGAGGGGCTTCCCGTGAGCGTGGAGACATGTCCGCATTATTTGTATCTGGCGGCTGAGACAATTCCGAATGCGGCAACTTTGTTCAAGTGTGCCCCACCGATTCGAAACCGCGAGAATCGTGAAAGACTATGGAAGGGTCTAAGGGAAGGAACGATCGATTTCGTGGTGACAGACCACTCTCCCTGCCCACCCGAAATGAAGCGGCTTGCGGAAGGCAGTTTCAAGAATGCTTGGGGAGGCATTGCCAGCCTGTCTTTGGCTTTGCCCTTGCTTTTCACGGCCGCCAGTGCACGCGGATTTGCGCTGACCGATATTGCCCGTTGGATGTCAGAAGCTCCGGTGAAACTGGCGGGCTGCCACAGGCGGAAAGGACGAATCGCCAGCGGATACGATGCCGATTTCGTCGTGTTCGACACGGAAAGTGAGTTCACGGTCACGGAAGACCGGCTCTACTACCGTCATCCGGTATCACCTTACTTGGGAGAAAGGTTACGCGGGATGGTCAAAGCAACATTCCTTCGGGGCACGCCGGTGTTTGCGGAAGGAAAGTTTCCCGGGGAGCCCGTCGGCCGAGAGTATCGGCACTAACGGGGCAAGGCGCTATCATATCGGTGGTGTCGTTCATGAAAAGTGAGAACATCATCGGCGCATCGGCTCCGCGAATGGAAGGGCGCGGCAAAGTCACAGGCCAGGCGAAGTATGTCGATGACATAGCTTTGCCGGACATGCTTTATGGCGCGACCGTTCGCAGCCGAATTCCTCGGGGCAAGATCAAAAAGATCACATTCGGCCGAGGCATTGATTGGCAAGAATACGCGATCGTTTCCGCAAAGGACATTCCCGGAAAGAATTGCATTGCACTCATCGAAGAAGATCAACCGTGCCTGGCGGATGGGATGGTCAACCACCCGGAAGAGCCTATCCTCTTATTGGCGCATGCGGACAGGCACATTCTCGTGAAAGCGGTTGAGGCCGTGTCGATCGAGTACGAGTCCCTTCCCGCAATTTTCACCATGGAAGAGAGCGAGAAGCAATCCGAAATCATTTGGGGCCGCGACAACATCTTCAAAACCTATTTGATTGAAAAGGGGAATGTCGATGCCGTGTGGGAGAAGGCCGAATACATTGTCGAAGGTGAATATACGACGGGAGCGCAAGAGCAGCTTTATATAGAAAATAATGGAATGATCGCGGCCTTCGATCCACAGCAGGGTCTCACCGTGTGGGGCTCCCTCCAGTGCCCCTACTACGTGCACAAAGCTTTAATGAAGCTTTGCGGCCTGCCTGCGGAGCGCGTGCGGGTCGTGCAGATGGAAACAGGCGGGGCGTTCGGCGGCAAAGAAGAATATCCTTCCATGATCGCGGCGCATGCGGCGCTTCTGGCAATCAAGTCCGGAAAACCGGTGAAAATCATTTACGACCGCATGGAGGACATGGCGGCCACTACAAAGCGTCATCCTTCGCGGACTCGTCACCGCACCGCGGTAAGCGGCGATGGAGAGATTTTGGGCGGTGAGATCGATTTCACCATTGATGGCGGCGCCTATGAGACCCTGTCGCCTGTTGTCCTTTCGCGCGGCGCCATTCATGCTGGCGGCCCTTACTACTGGCCCAGCGTCCGCATCCGTGCCAAGGCCGTGGCCACGAATGCTCCGCCGCACGGCGCGTTTCGCGGCTTCGGCGCGCCGCAATCCCTTTTTGCGCTGGAGCGGCACATGGACCGCATCGCTCAGGCCGTACATCTTTCACCGGTCGAGATCCGGCGGCGGAATTTTCTCCAGACAGGGCAGACGACGACAACCGGACAGACAGTGAGCGAGCCGATCGATCTGGGGAAGCTTCTGGATCGCGCGCTGGAACTTTCAGATTATGCGGCAAAGAAAGAAAAATTCGCTAAGCAAAATCGGCATGGTGGCAAGAAGAAAGGAATAGGCATCGCCACCTTTCTGCACGGCGCAGGCTTCACGGGGTCGGGGGAAAGGTATCTCAGTTCCGTCGTTGGCGTGGAAGCATGCCACGATGGAAGCGTCCGAGTATTGGTTTCAAGCACGGAATTTGGACAAGGGACGAAGACCGTTCTGTGCCAAATTGCGGCGGAGGCGCTTGGGCTGCGGTACGAAGACGTCGGAATCGCGCAGGCAGATACTCAGGAAGTCCCCAACAGCGGCCCGACCGTGGCATCGCGCACGGTGATGGTGGTCGGAAAACTGGTGGAGTCCGCTGCAAAGGGCATCAGGCATACGCTGAGCGCCAGCGGCATGCTCGCGGATTCTTACTCGCCGGAAGAGTTTCGCACTGCTTGCCGCAGCTATGTAGCAAAACATGGAGAATTCCGGTCGTTCGCGCGCTACGAACAACCCGAAGGCGTAATTTGGGATGAAGAAAAATGCCGCGGCGCAGCTTACGCAGCGTACGCGTGGGCTGTTTATGTGGCGGAGGTCAGCGTAGATCCGACGTCCTACAACGTGTCAGTCGACGACTTTGTCGCGCTCCAAGAAGTCGGGAAGGTTCTCAACCCCGTCATGGCCAAGGGGCAAATCATCGGCGGAGTGGCTCAGGCAATCGGCTTTGCGCTCTACGAGAAAGTAATCTGGGAAAAGGGCCGGATGCAAAATGGGCAGATGACCAACTACATCATGCCGACTTCCGCTGACCTGCCTCCCATTCGCGTTTACTTCGAGGAGTTGGGCAACGTTTACGGTGCATTCGGCGCGAAAGGAATCGGAGAGCTCCCGATGGACGGTCCTGCGCCAGCGATTGTCAATGCCGTGCAAGACGCGCTGGCCGTTCCTTTCGATTCGATTCCATTGCTTCCCGAAGACATCTTTGATGCGCTGATCGGTAACGCGGCGCAACAGAACCAGCCTCCCTCCGCGCGGGGGCACCGGTGAGTGAATCTCGGCTACAGAGTTCCAAATGCGAGATCACCTTGATGGTAAACGGACAACGAACGACTGTGCGCGTGCACGCGATGGAGCGGCTGTTGGACGTGCTGCGACATGAACTCGGGTTGACAGGAACCAAGGAAGGCTGCGGGGAAGGCGAGTGCGGCTCGTGCAGTGTATTGATGGACGGGGTGCTGGTAAATAGCTGCCTGATCCCTGCACTTCAGGCAAAGGGTGCTGACATTGTTACGATTGAAGGTCTGAGCTCCGATAGACAGCTCGCGAAGCTACAGCAGGCTTTTCTCGATTGCGGCGGCGCCCAATGTGGGATCTGCACCCCGGGAATGATTCTCGCGGTCCATCATCTGCTCCGTAAACGGCCACAACCCACATTGGAAGAAATCCGCGAAGGACTGTCCGGCAATCTTTGTCGCTGCACCGGATACATGCAGATTTTTGATGCCGTGACGCAAGCGGCGCAGCGCGGAGGCGTAACGTGAGGGCGCATCCAGCCGATTACGAACTCGTCGTGCCCGGCACGTTGTCCGCGGTGCTTTCGCTTCTGGCTCGAGAGCCTGGAGCGTGGCTCCCCATCGCCGGGGGCACGGATTTGATGGTGCAATATTCCGCAGGTAACCTTTCCGCGCGGAATCTGGTCAGCATCTGGAATCTTCCCGATCTCCGACGAATTGAAGTTTTTCCTGGTGAAATTCACATCGGGGCGGGGTGCACGTATACGGACCTGCGCGAACATGAGATTGTCAACCGGGAGTTTGGGCTATTGTCCACCGTGGCGAGTTGGACCGGCGGAATCGCAAATCAGAATCGCGGGACGCTCGGAGGCAATATCGTGAACGCTTCGCCAGCGGCGGATTCCCTGCCGGCTCTGATGGTTTACGAGGCCGAGTTGATACTCGTTTCGACGCGCGGGGAACACAGGGTTTCCTACAGCGGTTTTCATGTCGGTTACCGGAAGACCCGGCTGCAGCCGGATGAATTGATCCGTGCCGTTTGTCTTCCAAGAAGATTTTCGTCATATCATGCGCATGCACGGAAAGTGGGCGCTCGCAATGCGCAGGCCATAGCAAAGGTTTGCTTGGCGGCATTGGGACGGCTCGCGGATGGTGTGATTGAAGACATTCGTCTTGCGATGGGAAGCGTAGCGCCCGTACCGCTTCGTTTGAAAGATACGGAGCGAACGGTGAGGGGGAAGCGGATCGATCCGCCGCTCGTCGAGTTAGCACGCAAGACGGCGGCTGCGGAGATCCGGCCCATTGACGACATGCGATCCACGGCCAGATATCGCGCGGCCGTGGCAGGCAATCTTGTGGCGGAGTTTCTGGAGCAGCTGAGGGCGGCAGGAACAAAGACATGAATAACGCGCTCGCGCGATGGAACGGCCTGCAATTCTTCGAAGCGGCGGAGGAAATTTTGCCATGTTGTGGGTCAAAGGCTTGGGCGCGCGGTGTGGCGGCTCGCAGACCGATCCACGATGAAGCAGCTCTTCTCATTACTTGCGATGAGGTATGGAAAGAATTGCGGGAACCCGATTGGATGGAAGCGTTTCGAAGTCATCCGCGGATTGGGGAGTCGCGTGCTTCGGCATCCGCTTTGGCGCAATCTGTGTCGTGGTCCAAAACTGAGCAACAGAGGGTCAGCGCAGCGGATGATGAAGTAAAGCGAGCGTTGGCGGAAGGCAATCGAGCTTACGAACAACGTTTCAAGCGCATATTTATTGTTTGTGCGAGCGGGAAATCGGCAATAGAAATCCTGGAGATTCTCCGGCGGCGCTTGCGCAATGACGACAAAACGGAGCTCCAGGAAGCGGCCGAGCAACAGCGACAGATTACCCGCATCCGGCTGAGGAAATGGATCTCTTCATGAAACGAATCTCCACGCACGTTTTGGATGTTGCGCAAGGCAAACCAGCAAAAGGTGTAGCTGTGAGCTTGGACAGAAGAGACGGTTCTGGTAATTGGGTTACGGTGGGTTCCTCGCACACCGACAGTGATGGCCGGTGCGGTCAGTTGTTGCCCGAGGGCGATGCTCTTCGTGCTGGACTGTACCGTTTGAGCTTTGACACGGCCAGCTATCATCACACCGAGAACACGGAGGGATTGTACCCAGTTGTTGAAATCACCTTTCACGTGCGGGAAGGCGAGTCACAGTTTCACATTCCCTTGCTGCTGAGTCCGTATGGGTATACGACCTACCGGGGAAGCTGATGTGATGAGTGCCTTTGCCATGGGGACGAGCGCATGAGTTCTGCTATCCGAGAGTGGCTGAACCTTGGCGTGCGCTGGTTCCACGTTTTCGCGGGAATCCTTTGGGTCGGACAAACGTACTATTTCACATGGCTGGACGGCCAATTTACAAAAGCCGAAAGGGAGGAGGGCGTTGGCGGGACTCCTTCGTCCGTGTGGATGGTGCACAGCGGCGGGTTTTACACCGTTGAGAAACAAAAGTCGCTTGGGGTCGGCCCCGGACAAGTCCGGTGGTTTCGCTGGGAAGCGCTGCTGACGTGGCTGAGCGGGATGCTGCTGCTCTTCCTCGTTTATTATCTTAGCTCCGGGCTCCTTGATCTGGATGTCGCGGATATTTCGCAAGGACGCGGTATTGGCATAGGTTTGGCAGTTCTGGTGGGCGGGTGGTTGATCTACGATGTAGCGGCGCGCTCGTTTCTCACAAAGTCCGAAGGAATGTTCGTCGTGTTTTGCCTGGTCATGACGGCCGGTATTTCCTGGGGACTGCTGCACGTCTTCAGCGCGCGCGCAGCGTACATTCATATAGGGGCGATGTTCGGGACCATCATGACTGCAAACGTATGGATGCGGATTCTGCCCGCACAACGCAAGATGATCGCGGCGGCCGCCGCGGGCGAAAAGTTTGACGCTATGCTGGGCGCTCAAGCCAAGCTTCGTTCCAAGCACAATACGTTTATGGCGGTTCCAGTTGTCTTTCTCATGATCAGCAATCATTTTCCAGTCGCAACATATGGGGGCAGGTATAGTTGGGTGGTTTTGGTCGCTCTTATCGTTGTCGGCTGGGCGGCGGCGAAGGTCATTCGCTCCACCTAAGAGGGAAACGCGCATTTGTAGCGCAAGGGCAAGAATCTCGTGCGAAAACCAGTGAGCACCACGGAAACGGCAAGGGAAGTTGTTGCGCGGTGCCAGAAGCTGGCTCGCTTCAGCGAAGATGCGACCAGCACTCGGCGGACGTTTCTATCCGCTCCGATGCGTGATTGCCATGAGGAAATTGCAAGATGGATGAAGGCCGCGGGCGCGGAGGTGCGTGTCGATGCCGCAGGAAATTTGCGCGGGTTGTATCCTGCGGCGCAGTCCAACGCACCACGGCTACTCTTGGGATCCCACCTCGATACGGTTCCCAATGCCGGAGCTTACGATGGCGTTCTGGGAGTGGTCCTCGCGGTTGCTTTGCTCGAAGCCTTGGACGGAAAGAGGCTTCCGTTTGGAATGGAGGTGGTCGGCTTCTCGGAAGAAGAAGGAGTCCGATTCGGAACGCCGTTCATTGGCAGTCGTGCGCTAGTCGGGAGGCTTGACCAGGAGATCCTGAATTCCCGGGACGCGAATGGAATCTCCGTTAGGGCAGCCATCGAAGACTACGGTTTGAATCCCGCAGAGATTCCTGCCGCCGCGCTGAAGGACGATAGTTTTGCGTACTTGGAATTTCACATAGAGCAGGGGCCGGTCCTGGAAGCGTTGGGGCGGCCACTCGGAGCAGTTGAGGCAATTACCGGGCAGACCCGCATGGAATTCCGATTTTCAGGCCGTGCGAATCATGCGGGAACTACGCCGATGCATTTGCGGCACGACGCAATCGCGGGTGCCGCGGAATGGATTTCCGCGGTGGAGCGCCTGGCTAAGGGCGACACGGACCTAGTCGCCACGGTTGGCCGCGTCGAGGCGAAGCCGGGAGCAATAAACGTTATTGCCGGAGAAGCGTTGCTGAGCCTTGATCTACGGCACAAGTCAGACGAGCTTCGCGCGCGAACCCAAGGAGTTCTTGTGCAGAAGGCGGAAGAGATTGCCCAACGGCGTGCGCTGTCAGTGCAGAGTCGTGTGTTGCTGGATCAGCGAGCTGTAGCGATGGATGCGTTTCTTGTTGGGCAAATTGAGGAATCGATTCGAAAGACGGGCTGCCAGCCACATCGCATGGTGAGTGGAGCAGGCCACGACGCCATGATCATCGCGGAAAAAATTCCTGCCGCAATGATCTTTCTGCGAACTCCGGGGGGAATCAGCCACGATCCAGCGGAGTCGGTCGAAATTGAAGATGTTGCAAGGACCCTTGAATGCGGATTGCACCTGCTGGATCAAATCGCAAGTTCTTCGGAACTTCCAAAAAGGATGTGCCGTGCATAATCTTGGCCAAACGCGTAGCTCGCTGCAACGCAACCATCTTCTCCTGACCGCGGACACTTTCGTTCGAACTGCGTTGCCGGGCATGAAAGCGTGCTCGGCGATTGTGCATGCCGGCCCGGCATTGGGCGCGAAATTTGCGCAGTACACAGCGGAATTCGAATCCGGAGGCGAGCTTGGCAGCATCACGGCGCAACGCTTTATTTTTGTTCTGGAAGGCCAACTCCAGTTAGAAGTGGACGGGTCGGCGAGCGAGTTAGGTGTCCGCAATTATGCTTACCTACCCGAGGGCCTACCGCACCGAGTGGCGGCAAAGAGAGGAAGCCGGGCCGTGGTTATCGAAAAAACGTATCAGCCGCTCGCTTCGGTTGAACCCCCGCGCCTGCTCGTTTCCAAGGAAGACGCGGTTGCTTCCCACCCGCTTAACGATGATCCGGCCTTACAGGTGAAATGTCTGCTTCCCGACGCGCCAAACTTTGACTTTGCCGTGAACACCATGGTCTATCAGCCTGGGGCTTCTCTGAGCATGGTAGAGATGCATGTGATGGAGCACGGACTCCTCATGCTCGAGGGCGGCGGCATTTATCGGCTCGGCGATTCTTGGTACCCAGTGACGGCAGGAGATTTCATCTGGATGGCGCCGTGGTGCCCGCAGTGGTTCGGAGCGATTGGGAAGGTACCGGCAAAGTATCTCATTTATAAAGATTGGAACCGACATCCTTTGACAGCCACGCCCCGATGAATTTTGTCATTGACCGCGATCGTTTGATGAGGGAGATCGAAGAGCTAGCGTGTATCTCCGACGCAGAACCTCCCGCAGTAGCGCGGATTGTTTTCACGCCGACAGATCTCAAGGCGCGCACGTGGCTCATTGCCCGTTGCGAGGAAGCCGGACTGGCTATACGACAGGATCCTATTGGAAACATTTTCGCGCGTTGGACGGGTTCCAATGTGAGTGCTCCTGCGATAGGAACTGGTTCCCATATTGACGCGATTCCCAACGCAGGAAAGTATGATGGTGTCGTCGGTGTGCTTGGAGGTCTAGAGGCGATTCGATCGCTCCAGCAGCGCGGATTCCATCCCAAACACTCGATTGAGTTGCTTGTCTTTACTTCGGAAGAACCCACGCGCTTTGGGATCGGATGTCTCGGGAGCCGTTTGCTCTCGGGCACGATGTCTCCGGATGCCGCGAGAACGTTGACGGACAAAGACGGAACCTCGCTCGAGGAAGTGCGCGGGAAGGCAGGATTCAAAGGGCGCCTCGAAGAAGTAAAACTGCCAGAGGCATACTACAAAGCATTCGTGGAATTGCACATCGAGCAGGGCCCGCTGCTGGAACGTCAGAAAGTTCCGTTGGGGATTGTCACAAGGATTGCCGCTCCTGCCAGCCTCCGTATTTCCATCGAAGGCGCGGGCGGACATGCCGGTGGAGTCCTAATGCCTGACCGTAGAGACGCCCTCTGCGCAGCAGCGGAACTCATTCTGGCGATTGAAGACACGGCGCGAACGAGTGGAGCGCTCGACACGGTAGCAACAGTGGGCGTTTGCGAAGTGTTTCCTGACGCCATCAATAGCATCCCGAGCCGAGTTCGTCTCGGCGTCGATATTCGCGATACGAATCTCGAGCGACGTGACGCCGTTATGCGTACGATTGAGACAGCCTGTCACACCATCGCTGTGAAGCGGCAGATCTCAATTCAGAAGGAACTGTTGAATGCCGATGCGCCAGCCGAATGTGCGCCGGAGATCATCGAAGCTGTGTCCCAATCCTGCAAAAAGCGTCAACTAGCTTTTATTCCGATCGTCAGCCGCGCCTATCATGACTCGCTTTTTATGTCGCACATCGCATCCGTTGCCATGCTGTTTATTCCTTGCCGTAACGGACACAGCCACCGTCCAGACGAATACGCATCTCCTTTAGACATCGAACGGGGAGTAGCGGTCCTTGCCGAAACTCTGGCAATGCTCGCCGCGTGACGCTCGGCGCGAAATACATTCCCAATTCTGCCGGTCAACGAGTTGCCGGTAAAACTTGGTCACCGTCTTAAAGGCTTTATGGCTGGGGCAATGCCATAGGCCGCGGCTGCTGGGTCAATTTCGTCGGATGCGAAACTGCAAAACGAACTGGGTCAGGTAACTCAAACTAAGAGAGTTAGCCACACGAAGTATGACTTAGTCGGCTTCCCCGTCCCGCATCACCAACGACTCCCAACAAATGGCCTGGGACTCGTGCCTATTGTCTCCGCGACACCTACATTCCGGAAAAGAATGCCGATCAGAGCAGATAGATACCCAAGCGGGGCCATAACCACTTGAAATAATGGTGCCCAAGAGAGGACTCGAACCTCCACGACCTTGCGGCCACTAGCTCCTGAAGCTAGCGCGTCTGCCAGTTCCGCCACTTGGGCACAAGTGCAGTAAATCGAGGCAAATTTATTGTGACTGCCGCTCTCTGCTTTGTCAACGCAACCGGAAATTCGCCCACCTCCGCCATTTCCCTGTTCCTCAGTTATGCCGTCACCCCGACGCTTTCCCGCATCAGTATTTCTTATCCCTGCCACTGGAATTTGAAATAGAGAGTGGTATACTCCGCCCAAGAACACCGTACTACCCCTTGTCTGCCCGCTATGGCAGGCACCGCGGTTCGGTTCCAACGGGAGGTCACCATGGAAGCGACGCAATCGGGGCTTCTTTTTTACCTGCTGTTCGCCTGGGGAGTCGTCTTCGCTGTGTTTCTGGCTTTGTTGCTCCGCCGCAGTCTCCTGGAAAGCCACGAAGATGATCAGCTCTTTATCGATTCAGCCGAAGAGCACCTGGCCAAGGAGCAGCGCGAATTGATCGTGAAGATTCGCGCCCTCTCGAAGCCCATCATGACCAGTGGAATTGCCGCAGGCGTGCTGCTCTTGGTTATCGCCGGTTTGTGGCTGTATGAAGGTCTGAAAAACTTCTGACCACCGCTGCTTAGATAGCCGCGCCCGGAGGCGCTGCTGTCACGAAGGCTTGGTCGGCGGAGTTTGGGCAGGTGGCTGTTCGCTGGCTGGGGCTGGCGGCGGAGTCGTCGGCACGAGCGACGTATGATTGTGCACGATGACCCAGCGGTTGTCCCGCTTCGCTACTACCAGCGTCGTTTGCCCCTGTGACGCCGTCGGCTGTCCGTCAACGGTCGCGGAAAAATCCCACTGATAGCACGCCCACCCGAGATTCCCCTCAACTTTGAGGTAGGTGTTGGAGCGATCCATTCTCACCTTCTGCATTCGAGCCCTCTGTTGCTGGTAGAGAGGCAAGTAATTGTTCCACCCAATCACGGGTGGCGCCCAGCCCCCATTCACAAAAGTGACGTCATCGGCGTAGTCCTTGTGAAGCCGGTCAATATCCCCGATCTGCCAGGCCCCCAGCATTTCCGAGATCATGTAGTCGATTTGCTGCTCGTCGTTCAGCGGAAGGATGTGCCCGCTGTTGTCTGCCAGCGAAGGCTCCTTCTTGTTTTTCTTATCTTTTGGTTGCTGCCCGGCCGCGGGCCAGGCGAAGGATAGAAACACCGCCAGCGCGCTGAGAAACGTCAAAGCGCAGCGCAGCGTTTTTGCGGCCTTGTGGAAGTTCCCACCAGTGTTCATTCGCGTTTCACTCCCATTGGTGCAAAGCATAGCACGCGTGGACTCCTCCGGCGCTCTGCATCCATTCGACTTTCCCTGGGATAACGAGGACCTACTGCCTCCGCGACGCGCTCAACAGGTTCACAAATATCCGGAACGCGCCGGGTACGCCATCCGGCAATTGGCGGAAAAAAGCGATGCCCGTGTAGATGTAGGTCCCTTTTCCATATCGTGTGTACACGAGCCCGCCCTTCAATTCGCTTTCTCCGGGATCGTTCATCGCCAATAGCGCCGTGTATTTCGCGTCGAACTGGCTCCAGTAATAAAGCCCTCGCTCCTGCTCCCAGCCCTTGAAATCATCAGCGGTAATTTTGTTCGGACGGTTCAGCAATGGATCATCCGGCTTCAGGAAATTCACCGGCGAGTGTTCATCGGTGATTCGCGGCGTGGGATTGCCTATTTTCGCCGGATAAGGAGCGGGTTGCAGCTTGTCCCAGACAGAGTCGCGGTTGTATTGCACGACCAGCGTGCCGCCGTTCGAAACATACCCAAGCAGCCGCTGATTCGCTCCTGGCAGCTCAGGTCGCAGTTCATACGCGCGCACGCCGACGACGATGGCATCGAATCCGGCGAGGTCCCCGAATGTCAGGGCGGCCGCGTCCAGCTTTTCCACCTTAATTCCCAATCGCTCCAGTGCCTCCGGAATAGGTTCTCCTTCCGCCGTGACGTAGCCGACGTGCAAATTTTCCGGCACATAGATTTCAAACGCGTGGACGATCGTTTGCGCAGGTTCTTCCCAAAGCAGCGTCGGCATGGACGGCAACGGTTCGAGCGACGTCGTGAATTTTTCATCGCCGTGCTGCGCGTAGGCCGTGATGGTGAAATTCCCTGCCGGCAGTTTGGCCGGGGGCGTCGCCGTCAGCTTCACGTACTGATCGCCAACGCCGGCGAACTCGGCCGTCACCGGAGCACTGCTTGTCCATCCTTGCGGCACATCGAGACCAACGCTGACTTTTCCTGGTTGCGAGGTGTAGGAGTGCACGCGCAGAAAAATCTCGAACGGCCTCCGCTGTTTACCAAGAACTTCGATCTCCTGCTTTGGTTCAACCGCCACCGTGTACGCAGGCACGATTCGCAGTGGTACGCGGTCGACACTCGTTGAAGACGCCTCGAGATGCCTTACGGATTCTGCGACCATGAATTTGTAACCGGATATGGTCAGCTCCTGTTCGACCGAGACCAGCGGCAATGGTTCCGGCAAGAGCGTCTCCCAAATCGCCTTTTCCGCCTCCTCCGCTTTCCCTAACGCAGACATTAACTCTTTCTCTGCTGTTCCCTGCGGCGTCGCAGAGGGATCGGATGCCGATACTCTCACCGTCAACTTCAGTTCCTTGGCTACTTCGCCTTCGCGCTTCGTCTCTTGTAATGGCCCGCGAAACAATAATTTGGTCTCTCCCAGCGCACACGCCGCTTCCGGCCGGCAACGGGCGTGCGCGGATATCGTGAAGGATTCGCCGGTGACCAGTTCGCTCGTGTCTCCGTTCGAAGAGATGTCAACTCCCGCAGCAAGAGCAAGCGCTTTCTCTATGCGCTGCCGGATGCGGTCCTTGTCGGCAAGATATTGTTTCTGCCACGGAAAATCACCGAGATGCATCGGACATTTGTCCAGCCAATGCGCTGCCTCGGAGGCGGCCGCGGCCAACGAGCGAATCGCTGCCTCGGTCTTTCCTTCCAGCAGAGCCTCCCGGCCCGCGACAAGCGAGCTATCCGCATCAGAAAACGCGCGGCAACTCATGTCTTTCCCCTGCGCGCTCAGTGGCGCCGCCAGTTGAGCGGGCTCGAAGATTCCGCTATCTTCCGGGACCAGTACGATTTGACGCCGAAGGAACGGAGAACCCAGGAACCCCGCGATGCCCTGTGTGTGATGGTTCACAAATGCATCGAGCCCGATTTCGCGCCAGCTCTTTCCCCAAAGTGGCGAAATGTCATCCAGAGGGAGTACGTAGCCTTTTGGTGGATTGTTTCGGTCGAAGTCGAGCACACGGACAGGTTCTTCTTTCCCCCACACCGCGGTATTCGCCGTAGATGCCGGTGCTCCCCCTAGTTTGTAATTTGCGTCTGCGGCTAGTTGGACTGCCTTCGGAGTTAGCAGCCCTGTGGCTTGATGATGCCCGTGGCCGCCGTGTACGCCGCCCCAGTTGTTGATCACAACATTCGGCCGAAAAGCGCGAATCACGCGCACCATGTCCTCCATCACCTGGTCGCCCCAGATCTTCTCCGTCTCTTCGGGCGTTTTCGAATAGCCGAAGTCCGGCGCGCGCGTGAAGAATAGCTTCACGCCATAACCGCGTGTCGCCGCTAGCAATTCTTGCGTTCGAATCAACCCAAGTTGTGGAGCTTGTTCTGGCCCTAGCGCGTTTTGCCCGCCCTCCCCGCGCGTGACAGAAAGCAACGCAACGTCCGCATGCAAACCCCGTGCCAGGTACGTCAGCACCGCCGCCGATTCGTCATCGGGATGCGCTGTCACATAGAGGATCCGCGTAGTAACCCTCGCGCTGTCAATGGCCTCGATCGTCTCCGCAAATCCGGGTCCCGTTCCTGGCGCCGGCGGGAATTGCGCCGCGACCCGCCCCGCGAGAATCGCAGCGGCACCGCTGCTCAACACGACGACGATCGCTACACGTCGAAACGAAACTCTCACGCATCCTCCAAAACCCACCCAACGCAAATTCCAGCAGTCAGATCGAAGCGGTTAGTAAGGTTCTTCCTCATCAGCCACCAGTCACCACTCACAAATCACCACTCACGTGAAACGGCCATTGTCGCACCTGCCGGGCGCGAATTAGAAACGCTATCCCGCCCAGAGCTATCTCGAGTAGACCCCATTTCCGCGCCGTTCCCGTGGCCCAGAATAACGCGGCCCATCCGATCATGGTCAGCACGGCGGGCAGGGGATAGAGCCACATCTTGAACGGGAGCCGCTCGGGTGGCCAACGCCGCCGCAGAAGCATCACACCAACTGCCTGGCCGATAAATTGCACCAGCAGACGCATCACTAGGATTCCCGCGATGGCATTTTCCAGTTTGAGCACGATGCTGAATACAAATGCGACTCCGCCCAGGAAAAGCAGCGACACATTGGGAAAATGTTTCTTCGGGTGTACATGCCGGAAGATGGGAAAGAAATTGCCGTCCAATGCCGCCGAATACGGCACGCGCGAATATCCAAGCAACAGGGAGAACACCGAGGCGAATGCGATCCACAACACCATCCAGGTAACGATTCGCGCCGCGGTATGGCCGTACAGTTTCTCCATGAACGCGCTGACTATAAACGGCGAGTTCTGCGCCTCGCGCCAGGGTAAGACGCCCAGGATGCTGGTTTGCATCGCGAGATAAAGAACGGTGATGCCGATGATCGAGAGAAAGATGCCGCGCGGAATATTACGCTCCGGATCTCGAATTTCGCCGCCCAGATAGCAGATGTTGTAGTAGCCCCAGTAGCTGTACACCGTCTTCACCATCGCCGCGCCCAGGGCCGCGAAAAAGGCCCACGAAAGTTGAAACGCGCTCGGAGGGAAATCGAACGCCAATTTCGCGTCAAAATGCCGAACCCCGCCCCAGATGAGCCAGAGCATCGTGCCCACGACTCCCGCCCACAAGAGAACCGATATTTTCCCGATTGTCGTGATTCGCCGGTAAAGCACGATCACGAGCAACACAACCAGCCCTCCCGAAACTGCCTTCGCCTGCAACGTCGATAGCGGATACAGAAATCCCACGTACTTCGAAAAACCGATGGCCGCCGAGGCCACGGACAGCGGCGCATAGACAAGCGTCTGCCACACGAAGAGGAAGGACATCAACCGGCCCCAACGCTCCGGGCCGTACGCCTCGCGCAGAAAAACGTATGTGCCCCCGGCTTTCGGCATCGCCGCGCCCAGCTCTGACCACACGAACCCATCCAGAGTTGCGAGCACCGCTCCCGCAAGCCACGCGATGAGGCACTGCGGCCCGCCCATCGCTCGAATCACCAGCGAGCTCACCACGAACGGACCGATCCCCACGATTTCGATCATGTTCAGGGCTACGGCCTCTTTCAGGCCCAGGCCGCGCTCCAGCGCAGGAGCTGCCGGGTTTTGTTGTGTCGCCATCGAAACGCCGAGAATATCAAATGCGCTGCACGCCTCCTAATCCGCATTCCAGGAGCAAGAGTTTTCCGCCTCCAAAACCATTTCAGTTTTCAAACGCCCCTCGAAAAGACTACACTTGTCGAACGCCCAATCTGATATCGCCACATTCGCCTGCTAGGCACTACCGCCAATGCCTCTTCGCCATCTCTTCCCGCTCAAGGCTGTGCTCCTCATGATCGGCACAGGCATCCTATTGCCCCAGGCGCTTGCCGCAAAACTCTCCGCGCCTCCTGAGGCCATCGCTGTCCTCGGGCAGATCTATTCCGGCGACACGCTGTCCGCCCTGGAATCCACGCGCCGTATGCAGCAGGAACAGCCCGATCAACCTCTCGGCTATCTTCTCGAAGACGAAGCGCTCTGGTGGCAAATCTGGTGCAAGGCGGCCGATTTTAAATGGGGAATGACCGATGCGCGACGCCGGCCAAAACTTCCTTCCGACCAACACTTCTTCGAGCTCGCCACAAAAGTCTCGCAACTGGCGAACGCCCAGATCAAACAACACGAATCCGCGGAAATGCACTTCTATGCGGGTATGGGTGACGCCATGGCTGCGCGGCTCTATGGACTTCTCGGGGAAACTCGCAACAGCGCGCGGGCAGGCGTCCGCGCCAGGGATCATTTTCTCCGCGCCCTCGCGCTCGATCCCGATCTCGCCGATGCCGATTTGGGTCTCGGCCTCTACAACTATTATGTCGATACGCTTGGTGCCATTGCCAGAGTCTTGCGTTTCTTCATGGGAATTCCCGGCGGTTCGAAGCAGGATGGCGTCCGTCAGATTCAGATGGCCATCGCCGACGGCGTGCTCGTTCCCGACATCGCTCGCCTCTATCTTGCCCTGAATCTCCACCGCTATGACCGGCGTTACGAAGATGCCTTGGCGGTGATCACCCCTCTCGTCGAAAAATTTCCTTCTAATCCGCTCTTCCAACTCGCGCGCGGAGACTTGCTCGCCAAGCTCGGCCGTAAAGACCAAGCCCTCGAGTGCTACCGCGCTGCCGAAGGGATAATTGTCCGCGATCCCGAGTGTGCCGCGCGCATTCAGGCGCTTGTCCACGCCTCCCTCGCCGCACTCGGCCTCAGTACCATCTCCCCTGCTCCTTAGAGCGCTACTCGTGGGTCTTTTCGAATGGCCCTGCGTCTGACGAAGCGAAAGCCACTATCGCAAATAAGATCATGAGCAATTTGTATATCCTACCGCCTTGAAGCACGCGGAAATTTTACTCCTCGAATCCGCATTGACCAATTCCCTCTTGGGATGGTAAGCATGTAGGGTTGCGCGGGCGCGTAATTGCGTTGCAGGGGCAGGCCTATTGGCCTATCCGATATCGGCTGGGTAGTTTTTCGGGGCGACCCTAATAGCGGTCGATTTTCCTCCAGCCCGAACCTTTCACGGTCAACGCGCTTCGAAAATTAGGCATCTCACACACAATGCAAGTTGGCGCCGGGGGTTCCCCACCGTTCGCCTGAGCAAGTGGGCCGCTTTGCGGTCACCGGAAGACGAGATGAAGGAGCTTCGATGAAGTGGTCATGGACAGCGCTCGCTGTCGTCATAGTAGGAGTTCTTGCCGTCTCCGGTTGCAATGACTACGGCAACACGTTTCAAGGCAACACCGGCGGGCTGATCACTTCTCTATCACCGGCTAATGTAAATGCCGGCGGCCCGGATTTTACGCTTACCGTGAATGGTAGGGGTTTTATTGCAAAGACTGTCGTTCAATGGAATGGAAAAAACCTCGCTACAACGCTCACCACGGATAGTGCTGGGAACGTGCTGACGGTGACCGCCGTCGTCCCCGCGGCTTTGACGGCCAAGTCTGGTTCAGCCGCTGTGCAAACCCTCAGTCCCCACTCCGGCGCCGGGAATAATGGGCTTTCCAATTCGATTACATTCCTGATTTTCCCCCCGCCGAATCCCATGCCGGCCGTCAGCCAAATGACACCTAGCTGCGCCGTCGCGGGCAGCGGCTCATTCACGATGACCATCACTGGTTCGAAATTTATTCCGGCATCCGATCCATCGGGGGGATCTCAGGTTAACTGGAACACTTCAACCCAAACGACCCTTAAGACTGTGGGAACCATCACCGCAACGCAAATCCAAGCCACCGTGAGCTCGTCTCTCGTCGCTAATCCGGTAGTGGCGACGGTAACCGTCACCAATCCGCCTACTCCCAATTCTCCTTCGGGTGGTGGCGGTACCAGCAACGGCCTCACATTCACCGTCGCGAGCGTTTGCCCGGCGGCCATCAAAGCCGCCGCAGCTTCTACCGCGCAGATTGCTGTCGCTGAAGAAACGCCTTCCGTAAGCCTTGACGGCAGGTACGTCGCCTTTACAGCTGCCCAGGGTGAACTCGCCCAGGTATTTCTTCGCGACACTTGCCAGGGTGCACCGGCTGGTTGCCAGCAGCGCACTGTTCTCCTCTCCGTGGCGGATGACGGTGCACCCGCAGATCATGACAGCCGTTCGCCCTCCATGAGTTCCGACGGCCGCTTCGTTGCTTTCACCTCTGCCGCCACGAATCTGACCGAATCCGCGCCAGGCGGCCGGCAAGTCTATCTCCGCGATACCTGTCTCGCTGCCCCAGCCTCCTGTAAACCTTCGACGCAGCTCATCTCGACCGACGTCAACGGCGCGCTGGTCGACGCCGAAAGCATTCTGCCTTCCGTCAGTGCCTCGGGACGTTTCGTAGCTTTTCTCGCCATTACTTCCAGCCATTCGCCGAAGTCACAGGCTTCCGGCCAATCTCAGTCCACCGCTAACAGCGGCTTCCGTCAGGTTTTTGTTCGCGATACTTGCTTCGGCGCCACGGGCTGCACGCCAAGTACGACGCGCATATCTCTCGAGCCTGGCGACACTCCCGCCGCGGGCGATGAACCCGCCGGCCCGGCCATCAGCGGCGCTGCCGGGCATGTGGCCATCGCTGGCGGTGGCACGGCCACGCTGTTCACGCGCTCCGTCGCCGTCGACGACCGCGTTGTCCTGTCGATCTTGAAGGAGAATCGCTAGAAGTACTCTCTACTTCTCCAAATACCGCTTCGGGATCGGCGCTCCCGGCCTTTCCGCATCCCAGTAGATCGATACAACCCACCACCGTTTCCCGTCGTTGAAAAGCTGGAAGCTATTGATGCCTCTTTCAAATGGCTCGCCATCCGGCGTCTTCCGCGAGGCGTACGTGCTGAAAACATGCGTGATGTGCCCGAAGCTTTCCGTCTTCCGCGAAATTTCGCGCTCGTAAAACGCATTCTTCTTAAAATAATCGCCCGCCCCGCGCACGTAATCCTCGACCGTCATCGCGCGATAGCCGATGTTGTCGCCCGCGCTTTCCCTCACCGCCGTGAGCCGCCCATCGGGAATAAACAACGACCGAAAGCGGTTCCAATCGCGCTCTCCGACCGGACCGGAGATCACGTCATAAACCGCCGCGAGTATCGCGTCCGCGCTTTCCACGTCCTTCGTGTTTGCCGTCGGCCATGCGGCCTTTGCCTGCGCGGCCTTCGTTTCCTGCCGGGGCGCGGCCGCGAGTTCTACGGCCGCCCATCGAACGCCGCAACTAACAAACAACAACACGAGGATCGCCCGCGCTATTTTCATTCCTGACTCCTTCTGGGTCCGCCCTTCGAGAATCTTTTTCAATTGAATCGCACTTTCACGTCGGGCCGTTTTTCCAAATGCACCGAATCGATGAATCGGACTTGCCGGTCATCCAGCGTAAGGATCATCGAGCTGGTGCGTGTGCCTTCCCCGAAAAACCGCACGCCTTTCAGCAAATTTCCGTCCGTAACACCCGTGCAGGCAAAAATCATTTTCTTTCCCGGCGCCAGATCTTCCGTCTCGTAAATCCGCTTTGGGTCCATTACGCCCATCTTCGCCAGGCGCTCCAATTGTTCCGGCTTGCTTACCACCAGCCGCGCCAGGATCTCTCCGTTCAAGCAGCGTAGCGCCGCCGCCGTCAGCACGCCCTCCGGCGCGCCTCCTGTTCCCATCACCATGTGCACGCCGGTTCCGATGACCGCCGCCGAAATCCCCGCGGACAGGTCGCCGTCCCCGATCAACCGGATCCGCGCACCCGCCGCTCGAATTTCTTCCACCAATTTATCGTGCCGTGGGCGGTCCAGCACGATCACCACCAAGTCCTCGACGTCGCGGTCCAGCCGTTTCGCCACCGATTTCAGGTTGTCCGCAACCGGTGCGTCCAGCTCCACCGCGCCTTTGCACGAAGGCCCCACCACGATTTTTTCCATGTACAGGTCCGGAGCGTGCAGCAAGCCGCCCCGTTCGCTCGCCGCCAGCACCGCAATCGCGTTCGGCGCTCCCGTCGCGCACAAATTGGTTCCCTCCAGCGGATCGACCGCGATATCCACCTCGGGAAAAAGCGCCTTGGGCGCATGCGTGGCCAGCCCGACCTTTTCGCCGATGTACAACATCGGTGCTTCGTCGCGCTCGCCTTCTCCAATGACGATTGTGCCGTCCATCTCGACCGCGTCCATCGTCTTGCGCATCGCTTCCACCGCCACCTCATCGGCTTTGTGGCGGTCGCCAAATCCCATGGTGCGCGCCGCCGCCATCGCGGCATTCTCCACCACGCGCAAAAATTCCAGGCTCAGTTGTTCTTCCATTGAACGCATCTCCGCCTTGCCCCGTCCCGCGGGGTTTACCCCGCTAGGATTCCCCTGCCATCACGGAGCGGCGCTAATCATAGGCCAAAGCCCCTCTTTCCGTCGATAAGTGAAACAAAGGTTGTAGCTCACGCCCGCAAGGCGCCCCGCAGTAGTCCGTAGACGACGCGTCGGTCGGAAATGGATACTGATCCTTCGACTCCCTCCGGTCGCTCAGGACAAATTCCCTCATCGGGAATCTGGTTAACAAAATACCCTCCCACCCCCGCCATTTTTTGGATGTGTGGCAAACACAGGACTTTAAGTACCTGTGTTTTTGGAAGTGTGGCAAGCAAAGGAGTTATGGGCACGTTTTTCGGATGTGTGGCAAATACAGGCGTTAGTGAAAAAGGGCGCTGCCTCCCGATGGAAGAACGGAACGGAATGAGGTACCTCCCCTGGTCTTTGCGAAAGAGTGCGGAAGAAGCAGAAAACAAAGGAGTTGCGGAAAAAGCGAAATCTAACGCAGAGACGCCGAGGGCGCAGAGACGACGCTGAGAAACCTTGCCGTACTGTAAATCGCAGATCACGGGGCATGATAGCACAACACTTATACTCTATCAATAGATATATCTATAGTAATAATATCGAACGAATGAAGTAGTGCATTCGAACGCAAATTCCGTAAGAAGAAGAAAAGAAAGGGGTAGAGTGACAGGGGGGCGGCGGATTTGGGTGGTTGGGTGGGAAGGGGAAAAGCGAAGAATTTCCCACCTTTGCGCCACCCAGATGGGTGCCGCGTTTTTCATGACGAGCCCTGTTCGGTTTGCCCGGGGCGGAACCATTGGCATGGATCACAGGGCACCAGTCCGGGTTGCCCTTGGGTAGGTCGGTTCTACTCTTTTCCGTGGTTCAAGGGCTGAATCGTGGTGTTCACCAGGAAAGGGTCATCGAATTCGGACATCTCTCCGGGACCTTTTCCCGCGACTGGCAGAAGCCGCGCCGAAAGCGGTTTGTGCCACTTGTACGCGAGGCTCGCCATGTCCCCGATGATGAGCGAAAGTTGCTCCACGGTGGTATTTCCCGGAAGAGGGATGGCGTCGAGCCCCGTCCCGCAGACAGCGGAATAGCTCAGCAAGCCCTCGAGCGAGAGGTACCCTTCGCTCCAGCGCTGCGCCAGCCGCGTATCTTCGAGGACCGGCAGCATCAACCCGGAATACCCGGTCTGCTTCACTTTCACGTCCTTGATCGCCGCGGTAATCGTGGCCGCCGCCGTCAAAGTTCCCGCCGAGCCCGCAGGTTGCGAAGTCAGATTTTCAATAGCCGCGCCGATGGAAATATCCTTCAGCGGCGCCGGCGAAAGATCGATGCCCACGTAGGCCCACCCTTCGTCTTGATCTATCCGCTCGGCCAGCGCCTGAACGGCAAACGCTTCTTCGGCCAGCGAGTCGGTCAGACGGCGTTTCGCGACTGCCAAGTCGGTCGCGCCCTCAAACGCCGCGGCGACGAGGTTCGCCGATTGCAGCGCGATCGCGAACTGATGCCCGAAGCCGCTGTGATACGCGGCGGGGAAAAAGGGAGTGAGCGGCGGCACCATCGCAATCGCAGCAAACCGGAAGTTTCCCTGGCTGTGTTCCGTCTCTTCAAGTTTTTTCATGACTTGTGCTGCGGCGCCGACCGCATTCCAGCGCACTCCATCATCGCCTGCGACAACCACGCTGCCGCTCAGCACTTTCGTGGTGCTCAGAATTTCCGCGAGCAGATCGGCCCATCCCGGTTTGTCCTCGGCGTTCAGCATAGCCGGCCCGATGGACGCATTGAATTTTTCTTTTGCCGCCAGCGCGTCGTATTCCTTGAAAAAAGCCACCGCCTGCTCGGTGGTCAATTCTTTGGCGTATTCCGGAAAAGGTTGCGTCGCGATGCGGATGGTTTGTACTTCATAGCCGCGCGTTTCGTAAACCGTCCGAGCGTACTTCAGCATCTTGAGCGCATCCGCAACCTGCTGCTTGTATTGCGTCCGGTCCAGATTGATAAATGCGGTGATCGCGCGAACCTTTACCTTGCTTGCCGGGGGAAATGTCTTCTGTTGCGCGTTGCAGGGGTCGCTGACGCAAAACAGCATCGCGACGCACAATCCAATCGACCAAAAACGGGTTCGCGGGATCTGAAGGGGAAATTTGTTCATGGTGTGCGCTCCGGTAATCTTCACTTCCCAGATTTAGAAAAACGCGGAAATGCCGGTGATGCGCTCCCCGATCACCAGCTTGTGGATGTCGTTTGTTCCCTCGTAGGTGTAAACGCTTTCGAGATTGTTCATGTGCCGCATGATGCAGTAATCGTCCACGATGCCGTTGGCGCCGAGAATGTCCCGCGCCTTCCGCGCCGTGTCGAGAGCGATTGCCACGTTGTTCATCTTAAGCATGGAGATGTGGGAGGGATCGACTTTCCCTTTGTCCTTCAGCCGACCGACGTGCAGCGCCAGCAACTGGCCTTTCACGATTTCAGTGATCATCCACGCCAGCTTTTCCTGCACCAGCTGGTGCGAGGCGATGGGCTTGTTCGCAAATTGCTTGCGCGTTTTCGCGTATTGCAACGCGGTGTCGTAGCAGGCCATGGCCGCGCCCAGCGCTCCCCAGCCGATTCCATAGCGCGCCTGATTCAGGCACCCGAGCGGTCCCTTCAGCCCGCTTACGTTCGGCAGCAGATTTTCCTCCGGAATTTCGCAATCGGAGAAAGACAGCCCCGAGGTTACGGACGCGCGCAGGGACCATTTCCCGTGCACGTCCCACGCCTTGAATCCCGGCGTGCCCTTTTCTACCAGGAAGCCGCGGATTTTGTCGTCCTCGCTTTTGGCCCAAACTACGGCGACGTCCGCAATCGAGCCGCTGGTGATCCACATTTTTTCGCCGTTCAGGACGTATTTGCCGCCCTTCTTCACCGCGCGCGTGAGCATCCCGCCCGGATTCGAGCCGAACTGCGGCTCCGTCAATCCGAAACACCCGATCGCTTTGCCCTGCTGGAGCAGCGGAAGCCATTTATTTTTCTGCGCGTCGTTTCCGTACGCGTAAATCGGATACATCACCAGCGCGCTCTGCACGGACACGAAACTCCGAAGCCCGGAATCGCCGCGCTCGAGTTCCTGCGTGACCAGCCCGTACGCCACGTTGGACATTCCCGCGCAGCCGTAGCCCTGCAAGTTCGCGCCAAAAAATCCCAGTTCGCCGAGCTGCGGCACCAGATGCTTCGGAAAGGTTCCTTCGCGGCTGTGCTTTTCGATGATAGGAATAACTTCGTTCTCGACGAACTGCCGGGCCGTTTGCCGCACCAGTTTTTCTTCGTCGTTCAGCTGCGAATCAAAATCGATGTAATCCACCCCGGAAAATCCGGCCATACTTCGCTCCTGTCGCGCGGCATCGTGTGCGGCACGCTCTCTTCACCCGGCCTGCTCGCTAGGGTTGCACGGGGAATAAAAAAGGGATGCTGGCGCTGCATTCCGCCGGAGTGCGTCCCCTTCGGCACGATTTTTACGCGGTCAATTGTAACAAGCCCATTCTGGCGGCAGCAACCGCGGCGTCACTGCCCGCGGCTTTGCGGAGAAGGAAATTTTTGCATTACAATTCTCGAGTCGAGGTCACGTGCCCAATTCCCGAAACCGCAAAGCAATTTTGTTCTCTCCAAAAATACTCATCTTCGATGTGGATGGCGTCCTGGTGGATGTACGCGGGAGTTTCTGGGGCTCGGCGCTCGAGACGGTGCGCTTCCTTACCGGGAAACGCGTCACCTGGGCGGACCTGTACAGATGGAAAGCCAAGCCCGGTAACAACGATGACTGGAGCATGGTTTCGAGATGGGCTACCGCGCTGGGGCGGCCAACGACGTATGAGGAAGCTCGCGCTGCTTTTCAACCGTTCTATTGGGGCGAAAACGGCAAGCCGGGAAACGTGCGCAAGGAAAAGCTGCTGGTCACACCCGCGCAGATCGAGCGCTGGGCCGGACGCTATGAGCTTAATCTCTTCACCGGGCGCACGCGGCAGGAATTTGCATATACGTTTGACCGCTGGCCCGCTACGCGTCGCTTCCGGATGGTGGTAACGATGGACGACGTCAGGCGCAAGAAACCGCATCCCGACGGCTTGCTGAAAATTCTTGGCGAGCGCGATCCCGAGTCGGCGCTCTATGTCGGTGACAATATCGACGACGCGCTCGCGGCCCGCGAGGCGCAGGTTCCGTTCATCGCGATTTTGCCGCCCGGCGCGCATGCTTCTCGCGAGCGTGCAAAAAAGTTTCGCGGGCTTGGGGCGCTATCGTTGTTGCCCCGCGCTACCGATCTGAACCTCTGGCTGCGGCCCATTTGACCCAACCCTTCTGGCAAGAATCCTTCTATAGTAAGGGAGGCGGCCGCTAGAAACAGACCGCGGAACTTTCTTTCGGGGAAGCGGGAAATTGTATTGGGGCAGACCAAAACAATGCAAGCAAAGTTCTCAAGGCAATTTCTAATTTTCGGATTTCTTGGCATTGGTGCTTTTGCATGGCCGCAAATAATCTGCGCGCAGGCACCCGCCGGACCCATGCCCGCCGCGGAACCCCGGCCATCCTCGATGCCGGCCGCAAAGCCTCTCCGCCAACAACCTGAAGTTCAGCCAAGGACGTCGATCTTCGGTGCATGGAAACTCAACAAAGACGATAGCGACGACGCACAGAAGAAAATGCAGGAGGCGCGCGGCTCGGACAGACAGGGTAGAAGCGGGGGTGGCGTACGGATGGGCGGCGGAGTTCCCGGAATGGGTGGATACGGCGGGCACAGAAGAGGCGGGCAAGAAAACGAAAGCGATCAAGAGCGGCAAGGCATGCACGAGCTGTTGAACCCGGCGCGCTCGCTTTTCTTAGGCGAGGCCAGGAAAGACGCCGAGACCGACCTTTTCGACGATCAAGACCGCAAACGAGCCTTTTTCACGGACGGACGGAAGCTGGAAAAATCAAAGGACGACAAATACCAGGAGATTGCTGCGCATTGGGACGGCACTCGGCTGGTCACAGATGAAAAGTCACCGCGAGGCGGGAAGATGAGCCGCGTGTTTGAATTGTCACCCGACGGCAAGCAACTTTACGAGACACTGCACCTGACTACGGGTCGTTCGAATACGCCCGTGGTCATCCGGTACGCGTACGACCAGCAGGTTGGGACGCCGTCGGGTCGATAGGATTCCTGCAGCTGTTTGGGGCTCGTCGCAATGTGATTAACTGTCACTCTGACTGATGTTGGCGCGATATTCGCCTTGCAGATGCGAGAAACGGAGCGAAAAGGAATCGAACGCCAAAGTAAACCGTCCGTTCAGGTCAAGTTTGACGGGACGCGGGGGCGGATGTTATAAAGTAGAGTTTCAAAACGGCAGCTTCAGGCCCACCGTAGCGCCCTTCCCGGGAGGGGGCACGGCGCGGCTGCCAACCTGAGGTACAGGCTACACAATCTAAATGCAAGAAATTGTTCGCCAACTGGGAGAACTGTTCCTTCAAGCTGTGCCCACAGTCTTGATTGTTCTCGCCTTTTACCTGATTCTCCGCTCGCTCTTTTTCAAGCCGCTCCTGCAGGTGATGGCGGAGCGGGAATCGCGCACTGCGGGGGCGCAAAAAGCCGCCGAAGCCGCGCAGGCCGCTGCTGCCGAGAAAGTGAAACAGTATCAAGAGGCGCTGCGGCAAGCCCGCGCGCAGGTATACGAAGAGCAAGAATCGGCGCGCAAGAAACTCCTCGATGAGCGCGCGTCGTTGTTGAGAGACGCGCGAGCGAGAGCGGCCGCGGAAGTCGCGGCGGGCAAGGATCGCGTGGCCAAGGAACTCGCCGTGGCGCGGCGCGAAGTGGAAGCGACGGCCGGGCAACTTGCCGCGGAAATCGCGCGGCGATTCCTGCAAATCCCACCGCGTCCGGGAACTCCAGCGAGAGAGGCTCGATGACGCGAACTCGCGGGAAAATCTTTTTTTGCACCAGTGTGCTTGTAGTTTTTCTGTGCGGCGCGGTGAGCGCGCACGCCGCGGAAGAGAGTGCGGCCGCGTCCGAACGCGCGAGCGAGATTTTCAAGTGGATCAATTTCGCGATCGTTGCCGGGCTCCTAGTCTGGGTGTTCGGAAAAAAATTGCCGCCGATATTCCGAAAGAACGCCGACAAGATCAGCTCCGCGATAACGAGCGCGACAGCCGCGAAGGCCGCCGCCGATGCGCAGGTTCGCGAAGCGGAAGCAAAGTTCGCGCGGCTGCAACAGGAAGTTACCGACTTGCGAGCGATCGCGGAGCGCGAAGCAGTTGGTGAAGCGGAGCGCATTCGCGCACTGGCGCAAAGCGACGCGCAGAAAATTTCCGCAGCCTCCAGAGCGGAGATTGAAGCAGCAGAACGTGCGGCGCGACTGGAGCTGAAGGCGATCGCCGCGAAACTGGCGGTGGATGGAGCCGAATCGCTCCTCACGAAACAGCTCACGCCGCAAGCGCAGGAATCGCTGGTCAACGCCTTCGTGAAAAGCCTTGATGGGAGGCCGAATTGAAGTCGGCGAGCCTACAGTACGCGAACGCGCTCGCCGATGTCGCGCTGGAACAGGGTGCGGCCGAGCCCGTTCTAAAACAGCTCAACGATTTTGGCGCGACCTATGCGGAGTCGGCCGAGCTGCGAAACTTTTTTACGAGCCCGGCGGTGACCCGCGAGGACAAGCATGCGGTGATCGGAAAAATCATCACCCGCATGCGTGCCAGCAAGATTCTGCGAAACTTTCTTTTCATCATTGCGGACCGCCAGCGCATGCACGTACTTCCGGAGATTGTTACCGCGTTTCAGGAAGTGATCCAGCAGAGGCAGGGAATCGCGGAAGCGGAAATCTCGTCGGCGGCGGAGTTGAATGCGGCGCAGAAAAAGGAATTTCAGAAGACGCTCGAGCGACTCACGGGCAAGCGAGTGGAGCCGAAGTATTCGCTCGACCCCACGCTGCTGGGCGGCGCGGTCGTGCGCATCGGCGATACCATTTATGATGGGTCTCTGCGCAACCGCCTGAACGGTTTGCGCGCGCGGCTCACGGCAGAATAAGAACGAGTTTGGGAGACTGGCCGGGGGCCGGTGAATTGCGGAAGTTTGAGCGGGAGCTACGGAGCCAGAATGGCGAACATCAAGGCAGATGAAATCAGCAAGATTCTGCGCGAGCAGATCGAGAACTACGAGCAGACCACTTCGGTCGAGGAAGTAGGCTCGGTCATCAGCGTGGGCGACGGCATTGCGCGCATTCATGGCCTTGAGAAGGCCATGGCGGGAGAGATGCTGGCGTTCCCGCACAACGTTTTCGGAATCGCGCTCAACCTCGAAGAAGACCAAGTAGGCGCGGTACTGCTTGGCGAGTCGACAGAATTGAAGGAAGGCGACACAGTCAAGCGCACAAACACCATTATGTCCGTGCCCGTTGGGGAAGCGCTGGTGGGGCGCGTGGTGAATCCGCTCGGCGAACCGCTTGACGGCAAGGGACCGATCGCGTCAAAGCAGCGCAATGCGCTGGAACGCATCGCGCCAGGAGTACTGGATAGGCAACCGGTGCGCGAGCCGTTGCAAACGGGAATCAAGGCCATTGATTCGATGATTCCGATCGGGCGTGGGCAGCGCGAACTGATCATCGGCGACCGCCAGACGGGCAAAACCGCGGTCATTCTGGACAGCATCATCAATCAAAAAGGCGGCGACCTCATTTGCATCTACTGCGCCATCGGGCAAAAGCGCTCGACGATCGCGCAGGTGGTGAAGACGCTCACCGACGCGGGCGCCATGGATTACACCATAATCGTGGCCTCTTCTGCGGCGGAACCCGCCTCGCTGCAATACATCGCGCCGTACGCCGCGTGCGCCATGGGCGAATATTTCCGCGACACGAAGAGGCACGCGGTCACGTTCTACGACGACCTTTCGAAACACGCGCAGGCGTACCGCGAAATCTCGCTGCTGCTTCGCCGCCCGCCGGGCCGCGAAGCGTTTCCCGGAGACGTTTTCTATCTGCACTCGCGCCTGCTGGAGCGCGCCGCAAAATTGAACGACAAACTCGGCGGCGGGTCGCTGACTTCGTTGCCGGTAATTGAAACACAGGCGGGCGACGTGTCCGCGTACATTCCCACAAACGTGATTTCCATCACCGACGGGCAGATTTATCTGGAAGCGGATTTGTTCAACAGCGGCATCCGCCCTGCGATCAACGTGGGCATCAGCGTGAGCCGCGTTGGCGGCAACGCGCAAATCAAGGCGATGAGACAGGTGGCCGGCTCGCTGCGGCTGGACATGGCGCAGTACCGCGACCTGGCGGCTTTCGCGCAGTTCGGCTCGGATCAATTGGACAAAGTGACGCAGGCGCAATTGGCGCGCGGGCAGCGGCTCACCGAAGTTCTCAAGCAGGATCAATACGCTCCTTTGAGCGTTGAAAAACAAGTGCTCGTGATTTACGTCGCCACCAGCGGAGGCGCCGACAGCATTCCCGTGCCGGAAGTGCGGCGCTTCGAGCGAGAATTTTTGCAATTCGTGGAGACCAGCTATCCCTCGATTCTGAAAAACATCGCGGCGAAAAAGGCGCTCGACGATGGAATCAAGGCCGAAGTCAAGACGGCGCTCGACGGCTTTAAGGATCGGTTCACAGCAGCCGTTGCAGCGGGCAAGAACTAAGGATGAGCGCGCCGCGCTAAACGATGCCGACACTTCTCGATTTCCGGCGCCGCATCCGCTCGGTGAAGAACACCCAGCAGATCACCCGGGCGATGAAATTCGTCGCCGCGGCCCGTCTGAGGCGCGCCCAGGAAGCGGCGCTGGCGGCGCGGCCATTTGCGAGAGAGTTGGCGCGAGTATTGCGCTCGACGATGGCGCGGATCGAGGAGCCGCAAAACCCGCTGCTGGCGCATCGGCCCGAAGAGAAAATCCTCGTCATCGTGTTAGCAGGCGAGCGCGGGCTGGCGGGCGCGTTCAATACGAATATCCTTCGCAAGGCCAACGATTTCTTCCGCGCCAATAAGGGCAAGAAACTTTCGATGGTGGCCGTCGGCAAAAAAGGCCGGGACACGCTGAAGAGAGCGAGTTTCAACGTCGTTGCGGAATATATCAATGTGCTGGCGCGCGTGAATTACGGCACGGCGCGGGAGATTGCCACTGTCGTCGCGGGCCTGTACGCCAAGGAAGAGATTGACTCAGTGTACATCGTGTTCAGCGAATTCAAGACGGTGATGACGCCGAACCTGGTTATGGAAAAACTGTTGCCGGTCGAGGCCATCCGCAGCGGCGAAGAGTCCAGCGCCGAGCAAGCCGTGACGCAAGTGGACTACATTTACGAACAACCGGAAGAGCAGATCCTGGATAAGCTGCTGCCGCGCTACGTGGAGACGCAGATTCTTCGCGCCATGCTGGAATCCTCAGCGGCGGAACACGCAGCGCGCATGACGGCGATGGAATCAGCCACCAAGAATGCAGGCGACGTGATTGAGGCCCTCACGCTGCACATGAACAAGGTGCGGCAGGCGGCGATCACGAAGGAGATTATCGAGATTGTGAGCGGCGCCGGCTCAGCGGCGTAGGAGAGAGCATGGCAGAAAAACACGCAGCCGTCGGGCACGTGGTGCAGGTTATCGGGCCGGTGCTGGACGTTCAGTTTGAGGCGGGGCACTTGCCCGCCATCTACAACGCGATACGCATCACCAGCGAGGGTTTTAACGTGCCCGAGCCGATGGACGTCACCGCCGAAGTGCAACAGCACCTCGGCGAAGGGCGAGTCCGCGCGATTTCGATGGAGCCGGTCGAGGGCATGGTGCGCGGCATGAAGGCCTACGATCTTGGCGAGGGCATCACTGTGCCGGTGGGGCGCGCCACGCTGGGCCGCGTAATGAACGTGCTTGGCAAGCCCGTGGACCAGCTCGGCCCCATCGTCAGCGACACACACTACGCGATCCATCGCCCGGCGCCGAAACTCGAGGATCAATCCACGACGCTGGAGATGTTTGAGACGGGAATCAAGGTCGTGGACCTGATCGAGCCTTACGTGAAGGGCGGAAAAATCGGACTCTTCGGCGGCGCAGGGGTCGGCAAAACGGTGCTCATTCTGGAACTCATTCACAATGTGGCCTTGAAGCACGGCGGGCTTTCCGTGTTTGCCGGCGTGGGCGAGCGCACGCGTGAAGGCAATGACCTGTGGCTGGAAATGTCCGAATCCGGGGTCATCGTTCCCGGGAATACGGAAAAGTCGCGCGCGTCGTTGATATACGGACAGATGACCGAACCGCCGGGGGCGCGCCTGCGCGTCGGCCTCACCGGCCTCACGGTTGCTGAATACTTCCGCGACCAGGAGCATCTCGATGTGCTCCTTTTCATCGACAATATATTTCGGTTCGTGCAGGCGGGATCGGAAGTCTCCGCTCTCCTCGGCCGCATGCCGTCGGCTGTCGGATATCAACCCAACCTGAACACGGAAATCGGCGAGCTTCAGGAACGCATCACCTCCACAAAGAATGGCTCGGTCACTTCGGTGCAGGCAATTTACGTGCCAGCCGACGACTACACGGACCCCGCGCCCGCCGCTACGTTCACGCACCTGGACGCCACGACCAACCTGAGCCGTCAGATCGTGGAGCGCGGCATTTACCCCGCCGTCGATCCACTGGCCAGCTACTCGCGCATCCTCGATCCGCGCATCGTGGGACAAGAACATTACACCGTGGCGCGCGCGGTGAAATCGATTCTCCAGCGCTACAAGGATCTGCAGGACATCATCGCCATTCTTGGCATCGAAGAACTTTCCGACGACGACAAGCGCACCGTGGCGCGGGCGCGCAAGATCGAACGATTCCTTTCGCAGCCGATGTTCGTGGCCGCGCAATTCACTGGACTCGAGGGAAAGTACGTGAAGATCGAGGATACCGTGCGCAGCTTCAAGGAAATCGTGGAAGGCAAGTACGACGATATTCCGGAGCAGGCGTTTTACATGGTGGGCACGATCGAGGAAGCTCTCGCGAAGGCTGAAAAGCTGAAGGTGGGCGCGTAGGCAAGAATGCTTCCAGAAGCCATCGAGCTCATTGTTGTGACGCCGGAGCGCCAATTGCTCCGTGAGCGAGTCGTGGAAGTGCAGCTTCCCGGCGCGGATGGCTATCTCGGCGTACTGCCGGGACACGCACCGCTGATGACGGAGATCGGCATCGGGGAGCTCAGCTTTCACGACGTGGCGGGCAAGGAATCGGCACATCTCGCTTTGGTCCGCGGGTTTGCCGAGGTGCTGCCGGACCGCGTCACGGTTTTGGCAGAGACCGCGGAACGCGCCGAAGAAATTGATCTGGCACGGGCGGAGGCCGCACGCGCGCGCGCGGAAAAGCGCCTGGCGTCGGGCGACACGAACATTGACTGGGACCGCGCCAGCGTCGCACTGCAGCGCGCGCTCATTCGAATCCAGGTGGCTACAAAGAGCCGCAGTGCACGCGTGAGCAGCGTCTAACGCCCACTCCTAACGCGGCATTTTTGTCATTCTCGTTGCTACAGGAAATCTCGCTCATGCGACTTTGTGGCGTAGTAAACATCTAATCGGTTTGGAGATCGCATGGAGCCGCTGACCATCTACACCACCGGGTGGTGCCCGGATTGCTGGCGCACCAAGTCATTCCTGAAGTCGCGAGGCGTGGAATTCCGCGAAGTGAACATCGAGGAAGATGAATCCGCGGAACAAATCGTGCTTAAGGCCAACAACGGCAAGCGCAAAGTTCCCACGCTGGAAACCGGCGGCCGTTATTTCGCCTGCAGCCCGTTTGACGCGGAGCAACTTGCGGCGGAATTGAACATCCCGCTCAATCGCTGAACGGTGATTCACGATTCGGTTGTAAAGGCTTCATCAATCCTCCAGTCCGCGATTAGTTCAAGGCTAAACCGCGGGTCCACACACTTGTAATGCGCAGGCTGTCGTCGAGCAAGACCACGTCCGCATCCGCCCCGGCGCGAAGGGCACCCTTTTTAAATTCGATTCCTAGCAGGGAAGCCGGATTCAGGGTCAACATGCGCACGGCATCGGCAAGGGACGTGCCGAGAGCGACGATGTTTCGCAACGCGCGGTCCAAGGTGAGTGTGCTTCCCGCGAGTTTTCCTTGCGAGTTCCGGCAAACTCCGCCGCTGACCGTAATCTGGAGAGTTCCGAGCGCATACGTCCCGTCTGGCATACCCGTCGCGGAGATTCCATCGCTTACGAGAATTACGCGCTCCGCGCCTTTTGCCTGCAACAAGAGCCGCATGGACGGTTCGTCGACGTGCACGCCGTCGGCGATGAGTTCGGCAGTGACTCCGGGAGAAGTCAGGACGGCGCCAATCACGCCGGCGTCGCGGTGGGAAAAAGGCCGCATGGCATTGTAAACATGGACGGCGTGCCGCGCTCCATGGGCGATGGCGAGACGCGCTTGTTCATAGGTTGCATCCGTGTGTCCCAGCGCCACGACAAGGCCAGCTTTTCGCGCCGCGTCAATGCAGGGAATAGCGCCAAAAATCTCAGGCGCGATAGTCAGAATGCGAGCGTTACCTCGCGCAGCACGAAGAAAACTATCGAGAAGCTCCGCCGATGGCGGCTTGATCCACTCCGCGGGATGCACGCCACGCCGAAAGGGACTGATGAAGGGACCTTCAAAATGGATTCCCAAGACTTCCGCGCGAGGTTCTCCAGTCGCGTGCTGGGCAGCGATGTATTGGGAAATGCCCTCGACGCTGCGGCAGGTAGTTTCGGGGCTCGCCGTAACGGTGGTGGCGAGAAACGAGGTGGTGCCGTGCGCGGCGATGATTCGAGCGACGGCGGAAATCGCCTCCGGGGAGCCCTCCATGACGTCGTGGCCGCCCCCGCCGTGGATATGCACGTCGATGAAACCGGGGACAGCGATTTTGTCGGTGGCAAGGATTTCCTGCGCGCCGCCCGGCAAACTCATTCCCGAGCGAGGCCCGACCGCCTCAATCACACCATCGCGGAAGAGCAAACCCGCGCCGGAGATTTCTCCCTGAGGAGTGATCACGCTGCGCACATGGAGAAGAATGTTTTTCATAGGCAGGAAAACATCGTAGCGGAAATTCTAAGCCGCACAAAACAAAACGGGCGGGGCCTAAGCCTCGCCCGCCGAAATGAACACTTGTCGGGTGAAGAGTCCGGCTATTTCACCATTTCGATGCTGCTCAGCTTCAGGGTGTCGCCTTCGACTGTGCCGCTCACTTTGACGTGATGCCCGGCGTGGTCGGCAACCTTGTCCTGAGCGTCCACGACGTAAACTTCCTTGTCTGCGTCATTCACGAAGACGTACTTGGCGCCTTCCTTGGCGCATTTAATCGTGCACTCCCGCGCGCCATCGTGGGCCGCTTTCGCTCCGCACTTGCTGTCAGCAATCCAACCGGTCAATGAGCTATCGGCGGCCATCGCCAGTGCCGCGGCGAAAAGTGTCAATGCGATTGCCGTACTGAAACGTGATTTCATAGTTTTCCCCTCCTGCTTGAGCCCTGCTATTTGTCTTGCTCGGATGGGAGTAGCTTGGCACATCTATCTTCAGGATGTCCAGCGAGCTTTTTTTGGGAAGAATGGGCGCGAGAAATACGGCCAGGCAATGCGGAATGCAGCACCTAAAAAAAAGGGGAGGATCCTCTGGGATCCTCCCCACATGGGTTCTCGCTCCGCCTGCTAGACGGCGCGCAAGCCCTCCTGAATTCTGGTTATTGACCAGACGTATTCGAGGAGCTAGCCGTAGCCGTGCCAGCACCCTTCGGCATGCTCAGGTAACCTGCCGCGGTCGTCTTGGTGACTTTGTTGACCACCAGTTCCAACGCCGCGCGGCTTCCGCCCGTGTAGAAAAAGATTGGTTCGTTCACGGAGCGGTTCTTCTTTTCGAAGCTCTTGTCATCCGCGAGCACGTTGATGGTGTATTGGTTTTTCTTGGTGTTGGTGTCTTTCAGTTCCACCTGGATGTTCCCGACCTTCTGCGGGCCGGACTTGCGACCGATGGAGAATTCGAAATAATCGCGCGTGCCCATCCGGCGGAGCTGGTCGATTTCATCATGGTTCCGGGCGATGAGCGTGCCCATCTCACTGCGCGCCATCTGAATGCTGTTCTTGGTGGCGTCGAGGTCGGACTTCACGCCAGAGACGTCACCATTCAGTTTGTTCACGTCGTCGGCGTTCGCCTTGGTCGCGAGTTGATTGGTTACGTCTGCTTGAAAGCCCGTCAACTTTTTGTCCACGGCGCCCACTGCCGTCTTGCTCTGCTTGCGCGCCGTAACCAGATCTTCGTGCGTAACGTTCAGCTTGTCGGTGACGACTTTCAGATCGCTTTCCAATTGCTGATTCAGCTCTTCGGACTTCGCGAGACGCTGATTCAACATGTCGTTCGCCTGCTTCAGCGAGGCTTGTGTGGTCTCTTCGGAACTCTTTGCGCGGCTAAGGGCGCTCCAACCCAAACCAACGCCCACTAATGAAATCCCGCCCAACACGAGGACCGCCAAGCCCACCCATCGTGGGGTGCCGCTGGTGCTGTGGCCGATCGGTTCCTGGAACTCGCTCATATACTTCATTCTCCTTTTGGCGTTTCCGCCCGTGGCATTGAAAGGAGCATCTGTTCCGCCAAAGGACGAGAGTGGGAAAGTGGGCCGCTAAGTTTAATAAAATCTATGACTTAAGCTCGAATGGCAGGTCAAAATTCGCAAATAAATACGGTACTAGTACCAGTAAACTTTACGCGGTTGTAGCCGTACCGGTGTTTTTTACAAAGATTGGCTCCATGTTCCTCGTAGGTAAGGACTTAAGGGTGTGGAAAACAGTGGAAAAGAGAGGATTTTCAAGACCTGGGAGAAGTGCAGGCAACCTACTGCAAACAAACAGGTTAGGGCAGTTCGCTTAGGCGGCTTCGGTAGAAGGCTCGGCCGTAACGGGCTCGGGAGCGTCGAAGTATCTGTCTAAAGTATTGGTGGCAGCCTCGAGAACGAGGTGACAGTCCGAGCAAGAGCTCAAATGGCGCTTGATCTCCGACTGCACGCTTGGGGATAGCTTCCCCTCTAAGTACCAGCAAATCAAATGGATAGTGTCGCGACAGCTCATGACTCGCGTCCCCCAGAGACATCCACAGCGAGATCTGACCCAAAGAATAGGGAGCATTTTCAGAACCAAATCCTGGCAGGATAGATGAATCAATAAGAGATTAATTTTCAGTGACTTAGAAAAGTCACCGAGAATGCTGCTCTTCCCAATTTGAAAGCAGGTCGAAGACTTTACACGACGCGGGGCTAGAAAGGCTAACTAGGAAAGTCGAATCGTCAATCAGCGCTGTGGGACTACAGTCATTTCGCGCAGGGCGGCGATGCGTTCTTCCAACGGCGGGTGCGTGCTAAAGAGGGAGGAAGCCAGGCTCCCGCCGAACATAGGCTTCACAATGCACAAGGCCGAGGTCGAGGGCGAAAGAGCAGTGGTCGGGATACGCTGGTTATAAGCACCAAGTTTTTGCAGGGCGCTGATGAGACCGTAGGGCTGTCCAACCATGCGCGCGCCGGATGCGTCGGCGGAATATTCCCTCTGCCGGGAAATGCCGAGCTGCAGGAGTATGGCGGCGAGGGGAGCAAGGAAAATCATCAAGATCGCCGCCAGTGCTCCGCCACCGCCCTCCCGGTCGTCATCGCGCCCGCCCCAACCGCCAAAAATCATCGCCCACTTACCCATCGATGCGAGATAGGTGATGGCACCTGCGATCGTTGCGGCGATGGAGGTCGTCAAGATGTCGTAATTCCGCACATGAGAAAGTTCATGGGCGATCACGCCCTCGAGTTCGTCATCGTTCATCAGGTTCAGCAGCCCCTCGGTCACGGCGACGGAGGCATGGTGTGGGTTTCGACCCGTGGCAAAGGCATTGGGCGCCGCCTCAGGAACCACGTAGAGCTTGGGCACAGGAATATTCGCTTTGGCGGAGAGGCGTTCCATGACCGCGTACAAGCGCGGCAATTGTTCGCGCGTGACCGGCTGCGCGCCGCTCGAAGCCAGTGCAATCTTATCGGAGAAAAAATACGAGACCGCGTTCAACAACACGGCAAATCCAAGCGCGATCTTCAGGCCGTTCCGGCCGCCAATGGCACCGCCCGCCACTACCAGAAGCACACTGAGGAGAATCAACAGCGCGCCAGTTCGTAGAATTCTCATAAGAAGCCTGCCTCAGTTACTACGCATAAGAATAGCGGATTGTTTCCCCTGGTAAAAATCAGCCGGAGCGCACGCGCATGGGTGTTCCCGGGTCTCATCCAGTTAGATTCGCGCGGCGGACGCCGGTTGCTTCGCCGGCTTGCGCTCGAAGCGCATCACGTCCTTTTTGCCATCGCGGTCCACGCGCAGGTGTTCTCCCGGAAGCACCTTGCCTTCCAGAATCTGCAGTGCCAGCGGATCCTGGATCATGCGTTGGATAGTGCGGCGCAACGGGCGCGCGCCATACGCGGGATCGTAACCTTCGCGCAGAAGAAGTTCTTCGGCTGCCGGAGTCAGCTCCAGAGTTATCTGGCGTTCCGCCAGAAGTTTCTCTACGCTCTTCAGCAAGAGTCCAACGATTCGCTCAAGCTGGTCTTTGCCAAGCGGGTTGAAAATGACTATTTCATCGATACGATTCAGAAACTCGGGCCGGAATGACGCGCGCAATGCGTCCATAGCCTGCTTGCGGGCAAGTTCGGGATCCTTGCTCGATAGTTCGAAAATGGCCGTCGAACCCACATTGCTGGTCATCACCAACACGGTGTTGCGAAAATCCACGGTGCGGCCCTTTCCATCGGTGAGCCGCCCGTCCTCGAGAATCTGCAGCAGCACGTTAAAGACATCGGGATGTGCTTTCTCGATTTCGTCGAACAGAATGACGGAGTACGGATGACGCCGCGCCTGTTCAGTAAGCTGCCCGCCTTCTTCATAGCCCACGTAGCCTGGAGGCGCGCCGATCAGTCGCGAGACGCTGTGCTTTTCCATGTACTCGGACATGTCAATGCGGATCATCAGCTTTTCGTCATCGAAAAGAAATTCCGCGAGCGCGCGGGCAAGCTCCGTTTTTCCGACGCCGGTAGGTCCCAAGAAAATGAACGATCCGATGGGCCGCTTGCTATCGGAAAGCCCCGCGCGGCTGCGACGTACCGCGTTGGCGACGCGTGCCAGGGCATCGTCCTGTCCAATAACGCGCTGACGGAGGCGCTCTTCCATGTGCACGAGTTTTTGCGCTTCGCCTTCGAGCAAGCGTCCCACGGGGATTCCCGTCCACTTGCTCACCAGCTTGGCGATATCCTCTTCGTCGACCTCTTCCTTGAGCATCGGCGCGTCCTTTTGCACCGATGCGAAGCGCTCCTCTGCCAGTTTCAAGTCGCGTTCCGCCGCAGCGATCTTGCCGTAACGGATCTCGGCAACTTTGGCTAGTTCGCCGGCGCGCTCGAAGCGCTGCTCCTCGGCTTTCAGTTGCTCGATCTGCTCCTTGAGTTTGCGAATTTTCCCGATAGCTTCCTTTTCGGCTTGCCAGCGCGCCTTCCGGCCGCTCGAATCCTCGCGCAGTTTGGCGAGTTCGTTCTCAATCTGCGCGCGGCGCTCTTTGGAATGGGGATCGGTCTCCTTCAGAAGGGCCTGGCGTTCGATTTCGAGCTGCAGGATGCGCCGCTCAATTTCGTCGATTTCGACGGGCAGGGAATCGATCTGCATGCGCAAACTTGCGGCGGCTTCGTCAATCAAGTCGATGGCTTTGTCAGGCAAAAAGCGGTCGGAGATGTAGCGGTGCGAGAGTGTCGCCGCGGCGAGAATGGCGGCGTCTTTGATGCGCACGCCGTGGTGCACCTCATACCGCTCCTTGAGGCCGCGAAGAATCGCAACGGTATCTTCGACGGTCGGCTCGCTCACCAGCACCGGTTGGAAGCGCCGCTCGAGCGCAGGGTCTTTTTCGATGTATTTCTTGTATTCGTTGAGCGTGGTGGCGCCAATGGCGCGCAGTTCGCCGCGGGCAAGCGCGGGTTTCAGCATGTTTGAAGCGTCCATCGCGCCCTCGGCTGCGCCTGCACCCACTAAAGTGTGGAGCTCATCGATGAACAGAATGATCTGGCCTTCCGCCTCGGTTATTTCTTTCAGGACAGCCTTCAAGCGATCCTCGAATTCGCCGCGATATTTCGCGCCGGCGACCAGCGAGGCCAAATCTAGGGCTACGAGGCGTTTGGTTTTCAGTACGTCAGGCACGTCTCCGGAAACGATCCGCTGCGCCAATCCCTCGACGATGGCCGTTTTTCCAACGCCCGGCTCGCCGATCAATACGGGGTTGTTCTTGGTGCGTCGCGCGAGAATTTGCATCACGCGGCGAATCTCTTCGTCCCTCCCGATGACCGGATCAAGCTTCGAGCGGCGGGCCAGGTCCGTGAGGTCGCGGGCATATTTTTCGAGCGCTTCATAGGTGGCTTCGGGATTTTGCGAGGTGACGCGCTGCGTACCACGAACGCCGGTCAGCGCTTGCAGGATCGCTTCATAGGAAGCGCCATGACGCTTGAGCAGAATCCCCGCTGGATCGCGGTCCTGCCCGGCAATAGCAAGAAATAAATGCTCGGTCGAGACGTATTCATCCTTGAATTTGCCGGCTTCGTCGAATGCCTTCTCGAGCACGTCATTCAGAGCGCGACCCATGTGCTGCTGGGCAAAACCCTGCACTTTGGGCAGGCGCGCCACTTCGCGTGCGATTTCAAGAGAGAGTGTTTCACTGCGGACTCCCAAGCGCGCGAGAAGCGGCGGCACCACGCCGTCGGTCTGCGCAATCAGCGCTTCGAGCAAGTGTAGCGGCACGATCTCCTGATTCTCGTGACGCGCGGCAACCTCTTGGGCGCTTTGCACGGCTTCCTGGGCCTTCACGGTCATTTTTTCGAATCGCAGCATGTTTCCCCCACCGATCATGAAAAAGGGGCCGGTCTACTTCCCAGCCCCTCCTTCATAGCACTTATTTCACCGAAACCGCCAGCCTACCTGCCTGCCGCGGCAGCAGCTGCTGTGCCGACGTTCACCTTGATCTGCTTCGGCTTGGCTTCCTCGCGCTTCGGGATGCTGAGAGTCAGCACACCATTCTGGTAATCGGCCTTGATCGCGTCCGTGTTCACGGTGCTCGCCAGCGAGAAGCTGCGAGCAAACGAGCCGTAGGCGCGCTCCACACGCAGGTAGTTGTCCTGATCGACCTTCTTCTCGAACTTGCGTTCGCCGCGAATCGTGAGGATGTTGTTCTCGACTCGGATGTCGAGATCCTTGGGATCGATGTCCGGCAAGTCGGCCTTGACGACCAACTCGTGCTCGGTCTCAAAGATGTCAACAGCCGGGGCCCAGGTGGTGAGATTGGACTCTTCGCCACCGCGTGCCAGAACGTCATTGAAGACGCGGTTGATCTGGTCTTGAAGAGTTCCGGCAACGGAGAAAGGTTCAAAGCGAGTTATAGTTCTCATAGCGAGTATCCCCTCCATAGGTGATTTCAGCTAAATCATAAAATATGAGTGTTGTATTGTCAAGCGTTTTCTGACGGCCTCTCTGTTGGATGTAAGTATTTGTGTTTCTGCAAGATACATAATATAGAGATGGCTTCACGGTTTGCCGTTGGAAGGCTTATCTGCGCTACTTGGATGATTCGAGCGCCAAGCCCGTCGCGAGCGTGCCACTCCCTGGAAACTGTTAAACTGCGCGTGAATGCGAATCGAAGAGCTCGATTACCAACTGCCTAAAGGACAGATCGCTCAGCGACCGCTGGAACGCCGCGAGGCTTCTCGACTGCTCACTTTCCATCGGCAAAGCGGTGATTTCGGGGATCATTTATTTGCCGAGCTCCCAACGCTGCTCCACGGCAATGAGCTTGTCGTCCTCAACAATACGCGGGTGATCCCGTCACGCCTGTATGGCCGGCGACTCGGCGTCCATTCGCAGCGTCTCTCGCGAGCGACACGGCATGAACACCTTCAGGGAACCGTGGAAATTTTTCTCACGCGCCAGATCGAGGGAAATATCTGGGAGGCACTGGTGCGGCCGGGGCGCAAAATGCATATTGCCGAGCGGGTTCTTTTAGGAGAGGGCGAGCTGGAAGCGGAAGTGATAGGGCACGGGGAGTTGGGGTCGCGAACGCTGCGGTTATCTTCGCGCGACTCCAGGAGCGTGCTGGAGCACATCGAGCGCACAGGTCACGTGCCGCTGCCGCCTTACATCGACCGTCCCGACGAAACGTCCGACCGCGATCGGTATCAAACCGTCTTCGCGAAACAACCGGGTGCAATCGCTGCTCCAACAGCGGGATTGCATTTCACGCCGGAAATTTTGGAGGTGATTCGGCGGCGTGGCTCAGAAATCTGCGAGCTTACGCTGCACGTTGGGCTAGGGACGTTTCAACCGATTCATGGCGAGACGCTCGAAGAGCACGTGATGCATGGAGAATCCTACGAAATACCGTCGGAGACAGTCGAGCAAATTGTAGCCGCACGCCAAGCAGGACGGCCAATTCTGGCGGTGGGCACGACCGTGGTCCGGGCCCTTGAAGACGCGGCGCAACGCGCAACCATGGCAAGCAACGCGCGGCTGCTTTCCGCGGGGCGCGCAGAGGCGCGTTTGTTTATTGTTCCGGGTTTCCGTTTTCGAGTAGTGGACGCGCTGTTGACGAACTTCCATCTGCCCCGCTCGACGCTGCTGGCTCTGGTATGCGCGTTCGGTGGCCGCGAGAGAATTCTTGCCGCGTACCGGCATGCCGTAGAGACAGGCTACCGCTTTTACAGCTATGGCGACTGCATGTTGATTCGCTAAGGGATTCGGTGACGAGACCGCAGGGACGTCGGGTGTTGCGCTCTCTCTTTCCGCATTCCCAAACCGAGAGAAACAAACGCTTCACCTAACGAAACTGCGAAATTCCGCAGCTCGAAGATGTTTCCTGCAAGGATGAGGAGGAAGGAGGCCGCAGCGGATTGCAGCCTCCACCTCGTCCAATCGAAAGGAGTCACGTAAGCTCCTTCGTTCATTACTCGTTAAATACAAATACTTGCGCCTTGCCGGCGAAACGCACTTCTCTCACCTGCCCATCGACTCCGATGAGCAAGCTGTCGTACACCGCTTTATTCTGGCGGTCTTCCCAGCGGCCTTCGCTCTCGGCCACCGGTTTGTTCCCTTTTTGGACAGTGACTTTGTTACCGTCGATAAGGAGGCGATACTCCCCTGCGGTCAGGTTGGCCTTGCCGACTTTGGCGGCTTGGGCGATGTTGATTGTCTTGGTGAAGGGCTTGGCAAATAGAGGCACTGCCAGCGCAAGAGCGGCGAGCAGAGCGGCACTGCGGAAGAAAGAGTTGGTTTTCATGCGTGTCAATTTCCTTTCCATCTGGATCGAGTCAGCCGTTGCAGACTGCCAAGGCTAGACAGAGAGTTGACACGCGTTCCCCGGGCGAGTAATCTCGCCACAAAGACACCACCTCTTCCTGGACTAACGGCCGGAAAGACTTGCGTGTCACCGCCCCGCGGCTGCCACCGCGGGGTTTTTAATTTGGTTTCTCTGGCTTGCCCGGAACAGCTTCATTCCCGGCTGCACTCGTATAGACGAATAACCCCCCGCGAATGTTTCGCGGGGGAAGGAGAAATTTTGGAGAAAAACCGTCCCGGGGAGACGGTTCGCAACGAGGTAAGGTGCGATTTAATTCCTTGTTTTTTCTAAATTTACCGAAGGTCTGAAAAGTATCGAAAATTTCGTGGAAACATTTTTTATTCCGCCACGTCTCCGGCCTCTTCGTAAAGTGCGGCCCAGTTTGGGGCATCGATTCGTGCATCGTTAACCGGCTTAATCTATACTCAGATGCTCTTGGATACCTGGAATGCGGATTCTCGTTCTCAGCGATCTGCACGCAAACATGACGGCGTTTGACGCGGCCCTGGAAGCGGCGAAGGGCCGCTGGGACATTCCCGTTTGCCTGGGCGATGTCGTGGGTTACGGGCCGGATCCAAACGAAGTTACGGCACGTTTGCGCGAATTAGGGGCGCAAACGATTCGCGGGAATCATGACAAAGCAGCCACGAGACTGATGGCGGCGGACGATTTCAATCCTATTGCCAGGGCTGCCGTTGATTGGACACACTCGCAACTCACTCCCCAGAATCTCGCATGGCTGACGGCCCTTCCCCCCGGTCCGTTTGCCACGGACGGCATCGTGCTGATCCACGGCGCGTTTCACGATGAGGACGAATACGTTTTCACGCCGGCGCAGGCGCTTGACGGCCTTCTCGACTCATCCTCAGCGGTCACTTTTTTTGGCCACACGCATCATCAGGGCGGCTTCGCTTACGAGGATTCGAACCTCGAGGTTCTCCAGGTTCACCCGCGCGTCGGTGAATCGTTTGCGGCGCTTCGGATCGAACCGCCGCGGCGTTATCTCCTGAATCCGGGCTCGATCGGACAGCCGCGCGATTCGGATTCACGCGCGGCGTTTGCCATCGCCGATCTCGAGCATCAAACAGTGGAATTCTGGCGCGTTCCTTACGATATTGCGGCGGTGCAAGAACGCATGCGTGCAGCCCGGCTCCCCGAGCCGCTGGTGCAGCGCCTGGCCCTGGGCCGCTGAGTCTCACCGCAAAGCCAGCGTTTTTTGCTACATTGATGATGTGCACGCGCTTCTGCCCAACGAATCATCTTCCCCATCGACGCGAGAAGGCAACGATTCCGGATTTGCCTGGAAAATATTCGTGGTGGGAGTGCTGGTTGTCGGGGGAGTTTTCTACTTCTGGTCGGGCCACACGTCGGGACCGGGAGGACCTCCGGCGCGAGCCAGCTTGCCGTTCGGCATTGAAGAGCAAGCGTACGCCGTACGAATAGAAATACAGAACGTTTCGCTGAGCCGCGCGGAAAATTTCATCCACCAGGAGGTCACGTCTCTATCCGCCGAGCTTGTGAACGGCGGCCCGCGTACCCTCGCCGGGTTGGAGCTAACCGTCGAATTTTCGGACGAGCTGCATCAAGTGATCCTCCGGGAATCCCGCACAGTTCTGTCCGTCCGCGAACCTACAATGCCGCCGGGCGAACACCGCTCCTTTGAGATCTCTTTCGATCACATCCCGTCGACCTGGAATATGCAGCAGCCTGCTGTGCGGATTACGGGTCTGCAGTTCGCGGTCCAATAAAATAGCTGCAATAATAAGTACTTCAATTATAATCAGAAGGATGGAACTCGCCAACGAGCTCAAGGGGAGTCTGCGCGAATTCACCGCTCGGGGAACGGTCGAAGTACGCGAGAACGGCAGCAGGGTCGCTTCTCTCGCCGTGCTCTCCTGGGAAGTGCGGAGCGTAGGAGAAAAACCGCTGCTCCATCTGTGGTCCGAGCAATACAACCTGACGCGGCGCGTTCTCGCCATCACCGACCATTCCGACGAGCGCCTGGCCCTGGCGGTCGAGCGTTTTGGCCGCGCCAAACCGGAACGCCTCGAATTTATCCTGGTGGGATTTGAACGCTCCCAGCGAGAGCTCTCCCGCGAAGAATTTTGCGCGCGATTATCGCGCGTTCTTGCGGAACAGTTTCCGGATGAGACCGTCGAATCGCTGGTCATTTCGCCGGATCTGGAGCACTCGCTATCGGGCAACTACGCCCGAGGCTTGCTTCGCCGCGGGTCGACGCACATTGCTGTCCTGGGTGTTCCCGAGGGGGATTCCGGGGAAGTGACGACGAATAGCCTTACCTTTGGGCTGCTCTGGCTCGATCGCGCGCGCCGATCGGCCCGGCGCGGCGGTATTTCGGCTTTGCGAATGATTTTACCCAAGAAGGCTAGCTTGCCGATCGCGCACAGGATGGCGGCGGTCGATTCAAGCGTTCCTTTGGAACTTTTCGAATACGATTCCGCGCGAGAGATACTCGAACGAATTGAGCCGAAGTCACTCGGAAACCTTTCCACCTTCCTTGTGCCTCATCGCGAAACGCAAGCGCTTCTCGATCGGGCTCGCCCCGCCTTGGACCCCATCCTGGCTTCGGCGGGACAGAAGATTTCTCTTCATCCAGTAGTGCCTTCGCGTGAAGTTGTTTTGCGATTTCGCGGCCTGTCTTTCGCCCGCTGGGCTGACAACCGCATATTCTTCGGAGCCAATGATCCGCGACAAGAGCTCACGCCGGACTCTCAGCAGATGTTTGCGCGCCTGTTGCGTGACCTCGAGACTTTTCGCCATCCGCTGGCCGCGGATACGCGTCACCCGCTCTATCGCGCGCAGCCGGAGCGCTGGCTAGAATCGTTGGTCCGTGAGGATGTCACCCGCGTCGATGCGGTGCTTGACCCTCGCTATGCCTACAGCCAGGTTTTCGCCACTGCCGGCGGCGAACACGGAATCCTCGATCTCTTCGGAGTGACGCGATCCGGGCGACTGGCTATCCTCGAACTAAAAGCCGGCGAGCACATCCATCTTCCTATACAGGCGGCAGACTATTGGCTTCGAGTGCAGCGCCATCTGCAGCAAGGCGATTTCGAGCGCTACGGTTATTTCCCCCGCGTGCAGCTTCAGGCAGCGCCGCCAATCGTTTACCTGGTCGCCCCAGCCCTGCACTTTCATCCGGCGACAGACACCCTTCTTCGTTATCTCTCGCGGGAGCTGGAGGTTGTCCGGGTAGGCTTGACAGAAAGCTGGCGCCGGGGACTGCGCGTGGTCATGCGCCAATAGACGCAGGCCCTGATTAAGTTTTTGTTCTCCACTTGTCCCGCGAGAGTTTCTTGTGTCCGCGGACTACTTTCGGGTTACAATCTGCTCCCTCAGTCCGGGGAATATTTCATGTCCTTCTCAGCGCGTGTTCGCCATGCGGGCCAAGTCTCGCTGGTGGATCTCTCAGGCCACCTGACGTCCTTCGAGACCGAAGGTCTCCGAGATTCCATTGCCGGCTTGCTGGCACAGGGGCGGAAGCAAATCGTTCTGAATACGAGCGGCTTGACCTACCTGGACAGCTCGGGGGTCGGGGAATTGGTAAGGAACTACATGACCGTCATCAAGCAAGGCGGCGACATGAAAGTAGTCGGCCTGACTTCGAAAGTGGAGGAAATACTGAAAATTACAAAGCTCCACCAGGTGTTGCAGGAGTTTGACGATGAAGAATCCGCAGTGCGCAGCTTTCCAGAAACCTCAGTAAGCAAGAAGTCCGCGTAAACCGAGAGCCCCAAAAAAAACGGCCTAAACAAGGAGAGAAGCAGCTAGGGGGTCGCCCTAACTGCTTCCCGGGGTGTGTCCTCGAAGTGGTTAGTTGTTAATTTAGATGCACGGGGGCGAAAAAGGTTTCCACGCTTGGAAAAAACCCAGTTGAGGATAGTGAAAAGCCCGGAAACGCTTAGTAAAAAAGGTATTTACGCCAGCGTTCGTCACGGTGGCCGATGAGCCTCATGAGCTGCCGCGAGGTGTGCAGGGTAAAGGGCCGTGGCCGACGGGCGAGTTTCAGCCCGGCCTCCTCGGGGGTGCGGTCGCCCTTGCTGTTATTACACCGGTAGCAACAAGCGACGAGATTTTCCCAGGAAGAGCGGCCCCCGCGAGAGCGAGGTACGACATGGTCCAGGGTCAGCTCCGAACTGGGGAATATTCTGCTGCAAAACTGGCATGTATTGCGGTCGCGCAGCAAAATGTTCTTCCTTGAGAGTGCCCGGCTCTGTTGAGGAATGTGCCGGTAAGCGAGCAGGCGGATCACTGAGGGCACGCGGTGGGAATGCGCGGCCGAATGCACTTCCGCGCTGTGCAATTCCTCTGCCTGAGCGACGCCCTTGAGCATCAGCACCATGGCGCGCCGAACCGCCGTGACATTGATTGGCTCGTAGGTCGCATTGAGGACAAGAACTGGCTCCTGCATCAGCGACATCCGCCGGGTCGAAATCGTGTTGGGGTATCTACTGCCTGCGGGCTCTTCGGAGGAGGGCATAGCCACCCCCGCCGCTTCAGGGGCAAAACGCCCCCGGGGTTCCACCGGCTTGAAGCGATTCGCGCTCATGGCGCTTTATCAACCTGAGACTCCGCGGGACTCCAGATCGGGTTCCGAAGGGCTCTGGCGACAGTCAGAGCGATCACGGACCTGGCACCTGCCTCTCGCAACGCTCGCGCGCAGGCGTCAAGGGTCGCCCCAGTCGTCATTACATCATCTACCAGTAAGACGCGTAGGTTGTCAACCACGCTGCCTGGACGCGTGGCAAAAGCGCCACGGACGGATTCCCAGCGCTCCTCGAGGCTCAGGACACGCTTATCGGGGCGGGGCCGCGTTCGCATGAGCAGTACCCTTCCGTGGGGCAATTTCAAGCAGCGGGCAAGGGGTTTGGCGATGAGGTCGGCTTGGTTGTACCCGCGTTCGCGTTCCCGCACCCGGTGGAGCGGCACAGGCACGACAACATCGGCCGTTAGGGCTTCGCGCCGGACCAGCTCAGCCAGCCGTTCCGAGAACCATTCCCCAAGCGGTTCCATGCGCTCAAACTTGAGCAGGAGAATCGCGCGCACTAGAACTCCGTCGTAAGAGGCATAGCTCCTGGCGAGGTCAAAGGCGTAGAGCTTCTCTTCCTGCCCGGGCCGTGCCCGGCAGAGGGCGCACCGAAGGCACTCTGTTCCCGTAGGAGACGCGTTTTCCGCCCAGGTCAGTATCGGCCGTCCGCAGATTTCGCAAAGCTTGCCCGAAAGGGGTGTAAAGGATTCGAGGCAATCTTCGCAAATGGGCACACGGCTGGCCCGAGTCAACAATTGGTCGCACGTGCGGCAATCGGCAGGAAAGAAAACACTGACCAGGGCATCGCACGCTTCGGCTAGCCAGGCGGCGGCATGCTGGCAGTAGTTGAACAGATTCCCCACGCAAAGAACAGACTACGCCAGTGGATTAATTATGCAAAGCGAGAATTAATCGGTAGGTTATCAAAAACTTGAGAGCAGCGGACTTTGCAAGCCCGGGCGTAATCCTCCATCAGTACTTCAGGTGGGTGCTCAGAGAAGCCCCTGCTCCATCTTTTCCTGGCAGTTGAGGCAATGTTTGGCCCAGGGCACGGCTTCAAGTCTTTTCTGTTGCATCTCTTCCTGGCAGTTCGCGCACACGCCGTATTCGCTGCCCTGGATCCGCTTAAGCGCCGCGTCGATCATGTTCAGAATCGTCCGGTCGCTGTTGGTCATACCGAACAGAAACTCCTTGGTATAGGAGTTCGCCGCTTTGTCCGCAAGGTCCACCGTCGGATCGTCGTCAGCCTGGCGTCCCTCTTCTTCGGTTCTTGCGATGGTTTTCATCAACTCTTCGCGCCGCGCCAGCAATTTTTTCTTGTAGTAGTCGAGCCTTTTCTTATCCATAGGAGTCCCGCCCCTCTGTCTTGATTTCGGGGCCATCTAAAAACTACGTAGTGTAGGCTGACTTCCGGGGGGTGTCAAGTTAGTGGCTGCGTGGAACGCAAAACATGGTTCGAGGAGACTCGCACGAAAGTCGCGTGGGACAGGTTGCGATTCGGATACACAAATTCGCCAAACGGATTGACGCGATTATCCAGGGAACGGGAAAATGGCAGTATGAGCGCAACCACCTCTTCAAACCTGCGGCGGAGTTCGCGGGTATTCCATAAAATGCGCGTGCAGGCGCAGGGACGCGCGCACAATGGCCGGAAGTTCCGCGAAGCGTGCCACACGGTTGTTGTCAGCGCCCACGGCGGCCTGCTACTGTTGAAACACGAAGTGGACAACGGCGAATTACTGACCATCAGCAATCCAGAGACGCAGGAAGAGCTGGAGTGCCGGATCGTCTATCTGGGTGAACCCAACGACAAAGGGCAGCGCGTGGGGGTGGAGTTCCTCACGCCAGCGCCGCACTTTTGGGGTCTGGAGTTGGATGATAGTTCCACGCCAAAGCCGAATGGCGAGGGTTCCGTAAATTAATTAGATTTCACCTCTCCGATTTAGAGTTCGGGCGTAGACGCGCCGACGGAGACAGGGCGCGCTGAAGCTCTCGCGGAAACCCGCTTTCCGCGCCGCAGGAACCAATCGACGATTCGCCAACCCAAAAGCAAGGCAACGAGAGCGGCATAAAAAAGTGGCTTGCGAACGTCCGATTTCACCAGCCAGTAGTAGTGAATGACTCCGCAAATCGCGCTGATGTAGATCGCGCGGTGAAGCTGCTGCCAGCGGCGTCCACCGAGCCAGCGGATCGACCAGGCCGTGGAGGTTAGCGCGAGCGGGATCAGCAGCACGAACGCCGTAAATCCAACCGTGACGTATGGGCGCTTGGCTACATCCTTCCACATGCCTCCGAGATTGAACGATTGGTCAGGGCCGAGGTAGGTCAGGAAGTGAAGGCAAACATAGAAAAAAGCGAAGAGGCCGAGCATGCGGCGGAACCGAATAAGTTCGGGCAGATTCAGCTGCTTGCGCAACGGCGTGATAAACAACGTGAAGATCAAGAAGCGGAGAGTCCAGTCGCCGGTGGCATGCTGGACAAATTCGACGGGATTGGCGCCAAGTTGGGAGTGCAGCGCGCGCCAGACAAGTTCCGCGAGAGGCACCAGGCAAATGAGGAAAACGAAAACTTTGCTCCACTTGCTCGAGAGAATTTTGCGCACGCGGGAAATTCCGTTTAGAAGTTTTTCTTCAAGTCCATGCCGGTATACATGGCGGCGACCTGGTCGCCATACCCGTTGAACATAAGAGTGTCGCGCCGGAGGATGTCGCCGAGACGGCGCTCTTTCGCCTGGCTCCAGCGAGGGTGGTCGACGTGGGGATTCACGTTGGAGTAGAAACCATATTCATTGGGGGTCGCGAGATTCCAGGTTGTCGGCGGCTGACTTTTCACGAAACGAATCTTCGCCAGCGATTTAATGCTCTTGAAGCCGTATTTCCAGGGAATGACCAACCGCACGGGCGCGCCGTCCTGGCTGGGCAGCGTCTCGCCATACATGCCCACGCAAAGAAGCGTGAGGGGATTCATGGCTTCGTCGAGGCGCAATCCTTCGACATAAGGATATTCGAGCCCAGTGTGGCGCGCTTCCGGCATCTGGCCGGGGTCGTAGTAACTTTCGAAAGCGACAAATTTTGCTTTGGGCGTGGGCTCGACAAGATTCGCAATTTGGCTGAAAGAGTAGCCAATCCAGGGCACAACGATGGACCAGCCTTCAACGCAGCGATGGCGGTAGATGCGTTCCTCGAGCGGGGCAAGCCTAAGGAGCTCGTCCATGGCGATCTTGCGCGGTTTGCCGACTTCGCCCTCGATGGAGACTGTCCATGGTGAAGTGCGGAATTTCTGCGAGTTCCTGGCAGGGTCGCTCTTATCGGTGCCAAACTCGTAGAAATTGTTGTAATGGGTCACATCGTCATAGGAGGTTTGCTTCTCGGTCGTGCTGAAAGGACTCTTGGCAAGGCCAGCGAGCTTTGTTCCGGCGTAAGCCGTTGTGAAAGGTGCGACCAGACTGAGGAGGCTGCGGCCGCTGGCAGCAACCACACCAGCCAAGCCCATTCCTTGCAGAAACCTGCGACGATTTACGTAGACGGACTTGGGTGTTACATCGCTGCACATCAGGCCGGGGGCTTGCCGGATAAGCATTGTTCACTGCTCCAAAGGGCTAAGATGCGGTCACACTTATTCTACGTCCACACACTTTGTTTAGATGTTGGATTCTGTGGAAGGATTCCCGGAGAGATGAGGCCCGGCCATTAGTTGCTGCGCTTTGCGGGGGCGGCGAAGGTCTCTGCCCTGCGGACATAGTGGCGATCAAAATAATTCTGATATTCACCGCTGCGGGTTTCCTCGAGCCAGGAGGAGTTTTCCTGGTACCACCGGATGGTTTCCGCAAGGCCACGGCCGAATTCCCAGCCAGGCTCCCAGCCAAGCTCTTCTTGCAATTTCGCGCAATTCAAGGCGTAGCGGCGGTCGTGGGCCAGGCGGTCAGTGACGAATTTTAATAAACTTTCGGGACGGTTCAGGGCGCCCAAAATTCTTCGCACCACGGTGATGTTCTCCAACTCGCAGCCGCCGCCGATGTTGTAGATCTCGCCTTCCTTTCCCTCGCGCAGAATCAAGTCGAGGGCGCGGCAATGGTCCGCTACGTGAATCCAATCGCGGACGTTTCTTCCGTCCCCGTAAACGGGTAAAGGTTGATTTGCTAGGGCCTGAGAAATCATCAGGGGAATGAATTTTTCAGGGAATTGATACGGACCGTAATTGTTCGTGCACCGCGTGATGATGGCGGGAAAATGATGAGTCTTGACGGCAGCCAGAACCAGAAGATCGGAAGCCGCTTTGCTCGCCGCGTAAGGACTGGTAGGGGCAAGCGGTGAGGATTCGCTCGCACTCACTCCGGGCTCGAGGCTTCCATAGACTTCGTCGGTGCTGACGTGGATGAAGCGCGCCACGCGAGCGGCACGGCAGGTGTCAACCAGTCGCCAGGTGCCTTCGACATTGGTGCGCACGAACGGCGTGGCGTCTTCGATGCTACGGTCAACGTGACTCTCGGCGGCGAAATGCACTACCGCGTCGCACCCTTTGACCGCATCCGCGACGGACGGATCGCAGATGTCCGAACGCACAAATTTTACTGGCGAATCGCGCAGCGCCGTTTCCAGGTTTCGGAGGTTTCCGGCATAAGTGAGTTTGTCGAGAACAACAATCTGATCGGACGGGCGCTCACGCTGCAACAAGTGCACAAAATTGGAGCCGATAAAGCCAGCCCCACCGGTGACGAGAACGCGCACGGCTAGCTCCCCCCGTGAGAAGCGTGCGAGTGTTCGGTGGCGCGGTGAGCTTGTTCGCGCACCAGGTTACTCGCGCGCCACAAGGATTCGAATGTCCCGGCGTCGGTCCACCAGCCTTCCAGGATTTCATACGTCAGCTGGCTCTCGGCGAGATAGGAATTGTTGACGTCGGTAATTTCATACTCCTGCCGGCCGGAAGGCTTGAGGGTGCGGATACGGTCGAACACGGTTTGGTCGTAAAAATAGATCCCGATCACGGCGAAGTGAGACGCGGGCTTCTTGGGTTTCTCCTCGATGCGGACAATCCGGCCATTTTCTAAAACCGGAACGCCGAATCGCTCCGGGTCCGGCACTTCTTTCAGGAGGACCTTGGCGCCGCGCTCCTGCTTCTCAAACTTTTGCCGAGCCGGAAGGACGCTGCCCTCGATGATATTGTCGCCAAGAATGACGCAAACTTTTTCTCCGCGCGCAAAATATTCCGCTAAGCGTAAGGCGTCGGCGATGCCTCCTTCGCCCTCCTGGTAGGCGAAGTTGAGCTGGTGAAGGCCGAAGTCTTTTCCGTTGCGCAACAAACGAAGAAAATCGCCGGCGCTGCTTCCGCCGGTGACAATCAAGATGTCCTCTATCCCTGCGTCCACCAACGTGCGCAGCGGGTAGTAAATCATTGGTTTGTTGTAGATGGGCAAAAGATGCTTATTTGTTACCCGCGTCAGCGGATGGAGCCGCGAGCCGGTTCCCCCGGCCAGCACGATTCCTTTCATTGAACCTCCCGTGGCTTTGCCTGCAGGCGGGCGGAAGTGGCGGCTTTCGAAACGACTTCCTGCCCGACGCTTGAGGTCTTGAGACGATCGGCGAAATAGTCGGCAAGCGTATCCTGCCAATAGCGCATGCGCAAGCCGTATGGTTCGAGATTTTTTGTTGAGAGCACAGAATACTTCGGCCTGCGGGCCGGGCGTGGCATGTCTTCGGTGCGGACAGCTTCGACCGCGACATCAGGAAGACCACCGGCGCGCAGGATGGCGCTTGCGAAATCGAACCAACTGCACGCACCCTCGTTGGCCGCGTGGAGAATTTCTCTGGCGCCGGCGCGGACGAGCTGGACGATGAAGCGCGCCAGATCGCGATTGTAGGTTGGACAGCCCATCTGGTCAGCGACCACGCGAAGTTTCTTCTCGCTTTGCGCGAGAGCCAGAATCGTGTTGGGGAAGCATCTGCCATTCGCTCCGAAGAGCCAGGAAGTTCTGAGGATGCAACAATCAGGAAGCATTTCGCGCAAGCCTTTTTCGGCATCCGCCTTCGAGCGCCCGTAGACGTTTATGGGGCAGACGGGATCGTTGGGCTCATAAGGTGCGCCCTTCGAACCATCGAAGACGTAGTCCGTGCTGACATAAAGAAGTTTCGACCGGGCATCACGCGCGGCGCGCGCGACATTCATCGCACCGGTGCAATTCACGTCGTGAGCGCGCTGCGGATCTCGCTCACAGCCGTCGACATCGGTGTACGCGGCAGCCAGCACAGTCCATTCAGGACGTGTTCGTTCGAAGAGCTGGCGCACTTGCGATTCATCTCGAATATCGGCATCACGTGAGCCAACACCGATAAGCTCATTTCCATCCCACTCCTGTTGAAGGACGCTTCCAAGCAATCCGGTGGCACCAATGAGCAAGATTCGCATCGTGACCTATTTGTGCTGCGTTTCCCAATCGTAGGCAATTTCGGGATGGTTGTAGGGAAGACGGCCTTCGTCGGCTGGATTGTAAAAACGGTCCGTGAGATAAACCAACTGCGCGGGCTGCACCCCCAGCACTTTGTACCCGTGGCCGACGCCCGGAGGAATGAGTATTTCCCACGGCTGGTGCAGGCCGGCGTATAGCGTATTGATCAGGCCGAAAGTTTTTGAGGCGCGGCGGAGGTCGCACAAGAAGACCTGCAACATTCCCGCGATGGGAGCCCACAGATCGGTCTGCTCGAAGTGATAGTGAATGGCCTTGATGGTCCCGGGATAAGTGAGCGTAGTAGAAATTTGGAACTCCCGGCCGCCGCCTGGAATCATCCCGGAGGTGATGCCTTTCGACCCGAGGCGCGCAAGTTCGACGAAAAAGCCGCGGTCGTCGGGATGAACTTGCATGGGCTCGATTGAAATGCCATCAATGAGGTCGACGGAATCCGGCCGGGAAATGATTTTCCCCAGGCTCTTTGCCCCGGTATGCTTGATGGCGAGCTGAAGTCCGTTGCGATCACCGATGGTGGTTATGCCTTCTTTGGCTTGTGACGCGTGGTTCATCGGCATTTGCCCTTTCAACGTCCGTCATTTCAAATGAAAGCCTGATTCGATGCTCTTGATCCGATTCCCCTATGGTAATCGAGTCGAGCCGGGTTAACCAACGCTTACGGTTGAGGAAGCCGATTAGAGCTCAGGGTACCGGCCGATTTGTCAGGACGAGCTTTCCGCCCGAGCGCGCCAAGACAAATATCGTGCTCGGGTCAATCCCAGCCAGAGCTTTGTCCCTCGAGTCGACTTCCGTCCATAGAAAAACGCCCTGCGGGCCGGCCCACACGCGTTCGAACGACGAAGAATCGTCAAAGATCTGTGGAGCGTCGGGGAAAAGCGAACCGTACCAGAGGTTCGCGCTGCGACCATTGAGAATGCGCACCTGCTGACCGGTGTAGTAGTTCAGCGTTGAGCCACCCTCATATTCCCCATTGATCTCGATAATGTCGCCGGGGCCATAGACGCGCAGAATCGCGTCGGCGAGCGGCTTCGAGGTGAGTAGCGGGCTGAAGGTGACGAGCGCGGCGTGGATGGAGAGGAGAAGAAAGGCGGTCATCACGCAGAGAGCCCAGTTGCCAAGTTTGGGACGCTCACGCCAGCGGAAATACCAGTTGAGACTGGAACCCAGGAACAGAGAAACTCCGAAAAGCAGGAGCGGCGCGCGAAAAAGAGTCATTACGCGGAGATTGAGATCGAGAAAATGGCCAAGTGAAAGAGCATATTGCTGGGATTCCGGCGGGCCAGAATTCAGCAGGTCGGCGATGTCGGTTCTCGGGACGACCGGAGACGAGGAGACGGCCAAAACAACAGCGACGATACCTGCGAGCAAACCAAGGCCAGCAAGGACCGACCCAGAAATTTTGCCCCACCTCCGGAACGGAGAACCCGGCGGCGAGGCTTCTTCATCTCCCAGACAGCTCCCTAGCAAGAGCGCGAGAGAGGGAAGGGCCGGGAGTATGTAATATTCTTGGCGAGTCGAAAAGCTGAAAAAGAAGATTACGAAGAATGCGCCGAGAAGAAAAACTATTTTAGCGCGTGCTTCTGGAGAGCCGACCGCTTCGCGGATACGGGAGAATTTGACGTTTGCCAGGGCTTGCGGAAGAAAACTGGACCAGGGGAAGAGCCAAATCAACAAGAGTCCCCAGAAGAGCAGAAGGGGGACCGTGCCGTAATCGCGGGGGACGCGCTTGTTGAGATAGCGGAGGAAATGCTCGTTCACAAAATAGAACCAGAAAAAACCGCGAACATTGCCTTGATCCGGATTGCGAAGCCCGGCGAGGATATGCCACGGTGCGGCGATAGCCAGAAAGACCGAGGCGCTGGAGAGGAGCCGCATCTTCAAGAGATGGCGAAGCTGACGGGTGAGAAATAAATAGAGGAGGATCGTGGCGATAGGGAATACGAGACCGATCAATCCTTTAGTTAAAACATTGAGCCCACACGAGGCCGCCAGACCCCAGCAGGCGAAACGCGAGGGTTGCGGCTCCTCGAATGTGCGCAGAAAAAATCCCAGGCTGAGGAGCAGCCAGAGCCCGACCAGGATGTCTGGGATCAGAAACCGCGTGAAAACATAGGGCCCCAGGGCAATGCCTGAGATCAGGGAAGCATAGAGGCCAGCCGACTCCCCGAATGCACGGCGCCCCACGAAATACACAGCATAGAGCAAGGCTAAAACTCCGAGAGCAAGCGGCAGCCGCGCAGACCAGTCATGGACGCCGAAGATTCGAAAACTGCCCGCGATGGTCCAGTAGAGGAGCGGCGCTTTCTCCAGGTAGCGGATGCCGTTAACGTGAAGCGTCACCCAGTCGTGGCGAAGGAGTATCTCGCGTGCCGCTTCCGCGTGGACGGAATCGGCATCATCCAGAAGCGCAGGGGTAAAGAGCGCCGAACCGTAAACAATCAGCCAGAGGAGAAAAAGCACGCCGAGATAGACCGGCGTGCGGGGATAGGAGCGGTGTTCAAACGACATCGTGCTGCCGTTCGTAAGCAGTGCCGCAGAAAATCAACAGGCCCGCCGCGGAGCGCATAAGAATGACGATTAGTATAGCGACAGCCAGTGTGGACACAACATCGATTACAGGCGGATCAACCGGTGAGTGCTCAGTTCCTACTGAAGAGGATTGATGCGATGGGCGCGGCCGTTCAATTCGACGAGACGCAACTGCCCGGTTTGCGCATCGGGTTGCGGCGTCATCACGATAAGGGTGATGGAGACGTCGCGGATCGATTGCGGGCAGTTACCGTTAGCCGCCAGAGGAGGGCAAGGAGGCAGACTATTACAAGGCGTGGCAGCGCCGGTTGCGGTGTCGCAGGTATATTGAAAAACAGGAACGGGATTTCCGCCGGGGAACATCGAGGCATACGCAGGTATGGCCTTGATCTGAGCGATCTGCACCCCCGGCCCGCCAGTGGCGTTGTTCATCACGTTGAGAACGTAAGGAAGCATCGCGGGGGCTGTCGCGCCAGCAGGATCCGCCCCAGGTGTTTTGGCAACCGCGCCCCTCATGAGCGTAGTACCCACGAGTTGATAGCGAATCCATGCGACGCCTGAACCGTCCACGTTTCCTTCCACGATCAAGTCAAAGTCACCCGGCGTGACGCATGTGCCGCCGCCCGCAGTGCCGATAAAGCACGGCGGGGTTGCGGGGTAACCAGGATTCCAGGCAATCGGCGTAATGGCATACTGGCTTGCGTTGGCTGGGGCCTGGGAAAAATTGCTGATGGCAGGGTACCCGGCTACATTAACATCACGCACAATCTGATCCATCCCGATCCGCGCCTCTTCAAACGCGCCCACAATTTGCGATTGATTCTGAAACTGCATCTGCGCAGGCGCCAGAAGAGCAAAAATCGCACCGGAAAGGAGGACGAAGATGGCGGTCGAGACCATCAGCTCGATCAAAGTGAACCCTTGCTGCTTGTGAGGCACGCGCTGACGGATCATTTCTCCACCATAACGTCCAGAGTGACGGGAAGAAGCGGCTGGTTGCCACCCAGGCGGCGAACCCCAAGGACAAAACGCTTGCCGGTAACACCGCCGCTAGCATTCACAAGCGTAACCACTGCCCACCGAATATCGTAGGTAGCGTGGAATGGATCGTTGGGATCGATGTAGTTGAAGTTGTACCCAGGCTGTAGCGCGGCCCCAAAGTTAATCAGCGGGCGATTGTTGGCCACCGTGACGGCGCTACCCACCAGTTGGCTGGGATTCGCAGGATCGCCGAGGGACCAGTTCGCGGCTTGCGCGTCAGGACAGGCAGGGGCCGTGCACGCCACTGCGGTGAACGGCTGGTCCAACATCTGCCCCAGCAGGCGCTGCGCGATGACGAGCCCCGTGGAATCCTGCCGATTCGCAGCGTTTAGTGTGACGGCCAACGGCACCAACTGTGCCACGGCGACCAGGCCAACGAAGAGCACGAGCATCGCCATCATCATCTCGATAAGGGTGAAACCTGATTGCTTCCCGGGGTATTTCAAAAGTGATTTTTGCATGGAGCTTCCGTCTCCCTTCTATTTGAGGAAACGCCAATTACCCTGGCCATCGGCTTGCCAGATTTGTATGGAACCCGAAGGAAACAGAATCAGCGCTCGATAACCCACTTCAGGTGCATTGGAATTGGCAATGTACAGCGCATATACCGCATTAATATTCCCAGCCCCACGCTGGTCAAAGTTTATCGTGGCATTAGCCAGTTGAAACGTGGTCAGCGTTTGCGCACCGACTGCGGCAGCCAGCGCACCGGTGCCTGGCACGCTTCCCGCGTCTATTAGGTTGACCGCGCCAGTGAGGTGAACTCGAGCATCGCCTGGGTCCTCGGCAGAATCCTTGTTCGAATCTGTCCAGATTCTCGTCAGGGGGGGGATGGCGGCGGTTTGTGTAATCATGCAGGGCACGATGGTGTTCCTGCGAATAGCTTCGAGTCGCGTGGATTTCAATATGCCCGCCACTTGTGAGGCGGTGTCGGACAGCTGGTACATGCGGTAGGTATTCAAAAAGGAAGGAATGGCTATCGCCGTGACAACGAGAATAATTCCCAACGTGACTACCAACTCGATGGTGGTGAAGCCGTTGGTCGGGCGCCGCCTTCGCTTTGAATGAACCACCCTAGCCATCGGTATGATGCCTTTCCCCAATATATACCCGGAATCCTCGGCTGATTCTCGATGCCCTCTCAGAAAACCAAGAGGGCAGTAGTCGAGTGCCAGGCAGATGATTCACGCGGACAGCGGGATGTGGGGAAAGTATCCCTAACTCATCATGCCCTGGGTGAACGGATGTTAAGGCGGAGCCGAGCGAAATGCAATGGCAAACTAGGCATCCATTTGGCCTACAACCTCTAGTACGAGTTTGGCGCTACTTCCCGGCTTGAACGCGCCAGCGTCCCTCACTAAAGTGTTACAGGAGCCGACAATGGAGAAACTACTGTTCGAGGCAGCAGAACGCGCGTCGCGATACGTTTCTGAAGTTCCCCGCAGGCGGGTGGCGCCACGCCCAGAAGACATCGCAAAGCTTGATGGTCTGGGCGGACCTCTTCCAGCGGACCCCTCAGATCCGGCCGCAGTGATTGCATTGCTCGACGATTTGGGCTCGCCGGCAACGATGGCTTCTACCTCGGGGCGCTACTTCGGATTCGTTACCGGGGGCGCACTGCCGGTAACACTGGCGGCGAACTGGCTGGCAAGCGCATGGGATCAAAATGCCGGCCTTCACGCGACTTCTCCCTTTGGCGCGAAGATTGAAGAAATCGCCGCCCAGTGGCTCTGCAACATTTTTGGATTGCCCGACACCTGCGGCGTCGGATTCACGACTGGCGCCACGATGGCGAATTTCACGTGCCTCGCGGCTGCCCGGCACGCGCTGCTCAAACGCGCCGGGTGGAATGTCGAGGACGACGGCCTGTTTGGTGCTCCTCCTTTGACCGTGGTCGTGGGAGCGGAAGTGCATGTTTCCCTGCTGAAAGCTCTGTCCATGCTGGGCCTGGGCCGGACGCGAGTAATCACCGTCCCCTCGGATGAACAAGGCCGAATGAAGTCTGTTGACCTTCCAGGATTGAATGAGCGCACCATCGTTTGCGCGCAAGCGGGCAATGTAAATACCGGTGCTTTCGATCCCGTGGCAGAGATTTGCGCCCGCGCTCACCAAATGGGCGCATGGGTGCATGTTGACGGCGCCTTTGGCTTGTGGGCAGCAGCTGCACCCTCTCGCGCATACCTGATGAAAGGTGTTTGCGAGGCGGATTCCTGGGGGACGGATTGTCACAAATGGCTGAATGTGCCGTATGACTGCGGTGTTGCCTTCGTTCGCGATGCAGAGTCTCTTCGCGACGCGATGATTGTCAGCGCGGCGTATCTGCACACTGGAAACAAGCGCGAACCTGCGCAATACTCCCCGGAAGCGTCGCGGCGCGCGCGCGGTGTGGAAGTCTGGGCAGCGATACGCTCGCTGGGACGAAGCGGTCTGGCGGAGCTGATCGAAAGAAACTGTCGCCTTGCGAAGCGGTTCGCCGATGGTCTACGGCAAAGCGGCTTTACCGTGCTGAACGATGTGACGCTCAATCAAGTTCTGGTCTCTTTCGGCAGTCCCGAAACGACCAGGCGGGTAATCGCCGAAGTGCAAAGCGAAGGGACTTGCTGGTGCGGGGGCACGGAATGGCATGGACATACGGCAATCCGCATCAGCGTATCGAGCTGGGCGACCACGGAAGCGGACGTAGACACAAGTTTGGCGGCAATCGCGCGGATCGCAAAGCGAGCGAGCAGTTCGCAAAGCGCAGGCTGACAAGTTTGGCGAAAAATGAGGAAAGAGGATCCTGAGGACTTTGCCCTCAAAACTACCGCGGGGTGCCGCTCGCAAGTTTAAGCACTTTGTCCCGCGAACCGAAGATGTGGTCATGCATCAGCTGGCGCGCGGCGCGGGAATCCCGGTTTTTTATAGCGTCGAGTATGCCGCGATGTTCGCGCCCCGGGAATTCTCCGTAGTAGCCGATGTCAATCGCGGCGAACATGATGCGCTCCATCTGACAGCGCGCGGCTTCGACGCCTTGCAGCAACAGGTGGTTTCTCGCAAGCTCGGCGATGCCGAGGTGGAAATCCGTGTCCTTCCAAATAAAATTTTCGTAACTCGCTCTGTCGTTAATCCGGTATTCCGTGTTCGCCAGCGCCTCCAGCCGCTCCAGGAGGGTGGGATTCATGCCCTTCATGGCCGCGAGCTCCGCGCACGCGCACTCCACTGCAATGCGGTAGTCGTATAAGTCCGTCAAGTCTTGCAATGAAATCTTGGTGACGAAGTAGCCGCGGTTCGGGATGATCTTAAGAAGGTGGTCTTGCTGGAGCCGCACGGCTGCTTCGCGCACGGGAGTCCGGCTGCTGCTGTATCGCTCCGCCAGGTCTTTTTCGCTGAGAGCCTCCCCGGAAGGATGAACACCGGTGATGATGTCGCGCTTAAGGGCCTGGTAAACGCGCTTGCTCAAAGAATCCGTGGCAGTCTCCCGGATTGCCGCGTGGCGGCCGGGCAGATTCAGGCGCTCACGGCGTACCATGCGCGGGCTGGTTCTTTTTTTTCTCAGCTTTTCCATACGGCCTCGACTTGCGAAGCGGAGCTATCTTACAGACTTTCCGGGAGAACGGAAGGCTCCGGGCAAACTCGTATATCGAGTGTATACCACAAGATTTTCGTTGACATGCAACTCTTTTGCGGGATAGAGTCCCGCTCCAAGTGGAGCCATTTCGTCCGATCCCGCTCGGCTTGTCCGACGGGCCATTTGATGTTCCTTTCGCCGTATGGTTTATGGTGTTGGACCGGGTCGCCGGCTTTTGCCATTACTTGAGGGAGTGTGGAGGGGTTATGAAGCGAAGTGTCAATCTGCTTTCGGCATGGATTCTACTGGTTTTCACGGCATTACTTCTGCCGTCCGTATTGCTGGGACAAGGTGGAGAGGGAAGTATCGTCGGGCACATCAAGGACAGCGCGGGGGGCGTAATCAACGGTGCGACCATCACCGTGACCAATCCTGCCACCGGTCTGAAACGCACTGTGCAGAGCGACAGTGACGGCACTTTTAGCGTGATCAACCTTCCTCCCGGCAATTACAAGGTGGAGTCAGCTTATTCGGGATTTGCGACTTCCGCGCAAGACGTGACCGTTCTGGTCTCGCAGTCTCTCGATCTCAACGTGGAACTCCGGCCCGCCGGCCAGCAGCAACAAGTAAACGTCGAGGCCGTGGCGCCGTTGGTCGAGACCACGACGGCGACGCTCCACAAGGTCATCACACCGCAACAGGTGGATGAGTTGCCGATCGACGGGCGGACCTTCACAACGTTGGCAGCGCTCGTTCCCGGCGTCACCAGCGGCAACGTTTCCGTGGATCAGAACTACGACCCCACCAAGCGCAACGTTCCCGCCATCTCTATCAATGGCCAAAGCGGACGTAATCTTTTCATGTCCATCGACGGCGGGGACAACACCGACCTCTTCATGGGCGGGCAGAACATTAATCTATCGCTCGAGGCGGTGCAGGAATTCGACGTGACCACGCACGATCCCAAGGCGCAATACATGCGGGGAATCGGGGGCGTAGTGACCGTGGTCACGAAGTCGGGTTCGAACAATTTTCATGGCTCGGGATTCGGTTTTTTCCGCAACGACGCGTACGAAGCTATCGACCCGATTTCGGCCGCCAATAACAAGCCGAAACCCGCCTTTAGCAGCCAGCAATTCGGTGGCACCATCGGCGGGCCGGTTTTCAAAGACAAGCTGTTTTTCTTCTATAGCTACGAGCGTGACCGCGAAAATAGATCACGAGTCTTTAACAGCAACGGAGCATTTCCGACCCTCGACGGCACCGCGACGCCGCAACCGTTTCGGCAGAATCTGCATACCGCGCGTCTCGACGGGCGCATCAATGACACGACGACTTGGTTTGCGCGCTATTCGGAGCAGGACAACATAAGGGCAAACGAGTTCTTCAATGACCTCGAAGCGCCTAGTCCCGGCGCGGGCGCGAATGAAACCAACAAGCTGCACGATGCCGTCGCCTCCATCGCCAAATTGTTCGGCTCGAACAAGGTCAATGATTTCCGATTCCACTATCAGTATTGGCAGAACTCCATCACCGACAATACTAGCTCCCTGGTCGTGCCGACAATCATTCTTCCCGACGCGTCTTTTGGTGCCAGTCAGGCTGGAACGCAGGCTCCAAGGGAAAACATGTGGCAATGGAGCGACGATTTCTCGATGGTCCGCGGGCGGCACAACATCCGCTTTGGCGGGACCGATGTGTACCGGCCCCGCCTCGGTATCGGCGGAGATTTTCGCCACAATCGCTACACCTTTGCCAACGATCTATACGATCCGGCAACGAATACGATTCTGCCTGGAACCCAGACCGTCCGCGGCGTTCTCGTCCCGCAGCAACTCTCCAACTTCCGGTCTTGGACTTCGCCTGCGTTCGATATTTTCAACCGACCGCTTACGCACGTCGGCTTCTACGTTCAGGATGATATACGTCTAGGGAGGGTGACGGTCTCGGCTGGCTTGCGTTACGACTATTTCCACAACCTCTTGTATTTCCGCGGGACATTGGCCGAGAGCTTGGTCTCACAATTTGGCCGCACGACACCCGGCGGCCCGAGGGGGAAAACGCCTCATGATGACAACATGGACTTCGGCCCCCGCATCGCGGCGGCTTGGGATGTCAATGGCGATGGGCTGACGGTAATCCGCGCCGGCTACGGACGACTCTATGATCCTTCGTCGCTCCTCTCAGGCTCCTTGTTTGCCGATTTGGAAGTCACACAGGCAAACGGCAATCCCCCGTTCAATTTCGTTTTTGTGCCTGGATCCGTGGCCAAATTCTTTCCCGGAGTCACTTGCGGCGCCACGCGGCCTTTGGTTGCAAATTGTCAGCCGGCGGTTGCTCCCACCAACATTTTTGGCAACGGCTTTCCGATTGGTTTCGTGACGTCGCCAGATAGCAAGGTAGCCTACGCGGATCAGTTTCACGGTGGCGTCTCCCATCAGTTCAAGGACGGGCGTTTGGCCGGCTTGACGATCGACGTGGACGGCGTTTACTCGCGCACCAGGGCGCTCACCCAGGGGCGCAATCTCAACTTCTGCATCAACAATGATCCCAACTGTCTGAATGGAAGCTTCACCCCGACCGGAGTGAATTTCCCACAGGCGGGAGCATTCGATCCAAGTTCCAATCTTCCGCGCCAGATTTTCCTTGAAGACACTACCGGGCGAAACAACTATGAAGCCCTCATCATCTCTGCCCGGAAAAATCTGACCCGGTGGTATCAACTCTTCGCCAGTTACACGCTTTCGCAGTCCACCACCGACACCGATCAATTCGATTTCGTGGTTTTGAATCAGTTGAATCCCCATGGCCCCGGCGAACTTGGGCCATCCAACCTCGATGAGCGGCACCGGCTGGTCGTTTCCAACATCTTTCGATTGCCCTACGGTATCCAGTGGTCGAACATCCTAACTGCCGCGTCCGCGCGCGCCTACACACCCGTGTGCGGCAATGGCTGCGACGCCAACAACGATGGAGTGCCGACGGTGTTCGGCGCTGTCGATGATGGGCCCGGAGGCTCCCGCACCTTCAATACCGATGGTGACCGCGCGGGCCCCCGCGGCTCGCTCCGCGGCGATCCCACGTTTAGTTGGGATACGCGCATAGCAAAAATCTTCAAAATTGAAAAATTGGGGAAGAACTCCGAACTGGAGTTGCTGTTCGAGGTGTTCAACCTCACGAACAAGGCCAACTATGGGCAAAATTATAATGACAACATAACCAGTACCAACTTCCGGAAACCGTTCAACATCATCACTCCGCCGCGGCAAGGCCAGTTCGGCGTGAGATTTCACTTCTAGAAGCGAGTCTCTCAGAGCGTTTGCTACCAACAGCGCGAGAGATCAAGATCTCTCGCGCTGTGCGACCTCCAAAGACGCCCAGCTACCTCGCGCAGATTCGGGGAACAAGAAGCGATTCAAACATGCTCACTAATTCTCAAGTCCAGTCCATTCGTTCGCGATTTCCGATTTTCACGAATAAGATCTATCTGAACAGTTGTTCCCAGGGAGCGCTGTCCGATGTCGTGGAAGATGGTCTCCGTGAGTATGTCGCCAGTTGGCACGCGCACGGTTCGCCGTGGGAGCTCTGGGTAGAACGATATGAGGCCGCCCGCACGCAATTTGCCGCCTTCATCGGTGCGGCCCCCGACGAGGTAGCGGTCGTCCCGTACGCGTCAGCGGGCATCAACTCCGTCGCCAGCGCTTTGACCTTCGATCAGCGAAAGAAAGTCGTTCTGGGCGAGTTCGAATTCCCCACCATGGGTCACATTTGGCTGGCCCAACAGAAACGCGGCGCCCGGGTGGAATTCGTAGCCGCATCCGGAGACACCATTCCGCTCGACGGGTATGGGCGGGCCATAGACCGCAAGACTCTCATAGTCCCGATCACCGGAATTTGTTTTATGAACGGGTTCCGCTCCGCGGTAAAAGAGATTGTGCAGCTCGCGCGCGCAAATGGCGCCCTGACGATGCTGGACGATTATCAGGACTGCGGCACTCGCCCCGTAAATGTCCGCGCCGCAAATCTCGATTTTTACGTGACCGGAACACTGAAGTATCTTTTGGGGCCGCCGGGCCTGGCGTTTTTGTATGTACGGAAAGAGTTGATTGACTCGCTGCGGCCGACGATCACGGGCTGGTTCGCGCAAACCAATCCGTTTGCCTTTGACGTGAGACATCTCGACCTTGCCCCCTCAGCGCGCCGGTTTGAGGCGGGGTCGCCCCCCATTCCCAACATTTACGCGGCAATGCGCGGGATTCAATTGCTGCAAGAGATTGGACTCGAAATCGTTTCCGCGCATATTGCGGCGCTAGCGCGTGCTCTCCTGGCCGGTGCGCAAAAACTGGGGCTCCGCGTGAAAACTCCTCCGGATAGCGTTGGGCCGCTCTGCGTCCTGCCATGCAAGGACGCTCCTGCGCTGGTTCAAAAATTGGCTGCCGCGGGCATAGTCTGTTCCAACCGCCATGATGGACTGCGGCTTTCCTTTCACGTTTACAACACCCAGAGTGACGTCGAGAGTGTGCTCGAAGTGCTGGAACGAAATCTCGAGCTCCTCGTGACCGGCGCAACTCCGGTCAGCACCGGCTAAAATTTACGTGCCGTAATCCTCCATTCAGCCTTCGCGGCGTATACTTTGCGGCGCATGCAGAATTCATCTGGACGCAGATTTTTGTTTCCGCGTGCCGGAGCGCGAATGATGAGAAAGGACAGTAATGGCTGAGTTTCCGGTGAGCCGTCTGCGGTGGATGTTTCCCGCGCTACATCGCAGCGGAAGTTCCATATTTTTCGACAACGCGGCCGGCGCCCAAATACCGCAAAAAGTTTTTGACGCCATCAACGAGCATCTGCTCTGCCGCAACGTGCAGCGCGGCGGGCGCTACCACGAGAGCCAGGAAGTCGATGCGGAAATCGCCCGCGCCCGGCAAGTAGTCTCCACGTTCCTGAATGCCGCCGACCCTGACGAGGTGGCCTTCGGCATGAACGCGACCTCCTTCATCCGTCTGGTGAGCTTGGCGCTCAGTCAAAAATTCGGTGACCGCCGCGAGATTATCGTCAGCGACCTCGACCACGAGGCCAACATCGCGACCTGGATGGCTCTCGAACAAGCCGGCGCGGTCATCCGCTGGTGGAAAGTGCGCGAAGATGGCAATCTGCACTTCGCTGACCTCGAGCCGCTTCTCTCTCCAAAGACCCGTCTCGTGGCATGCACGGTCACGTCGAACGCCCTCGGCACGATCATTGATGTCGCCGCCGTTGCCCAGCGAGTTCATGCCGCGGGCGCGGAAGTCTTCCTTGATTGCGTGCACTACGCGCCCCACGGTCCCATCGATGTTCAGGCCTGGGGCTGCGATTACCTCGTATGTTCGGGCTACAAAATTTTTGCTCCGCACATGGGGTTTCTCTGGGGCCGCCGCGCCGCTCTCGACGCGCTCGCGACCTTCCGGGAAGACTTCATCCCGAATGTTCCACCGTTCAAAATCGAGGTGGGAACTTTTGTATACGAAAACGTTGCCGGGATGAGAGCGGCGATCGAATACCTGGCCGAACTGGGTGGTCCCGCGAACGGAAACGAGGCTTCGAGTTCCCGGCGCAAGCGCTTGGTCAGCGCTATGGAAGCAATCCGGGACTACGAAACGACACTTTCGAAAGCGCTCTTGCAGGGATTGCGTTCGATCAAAGGTGCGACCCTATACGGAATACAAGATCCGCAGGCTGCTCACCTGCGCGTGCCCACGGTCTGCTTCAATCTAAAAAATGTTTCTCCGGCGGCGCTTACGACCCGGTTGGCTGGCAAGGGGATTGCCGTACGTGATGGCCACATGTATTCGCCCAGACTCATGAAAAGCCTCGGGCTTTCTCCCGACAGCGGCGCCGTGAGAGCGTCCTTGGTGCATTACAATACGCAGGAAGAAATTCAATTGTTTCTGAAGGAATTGTCCGAAATCGCGGGCAACTGACCTGCTCCTCATGCTCTTTCAGTGTACAGTCTGAGGCTCAGCGGATAGCGCGAAAGGCGGTACAGCCGGGATGACGACCACGAATGCTTCACCGGGTGGTGAAAAAGCTCCCGAAGCAGCGCAGCCATCCCAGCATTTGCAGCGCAAATTAACCGAGCGTCAGCTCTCCATGATTGCCATCGGCGGCGCCATTGGCGTCGGCCTGTTCCTGGGGAGCAATGTCACCATCAGCCTCGCGGGGCCTTCCGTAATTCTCAACTATATTTTTGGAGCGGTTATCGCGCTGATCATGGCTTATGCGCTGGCGGAGATGGCGGTCGTGCATCCCGTCGCGGGCTCTTTCGGCATTTATGCCGAGCGCTACTTGAACCGCTGGTCTGGCTTCACCGTTCGCGCCACGTATGGACTGATTCAAATCATCGCCATCGGCGCGGAAGTCACCGCCGTCGCCATTTATTTTCAATACTGGTTTCCCAACACTCCGCAATGGGTGTGGGTCGCAGTGGTTTCCGCGGGTGTGGTCGCCATCAACGCCGCGCATGTCGGAAATTTTGGCGAGTTTGAATATTGGTTTTCCCTGATAAAAGTTGTGGCCATCATTGTTTTTATCTCTGTAGGAATCGCCTTGATCACCGGCCTATCGCCGCGCCCCGCTCTGGGCTTTCGAAACCTCACTGCCTACGGCGGGTTTTTGCCCCACGGCTTTCGTGGCATGTGGCTCGCGTTCACGCTGACGATGGCGAGTTATATGGGGGTCGAGGTCATTGCTGTCACTGCGGGTGAAGCCCGCCGGCCTGCGGAAGCCATCCCCCGCGCCATGCGCACCATGGTGTTCCGCCTCATCTTGTTCTATGTCCTGGCGATTGCCGTGATGGTGACCATGTCGCCTTGGAACCAGACCGGCGACGGCAGCATTTCGGGAAGTCCTTTCGTGCGCGCCTTCGCTTCCATTGGAATCCCGAATGCAGCGTTTATTATGAACCTCGTTGTCATCACCGCCGCCTTGTCCAGCGCCAACACTAACCTCTATCTTTCCACACGCATGCTTTTTTCTCTGTCCCGGGGGAATTTTGCTCCCGCGTTCTTGGGCCGCTTGAGCGCAAATGGCGTGCCCCACCGTGCCCTCGCCGCTTCGAGTCTGGGAATGGTGGTAGCGATTTTTCTTGCCGTCTATGTGCCCAAACGCGCGTTCCTTCTGATGTACGGGTCGGCGGTGGCGGGAATGTACTTCGTCTGGATTATCATTCTTCTCGCCCACCTGCGATTCCGCCGCTCCATCGGCGCGAAAGTGAATGAGTTGCCGTTGAAACTGCATTTCTTCCCCTTCGCGAACATCCTGGGCATCGTTATCCTGGTGGCGATCGCGTGCAGCACGTTTTTTGTAGAAGGACTGCGATACTCCTTGCCGGCTTTTTGCGGGCTCCTGGCAATCATCAGCCTTTTGTATTGGAAGGTGCAGCACGGAGCAACGACGGCTGGTGCTGGCGTTCCGTTGGAAACGAATCCCGAGAGTCTTCCGCCGGAGCCCTAGCAGTTTGCTGAAAAGATAGTGTGGCACGGACTTTAGTCTGTGCTCTGACGGAGTTTTTCTAAAACGATGCCCCAGTGAGTCATCGCAGGGAGATTGCAAATGGCAAAGCCCAAAAACAATGGCACTAATGGCGGCCGGAAGCCCGCCTCGGCTCCGGTCGCGCCCTATATGGCGATCGGCCTCTCGACGGTCGTGCACGGCATCGGCAGCCGTAAGGACATCGGCAGGAACCTCGACACGATCGAGGATGGCATCCATGCAGCAATGTCGGTGGTGAGCATCAACATGCCAGTAAAATTGATCGCCCTCGCCGAAGGCGCGCTCACCGGCTTCACCGACGAAGCGTTCGATCTTCCCCACACCATCGCCGCGAAAGAGCTCTTTATCGATATTCCAGGCGAAGAGACCGAACGCCTCGCCAAGCTGGCCGCAAACTACGGCACCTATATCATCGTGCAGTGCAAGGCGCGCTGGCCGGAGGTGATGAAGAACCGCTTCTTCAACACGCTGTTTGTGATCGATCCGAAGGGGAAAATTGTCCACAAAGCCGCGAAGAATCACATCTGGTGCCGCGAGCATTCCTGCACGCCGCACGATATCTACGATCGCTGGGTCGAGCTGTTCGGAGACGGGATCGACGCCTTCTACCCGGTCCTGAAAACCAAGGACATTGGGAACATCGGCACGATTTGCTGTAGCGACGGCGAATACCCGGAAGCCGTGCGCGCCCTGGCATTCAACGGAGCCGAAGTCGTCTACCGGCCCAGCGAGGCGATCCCCATGACGAATTCCGGATATCCCGGCGGAGGCACCTGGCTCATCCAGAACCAGGCGCACGCGCATTTCAATTCCTTGTACATGATTTGCCCCAACGTCGGGCCCGTTTTTTTGCATCCCGGCATGAAGCACCCGTTCGATATCGCCGGCGGCCACTCGCACATCGTCGACTACATGGGCAGCGTTGCTTCCTATTCTCCGTCGGGCTACAACACCGCGGTTGCGGCGACGATCGACATCGAAGCCCTGCGCCAATTCCGAGTGAGAAACCTGAACAGCAATTGGATCAAGGATTTGCGCACGGAAGTTTTTCGCAAGATGTACGAGGTCCCTATCCACCCCAAAAACCTGTGGTTGAAAAAAGATCCGGAGCGGCACGCGAAGGTGGATGAATATTACCGTGACAGCATCCGCCGCTTGATCGAGCGCGGCACTTACACTGCACCCGCAAATAATTTCTCAGGCAGCGAATACAAACCAGCCTCGACCGATCCGGAACAGGAAAAGTGGGAGAACATCAAGCAACTCTGGGAGTAGGCAAAGAAAAGCGCAACAGTCTGCGATGAGAAATCGTTGAGCAGGTTCACCGTTTTTGCCATTGCGGTCAAGGAGAAGTAGGAGTGAGCACGCCCATCGAAGAGGTCTACTCTTCACTGAGCGGTCGGTTCCGCGGCGATTTGCTGCGTCCCGGCCACCCCGAATTTCCCGAAGCACGGCGCATCTGGAACGGCATGGTTGCTCGCACGCCTGCTCTGATTGCGCGTTGCGCAGACGTACCCGATGTGCAGGCTATTGTCCGGGCAGCGAGCGCCGCAGGTATTTCCCCGGCAATCCGTTGCGGCGGCCACAGTCTTGCCGGATTCAGCAGCTGCGAGGGCGGCCTGGTGATCGATCTCACCCGCATGCGCCAGGTAAGCGTCGATGAAAAAAATCGTCGCGCGCGTTTCAGCGGCGGGTGCCTTCTCGGCAACGTAGATATTGCGACCCAGGCTTTCGGGCTCGTATTTCCCTCTGGCGTGGTTTCCCACACCGGAGCGGCAGGACTCGTCCTCGGCGGAGGCACCGGCTGGCTGAACCGCTTGCACGGCCTCTCCTGCGACAATGTCGAGGGCTTCACCCTTGTCGTCGCCGATGGATCCGTTCTCCACGCCTCCGCCACGGAAAATTCCGACCTTTTTTGGGCTTTGCGAGGCGGCGGCGGAAACTTTGGCGTGGTCACTGAATTTGAAGTAAAACTCCATCCACTATCCGCCGTTCTGTACGGGACGGCGTTGCACTTCGGCGATGACATCCCTCGCGTTCTCCAGGCTTGGCGCGATTTAATGCCGGAATCTCCCGACAACTTGCGTTGGGGTTTTTCCTTGACGATCGCTCCTCACTCGGACAACGTTCCTTCGCATCTCCGCGGGCGTCCCGTCGCAAGCGCCTCCGCGCTGTGGGCCGGAGACCTTGAGGAGGGCCGCCGCTATGTCGATCGCGTCCTGTCCTTCTGCAATCCCGTTGGGGTCTCGACACAAGTAACTCCCTTTCTCAAATTGCAGACCATGGCGGACGCGGAATTTCCCCATGGGCGCCGCTACTACACCAAGTCCGGCTACTTCAAATCGTTCACCGACCAGAGCATTCATACCATGGTGGAAGCGCTCGAAACCATTCCCTCTCCCGTCAGTCAAATCGAGCTCGCTTACCTGGGTGGCGCTGCCGCGCGTGTGGGTGCCGATGAGACTGCCTTCGGTGATCGCAGTGCGCCCTTCGTCATGAATCTCCTTGGCAACTGGCAGAACGCCGAAGACGATTCCGTCAATGTCTCCTGGGTGCGCAATTTGTTCGCGAAGCTGCGGCCCGCGATGGTGCCCGGCGTCTATGTCAATTTCATGAGCGGCGACGAAGACGACCGCGTGCCGGAGGCCTATCGCAACCGCTGGGAACGCCTCGTCGCCGTCAAGACGCAGTACGATCCCAGCAATCTCTTCCGCATGAATCAAAACGTTCCCCCGCAAAAAACTGTGGAAAGTGCCACCGGCAACTAAAAGTCATCAAGTCAGTCTTTGCCGTTGTCGTGGCCGGTCTTCAGACCGGTTCTTGGTGGAAATCCGCTCTGGTCCGCTCAATTCTGCCGCCCCGCCGCCGGCTTCGCCGCATTTCCCCGCAGCGACTCCTGATACGCGTCAAAAAAATCCAATCCCGCCTTATTGACCTGCGGCTTCACCACAATCTCATCGCCAAACTCGATCGCCCGGTCCTTCTTCGCGTCGTAGACGGGCCATTTCATCAATCCTTCTCCATTGGGATTGCCATTCTTCGCAAAATCCGTCCAATAACTCGTGACCGCATCGCTCAACTTGCGGTCCGCGTCTTCCCACGGAAACGGCCACGCAAAATTCCCAAACACATACGCCAGGTCGGCCGCATGAAACGCTCGCAGCTTCTCCCTCTGAGGTCCCGGCGGTTTGCGCGTGAAATAATAGAAGTACGCCGGCTGGCGCCCGGTCTTCGTCTGGAGTCGCGCCCACGTCCGCATCTCCCAGCCGAATACGCTGTCGCGGTACGCCGCGTAAAACGAATTCACCGCCTCTTCATCCGTCTCCGCCGGGTACACTTTCAGAAATTGTTCCGCCAGGTTCCCGTACCGCTGCTGCGCGCCCGCGATAAACAACTCTTTCTTCATATTCACGCCCTGTGGAGCGAGCGCCGTCCCTTCGTCCGCGTTGAATCCCACGATCAACGGCACGTCATTTTGTTTGCCATCGGCAAAAATCCTGTAAATCTCTTCCGGCAATACCCGTCCGTCCACCACCTGCCGGATCGTCTGTTCGCTGCTCGCTTTCAGAATCTCTTCCGCGGACTTCGCGCGCAGCGTCTTCAACACGTCCGCCGTCGCGCCGAGAGACGCGGCAAAGCCCTCGCCTGCCTTCTCCGCATCGGCAAGCGTCCTCATCGGCGCGAACGACCCCCCGCTCTCCCCGATCGCGCGTTGAAACAATCCCTTCGCTCGCGGGCTCGCCATCAGCGCATTGACCGCCCACGATCCCGCCGACTCGCCAAATATCGCCACGCATTTCGCATCGCCCCCAAACGCCGCGATGTTTTTTTTCACCCATTCGAGCGCCGCGATCTGGTCAAGCAGCGCGTAATTTCCCGAAGCGTGGTGTTTGGACTCCGCCGTCAGCGCGGGGTGCGCGAAAAATCCGAACACGCCAAGCCGGTAATTCATCGTGACCCCCACCACTCCCTTCCGCGCAAGAGTTTCGCCGTCGTAACTCGCCGAGCTCCCCGAGCCGCGCGTAAATCCTCCTCCGTGAATCCACACCATCACTGGCAGCCGCTCCTTCGCGGATTTCGCCGCCGTCCATACATTCAAGTAGAGGCAGTCTTCGCTCAGCGGCTGCGGTTTGCTCTGATAGATTGCGGCCGACGCCGGATACGGCGTCTGCATGCACACTGGAGAAAACTCCGCGGCTTGACTAACGCCTTGCCACGCCGCCGGCGGCTGCGGAGCTTTCCACCTCAGCTCGCCCACGGGCGGCGCCGCGTACGGAATGCCTTTGTACACCCGCACCTCTGCATGAACACCGCTTGCGCCCGTCAGCAACCCCTGCTCCACTCGAACCGTCTCCCTGCCGTCCGCCGCCGAGTGCAGCGCCACCACCGTTGGCACAGCCATCGACAGCGCCGCAGCCGCTACAATTCTAAGTTTCATTTTTTTCTCCCATCCCCCTAATTACTTTTTCAGCGCGGCAACCGCAAGTATTGCTAACCCCCGCAGAGACAGCTCGAGTGCCCTCTGACCGCCCTGCATCTTTGCATCGCGTTTGACTCCCTCTGCTGCCCGCATCACGATGTGCACGATCTGCTCGACGGTAAGCCCTCGCGGAGGTCCTCCGATCTCGCCCGTCTTCTTCAGCGATCGCAAAAATCTCGCGAGGCGAGCTTCGTACTCCTTATTCAGAGCGTCAATCCTGGCTCGCGCCAGCTTTAAGAAAGTCTCCTCCAGCTCCGGCATGTGTTCAGATTTGCTGAAGAGCTCAAACGCCATTCCAAAGTAGGCATAAAGCAAACCGGTGAATCGATCCACTGCCGTGCCACTCGTGCGCTCCGCGGCAACGCACCGCTGTTGCACCTGGTCGCCAAGATATTCAAGGATTGCCAGAAAGACCGCAGCCTTGTTCTCAAAATGCAGGTATACCGTGCGCTTGGCCACGTGGGCCGTCTGGGCAATGTCATCGATGGAGGTCTTGCGATATCCGTACCGGGTAAACAGCTCTAGCGCCGCCAGCACGATGGCATTTGGTTTGGCTGAAGTCTCATTGGCTCCGATGGTTTTGTTTTTAACCTTTTTCATGCACGTTACATCTAATTGAACTAAGTATACCATAGTAGGATATCTGGTATACCTAATGCGATTCGCGAGATGAGGAATCCAATGACACGAAAACGTCTAATCGGTTTCATTGCACTGATTCAGTCCGTTCTTGGGTTGACGCATCTTTTCCTCTATGAGACGTGGACATTTTCGCCCGAGGGGAGTGACACACCCGGGGCGTTTTGGATCAAACTACTCCTTGGCTTTTTGTCGGTGAGCTTTGTTGCCGCTTCGCTACTCGCATTTCGCTACACAAACGCTCCTCTGCGCGCGTTTTACAGAGCTGCCGCGGTTTGGGTCGGTCTGCTCACCTTTCTCTTTTTCGGTGCGGTTTTCTCCTGGATTATTTTCGGAGTTGGGCAACTGGCCGGGCTGGACGTGAACTTCCATCGGACCGTGGAATTGACGTACGGCGCTGCAACAGCGACAGGTCTCTACGCGGTTTTCAACGCAAGCTGGACGCGGATTACTCGAACGACCGTGCGGCTCGCGAACTTGCCGGCGGCTTGGCGCGGGCGAAAAGCGGCGCTGATCAGCGATTTGCACCTTGGGCATGTGCGAAACGGAAGTTTTTTGCGGCGCATGGTTGCAAAGATTTTGAAGGAAGAACCGGACGCGGTTTTTATCGCTGGAGATCTGTATGACGGAACGGCCATTGACGCCCGGCGAGCAGCGGAACCATTAAGCGAGCTCGTTGCGCCACAGGGCGTCTATTTCGTCGCGGGAAATCATGAGCAGTTTGGGGACGACACTAAGTATCTGCATGCCATTGCCGCAGCCGGAGTCCGTGTGCTTAGCAATGAAAAGGTGGAAGTGGACGGTCTGCAGGTTATTGGCGTGCCGTACCGGCACGCGGTGCACGATGGCCACTTTGCGTCGGTGCTGCGCGGCATGCGGTTGGATCGCGATCGTGCCAGCATTCTGTTAACGCATGCGCCCGACAATCCGGAGATCGCGGACGCCGCCGGCGTTTCCCTGCAGCTATCCGGGCACACGCACCTTGGGCAGTTCATACCATGGAGTTGGATGGCGCGTCGGATTTACCGGCAGTTTGTGTATGGCTTAAGCCGCATCGGGAAGATGCAGGTTTTCACTTCGAGCGGAGCAGGAACGTGGGGACCCCCCCTACGGCTGGGATCAAATCCCGAAATCGTTGTGCTCGAGTTCGAGTAACGCTACTCGCTGTCGGCAGAGTGGAAAGGCGGTCACACGTGAAGGTAATTCTTCTCGGCGCGACGGGTATGGTCGGACAGGGCGTCCTGCGCGAATGTCTGCTCATCCGGGAGTTGGGTCGCAGGCTCTACTTCATTGGTCGCGAACCGGTGATTAGGATATCGACCAGTCTCTTCGCGCTTTGCCGCCAGTCGGGTCCGGTCGCCACGTTGGAGACGCCAATCAGCGCGCGAAGCAGGTCGAATGGTTCGAGGTCCTTGCGTATGTCGCCGCTCTTCATGGCAGTCTTCACCAGTGCATCGATCGCTCCCGTAACCTGAACGCGGGAAGAATCGTACAGCCTCGAAGGGCCGCCGACGACGCTATTCAGCGCCGGTGCGATGATCTGCTTTGCGGCAATGTAGTCTACGAAAAGCATCATCCAGGCCCGTAACGCCTCGATCGGAGGCAGCTTTCTGGATAGTTCCCGTTGTGCTGCCGCCAGCTTTTCCACCTCAGTGTGATAAACGGCCTCGATCAGGCCATCGCGCGTCGGGAAATGGCGGTATAAGGTTCCCGGCCCCACGCCCGCCTGTTTGGCGATGTCGTCCAAGCTGGCATCTGCACCTGACCGGGTGAATGCCGCCTTGGCCGCTTCCAAAACGCGCTCGCGGTTGCGTTGGGCGTCAGTGCGCGGCTTTCGCCCGGCAGGTTGGAAATGTTTCTTAGGCATGGCAAAAAATCCATGTAACCGGAGACAGTCTCCGAATATCTAATCATTCGGAGACATTCTCCGTTTTATCGAAATCGTGGCGGCTCGTCAATACCGGTGGCGTAGGCACGGAACTCGAACGGGCCAGCACAAGGAGGAACACAATGGTGGACGTATTTGGGGCAACCTCAACAACAGAAGATGTTTTGTCCGGGATTAATCTGCGCGGCAAGCGGATTTTTGTTACCGGTGTTTCGGCTGGACTGGGTGTAGAGACGGCGCGTTCACTCGCCGCGCATGGCGCACATGTTGTAGGCGCGGCACGGGATTTAAAGAAAGCCGAAGCGGCAACCGCGCAGGTGCGAAAGGACGCCGGAGTCAATGGTGGAAGTTTCGAGCTCGTTGCGCTTGATCTTGCCAGTCTGAAGAGCGTGCGAGCTTGCGCCGATGCATTGCTGGCGAAGGGTGAACCCTTCGATGTGATCATCGCCAACGCGGGCGTCATGGCCACACCGTTTACCAATACCGCGGACCACTTCGAGACGCAGTTCGGCACCAATCATTTGGGCCACTTCGTCCTCGTGAACCGGATTGCGCGCCTTCTCCGCAAGGGAGGGCGGCTGATCAACCTGTCTTCGGCAGGACATCGTTATTCCAATGTTGACCTGGAAGATCCGAACTTTGAGCGGACGGCGTACGAGCCCTTCGTTGCGTACGGCCGCTCGAAGACCGCGAACATTCTTTTTGCGGTTGCGTTCGACAAGCGGCATCGCGGACGTGGTGTACGCGCTGCGGCGGTACATCCGGGAGGGATAAAAACGGAACTTGGTCGCTACGCGGAGCCGGGCCGGATTGAGAAGGTCGTCGCGCAAATCAATGAGCAGCTCGCCGCACAGGGAAAAGGGCCCTTCCAGTGGAAAACGATTCCGCAGGGTGCCGCGACTTCGGTGTGGGCTGGCGTCGTTGCTCCAGCAGACGAAATCGGCGCTCATTACTGCGAGAACTGCCACGTTGGCAGCATAGTCCCAGACGACGCACAGATTACAGTGGTCAGCGAGGGGGTTCGAGCCTACGCGGTGGACCCAACCAATGCCGAAGCCCTTTGGAAGAAGAGTGAAGAAATGGTTGGAGAGTCTTTCTAGACGTCGGATTTCAGCTCAGGAATAGGAAGTTGACCATCGTCATTGAAGTGACGAAAAGGAGAAATCGTAATGCGTGTATTCGTAACTGGTGCTACAGGCTTTATCGGTTCAGCGATTGTTGAGGAATTACTTCGCGCGGGCCATCAGGTAACCGGCCTGGCTCGCTCGGATGCGGCTGCCGCGTCCATTGCCGCCGCAGGAGCCGATGTGCATCGCGGTTCGCTGGAAGATCTCGAGAGCTTGCGCAGCGGAGCGGTCGCTGCGGACGGGGTGATACACACGGCCTTTATCCACGACTTCTCGAACTACGCGCCTGCCGCCGAGAAGGATAGGCGCGCTATCGAGACACTAGGAGCCGCTCTCGCGGGTTCAGAGCGCCCGTTGGTCGTCACTTCCGGAACCATACTCCTACAGCGCCAAGGCCCGCTCGCAACGGAACAGGATGCGCCCATTCCCAGTTTCCCGCGCAAGTCGGAACAGGCAGCAGCAATGGCCTCGCGTGGCGTGCGCGTCTCCGTGCTGCGTCTTCCTCCATCGGTCCATGGGGACGGCGATCACGGCTTCGTTCCGGCTCTCATCAAGCTCGCGCGTGAGAAGGGGGATTCAGCGTACGTCGGTGACGGTCTTAACCTCTGGCCCGCCGTGCACCGCCTCGATGCTGCTCATCTCTACAGGCTCGTACTGGAGAAGGGTTCCGCAGGAGGGAGCTACCACGCCATTGGCGACGAGGGCGTGCCCTTCCGGGACATTGCCGGCGTGATCGGTCGCCGCCTGCACCTGCCGATTGTCAGCAAGTCGCCCGAACAGGCCGCCCACCACTTTGGTTGGCTCGCACACTTCGTTGCTGTCGACTGCCCGGCGTCAAGCAAGCTAACTGAGGAAAAGCTGGAATGGCAGCCGAAGCAGCCGGGGATTATTGCCGACCTTGAACGAGGGACCTATTTCGAACCTGAACAAACTACGCACGCGGCCCTTTCGCGCCGTTAAGGATGTGCACTGTGCGAACGGTCATGCTTAGAGTTGTGTTCGTCTGGCTGCGTCTTAGCAAGGTAACTCAGAGGCGCCGAAGAGCAGCGAAGCCAAGACCGAGAAAAATCGCGCACGCCGACAGAACGAGCGTTGAAGGCTCCGGAACCGGCGGAGGAGGAGTGACTCCAGCCACATTGATTGTGTCACCGGAGACGATTTGCATATCGCTGCTGTCACCCCCGAAGAAGCGTCCCATAAGGTTCGCATTCACCATGGAAAGGGCGTCATTGGGAGCGAGAATTACCCCCTGAAAAGCGAGCGGCAAGGGAAAGCTGGAGGCGTTATTGTTGAGGTCGACGTTTTTCCCGCTTGTGGTGAAGTTCCACAGGACTTGATCCGTAGAAAGCCCATTCAGAGTGACATCCCCACCCAGGTTCACGTTGGACGCGAAAGCAAAATCAAGCAGCACAATGTCCCCAGCCGCGTCAGCGTTAATGGTCAGCGTATTCCCATTCCCTTCGCTGTAGCTGGTGACGTTGAAGGCGCGATAGTTGTGCCCGCCGACAGATTCCAGCGTGCCGCTCGAGGCGTTGATTGTTTGGTTTCCACTGATCGCCAGGGAGGCCGCCGCGGAAGGTAGCGCTCCAGGAGCGAGATTCGTCGAAAGGGTGTTGACGGTACCCAGAGCGCTGGTCACATTGGGATTGCTATACGTAACGGAACTCGGCCCCACGTTTGAGCCATTGTTATTGTGAAATTGACCCGAATTGGCGGCGGAAAAGTCGAGCTGGCCGCCGATAAAGGAAGGGCCGCCGTCCTGAACCACTCCCGTCCCGCCAACGCCGATATTTCCGTTAATGGTCACATTCGTGATCTGCAAATTGTGGCCGCCGGTCCCCTCATACAGCACGCTGTAATTCGCGGCGGCCCCCAGCGGAATGCTGTCCGCCGAGGCGCAGGGAGCAAGCAAGAAAGCCAGCGAGCAGGCCATCGCAGCGATCGTAAGGAGCCGGCATGTAAAGGAAACTTTGGTTAGGGTCATAGGAATCTCCACCTAGCCCAAGAGCAAGCTGCCCTCCACACCGGTAATTTTGCAAACGCAGCGATTTGGAGCATTTTTCATGCTTGGGAGCGAGGCGAGTGCAACTTTCCTGCACAAAAGAGGAACTCGCTTGGATGTCTGGGAAGCCCGTTTGCGTAACAGTACTGACCCGGGTGCCGCATCCCTTTGGGTTTTGGTTCATCAAAGGGTGCGGGTTTAGAGTCAGCTTCATGCAGGGTCGGACCAACATCGACAGCCCTCACCGCCCGCTCCGATCGGCAATGACCCACATTTTTCTGCTACTTCTTGTATCGCAACGGAGTAATCCCTTTTCCATCGTTCATTTACGGCGTCTCATCTCATTCGAACGATACCACTACAACAATTCCCTTGACAGTAAAACAATCCGCGCTATAATGTGTTATGGTTTGGTCGTCGTCCGCGCAGGGCATTTGCCCCTACGCTCCCAGGATCCGCCGGACTGTTTGCATAATAGTTACCTCAATCCCCAAAAACGGCATTTTCTGGCCCATTTGTTTTCAATCTCTTGCGCACTCTTTTGCAGCAGGCCTTTTTGCAACTCCTTTGCAATCATATTCTTCCGCACTCTTTGCAAAAAACACCGGGGGTGGGTACACCCCACATAATCTGCTTCGTGTTTCAAGCACTTACAAACTCCTCGCTTTTCAGCCGAGGGGTGTACCCACCCTCCCCCATTCTGTCCTCCGCCGGATCTTCTCTCCGTGCCTCTGTGTCTCTGCGGCTATCCCTATCCGCGGTTGTCGTCCCGTTGGAGCTCCGTTGTCTTGCGACGGGAAACGCCCCCCATCTCTTTTCTCTTCATACCGTTACCGGACTCTTTCCCTCACAACGAGGGGGGTACACCCCCCCTCCCATCACTACGTCTCGTTCTGTCACAGAATCCATTCTCCGTGCCTCCGTGTCTCTGTGGCTATCCGGTCCTTCTCAGAACTTCTGCGTACTTCGCGGCAATGGCCTTCCAGGAAAAGTATTTCTCCTGCGCCCGGCGGCTTCGCTCACGGAGAGACTCACGATACTCCGCATCGCCCAGCACCCGCGCCAGCGCCTCGCCCAGCTCTCCTCGATTTTCGGGAGAAACCAGCACTACTCCCGCTTCGCTTATGGGGAACGCCGTCTCCAGCCCTCTGTACGCGACAACCGGCAGGCCACACGCTATGCTCGCGATCGCGCTTCCGCGGCGGGTCGAAATGCCTCCGCGGACAAACAACGACACATCCGAGGAAGCCAGGTTTTTCACCACTTCCTCCCCGCGGAGAACTCCCGACACTTGCAACTCCACGTCCGTCTCGCGCAACCCTTCGCGCAAGTATTCTTCCGCGTCGTCCGCGTGGCGCCCAAACGCCAGCAGCCGCAATTTTCCCCCGCGCTTCGCGGCAAACTTCACGGCATCCGTGATAGCTCCACTCTCTCGCCGTCCGGCTTCTCCTCCTGTGACCCCGAAAACGGCGATCGTGAGGGGTTTTCCCTCGCCGACTTCCGGGCTTGCGGGTCCATCCAACCGCACCGGCAGATTGGCTCCCACGGGAATGAAAACAGCATTCGAGGTTTTCGCTGGAATCCATGGAACCTTATCGAGAGCAACTGTCAAAACGGAAAGGTCCGCCTGCAAACACGCATTTCGCATGGCGTGGACCTGTGTTCGCCTGCGAATGGCGTCAATAAATCGTTTGCCGCTGTATGGATTCGCGTCGTGGAACACCACCGCCACGCGCGCGCCGGCGCCTCGCACCACGTTCAAGACCCGGCTGAGCCTCAGCGGGAAGCCACGCTTCGACCACGCCAGCGCGGTGTATTGCACGAAAACCCAATCGCCTCGCCACTCCGCGGCCTGCCGCCGGAGTTCTTCGAGAGCCGAACTCCAGTCGCGCTCCACAAAATCGACCCGCACCAATTGCAGATCGAAGCCGTGTTCTTTAAGCGCTTCGCCGAGGTACCGGCAATATTCCTTGACGGCGTCGGTCGGCTCGTCGCGTCGGCCAAGCAGTGCGATGCAACGCGGGCTCATTGCGGCAAGGCCAGAACGTGGTGTTCGCCGCGGGAATCGCAGGAAAATCCGTGTGAGCTCCACAGCTCCATCAACGCGCGCCGGTTTTCCTCGCTGTGCATTTCGCACAGGATCACGGGTCTTTTTTCCGCGAGCAATTTTCGTGCGCCGCGAAAAACTTCCACTTCTGCTCCTTCGACGTCGCATTTGACGAAATCGGGCGCGGGACTGCCACGGACAAAATCATCGAGCGAAATTCCCGGCACCTCGGCGCTGCTGCTTCCCGTTGCGGATAAATCAACGTGGCCCAAGCCGCGGTCGGGCGATGTTGCGGCATCGGCACGCGCAAACAGCAAGCCACGTGACTCCGACCAAACCGCTATTTCCTGCACCGAAATGTTGGGGAACTCATTGCGCGCAACATGCTCCCGCAAACGCGCCGCAATTTCAGGATCGGCCTCAAACGAAATCACTTTTCCGGATTCTCCCGCCAGCCGCGCCGCGAGGAGAGAGAAAAAACCGATGTTCCCGCCGATGTCGTATATCGTCATTCCCGGCCGGAGAAATTTCTGAAAAACATTTTGCACTTCTGGTTCGACCTCGCCGCGGAAATATTCGCGGCCGGTGCGCGGGTTCAGCCGCAGCCACAATCCTTGCGCGGGCCCGCGGCTCACTTGCATCCAGGTCAGAGTGTCGCGCGGAACGAGTCTTGCGCTGACCCAACTCGCGCATTGGCCCAGCACGGGCACGCGGCGAATTCCCGCAAGCGGCGATGCATATCGCAGAAAGAGCCGCCCCAAAACGCCTTTCTCCGTGCCCACTTTATTTTTCCACCAGGAAATTGCCGATAATCAGCGCGTCCATCCCGGAACTGAAAAACGTACGAATGGCATCCGTCGGCGTGTTTACGATCGCTTCTCCGCGCAGATTGAACGAAGTGTTCATGATCACGGGCACGCCCGTGCGCTCGCCGAATTTATCGATCAGCCGCCAGTACAGCGGATTGATTTTTTCCTCGACCGTTTGCGGCCGCGCGCTCCCGTCCACGTGCGTGACCGATGGAATGACGTTGCGTTTTTCTGGGCGTACCTGCGCGGTCAAAATCATGAACGGAGAATCCGTGGCGCTTTCGAGAAACTCCTTCGCGCATTCTTTTTTCAGTGATGGCGCAAAAGGGCGCCACCACTCGCGGAATTTCACCGCGCTGTTCACCCTGGCGTTCATTTCCGGAACGCGGGGATCCGCCAGGATGGAGCGGCTGCCGAGGGCGCGCGGGCCGAATTCCATCCGGCCCTGGAACCATCCAAGAATTTTTCCGCCGGAAAGGAGTTCGGCGGCCGTCGCGGCTGGATCCGGCAACCGCGAATAGCGAAGCTTGTACGTGCGCAGCGAGGTTTCGATGGCGCCATCATCAAAGGCGGGCCCGAAATAGGCATGGCGCATGGGTTTGTTGGGCAATGTCCCACCGTTATCGAGATAGGGCACCAGCGCTGCTCCCAGAGCGACGCCATCATCAGAGGCGGCGGGCTGCACAAAAATATTTTCGAGCGGAAGCGCCGCAAGAATTTTTCCGTTGGCTTTGGAATTTAGCGCGACGCCGCCGGCCAAACATAGATTGCGGGAACGCGTTTTTTCGATGGCCATGCGCGCCACGTTCGTCATGGCCATTTCGCAAGCGTCTTGAGCGGCGTAGGCAATGTTTTTGTGGCGAGTCTCGATTTCGCTTTCGGAAATACGCGGAGGACCAAGCCGCGTCGCCATTTCCGAATACGCGCCGGAGCCATAGGGGAAGAGCCGTTTGCTGTGCACGCGGTAGGGTTGCTGCTCGAAGTCGATAAACGCGCGCAGGTCCACGCCCGCTTGTCCGTAAGGCGCAAGGCCCATTACTTTCCATTCATCACTGTTGGGTTGAAAACCGAGGTACTCGGTGAATCCGCTGTAGAACAACCCAACCGAATCCGGAAAGGGGATGGTCAAGACATGTTCGAGCTGTCCGTCGTGGCCGTGCCAGATAGAAGTCGCTTCCCAGGCGCCGCGGCCATCCATGACGGCCACAGCGGCATCGGAGAAACCGGAATAGGCAAAAGCGCTGATGGCGTGCGCCAAGTGGTGGCCCACGAAACGAAAGCGCGCTTTGACATTTGCAAATTGTTGCGTGAACACTTTTGCTCCGCTGCCCTGATGCCACATGCTGAGAAAATGCGACGTCGTGGTGATGAGATTCAGGGAGGAGACCGGCATTTTTCCGGTCGCGAAACATCGCAAGTCATGGCGAAAACCTGTGCCGGCCGTCGGCCAACCAAAGCAAATGTCGTCCAGTTGGCTGGCGGAGATGCGCGCGAAATCGATGCAAGCCTGGATAGCGTTGCGGGGAAACCTCGCGTCGTGTTTCAAGCGGCTGATGCGCTCTTCCGCGACGGCAAAAAGAAGTTCTCCGTCGCGCACCAGGCACGCCGACGAGTCATGCATTCGCGTGTAGTTTATTCCGAGCGAGATCACTCTGAACTTACGCCTCTCGATTCCGGTGGCAAAATTCTGAATCACAATTGCCGGGCGACGCGCACAGTTGTTTCGCAGACAAGAAAAAATGCATTACGCCTGCTTCTCCTGCCGGTCGACGTGCCGCGGAACCGGAAATGGCATTATCTTTCGCCGCAAAAACTGATAGAAACCCAACTGCGAAAGGCGCTGCTTATATTTGTAATAGGCGCGCGGCGGCATCACCAAGGCCGGGAGTAACCGCAGGCAAGTAAATAGATGCTGCCAGAAAGAGGCGTCACCGTGGAGGATCCACATGGTTTTCCATTCCGTTGACAGCGTTTCCCAAGGGTAGCCGCCCTCGACAAGAAGGCGCAGATGACTGAGTTCCACGTCAACTGTTTCGAGGATTATTCTGGAAGCCGAGGGATCGACCTCGTGCAATTGAAGCTGTCGGGAGAGCGCCAGGTGCAGCGCGCAGAATACTTCGAGTTTGCGGCGAAGCTTGATGGGATCGTGACTCGCGAATTGGTAGAGATTTGCAGAGTGATGGCGATAGAAGGTCAAAGGTTCGGATAAAACAACCGCAGGAGAGAGAACCGCCGCCAGGGTGAACAAATATTCGTCGGCCTGAATCACCAAGGCATCGGGAACAGGAAAGATGTTTTTGAGCAATGAGGTTCGAATGGCCATACGGCTGGTACCGAGAAAGTCTTTCCTCGTCCGAAAAATCCTGGCCCCTTCGGGTGAGTTCGCCTGGAACCAGGTATCTTCACGGAGTTGATCAACCCGGTGGCGGCCATCAAGCAGCACTTCCGTGATGCTGTGTCCGACAAATCCGATTTCGGGGTGAGAAGAAAAAACTTCCACCACGCGCTTTACTTTTTTCGCAGCCCACCAATCGTCACCGTCCAGGAACACGACGATTTCTCCGTGCGCTTCGGCAATTCCGGCGTTGAAAGCGGAGGCTTGTCCGCCGTTGATTTTGCGAATGAGACGGACACGCGGCTCGAATTTGCGGACGAGTTCCGGCGTGCGGTCTGTCGAGCCATCGTCCACGACGAGGATTTCCATTTCGGAGGAGGAAAAATCCTGCGCAAGCACGCTGTGAAGCGCCTCCTCGATAAAGGCCTCGTGGTTGTAAGTGTCAACCAGCGCTGTCACAAACGGCTTGGACATGCAGGATCTTGCCTTTCGTCGAGGGGCCAAATCTCAATTCAATCGGAACACCCCAAGCGCAATTTGCAACTCTCCGGCACACATTGCAAACGTGCCGATTCGCATAGTTCACGGCATGAACAAAACTCCAATGCCGGCCCATCCTTGTTCAGGATTCTCAATGATTTCACGATATGGATAATCTTGCTTGATCTCTTTCCAGAATTTGTCCACCTGGCAATCCTTGTCCCCCCGATGTGGCGCGATATCGTGAAATGCGACCATTCCCCCGCTGCGCACCAGCGGAGAGTACATTTCGAAATCGCGTCTTACTCCTTCATAGGTGTGGTCGCCATCGATAAACAGATAATCGAGACGCTCGCCGGCGAGGACACGCTCGACTTGATGTTTCGTTTCCGGGAGATGCGAGTCAGCCCGGACGAGCCGCAATCGCTGGCCGTTGCGCGGAAATTTCCAGTAGAGCGGAATTTTTCGCCGGGGATATCCACCGCCAAAACGGCCTCCAGGCAAATCCACGCTGATGATGCGTGCACCGGGGGGCGAAAGTGAGCAGAGCAGAAAAAGCGTCCCCCCATAATTGGTGCCAATCTCGAGGCTGCGCATGGGCGCGTGAGCCCGCAACAATTTTCCCAGCTCCGAGATTTCCGAGCGCACTTGCGTGACAATAACAGGGCTATCGGCACAAAAATCAACGGCTGCTTCGGGAGTTTGTGGCCTCCGGGCAAAACTAAGCTGGCCATAAAACTTGAGATATCGAACGCCCTTCAGCAATAGTTTTGGCATAAGCGTTGGATTATTTTCCGTTCGACGCCTCTAGCACGGCGAGCCAATAGGGTACCCGTGTTCGCTCTTCAGCGACTTTTAGCTTTCCCCTTCCCGCTCGAGGTCGTGTACCCAAGTCCGGCTTTCTGTTTCCACGGAGAGATCCAGAAATCGTTGCAATTGCTTGCGCGGCGTCGTTCCCGCGCTGCGAAATAAAGTCCTCCTTTCACTCAGGAGTTGGAGGGCCAAAGCGGCAACTTCCGCAAGAATGGAAATACGATCCGCGGCAGCCCGCCAACGCAGATGGCCCATGTCCTTCGCGAGTCCCGCAGCGGATAGGAGCCAGGTGAAAACGGTGTAGCGCAGCGGAAGCAACTTTGTCGCGAGCAACAAGCGTCCCTTCAAGATTCCCCGGAAATTCATGCGCGCGCCCTCCGGCGATCGCCCGGAGCTGCCAACGCGGTGCCAGCAGATGGCTTGAGGGGCATAGAGAATCTTCCATCCCTGAATCCCAGCCCGCCAGCAAATTTCCACGTCCTCGTATCCGAGAGGCAAGCGATTGTCAAATCCCTCCACGCGGTCGAACAGCGAGCGGCGCACCAGCATGCATGCCGCTGATCCCATAAAGACCGGGGTCGTCCGAGCGGCATCCTCTGGATAAAAGTAAAGACCAGGCACAAATTCCACGGAAGCCTTTTTCCCAGGAGCGATGTTCGTGAGCCGGGTTGCCAAATGGCCGGGAGAAGAACCATCCCAAATGAATTGCATGCCGTCGGCGGCAAAAACCGAATCGTCACTCCGTAGTGTTTCCACCAGCGCGGAAACAAACTCGCGGTCAAAGCGCATGTCATTGTTGACGAAGAGCAAGAATTCGCCGAGAGCAATGGCGGCGCCGCGATTCAGGGCCGGGGCAAGACCCAGATTTTTCTCGAGGCGCAGCCAGCGCACCTGGAATTCACGCGCTACTTCCGCGGAATCGTCCTTTGAAGCATTGTCCACGACGATGACTTCGAGGGAAGTGAACGATTGAGAGAGAAGGCTGGGCAGGCAAATCCGCAGGTGTTCCGCGCCGTTCCAATTGACGATGATGGCGGAAACCAAAGGCTTCCCATTCATGCAGAAATGCCCTTCTCCCGATAATGGCGAACCGATAGAAAATGCTCAGACGGCCATCCGACTTCAGGCATGTGTTTTCCCGCGCCCCGGATGTGAAATTCAAGGATCAATGCACGCGTGCCTGAGAAGATTCGGGCTTCGCCGCACGCAACCCCAAAACTCTTCGCAAAGGACGCGTTAAATCCAGGAATGCGAACCATACGGGAATGCATTTCGGCCGCAGCCAGCGCCAATAGGGAGCCCATATTCGTTTGGGGTTACGACGCTCTCCCCCGGCGGTCAAGACGTGCGTGGCATCATCGATGGTGTATAGATGCCAGCGGCCACCGGCAAGCTCGAAGTTCTGGCGCGCTTGTTCGTCGGTCCAGACGCCCGTGGCTCCAGCTGGATGGTAGCCATAGTTATGATTTTGATGAATCGCGGTGATTAATTCCGAGGCGTCGACGACGTCCGCGCGTTCCTGGCGCGCCTTCCAAACCAGCCAGTGATCCCACCAGATACGGCCAACCACCAAGGGAGGAATGTCGCGATAAAGGCCACGGGGGAACGCGAAATAGTCGATGGAGTGAGATTCCCGCTGAACACCCTGCGTCCGAGCGAATAGGTGAAGCTGCTCTGGCGCGCCCGCGGCGGCAAGATCCACCAACTGGGTGATGTCGGTGTCCCAGCGGCGCCCGACCATCAGAAAACGTGGGTGAAGGCGGAAGGTGCGCTCGAGAGCGGAACAGAATTCCGGAAAAAGAACGATATCGCAGTTGGCATAGCAGAGCAGATCGTTTCGCGCGATGGCTTGCGCGCGCTCAAACAAAAAATTGAGCTGCTTGGTGCCAAAGGAATTTCGCTGAACGAACGGCTCGTGACGCAGAGCGAGTTCACGGGCGGCTTCCGCGGCGCCTTCCTCGTCACCGAAAAGAATCACCTCGACGCGGGGATGGAGCATGGTCCAGCTTTTGAGAGCGTTGCGCTGGATGATTCCGCTGTGCTCGCGAAAGGGTTTCGCGGTGGTGAAAATCGTCAGCATCCCGGATCCCTTCTTTGCACTTCGCCAGCCATGGCGCCGCAGCAGGGTGGTCCTGCCAAGGGCTTTCGAAGGTAGACCACGCATAATAGCATCGCCATATTTATAATAGATGAGTTAATATAATCATGGCTTATCTCGAACCGGAAAAGAGCCAGGATCGCTTGCAACCACCTGCCTTTGGGCGCTCAGGACAGGGTAGCCAAGAAAAATGCAGGCAGCAAGAAAGTTATGGCGCAAAGGATGCTCATCTATTTCTGTAAGCGGTAACCCACGCGGAGCCCGAGGGCCAGAATCCCTGCCCTCTGCCAAAGGGCGGCGGTAAATGCTCATCGTCGCCGCATCGGCCGCGCAAGCCCTGGTGGCGCAATTCCAGGTAAATCACACTAAGCAGCGGACTCAGTACTCAACCGTCCGTACACGGGGGAACCCCTGTGCCCGGACCCGAATCCCCGGTTAAACGAGAAGTTTTCGGATCCATGACAGTTTTTCATTCGCTCTTGCGCAATGCGAAGTGGGAAGCAACGATCCCGAGGATCGGCGGAGAAGGGACACAAAGAACTTGGCCCTTTTTCGTTTCCGAAATTTCCGGCCAGGCCCGGCCCGAAACGCCCCCCCCAGCAATGGGCAGATTGCTGGAGGGTGCGGCTGTAAAGGTGTATAGTCTGGGCGGTCCAAGGCTGGTGAAACTTTGAAGGAGCGCAAGACATGAAGACTATGCAAGACCCGCGGTTGCTTCGGCCCTGTTTCATCCTATTCGCGGCTCTCTGCCTGATGTGCACCGCCAACGCCGGCGCGGGGCAGGCTGGTCAAGTCGCGGGTGCGCCGATGGGTGCTCAACCCGCGCCTGCTCAGGGCCAGATGTTAGCTCAGCCTGCTTCCATTTGCGGCAACCAGCCGCTTTGCTACGACACACCGGACTTCGTGGCCACGGTCACCGATTTTCGAACCAGCAATCAGAATGGAATCAATATCATCGACGTGGGGATGCGCTTCCAAAACAAGTTGAATCAAGCGGTCATCCTTGGCTACGCGGATGGATCGCTAATGGCCCTGGATGATCAGGGCAATCGGTACGTTCCCAATCCATGGGGAAATGCGGTGCGCGGTATGGGAGTAGTCGCCGGCAACAATATGGATCCGAAGTTTGTCCTGCGGCCAGGCGGATACGGAGACGCACGCTTTGAGCTGGTGTGGCGTCCGGGCCAAGGGGCCATCGGCTCAACGTTTGAACTGGACCTGTCGACGCGCGAAATCAATACGTTGGAGGGCAATCAACACTCTCTAGGGGGGGAGTTTCCGATAGTGTTTAGAGGACTCGCCAACGGCGTGTCGGCTGCGGCCCCTGCTATGGGTCAGGGTCAAATGGCTGGCGCACCGGTGTCAGCTGCGGGTGCAATCCCCGGGGCCTCCACTCCTTCAACCGCCACCGGTCAAATGCTTTCTTCGACGGGGGCCACCCAAGCTGGGCCAGCGTGCAACCCGGCATCAACAGCCACCTCGATCGCGGGCGCAACGAACTCCGCCGCGGCACAAAATGCCGCGTCAACAGCCAACACCACGGTGTCCAACGCTACGGCCGCCCTCTCCAGCTTAGGATCGATCTTTGGGAAAAAGAAGCCGGCCGCCGCAGCTCCTGCAGCGGGGACCAACGCCGCGGCGGCGCCGTGCCCTCCCGGGACGAATCCGGTCGCGGGAGGCGTTTCCAATGTGGCTAGCACGGTCGGCGGCGCGGCGCCGGCAGGAGCGATGGTGTCCGCTGGGCTGAGTCTATGCGCCGGCAGGTCGCATTGTTCCGAAACGCCGGATTTTGCGGCCACGATCACATCTTTCCGGACCGCCGCTCAAGGAAACACGAAAGTGGTCGACGCGGTTGTGCACTTCCAAAACAAGACCAATAGCCCCTTGATTCTCGGCTATGTTTTGTCCACCGGGACAGCCACGGATGATCGAGGAAATCGTTACATCGTCAACGGAGGGAATGGTTTCACGGGAATAGGCTACGTCAGCGGGGGCAATTTCGACCCGAGATTCGTCGTGCAACCCGGAGGCGCGGGAGACGCTCGATTCGAGCTGATGTGGAACCCGCCCGCTCAGGCCAACTCCGGCTCTAATTTCGAGCTGGATGTCGCGGTCGACGAAATCAATACCGTACAAGGGAATCAGCATACGCTTGGCGGCCAATTCCCATTACGTTTCCCAGGGCTGACCAACGGTTTGGTAGCCGCCGCGCCGCCTACCGCTGCCGCCGCGAAGCCGGCTGCTGCGAAACCCGCGGCCACTGCGCCGGCTAAAGCGGCTCCCGTCGCGCCCAAGAAACCGTAGAAGCCCGGCGTTCCGCCATCCAAGTAAGAGGTAGCTGCAAAATTTCGAAAGAGGAGAAAGCAATGGCTACAACTCTGTTTCGAAAGGTGATCTGTACTGCGACCCTGCTGTGCTTGAGTTGCTTGATGCTCGCGTGCGGATCGGGCGTGCAAGGCACGTACGCCAACGATACGGTCGGCATTGTGCTGGAACTCAAGTCTGGCGGCCAAGCCACGTTTACGTCCAGCCTGGGCGATGCCGATGTCTGCACCTACACTGTGGACGGCAAAAAAATCACACTGGATTGCAAACACGACAAGATGGTTTTCACCGTCCACGATGACGGTTCGTTAACCGCCCCATTCTTCGGAACTTTACGAAAAACGAAATAGCAGGAGCGGCGAACAGGGTGTGTCGCGCTTCATGCGCGGGGAGTAGTATGTCGCAACACCGACAAGCGAGTTACGGCAATGCGAGTATTTTGACACCTTTGCCCGAGGCAGTATGCTTTCGGCGATCGAAAACCTAGGTGAGATGAGGAAACGATGCGCTACCGTCCGCTGGGACGCACTCCATGGAAAGTTTCGGAGATCAGTTTTGGCGCGTGGGCCATCGGTGGATCATGGGGACGCGTATCCGACGAAGAATCCCTCGCCGCGCTTCACAAGGCCATCGACAGCGGCGTCAATTTTATAGATACCGCCGATGTGTATGGCGATGGGCGAAGCGAGCGGCTGATCGCGCAACTCAAGAAGAGCCGCAAAGAGGAGATTATCGTCGCGACCAAAGCGGGGCGTCGGCTGCCTCGGCAGACAGTGGAAGGGTACAGCCGCGAGAATTTGAAGCTGTGGGTCGAAGACAGCTTGCGAAATCTTGCGGCTGAGACACTGGATTTATTGCAACTGCATTGTCCACCCACGGCTTTGTATAACCGCCCGGAAATCTTCGGGATGCTCGACGATCTGGTGCAGGCGGGCAAAATTCTCTGTTACGGCGTTAGCGTCCAGACGATCGAAGAGGCCCTCAAAGCCATCACGGTTCCCAATGTCCAGACGGTGCAAATTATTTTCAATTGTTTTCGCCAGCGGCCCGCGGAGCTTTTCTTTTCGCGTGCCAAACAAAGACAAGTGGGGATTCTCGTCCGTGTGCCGCTCGCCAGCGGCATGCTCACCGGCAAGCTCCGCAGGGACTCAACTTTCCCTCCCGACGACCACCGGAATTTTAATCGGCACGGGGAATCCTTCGACGTGGGGGAAACGTTTTCGGGTGTGGATTACAATCTTGGCCTGGATGCTGTCGAAGATATACGCAAGCACGTTCCTCCCGGAATTTCGATTAGTCAGTTCGCGCTTCGTTGGATTCTGATGTTCGACGCGGTCACCTGCGCCATTCCTGGCGGCAAGCGGCCGAACCAGGTTGCCGAAAATTGCCGCTCTTCGGACTTGCCACCCCTCACAGACGAAGCGATGGCCCAAGTACGCCGCATCTATAATGAGAAAATCCTCAGGTTTGTGCACCGCCGCTGGTGACTTGCTACATGCCATAAACTTCGCGTAGCGGAGTCCTCCTCTCCTACGGCCCACGATTTGACAACAGAACCTCCATTTGCCATAGTCTCAAAGCGGTTAGAAGATTTTGCGCACGAAATGCCCTTGCGAGCGCACAGCTCTTCGCACGGGAGGCGATGTGAGCGAAAGCAGTTCCCTCGTCCATTCGAAAAGCTTGCCCTCGCAGCAAGCGGGTGAGCTTCTTCATCTGCCTCGGCAACAAGCAGGTTGGGAGTGGATGAGTCTCTACGTGCGGCGTTTGCAGCCTGCCGGCGTCTTTCAGACACGCACCGAACATGAAGAAACCGCATTCGTGCTCCTGGGCGGAACCTGCCTGGCCGATTGGGGACAAGGAGCCAAGCGGATTGGAAAACGTCAGAATGTTTTTGACGGCTTCCCTTTCACGCTCTACTTGCCTGCCGGCAACGAAGTCACTTTCACCGCCGAGACGCCGTGCGAGATTGCGGAATGCAGGGTGCCTTCCGATGCGCGGTTAGAGCCGAGACTGATCACCCCGGGCGACGTGGTGAGCAGCCTGCGCGGCGGCGGAAATGTGTCGCGCCAGATCGTAGATGTGATTACACCCGCCTTCCCCGCGGATAAATTGATGGTGATCGAGGTTTACACGCCCGGCGGAAACTGGTCCAGCTATCCTCCACACAAGCACGACGTGCACAATCCCCCCGCGGAAGTCGACCTGGACGAGATTTATTATTACCGCATCCGGCAGCCGGAAGGATTTGCGTTTCAGCATCTCTACTCGGGAGAAAACTCGGGAGAGCGAACGCTGAAAACCAGAGACGGGGACGCCGTTCTCGTACACAGCGGCTACCACCCGGTGGTGGCGGGGCCGGGCTACGACGTCTACTACCTGAATTTCCTGGCGGGCTCTTCCCGAGCGCTCGCGGTCACCGAAGATCCCCAACATGTGTGGATTCGCTCAACGTGGAAGGCCATGGATTCCCGCTTGCCCCTTGTGAGGGAATGATCGCCCCGGAGAATGGAAACCGATGCGGACGTCCGGGCTTAGAAGAAGATCCGCAGCGAGAACGCGAGCCGGGGAAAATCCCGGAGGAAAAATTCTCTGGCTGCTCCGCTCGGGAGAAGAGGTTATTTATAATCGCTTAGATTGTCCGCCTTGCGTTCATTCACGCAGGCTTCTAGCAAAGCGCACGCTTCCATTCGCGCGCGCAAGGGCCAAGGTTTTTACTGCCGAGGAGGCGCGACTCCCAGCCGCCGCTCTATCGCATCGAACTCACTCTTTTCTTAAACTTGTGAGGTATTCTTGGGCCGCGACGATCCGTGAGTCGATGACATTGCGCCGGAGCGAGGCTGCATGACAATTCGCCTGACCATGGCCCAGGCCCTCATTTCGTTCCTGAAAAATCAGCACACCGAGCGAGACGGCCAACAACACCGGTTCTTCGAAGGATGCCTGGGAATTTTTGGGCATGGGAACGTCGCGGGGATCGGGCAAGCCCTCGAACAAGATCCCGGATTGCGGTACTACCTCTTCCGCAACGAACAGGCGATGGTTCACGCTGCGACGGCGTTTGCCAAGGCAAGTTTCCGTATGCGAACGCTGGTTTGCACATCTTCCATCGGTCCCGGGGCAACGAACATGGTGACCGGAGCCGCGACCGCGACGGTGAATCGATTGCCGGTCTTGTTGCTGGCGGGCGATATTTTTGCACGACGAAATGTCGCACCGGTCCTGCAACAATTGGAATCTTCCGCAACGCAGGATATTTCGGTGAACGACTGCTTCAAGCCGGTCTCTCGATATTGGGACCGCATTCAGCGTCCCGAGCAGTTGTTGACCTCGCTTCCGGAAGCAATGCGCGTGCTGACATCTCCCGCGGAGACCGGTGCGGTCGTCCTCAGCCTGCCCCAAGACGTTCAAGCCGAAGCTTTCGATTTCCCGGAACGATTTTTTCAGAAGCGAGTTTGGACAATCTCCCGCAGCCGGTGCGACCAAAATCTTTTGCAACGCGCCGCGGAATGGATTCGCGCTGCGAAGAAGCCCCTGATCGTGGCAGGCGGCGGAGCCGTTTATTCGGCGGCGTCGGAAGCTCTTTCGAAGTTTGCGCAAGCAACGGGAATTCCTGTCAGCGAAACGCAGGCGGGCAAGGGCGCGCTACCGTTTGACCATCCCCAGGAAGTCGGGGCGGTGGGAGTAACCGGAACACCGGGCGCGAATATCTTGGCTCGCGAAGCGGATTTGATTCTTGGAATTGGCACGCGTTATAGCGATTTCACGACCGCTTCGAAAACCGCTTTCCAGAATCCATCTGTTCGCTTCATTAACATCAACGTCGCTGAGTTCGATGCGGTCAAGCACGCGGCCCTTCCCCTCACGGGTGACGCGCGCGTCACGCTCGAAGAGTTACAGCAAGCGGTTGCCGGTTACAAAGTGGAGGAAAGTTACCGCAGCAAAATCGCAGGTTTCCGCGCCGAATGGGAAAAGGAAGTCGACCGGATCTACGGCCTGCGCAAGGATCCGCCCATCACGCAAGGAGAGGTCATCGGAGTTGTGAACAACTTTACGCAGGCCTCGGACATAGTGGTCTGCGCCGCGGGGAGTTTGCCCGGAGACTTGCATAAACTCTGGCGCACACGCCAGCCCGGTGGCTACCATCTGGAATATGGTTATTCGTGCATGGGCTATGAGATTGCCGGCGGGCTGGGCGCAAAAATGGCGAATCCCACTCGCGAAGTTTACGTTCTTGTCGGCGACGGTTCGTACTTGATGATGGCGCAGGAAATCGTGACGTCTCTCCAGGAAAACTGCAAACTCAACATCGTGCTTCTGGACAATCATGGCTTTTCGAGCATCGGCGGACTCAGCCGGGGCTGCGGCAACGAGGGGATGGGCACAAACTATCGGTATCGCCGCGGTGAGAAATACGATGGCGAGGTCTTGCCGGTTGATTTCGTGGCGAATGCAGCGAGCCTGGGAGCGTGGGCGGTTCGAGCACGGACGGGCGAGGAACTCAAGGCAGCGTTAGCTTCCGCCAGGCAGCAGCCTCGTACTTCCGTTGTTGTGGTCGAGACGTCTTACGATCAGCGGGTTCCGGGCTACGAATCGTGGTGGGACGTCCCGATCGCGGAAGTTTCCGAGCGCGAATCCGTCCGGGCCGCGCGCAGGAATTACGAGGAAGCCCGCAAGAAAGAACGTCCCTTTTTCTGAGGCAGATGATCACGAGCGTGTTACGAAAGGCAGCGCGTGCATTTCTCTGAAATTTCGACAAGAAAGAGGGAAGGGTGGAAACAACCACTGGGGCGGTCCCAACGGAGGCACCCGGACAACCTCATCTCAAGCGCGTGTTGAGTCTCTGGGATCTGATCTATTACGGAATCATCCTGACCTCGCCGATCGCTGCCGTTCCTCTTTTTGGGGAAGCGCAAGTGCTCTCGCACGGGCACACGGTGAGCACTCTGCTGCTGGCGATGGTGGCGATGTCGGTTACCGCGGTCAGTTTCGGCCGCATGGCAACTGTTTACCCCTCCGCAGGTTCCGTCTATACCTACATCAGTCGTGGCCTCAATCCGCACGTGGGGTTCATTGTGGGATGGGCGATGTTCCTCGAGTATCTGTTTCAACCCATCCAGAATGCCCTTTATGCCGTGCTGGCCATTCAGCGCATGGCGCCGCGCATTCCCTTCGCTATCCTGGCGGCGCTCGCCGTCGGCGTAATCACATTGATGACGGTTCAAGGGATCAAATTCACGGCGCGGACGAACGAAGTCTTGCTCGGATTCATGGTGCTGGTTACGGCCGCGTTTCTTGTGCAGGCTTTCCGCTTCATCGTCCTGCACCAGCACTTTGCCGGGCTGTTTTCCATGCAGCCGATCTACAACCCCGCGACATTTAATCTGCGCGCGCTGGCGGCGGGAACATCGCTCGCGGCGCTGGTGTTCATCGGCTTCGATGGCGTTTCCATCCTCGCCGAAGAAGTGAAGAATCCCAAACGAAACGTTTTGCTTGCTTCCGTGCTCGTGTGCTTGTTTACGGGACTCTTCAGCGGCCTGCAAGTCTACCTGGCGCAGCGCGTGTGGCCGGACCACACCACGCTCCTGAATCCAGAGACGGCCTTCATGGACGTGGCGCGGATGGCCAGCGGCCCTTTGTTGTTCACCGCCTACGGAATCATGCTGCTGGTCTCAAGCATCGCGTGCGGGCTTGCCGGGCATGTCGGAGCGGCGCGTCTGTTGTACAGCATGGGGCGCGATGACGTTCTACCGAAAAAAGTGTTTGGCTATTTAAGTCCGAAAAAGAGTAATCCGATTTACAACGTCTGGATTGTAGGGATTCTCGCTTATATCGGCGTACTGACAATTCCCTGGGAACATTCAGCGGAAATTGTCACCTTCGGCGCTTTGCTGGCGTTCATGGGCGTCAATCTAGTCTCGCTGCTGCACTTCTGGTTTTCCCCGGGAGCGCGAGGACGCAGAAACTTTTTTATCGACGCCTTCGTTCCGGGGTTTGGTTTCGTTTTCTGTTTCGTCTTGCTGATCAGCTTACAGACCTGGACGAAATATGCGGGACTGCTCTGGCTGGGCGTCGGACTCGTGTACGCAGCGTACAAAACGCGGGGCTTCACACTGCGGCCGACTCTCTTCGATTTCCGCGAGTCGTAACGCGCTCTATCCGGAAGGAAGCGAAGCGTCTGCTACTTTTCCTCTCTCACCAACGTCGGGCCTTGCTCGGGAACGAGGGAATCCTTTGGTTGGGTGCGCGAGACATGTTGCGCAAATCCGCATGACTCGCGAATGCGCAGCTCCGGCTGGAGTTTTTTGACGACCGCCTTGCTGTGGTCCCCGGAAATGCGCCGGATCAGCAGTTCGGCCGCTTCACTTCCCAACTGATGCTTGGGCAATTCCACCGTCGTCAGCTTGGGCCGGAAAATTCCCAGCCAGGGATAATCGTCGAAGCTCACAAGGCCGAAATCCTCGGGGCACCGCAAGCCCATCTCCTCGGCCGCCTTGAGCAGTCCGATCGTCATCAGATGATTGGCAACATAGATTCCATCGGGCCGGTGAGAGAGCAGGGAATGTCCGGCGCGATACCCGGACTCAATCCGGTAATCTCCTTCGATGACCAACTCAGGATCGTAGGGAAGATTTTTCGCTTTGAGCGCGTCGTGAAATCCCTGCCAGCGCGCTATGGCGTTGCTGATTTTCAGGGGACCGCTGATGAGTCCGATACGGCGCCGGCCCGACCGCGCCAGATGGCACACCGCCTCGTAGGCTCCCTTGTAATCGTCGGTGATGACCGCGTCCCCCGTCAGCTTCGGGTACGTGCGCATCACGAGAACGAAAGGAATGTTGACCTCTTTGATCATCTGCCGCAAAGAAGGCCGAAAATCCTCGGCGGCTTTCGTGAGTAAGATTCCGTCGACTCGTTTCGAGAGGAGCAGCTCAATGGCTTTTTCCTCTTTGTCGAGACTGTCGTCGCTGTTGCAGAGCAAGAGGTTGTAGCCGTGCTTCTGGGCCGCATCCTCGGCGCCGCGAACAACCATCGGAAAAAAGGGGTTTGCAATGTCCGGCACGATCATGCCGATGGTGTGCGTCTTCTGTTTGGCCAGGCTTCGGGCCACCAGGTTTGGACGGTAGTTCAGTTTCCGGATTGCGGCTTCGACGCGCTCGCGCAGTCCTTTGCCGACGTGGCTTTTCTTGTTGACGACCGCGGAGACGGTGAAGACCGACGCGCCGGACTCTCGAGCGACGTCGTAGATGCTCGCGGCTCTGGCTGAATTCTTTCGACCGTTTTTTTTCGAAGCAGACATAAGTTATGCGCCCTGTTCCCGACGATGCGGCATCGCATTCGCGTCACGTCCGATTGCAAGCTCTGTGTCTCGTCCGGTTCCTTCGGGCAATTGAGCCTCAGTATCCTATGACAACCGCCAGGCCCTTTCTCGCGGATTCATAGATCGCGTGGAGAATGATCATATCCCGGTGACCCTGCGTACCATCGGGAGCCACGGCGCGTTTGTTCTGGATCGCAGCGGCGAACGCATCGATCTCCGGTGCAAATTCATCGATGACTTTGAACTTTCGATCGAGGTGCCGCCCGCCGATTTTTCCAGTTAGCCGCCGTTCAACATCAAACGGAAATGCCGGCGTCAAGGAAACCCAACCCTTGGTTCCTTGAATAAATATAAATGACGACATGGCGGCCCCGTACGTCGAACTCCCTTGCACAATTAGGCCACTCGGAAAACGCATGCGAAATGAAATCCCTTCCTCCACATCATGGAACTTCGTGGTATCCCGCTTCCAGGATTCCGCGCTGACCTCGACAGGATCTTCCTCGACCAGCCAGCGGCTCGTATTCACACAATACACGCCCAAATCCATCAGCGGCCCGCCGCCGGCCAGACCCGACTCCAGGAGCCAGCCCGGTGAGACGCCCGGCGTCTGCAATTCGCTGAACGCCGTATGAATCACGTCGATTCGGCCGAGCTCGCCATCTTGAATCAATTGCTTCAGATAGACGCAGCTGGGCTCGAAATATTTTCGATACGCCGTCATCAGTAATACGCCGTTTCGCCGGCACGCTTCGACCATTTGCGCGGACTGCGCAACGCTTGCCGCCAGCGGCTTTTCGCACAGCACGTGCTTGCCCGCGTCAGCAGCCCGGCATACGAACTCCGCGTGCGCGCCCGGCGGCGTGGCGACGTACACCGCGGAAATCGCCGGGTTCGCAAAGATCTCGGCGTACTCCTCGTTGCCATAAAAAGCGCTGGCATGGAACTTTCGCACCAGACGCGCCGCTTTTTTCTTGTCCCGGCTGATCAGCGCGACGAGTTTCGCTCTCTTCGTCCTAGCGAACGCCGGCAAGACAGAACCCTGCGAGATGTTGCCGAGACCCACGACAGCAAACCCGACCTTATTCCCTACGCTCATCGATGGAAGATCCCTCCAACTCTCTATTGACCGTATCAGATGAATTCACTCGGATTCCGCATAAACGGAGCCATTCCGGAATAGCGGCGCAGGCCTAGCTCTCCCGGTCTGCCCGGCCGAGTTTCTGGTTTCGAATGGCCTTGTGATCCAGACCGCGCAATTCCTCGATATTGGCCAGCACTTTTTGGATCGCGTTGGCGATCGCATCCACATCTTCAGTCGTACCCAGAAAATGTTGGTGCGGAAACCACACCGCCTCGGAGTACGCCGCGCGTTCCGATTCCGGGCACGAAAACATGCTTCGCAGATCGAGCGGTTTTTCGTGCCCCCAACTCAGCGCGGGGAAATCCCTCGAGTCCACGGGAAACAGCGAACTCTTGTAGACGGGCTCGTAGAACAAGCCGTCGCAGGGAATCCCCTCGAGTTGCAGGGCGGCCACAAACGCGGCGCGCGGAATTTCTTTTGCCTTCGTCGAAAAATACTTGATCACGTAACCGTACGGGGCCAGCCGCGTAATCCGGGGATCTGGTTTTAGGAGGCCGATGCCCGCTGTTCCTTGCAGCCGCGCTTCGAAATGCTTCATGTTCCTTTCGCGGATTTTCGCTTGTTCCGGTAGCCGGACCAGCTGCGCGCCCAGCACGGCGGCTTGAAATTCACCCAACCGGTAATTAAATCCGATAATCCGGTGGTGATACTGATCGGTGAGGCTGGCGCGTCCGGCGTTGATGTAGCTTTGCACCAGCTCCATGTACTCGAGGTTATTGGTGATGACCGCTCCACCTTCGCCCGACGTGATGAGCTTGCTTGATTGAAAACTGAACGCTCCCAGGTCGCCCATCGAACCCGCGCCGTGGCCCTTCCACATCCCTCCATGTGCGTGAGCGCAATCTTCGATGACTTTCAGCTTATGTTTCGCGGCGATGCGCAGGATCTCGTCCATGTCCGCGAAGCGCATTCCCAAGTGGACCGGCAGAATCGCCTTGGTCTTCGGCGTGATGGCTTTCTCGATGAGCTTCGCATCCAGACAATAGGTGTCCGGATCGACGTCGACGAATATGGGAATTGCATTCATCAAAAGCACCGGTCCGACCGTTCCCTCCCAGGTATAGGCCGGCACGATCACTTCATCGCCCGGGAGTATGCCAATCGCTTTCAAGGCCGCTTGAATCGCCACCGTCCCCGTGTTTACGCACTGGCCGTACTTGGCGGTATGAAACTCCGCGAACTTTTTGGCAAAGGCCGCAGCGTGCTTGCCGGGGAATGGCTGGCCGCCCCATTTTGTGCTGGTCAGCACGTCCTCGAGCGCCAGCGCCTCTTCTTTCATGGCGATCGGCCAATTTGTAAAGGGAGTTTTCCGAAGGGGTTCGCCACCGGTGATCGCCAATTTTCCCACGTTCGTTGACCTCCAATGCAAATTTCGAGCAATATTTCTTCTGCGCCGAGTTCTATCCCACCCTTTGTTCGCGCTACCCTCGAGAGTCTTCGATCATGCCGTGTTTAGGCAGAATCAGGATTCGGAATCATGAAATCGCGCACCAGGCCATCGAGGTCATGGCAGGCCGCGATGAACTGGCGAAGTGTCCGCCGAGTCGGGCCGAACGAATCAAATTCTTCGATCGCGATTCCACCTTCCGAGCTCGCACGGCGGAAGTCGGCAAATTTTCTCGACAATTCCTCGACAACTTTTGGATTGACGGGCTCGTCGATTCGCGGCCGGACTTCGATGTCGCTGGCATTGAAGCGAACCTGCCACGAATAAGGAGGAGAGATGACGATGTCACCTCCGATCAGTTCGCTCCAGTGCATGTGATTGCGAAACGCAGCTGAAAGCAGCCGAATCCGGTAGCCGCGCTCGCGGAATATCCGGTAAGTCTTCTTGAACACGGCAACGCCTGCCCACTCGAGGTATCCCGGATCGATGGCTACGTTATCTTTTTCCATCAGGACTTTCAGCCAGTCATCCAGCCGGCCCACCATGATGGTGCATACCGGCCCCATGCTTTCGATTTGCATCCCTTCCCGCTCGCGCCGCTTCAAGCCGCGCTCCACCGCTTCCGCCACGGCAACGCACTGGGGCAACGAAAAACATACCGTCGCGTTAATGCTGATGCCGCGGTACGTCGCTTCCTCGATCGCTGGAATTCCGGCCCGAGTGACCGGGATTTTCACGATCATATTGGGTGCCAGCCGGTTGAATTCCATCGCCTGATCGACGATGGCTTTCGAATCGCGGTACAGGCGCGGGTCGGTCTGCACGGAGAGTCTTCCGTTTCTTCCGCGTTGCGCATCAAAAATCGGTTTCAAGAGTTCCGCGCCCTTAATGGAAACTTCCCGCACCAATTGCCACGCGATCTCGTCCTCCGTGGCTCTTGGGCGTTCTGAAATCAGGCTTTGAATGCGGTCTTTCCACAGATGCATCTCTTTCTTCAACACTCCGAGGACGATCACAGGATTGCAAGTGGCTCCCACGGCTCCATTTTCAATCGAATAGGTCAGTTCCTGGATGGATGCGGAGTCATTCCATAGGCAAGTCGGCGTGGTCTGCGTCATTTTATGCAGCGGGCTTTTGTAGGCAGCAGCGATTGCCTGAGTCATGGGTTCCTCCTTTTGGCCGGGTCTCCAGGTCGCTCAAAGTAAAGCAAGAAACAAAACGCGCAAACTCCTCAGTCAAGTTCCCTGTTACGCAAACCGCGCAGATTGTTCGAGCGCGACCTTCACCGGTTTCGATTCCCGGTGTGAATTCTCCGCCGCCACCGCGATTGCCAGCGCTTTCAATCCATCTTCGCCCGAAACCCGCGGCGGCCGGTCGTGCAAGATATTCCGCACGAAATCCTGCACTTCTGCCACGTAGGCATCAGCAAATGTCGTCAGAAAGTGATCGGCAAGTGTCCGCGTTCCCCCACTGGCGGTCAAAAATGTCGCGGGCGTTTGGTGCGGGCTTCCGACAAGGATCGAACCTTTCGAACCCACGATTTCCGTGCGGACGTCGTATCCGTACACCGCCTGCACATACGACTCCACGTTGCCGATCGCGCCCTGGCCGTACTTCAAGTTGACTACGCTCGCCACCACATCGCCGTACTGCGCAACCTCGGGACGAATCGCCACGGTCGTGTAGGCATGAACTTCCGCGACCTCATCCCGCATCAGCCAGCGCGCCAAATCAAAATCGTGGATCGTACTGTTGTAAAAAAGCATGCCATTCACATTGGATTGGTACGCGGCCAGCGGCGGAGCGTCTTTATCCCTGCCAACCGATTTGAAAATCACCGGAGTGCCAATTTCACCGGCTTCGATGCGTTTCATGGCCGCCGTGTGGGCGGGGTCATAACGCCGCATAAAGCCGATTTGCAAACGCACGCGCGCCTTGGCCACTGCTTCGAGGGCTGCGTACGCATCCGCAAGATTCACCGCAATGGGTTTTTCGCAAAGAATGTCCTTGCCGGCGCGGGCCGCGGCGCCGATGGCATGCGCATGAAACTTGTCCGGCGCGGCGATGAGAACAGCGTCGATGTCCTTGCGCTCCAGCATGGCTTCGAAGCTGCCGTACGAATGTTCGATCTCGAGTTCCGCCGCGACCAGTCGTGCGCGTTCGGCGGCAACATCCGCCACAGCTACAAGGCGAGCCTCCGGCACAAGCCGGCGGATGTTTTCCGCGTGACGCTTGCCCATCACCCCAACTCCGAGTACGCCAACTCCAAGCTTCCGCATCTGCGCTTCTCCTATCGAATCAGAGCGTTCTCATAACGGCAATTCGCTGTTCCAAACGCACTCCACCTTGGCGGCTAATTCGCCGCGGCTGCCGCCCCGAGGTCGCTGACCACGCCGCGCAAATATTTCAAACTGGCGGCGATGCTTTCCGCGGGCGGAATCGGTGTCGCGCCGAACTTCACGTCCTGCTCCACCACCATCCAGCCGGAATAGTTGTTCTTCACGAGCGTCCGGAAGAACGCGGGGAAATCGATATCGCCTTTCCCGATAATCGTAAAAACTTTGTGCTCGATGGCCTCCTCAAACGTCCATTTGTTGCGGCGCGCTTCCTCGAGCACTTTCACATTGCAATCCTTGATGTGCACGAATCGCAGCTTGCTTTTGTATTTTTCCGCTTCCTTCACGGAGTCGCCGTAGCCATAGACGCAGTGCCCGGTATCGAGGCACAGGCCCACGTTGGTGTGCGAAGTGGCGTCATAGAAACGCTCGCACTCTTCGGGTGTTTCCACATAGGTGGCCACGTGGGGATGAAAGACCAGGTCCAATCCAAACTCATTCGCCACTTTCTCCGCATCGGCGACAATCTTGCCGACGTGCTTCCATTGTTCCGCGCTCAGGGTGGGACACCCTTTGTCATAGGCGCGTCCCGAAAAAGCGTTGCGCTCCGCCGATTGATCGTCCGCCATCACAAGAAAAGGCGCCTTCAGGGCGGCCAGCAGGTTGCCCACCTTGCGGATTCGCTCCATTACAGCTTTGCCGGCGGCAGGGTCGGTCATCTTAACGGGTACAAATGAGGCCAGCAGTTTCAGCTTCCGTTTTTCAAGTTGCGGCTGAAGGATTTTCGCGTCGGTGGGGAAAAATCCGTAAGGCCCGAGCTCCGCTCCCGTGTACCCGGCTCCCGCCATTTCATCCAGCATCTTTTCGTAGGATTGCTCCCAGGAAGGTCCCGGATAATCAAGCACTCCCCAGCTATCGGGCGCCGAAGCAAATTGAAACCGCTCTTTCGTTCCGCTCATCCTTCTCCTCTTTCCATAGAAATTGAATTTCCAAAAAAACTTTGACTCTTCAGCGCCACGGCTCCAAAACTACTTTCATGGATTCCGCTTCCATCGATTTTTGCATCGCCGCGCCTACGTCCCGCAAGCCAAAACGGTGCGTAACAAATTCCCGCAAAGGGTAGTGTTTCATGTAGCGCGCCATCTGCCGCATGCTCGGCCCATACGCCGCCGGCTCTTCTCCCCCAACGCCAAGGATGCGCGCGTTTTTCGCGCACAGATGGCGGTGCGGACTCAGCGGTATCTCCCCCAAATCCGAAAAATTCCCCGCCTCCACGAGTAAACCGCTTACGCGTAGCATCTCAAGCCCCTCGGGAACCGCTTGCGGCACTCCGGCGCACTCGATGACCATGTCCGCCCCGCGGCCATGCGTCAGGTCCTTCACCATCTGCAAGCGTTCCACCTTCGACGTCTTCCCCGCGTTGATGACGTGGTCGGCGCCCAGCCGCTTGGCAAAGTTCAGCCGGAAGTCCGACAGATCGGCGGCGATGATCGTTCCCGCGCCAAGCATGCGCGCTTTCATCAGGAAACACATGCCGAGCGGCCCCACGCCGAGGACGACCACGGTGTCGTCAAAACGAAAAGATTCATTCGGGAACGCGGACATCTGTTTCGCGCGATCCAGCCCTGCGGAAACCGCGAAAATCTCCGTCAGCACCGCGACTTCCGATGGCAACTCGTCCGGTACTTTCACCAGAAAACTTCCCGGAAGGATATAGATGTATTGCGACCAGCCGCCAAAAAGGTGCGGGGAATTCTTTGCGCTCAGGTTATTGCCGTAATCCGTCGTGTTTTCGCAGCAATAGTACGGGAAATCGTGCCGGCAGTAGTAGCACTGCCCGCAGGAAACATTGGCTCCCACAACCACGCGGTCTCCCGCGCGCAGCGGAATTCCTTCGAAGTCCGTGTATCGCCCGTTCGCGCCGATCGCGGCGACCGTGCCGACATTTTCGTGCCCCTGAATGATAGGAAATTCCAGCTCCCTGCCGCCGTATTGCGTCGTGTAGCCCTGAAAGGTGTGCTTGTCCGTCCCGCAGATTCCGGACATTTCCATTTTAACGAGGACGCATCCGGGAGCTGGCTCCGGAAGCGGATATTCCCGTAACTCGTACTGCCCGGGTTTGACCAGTGTTGCCGCAAGTACGGCTTGGGCCGCCATAGTGGATTGCTCTTCGCGATTCCTGCGCTCCGGCGGGTGCAACCGGCGCCGCTGCGGAGAAACTCCCGGGGGACTTTTTGTCCCCCTTCGAAATGTTGACTGCGCGCTCTGCCCCCGCTTCCTCTAGAAATTCAGCTTCAACGAGAGCTGGACGATGCGCGGCGGGGCAGCCGCACTGACCGAGCCGAAAGAGCTTGACATGACTCCGCTGGGTGACAAGAACTGCGCGTGGTTCCAGATGTTAAATAGCTCAGCGCGGAATTGCAGGTTGAAACGCTCGTTAAGCTGTGTGTTTTTGAGGATCGCGAAGTTCCAATTGTTTACTCCGGGGCCATGAAAGAACCGCCGATTGGCATTGCCTTCCTGGCCAAGCGCAGAACTCTGGAAGGAGCTAGGATCAAAAAATAGACACGCCACTCCCGGGCACGCGGATTTCCGCGGATCCAGGGTATGGACCGGAGCGACTAGGTTGGGGGTATCCACGTTCAGAGGAATCGGCCCGCCAAAGTTGGTGCCCAGCAAAGACTGGTCATCGGTCTCCACCAGTGTGACGGGAAGGCCCGTGGCGAACCGCGTGATCCCGCTGATGGCCCAGCCGTTTGTCAGGCGCTTTGGCCCTCCCAACATGTCAAATGGCAATGAGTAGTTATAGCTGAACACAAAATTGTGGGTCGAATCGAACCCGGAAAGTCCGCGGCTGATTTTCGGGTTCACGGGATTGACTTGTTCGCCGAAGCCGGAAGACAAGTCAATAGCCTTACTGAACGTGTAGCCCAGAAGAGTATTTAACCGCCCGCTCTTATGGGTCCAGTTGATTTGGGCGGAATTGTACGCGGAATTGCCGATCGTGCTGAAATAGGAGTCGTTTCCGAAGGGAACAATTCCCGTGAGACCATTTGGCAGGATACAGTTCGTCGTGCTATTCGATCCCACGCCGCATGCGGATGCTCCAGGAATGCTGGTGCCTGCAGGTAAAACAACTCCGGGAAGTACCGCCCGCGTACTGAGCACAACCGAATTATTGGGAAGGACATAGATATTGTTTTCCCCGCCTGGGCCGCACCCCGCTGCCCCAGGCACTGCCGCAAGCGCTGCCGCAATTTGCATGCACAAAGCGGGGTTTCCAGGATTCGCCGATATGGCTGACAACAGGTGGTGTGCCTGTGTCCCGACGTAACTTAGGGTAACCAAATCTGACGAAGTAATCTGGCGCTGGATCGACAGCTCGTAGTTCTCCGCGTAGGGCGCTTTGTTTTTGTTGAAGAACGCCGGCGAACTGCCGATCTGCCCGAAGGCCGTGAAGAAGTGAGCCAGAGTGTCATACGGCGGTCCGCTGGCAGGGTGGTTGGCCGAAAAGCTTGGCGGGATCGGTACCGGAAAGAAGTTCGGAATGGATGAGCCAGCAGCCCGGTTCGTGAAAGGGGTAGCATAGGCGGGAGAACTCTGGCCCGTAAAATCTCCAAACGGAGCGTCTCCGATTTCAACAAAATTCGTGGCGCCCTCGAGGGCCGTAAAGAAAATGCCATAGCCCACCCGGATGCTCGTGGAGCCCGGTTTCCCGAGAACTTTACCCAGAGCGCCCTGGTGGTCGCCGAACGAATAGGCGAGTCCCAGGCGCGGACCGAAGTTGTTCCAACGGGTGGGGGCCAAAGAACTGGGAACGCCAGGATCACCGGGGAAAACCCATCCCTTCGGGGAGCCTGGAAATACGACGGATTGCTCGCCGGGTATGATCGTTTGTATCTGGTTATGCAGTTCGCGCCAGAAAGAGTTCACGTCGTAGCGGAGTCCGTAGTTCAATGTGAGATTCGATTTTATCCGCCAACTGTCTTGCGCAAACAGTCCGAGATAAAAACTCCGGCCGCGGGAAGGAAAGGCCGCCCCTTGGATAAAGGCGCTTGGCGCGCCGATGAGAAAATCAACGATGTCGCTGCCTGTTTCGCTGGTCCCACCGTTCACTGCCGTGCCGAAGAAAAAAAGGCCATTTGAGGCGTTGGAGACATTCTCTTCGAGTTGATTGTAGTGGTATTGGCCTCCGAATTTCAGGGTGTGCGTGCCGATGACTTTGCTGAAGTTGTCCAGAACCTGGTAACTGTTGTTCGTGACGCGGATGGGTTTGCTTGGCACTCCAATCGAGAAGTTATTGAAGTCCGTTTCGGGGACGCCTTCCACGGCCGGTGTGCCAACAAAAATACCGGGAGCCACGCCTGGGGCAATAGCAAATCCGAGTTGGGCCAGCTTCGTTTGCGTTCCGCCGAGGGGCTGGTTAAACGGCGTATCCAAACGGAAGAACCCTAGACGGAACTCGTTAACCATAGCCGAGCCGAAAGTCTTGGTATCCCCAAGACTGACATTGTGGGTCCACCCCTTGGTATCAATGCCAAATCCCGGATATGTAGGACGGGCAGATGCCCAATAGGGATCGATTCGAGTGAATTTGTCAAAATAGTAGTAACCCGAGAGCAAACCAAATCTTGAGTTGGCGTCCACTCGTCCGCTGAACTTGTTGTCAGTCAGATTGATCTTCCCTGAGTTAGTGAAAAAGGCGTTCTGGGAGGCATTATTTGCCGGCAGAATAAACGGCAGAAGATTCGTAGAGATACGAGAAAAGGCACTCGGGGACAACTGGCCCTTGGGGAAAACGCATTGCGACGGGCTCGTGCAACTTACGCCGTAGGGCGCATTCGTAGCCGGGTTGAAGTCGGTCGGTAGAAAATAATAGGGAAAGCCGGAAACGATGGAATTATTCCCCGTCGCGGCTACAAGCGCCGTGGCCCATGCAGGGCCGTTCACTGTCGTCGGCACGGGTACGGGCTTGCAGTTGGCCGGTGCCGGCGTCGGCACGGGAGACGGGCACCCATTAACTCCTGGTAATTGCTTAGAGATGGTAAATACGTCCGCAGCAGCTATAGCTGACAAGTTCCCGCTCTCCTCTGCCGCGGTCGGTGCCCCGTTGATTATTTGCGGGAGGGCCTGTATCCAGCGATTTCCTTGATAGTCCGCAAAGAAAAAGAGTTTGTCTTTCTTGATCGGGCCCCCAAAGGTACCGCCGAACTGGTTTTGGTGATAGGAGCCGCGATGACCTGACTCAAAGAAATTGGCAGCATCCAAGTGGGTGTTGCGGAGAAACTCGAAAACGTTTCCGTGATACTGGTTCGTGCCGGACTTGGTAATCACGTTGATCTGGCCGCCGCTGTAATTCCCGTATTCCGCGTCGAAGTTGTTCGTCAAAATACGGAACTCGGCGATCGAATCGAGATTTGGCACCGCTCCGGCGCCCGAGAAACCCGTCTCCTGCACCGTCACACCGTTCAGGATGTAGCCGTTCGCCGCTTCGCGCTGCCCGTTGACGGAAAGCGCGCCCGCACTCAAGTCCCCCGAGACTTGGGGTAGCACCCATGTGGCCGCGAGGAACGAACCGCCGAGAGAGGGGTTTGCTCCCGCTCCGTTCAGCCCCGAAGTCTGCGAAGCCACCCCGGGCTGCAGCGCCAGCAAATCGGTATAGCTTCGTGACACGAGCGGCACGGCCGTTATCCGGCTGCCCTCGATTACTTCACCCATCTGCGTATTGGCAGTTTCGACGTGCAGCGCTTCGCTCGTTACTTCCACTTTTTCGCTGACTTGCCCCACCTGGAGGGTGACGTCTATAACCAGCGCTGCATTGACATCGAGCACCACTCCCGTTCGCCGGTAGAGCTTGAATCCCGTCTGCTGCACTTCAATGTCATAGCGTCCCAATGCCAGGGACTGGAAAGAGTAATAGCCATCGCCGTTCGTAGGCTGCGTCGACACGATCCCCGTTTCGGTGTTGGTTGCCGTGACCTTCGCGCCCACAACGAAGGCTCCCGTCGCGTCCTTGACCGTGCCCGAGATGCTGGCTGTCACCCCGGCGAATAGCCTGCCGCACAGAAGTAAAACCACCGCCAATGCTAAAACACCCCGGTACTTTGCAAATCTCTTGATCTGCATACTCTCTCCCCCTTGTAGAACGATTGACTCAGTCCCCATTCCGAGGCAATGCGCTTGTCTGCCCCGCGCCGCGTCAGTTCTTGGGCCCCCGGGCGCCAAAGCCAACGCGGTCTAACCGGTTATACTATCGAAGGCTTATAGTGTAGCCCCCCGCTCTTTGTCAAGATGTTTTGCGTTTCGATCCACTCGTAAACATTGCCGCGCAGACACAACGACCTCTCCATCCGTCGCCTGACTTCCCGCGACCTCCCTGCGATAACCGTTTAGAACTGTGTCGAGCTACTTTGGGATTTGTCCATGGGGAAATCAGAAGCGTAGAGAATTTCTCCGGCACGGAAACCGTCGAAGTTGTTGCCACCGCTCTCGGCAAATAAATGTCCTACGAGTTTTCCATCCGCCAAAAGTTGAAGGAGTCTGCGCCTAAGTTCGCTCATCGCCCCAAAGAAAAACGGCTGGCAGCACTTGCTGCCAGCCGTCCCTATATCCTTCGAATAGCGTTTGCAATTACCGGTGCCCGCCACCGCCGTGGAATCCACCTCCGCCGTGGAACCCGCCGCCCTTGGATCCTCCTCGGAAACCACCACCGGATCCTCGTCCAAAACCGCCGCTAGCAAATCCTCGGCCGGAGCCGCCGCCGGAGAATCCCCGTCCAAAACCGTCCCGGCCAGCGAGGCCGCGCCCGCCGCGTTCACCGAACCTACCTCCGCGACCGTCGAATCCAAAACCACGGCCGCCGAATCCCCGACGATCAAAGCCAAACCCTCGGCGTCCATAGAATCCGTGGTACCACGGGCCCGCGCCGATGAAAACTCCTCCCACGAACCAATCCGGGCCGTAGAATCCGTACGGCGCGCATGAATAAGGGTAGTATCCGTAGTAGCCGTAAGCGCAAACAGGGCCTGGGCCATAGACGTATGCAGGGCCACCAAAGCCCACGCCGAACGCCACTCTTTGCGCGTTCGCATGCGATGCTGAAAAGAGGAAAATTCCCGCCAAAGCCAAGAATCTTAGATATCTCATATTTGGGCCCCTTCTGAGATCCGCAACAACTCTCTTAAATCGAACAAATCTTTGTACTTACAGAGCGCTTTTTGGTTCATTTCAGGCGCCTACCCCTTCAAACCCAGGAACCCCGCAATAGTTTCGGGGCCCGCACCAACGTCCAGGATCAGCGTTGCGCCCCGCCCTCATCCGCGACACGAGCCAATTTCTCAGCCTCGCAATTTAGCCAACTGACTCCGCCTTGCAACCGTTCGCTTGTGGCCCGGCCTGCGAGGTCATAGAATAGAAACAAGCGGCCAGGGAATCTATCGTGATTTTCCGCAATCATGTTGCCGCCTTAAATGTTCGCTTCACGGTTTTTATTCATAATTTTGGAAAGGACTCATGTCCCGCTAAGGGCTTCTTATGAATCTTGTCGACTTTATTGATGGCCGCCGCGATCAGAATCTGGCGGAGCTTTGCGAATTCCTGCGCATCCCCAGCGTCAGCACCAAGAGTGAACACAAGCCCGATATCGAACGGGCCGCGCGCTGGGTCGCCGATCATCTGCGAACCGCTGGTTTTAAATCGGTTGAAATCATTCCCACTCATTTCCACCCCCTGGTTTACGCGGAATCGCTCGAAGCACCCGGCAAGCCAACCGTTCTTTTCTACGGTCATTACGACGTTCAGCCCGCCGAACCTCTCGAGCTTTGGACTTCGCCCGCGTTCGAGCCGGCCGTCCGCGACGCCAAGCTTTACGGCCGCGGCACCGCCGACGACAAAGGTCAGGTGCACATTCACTTGAAAGCGCTCGAATCCCTCCAAAAAGTGGAGGGAAAATTTCCCATCAACATAAAAATTCTGATCGAAGGCGAAGAAGAAGTCGGCAGCGTTAGCCTGTGGGACTTCGTCCAGAAAAATAAGGAAAAACTTAACGCCGACGCGCTCGTCGTTTCCGATACATCCATGCTGTCGCCGGGCGCGCCTTCGATAACCTACGGTTTGCGCGGGCTCATTTATTATCAAATCGAACTTACCGGACCCGAGCGCGATCTCCACTCCGGCGTTTACGGCGGCGCGGTGCCCAACCCTCTCACCATCCTGACGGAGCTGTTTGCCAAACTTCACGACAAGAATTTTCGCGTGACCGTCCCCGGTTTTTACGATTCCGTCGCCAAGCTGGCCCCCGCCGAGCGCAAGTCATTAAACGCGCTTCCCTGGAACAAAAAAGATTTCCTGAAAGCTGTCGGCGCGCCCGGCTATGCGGGCGAAAAAGGATTCTCCATCGTCGAGCAGCTTTGGACGCGGCCCACTCTCGAACTCAATGGTATCTGGGGCGGCTACACCGGCGAGGGCGCCAAGACCGTCATTCCTTCCAAAGCCCACGCGAAATTCTCCACGCGTCTTGTGCCCAATCAGGACCCGCAAAAAATCGCCAAGGCCGTTGAAAAATACATTCGCAAACTGCTCCCGAAAACCGTCACCTGTAAGTTCGAAGTTCTGAGCACGGGGAAGCCCTGGGTTGCGCCGTTCCATGCGCCCATCTTCAAAAAAGCGCAAGCCGCGCTCGAAAAAGGTTTCGGCAAAAAGGCGGTTTTCATTCGCGAAGGCGGCTCCATCCCCTTCGTCACCCAAATGCACGACACTTTCAAGGTGCCTTGCGTGCTGATCGGCTTCGGTTTGCCCGACGAAAACGCGCACGCCCCCGACGAGCACATCTTGCTCGAAAACTACTTTAACGGCATCAAAGCCATCGCCCATTTCTATCGGGATTTAGCCACTCCCTGACGCATAACACGGCGCAGCCTGTCTTCCGCCTATACAGGCATTGGCCGCCAAACCCGCGTATTTCAAGGCGATTTAGCCTGCTTCTTGTGAAAATCTCATTTTTTCCAAGTTTTTCGCGGTTTTTTGCTTGCGTTCCGTTATCACGTTGGCTATAGTGCCGAGCGGCATCAGCTTTTTCCCGCGAAAATCGCGGTTTCGAGCTTGTTGCCGGCCTCGAAAATATCGTGGCCGATCGACAAATCAGGAGGATTAAGACTAGATGTCCAAACCGATGAGCAAGTCCAAAATCGTGTCGCATATGGCCGAAAAGTGCGGCACGCCGAAGAAAGCCGCGGCGCTCTTTTTTGAAGAGCTTTTCAAGCTCGCGGTGAGAGAGTGCAAGGGCGGCGCGGGCAAATTTGTCATCCCGAATATCGGACGCGCCGTGAAAGCGCACCGCAAGGCGCGCATGGGCCGCAACCCCCAGACGGGCGAAGCGATCAAGATCAAGGCCAAGACCGTGGTTCGTCTGCGCGCGGCGAAGGCGTTCAAGGACGCGGTCCTGAAGTAGGTTCCCCGGGTTACGAGGTATCGGCCCCTGACACGACGTCCGTGAAATGAAAACGCGCGGGCCGCCTATTGCACTGCGCCACTTTTCACGGTGTTTCGTGTCCGGGCAGGTGTCTCCGTTGAGTTTGCCCCCGCAGTCTGATGTTTTCAGGCTGGCGGGGGCTTTTTCTTGCTCACCGAGTTTTTCCGCTGGAATCGCCGTTCTTACAGCGTCTTCACGTACGCGATGAGGTCCTTGATCTGCGCCGCTTCCAGCGAGTCCTTGAAGGGCGGCATCAACGCGTCGCCGTTTTCGATCCACGCCTTCAAGTTTTCCTCGGTGACTTTGTTGTTGTTCACCGAAAACGTGCCGCGCTTGGAAAGCCCCTTGAGCCCGGGGCCGATTTTCTTGGCATCGCTGTCCGCGTAATGGCACACCGCGCAGCTTTTTTCAAAGACTGTTTTTCCGCGCGCCGCTGCCGCCGATCCCTTCGCGCCGCCCGAGGCTGACTTCTTTGCCGGCGCATCCTGCGCATATACGGCCCCAGCCGCGCCCAGCGCCATAATCCCAAGAATTGCAAGAGTTCGCTTCACGTAACCCCCTTCACCTGCTTTGAAAAGATTATAATTATTCTCTCTGTTTCCCGTCGCGATTGCCACTTCTTCCAGGCTGGTCTCCCGGTGAGAAGGACAGGTTCCTCCCAGGAACTACCAGAACTTTCGTACTTTTGACGCCTACGGGCCCACATGCTAACAAATATACCTATGAACCAAGAAACGCTTACGCGGGCTTGGGAATTATTGCAGGATGCTTATCAGGCGCAAATGGAAGGCGATTACGAAGCAGCCGTGGAGCTGTATCAATCGTCCTTAGCCTTGCATCCTACCGCCGAAGCCCACACGTTTCTCGGCTGGACCTACCATTCCAAGGGCCGCATCGAAGAAGCCATTGCCGAGTGCAAGCTGGCCATCGAGCTCGACCCGGACTTTGGCAATCCTTACAACGACATCGGCGCCTACATGATCGAGCTGGGCCGCTTCGACGAAGCCATCCCGTGGCTGCAGCAGGCCATTCAGGCCCGCCGCTACGAGCCGCGCCACTTTCCGCACTACAATCTGGGTCGCGCCTACTTCGGCAAGGAACTGTACGGCCCCGCGATGAAAGCGTTTCAAGAAGCGTTGCAAGTCGAGCCGCGCTATTCGCTGGCGCGCCACGCACTCGATTCGCTCCGCCGCATGGTCAATTAGAGTTGCTCGTACAAGTCCCCCTCATGAGCTAGCTGTTGCCGCGATCGGCTTCACAATTCTGTCGTAGAGAACCATAAGCACCGTCGTCAGGATTCCCACGCCCGTAATCACCCACCACATCTGCGACGGATGAGCGGACTCGCCGTAGTGCTGAACCAGATACCCGCCGAGCGGCCCGGCAATGAAATATCCAATCCCAATCGGAAGAAACGCGTAGCCCATGTACAGGCCCTGCTGTCCAGCCGGCGCGAGGCGCGAAACATATTCGTAATACCGCGAGACCTGAGTGATTTCGCCGAGCGCCACGACGACGAGCGTCACGACGAACATCGGCATCGAGGAATGAATCGCGGGAATGATCCAGGCAAGGCCAGTGATCAGAATTCCCAGCGTCATCGCCATAAAAGCCGGCAATTTTCGCGTAAGGACTGTGACGGCAATCTGGAGGGAGATGACCACGATCGCGTCGACCGAAAGCAACAGGTCCGTGCTGGCATTCGGGTCGACGAACTTGCGAATAAAAAGCGGCACGGAGATGTACTGCTGCCAGAACATCACGAAGAATCCCGAAAAGATAATCAGGAACGCGACAAAACGCAGGTTGCCGAGAACCACGAACATGTTTTTTATCGCGGTGAGGACGCTTGCGACTTTCTCTTCGCCGGAGCGCGAAGGCTCTCGATAAAAAAGAAAAGTTACCCAGAACATTAAAAAGACGCTGAGCGAGGCCACGCGGAACACGTTCTCGACGCCCCATCCGAGTTGCTTGCGCACCAGGAAGGCCATGATCGGGCCGAGCGCTCCGCCGATGTTCACCAGCGTGTAGTAGATGGAATAGCCGATCGAGCGGACGTTCTCCTTCGATGCGCGCGCCGTCGTGCCCGCGACGCACGGCTTCACCACTCCGGGGCCGAGAGCGGGAATCATCAGGATCGCGAGGACGAGCCACTTGTCCGTGAGCGCCTGGCGAAGGGGCTGCATCCATGGCGCCGCAAGCGAACCCAGGAGGAAATAACCTACCGTCATGATGAGGTACGCGAACATCAAGGCGCGGCGGAATCCAAAGCGATCGGCGAGCGTGCCCCCGAGAATCGGCAGGAACCAAACCACCAGGCCGAAGGTGCCGACCAGCCAGCCCGTAAGCTCGCTCGAAAAATGCAGTTGCTCGCTCAGATAGATCGCAAGGACCGCCGTGGTTCCGTAGTAGGCGACACGCTCGAAGATTTCGGTGAAGTTGGCGACCCAGAAGGGCCGCTCGAAACCCGTTCGTATCTCGTCCAGCCGCTGGGTGAAGCTCATGCGACCCCCTGAGGGAAGCGCAGCGATTGTACTGGAGGAAGTGACGAGTGACGAGTGGCGAGAAAGAAGAGGTCCTTCGACTCGCTCGCTCCCCTCGACTTTGCGGGGGACAAGCGGTACAGGCATGATTCGTGGCATGCCAGACCCCTCCCCCCTGTTTTTTGTAAGTGTTGCATTTAAAGGGCTTAGCCAGGCTGTAAGTCCTTTGTTTGCAACATTTACGAGAGAATCCACAAGTGTTGCAGCTAAAGGATTTACGGGAGTAGACTGTTGACGAGAAGGTAACTGCCGGAGACCTGAGGGCCTTGGGGGATTTAGAAGGACCCCATAGCGGGCGAGCATTGCAATAAGCACCCTCCTTTGCCAGGTCTACGGCGGGTAGGCGGTAGGATGGTGCCGACTTAACGAAGCCATTATAGCATATTGGTACCGTATGTCAATGATTACTTGTAAGTGGTTTGTCTGCTGTGGGATAGCCCTTCGAGGCTCAGGGTGAACAGGCATACTCTTAATCTTCGGCCTTATATTGTTCTAGGAGAATCTTTAATTGGTTTCCGTCAATGAGTTCCAAAGGAAGGGCTTGAGCGAATTCACGGGCTTGCGCCGTAAAGGTCGACGTTGTAACAAAAATCCCCTTGATCGCTTTTCGGTCGGCTACTACGGCCCCGTAAAACTCTCGAACCAGGGGAGCTCCAACTTGTGATGCCGTATCGAACCTTTTGCATTGAATTAAGTAACGTCCTCCGACGATTGGCTTTTCCAAATGTGCGACAATGTCGATGCCGCCATCTCCGCTTGCTTTAGTCACCTCCGTATGGAATCCCATCCGGTCAAGGAGCAAAGTAATGACTTGTTCGAAATCGGTTCCTGTGAGTGCGTCGAGATTTGTAAGGGATCCTGCTCCGACCAGTGACTGGGGGTTCAGCCCAAATGCTGAGAGTAGTTCCGCAGCTTCTTCTGCCGTTATTTGTTTCTTTCCCAAACGTGCGAAGCGCCGTAGTAGCTGCGCAATGCGGTTCGGGTTTCCTCCGCAAACGCTCACGACCTGTGCTACGACCTCCGGCCCCAGATTCAAGCCATTCTCAATAGCTGTGAGAATGACCAGGCGCTCCGACTCTTCAACCGTGTACGGCCGAAGCGGCACCCGGAGGGAGAAGCACTTCAGCAAATCGGGACTCACGTCAGATTCTTTGGGTGCCGTGGCTATGCATGTAAATTGGCCGAGAGGAAAAGGATGAATTCTTACCCCTGGCCCTTGTCCGATGATCAAAGAGATCTTAAACTCCTCCATGGCAGGACGAAGCACAGTTGCTATCGGCTCTCGCATGTCCTGAAGGTTTAAAATGAGAAGGGCGCTTCTGTTATCAAGGGAGGTGAGAATCGCCGTCATCTCCCACCTCTTCATGAAATCTCTCGCTTCCACTTGATGAACAACGGAGCTGTAGGTCTTCGCAAATGCTTGGGCAATTGTTCTCTTACCCATTCCGTCAGGTCCCGAGAGCAGGATGTGTTCAGGGACTCCGTTCTTCCCCCTGTATAAATCACCTAGAGTCTTTAATCGCGAGATGGCCTCGGTTTGACCGCAGAGCTGTTCAAAGCCACGAATTTCAGCCATCGGCACTTTCGTGTAATCCACAGGCTCAAGAGGCGGCTTGTTTGTGCTTGGCGGATTCATAGAATACTTCGTAACACGGTTGAGTCTATTTTCCTAAGAAATGAAGTCAGTTGGCCCCTCCAGAGTGGTCACCGACGAGTGGGCCGCTGGACTCTTTTCCCTCTTTGCGACACCGCCGGATCGGGGACTGAGGAGAAGGGTGGGGAGGCGACTAGGATTCATACAGCGAGCGCCAGATTTCTTTCCATTCTCTCTCCAGTTGGCGAACGCGGTTCCCCATTGTGTCCAAAAACACTCTTTGAGCACTAGGCTTTGCCATCGCAAAAAATGGGTGGTCCTTGAGTTTTGCGAGGGTTCCGTTTTCAGAGTGAAGCCATCTATCAAGCAAGACTTTCATATCGGTCTCAGATTGGACTTTGGCAGCTTCCTCGTCCAGCTTCGCTATGTTTTGATTGAGAAATCCCCAGAAATCTGGAGTCATCTTTGGAGCACTGCTGGTCATGGTCTTTTACCTTTCTCGAGCGCCGCCGAGCCTGAGTCGATCACGGAAATACCCCGTCGAATCGTCACAACCGACTGTCAGCCGCTTGGCTCTGTCTTCCCCCGGGATTCTCCGGACGCTTTGAGTCTAGCTGCCACCAGGCGAACTCTCAACTCATCGGGAATTATTGCGCACGCGAACTCAATCTCGGGCGGGACTCTACCGCCTGCAGCTTCCTTCTCGCACTGGTCGCACATGTCACGCTCGGTAAGGATGACCAGTCGGCGCTTGGCCTCCACCATCGTCAGAAACAGCATGTCAGAACGTAGTTTAAGTATCTTTCCAACTGCATGTTTGCCTTCAGATGTCTTAGAACCGCTAGTTGAAATGGTGGCGACAACCGAGTGATCTTCGCTCACAGCATCGAAATCGAAGACCCCACCAGAGCGCAGCAAGAGCCGTTCGCGTGAGAACTTCATGCCGAAGTGTGACGTCATCCAATTGCGCCTTACCCAATCCTCTACTTCAAGCTGAATGCGAGTGTCTGCCACGTGTTCTCCCCGATGGCCAAGTTGCTAGCCACTGATGCACTCCTTTAACTTAGGCCGACCCGCCTAAGTCGCCACGGGGGCGGGCCAAGACCGAGCACTACACAAGTGCGGCGCGGATGCGGATAAGGTTTCATTATAAGGCCGCTTGTGATGTGCCAGGTGCGTTACCTCGATCATCTTAGGAAGCTGCTGAAAAATGGATTCTCGATAGTAATCGCCGAGCCAGCGGTACAGAAAACAGAGGAGATGACGGCGTCCCGACCTGGTCGGGATAAATGCTGCCGCTTCTGCAAGTCCCGTCCGCGACCTGTAGGTCGGGCGGGCAAACGAGGGAAGTAGAGTTGGATGAGTGGTGATTGGAGGTCAAAGGGCCGGGCTTGGTGTGTTTGACGAGGCACAGGCTGAAGCCTGTGCTACTGTTGGCGAGATTTTGGATAGAGGTGGCTGGATGAGAATTTTCATTCGATTTGGGCTGGCTTGGATTGGGGCGGCATTTGCATTCACGGGAGCCGCGAAAGCGCAGAAGCCGCCGCTGCTGCCGGAAAAAGATGTAGCAGCGCTGGCGAATGAATTGAGCGGCGAGACAGCAAAGCGGAATCTCGAGGGGATTGCGCGATTTCACCGGATGCGCGGGTCGAAGGGATTTCATGAGGCGGCGGAATTGGTGGCGGGAAAGCTGCGGGAGTATGGGTTGAGCGATGCGGCGATACTGGAGTTTCCGGCGGATGGGAAGATTTTTTATGGAACGCAGAGGTCGCGACCGGCGTGGGACGTCGAAGTCGGAGAAGTAAGAGAGATGTTCGCCAACGAAGAGTGTAAGCGGGCTCAGAAAAAATATGCTGAAGAACATGTTGGCCAATCTGGCGATTCCAGCGGATACGCGTGTGCACTCGGTGGAGTCGAGGAAAGGTCAATTGCGAGTTATGAGGCGGAGCCGGTGGTGTTGGCGGAGGACAGCGAGAGCGCGGATGTGACGGCGGATTTGGTGGATGTGGGCGAAGGAACGAAAGAGAGCGACTACGCGGGAAAGGACGTGAAAGGAAAGATTGTGCTGGCGAGCGCGCAGCCGGGGGCGGTGCAGGATTTGGCGGTGGGGAAATTTGGGGCGGCGGGAATTGTGAGTTATGCACAGAACCAGAAGACGGCATGGTGGGGCGAAGATGAGAATTTGATTCGATGGGGACATTTGGAAACGTTTTCGCCGAACAAGACATTCGCGTTTATGGTGTCGTTGAAGACGGCGCGGACGATGCGCGAGCGGCTGGCGCGGGGCGGCGAGATCCGGCTGCATGCGGTGGTGAAGGCCGGGCAGCATGCGGGGAATTATGACGTGGTGACAGCGACGATTCTGGGGGCGGACCCAAAGCTGAAGGAAGAGGAGATTGCGTTTTCCTGCCACCTGGATCACCAGCGGCCCGGGGCGAACGACAATGCCAGCGGCTGCGTGACGATTTTGGAGGTGGCGCGGACGCTGCAGAAGCTGATCAACGAGGGAAAACTGGCGAGGCCGGCGCGAACGATTCGGTTTATCTGGCCGCCGGAGATCGAAGGGACGCTGGCGCTGCTGAATGGCAAGCCCGAGTTCGCAAAGCGAATCAAGGCAGTGGTCCACATGGACATGGTAGGCGGCGGGCCGGCGACCAAGGCAGTGTTCCACGTGACACGCGGGCCGATGAGCTTGCCGTCGTTCGTGCACGACGTGGCATGGGCGTTCGCGGAGTTTGCGAACGAGCAATCGTACAAGTTCGCGGCGACGGGGCAGGCGGAGTACCCGCTGGTGGCGCCGGAGGGCGGAAAGGAGCCGCTGCGGGCGGAATATTCCGCGTACACCATGGGGAGCGATCACGATGTTTATCAGGATTCGTCGTTCGGGATACCGGCGATTTACCTGAATGACTGGCCGGACCGCTACATTCACACGAATTTTGACTCGGCGGCGAATATCGATCCCACGAAGCTGAAGAGGGCGGCGTTTATCGGGGCCGCGAGCGGATATTTTTTGGCAGGGATGGGCGACAAAGACCTACCGGCAATCTTCTCGCTACTTGAAATTCCTGCATTCCATAAGGTTGAGGAAATTCGCGCCAAGAGAACACAGATCGAGACTCCCTGTGACGGAGGGGAAATCGAGAGATTTGAGCGCGACCAGGTACGCCCGCTCGTCGAGTCGGTGACCCGGCTTACGCCCGACACCAAAGGGGTTCGCTGGACGGCGCTCGGCAAAATCGGTGCGATCGCGAGTCATTCCGAGGGAATGTGCGGGAAAACAATACTCATCCCTGACGCGAATACTCCTCTTCGGCGAAGAGTCGAACCCAAAGGGCCGCTAGCCGTGTTTGGGTATGACTATTTTTCGGATCGCGCCAAAACATTGGGAATCCCAACGCCGAAATTGCTGAGCTACGAAGGATTGTGGGGCAGCGGCGAAGAATACGCCTACGAAGTATTGAATTTTGCGGATGGGCGACGGAATGCGCTGCAAATCGTCGACGCTGCGTCGGCGGAGTATGGGCCGGTGTCGGTGGAAATGGTGCTGGAGTATTTGCTGGCACTGGAAAAAATCGGAGTGTTGGAGCAAGTAAAGTAAGCAGCTAGCTGGAGCGCAGCGGTGCTGCGCCCCTACAACGGCATAGGAATTTGCGGTGTGCTAGCATCGGGGACTTGTGCGTTGAACGAGGAACGAGCTGGATGGCGACGACGATGAAGGCGCTGCGCAAGATGAAGGCGGCGCGGGGACTGTCGATGGAAACGGCGCCGGTCCCGGCGATCGGGCCGACGGATGTGCTGGTGCGCGTGAAAACGGCGTCCATCTGCGGGACGGACTTGCACATTTATGGATGGGATCGCTGGTCGCAGGGGCGCATCAAGCCGCCGGTCACGCTGGGACATGAATTTTGCGGGGTGGTCGAGCGGGCGGGCGAAGAGGTTACGGCGGTTAACCCGGGCGATTTTGTCAGCGCGGAGATGCACGTCAACTGCGGGCACTGCCACCAGTGCCGGCTCGGCGAAGCGCACATCTGCCAGAACCTGCGCATCATCGGAATCGATCAGGACGGGGCGTTCGCCGAATTCGTGAAGATTCCGGCGTCGAACATCTGGAAACTGGACGCGGCGATTCCCGAGCATTACGGCGCGATACTCGATCCGCTGGGCAACGCGGTGCACACGGTGTTGGCGGGGCCGATCGCAGGACAGACGGTGCTGGTCACGGGATGCGGGCCAATCGGGCTGATGGCGATTGCCGTCGCCAAAGCTTGCGGGAGCTCAACGGTGTTTGCCACGGAAACGAACGAACATCGCCGGGCGATGGCTAAGAAAATGGGCGCGGACGTGGCGATTAATCCCGCGGCCGAGGATGCGGTGGCGCGCATCCTTGGTGAAACCAACAAGACCGGCGTGGATGTGTTGCTCGAAATGTCCGGCAATCCCGCGGCGATTCAGCAAGGATTCAAATCGCTGCGCGCGGGAGGACGCGGTTCTCTCTTGGGAATTCCCACGGAGAACGTGCCGCTGGACCTGGTGAACGACGTAATTTTCAAGGGCGCGACAGTGCAGGGAATATACGGCCGGCGGATGTACGGCACCTGGGTGCAGATGACCGCGCTGCTGAAGGCGGGGCGCCTGAACCTGGAACCTTTGTTCGGAGAGCGCACCACGCTCGATAAATTCGAGAGCGCGTTTTCCTTATTGCAAGGCGGCTTGGCCGGGAAAATTTTGTTGTATCCGAACGGCGTCCCGTCGCGCTGAGTTACCTGACAAAGTTACCTCGGTAAATCCAGCGCGGGATTGCGCGCGAAAAAGTTGTACGGGTGCAATTCGAATTCGTGATAGACCGTGGGCAGCACCGGCCAATCCTCGGAATGCGGCACGTGATGGAATCCCATGGTGTACCAGAGCACGATGTCGGTATTCTCGATTCCCCGGTTCGCTTTGGTCCATGCGGGCAGACCGTCGCCGCCCTTGCTCTGCATGGGATAGTCGCCCGCGGCGTAGCGTTCGCTATCGTTATACGGCGTGACCCACAGTTGGTAATCCGTGAACCCCGCGCGCTTCTGCGGATAATCTTCGGGAAGAAGTAAAGACATTCCCGTTTCGCCGGGCATAAGCTCGTAGCCCACGGGATATCCGAGCGGACTTTTCACGGATGGATTGACAACGCGCCAGATTTCCGGCTTGTCCATACTCATGTGCAGCCTGGCTTCCTGCTCGGTCTTGGCGGTTTCGGGCTCCGCGATCCAGAGACTCTTGCGCGGGCTGGTGGCGGGCAGCCGCTTCACGCTAAGGCGGTCGCGAACAAAACTATTCGCCGTGCCGTCAATGTCGAAATCGAGCCGGAAGGAAAAATAATGATCGTGGTCTACGCCGACGGTATTTTCAGCGATGAAGCGTCCATAGGCGCTGGCTTGGCCGTCGGAATCCTCGGCGGCGGTGCGGCTTTTGACACCTTTTACCTCGTCGACGCCTGTCGCGCCGACGCGCACGCGAATCGAGCCGTCTTGCCGGAAGATCCAGTCCGTCACGTAATCGTAGTTGCCGAAAATTCCGATGGTGCGTAACACGAGGTCGCGAGCCTTGCGGCTTTCCACCACGTTGGCTTCGTGCCGCCAGGCGATTTCGCCGGCGGACTGTTCGAATAAACACGCCGCGCGGGGCCGCAGGGCGGGCGTCCCTTTGATGTTGGCGTAAATCTGTTCGAAGTAAACGGCGTTATCGGGACAATCCTGGCCGGTCTCGAGCGAGCTCGAGAAGCCGTCGGCAAACTCGCCAGCATCGAAAAACGACTTGGCGTACCAGCCCTCGCTCGGATCCATGTAAGGCACAAACATTTCGGAGAGCGAGCCCTCGTAGAGAATCGAGCGCAGCTTGCCGTTGTCCTCGTAACCCACGTTGGTGACGACGAGGCCGACGCGGCGGTCAATACGGAAGTGAAAATTCCATTTTTGCCATTTCACCGTGTGGCCGTCGAGGTGAAAACTCGGACCCAGCGGTTGCTGCACGGTAATCGGAGTGGGAATTTCGCGCTGAGCGCCGACCGATGCGAGATCCAGATTCGAATCGCCCTGGGGCACGGGAACGATGCCCGTATCGATGACACGCAAAACTTTCCGTTCGTTGGCGTCCCAAAGAATCACGATGCCTTCGATCGGGTGGTTCCAGCCTTCCCAAACGCCGCGCACGTCGCCGCACTCCAATCGCAAGAGCCGGCGTCCCTGCTCTTCGGGAGTGGCAAAATAGCCTGTTCCGTAGCCGCCGCAATGAACGGTTCCAAAGTTGGTGTAGCCGCGGCGGCGCATGGCCGCTTGCCAGTCCGAGTTTTCCTTGACGGCATCATCGATGCCGGTCTCTTCTTCTTCTTCTCCGGTCAAATTGGGTTGAACACCCTTGATTTCGTTGAAGGAAACAAGTTTTTTCGAATCGAGATCGACGATGGCTTCGAATGTTTGCGAGCCCTGCTTGACGACAACCCTCGTTGCGCGATGCATGGGCTGTCCGGGTTTCCACGCCAAAACTTCTTCCTTGGGCGGCTCTTTTAGTTGAACGAGCGGATAGCGCGTTTTCGCGTTTACCTTGCCGGATGCTTGCAATACTTCGTAGCTCGTCCAATACTCGGGCGCCGTCAGGCCGTCGAGAGGATGACGAGGAGTTTGCGCGGCCGCGGGAGGAAGTGCGGTGACGAGCGAGAGGAGCAATGCGGCGCTGCATAAAACGAGCGTGTTCCAAAAATGCGCGGGGGTAAGAATTCGAGCTTGCCGCGCGCCCGAGCCAGAAATGATTTCAAGAGACGCGAGAATATGCTTGCTGGAAACAATTTTACCGAACGCCATCATGCGGGGAGACCTCGCTTAAGAAAATTGGGAGTCTGAACCTTGGCTTGAGGGAATGAATTTGGCCTTCGCCATTTCGATCCGAGATTTCTGTCAAGCCGCAGTAAATTTAGCCACGATGCTGCCCCTTCTATCTCAATGAGTCAACAAAAAATTTCCCGTTCACTGCTGCTCGAAGACAGTTAATCCGGATTTTCCACAAGAATTCTTCTGGGTTGACGTTCTACATGAATCGAGGGGGATTGGGTCAACTGGTTGCCGAGCCAGGGCGCAGCGTTCCCTTGCGCGTGCTCGGGATAAAGCTGCGCCCCGACAAGGGGAAGGGCGAGTGCCAAGAGTGCGCACGACAGTCGGCTTTTCCTCGGTCGATCCGGCGCTACCATGGCTAAAGCCTGTTTCAGGCGAAGTATTGTTCCGCGACACCTTAAGGCGTCGCTCCCCTGACTGAAAGTCAGGGGCTTCCACCATTGGGGATTTGAGGTGATTCGCATGGCGCGGCGTGACAGAATGGGAATCGGTCCAGCGCAAGAAGGAGCGAGAGCATGTCTGAACTGGGAACGCAAACGACGAAACAGAATCCGCTGCAGTACGTGTCCGATCAACTGAATGAACTCCGCGCCAAGGGCGTTGCGCCCAAGCTGAGGGTGCTCGAGGGTGAGCAAAAACCGGTGTGCATCTTCGACGGGCGCGAGGTGATCAATCTCGCGTCGAACAATTATCTCGGGTTGACCACGCACAAAGCGCTTCGCAAGGCTGCGCTCGAGGCGGTGAAGCGCTACGGCGCGGGAGCGGGAGCGGTTCGAACGATTGCGGGCACGATGAAGTTGCACATGGAACTGGAAGAGCAGATCGCCGCGTTCAAGAATGTCGAAGCTTGTGTGGTGTTTCAGTCGGGGTTCACCGCGAACGCGGGAACGGTTTCCGCCGTCTTGGGAAAAGAGGACCTGATCGTTTCCGACGAGCTGAACCACGCGTCGATCATAGACGGCGCGCGGCTTTCGAAAGCGACGATCAAGGTGTTTAAACACAAGGACGTGAAGGATTGCGAGCGCATCCTGGAGGAAACAGCCAGCTGGAACGGTCGCAAGCTGATCATCACCGACGGCGTGTTTTCGATGGACGGCGACATCGCGCCACTGCCGGAACTCTGCGAGCTGGCGGAAAAATTCAATTGCATCATGATGGTGGACGACGCACACTCATCGGGCGTGTTGGGACGCGGGGGACGCGGAACGGTGGACCATTTCGGGTTGCACGGCCGCGTACACATCCAGGTCGGCACGCTGAGCAAAGCGATTGGCGCGATGGGCGGGTACGTGTGCGGCTCGCGCGACTTGATCGATTTTCTGTATCTCCGCGCGCGTCCGTTCCTTTTTTCCACTTCGCACCCGCCGGCGACGGCCGCGGCATGCCAGGCCGCTTTCACGCTGCTGAGTTCTCCCGAAGGGGAAAAGCTGGTGAAAAAACTCTGGGCCAACACGAAGTTCTTCAAGCGGGAATTGAAGAAGCGCGGGTTCCAGTTCAAGGTCAGCGAGACACCAATCATTCCGATTCATGTGGGCGAAGCCGCCAAGGCGTTTGAGTTTTCGAAGAAGCTTTTTGCGGCGGGCGTGTACGCGCCAGCGGTGGGATACCCGATCGTTGCCGAAGGAAAAGCGCGACTTCGCGCAATTGTGAGCGCGACGCACAAGAGGAAACAGCTCCTTCGCGCGGCGAACATTTTGGCGGAAGTGGGCAAGCCGCTGGGAATTGTCTAAGCGCGGTAGATACGCTTAACCCAATCGGATTGGGCGCAAGGTCACTTCGGATATTGCGAACCGTAATTATCTGAATTCCGTCGCATATTTGCGGGCAATCTCGTTGATCTGCTCTTTGGTGAGCTGCTTTGGCGACACGCCGGGGGGAGTGCAGGTGTCGCGAAAAAATCCGTCCAGGCCAGCCGGCGACATAATCCAGAGCAGGAGCAGTTCGTGATCGGGATTGGCAAAGCCATGCCAAGAGTTTTTGGGGATGAATATCGTTCCGCCCTTCTCAAAGGAGTGACGCACATCGTTCAGTATGAAAATTCCGCTCCCTTCCAGAACGTAGAAGGCTTCGTCCATCTGCAAGTGCCGGTGGATGGGAATGCCCGCACCGACCGTCACTTGCTGGGTCCCTAGGGCAAGATTGTCAGAGCCTGTGGCGGAGCCGACCTTGATAAGAATCTTACCGTGGTCGCGAAAATGAACCAGTTGCTCGCCTTCGGTGGCGCCGAGCACATATCCTTGTGGCCCCGCGGCCTGAGCCCGGGCAATGCCGTGGGGCAATGCTTGGCTGATGCCGAGGCCTCCCATGGCGAACAGGAAGGACCGGCGGTTCTGCTCAAGTGCGTTCATGAGGATTCCTCTCAAGAGCATCGATCGTATTTCAAGACAGCGGCTCGTGCACGGTGGGAGGGTATCACTGAAAAAGCAGCACTGGCGATGAACTGGGAGCTGATGCGCCCGGCGGACATTTTGGCGGAAGCTGCCAAGACGCTGGGAATTGTCTGAGTCGGAAATCTCACAAGCGTTTTTTTCGCTTTAGAACGCATCTGGCACTGTTGACATCGTCACGAACGAATTGAAATTGGCGAAGACGTGTGGACGGGAGTGCCGCACCTACGGCGCTGAGGATTGGCCTGTTTGTTGACCCCGCCCTTACGGGCGGGGCTAACATGTGGCGCGCCCTCCGGCGCTTGTTTGGCTGGTACGGAGGATTGTTCATCTACGCTGGCGATTTTCGTGGGGATCCTGTCTCATAAATGGTGGAACCATTCTTGCGACGACCTCAGGGGTTAAGACCCTTGATTCCTCAATCCGTTCTTAACATAACTTCCATTGAAATTTGTCTCGGATACCCTAGGCTGAATACGGTAAACACCCGATAGCGTCCGACTCCTGTACCTGTAAAACTTTCCGTGCGCCTGTCATTTCTGGAGGGTGCGGGGTACTTGTTGCCAGGCTAACTTGCTGAAAATAGGCTAGTTAGCTAAAGGCAACCGCCTTGCCTCTATCAAAGCGACTGGGGAATACCCTTATATCTAGTACATGAAGCCCAGCGCCCAGCCCTAACTTTCGGAGGAGGACTCGAAACATGAAACGCATGGGAATTGTATTTTTGGGAATAGCGCTATTCGCGGGCAGCGCGGTTGCCCGCCAAGGCGGACAGGCTCAGCCGCAAGCGGGAGCGCAGGCCGGAGCGCAGACTAACGCGCAAGCAAACGCACAAGCGAGCAAGCAAGGAGCGCAGGGCAACGCGAACGGCGCAGCGGCGTCTTCCGCGGCGGCGCAAACGAAACAAGGGAGCGCGGCGCTCGCCAACGGGTCGACATTCAACGCGGCGCTGAATGCTCCGGTGGATTCGAAGAAAGCCAAGCCGGGCGATCCGGTGACCGCGCACACCACCGAACCAAAGAAATGTGATGATGGGAAGACGGTGATGCCGAAAGGCACGAAGCTGATGGGGCATGTCACGCAGGCCTCCGCGCGAGGCAACGGCGAATCGGAATCGGCGCTGGGCATCGTGTTTGACAAGGCCATACTGAAGAATGGGCAGGAAATTCCGCTGAACGCGGGAATTCAGGCGCTTGCTTCAGGGCAAAGCGCGGCAAACGCGGCGGGACCCGATCTTGACGCGTTTGGCGGCGCAGGCGCGACCGGCGCTGGATCCGGCAGGGCAGGCGGCGGACGGAGCAGCGGGAGCGCACTCGGCGGAGTCACCTCCACGGCGGGCGGCGCAGCGGGAGCGGTGACGAATACCGCGGCGAACGTGGGCGGCACCGCAGGCGGCGCGCTCAGTTCAACGGCGAACGTCGCGGGAAATGCGACGAGCTCCGTGAATGGCGCAGCTGGAGGAGCAGCCGGCGGATTGAACACCGCAGGACAGCTCGCTTCCAACAGCCGGGGCGTTTTTGGATTGAACGGACTCAACCTGAACTCCGCGGCTTCGAATAGCTCGCAGGGCTCGATCATTACATCTGCGGGCAAGAACGTTCACCTCGACAGCGGCACGCAGATGTTGCTGGTTTCGCAAGCGGCCGCCGGAGCGCAGGGCGAATCGAAGCAACCCGCGGCCGAAAAGCAGGCGCCGAAATCGGAGCGGAAGCCCGAACCAGAAAGGCCAAACAGACCGTAGCACCTGCTGAGACTGAATCAACGGCCGTCCGGGAAGGAAATTCCCGGGCGGCCTTTTTTTTGGCAAACATGTTCCCGACAGATGCCGGCAAGGAAAGAAAAAGTGTGTCCAATACAGGACAGTATTGAGGATGGAATATTTCTATACTCACGCAAGCGTGCCGAGGTAACTGTGGCGCTCTCAATGTCGAATTTTCTACTTGGGGCTACAAAGCGACTTACGAAATCGCAGAGACAGAGCTTAGTTGACCTGATGGATCTCGTGGAAGCGTAGGAACATCAGGCAGAAAGAATAACAATGCGTTTAAACTTATCCATTCGTTCGGTGTTGTTCGGAGCGGTATTGCTGGCCATTTCGGCGGTGGCGTCCGCCCAAATAGGCTTCGCGATATCGATTAGGACGGCCCCGCCCGAATTGCCCGTTTACGACCAGCCCATCTGCCCCCAGGACGGCTACATCTGGACTCCAGGCTACTGGGCGTATGCAGACGACGATTATTATTGGGTTCCGGGAACGTGGGTGATGGCTCCCGAACCGGGCTATCTCTGGACTCCAGGCTACTGGGGAGAAGACCGCGATGACTATGTCTTCCACGAAGGTTACTGGGGGAGAGAAGTGGGCTACTACGGCGGGATCAGTTATGGCTATGGCTATTTTGGCCGGGGCTACGAAGGTGGCCGTTGGGACAACGGGCGCTTTTTCTACAACCGATCCGTCAGCAATGTGAACGTCACCGAGATTCACAACACTTACAACACCACGGTTGTGAACAACTACACGACGAATAATCGCGTCAGCTATAACGGCGGCAATGGCGGCGTAAGCGCGCGTCCCACATCACAAGAAGAAGCTGCCGCAAGCCAAAGACACATCCCCGCGGTGGCCGCGCAAACGGAGCACACGCAAACTGCCCGCGGTAACCCTGAGCTACGCGCCTCCGCCAATCACGGAAAGCCTCCCATCGCCGCCACGGCCAGGCCCGGAGCGTTTAAAGACAGAGGAGCGGTAGCCGCAAGAGAAGGTGGAACAGTTCATATTGCCCCAGCCGCGTCCACGAACAACACCGCACGGCCGAACAACGAGGCTACTCGCCCGGCCGCCGAGACTGCGCGCCCGAGCACGGAGACCGCCCGCCCGGCTGCCGAAGCTGCTCGTCCGAACAACGAAGCTGCTCGCCCGGCCGCGGCAGTCCATGCAAGGGATCTTCCGCCCCCGCAACACGTTGCCCCTCCAAGCACGGGCAATGCTAGGCAGGACCAGAAATACCAGCAGCAACAGCAGAAGCTTCAAGTTCAACAGGTGAGGGAGCGCCAGGCACTCCAAACAAAACAGGAACAAGATCATCAGCGACTCCCGCAACAGCCTGCCAATGAACCTAGACAGCAGCAATTAGAGCAGAAGCACCAACAGCAGACGCAACAGTTGGTGCAAAAGCACACCCAGCAGCAGGATCACTTGCAGCAGCGCCAGCAACCCGCTCAGCAGCGCCAGCCTGCGCCCAAGCCTGCAGAGAAAGAAAAGCCAGCGGCAAAGACCCAATAAAAAGTGCCGCGGGGAATCTGTCAGTCGAAGCAGTATCATTTGCTGAGGGCTAAATCAACGGCCGTCCGGGAAGGAAATTCCCGGGCGGCCTTATTTTTTGGAGCGGCGGATTAGTTTTCGGTTTGCGGGTCTATCTGGCTGATGGCTCTGAACTGGATCCAGACGCGAACTCTATCTTTGGCGTAACAACCAAATCGCATTCAGAAAGCCTGGCACTGCTACATGGAATACCACCAGACTTAGTGCCAGAATCAGAATTGCCATGTATCTCTGGGGACTAGCGAATCGTAGAATCGCAGAAACGAAAACTGTAAGAACAAGGAGCCAGAAGAGCAGGAAATTGTTTCGGTAGATCATTACCTCGCCGCCAAGTCGCAACTGCGCGGCATAGAATATCATCCAGCCGCCGAGTGCAAGAGAATTGAGCAAGAAACACGCGTTCCAATATTGAGAATTGCGCCTAGTTGCTAGAGAGATGGTCGAGAGCGAAAAAAAGAGGAGAAGCGCAAGGATACTAAGAAGTATGAGACAGACCCCCGCTACCAAAGTCGCCTTTTCAGCCGTACTCAGACCTATCGAGCTTAAATCCTTTATGAGCACATTGTTCGCTCCATAATGACCAAGAATATGCCCGAGTGCATGACCCGTTCAATTGTTTAGATTTCCGACCAACTCCCGGTAGACCGACAAACCTGAGAAGCTCCCTTCATCCATTTGACCCAGGAAAGTCAGGGGAGCGGCGCTTTGCTATACTCGCGCGGATGACTGCTGCTCCCAAGAAGCTCTTCCTGGTTGACGCGATGGCGCACATCTACCGCGCGTTTTACGCGCCGATGGTGCGCATGAACGCGCCCTCGGGCGTGCCCACCAAAGTTCCGTTTCTTTTCGCGAACATCCTGCGGCGGATCGTGAAGGATTACGAGCCGGACTATCTGGGAGTGGTGTTCGACACGAAGGGCCCGACGTTCCGGGACAAGCTGTTCGAGAAATACAAAGCGCAACGCCCGCCGATGCCGGACGAGCTGTCCTTGCAGATTCCCTTTGTTCGAAGATTCTGCGAAGCGATGCGTTTGCCAATCCTCGAATTTCAGGGTTATGAAGCGGACGACGTGCTGGGCGCAATGGCCAAACAGGCGTCGAAGAAAAAGATCGAAGTCCTGCTGATCACGAACGACAAGGACATGATGCAACTGGTGAACGACGGCGTGCGCATTCTGCGAACCGGGTCGGGAGGCGCGAAGGCTGACGTCTTTGTGGACGAGAAGAAAGTGGAGGAAATTCTCGGCGTGCCGCCGGGAAAAGTGATCGACGTGATGGCGCTAATGGGCGACACGGTCGACAACATTCCCGGCGCGAAGGGCATCGGCGAAAAAGGCGCGACGGAGCTGATTCGAAAATACGGGAGCGTGGAGAACGCTCTCGACCACGCGGACGAAGTTCCCAACAAGCGCTACCGCGAGGCGCTGCAACAGCAACGCGAGCAAGTGATGATGTCGAAGCAGCTGGCGACAATCGCCACAGACGTTCCGCTGGAGCTCGATTTACACGCATTGGAGCGCCGCGAGCCGGATAAGGCGGCGCTGGCGGCGCTATACCGGGAGCTGGGATTCAATTCGCTTTTGCGGGAACTGGGTTCCGAGGCAGTGGTGGCGTCCGCGCCGGAGGGCAGCGACGAGCAGAAGAAAGCGGATTACGCGCAATGCGCCACGCTGGCCGATTTCCAGAAATATCTGGCAAAGCTGCCGCCGAAGCAGGCGGTGGCGATCTGGCTGAATCTGGAATCCGGGGAGCGGGAAGCGGAGGGCTTTGGGACGCGAATCGCCGCGATTGAAGTGTCCGCGAATTCCGGAGAAGGGCGCTCGGTGTGGTTTGATGAAAAAGGCGAAGCGCTGAAGGCGCTCGCACCATTTCTCGCTGATTCCAAGCGCCCGAAAATCGTCCACGATCCGAAACTTTTTCAGCTTCTCGCGGGGCGCGCGGAAAACATTCAGCACGCCACGCAGCTCTATTCTTACTTGTTGCGACCCACGACTGCGAATCACAACTTTTCCGATGTGGTGATGCGTCAATTCAATGCCATGCTCGGAGGCGGTCCCGGTGAACGAGCGGATTATTTGCAGCGCCTGGCTCTCGGCCTGCGGACGCAAGTGGATGAGCAACAACTGGCAGGTGTCTACGAAAAAATTGATTTGCCGCTCGCGGCGGTTCTTGCGGACATGGAGCGAACGGGTGTCCGCGTCGATCCGAAAGAGCTCGAGAAGATGTCGCAGTCGATGGAAAAAGAAATTCGAAGGCTGGAGAAAGAGGTTTGGGAGCTTGCCGGGTCGGAGTTCAATGTCAATTCGCCCAGCCAGCTCGCGGAAATTCTCTTCGACAAACTAAATTTGCAGCCCTCGGCGCGGCGAGGAAAAGCTAAAGCGCGGTCCACCGCCGTGGAAATCCTCGAAGAGTTGTCGGCGAAGCATCCACTGCCGGCAAAGATCATCGAGTACCGCGAAATCGCGAAACTGAAATCGACGTATGTGGATGCGCTGCCAAAGCTCATTCATCCCGAAACCGGCCGGCTGCACACCAGCTTTTCGCAAACGGGGACGGCGACGGGCAGGCTGAGCTCGTCGGATCCTAATCTACAAAATATACCCATTCGCACCGAGCTCGGCCGGGAAATTCGCGCGGCGTTTGTGGCGGAAAAAGGAAAGATTCTTCTCTCGGCGGATTATTCGCAAATCGAGCTGCGAATCATGGCGCATTTCTCGGGGGATCCGGTTCTGGTGGCTGCGTTCCGCAACGGCGAAGATATTCACGCGCGCACGGCGCAGGAAGTTTTTGGAGTAGGCCCGCTGACGCAAACCGCGGAGCACCGCCGGGCGGCGAAAGCCATCAACTTCGGAATCATGTACGGACTGTCGCCCTTCGGGCTGGCACAGCAACTGGGCATTGAACAAAAGGAAGCGGCGCAGTTCATCAACGCCTATTTCACGCGCTACCGCGGCGTGAAGGAGTACCTCGACCGAATCCTTGCCGAAACGCGCAAGTCGGGCGTCGCGAAGACGCTCTTCGGGCGGATCCGGCCGATTACGGAAATCAATTCGCCGCAGATGCAACTGCGGAATTTTGCCGAGCGCACGGCGCTGAACTCGCCGCTGCAGGGAACGGCCGCCGACATTATCAAGCTCGCGATGATCGCTATTGACCAGCGGCTCAGCGCTGAAGAATTGCAAACGAAGATGATTTTGCAAGTCCATGACGAACTGCTATTCGAAGTGCCCGCAAAGGAGCGCGCCGCGGTGGAGAAGCTGGTGCGCGAAGAGATGGAACGAGTTTACAAACTGGCCGTGCCGCTGATTGTGGAAATCGGCGCAGGCCCCAACTGGCGCGACCTGGACTAAACCGGGCGGGAAGACGAGTCCTCGATTAGTTTGGGCGGCGCCAGGCAACCCCCTGACCATGGGGCCAGTCCAACTGTGGAAACAGGGGCATCACCAGCCGCGGCTCAGCGTCAAATAGTGTGTAAGGTAGTATTTCGTTAACCTCAGGGAGGTCTCCCTTGCGCCCTAATCGCTTGCCTTGGTTCATTCTTGCCATTGCCGCATTTTTGACAGGTTGCAGCGGTGTCAATAAGGCTCCCTCCTCTGGACAACAGAATCCCCCGCCGGTCAGCAGCGTAACGGTAACGCCGTCTTCGGCCAAGGTGAACAAAGGAGGGTCGCAAGCACTCTCCGCCACGGTGGGTGGAGCGACGGATCAGAGCGTATTCTGGTCCATCGTGGGGGCGGGTTCTCCAACGGGGGACTCCGCGCATGGATTCATTGACAACGCCGGCGTGTACATTGCGCCTACGTCGGTTCCGAGTCCGGCGACGATCACGGTGAAAGCGACGGCAACCGCGGACGCAACCAAGTCCGGCACCGCTACTTTGACGATTCAGGCGGGATCAGCTGTTAGCGTGACGATCTCCCCCGGGAGCGGAATCGTTGCCACATTTGGCTCACTGCAATTCACGGCAAGCGTTACGGGAAACGCCAACACCGCCGTAACTTGGCAAGTGAACGGCGCCGCCGGCGGAAGTGCGAGCACCGGAACAGTGTCCGCCGCGGGTCTTTTTCACGCGCCCAATTCCGTGCCGGTCCTGACTACGGGAAACAACAGCGGGCAGACCACCCAGGTGGTGGTGACGGCGGTTTCGCAAGCCGATGCGACGTCATCCGATTCGGTGCTGGTCACGGTCTTCCCGCCGCAGCAGAACGCGCAGAATTTTCCCACGCCGCTGGGCGTTTCCGGAGGCAACGCTAAAGATACTTCGACGACGGGAGGCGTCACGGTGTGCTGCGGCGGGACGCTCGGGTCGCTCGTTTCGCGGGGAGGAAAACAGTATATCCTCAGCAACAATCACGTTTTTGCCGAGAGCGATGCCGCCACTATCGGCGATCCCATCTCGCAGCCCGGCCTGATCGACAACAACTGCGCCGTGCCACCGACGGCGGCCTCGCTTTCACAATTTTTCAATTTGGAAAACGGGACGGGGACAAAAGTAGATGCGGCGATTGCCCAAGTGGGAGCGGGAACCGTCGATCCGCTGGGCACGATCGTGCAGCTTGGCGGCGCCAACATCAACAACCAGCCGACTAATGGCCCGCCGCATGGAGGTTCGGGCGTTCCGCCGATGATGGGCCGCGCCGTGGCAAAAAGTGGAAGGTCGACGGGACTGACTTGTTCCACGATCTTTGGGATCAAAGTGAGCACCTCCGTCGAGTATCAGAAGGGGTGCGGAACAGGTGCTGTCTTCAACGTCACTTATACGGATGAAGTCAGCATCACGAATGGAGGATTCAGCGCTGAGGGTGATTCCGGTTCTCTGGTTGTGACGCAAGACACCGCCGACCCCGTGGGATTACTTTTCGCGGGGTCGGACACGGATACTGTCGCGAATCCAATCTCTGACGTTTTGACGGCCTTGGCGGATCCAAGCAATTCCTCGAGCAAACCTGTTTTTGTTGGAGCCCCCAGCCCACATCCGGTGGCGGCGTGCAGCCTGCCCGGGCCGCAGTCCGCCATGGGCGCGCGTTTGACGCTCGCTAAGGTGACGCCCTCGTCGGATGCGCTGCAGGTTGCGACGCGTACCGTGAACGCACACGTTTCGGAAATTCTCGCCCACGCCGAAGTGCAGGCAACCGGACCCGGCGCAAGCTACGACAATCCCGCCGAGCCGGCGATTCTTCTTTTTGTGAACAACGGCCAGCCACGCGCAAATCTTCCCGCGCAAATCGACGGCATCCGCACGCGCGTCGTCGAAGGCGAAACATTCGAACGCCGCGGGGCGGTGTCCGCGGAAGAGAGCGCGGCGCTCGAACAATCCGCTGCGCCCGCGCAGATTGTCTATCCCATTCCGGATGCGGAGGTGGCGCGGGCGAAAGTGGTGCACGCCGCGCACGCGGAAGAGTGGATGAAGAAATCCGGGGTACAGGGCGTAGGGATTGGCTCGAGCGTCGATTCTCCGGGGGAGGCCGCGCTGCTCATTTTTCTGATCCGCGGCGCGGCACACGAGGCGATTCCGCCGGTCATCGATGGTTTGCGCACACGGGTGCGCGAGTCCAGCCGCTTTCGCGCGGGATTCAGCAACCGCGAGCCTCATTACGGCTGCAAGCTCGCGGTGGCGAAAAACGCGAAGTCCAAACCGCAGTAGCCGCCATTTCGTTTCGCGTATTTAAGGCGAAGCATCTGGAGGAAGAGCCGGAACGCTCTCCCGCGAGGGCACCCAGAGCAGCTTGCCCCTGCGATTCCTTTTGCCCTTCCCTTGCAAGCACCCCGGGCGTAGAATCCGCTCAAACTCTAGCCGTATTCGCTCCATAGGCCGGCTCATCGTGTCAGGAGGTTGTTATGCGGCTTTCACTCCTTGTCTCGGGTGCGTTGCTGCTCGTGAGTGGCGGGGTTTTGACCACACAGCTGAACAGCGCACAAGAAAAACCCAAAGATGCGCAAGCGCCAACAGCGGACGGGCCAATTCCTGCGGAAGCGGCAGCGCGCAAAAATCCCGTGGCGGTCACGCCGGAAGGACTCGCCGAAGCACGGCGCTTTTATAAATACCAGTGCACCATGTGCCACGGCGAAAATGGGGACGGCAAAGGCGATCTAGCCGACGTCATGAAGCTGAAATTAATTGATTGGCGGGACGCTTCCTCGCTCACCGGGAGAACCGACGGCGAACTGTTTTACATCTTGACCAACGGGAAAGGCCAGATGAGCGCCCAGGGCGACCGCACCAAAGAGGAAATGCGCTGGAATCTTATCAACCTGGTGCGTTCCTTCGCAAAGAAAGATTCGAAGGAGAAGCCCGCTCCGTAATCTCCGAAGTCGTGACTCACGGCGTGAATTTGTGCTGACGCGGGGAAATTGATTCGAGGGGCGAAGAGCGAAACGCGCTCGCGCTTCGCCAGCGGAAAACGCCTACCTGCCTGTGCTACCCTTCCGCATGTCTACAAATTATTTCCGGAGGCAAGCATGGCTCACCCGCCGAAGTTTTTGAAACTAGTCGACGACGCCAAGAAGCGCGTCAAGGAAACCAACGTGCCGGATGTGAAGCGGCGCATGGATGCGGGCGAGAAATTCATTCTCGTGGACGTTCGCGAAGACAACGAATGGGCCAAGGGCCATATCGCGGGCGCCGTTCACCTCGGCAAGGGCATCATCGAGCGCGATATCGAGCAGCGCTGCCCCGACACCAACACCAAGCTGATTCTGTACTGCGGCGGCGGTTTTCGTTCCGCGCTGGTTGCTGACAATCTGCAGAAAATGGGCTACACCCAGGTGGAGTCGATGGACGGCGGCTGGAGAGGCTGGATCGAGGCCGGACTGCCCACGGCAAAAGACTAGGAGCTGACAGGCGAGAGCGGCAAGTCTGCAAGCCTGCGAATGCTTAGGAGTTTTGGCTGGGTCGGAAGGATTTGAAAGCTAACCGGGGCCAACCAAAAACCCTCTAAAACAGCCGTTCTTCAATGTTTCCAACGCCGTAGAAGAGTCAGGCGCTACGCGCCTTTCAAGCCGTCGCCAAAAAACGGCGGGGGCCTTAGTCTCTAGGTCACTGATTCCTCCAAAGTCTGTGCTCGGCTCAGTTAAGGCTGACTCCTGACTATCTCCTTTCGTAGGCATGAATCTCCGCATTGCTCCACAAATCCTCACTTCTGTCTGTTCAATCCTGCGCACCTGGCATGTGGTCAATTTTAGTCATCTAGACTGGTTTAGTTCTATGAGTTTACGATTGGTCACCGTCGGACCAGTTTCCTGACTTGATTGAAGGAGCAGACCTGAATGGCGAGTAAACGTAGTCTCGGTCACGCATTTCTCCGCAAAAAGTTCCGTAAGGGGATGACTTTTCGGAACTACCGAGATAAAGAGATCGTCTTTTCGCAAGGAGACCCAGCTGATTCAGTCTTCTACGTCGAAAGCGGGACGGTGAAACTCACAGCGGTCACCGCACGCAAAAAGGCCATAATCGCCATCCTACAGCGGGGTAGCTTCTTTGGCGAAGGCTGTCTAGCAGGGCAATCTCTCCGGATTTGCACGGCGAGATCAATTGGAACGTCCAATGTCATTCGACTGCAAAAGGAGAGCACAGTTCGCACGCTCAAGAGAGACCCGCACTTTACAGCGCTGTTTCTTGGATATTTGGTTTCACGGGTTGTTCGAATAGAAGAAGACTTGATAGATCAATTCTTCAACTTCAGCGAAAGGCGACTTGCACGGGTTCTGATACTGTTTGGGGAGATAACCAAGGAATCCAAATCGGAATCCGCCCTGGCGGTGAGCCAATCAACCCTGGCAGAGATGGTTGGCACCACCCGCCCAAGGGTAAGTAAATTCATGAACGATTTCAAGAAGAAGGGTTTGGTCAGCTACAACGGAGGCTTGAAAATAAATAAAGCACGGCTCACCCAGTTCCTGCAAAGTCGCCCCATGTCGGTCAATAAAACGTAGACCCGGTCAGATAGCTTTGATTTTCGGCATTCCGACTGCCGAGCAGCGACGCGCTTGTAACGGAGGCTAGAAATGAAAACAAAACAACCAACACTAAAACAACAGTCTTCCGTCGCATGTCCTACGTGCGGTGTGGCTGCCGGGAAGCGGTGCGTTCTCGGTGCTGGTGGTTTACGTAACGAGCCGCACGCAAACCGGAGGCTCTTGGCGGCTGTGGCCCTGGAACAGACAAGAATCTGGAACCGATAACCAAGAGTGTGGAAACGTGGCGGAAAAGAAAGAAAGAGAATCGGATGCCGCATTACTGGCCCGTTTGAGAAAAGAACTTGCGAAACCCTGTCTTACGAAGTCAGAAAGAGAAAGTGCGGCGAAGAAACATATTGTATCGTGGAAGGCAGGTTGGTTGAACTTCGACAACGGAGGTCGGAAGCACTCCCGGTAGCTTCAGTGGCCGACCAAGTCTTGGGATGAGTCGAAGGAGTGGACGTGGTCGAACCCAAAACACATTTCGAACAGGTTCCCGTGGTGGTCGTGAAGAAAATTGTGAAGAAGAAGCCGCGCAGAGAAAAACGGGCCGTGTCGAAGCCACAGAGGGACACCAACAATGAGCGGAAGAAGAATTGAAATACCCCGAGTGACAAAAGTCTCTTCAAGACCTAATTCTAGGAGTTCGACCGACTGATCGCGCCAAGTCTTGAGTAGCGAGCTTAGCGGACAAGTGGAATCTCGCTGACCCACCCGAGAGTCCTGGCGAGTGGTATTGACGCGCTGCTTGTGAGCGCAAAACTACAATTTTCCGTCCGGTAAAACGCCCGGTACTAAGTGTCCTTACTACAACCTCGGTTTTGGATGCCCAGCCTCGTCCGCTCTTCATGATGCGAACGCACCGGTATGTCCCGTCAACATTGAACAAACGATACAGCGAAACTTCTGCTTTGCGACCCATGAAATGTCTCCCTTCGAATTGATACCGTGTCGTTGGGAAACATCTGGGTTTTGAGATTGGAATCGGTATTTAAATCGGACCGACGGCAAATTGGCTGGGGCGGAAGGATTCGAACCTTCACCATCCACATTAACAGTGTGGTGTCCTACCGGTTGGACCACGCCCCAGCAGGCGGTCTCCCTCCCCGGTTTGGCCGGGCAAAGCACACTTACCAACGAGAGGTAGGCTCCGCCGGACTAAGAACGGCGAAGGGTACATTTAAGATACCACGACCCTGTCCACGGCAAGTTCCCGGTCAAAAATGTAGTGAAAGAAAGAAAGTTTGGAACTTCTCCATTCGCTCAGCATCACACTCCATGACGGTGGGCGGGCGCAGATGGACAGGGCGGTGCAAGTGGATAGCGACCCGTTCGTCTTCACCTGGTCGATCATTCGGGTAGAAACAAGCAAGCGGAGATTCTGTTCGAAGGTTTTGAGGGTCCCAGAAAGTTCGCACAGGATGACGAAGTTGCAAGAAAGTGCTTGAGGACGAGTAGGCGCGGAAGTTGCATTCCAGAAAGTTTTGTTGGAAACTACTCCGTCAAACTTAGCCCGGGGTTGCGCTTCCCGTTTCGATTGTGGTGGACGCTCAGGCAGTGGCTCCCTCGCGGCGCCCTCCTCCGTCAAAGCGCAAAACAAAAATGGCGCAGATTTTCCACCGCAGCACGAATTTTATCTCCCGTTTCAGTGTGTTCTCGGCCATTTTTCTGGCGGGACTCGCGCTCACCGCCATTCTGGGAATCGCGCGCTCGCCCTACCTGACCAACCAGAATATTTCGCGCGAACAGCCGGTGCAGTTCAGCCACAAGCATCACGTTGGCGATGACGGCATCGATTGCCGCTATTGTCACACGGGCGTGGAAACCTCCGCGGTCGCCGGTATTCCTCCCACGAAAACCTGCATGAACTGTCATTCTGTGCTCTTCAACAATGCCGACTACCTCGAACCGGTCCGCGCGAGTTACCGCACCGATCAATCGATTCCGTGGGTGAAGGTGCACCGCCTCGCCGATTTCGTCTACTTCAATCACAGCATTCACATCAACAAAGGCGTGGGTTGCTCGACGTGTCATGGCTCGGTAAATCAGATGCCCTTGGTCTTCCAGGCTTCTCCCTTGTTGATGCAATGGTGCCTGGATTGCCACCGCAATCCGGAGCAGGCGCTCCGCCCGCGGGATCAGGTGTTCAACATGAATTGGAAGGCGCCGGCCAACCAGGCGGAGATTGGCAAGGAATTACGGGAAAAATATCAGCTTCGCACCACAGCGGAACTCACAAGCTGCTCGACGTGCCACCGATAATGGACAGAATGAGCGATCACGAACAGGCTGAACAGTTCGCAGCGAACGCGAAATCGAACGGACACGCGCACGATCATGCCGAGCACGACCATGTTCATTCGCATGAGCGGGGGGATGATTCGGCGCCGCACAATCACAGGCTCGATCTTGCCGCTGTCCGCGCCAAGCTGCAAGCGAGCGCCGGAAGCGGCAAACAATACTGGCGTTCGCTGGAAGAGCTATCGAACGACCCGCACTTCGAAGAACTGCTGCACCGCGAATTCCCCCGGCAGGCTTCGGAGTGGGATGAGTCGGTGGACCGCCGCGACTTTCTGAAATTGATGGCCGCATCACTGGCACTCGGGGGAATTTCCGGCTGCGGCCGGGCTCCGGAAGAGCACATCGTTCCCTATGTCAAGCAACCGGACGGGCTGGTGCTCGGTAAGCCGCAGTTTTATGCCACCGCTATGCCCTTTGGAGCGGACGCCATCGGCCTGCTGATCGAGAGCCACGAAGGCCGTCCCACAAGGATCGAAGGCAACCCGGATCACCCGTCGAGCTTGGGCGGCACGGATGTGTTCGCGCAAGCCTCCATTCTGGATTTGTACGACGCCGACCGCGCGCAAACGGTCACACATCTGGGAGAGATCAGCACTTGGTCGGCCTTCCTGGACAGCGCGCAGACGCTGGGCGCGGCGGCGAAAGGTTCCGGTGGTGCAGGGTTGCGCATTTTGACCGGGACGATTACCTCGCCCACGCTGGCAGCTCAGTTGGAATCGCTCCTGAAACTTTATCCGCAAGCGAAATGGCACCAGTGGGAGCCTGCGGGCAGCGATGGCGTCCGCGAAGGCGCGAAGCTCGCCTTTGGCCGCTATGTCAACACCGTCTATCGGCCGGAGAACGCCGAAGTTATTCTCTCGCTCGATGCGGATTTCCTCGCCAGCGGGCCGGGCCACATCCGCTACATGAAGGAGTTTTACCGCCGCCGGAATCTAGATCAGTACGTCGAGGCCGATCGCCTTGGGCTCGAGATGAACCGGCTGTACGTTGTTGAGCCGACGCCGTCGGTCACCGGGGCATCAGCGGATCATCGTTTGCCGCTGCGCGCTTCCGACGTCGCGCTATTTGCGGGCGCCCTGGCGGCGAAACTCGGACTCGGTGGCTCGACATCTTTGCCGCCTGCCGCCGAGAAGTGGCTCGACGCCGTTGTCAAGGATCTGCATAAGTATTCCCGCAACTCACTCGTCGTTGCCGGCGAGCAGCAGCCTGCCGAAGTTCACGCGCTGGCCCACGTCATCAACGCCGCGCTGGGCAACGTCGGCACAACGGTCTACTACACGGAGCCCGTCGAGGCGAATCCGGTGAATCATCTCGAATCGCTGCGCGCACTCTGCGCCGACATGGACGCCGGCAAAGTGGACACACTGTTGATTCTGGGCGTGAACCCTGTTTACACCGCGCCGCACGACTGGGATTTCACCGGCAAGCTGAAGAAGGTTGTGACGGCGATCCATTTGAGCTCTCATTTCGACGAGACCTCGGACTACTGCCACTGGCACATCGCCGAATCGCACTTTCTCGAAACCTGGGGCGATGCCCGCGCCTTTGACGGAACCGTCAGCGTGATCCAGCCGCTGATTGCGCCGCTCTATCGCACTCACTCCGCTTACGAAGTGCTCGCCGCGTTCAGCGACAAGCCCGGAATCTCCGCCTATGACGCGGTTCGCGACCGCTTGAAAGCCGCCAACGCCAGCGGTGATTTCGAAAAGTTTTGGCGGAAGACGTTACATGATGGCACCGTCGCAAACACAGCGTTCGCGCCCATCACTGCGGTGGCGAAGGTCGATCCCGCCAGCCTGCCTGCCGCGAAGTCCGGGGCCGCGGACGAGATCGAATTTCTCTTTCGCCCCGATCCGACCATGCATGATGGCCGCTTCGCCAATAACGGTTGGCTGCAGGAATTGCCCAAGCCGGTCACGAAGCTTACATGGGATAACGCCGCCCTGGTCAGCCCGAAAACCGCAGAGAAATTGGGTTTGACGCACGACGTCGCGTGGCGCGGCGGCGAACACGGCAAAATTTATTCGAACGTGGTGGACATCACGCTTTCGAACAGCAAGGTCACCGCAGCCGCGTGGATCCTGCCGGGTCAAGCGGACGGAGTGATTGTGCTCCCGCTCGGCTATGGGCGCAAAAAAGCCGGTTACACGGGTTCGAACAAAGGCTTCAACGCTTACGTTGTGCGCACTTCGGACGGGCTCTGGCGAGCCAGCGCTCCGGCGAGCGTGGTCAAAAAAACGGGCGACGACTACCCACTCGCCTGCACCCAGTATCACTTCAACATGGAAGGCCGCCAGATTTTGGCGACCGGCACGCTCGAGGAATACCACAAGAATCCGGCATTCCCCCACGAAGGCGCTGCGGCTCCTCCGCCGGAGCTTTCGCTTTACAAGGGAAAAGAAGAATACCCGGATGTCCGCTACAAGTGGGCGATGGCCATCGATCTCAATAAGTGCAACGGCTGCAATGCCTGCGTGGTGGCGTGCCAGTCTGAAAACAATATCGCGGTGGTGGGCAAGGATCAGGTGATGCGCGGACGCGAGATGCACTGGATCCGCATCGATCGCTACTACAAGGCCGAGACGCCGACTAACGATCCATCGAGCTACAACGATTCGCTCGACAATCCCGAGACGTTTTTCCAGCCAGTGCCGTGCCAGCAATGCGAAAACGCGCCGTGCGAACAGGTTTGTCCCGTGGGGGCGACGGTTCACAGCGCCGAAGGCCTGAACGACATGGTCTACAACCGCTGCATAGGGACGCGCTATTGCTCGAACAATTGCCCCTACAAAGTCCGCCGCTTCAATTTCCTGCGCTTCCAGGATTGGGAGACGCCTACCCTCAAGCTGCTGCGCAATCCCGAGGTCACCGTGCGCAGCCGCGGCGTCATGGAAAAGTGCACCTACTGCATTCAACGCATCAATACCGGGCGCATCGAGGCCGAAAAACAAAATCGCGCGGTTCGCGACGGCGAAATCGTCACTGCTTGCGAAGCGGCTTGCCCTGCTGAGGCCATCGTGTTCGGCGATGCCAACGACCCAAACAGCCGCGTCTCGCGGCTCCGTGCTCAGAAGCGCAACTACTCGATCCTGAGCGAACTCAATTCGCGCCCGCGCACGACCTATCTGGGCGCCGTGCGCAATCCGAATCCTGAACTCGCGACCACTTCCGGATCGCCGAAGAAGGAGCCGGCATGAGCGCCGGTCAACCGCCACTCGACTCTCCCGAGATTCGCCGGCTGACCCCGGTGCTAGGGCCGGGGCATACCTACGGCTCGGTCACCGACAAAATCAGCGCGATTGTACTGACGCGCCCGACTTCCTTCGGCTGGTTCGTCGGTTTTGCGATTGCCTTCAGCTTGATGGGCATGATGACCATCGCTATCGCGTGGCTCATCACCAAAGGCGTGGGCATCTGGGGAATTAACATTCCCATCGGCTGGGGCTTTGCCATCGTCAATTTCGTTTGGTGGATCGGTATCGGCCATGCGGGCACGCTGATCTCCGCCATTCTTTTTCTCTTGAATCAAAAGTGGCGGACGTCCATCAACCGTTTCGCCGAAGCGATGACGCTTTTTGCCGTGGCCTGCGCGGGAATTTTTCCGTTGATCCATACCGGCCGTCCGTGGCTGGCGTACTGGATGTTTCCTTACCCCAGCACCATGGGAATCTGGCCGCAGTTCCGCAGCCCGCTCATCTGGGACGTTTTTGCGGTTTCTACTTACGGCACGGTCTCGCTGCTGTTCTGGTTCGTGGGCTTGATTCCCGACCTAGCGACGCTGCGCGATCGCTCGATCAAAAAGCCTGCGCAAATTATTTACGGCATGCTGGCCATGGGTTGGCGAGGCTCGGCCCGCCACTGGCACCGCTACCAGTCGGCGTACCTGCTTCTCGCGGGACTGGCCACGCCGCTGGTTCTCTCCGTCCACACGGTGGTGAGCTTCGACTTTGCGATCGCCATCGTTCCGGGCTGGCACACCACAATCTTCCCGCCGTATTTCGTGGCCGGCGCCATCTACTCTGGCTTTGCCATGGTTCTGACCATCGCGATTCCGCTGCGCAAGGCGTACAACCTTGAAGACTTCATCACCATGCGTCATCTGGACAATATGGCCAAGGTCATGCTCGCGACCGGGCTTATCGTGGCCTACGGCTACTTCTTCGAATTTTTCATGTCGCTCTACAGCGGAAATAAATTTGACGTTTTCCTGGTGCAGCAACGCCTTCACGGGCCGTATGCGCCGTTTTATTACGCGCTGATTCTTTGCAACATCCTGACGCCCCAGTTGTTGTGGTTTTACAAGATGCGCCACAACGTGGCCGTTCTTTTTATCATGTCCATCGTCGTGAATATCGGCATGTGGCTGGAGCGCTTTGTGATCGTGGTCATCAGCCTTACGCGCGATTTCATGCCCTCCGCGTGGGGCCGCTATAGTCCGACATTCTGGGATTGGGCTACGTTCATCGGCACCATCGGCATGTTCGTCACCTTGATTTTTCTGTTCGTCCGCGTTCTTCCCGCGATCTCCATCGCGGAAATGCGCGAGCTGGTGGCGGAAACGTCCGAGGAAAATAAATAATGGAGCATCGCTCACACCTCTACGGCGTGATGGGTGAGTTCACCACCCCCGAGGAATTCATCGAGGCGGCCCGGAAAGTCCGCGAGGCGGGCTACCGGCGCTTTGACGCGTACGCGCCTTTTCCCGTGGAAGGCTTGTCCGAAGCGATGCACCTGAAGCGAAACCTCGTGCCAATGATCACTCTTCTAGGCGGCCTGGCCGGCGGCCTCGGGGGGTTCGGTTTCCAATACTGGGTGAACGTTTCCAGTTATGCCATGAATATCGGCGGACGCCCGCTGAACAGTTGGCCTGCGTTCATTCCCGTTACGTTCGAACTCACCATTCTCGGCGCTTCGCTCTCCGCGGTTCTGGGAATGCTCGCCTTGAACGGACTGCCTCAGCCGCACCACCCGGTATTCAACGTTCACCGCTTCTCTCACGCGTCGGCGGACCGCTTCTTTATCTGCATCGAGGCGCGCGACAAAAAATTCCACTTGGTGGAGACTGCTCGCTTCCTACAAGGGCTCCACGCGCATCATGTCTCTGAGGTGTCCGATGACTAACACCTCGCGCGTTTTTCTTGGTTTGTGTGTGGCGGCATTTTTCCTTTTCCTGTCCGGTTGCCAGTTGAAGCAGGACATGGCTCATCAGCCCAAGGCCAGGCCGCTTTCCCCCACCGAGTTTTTCGCCGATGGCCGGTCAGAGCGCCCGTTGCTGGAGAATACCGTCGCGCGCGGAGCTCTCGCGGATGACGCGCTATTTACCCCCAAGGATTCGAATAATTTTCCGCTGCCCGTGAATCAGGAGCTTCTCGAGCGTGGCCAAGAGCGGTATCAGATTTTCTGCACTCCGTGCCACGGTCTGCAGGGCGATGGAAACGGCCTGATTGTCATGCGCGGCATGAAGCAACCGCCTTCGTATCACCAGGATCGTTTGCGCCAGGTGCCCAACGGCTATCTCTACGACGTGGTCACCAACGGCTTCGGCGCCATGCTCGGCTATTCCGCGCAAATCCCGCCGCGCGACCGCTGGGCGATCATCGCTTACGTTCGCGCCCTGCAGCTCAGCCGCAACGCGCCCGCGGCCGATCTTCCCGGCGACCTGCGTGAAAAACTCAAAGCCGGAGGCTCCGCGAAATGACCGCGCAGGACTACAGCGCGCCCGATAGCGTCGATCGCCTGCAGCAACGCGCGCTTGTCGCCGGCGTGGTCGGCTTCGTGCTCATCGCCATCGGCTACGTAAGAACACCCGGCCAGTTTTACCATTCCTATCTGATCGCGTTCATGTTTGTCCTGGGTCTCTCGCTCGGCTCTCTCGCCCTGCTGATGCTGCAGCATCTTACGGGAGGCCATTGGGGTATCGTGATACGCCGCCCTCTGGAAGCGGCCACACGTTCGCTGCCCTTTGTCGCCGTTCTTTTCCTGCCCATCGCGCTGGGCATGAAGTATCTCTACAAGGAATGGCTCGAAGCGCCGAAAACCGGCGAAGGCGCTCTCTCGCACCTGCAGCAGAGCTACCTGACCACGAACGCTTTCCTCGTGCGCGCTGTGATCTATTTCTTCATCTGGCTGCTGCTCGTCTTTATTTTCGATCGTTGGTCCAAGAGGCAGGACGTTGACCGCGAAGATCGCGCCTTGCGCCGCCACCTCAAAATGATGGCCGGACCCGGCATCATCCTCTACGTTTTTGTCATGAGTTTTGCGGCCATCGATTGGGTGATGTCGCTCTCGCCGCATTGGGCCTCGACGATCTACGGCTTCCTGTTCGTCGTCGGGCAGCTCATCTCTGCCATGTCACTCATGATCGCTATCGTGGTACTGCTGTCCCGGAGCGAACCGCTTGCCGGCGTCATCCAGGACCGCCACCTTCACGATCTTGGCAAGCTTCTTCTCGCTTTCGTGATGCTGTGGGCCTATTTCGGCTTTTCGCAGCTCCTGATCATCTGGTCCGGCAACCTCCCTGAGGAGATTACGTTCTATCGCACCCGTTTGTACGGCGGCTGGGGGGTCGTCGCCGTCATCGTGCTGGTCTTTCATTTCTTCGTGCCTTTCTTCCTGCTGCTTTCGCGCGATTTGAAGCGCAACGCCAACCTGCTGCCGAAAGTGGCCATCTGGCTCATCCTCATGCGCCTGGTCGATCTCTTCTGGCTGACCCGTCCGGAATTCACATCGAACGCGATGCCGAATTGGCTGGATCTCGCCGCTCCTCTCGCGTTGGGCGGCCTGTGGCTTTACTTTTTTGCTTTCAACCTGAAGCGGCAGCCGCTACTTCCCTTGGGCGATCCGAAACTCGCGGAGGCCATTCAGCATCATGAGCACTGAAGCCCACAACTCCGGCCACGCCGCCGGCCAATTGCCGCGCAATAACGATGTCACGTTCGAACAGACCGACATCCAGCCGCGGGGAATTCTTCTTTCGTTCGTTTACTTGGCAATCGCCGTGATCATTGCGTTTGCCGCCTGCATTTACATTTTGAAGTACACGGCCAACTTTGCCGCCGAATCCGACGCCCCTCCCCCTCCGGTCCGGCAAGGAACCTCGCCGGCGCTTCCTCCCGAACCGCGCCTCCAGGGAGTGCCGGGCCATAACAGCGATCCGCAACAAGATCTGCGCGACAAAATAGACGAAGACACGCGCGCAAACGAAAAAGCTGTTTGGATTGACGAAAAGGCCGGCATCGCCCAGATTCCCGTGAAAGATGCGATGAAAATCATCGCCGAGAAAGGATTGCCGGCCGCACCCGCGGCCCCGGCAGCGAAGAAGTAAGAGCATGAATTGGATTGTCTCCATCTCGGGGCGCAGCTTGGCAACGACGGCAGCGTTGTTGCTCCTCGCTTCGTGTGCCCTCGCTCAAGCAGCCCCAAGTAATCTCGGGCAATCCTCGAATGGCCTCCCGCCCGCGCTGGTAAACGTCGGCTTCGAGCCTCCCCTGAACGGGCAGATGCCGCTCGATCTTGCGTTCCGCGATGAGACCGGCCGAAGCGTGAAGCTCGGCGACTATTTTGGTGTGAGGCCCGTGCTACTTGCTTTCGTCTACTACGGCTGCCCGATGCTTTGCAATCAGGTCGAGCAAGGCGTGGTCTCATCGATGAAAATGGTTTCCTTCAATCCCGGCCACGACTACGAAGTGGTTTTTGTCAGCTTCGATTCGCGCGAGACTTCCGACATGGCCGCCCAGAAAAAAGCGGATGCCGTCTCGCGTTACGGCCGTCCCAGCACCGCCGCCGGCTGGCACTTCCTCACCGGTTCGAAAGATTCCATCAACGCCGCGACGCAGGCCGCGAATTTCCGTTACACCTTCAGCGAGAAGACCAATCTCTTCGCGCACGCCAGCGGGATCATGATCCTCACGCCGGCGGGCCGCATCTCGCGTTATTTTTATGGCGTGGAGTACCCGACCCGCGACGTGCGTCTTGGCTTGGTCGAAGCTTCCCAGGGAAGAATCGGGGCGGCCATCGACAGGGTGCTGCTCTTCTGCTATCAATACGACCCCGCCGCAGCCACCTATAGCGCGTCAATTCTCAAAATTATCCGTCTTTCCGGCGTTTTCACTGTGTTGTTGATCGTTGCGGGAATCTTGATTTTCCGCCGGCGCGAATCTGCCCCGGCCAATTCGAATTTGCGCCGGCCGCCGGGCGTTCATACAGAGCAAGGAGCACACTAGACCCGTGCAGTCGCAATTGCCCATTTACCCGGAACAGGCGTCCAACTTCGCTCCGCACGTGGACGCGTTGATGTTCTTCATCACCGCCGTGTGCGTGTTCTTCGCCGTCGCGGTCACCATCGCCATAATCGTCTGCTTCTTCAAATACCATCGCAAATCCGCGAGCGAAATCGGCGTTTCTTTCCACGGCGACTCGCGATTGGAAACGGCATGGATCGTTATTCCCCTTCTGCTCGCGATGGTCATGTTCGCCTGGGGCGCCATCGTTTACGTCAACTACCGTCACACGCCGCCCGACACGCTCGACATTTACGTTATCGGCAAGCAGTGGATGTGGAAGGCGCAGCAGCCCACCGGCTTGCGCGAGATCAACGAGCTTCATGTTCCCGTCGGGCGCAACGTGAAGCTGATCCTGGCCAGCGAAGACGTCATCCACGATTTCTACGTCCCCGCTTTCCGCGTGAAGATGGACGTGGTGCCGGGCCATTACAACACCATGTGGTTCCGTCCCACCAAGGTGGGCCGCTATCATTTCTTCTGCTCGCAATACTGCGGCACGAACCACGCCGTAATGGGCGGCTGGGTCACGGTGATGGAGCCCGCGGAATACGCGGCCTGGCTTTCCGGATCGACGGGCGAGGCAAATCCCGTCGCCGAAGGGGAAAAACTTTTTGCCGAAAAGGCTTGCAACACGTGCCACTTCGGCAGTGGCTTGGGCCGTGCTCCCTCTCTTAACGGCGTTTACGGCGCCAAAGTTCTTCTGGCCGATGGTTCCACCGTCACTGCTGACGACGCTTACATCCGCGAGTCGATTTTGCAGCCCAGCGCCAAAATCGTGGCCGGCTATCAGCCGCTGATGCCGACTTTCCAGGGACAATTGACGGAAGAGCAGATTCTCGCTCTGACCGCTTACGTCAAGTCCTTGGAGTCGCAGCCGGTTCCGGCGAAAGGCGCGGGCATCGCGCCGTCCAAGGGGACGAAATAATTTATGAATGCACCACCAACATCGCCCGGCCATCAATTGCCGCGCGAGCACTATCTGAACTCCACGTATGGAATCCGGTCGTGGCTTCTCACCACCGACCACAAGCGCATCGCCCTGCTCTACCTCGTCTCCGTTACGTTCTTCTTCTTTATCGGCGGTTTGTTCGCCACGATGATCCGCATCCACTTGCTGACACCCACGGGCTACCTCGTAACCCCGGAGACCTACAACAGGCTCTTCACCATGCACGGTGTGGCCATGATTTTCTTCTTTCTGATTCCCTCGATTCCCGCGGTTCTCGGAAATTTCTTGATCCCGCTGATGATCGGGGCGAAAGATCTCGCCTTCCCCAAAATCAATCTGCTGAGCTGGTACATCTACTTAGTTGGTGGCTGCTTCGTTCTGTATTCGTTCTCGACCGGCGGCCTCGATACCGGCTGGACGTTTTACACCCCGCTCAGCAGCGTCTATTCAAATTCCGCCGTTACGCCCGCGGTGATCGGAATTTTCATCAACGGATTCTCCTCGATCCTGACGGGCCTCAACTTCGTCGTGACCATTCACACCATGCGCGCGCCGGGCCTGACCTGGTTCCGCATGCCCCTCTTTGTCTGGGCCCACTACGCCACCAGCATCATCTTCATTCTCGGCACTCCCGTTATCGCCATTAGTCTTCTTCTCGTCGGCCTGGAGCGCATGTTTCACCTGGGCTTTTTCAATCCCGCGCTGGGCGGCGACCCCATTCTTTTTCAGCACTTGTTCTGGTTCTACTCGCATCCGGCTGTCTACATCATGATTCTTCCCGCCATGGGCGTGATCAGCGAGATCGTCCCCACCTTTGCGCGCAAGCCCATCTTTGGCTATTCGTTCATCGCCGGCTCGAGCATCGCCATCGCTGTCATCGGTTTCTTCGTTTGGGCACATCACATGTTCCTGACCGGCGAATCCACCTACGCCGCGCTGGCGTTCTCGCTGCTCAGCTATCTCGTCGCGATTCCCTCGGCGGTAAAAGTCTTTAACTGGACCTCTACCCTCTATAAGGGCTCGATCTCCTACGACACGCCGATGCTCTATGCCCTGGGCTTCATCGGCTTGTTCCTGATTGGCGGATTGACCGGACTCTTCCTCGCCTGCCTCGGTCTGGACATACACATCCACGACACTTACTTCGTCGTCGCGCACTTCCACTACATCATGGTCGGCGGCGCGGTGATGGGCTATGTCGGCGGCTTGCACTTCTGGTGGCCGAAGATCACCGGCCGGCTCTACCCGGAGTTTATGGCCCGCACCGCCGCGGTCATTCTGTTTCTCGGATTCAACCTGACTTTCTTCCCGCAATTTATTCTCGGTTATCTCGGCATGCCGCGCCGCTATCACACTTACCCGCCGGAATTTCAGGTGTTCAACGTCATGTCCACGGCAGGCGCTTCCATCCTGGCGCTGGGCTATTTGCTGCCGATGATTTATCTCACCTGGTCCATGCGCTACGGCAAGGTTGCCGGCCCCAACCCCTGGCCTGCCACGGGACTCGAATGGAAAACGCCTTCGCCGCCGATTACCGAGAATTTCCCGGTCACTCCCGAGGTCGATTGGGAGCCATACGATTTTGCTCACCGGCCCGATATTTCCCTGCCCCCGGGTGCGCCGTCGCTGGCCCCGGCTCACGGAGACGACTAGTGCCGTTGCATGGATCGGGCGGTATTTTGCCCGCCCGAATCGAGTAGAAGAGGAGCGCCGCGTGCACCGCACCGGAGAACTGTACGGACAATTTCAAACGCTGGACCAGCAGCGGGAATCCGCTACTCTGGGGATGTGGGTGTTCCTGGTCACCGAAATTTTGTTTTTCGGCGGCCTCTTTCTGACCTACACCATCAACCGCCACGCGTACGGGGTCGCTTTCGGCGTCGGCAGCAATACTCTCGATCTCAAACTGGGCGGCTTCAATACCGCGGTGCTGATCGCCAGCAGCTTCACCATGGCCATGGCCGTGTGGGCTTCGCAAACCGGCAGGAAGGCCCAAGTCACTGTCTTCCTGATTCTTACGCTGATCCTCGGCAGCACGTTCCTAGGCATCAAGGTCGTCGAGTATGCACAAAAATTCGAACACCACTTGGTCCCTGGTCAAGGCTTCGACATCAGCTATCATTCGCAGAATCCTTCAGCTACGGACACCCTGAGGGAGATTGCGGCGGAAAAGGACGAGCTGGAAAAGGCCTTCTCGCGGGATCCTTATCTCAACTCCCACGCCCAGCTTTATTTCTCGCTCTATTTTGGTATGACCGGGCTCCACGCCTTGCACATGGTAGTTGGCGCGGGTCTGCTGATTTGGCTCATCAGGCAGTCGATTCGCGGGCGATTTACGCCGGACTACAACACGCCCGTCGAGCTCATCGGCCTCTATTGGCACTTCGTCGACATTGTCTGGATTTACCTGTTCCCGTTGTTGTATCTGATCGACCGTCACAAGTAAGGGAAGTTTGGGAGAACCTCGCGTGTCCGAGCACATCGTTTCGCCTAAAATCTACGCCGTCATCGGTAGCACCTTGCTGCTGTTTACGGGAATAACGGTCTATGCCGCCTACGTCGATCTCGGCCCGCTCAATATCGTCGTCGCCCTGGCCATTGCCACCTTCAAGGCTACGCTCGTGGTCCTCTACTTCATGCACTTGCGCTACAGCCCCAAGCGCACCCAGTTGGTCATCGTGTCCGGCATTTTCTGGCTGGCCATCATGCTCTTCATGACTATCAGCGACTACATCACCCGCGCCTGAACTAAGCCCTGGAACTGTCGTTAGGCACACACCTTCGCCGTGTTCGGTATTATTTGGGGTGTTTGTGGGGTGCTGACGATCCGGACGGTCGTTCGGGTCACCGGTCGGCGAAGGTAAAAGGGGGAGTAACGAACCGGCCCAGCCCTCAATCCCCTAAAGGGATCCTCGGCTCGTCTCCCCCACACCACTTTGACTGCAAGACCTCCTCCAATATTAAGTCTATTGTTTTCAATGAAGTGCCAAATCATTCCCGGGTAAAAAAGCTCTACCCCCCGCGAGAATTTACTCATCAGGTGAAGTCTCTACACCCCGATTTTGATAATCCCATGGGAGTCTTAAGACCCGAGTACTAGAACCCGTGAACAGATAACGCCATTTCTTTGCGACCTCGCAGTGATAGCTAGACGGACGACCTGGGCCTCCGCGCTAGCGAGATAAGAATCCAAGGGTACCTTCGTAGGGCCGTTGAGCCAAGTCCCGATAAACGGATGCATTTCCTAGTTTTTTTTGACTCTGGCGAATCGCGCCGACCCCTGCTAATGTGAAGAGTTATTCTGCCCTCAGTGTGCGCGCTGGGTGCCGGGGCCTGCCTGTAACAGCCAGGCTCCTGCGGAGGAGCGGTTTCGTTCCATGGGCTTGACCAAACTCGTAATCCGGGGTGCGCGACAGCACAACCTCAAAAACATCAGCCTCGAAATCCCTCGCAATACCCTAACGGTCATCACCGGCCTCTCCGGCTCCGGGAAATCTTCTCTTGCCTTCGACACCATCTACGCCGAAGGTCAGCGCCGCTACGTCGAATCTCTCTCCGCCTACGCCCGCCAGTTTCTCGACCAGATGGAGCGTCCCGACGTCGACGTGATCGAGGGCCTTTCGCCCTCCATCGCCATCGAGCAGAAAACGACCACGCGCTCGCCGCGTTCCACCGTCGGCACCATCACGGAAATCTACGACTATCTCCGCGTGATTTACAGCTCCGTGGGGCACGCGCACTGCCCGAACTGCGGCAAGCCCATCACGCGGCAGTCGAGCGAACAGATCGTGCAATCTATTTTGCACGGCGAGCTCTGCCATCCCGACGACCGCATCATGATCCTCGCGCCTATCGTTCGGGGCCGCAAGGGCGCGTACCGCAAGGAACTCGAACAGCTTGCGCACGACGGCTACGTTCGCGTGCGCATCAATGGCGAGCTTTACCCGCTCGACAACACTCCCAGCCTCGACAAGCGCAAGAACCACACCATCGAAGTCGTCGTGGACCGCCTGCTCGTCAAGCAAGGCATCGCCGCGCGCCTCGAACAATCCATCGCCACGGCGCTGAAACTCGCGCAGGGACTCGTCACGGTAGCCGTCGTCGGCGGCAAGGAACACGTCTTCTCCGAAAAACTGGCCTGCCCCGATTGCGGCATCTCGGTGCCGCAGCTCGAGCCGCGCTCCTTCAGCTTCAATTCGCCCTACGGCGCTTGCCCGGATTGCCATGGCCTCGGCTCGAAATACGATTTCGATCCCGCGAAGGTGATCGTGGACTGGACGCGACCTCTCTTTGACGGCGGCCTCGGCCCAGGGTCGGGTTCGACATTTTTGAAACGCACGCTTGAGTTAGCCGCTTACGCCCACGAGTTCGCTCTCGACACGCCTTTCGACAAATTTCCCCCGCGCATTCAGAACTTGCTTCTCTACGGCTACCCGCCTTCGAATGCGCGCCCCGGTTCGAATGGTGCCGAGCCCCCCGCCAGAAAAGCTCGCGCCGAAAAAGGCTTCCGCTTCCATGGAATCCTGAAATTTCTTGAGCGCAATTTTGAGGAATCTAATTCCGACAATTACCGCGAGTGGATCACACAGTATATGTCCGCGACGCTATGCAGCACCTGCCACGGCAAGCGCTTGCGTCCCGAATCGCTGGCCGTGAAACTTGCCGGATGGTCCATCGCCGATTTCACCGCGCTGTCCCTCAGCTCCGCGCGTTCCGCCGTTAACAAAATTCTTGCGCAGCTCACCCCGCGCCAATCGGAAATTGCCGCGCGCCCGCTCGAAGAAGTCGCCGAGCGCCTCGATTTCCTTCTCGCCGTGGGCCTCGGCTATCTCAGCCTCGACCGCTCCGCCGCCACTCTGTCCGGCGGAGAAGCGCAGCGTATCCGCCTCGCCACACAAATCGGCTCACGCTTGCGCGGCGTCTTGTATGTTCTTGACGAGCCTTCTATCGGTCTCCATTCGCGCGACAACGGCCGCCTCCTCGGTTCTCTCGAACAGTTACGCAACCTCGGCAACACCGTGCTCGTCGTCGAGCACGACGAAGACACCATCCGCCGCGCCGATTTTGTCGTGGACCTCGGCCCCGGCGCGGGAAACGCCGGCGGCTATCTTGTCGCGCAGGGCAAGCCGGAGCAAATCGCCGCCAGCGCCGAATCGCTCACGGGCCGCTATCTTTCCGGCGCATCGCGCATCCCCGTCCCCGAAAAGCGCCGCAGCCCCAATGGCAAAGTCATTCAGATCCTCGGGGCCGCCGCTAACAACCTCAAGGATCTCGATGTCCAGCTCCCACTCGGCGTGCTCACCGTCGTGACCGGCGTTTCCGGCTCCGGCAAATCCACGCTCGTAAACGATATTCTCTACCGCGCTCTCGCGCAGAAGCTTTATCGCTCCATGGAACCGCCCGGCGCGCACCGCTCGGTCCTCGGGATCGAGCACATCGACAAAGTCATCGAAATCGATCAGGCGCCCATCGGACGCACTCCGCGTTCGAACCCCGCGACCTACACGGGGGTTTTCGCACCTATCCGCGAGCTTTTCGCCATGCTCCCCGAATCGCGCGAACGCGGCTACCGTCCCGGCCGTTTCAGCTTCAACGTGAAAGGCGGCCGCTGCGAAGCCTGCCAGGGCGACGGCCTCCGCCGCATCGAGATGAATTTTCTTCCCGACGTATACGTGATGTGCGAAGTGTGCCGCGGCCGGCGTTACAATTCCGAAACGCTCGCCGTGCGCTACAAGGGCCATTCCATCAGCGACATCCTCAATCTGCCCTCTTCCGACGCGCTCAAGCTTCTCGAGAACATTCCGCAAATCCAACAGAAGCTCGCCACCCTCGTCGAAGTCGGCCTCGGCTACGTGCAGCTCGGCCAGTCCTCCACCACGCTCTCCGGCGGCGAAGCCCAGCGCATCAAGCTTGCGCGCGAACTTTCCAAGCGCCAGACCGGCCGTACGCTCTACATCCTTGACGAGCCCACGACCGGCCTGCATTTCGACGATGTTCGAAAACTTCTCGACGTTCTCCAGCGCCTAGTCTCTCTCGGCAACACCGTGCTCATCATCGAGCACCATCTCGACGTCATCAAGCAAGCCGACTGGATCATTGACCTCGGCCCCGAAGGTGGCGAAGGCGGCGGCCGCATCGTCGCCCAGGGTCCGCCCGAAGTCGTCGCCCGCGCCAAAAAGTCCTACACCGGGCAAGCCCTCGCCCGCGTCCTCAGCCTCAACGCCAACGGCCACAATTCCATCGCGAAGTAGCCAATGTCCACGTTCGGCGATGCGAAATGTGCGTGCAAATGTAGCGGCCGCGGACTATCGCGGGCAGCTTTGAACTTGCACCCCTCCCTCCTTCCCCTTACAGTGAACGTGCTCCCATGAGCATCTACTCCATTCATCCTCTGACGTTCGGCGCGGTTCACACTTATCCGTTGGCCTCGCGCAAAAGCAAAGTCAGCGTGAGCGACTTCGCCAAGCCTCCTGCGCGCAAAGAATCGCTTACCAAATTTCTTGATTCTCTTCCCAACATTCTGGCCGGTGAAGATCTCCGGCATTTTCTCCGTTCCGTCCACCACGCACGCAAACTACGCAAAGCCGTACTCTGGGGCCTCGGCGGCCACGTCATCAAAGTAGGTCTCGGCCCCGTTCTCATCGACCTCATGCAACGTGGATTCATCTCCGGCATCGCCATGAACGGCGCCGCGCTAATCCACGATTTCGAGATTGCACTCGCCGGAAGCACTTCCGAAGACGTCGAAGCGGGTCTCGGCGGCGGCAAGTTCGGGATGGCCGAGGAAACCGGCAAATATCTCAACGAAATCGCCAAGCTGGCCTATCGTACACGCATCGGCTACGGCGAAGCCGCCGGACAATTCCTTTCAAGCGGTATCCTCGGTACGCCCCACGCCAATTCGAGCGTTCTGATGGGCGCTTACAAGCGCCTCATTCCCGTCACCGTGCACCTCGCCATCGGCACGGACATTCCCCATATGCACCGCGAGGCCGATGGCGCCGCTCTTGGCGCCGCGACACACCACGATTTCCGCCTGTTCTGCGCGCTCGTGGAACAAATGTATCCAGGCGGCATCTATCTCAACTGGGGCTCTGCTGTGCTTCTACCCGAAGTGTTCCTGAAAGCCGTCTCGGTCGTGCGCAATCTCGGCGTACCGCTACGCCCCATCACAACCGCGAACTTCGACTTTATCCAGCACTATCGTCCGTTGCACAATGTAGTGAAGCGCCCCACCGCGCCGGATCGCTCGGCTCGTGGACCGCAATCGCGCGGCTTCGCCTTCACCGGCCACCACGAATTGCTCTTGCCACTGGTAGCCGCCGCGCTCGCTTCCAGCTGGCCCGCCGCAGCGCGCAGGCAGAAAAAGCGTTAACGGGAAAACGATGACCCTCTTCCACGACGATCCAATTCCTTCAGCGGACCCGCCTCGACCGACTGACCACCCGTCCGCCGCAGAGCCTCCCGCGCTAGCAGGCGACCCCATTACCTACGTCGTCGTCAACCCCTCCGCCGCTCATCGCTCCCAACCCAATTTGCCGGAGGACTTACGCATCTCCTGGTCCTGGCGCCATTTTCTGGTTTTTCTTGTATTCGGCGTTATCAGCCAAATCGCCCTGGGTGCCGTCCTCTTCGGCTATTACTCCTCGGAACGCCACCTCACGCAGAAGCAGATCCTGCATCTCCTCAATTCCGAGCCGCAAATCCAGGTTCTGCTCAATGTCGCGTGGTTCGCGGCGGTCTTGCTCTTCCTGTACATGACATTGGGAGTTCTCCCCGAACTGCCCTTCTGGCGCACCCTCGGCTGGAAGAAACTCGATTCCGGCCCGTACCCGCGCAAGACCAGTCCCTGGGTCTTCTTCTTCGCTGGCTCGGGACTCGCCCTTTTCGTGGCGTTTTCCAGTTCCCAGATCCACACCACCAACAAAGTGCCCATGGAAGACCTTTTCAAAAATCAAGAGAGCGCTCTGCTTCTGATGGCCATGGCCGTTCTCGTTGCCCCTCTCGTCGAAGAAACAGTTTTCCGCGGATATCTCTATCCCCTGGTGGCCCGATCCTTCGGCATTCTGCCGGGCATCTTCATTACCGGCATTCTGTTCGGCCTGCTGCACGGCGCGCAGCTTGGCTGGACTCCCGGCTTCGTCATTCTTCTTTCCATCGTGGGTCTGATTTTCACCTTCGCGCGCGCCCGCACCGGCACCGTGCTCGCCAGCTATCTTCTTCATCTCGGCTACAACTCCATGATCGCGGTTTCCGCCATCGTCGGCACGCACGGCTTCACCCACTTTCCCAAGCATCCTTGAACTCTCTTCAGCTTGCTTTTCAGAAACCTGTAATTCGTCTTGCGCCATGGTCTCCGCTACAATATTGGCTGAACACTCCATGTACGTAGCCCGACCCATCGAATGGACCGATCGCGGCGTCGTGATGCTCGACCAGCGCCGTCTGCCCGGCGAAGAAGTGCACCACACCTACACCGACTACCGCGAAGTCGCCCGCGCCATTCGCGAAATGGTCATCCGCGGCGCGCCCGCTATTGGCGTCGCCGCCGCCATGGGCGCTGCTCTCGGCCTGTTGCATTCGCGCGCAAAAACCCTTGACGCGCTCCGCTCCGAATTCGCCGAAATGTGCGACGTCCTCGCAAAAACCCGCCCCACCGCCGTCGATCTTTTCTGGGCCCTCGAGCGCATGAAGCGGCGCTTCGCCGAACTCACCGCACAATCCGCCAGCCTCGAGAAAATCCGTGTCGAGATGGTCGCGGAAGCGAAGCAGATTCATCTCGAAAAGAAAACCACCGACGAAGCCATCGGCCGCTTCGGCGCAGAGTTTATGCCCCGCGAAGGTCAGGTCATGACCCAGTGCAACGCCGGCGCGCTCGCCACCGGCGGCATTGGCACCGCCCTCGGCGTTATCCGCGTCGCCATCGAACAGGGCCGCAAACTCCACGTCCTCGTTCCGGAGACGCGTCCCTACTTGCAAGGCGCGCGCCTCACCGCCTGGGAGCTCCACAAAGGCGGCATCCCCCTCACGCTGATCACCGACAATATGGTCGGCCATTTCCTGAAAACAGGAAAAGTCGACGCCATCGTTACCGGTGCCGACCGTATCGCCGCCAACGGCGACACAGCCAACAAAATCGGCACCTACCAAATCGCCGTCCTCGCCAAGGAGAATAACGTCCCCTTCTATATCGCCGCGCCCGTCTCCACCTTTGATCTTTCGATCCCCGACGGCGAGCACATTCCCATCGAGGAGCGCTCGGCCTCTGAAGTCACGCATCTTCAGGGTGTGCGCATTGCCCCCGACGTCCACGCCGCGCATCCCGCCTTCGACGTCACCCCCGCCCGCTACATCGCCGCCATCTTCACCGAACGCGGCGTCGCCCGTGCGCCTTATTCCGATTCTCTTCGTGCCCTTGCTTCCGCCGCTCTCCCCGCCTCCGCACGCTAATCTCCTTCTCGCCTATCACTATGAAGGAGGAGGGAAAAGATGCCAGACTACGTTGGCCGGATCAGGAAGACGACCCGCTCGCGCGGGCGGAACATCGCGAAGAAGTTCAGCAACTGTTTCCAGGGCGCATATTTCTTGTTTAGGAGGCTCATGCCGTGCGCCTCTTCGTTGCCCGTCACAATCTCCGCTCGTGCCTCCACCCATTCGCCCTGCAAATCTCCCCGTGCGTTGCAGGGAGCGATCTTCACGCTGCCGTTGTTCCGGATGCGTTTCACTTTTCCCGAATCGCCGGTGGTGTAGATATACAGCTTCGCATCGGTGGAATCGAGACTGGTGGAAGGATCGGCCGCGAACCATACCGGCGTCCGCACGGCACCGCCATTTTTCCGGTAGCTTTCCAAATTCAGATACTTCTTGCCGGCGAATGCGCCAAAGCCGCTCACGGTGCTCACTCCCGATTCGATACGCGCCATTCTATCGTGTCACAGCCAAAGAATGGACAAGCATTTCTGCCCATCTCCTTGAATCCCGGGAGGATTTCGCCTTGTTCTTACTTCCCGCGAACGTAAGTCACGTCTTCCGACATAATGTCCTTCTGATCTTTCTGGTATGTCCAGACGGTCTTCAGGTGGTCTTTGTCGAGGAACGTGTACACCGCGTGATGCATGTGTCCATCATTCGGGCTCTTCAGATTAGTAGCGCTCACGAAATCAAACGTGATGGTCTTCGCTTCCGGCGAGTACGTTCCCTGCAGAGTCGGCTGATTTCCCGCCATGCAGTAATGCGTCAGTTTCAATTGATCGCCATCGAGGTAGTACGTCGTGAGCATGTCCTCCGACTTGCCCTGCTCTTCCATGTGAAACCGCTCCATGACCGCCGACCCGCCAGCGGTAAGCGTAATGTCCATCGTAGCCTTCATCTCCCCCTTGGCGGCCTCCCAGTGTCCGGCGAGCGATTTCAACTTCTCGAACGCCTCCGCGCTGCTATTCGTCGCCGAATAGCTCGCGGCCGCCGTCATGCCTGCTGCCAGTGTCAACGCCACAACGATCTTCGTCATCCCTCTCATCGATCACTCTCCTTTCAACAAAGTTTCCAACAGTCCGGAAAAAACAACCACTCGAAACCCAAACCTGGCCGGCTATTATGGCCAGGACGCTGCGGAGCTTGCGCGCCCAGAGACTTGAGGTGGCGATGGCCACCTTCTCGGAGAACTGCAATCCGGAAGAATGCGGCATAAGGGTCTTCACAGTATCATACGTGACAGACTCCTACGGAGTATCAGTCGGATGGCATTGAAAAAGGAGATGTTAAGCAGTTCCGCCGGCCGAGGACTAATGCCACAGCCCCTTTTGGAATTTCTCGACCTGCTCGCGCACCAAGCCCGGCAGCCAGTTTCCTCCACCTCTATCGAGCTCCTCGAAACACAAAAAAAGAGGGAGCCGGAAGACCGGCTCCCTAGGTGGATATCTCTTTGGTTTAAGCTTAGAAGGTGTACCGAACCCCTATGCGAATGTTACGCAAGAGCTGGTATTGCTGTGGCAGGCCATACCACGAGCTCTTAATCACCCGCGGAACGAGGCCGCCGTTCCCATTGATCCACTGTTGCGGGTTGTACCCGGACATGAGCTCTTTGTACAACGCCGCACCAGAAGAGAGAGTGATAGGTTTACCATTGGATCCGACACCGGGAAACAAAGCGGTCTCGAAATTTATCGAGTTCAGGCCCTCGTAGAACGCGAGGACGGAGTGCTGGCCCAACAGGTTGGTAACGTTTGCCTCAAAGCGGAGGGCCTGGCGCTCCTTCACCTTGAATGATTGTGCAATGCTGAAATCGGTCTGGGTGAACCACGGGGTGCGGCGAGAATAGGGGGCGCCCAGCGTGATGTTCCCGCTCGCGTCCTGGGTCGCGTTAACCCACTTGTCACGACCAAACATGTATATAGATTCGTAAGGAATACCGAAGAACGCGGCTGAGACGTCACTGTACGAAGCCATCGGCGTACCCTGGTAGGCATACTGGAAGAGACCGAAGGTTGTGGATGTGTTCAGACGATTCCAGGGCAGCTCGTAATAAACGTTACCCTTGAACGTATTCGGACGATCGGTCGCCAGATACCCGTTGGTCGACTTGCCATTGGCGCCGTAGTAGTAGAAGGGCTCGTCGAACGCACGGGAGGTGTCAGGCGAGTTGCGTCCCGTTGAGTTGCCGTCGGTCTGGTCGGTGTTAGTCAGGCCTGCGTAGTTGCCCCACAGGCGACTGTACGTGTAGCTGAATAATCCGGCCCAATGCTTGGTCCGGGCCTTGGTCAACCGGAATTCCACGCCGTCGTAGTTACGGACAGCCTTGGGCATCGGTGGGCATGTGGGACAAGAACCGAAGTTGTTACCAGAGTTGAACGAATAACCCGGAACGAGGAATGCCTGTCCGAGGGATTGCAAGAAGGCGGCATAGCCGTCGATGGTCCTGTTCACACCCTCGCCAGGATTGACGATAGTATAAAGTTCGCCGACGGTTGGGTCCGCCAAGGACGAATCCTCAATCACATGGTCAAGGCGGCGACGATCGTAGCGGACTTCAAGCGCTAGGTCCCTAGAGATCTGGTAATCCCCACCGACGACGTACTCGTGTTGGCGATAAGGCTTCACGCCAGGCGCGATCGGTTCCGCCGGACGAAAGTTGACGTTTTCGATCAGCGAAACGCCGGTCTTCGCGTCGATCAGGGGTGCCGGGGTTCCGCCGGCGAAGTTGGCTCCCAGAGTGACCGGACCACTCGGGCAAGCGCGGCCCTGCTTGAAGACCAGATTGATTTCGGAGTTGCTGAACCCTCCGCCCGCGTCCGGACCAAGAGCGTAGGTGCAGTCCTCGAATGCCTGCGCGCCCCACGAAGTCTGGGCCACCAGCAGTTTCATAACGTCGTTGACCACGCCATAGCTGCCGAAGAGCTTCATCTTGCCGTGGCCGGTGGGATCCCAGGCAGCTCCCAGGCGAGGCGCAACCTTGTCGGTCCATGCGAAGTCGATGGCGTGGACCTTAACGCCACCAGGAGCGGGGAGGCTTTCTTTCTCGACGCGGATGCCGAGGGTGAGGGTCAGGCCGTGGCCAACCGTCCAGTTATCCTGCGCGAAGAGGGCGTGGTTCCAGTCGCTGGCAGGCGAGGCCAGTACCGTCGCGAAGTCCTGCACGGTCAGATAGCCGTCCTGGCCAGCGCAGAATCCATACGCAGCCTTCAGTGTGGCACAGTTGGCTATGCCGGTGGTTGTGGATGGTGAATAGCCATGCCCCGAGCCAACGGTCAAAAACGCCTGGGGAACGTTGCCATTCTGGCTAATGGAGTTGACCAGATGGTTGAGCTGATAGCCAACCTTGAAGTTGTGTGTGCCCCACCAACCGCCCTTGTAGAACGCCACATCCTCGTTGAACTGGTAGTGCTTGTTGGCGTTGAACGGGGTGAACGTTCCGGTATAGGGGGCACTGCTACTGCCGCCAGCCAGCTGCAGACCTGCTGGAATTGGAACAGTGGGCGTGCAGGGCGGCGAGGGAGGAGCTGGGAGAGGAATAAGGGGGGTGCAATTTGCCAAGGCGCCCACGCCATTGGTAGCGGTACTCCATACAAGATCGGGAGTGGCGGTCTGCCAGCCAAAGTCTTGATAGTTCTCAAAGAAGTAGCCGTAGCGGGTGGTAGCAACGATCTTAGGGGTCAGGCTGATGTCAGCGCCGACGTTGTAGGTCGAGTTCGGGGCCGTCCAGCCAAGGCCGTGTGAAAAAGCCGTCAAAGGACTCCCTGTAGAGGTGTTCAGGAAAAGCCCCTGGGACTGATCCGATATCGGCAAGTCGACTCCCGTTTCACGCGAGTATTGATACAGCCACGAAGCGAATAGGCGTATCTTCTGCGTCACAGAGGCATCAATGCGGCCATTGCCGTAGTACGTCTGCCTGTCTTGGGTGAAGTACTGATTGCCAGCACCGCCGTCGTTGGAGCCGAAGTTAACTGTTTTGGCCCGGGTGTTGATCAGAGGCGCAAAGCCCGCGAAGAACCATACGCGGTCCTTCAGAATTGGGCCGCCAACGGTAAAGCCGGCCTGAGTGTTGCGGAAGTGGTCTTTCTTCGGATTGTAGAGCTGTGCTGGGGCGTCAAAACCAGCGGGGGGAGGGGCTGCGGCTGGATCATAACGCAGGAAGATGTTGTTGTTATTGGCGTCCAACCCGTTGGAGTCGTAGGTGGCGAACAACTCGCCGTGGTATTCGTTGCCGCCTTTATGCATGATGACGTTGACCACCCCGCCGAGAGCGCCGCCGTACTCGGCTTCGATGCCTGAACTCTTGATTTCGACTTCCTGAATAAACTGGAAGGGGACATTGGCTTTGGAATAGCCGCCGGAGATGTTCTCCGTGTCCTGGCCTTCCACAAGGTAGCCGTTCTCCGAGTCAGCGCCGCCGCCGACGGAGATACCGAAGGTTTGGCCGTTGCCAGCGCTGCCTGGCGGGGCACCTCCGGTGCCGCCGCTACCCGCGCCGTTGACGATGTAACCACCAAGAGGTTCGTTGCGGGCCATCGGCGCGAACTGAATGACCGACTGGTAGGAGAGGCCGTGCGGCATGTTAATAATATCGTCGTTCGTAATATTGGTTAGATTTTGAGTTGTGGTGACATCGATCGCAGGGGCTCCCGCGCCAACCACCTCGACGACCTCCGTGGCGGCGCCCATTTCAAGCAAGAAATCGCTCGTCGGAAGGTGGCCGACCTCTAGATTCACAGTGCGCTTAGAGGTTCTGAAGCCTTTCGCCGTCACCGTGATGGTGTAAGTGCCGGGAGGGAGATTAGCGAAGCGGTAGTAGCCACTTGAATCTGTCTCGAGTTCCTTTTTGCCCACCAGGGCAGTACCTGTAACGACTACCTGAGCACCGGGCACGACAGCGCCGGAAGGGTCCTTGACAGTGCCCTGTAGACCGCCGGTAGTTTCCTGGGCCAAGGCCGAAAACGAGAAAGCCCCACAAAGCGCGAGAACCAAAACAATCACCAGCCACTTATTTTTCATAAAAATTGAACTCCTTTCGTTGCATTGCAGAATTGAAAGGTTGGCCGTGGAACAATGGAGCCCAGGATCCCCACCCAGTTTCATCTAAATGTTGGAAATATTCTCATAAATTATGCATAAATCCTACCAAAGTCATCTGGAATTTATAAAATAATAAGTTATTTATATTGAGTAGGATACGTTTGTAGGATTGATTCGGAAGCCAGTTGGGAGGATATTTATTTCTAATTTATGAATAAACATACCAAAATATGGAGCATTGAAGGTGTTCAAGCGTCGTGAAAGATCTGAGGAGAAAGTTGGTTGTGGAAGCGGGGATAGTTCTAGGCCAGGGGGTTAAACTTGGGAGTAAGTCGACCTGGGGCTACCCTTGGTGGCGGATGCGCTCGGCGAGGGAGCGGGCGCGCTGGCGGGCGATTTCGACGAAGTGCGAATCGCTGGCGATTTGGTCAAGGACAGGGAGGGCGCGCTGAGGTTCGGGAAGGAGCCGATGATTAAAGTCAGTTTCGAATTGCAGGAGTGCGTCGTTGATTCCCAGGCGGTCATATTTCATGCGGCGGCTGATGAGCATCAGATGCTCCTGCTGGCGTGCCAAGCCCTCGAAAATTTGAAGGAGCTGGTTGGCCTCTGGATTGAGAGTGTAATTGAATTTGGTTTCGTGAATTTCCGAGCCGCGCTCCCAGCGAAAAGTTTTCTCGCCGAGATTGGCGATCTTTCTGTGAACGTCGAGATCCTGCCGGTCGAAGTGATGGAGTTGCGCGGCCAGCTCGAACATTTTCGCTCGCAGCGATGCGCTCACTTCGAACGGCGAAGCGCCGGGATCTTCGTCGAGTTGGCGGATTTCGTACGTGGCCGTGTCGGAGTCCTCTCGAACCACGATCTCAATGAATTCAGGCGCACTCGATTTAAACACGCGGCGGTAGGTGAGGCTCGTGTCCGGCGCGGGAGAAGCTGAGGGGCTTGGCCGCGAAGCGGGCGCCGCGCTCAACATCAGGCAGGCACACGAAAAGAGCAGAAGGGCTGGAAGAAGAGTTCTCGTCATCACGTCGATAAGATGCGCGCGGAGGGGGTCCGCGTTACCTGGCCGAAGGGCGCCGCTGGCGCGCGCAAGCCGCGAGTTTTTAACGGTGGTTTAAGCTCAGGCAAAGCAAACCGCCGGCGTGCTTGCTCGACTTGAAGGTGACACAAAGCGACGGCCAAAGCATCCGCCGCGTCAGCAGGCTCGGGGAGTTCCGTCATGGATAATAAGGCGCGCACCATGACTTGCATTTGCCGCTTGTCGGCTTGGCCTTGGCCTGCGACGGAGGCTTTCACTTCGCGAGGCGCATAGCTGTGCACAGAAACACCATGTTGAGCGGCGGCAAGGAGGACTACGCCGCGTACTTCCGCAAGCCGCAACGCGGTTTTCATATTTAGGGCAGTAAAAACGCTTTCCACGGCCATGACGTCGGGAGCAAATTTTTCAATCAGCCCGCAAAGCAAGGCATGCACATCCTGCAAGGTCGCGCCGTCGCATTCTTTGCGTCGCTTTGCCGCCACGCGCAGCGCGCCATAATGGACCAGGTGGCAACGCTTGCCATCCGATTCGATGATTCCGTACCCTGTGGGCCCGGCGGCGGCGGGGTCGACGCCAAGCACGCGCCGCCAGCCGTTCTTTTCCTTTGCGGTCATGGGCATCAGTCTAAAGCCAACATGGTTCCGCCGCTACTTCTTTGTGGACATCAAGTCCTCCCCTATTATCACTTATGGAACTTTTTGATTTCGCGATTGACGCTGTTGAATCGCAGTTCTAGCATGGTTTGCGCGGTAAGATTTCTTCGATTGTTTCCCCCTTCCTGCGGTCGTGGCCGGCGGTAACGTCTTCCGGCCAAAAGAATAACCATGAGCCAAGATTCTCCCATCGCTGGAGATGCCGTATTTCGCGCGCTGATCGACTCTGCGCCGGACGGAATTGTTGTCGTCGATCAGGAAGGCAAAATAGTCCTTGTCAATTTGCAGACAGAAAAACTTTTTGGATATTCCCGGACCGAGCTTTTAAATCAATCTCTGGAAATGCTCCTTCCCGAGCGATTCCGAGCAAAGCACCGAGGGCACCGTGCCAGTTATATGGGCGCTCCGCAACTCCGTCCGATGGGTGCGGGGATGCAGCTTTATGGCCTGCGCAAGGATGGAACGGAGTTTCCCGTTGAAATCAGCCTCAGCCCCATACAGACCAATAGAGGAATGCTGGTTTCCGCCGCGATCCGCGACGCCACCGAACGCAAACGCGTCGAAGACCGATTTCGCGCGTTGGTCGATTCTGCTCCGGACGCCATGGTTGTCGCGGATCAGGACGGCCGCATCGTCCTGGTCAATTCCCAGATGGAAAAACTTTTCGGATACAAGCGCGAGGAGGTGCTCGGCCAGTCAATCGAAGTTTTAGTTCCGGAGCGTTTTTGGGTTGAACACCGCAAACTTCGCGGCAATTACATGCACCACACCCATGTTCGTCCGATGGGCACGGGCCTGGAACTCTATGGCCTGCGCAAGGACGGCACGGAATTCCCCGCCGAAATCAGTCTGAGTCCGCAGCACAGCGAGGAAGGCATGCTTGTTTCGTCAACGATTCGCGACGTCACCCGTCGCAGGCGCATGGAAAATTCCCTGCGGCAGTCGGAAGCGACCTTCCGAGCGATGGTCGAAGGAAGCTACGGGGTCTACCGGGCGTCGGCGGATGGCACCATCTTGATGGCGAACGCGGCGCTTGCCAAGATGCTGGGCTACGCTTCCGAAGCGGAACTGCTCCCCTTGAATCTGGCCTCGGATGTGTTCCAGCCCGACGAGTACTCCGCCCATTTGCTCGATCAACCGGGCCAGCGAAAACAGTTCGCCCGCGTGGAGGCGAAATGGAAACGCAAGGATGGACAACCCATCGCGGTGGAAATCAGCGGGCGCCCCGTCCAGGATGAAGGGGGAAATCTACTTTACTTTGAAGTGATCGTCGAAGATGTATCGCGGCTGCGAGGCGTAGAGCACCGCCTGCGCCACGTCCAGAAGATGGAGGTGGTGGGACGCTTGGCGGGAGGTATCGCTCACGACTTCAACAATGTTCTTGGGGTGATCCTTGGGTACGCCGAGATGATTCTGCTAAAGACGGCGGAGGATGAGCAGATTTCGGGGTTGGCGACTCATATATTCAGAGCTGCCGAACGCGGAGGAACTCTCACGCGGCAGCTTCTGGCGTTCAGCCGCCAGCAGGTCCTCGAGCCGCGAGTCATCAACATTCGCGAGCATATCCGTGGCATTCAAGACCTTCTTCGCCGGGTCCTCGGCGAAGACATTCTGCTGGTGGTAAACACGGACGGAAATCCGATCAACCTGCGAGCCGACCCGACACAACTGGAACAGGTCATCATGAATCTGGTGGTTAACGCGCGGGACGCCATGCCGGCAGGCGGCCGTCTCACGATCGAACCGTCCGAAGTTTATCTGGATCATGAATACTGCCTGCGCAATCCAGAGGCACGCCCCGGAGATTACGCGCGCATCGCGATCAGCGATACCGGCGCCGGAATGGGCCCAGAAATTCTCATGCGGCTGTTCGAACCATTTTTCACAACCAAGGAAAGCGGGAAAGGCACGGGCCTGGGATTGGCGACGGTTTACGGTATCCTCAAACAGAGCGGTGGCCACATTACGGTCTACAGTGAGGTGGGAGAGGGTACGACTTTTAAAATTTATCTTCCGCTATGCAAGGAGGTGGCATCGGAAAGCGAACCTGCACCTTCCTCCGAGGGCATTCCCAGGGGCACGGAGACTATCTTGCTGGTGGAAGACGAAGAGTCCCTGCGCGAAGTGACCCGCGAGTATCTTTCGAGTCAGGGGTACACGGTTATTGTTGCCGGCGAGGCCGAAGCCGCGGTCGCCGCCGCCGACAATAGTCCGCTCCACATCGATCTCCTGCTTACGGACGTCATACTGCCGGGCACGAGCGGTGTGAAGCTCGCCGAGCGGCTAGCGCCGCGGCATCCTCATCTGCGCGTTCTCTACGTTTCCGGCTACACTGCCGACGCGATCGTGCACCACGGGGGGCACGGGGTCGATTTCGCATTTCTCTCGAAGCCGTACTCGCTGAGCAGTCTCGCGCGCAAGGTGCGAGCGGTGCTCGACAATGCGCACCCGTCGAGCTCGTCGACAGAAACGGTCAATGTAAAGAATCAGTGAGGGGTTTGGGGCTGAATTGCGGAGCTGAACAGAGATTTCCCCGCTACGGGACACCAAAAGTGGCAAGATGAGTTCTAGTTGGCGCCGACTGCGGCCTGAATCTCGGACTCGTCAATGTCGAAATTCGCGTAGACGTGTTGCACGTCGTCGTGTTCCTCGAGGGCTTCCACGAGGCGGAGCATCTGCGTGGCTTGCGGGCCGGTCAGCTTGATGTAATTCTGCGGCACCATGGAGATTTCCGCGGAGGCCGGAGTGATTCCTGCTTTGGTAAGGGCTTCTTTCACTGTCTCGAGCGATTCGGGAGGAGTCACGATGTACCATCCCGAGCCGTCGTCCTTCATGTCTTCAGCGCCGGCTTCGAGGACGATATCCAGGAGCTTATCCTCGGAAGCCTGCTCCTTGGGCACCACGATTTCGCCCTTACGATGGAACATCCAACCGACGGCGCCGGCTTCGGCCATGTTCCCGCCGTTCTTGCTCATCAGGTGACGGAATTCACCGACAATGCGGTTACGATTCGTTGTAACCACTTGGATCAACATGCCCACGCCGCCTGGGCCGTACCCCTCGAACATGGCTTCTTCATACTGTTCGCCTTCGAGCTGACCTGTGCCGCGCAACAGGGCGCGCTCGATATTGTCGTTCGGCATATTTTCGTTCTTGGCGGCCAGAATGGCGGTGCGAAGGCGCGGGTTGGAGTTGGGGTCGCCACCACCAATGCGGGCGGCGATGGTGATTTCCCGGATGATGCGGGTAAAGGCGCGGCCGCGCTTCGCGTCGGTGGCCGCCTTTTTGTGTTTAATGGTGGCCCATTTTGAATGCCCTGACATGACAGATCCTCTTTTTCTATCTGCGTGCAGCCCTCGACGAACCAGGGTCATCGCCCGGTGAAATGTTGCGCCACTCAGAGGAGCGCCCAGGCAATCGCAAGACTGCTCTCATCCCGTGGCCGCACCTGACCAAAAATCGCATTTTGGGGCCGTTCTACCTCTGCGGAGACCTACGGTGAACCGCTAACCCCGGCGGAACCTTTGCAGTTTAGCACACATAAGGGGCGCGCGAAATATGCGACCTAGAAACTGCGGTGACATGTGGAAAATCCGGAGGGGAGATTTTTGGTACGGTCTGCGGGGAAACTGAACGAGCACAAGTCATATTTGCACGACTTCCAAACGAGTATACTTTCCATCGGGGCATCTCCTTGCGCACGACGAAATTTGAAGGTCCACCTTTAAACCTAACGTGTGTTTCAGGGTGTGGACATGCTTGAACGGCGCTACCGCGCTCTCGTCATCTCCTCGCATCCCGTGCAATACCACGTTCCCATACTCCGGCGCATGGCCGTACGACCCGACCTGGAGCTTCACGTCGCCTTTTGCACGCTGCGAGGCGCCGAAGCAGCCCATGATCCGGAATTCGGCGCGACCGTGAAATGGGACGTCCCGTTGCTCAATGGCTACTCCTGGACGCATGTTCCCAACCGCGGCTCCGGCAGCGAGGGATTCTTCGGATTGTGGAATCCGGGGATATGGAAAATGATCCGCGAGGGACATTTCGACGCGGTCATTTGTTATACAGGCTATTTGCGCGCCACGTTCTGGATCGCTTATCTGGCCGCCAAGATTTCCGGCGCGGCGTTTTTGTTTGGAACGGATGCGACCACGCTCACACCACTGGACGGCCGCATGTGGAAGCGCGGCATCAAGCGTCTGTTCTGGCCACTGCTTTTTCGGCTTGCGGATCAAGTAATCTTGCCCTCGACTGGGGGCGTAGACTTGATGCGATTCTTAGGCTTGACAGACGATCGCATAACGCTCACGCCGTACGTCGTGGACAATGACTGGTGGCTCGCGCAGTCGGCTGGAGTTGACCGCGCCGCCGTGCGCGCTTCGTGGGGTGGGTCGCCCGAGGACACGGTCATTCTTTTTTGTGCCAAACTGCAGCCTTGGAAACGCCCGGCGGATCTGCTGCAAGCGTTTGCCAGGACCAAGTTGGTGAACGCGCTGCTTGTTTTCGCGGGAGAAGGACCGCTTCGTGCGCGGCTTCAGTCGGAGGCCAAGACATTGGGAGTAGCCGCGCGAGTATGCTTCCTTGGTTTCGCCAACCAAACACAACTACCGGCGATTTATACCGCCGCCGACCTTATGGTTCTACCCTCGTCGTACGATGCGTTTGGCGTGGTCGTAAATGAGGCCATGCTCTGCGGATGCGCGGTGGCGGTCAGCGACAGAGTTGGCGCGGCACGCGATCTCGTGGAACAGTGCAGAACCGGATTTGTCTATCGCTGTGGAGATATCGACGCGCTGGCCGCGGTGCTGCGAAATGCCGTTGAGGACCACGCCAAGCTATTGCAAATGGGGAGCGCCGCGCGAGCGCGAATGACCACATGGTCGCCCCGAGAGAATATCGAAGGAACCATGGATGCCATTCGGCGCGGAGTTGCGCGCGTTGAAGGTAAGTCAGCAAAGGGCGATGTGCGGCCTAGCTCAGTGCCGCGAACTTCGCAAGCAGCCAGCACGGAAACAAAAGCCGGGAAATGAAGCTGCTGATCTATTCGCATTATTTCGCGCCGAGCATTGGAGGTGTCGAAAACATTGTGAACTCACTCGCGGGAGGTCTGGCGGAATCGCGCAAGCCGGACGGGACGTTCGAATTTGAAGTAAGCGTGGTCACACAAACACCTGCGGGAGAATTCGAGGATCGCTCACTCTCCTTTTCAGTGGTCCGTCGACCGAAAATGACTCAGCTCTACCGGCTGATTCGCTGGTGCGACGTAATCCACGTAGCCGGCCCTGCTCTTCCGCCGCTCGTGCTTGCCAGGCTTGCCGGCAAGCGCGTCGTTATTGAGCACCACGGTTACCAGGCAATTTGCCTGAACGGCGTATTGCTAGAACAGCCGGACAGGTCACTTTGCCCCGGACATTTCCAGGCTGGGCACTATTTGAAATGCCTGCAATGCAGCGCGCACGAAGTATCATGGCTGCAAAGCTTCAAGCGCCTGGCATTGATGATGCCTCGCGTTTGGCTGACGCGGGGGGCAGCGGCAAATATTGCGATAACGCAACACGTCTGCGATCGCCACGCGCTGCCTCATTCGACGGTGATCTACTATGGCATTGAGAACAGTCGAGCGAAAAGTCCAGCCACGGATTCCAGAGGAGAAGTCATTAAACATCCACGCTTCGCTTTCGTCGGGCGATTCGTTCCCGAAAAGGGTATCCCGGTCTTACTGGATGCCGCGCGGATCTTGAAAGACGAAGGACAGAAGTTCGAAGTTTTGCTGATCGGGGACGGGCCGGAGCGATCGCGGCTGGAGGCGCAAATTGTCCGAGACGGTCTGAAGCACTTCGTGCGCATCACCGGGTTTTTGCGTGGCGCGGAGCTGGCCGCGGCGCTCGAGGAAGTTCCAGTGGTGGTGATGCCTTCTGTGTGGGAAGAGGCGGGTGGCCTTTCAGCGATTGAGCACATGATGCGTGGGCGGTTGGTAATTGCATCCAGAATTGGGGGCCTCGGTGAAGTCGTTGGCGATGCGGGTCTCACGTGTCCCGCGGGCGACTCCGAAGCGCTTGCAGGAGGCATGAGGCAGGCTCTGGAAGATAGGGGGATTGTTGACGCTTTGGGGAAAAAAGCTGCGGAGCGCGCGCGTCAATACTTCGCGCGGCGGCGTATGATAGACGAACACGCGGGCCTCTATCGGAAAGTACTCTTGAGTGGGAAAGCATGATTTTGCCGTTTGCGGTGCCGCTTTATTTGCAAAGATGCTGCAGCAGGCCAATTTGCGCGTTTCCCTGTGAAGAGAGGCGGCCGAGCAATCGCGTGCTTCTGTCCGCGGTGAGCCAATGAAGCCTTTAGCGCCAACTCTCCCGGCTCAGCTTCGCCGCGGCCCCCTGGTTGTTCCGGCTTTTTTCCTTTTGGCTTTGCTGGCGGCGTACCTGGCTTCCAAATTCATTCTTTCCGGCGATACCACCAGCTTACTCCTTGTCAGTCTGTTTCTTATCTTCGCAGTCGTCGTCGTTGTAATGTTGAATGACTGGCGAACTGGACTGTATTTCTTTCTTGTCTGGCTGCTATTTGAAGATTTCGCCCGCAAGTACCTCGGCAACAACATGGCGATTTATTTCGGCAAGGATATCCTAGCCGCCATAGTGTATTTGTCCTTTATTGCATCTTATCGCCGCAAACAAGCACACAGCTTTCGGCCTCCCTTTCTTATACCGCTTCTTTTGTTCGTATGGTTTGGAATAGTGCAGGTCTTCAACCCTTCCTCGTCGAGCCTTGTCTACGGCGTCCTGGGATTGAAACTCTATTTTTATTACGTGCCGCTGATTTTTGTGGGTTATGCCCTGCTGGAAAGCGAAGCCGATCTCCGGCGGTTCTTTTCAGTGACCCTCGTGCTGGTAGTGGTCATCGTTTCTCTGGGCATCGCACAATCTATCCTCGGGCACACCTTCTTGAATCCCGCGAGGCCTGCGGACGACATTCGCGAGCTCAGTCAACTCTATCGGGCCGCGCCCATCTCCGGTTTAATTGCTTACCGTCCAGATTCCGTTTTCGTGAGTGCCGGCCGGTTCGCGAATTTTCTTGTGCTCTCGTGGCTGTTGGCTTTCGGTTTCAGCGGATACCTTTTGTATCGGCATCGAGGCGGACGAAAGCTTGCTTTCGTTTCGCTTACGGCGACTTTTGCCGGAGTAGCGCTTTGCGCTTCCCGAGGGGTACTCGTCTGGGTTGCGCTTAGTGCCGTGGTCGGCGCCGTTGCTTTTCTCTGGGGATCGCCCTGGCGAAATCAAGCGATCACGCGGATTCTGCGGACTCTGCAGCGAGCTGCGCTGGGCGGCTGCCTGGCCCTGGTCGTTCTGATGCTCATCTACCCCGAAGCTCTGCTTTCCCGCGTGGCCATTTACACGGAGACGCTGTCGCCAACCAGCAGCGCGAGCGAGTTGATTTATAGAGCGCGGGATTATCCGTTTGAGAATCTATTGAAGGCTTTTCAATACGACCGCTGGCCCTATGGCTTTGGGATTGGAACAGCCTCCTTGGGAGTGCAATACGTCAGCCGGATTATGCACGTGCCTCCCATGGGAATTGGCGTGGAGAATGGCTACGGCGCGTTGATTGTGGAAATGGGCATCGGCGGTTTGGTTCTGTGGCTCGTGATGAGCTTTGCGATTATCTTCACGGCGTGGAAAGAAGTTCGCAAGCTCAGAGGTTCGCCCTGGTTTCCGCTGGGCTTTATGATCTTTTGGTACGCGCTGTTGTTGCTGGTGCCCATGATGTATTCCAGCCTTGCGTCGTATCAAGACTTCGTTTTGAATGCCTATCTGTGGCTTCTTCTCGGGATTCTGTTTCGTCTCCCGACCATGGCATCTTTGGCTCAATTGGCACCTCCTGTTTCTTCCGGCGAGCTCCCACAGCGCTGGAGCCGCTAACTTGCGCCTCGCTGTCGTTTCGCCCTTTCTGGATCACAAGCATGGCACAGAGCGCGTTGTCCTGGAGCAACTGGAGCGGTTCACGGCAGATCCCGATGTTGAGATTCACATTTACACCCAGCGACTTGAGGATCTGGCAGGAGTTGCGCCGCACCAGCGTTCCGCGAAGGAGAACTCGCCTTCGCGCATCTATTTGCATCGAATCCCCGCCCTTGGCGGCCCGCATCTTTTGGCTTATGTGTGGTGGTTCATTGCCAATCAACTGTATCGTTGGGCCGACGCGCGCTTTCGGGGACTCACCTATGACCTGGTCTATTCACCTGGAATCAACTGCTGGGACGCGGACGCCATTGCCATACACATCGTGTTTCATGAGTTCTACCGGAGAGTTGGCGCTCACCTGAAACTGCGCGATTCACCGCTCAGTTCGTGGCCGCGACGCATCCACCGGCGCCTTTACTACCGGCTCATTATGTTGCTCGAGCGCCGCATCTACACGCGGCCCAACGCTCATTTAGCGGCTGTCTCACAGCTCGTCGCCCGCCACATCACGGAATTCTTCGGACGCTCGGACGTGTGCGTGATTCCCAACGCAGTGGATGCGGCACAGTTTTCTCCGGGAATTCGACTTCAGCGCCGAGCCAGCGCGCGGGAGCAGCTGGGGCTATCCGCGGATATTTTCGCGTTACTTCTTGTAGGCAATGATTGGGGAAAAAAAGGGCTGGGCACTCTTCTGCGTTCGATGGCCGATTGCCTTGAATTGCCTTTCCGTCTGCTGGTCACGGGAACCGATGATCGCAAGTCGTTCCTGCCATTGATAAACCGGCTCGGACTGCAGGAGCGCGTGCAGTTTTCCGGTAGCAGCGGCGACGTGATGCAATTTTACGCTGCGGCAGACGTGTATGCCGGGCCTTCGTTAGAAGACTCTTTCGCCCTTCCTCCCCTTGAGGCCATGGCCTGCGGGCTCCCGGTCATCACCAGTGTAAACAACGGCGGCTCACAGATAATCACCGAGGGGGCAGACGGCTTCGTTCTTAGTGATCCAAGCGATAGCGCCACCCTAACGCAGGTATTGCGCCGCCTGTATGAGCGGCCCGAACTCCGTCGACGCATCGGTGAGAACGCGGCTTGTACGGCACAGCAGTACAATTGGGACCGCAATGCCCGCGAAACCTGGGATTTCTTGATGTCAGCGTTGAAAAGCAAACAACAACGTCTCAGACTCCGATCGGGTCTGAGCGAACAATAGATTAATCCTTTGACTCTATCGCCGCGATTTGACGGCTCTTCGCGTGTCTTCCAAGGTCTTGGTCAAAGTTTCCTTCGGAATGCTGGTCACGAAGGGTCCAATGAGCCAACCTAGGCCGACGGGAATGTCGCGTGTGAGCGATGCGACTTCGCTTTGCACGTACACCCCGCCGTGCCGCTCTTCCATCCTCCACCACGTCTCCATGCGCCACAGAAAACCGCCGTCGTCACCAGGGTTTTTCTCGTGCTCATCACTTTTCCCGGCATCCTCAACTTCCGCGATGCGAAAGGCCGAGCTGCGGCTGTGTGCGCTCACGGGAGAATCGCGGAAATACTGAATGTCATGCTCGGTGTCCATCACCACGGTGATGATTTTGTGCCGGCGGAAGCGCAGGAATACACGGAAGCGGTCGCCATCGCGGTATTCGATTTTTGACCGCTCCACATCCGGGGCGTAATAGACGGAATGATGGTCATAATCCTCGAGCACTGACAAAACATCGTTCAATTTCGCGCCGCTCAGAAAAATTATTCCCACCCAATGGTGGATCAGGGCTCCCGGTGTTTGAATTTTTTGGCCATTTTCTTTGGCTTCGATTTTTTCAATTTTCGCCCCGCCGTGTTTCAGCTCGGCGTAGGCCGCACCGCGTTCATTCTCCGGAAGAGCATCGATCCACAACAGGCTGTTTCCACGACGCAACTCCGCTTCGTTCCGCGTCTCGGTCAACTGGACGTAGTGGTCGAATGCTGCATCTGTTTTCTCCTTCAGTTTCACGGGGGACGGCTCGGAGGTATTTGCAGCCCGAGTCACGGCAGGCTGTCCAATGAGAAGCACTAGCAGGAGAATACCTCCCGCAGCGAGTCTGTCGGAAAAATCAGTCAACTGACGCATAAACCGGTCATGGTGCAAGACAAGGCGCGGACCCAAGCCCTTCATTTGTCGCGCTTCGGCAAATTTCTGTAGGCGCGTGAGTAGTGGATGCAAGCGCGGTGCCGCCCCACGAGTGAATTGTTTCACATTTTCGAGTGGCTGATTGAGCGCAGAGCTATCAGCTGCAGGCGGGAACTTGCCTTGACGACGGAGGGGGTGCGGCAAGACTAGCGGGTTGGGAAGCTCGCACACGACCCCTTGCGGAGCCGCTGTCCCCGCGCGGCCCCCAACCCGTTCCTCAGAGACTAAAGATGTCTCTGTGGGGACTCAATGGGCCGCAGGAGCCACAGAACAGGGTACAGAGGTCGTAGTACTAGTGCGCTATCTCTTGGGAACGCTTGATCTCACGTAAGTAGCTGTAAATAAAAGGATTAATGAAACACAGACTTTTGCGGATGGGACTATTCGCCTACCCAGAGCCATTGACGCCGCTCAGGAAGCCTCCAAGATGCCCCGTGATGGTAATGAGCAGAACCCCTGTGGCCTCGAGCACAAGCGAATAGGAAGGCAGGCCTGCCTCCGGCTTGGATGCGTTCCGGTAATGCAGCCAGCCCACGATCCACATCAGCAGGCTGGAAATCCATGCGAACACCAGGTGCATCAGCAGTATGCCTTTAAGATGTTCGCCTTCCAGCGCAATTCGCCAAGCCAGGATTCCGGTTGCGAGTGTCGGAAGAGTCGCGACGGCGGCAGCCAGCAAGTTGTAATAGGCTGCCGTCGCCAGCGATTTCTTTCCACTCCACCGTGCCGCGAAGTCGAACGCGGCTCCCATAATGAAGAGCGCGATCGGGAAGTGGATGAGCACCACGTGCTGGGCGTGCTTGGCGAAAAGAACTGTTTTTATGTCGAACGGATTCAAGGCGCCTTCTCGCTTACTGCACTACGATTTTGCCGGTCATCTTCGGATGGATCGCGCAAAAGTAGGGGTACTCGCCCGCCTTGGTGAAGGTGAACGAAAACTTTTCATCTGTGTCCATGACCTTGGACTTGAATGACTTATCGTTGCTTACGACGTTGTGGGGAATGTCGTCGTGATTGACCCAAGTTACAGTCGTGCCGGCGGCGACGGTCAGCATCGCCGGGCTGAAGCTGAAGTTGTCAATTTTGACCTCCGCTGCCGCCGTCTGTGCCGGTTGCGCGCTGACCGATGCGCCCGCCCGGAGGGTGTTGGGTTTGGGCGCCGACAGCGCGCTGCCGGCCACTGCTGCAATCACGACGCTGAGAATGAGTAGACTATTTTTCATTTTCTTTTTCCTTTTTTCTGACACCCGTAGCGTTGCGAAGACTCGCCCGCCCGGGTTTGATTTTCGATTACGCCAGGTTCGAATCCACCACGGCCAGGGCATGCGTGCCCTGCACGTAGTTCACGTCAGTGATTCCCAGGACGCCTCGCAACTGCTCCGCGGGAACCTTCATGGGTCCCGGTGAATCGGCTGTACCGGGCGCGGGTTGCGGGAAGGCGGTCGAAGCCGCGGTGTGAAATGTCACGTTGCCTTCCACCTTTTGCATCGTCTGGTGAATGTGCCCGTTGAGCACGGTGATGGAACCGAATTTCTTCAGATAGGCGAGCGCTTGGGCGCTGTCCTCTGTTCCCCAGCCCCACTGCGGATAAACCGACCACAGCGGAACGTGCGCGAACACCACGATGGGCGTGCTCGCTTTCAGGTGCTTCACGTCTTTTTCCAGCCATTCCAGTTGATCGTGACCCAGACTGCCAAGGCCGCCGGCTTTGAGGTTCAGTACGTTCACCAGACCGACGAAGTGCACGCCCTTTTTATCGAAACTGTACCAGCCCTGTCCCGGAGAGTTCTTCGCATAGCGTTCCAGGAATTGTTTGCCGTCATCGTTCAGCACGTCATGCTCGCCGGGGACAAAGAAAACATCCTTAGCGCTGGCGCCCTTTAGAATCTGGTCAACCGTGTCGAACTCCTCAGGCTTCGAGAGATGGCTGATGTCTCCGGTATGGAGCATGAATTCCGGGGCGGTGGAGAGAGCATTGATCTTGTCGACGGCTGCTTTCAACGTCGCGGCTACGTCTGGATTGGCGGGTTTGTTGAAGCCCATGTGGCTGTCGCTGATCTGCACGAAGCTCAGACCGCCCTTGATCGCTTCCGGATTCATTTCCGAGAGGCGGCTCATGCTGTAGGACTTCAGGACGCCGCCCTGCATAACGCAGAAGGCGCCGGTTCCCGCCCAGGCCATGCACTTCAAGAATCCGCGGCGGTCGACTCCATCATGGTTATGGTCGTGCAAAATCTCGTCTTTCCCTTTCATCTTCTTATCCACTTTGCTTTCCTCCGTGTGAGCATTCGTGCTTTGCTTCTTGTCGATCTTTTGTCTGGACATCGCCCCGTAAAAAAGGGGAGAGCGGCGCGGGTTGAGAGAGACCAGGGATGCCCGCGCCGCTGTGGGACGTGCTTCATTCCAGTAGACTGGCCCGCCAGGCCGCTTATTCCCGCGCCGGATGCTTACTGGCCGATTTTTTATTCGTCTCATCTAAGAGGTATTGGGAATAGAATTGGCCGGAGGGCGGTCTCTAGGGATGAGTGTCTCTTACCAGGGGATAGGTTTGGACGTGCTGAATCCGCAGGAGCGCGAGCGCTTTGAACTGCTCGTACTCCCTCATTTAGATGCCGCATTTAACCTGGCTCGTTGGCTTTTGCGCAGCCAGGAGGATGCGGAGGACGTGGCACAGGAGGCGATGCTTCGCGCTTACCGTTTTTTTGGAGGATTTCACGGCGGCGATGCGCGGGCGTGGCTCCTGCAGATCGTTCGAAACACTTCCTACACCTGGCTGGAGAAGAAACGACCCTTGGAACTGAATACTGAATTCGACGAAGATCTGCACTTGCAGCCTGGGCCCAACCCGGAATCTCTGGCCATCGCCGGGGACAATCGCGAACGCTTGAAGAACGCGCTTGAGACTTTACCGCCTAGGTTCCGGGAGGTGCTGGTGCTCCGGGAGCTGGAGGGGTGCTCCTACAAGGAGATCGCCACCATCACATCGATCCCCGTTGGCACGGTGATGTCCGCGCTTTCGCGGGCTCGCCGCCGCTTACAGCAGGCGCTGACGCAACCCGCTCCGCAGGAGACCGCCCATGAGCTGTGAGCAGACGCCAACAGTTCTCCACGGCTATCTCGACGGCGAGCTGGATGCAGCGGGAGCGGCCGAATTCGAGCATCACCTGGAAATGTGCTCCGAATGCCTAAAGGCGCTCGAGGCGCAGGAATCGCTGCGCTCCTCGATCCAACGCGCGCAACTCTACGAGCGAGCACCTGTTTCGCTGCGGCGCAAAGTCAGCGCGGCTCTTCCGGCTGCCCGTGCTACAGGCTTCAGTCTAAGTGGGATGTGGATGCGCTGGCTTGCCGCCACAGCTGCAATTCTGCTGGTGGCCTCCATCGGCTGGCGCGTGTTGCCAGGTTTGCGCGGAACTGACAATTTCGAGGCAGCGGCAGCGATCGATGCGCACCTGCGTTCGCTGCAGGCCGGACATCTCGTTGACGTCGCTTCCACCGATCAGCACACGGTGAAGCCTTGGTTCGATGGAAAGATTGATTTTGCGCCGCCGGTCCATGACTTTGCGGAAGACGGGTTTCCTCTGCAGGGCGGCCGGCTTGACGTTCTCCGCGGCCGAAGCGTCGCGGCACTCGTTTACGGACGCCGCAAGCACATTGTGAACGTATTCGTTTGGCCCACCGCGGAAAGGGACTACGTGGCTCACTCCGGCTCCCAATTGGGTTATCAGTGGGTGGAATGGCATAAAGGGGGAATGGAGTTCTGCGCCGTCTCTGATACTTCCGCCGCGGACCTCGAGGAACTCCAGCGGCTCATCTCGCCGTAGCGCTGCGCGTTGCGAGGCAATCTCTTATTACTGTTTGGGTTTGCTGGTTTTGGAAGCCTTCGGCATTTCCTTCGCGTAGATCAGCTGGAGCGTGATCTCCTTCTTTTGTCCTCTGCCGAGGGCCACGTTTTTCTGCCATTCCGAGAAAACTCCCTTTGACGATGCCCGCATGTCGTAGTTGTCGGCGCGGAGTTTGGTGATTGTGAAGCGCCCCTTCGAATTCGTGAACGTGGCATGCGGCGCGTTTCCTCCGGCGGATTGATACGATACGCTGGCGTGCGGCACGGGCTTGTCATCGGGGCCCAGCACTACACCGGTCAATGTCGATGTTCCTTTTTGTTGTGGTGCCGCCAACATACCGCGCGCGGACATTAGGGCCACCGAAAGAACCGTGATAAGAATGATTGCACGTCTCATACTCGCTCCCTCCGAACTTCCTGGGAGCCAGTGTAGACCCGCTCAACAGCGAATTATACGGGGGCAAAGGGCATGTGCCCCAGCCGGAACCTGCCTGACCGTACAGGCGGATGATGAGCGCACTCGGCGCGGATTTACTATTTGTTCCGCAGCGCAGCGCCGTTCTCCGGAATAAAGATAAAATGTATTTTGTGAGAATGGCTAGAGCAACCCTATTCGTCTGTCTATTCTTTCGGCTTCCCGCCGCGGCTCCGCTGTTCGCACAGTCTTCGGACGGTGCTTCGCCGGCGGGAAAAACTGGGACACCTTATGCTCCGCGAAACACCTGGGGCATTTTCGGTGAATTCTCCCCCGATTCCAGCCATATCTTTCTCGGGGTTGCGGAGCAGCGACGTCTGCTCATGTTTGGGGGAGAATATGCCCATCGCTTCCATGCCGGCCGTTTTGTGGCGATGGATTACTTGGTGCAGGCGAGGCCCGTCATTCTGGAAAGCGACCCCGCCCTGGTGGGGTTCCGGAACCTTGCCACTGGACAAATTGAATTTCCCATCCCGCCGCATCGCGTGCAGATTATCGACCGCACCCGCTTTTTTGTGGGTCCTGGTAACGTCGTGGTTCCTTTTTATATCCGTCAGTGGACCTACGCCGGCGGCCTGAATCCTCTGGGGCTAAAAATAAATTTCCGCACGCGGCACCGGGTGCAGCCGGTCGTGACGGCAGCGGCCGGCTTCATCATTTCCCGGCGAGACGTTCCCATCGATCATGCGGCTGCTTTCAATTTCAGCTTTGAACTGGGTGGCGGTCTGGAGTGGTTTTTTCAGACACACCGCTCCTTTCGGCTCGATTACCGCGTTCATCACATCTCCAACGCCAACACAGGCACGCACAATCCCGGGATCGACTCCGGCCTGTTCCAGCTCACCTATTCGTTCGGGAAGTGAAGGCTCCACGGCGTCGCAGCCCGGATTTCCACCCTTGCCCCTCAAAGAGTTGCCTCGAGTTGCAGCTCATCAATCATTTTCTGTAGTTCGTCGTTTGCTTTATCGCGTTGCGCCTCGGTGTCCTGGATTTTCTTCCTTAGCGATTCAAGCTGCGTCTCCTGCTCGTCCAGTTGCTTGGTGTACCGTTGCAAGAGCGCTTTTTCTTCCGCGCTGCCTCGCAACGCCTTCATGTTTTCCCGCAAGCGGCCCTGATCGTCGACGATCCTGTCGATATCTTTCTGCCGGTTCTCCATTTCCGCTTCCAGGCTCGCCACCACGCCCTTCTGCGCCGTGATTTTCGACAAAGCCTGCGCCATCTCCGGAGTGATCGTTTTCTGCTTCACGAACAGCTCGATTTGACCACCTTCAAGGTTGGACAGTTCATAGGTAGCCTGTTGCGTGTGCGTTTCTACGATAGGCAACGACGCTGTTGCTTTCGACGGGACTTCGAGGCGGAAACGGTAGGTTCCGGGCGCTTTTTCTTCCGGCTCTTTCGTGCCAGTGGCAAGTTTCCAGTCGAATCGTGCGGGATGTTCGACGATCAGGCTGCGCGTGCCTTCATCCTGGTTGCGCACGGTGTAGAGGGTTCGCTCTTGCAGTTCGCTTACCTGCGTAAGGATACCCTTGGAAATCTTGACGTGGGTCACGTGCTCCGGGCGGTTAGTCTGTTGTGCATCGACCAGTAGTCCGAGATCGGTAGCGTACGAAATGAGTCGTCGCTCGCCGGGCTTGATGGGGTCCGTCAAACCCTCGCCGGCGAAAACTTCATTTTCGAGCACGCTGAAGCTGCCGCCGTCCAGGGTAAGAGGACTGGTATTTTTCAGCCACAGGCCGCGCAACGGGCGTCCTGAGCCGGAGGTACCGCTCCACAGCGATACTTTTTCCGCTTCGATTTCGGTCTGCGCAACCGGCACGAGCGCCGACTGATTCTTCCGCAGCGTCACTTTGTCTTTCAGCTTGTACTCAAATAGGTCGCCCAATTCCTGCCCGCTCGCCGCCGCTTCTCCCATTTCTCGCGCTTCTTCGATGCTTGCAGGCGAAGGTGGTGGCGGTGGTGGCGGCGCGCCAAGGGATAGTCGGCCAAATTCAGAAACGTTACGACCGCTCATGGGTATCGTCTCCACATGCGGTCGGTTCGCCACACCCACGCTCAACTTACCCGTAGCAGTTGCTGAATTTTCCGTGTTCACTGTCGGAGCGCTCCCGGTCACCATCACTGTTTCAGCGCCTGATCCTACTCGCAGTTGTGAGTTGGCCTGATTCTCACCGGGCGCGATGTTTAGTCCGGCAATCACATTTTTTTGAAATCCCGGGTGCTCCATTTCAACGCGGTAGTTTCCTGTGGATAACCCTGTGAACGAATACTGCCCATTGCTCTCAGTTGACGTTTGCGAGATCACGTTGTTGTTTTCATCCAGCAGTCGAACAGTTGTTCCCGCAACTATCGCGCCAGACTGATCTGTCACGACTCCGGTCAAACGCCCATTTCCTCCAACCAGCATTGCCGCGTGCGTCTGCGGCGAAAGCTGCACCGCCTCCGGCAAGGGCACAACGGGACGCCGTCCGTAAAACGGTTCTGAGAGCTGCTGGATGAACGAGTGCGGCGCGCCCGCCACGAGCGACAATTCCACGTTGTTCCAGTCTTCGCCCACGGTGTTATCCACGATGGCCCATCCCTGCAGCAGGGGCTTCTTATCCGCTTTCGTTGACAGCACCATGCGATAGGTTGTCTTCCAGATGGGCACTTCGCTGATGTAACTTACATACAGGTTCCGGTCGCCGTTGCCCGTAGTCGAGATGGTCATGCGGCGAACATCCTGGTCACGCGCTGACGCGATCAACCCGAGGTACCGTCCCACTTCAATCTGCAAGTCTTTGTCAGCGATGCGCACGCTCGTTGTGGGGTTCAAGTCCACGCTGCGCACTTCGCCGCCATCGGTGATGAGCGAAATCTCGTCGGTCTCGACCGTCCAATTCGTTCCCGTGCGCGTTTTCCGCTCCACGCTCAACAGTTTGCCGGCGAGCGCGGGACCGCTCGCGCCGCGCACTTCAATCCGCGCCCCGCGCAGGGCGCCCAAGAACTCGGACACCGTGGGCTTTTCTCCAAGCGCGAGCCGCAGCGTCGCAAGCCTTCGCGCCAGCGGAGCCTCCGAGTTGTAATCCACACCGGTGATGCGCCCACCGGCGAGGTCCAGCACGGTGAGCGACTTCAGGACATCGTTCAATTGCGCGCTCGTGAAATCAATGTGCACGTCCTGGCTTCCTCGCACGCGGCCAAGATGCTCGAAGTAGCCAACACCATTCTTGTAGAGGACGACTCGTCGCACCGGCAGCTTGGCCGCCGTGTTTTCTGACTCGCCCCGCGCCTCCGCAGCGGCCTCAGAAGTTTGCTGTTTCACGACCGCTGTCTGTTTGTTTTGGGCGAAAGCAAAACTGGAAATGAGGAGAGACACCATTAGCACGTGCACGAAAAATTTCATAATCCACCCCATCCTTTGCGGATACCTACCTTGTTAATCGAGATGCGAGTTACAGCATACCCGTTGTCTTCGATTTTTGAGAACGGCATTTCCCGAACGAAATGTTCCAACGCATTCGGTCATCGTGCATCGCGACGCTCTCCTATGGAATACTGGGACGTCAACTTTTTGTCACAGGAGTTCCGATGCCGCGCTACTTGACCCAGCACACGCTCGCCTGCCTCACACGGCAGGGCGCCGAGACGCTCGCCGTGCGCATGCGCTCGGGCGGTGACGCCCACGCCGAGCGCGTCCTGGTCAATATGGTCGAGGGTAAAATGTTCGTTGAATTTCGCGCGGAGTCTCGCGAAGCATTGGAAGCTTGGCTGAAGAATGAAGGCATGCACTTCGATTGGCTCGTGCGCGTCGAGTGGGAGCTCCAAGGAGACAGGCTCCAACCTGCCACCTAGGCTTCCGTAACTTCCTGTAGATAAAGAACTAACATGTGGTCAGGGAAACTCGGCAAGCCACAATCGAATGTCTATAAAAAAGAGGGTGATTTCCGCCCTGGACTGCGCTACCCTATCCAAACGACAGTTGAAGAAAGGGAAACTCTATGTCTGATTACGCGCACCCCGAAGTTCTTGTCTCCACCGAATGGACTGCTGCCCACGCCAAGGATCACGGTATCCGCGTCGTGGAAGTGGACGTTGACACCACCGGCTACGACCAAGGTCACATCGAAGGCGCCGTCGCTTGGAATTGGCAAACAGAATTGCAGGACGCCCTTCGCCGCGATCTTGCTCAACCCCGTGCGTTCGAGGAACTCCTCGGCAAGGCCGGCATCTCGCCGGACACCACCGTGGTTCTCTACGGTGACAACAACAACTGGTTCGCAGCCTGGGCTTTCTGGCAACTGAAGTATTACGGCCATGAAAAAGTGCTCATCATGAACGGCGGCCGCAAAAAGTGGCTGGAAGAAAAGCGGCCCCTCACGACGGACGTTCCGAAATATGCGGTGGCGTCGTACAAAGTAACATCGACTAACGCTGCGATTCGCGCCAAGCGAGATGACATTTTTGCCACCCTTGACAAGAAATCTCCCGCACAACTCGTCGATGTCCGCTCGGTCGACGAGTTCACGGGGAAAATCATTGCGCCGCCGGGAATGACGGAAACCGCGCAGCGCGCGGGCCACATCCCCGGCGCCGCAAACATCCCCTGGGCGCAGGCCGTCAACGAGGACGGCACGTTCAAATCCGCGGACGCACTGAAACAGTTGTACAACTCCAAGGGCATTACCGGCGACAGAGAGGTCATTGCATATTGCCGCATCGGCGAGCGCAGCTCTCACACCTGGTTCGTGCTGAGGTATCTCCTGGGAATCAAGAACGTCCGAAATTACGACGGCTCGTGGACCGAATGGGGCAACCTCATCGGCGCTCCCATCGAGAAGGAAGTTTCCGTGGCGGCAGCGAAGTAGCGAAAAGCCTTAAACAGTTCATTCCCCCTCATAAGAGAGGAAGAGGCGCTGAAGATCGCGCCTCTTTTTCTTTTGCGTCGCCTCATTCAATCCGAACCCCAAACATTGAGTCAATCCCTGGACCCGGGTATCATGACAGCCAAGTCGTCTCTCCCCCTGAAGCTGGACAAAGAAATCCGAGAGAGGTGTGAAGATGCGAAAGCTACTGATTATCGGGCTGGCGATAATACCCCTTGTATGCTTAGCGGCCACAATCGGCTTCGGAGCGGCAGCGAAAGCGGAATCTGAAGAGACAATACTTCAAGCTCTAGTGCCCAAAATCATCGCCTCCTGGGAAACCTTTGACCTCACCAAGATCGAACCTTATTACGCTGCCGATGCGAACTTCACCTATTTTGATCTCGCGCCAATGAAGTACAACAATTGGGCGGAATATCGCGCGGGCGTGCCGAAAGCGATTTTTGAACCTAACCAGAGCATCAAATTCAAGTTAAACGACGACCTTAGGGTTCATCGACGTGGCTCCCTGGCCTGGGCAACGGTGACCTTTGGGGCAGACATCGTCAACAAACAGGGAGCCAGCTCGCATTTGAATGGGCGCTGGACGATGGTGCTCGAGAGGCGCTCGCAAAGCTGGATTGTCGTCCATGAGCACGTGTCCGTTCCTCTTGGCGGCTCCTGATCGCCATCCTCAGGCTAACAGGATGAGAATGACGACGACATTTCACGCCTAACCAACGACCGCTAAGGGAACTCCTGTTTACTCTCCGTTCGCTCCATCTTGACGGCAGCGCCTTTTGAAACTTACGCTGAATAGACAGAAAGGAAGTGAACGCCCGTATGAGTCTCTCTCCAGGCCAGACCGGGGAAACGCGTCAGTGCGTTCACTGCGGGAAGCCGATCAGCATTCGACTGCGGCAATGCCCGTTCTGTCGCGAAGCAAATCCAGAAATTCCACGGCCTCGTCCTATGCGTGGCCTGGAAGGACAGCATCAAATCCGCCGAGGTTTGCTCTATATGCTTCTTGCCGGGGTTATTTATTACTTTTCCGGGGGCTACAGCACGTTCACCCTTCCCATCACCGTCAGCTCTCCCGTGAACAATTACCTTACGCCCCTGCTCTTCCTGGGTGGGTTGGGCCTCACCCTCTACGGCGTCTACCTGCGCTATAAGTCTTAGCGCCGTTCCAACTATCTGCGCCAAAAATTGCAATTGTGGACTCGATCCCATAGTGTCGGTTCGCCGTTTCGGAGAAGCTTGCCCCAACAAGTTGGAACGGCACCAGTGGCGCAGCGGCTTCTTCTAATCGGCCAGCGCCAATTTTTCCAGGTAAGTGTTATACGCAGCCTTAACTTTGGCCGCATCCGGCGCCTTGTTTTTATATTCGACTATCGGTGTAATGAACTGGTCCATGGCCTTGTCAATTTCTTCGAAGACTTTGCGATTGGTCTTGGATAGCGCGGTATCGCCGCCATAATCCTCCGCCTTGTCCCACAACCTTTCGAGGACGCGACCAAGTTCGGCCGCCGTCGCGGTATCGTTTTTCTGGATCGCCGCGAAAATCATCTGAGCCAGAGCGCGGTAAGGACCCATCTTGGTGTCATCCACACCCGCCGTCTGCGGCGAGCGCTTCGCCGCCCCCTGCGGCGGGGTGGATGCCAGCGAGGAGGCCGCCAGGAAAACGCCAACGCAAATAGCGAAGAGGGACCCCCTGCAAATGTGATTTGAGTTTTTCACGATTTTCCCTTTCCTTACTGAATTTTGTAGGCCCCAAGTGAATCTCGTCTAGTGCGGCCGGTCGCGCGAGGGTCGGCCCATCTTTGCTGAGCATTTAATATTCAAAATCGTCTTGCGAAGCAAACTTTTAACACGCCTCGAATCCCATGTCAGCCTTCCGGTAAGCGCGATGTAATCAAAAAGGCATGCGTACGGGCGATCCCGGAACTTTGCTCGCCGCAAAAAACACCTCCCCTCTCACCTAAGGCCACCCTGGCCGGAAGGACAGTGTTACGCATTGGGGGAGTACCGTCCCTCCCGCTTCTCGAAAGCTTTCCTCCCGCGTGGCCTACTGGTGGACACGTTATCGCGAGGCCCGCCTCAGGGCGTTGCCTGCGCGGTCAACCGAAAGCGTCACCCTTGGGCGAATTGCGATTCAGAACGCCGCTGGGTGGATGAAGGGGCGAAAAATGGAAAAATTTAGTTTGCTTGTTTTAGCCGTTGCTTTGGTCACTTCCTTCGGAGCTGGCCAAGCTGTTGCACAGGGTCCCCAGGGCGCGGGCGCCTCAGCAGCAGCAGGATCCGCGCCATCGAGCAGTTCTAATTCCTCTCATTCTTTGAACCCAATTAAATGGGTGAAGAAAAGCCACAAACCGGCGGAAGATCCCGCGGCAAAAGACGAGCAGGGCAAGAAATTGAACGATAAACTTCAGTCGCAAGGACTTCTGCCCGCGAACACCGACCTCAAGACCGCTTGCGGCAATTTCAAGACGCAAGAAAATTGCGTTGCCGCCCTCCACGTCAGCCACAACCTCGGCGTGGACTTTAACTGCCTAAAATCAGACCTGACCGGCGTGCAGACCAGCGCGGACATGTCTGGATGCAAGGGAACCGCAGGCACCAAGGCGATGAGCCTCTCGAGCGCGATACACGCGATCAAGCCCGAAGCCAACGCGAAAGCCGAAGCCAAGAACGCCGAGAAGCAAGCTCACGACGATCTGACAGCGGCCGGCGCATAAATCTTTGCTATTCGCAGGTAGATCTTCAGAGCCCCAGGGGCGAGCGCGGCAATCCGTTGCAGCGCACGCCTTTTCCCTTTTGAATTAAGCTGGGAAAGCCTCTTTTGAGCGCAGAATCGCACGCGTAAAAATGCGGCGGGATGGTTACTGTCTGTCCTTTCGCTGGACTTCTGACCAGTAGTTTTCCGCAATTCTTTTGCGCTACTCTGGCACCGAGAACGGGACCCGAATCCTGGCCACGGGAGAGTAAACGTGTTCTGCGATCGTTGCGGATTAAACTTCTTGCCGAAGCAGTCGATTTGCACCCGCTGCAAATCGATCCCTACCCGCTATTGGTTTCAGCTCATGGGCCTGATCACCCTGTTCGCGGCGATCGCTTGCAACTCCCTTGTTGGCCTCTATCTATTACCACGGCTCATGGACAGTCATCACCCGAGGCTGCTCTTTCGCGGGTGGCTCTGGTTCGATGAAAAGGCCGCGTTGTACGGCTGGGTGCCGCTAGCGCTCGGTCTGCTGGCTTGGGATTATCTCGTCTGGAAGGAAGCCCGGCCCAAAGTCAAGGGCTGGATAACCCGCAAGCTTCTTACGGTATCCCTGGCGGCCGGGATCGCGCCGATTCTCCCCTGGTGGATTCCTGCGGGACAGCCACCCGGTGAATTTCTCTCCATGATCGGCAGGCATGCCGGTTTGCCGGCGCTACTGGCCTGGGCCGTTGTGGTGGTCGTCACTATCCTGGTTTGCACTGATCCGGGCTCGCGCGACTACCTGCTGGGCCACGGCAAGATGCTCAATCTGGTCAGCCTGGGATTGCTGTTGCTCGTGTTTACGTTGACCGTCGTCGGCTGGTCGATTACTTACACCTATTGAAGTCTCTCCCCGCCCGCGTCGTCGTTCCCCTTCACTGGGCGAGTTTTTTTCCTCGAAGCGGCAATCAGTGTTTCGCATGCAACCAGACAAGCACGGCGAAAATGTCTGTAGATTTTGTCGTGAACGTCCTCGGCGTGAAGCAGCGTGGCCGTGCCATTCAGAAGCACGACGATGGCGAGAGCAAGGGGCATGTGGTCGCTCCGCTTCCCTCCCAACTCACGGGCCAGCCGCACATTCAGTAGTTCAAAGGAAGGCATGGGCTCTTTACGCGCAAAAGCTGTCGCCCAATCCTCAGAGATAAGCTGAAACTCGTGAGGATGCGCCTCGAAAAAATTAAGTGCCTTCCGGCAAGCGTCCACGGTGGAGCGGGAAGACTTGATGGAGGAATAAAGATTGCGGCGCGCACGCTCTCGAAGCAGTCGCAGCAGGTCGTCCTTGTCGCGGAAGCGCTCGTAGAGCGTCGGGGTTGTTGTTCCCGCGGCCCGCGCGACGGCGCGCATCGTGACGCCCTGCCCGCCATTCCTGCGCCACAAACCGTACGCCGCCTCCAAAATGCGCCCTTCCAACTGCGCGTCCGCTTTGCGTGGCACTGAGCCCTCCCGGGTCTACCGACAACGTGAATTATATCCTTTACAACGTAAAAGTAACAGTGTATAAATAATGCGCTTCCAGAAACCTGCCTGCCGCAGGTGAGACGGTTCCCCGTCAATTCACATTCAGGAAGTCCAGGAGAACAGAAAAGAATCATGTTTCGTTTTGAATACTCTGTGCAAACCAAGGCGAGCCGCCAGCAGGCTTGGGAGGTTTTCTCTGATTGCCGCCGCTGGAATCATTTCGCCAACATTTACGGGCGAATCCGCTGGTATGAAGGCCGGGCCTGGGAGCCCGGAAGCCGTTTAGAGATCGAGATCCTGCGCCCTGTGCGCACAATGGTGCGCCACGTGATTACCAGTTGCGTCCCCGCGAACCGCGTCGGCTGGATCGACCACTCCCTGCAGGTCTCCATCGCGCAATGGGTCAGCTTCGAGGAGCGACCCGGCGGAGAGACCCGCGTGCGCACCTGGGGAGACATCATTCATCCGGGAGTGGAGATCGCAGGTCTCACCATGGAAAACATCGTCGGGAGTTTCACCGAGACCTGGTACGAGAATTACCGCAATACTTGCGACAAGGTCGCCGAAGCCGCGCAGGCAGGACTGCCTTACAGGCGGATTCTGGGCCCCGCTACTTATTCACTCGGCTGGTAAAAATCTGCGTGCTAGATGCGCACCTGCATGACTCTTACGAGGGTCTGCTGGATTTTCTGTAGCTCCTGCTCCCGCGCGTGTTCTTCTTTTGTGCGGTCGTTCAGGGCTTCCTTCAATAAGATCAAGTTCCGCCGGAATTCCATCTGGGCCAAAACCAGCCGGCTGAGCGCTTTCAACGCTTCCTTCTGTTCGGCCGTGAATTCCCGCGGCGTGCGGTCCACGACGCACAAAGTACCGAGCGCGTAACCCTCTTCCGTGATCAGCGGCGCCCCCGCATAAAACCGCACACGCGGCTCGGAAATGACCAGAGGATTGTCTCGAAACCTCTCGTCCTCAAGCGTATCCGGCACCACGAAGACATCCGGCTGTTGAATCGCCACGGAGCAAAACGCCAGATCGCGCGGTGTCTCCGAAATCGTGACGCCGATTTTTGATTTGAACCACTGCCGGTCTTCGTCGATCAGGGAAATCAGCGCAATCGGCGTCTTGCAGATAAACGACGCCAGCGCGGTCAGATCATCGAATGCTTTTTCCGGATCCGTGTCGAGAATGGCGTATCTTTCGAGCGCGGCGACTCGCTCCGCATCGCTCGTTTGCATCGTTCACCTCCCGCTGTCTGCCGGCGTGCCTTCAGACTGGGCTTCCAATCAGGAATCATACTCTACTTGAAGGGGCTGGGAGCACTTTCCTTTCTGCTCTGTCTGTCACCCCGGCCCGGCAATCGTATTCTTAGCTGGAAGTTGTTCAGAAACGGCTGATCGGTTTAAAGGCGAGCCGCAAATTCCCGTGCGTGCCCCGGCTAAAATACATTTCATCCGCGATATGGAAACGCACGCCCACGGGAACAAGCTTTCCCTTCGAAATTGACCGGATATGCAACGCCGCGTCCCGAAAACGGTCACTCCTCGTGGATTCACACAAAATGAGAAATCCAGTTAAGTCTGTATTATCAGTACCTTACGGCCACGTCCTGCATGGCGCTCGGCATGCCATCCTTCCGCACGACATGAGCAGCACTACGCTATTCCTTGAACCTCATAAGGCTTCAGTATTACTGGCGGAGGCGCGGCTTGGCGACCGCGAGGCGTTTGCGGACTTGGTCATGCCCTATGCGCCGCGTCTGTATCGCCGCGCGCTGCGGTTGACGGGGAATCCTTCCGACGCCGAAGACGCCCGGCAGGAAGCGCTGATGAAGGCTTTCACGCGCCTCGATCAATTCTCCGGCAATCAGAATGAATTCCAGAACGATTTGAACGCCTGGGTTACGCGCATCACAACCAACGCTTCCATCGACTTGCTTCGCCAGCGGCGCGATTCCAAACATGTTCCGCTTGAGACCAGCGATCCGGAATCCCGCGAGAACTTTGCCGAACAACTTCCCGCCCGCGGTGAAAATCCCGAGGAAGGCTATGCGCGGCGCGAAATGCGCTCTCTCCTGGCGCGCGCGATCACCCAGCTGCCTTCCGACCTCCGGCAGGTTTGTCTCCTGCGTGACGTCTTGCAGTACTCCACCCAGGAAGTTGCCGAGCGTTTGGGGATTTCCAGCGTCGCTGTCCGGCTGCGGCTCTTCCGCGGCCATCGCCGTCTGCATGACGAGCTCCGCAACGTGTTGCGTCGCAACCATCGAAAGACCGCCTCGTGCGTGTCGGCCGTCAGACCCGCGCCTCGCCCCGCGGTCAAGAAATTCGTTCCGCTCTCCGCCATGCCCGAATGCGCCTGCGGCGACTGACACGCCCTCCGCCACTGTTTATTTTCCGCTAATCTCACCGCGGCCCGAAGGATCGCTCTGGTAATTCCTAGCCCGCGCGAAGCCCGCATGGAAATCTGCGTGGTTTTGGCGTATCGTAAGATTTCCCGGGAGATCCACCATGCAGTACACGGCCCGCCTCGCGCTTGTTCTGTGCTTTGGAATCTTCACTGCAAAATCGCTTCACGCGCAGCATGGCATGGGCGGCGGACACATGTCTGGCGGCTTCTCCGGTCATTCCGCGGGCCAGGCGACCGGTCATGCCATCGGTCACTCGTTAGGGAAAATATTCGGCCGCCATGGTGGACGCACCAAGGGAAATGTCTCGCAATCGGCCCGTGCGGAGGAGCCGCCTCTCGCCGGCGCCGTGTTCGTAAAGGGCAGAGTGATCCAGGCGCCGGGCCCTGCGTTCACTTTTGATCCGCGGCGGCCGCGCTTCCCGCGCGACCGGTTCGACGGATTTCCTTTCCGCCACCGTTTTGGTGTTTTCCCGTTTCGCAATCGTTTCGGCTCCTGCCCGGCTTTTACAGGCTTCGGATTCCCGCGGCGGAATTTCTTCTTCGGCAATGACTTCGATTGTTTCAGCGCCGGGTTCTTTTTTGATCCTTTTTTCCTTGGCTCGTTCTCGGGCGTTTTAGGATTCGACGGGGGATTCGTCCAGCACGGCGGTTCGGGCACGCTTATGGAAAATTCCGCGCCCGACGGCGCGGCTGGAGCGAGCGAACAAGCTGGCCGCAATTTCGCTCCCGCGGATGCTTCAAGCTCGAGTGGAAGAGCAGCAGAAGGACAGGGTTTGCCTGCGTCTGAGAAAAACGAACGAGTGCTCACTCTGCTCGTCCTGCAAGAAGGCTCGATGTATGGCTTGACCGACTACTGGCTCGACGGCAATCGCCTACATTACGTTACGAGTTACGGCGCGGAGAATTCCGTCCCCATCGAAAGCATCGATTTCGTGAAGACTTTTCGGGCCAACGAAGAACGCGGCATCCCATTCGCGCCGCGTTTGAAACCCGCTGCCCAGTAGCTTCTCCCCGCATAGAAACGCATTGGACAACAGCGTCGTTCGCAGGCCTCGAGCGGCGTCCCCGTTCGGGGTACGATTCATTCCAGCGAAAGTCAAACTGAAGGAGCGATCGCATGCGAACGATGTTTGCGGCGTATTTGATGATAGGGGCAGCAGTTTTTCTGGCGGCTGCACAGCAGAAAAGCGGCATAAGCGAGGACGAAGGGCGAATCCTGGCGCTGGAAAACGCCTGGAATCACGCCGAACAAAACAAGGATATCGCAGCCCTCGACCAGCTTCTCTCCGGTACGATGACGTATATCGATTATGACGGTTCTCTCCAGAGCAAGGCGGAGTTCCTCTCCACCGCCAAAAGTGAATCGCTGCACCCCGAACAAATTGTGAATGAGGAAATGACGGCCCATGTCTACGCCAACGCAGCTGTCGTTACCGGAATCTATCGCGAAAAGGGAATCTCCAAAGGGAAGCCCTACCTCCGGCGCGGGCGCTTCACCGATACCTGGGTGAAAGAAAAAGGTACCTGGGAGTGTGTAGCGAGCCAGTCCACTCTGATCATCAAGTGATTCTGTCTGAACTGCCTCGCTTGCACTTCCTGCATTGCTACTTTGTCTAACGCCCGCCCAGGAATTTTCCAACACTAACCATCCGCGAATCCATAATATGCATCATGCTTTCCCTGCGTCCCTCGGCGGCAAAGCCCAGCGCTTACGGATATATTCTTCTCTTCGCTTATATTTCCCTTCTCGTTGCGTTCGTGTTCCTTGCCAACGGCGGCTGGCGCTCCTATCAGCGAAATATCGAGGCCACCAAGTGGCCTGCAGTAGACGCACAAGTGATCAATTGTTCCGTCGATTTCACCTACGGCTACAGTGGCAAAGCATACGGTAGGAAATTCCGGGCGCAATGTGTTCTCCATTACGAAGCTAACGGCGTCCCCTACGACACAAAAAAGGTCGCTGGGTCAATCGTATTTGTTTCTGACAAGCAGCTCCAGTTGACCAAACCAAAAGTCACCGTCGCCATGCTGCGAGACTGGGTCCACCTTCACCCGCGTGGATCGTCGCTAACCATTCACTACGATCCCTCTGATCCCCATCAGATCTCACTCGCCGGCGCTGACGCCGTCTTGCAGAAAAATACTCCGCAAGAGCAGTTGTCGATCGGTCAGGGGCTTTTCTTCTTCGGGATGGCTTTGTTTCTTGTCGGAATGCTCGTACGAAGACGCGTTGAGACTTCCCAGGTCGAAGGGAACGCTCTACCTGGAGGCGCGACGCTCCAGTAGGTAGGCGATCGCCGCGAAAATCGCAAAGTAGAAAACAAAATTCACGATAATCGATACGTCTAAAAATCCTCCAATTGTCGCGGCGAGCGACTTCGGACGGTTCGGAAAAATATGAGAGGCAACTCCCATCCCCGGCGAAATAAGATAGAGCAGCGGATCTGGCAGTTCCTGGCCATAACCCACTGCGAAACCCAAAGCGAGAAATCCAACCGGCAAACCTACGACCGCTGGCAAGACCACGAGAACCAGGATGCGTCGCCACATTGCACTAGTCTCTATCAAATCCAATTAAATCGGGCGCGGCGCTTCATCCAAGGTTCCATCTAGCTACGGGGCTTTCCACAGCGTGCTGTTTCCCGGGTCTCGGAGTTGAATCGATGCGCCAGGCGTTTTCTTTACCGTGTCGGTGACAACCGGCTGGCCACCGTTCTTCGTTACTTTCCGCGTTTCCTCGACCGCGTTGCCCAGGATCGTGGTGAATCCTTTCTTGTCCTTCAGCCAAAAAACAGAAGTCTCGTCGTCGGCCGTCAATAGCGCGCGCACCTGATGGTCCGCGCTGTGCAGCACCAGCTCCGGATTTTCTGTTACTTCCAGGAGCGCCCGCTGATTCTGATCTTTGTCGAACAAAATAATCTTCGGTCCTTCCGCCTCGCTGACCACGATCTGCGCCTTGGACTTGTAATTCGCGTCGTAAAACGAGAGATAGGACACGCCGTTCTTCGTGCCGAGTTCCGCGAGGGTCTTGCCGTTGTCATCCACCACCGTGAATTTCCGCGCGCGCACCGCTCCGGCCTGGAAGAGCGACGGGTGAATCAGAAACCAGATTTCGACCCCAAGCAATATCGCCGCGATGGCCACGAGCCAGCGCAGAGTCTTGACCCAGTCTTCCAACTGCTGGATTCGTCCCTTCAGATCGGTAGCTTGTAAGTCCGTCGCCATGGCAACGCCTCCTGCTCAACCAATTTTTCGCGCAAAATGTGGTTTCTTCCTGTCGTGGCCCACAGTATATGCAATCCACAGCGACTTGCCTGTTTTTTCCGGCGCTCCGGAATTGTCCTCCTATGCGAAGATAGTGCGGGCGTTTCCCAATCAGGGGCAGACCATGAAATCCTGGCGGACCATCTCCTTCCTCGCACTCGCCGCGGCGTTCGTTTGCGGTTATCTTTTTTTCTTTCCACGCGCGGGGCTGACGCGGCAAGCCGCCCCGGCGCAATCGCCCACCATCGAGGAATACCAGCCGAAATCCACGTTGGTCGTCAAGGAACACAAAATCGAGCGCGCGAAATTTCCCTTTATTGACATCCACAGTCACCATTGGGACGTCACGCCCGAATACGTGGACAAGCTAGTAAAGGAAATGGACTCCATCAATCTGCAAGTCCTCGTCAATTTAAGCGGCGGCACCGGCGACCACTTGAAACACCTCATCCAGGTTATGAAGGGACGCTACCCCGACCGCTTCGTCGTTTTCGCGAACATGAATTTCGACGATCTGAACACGCCCGGCTTCGGAAAGCGCCAGGCGGCGCGCCTCGAGCAGGACGTCAAAAACGGAGCGCAGGGCCTGAAAATCTTCAAGAATTTTGGCATGGACCTGAAATACGCGAACGGCGAACGCGTTCACGTCGACGATCCGGAATTCGATCCCGTCTTTGAAAAATGCGCCGAGTTGAAAATTCCCGTGCTGATTCACGTGGCGGAGCCCTCGGCTTTTTTCGATCCGTGGGACAAATACAACGAACGCTGGCTCGAGCTGAAGGAATTTCCGCAGCGCGCGCGGCCGCCCTCGAGGTATCCGCCGTTTGAAACGTTGATGGCGGAGCGCAACCGCTTGTTTGCCAAACATCCGAAAACGAATTTCATTGCCGCGCACCTCGCGTTTCACGGAAACGACCTCGAACGCCTGGGAAAACTGTTCGATACTTATCCGAACGTGAACGTGGACATCGCCGCGGTTCTCGCGGAGCTCGGCCGCCAGCCTTATTCTGCTCACGATTTTTTGATCAAGTATCAGGACCGCGTGCTGATGGGCAAGGACATCTACGACGTGAACGAATACAAATGGTATTTCCGTTCGCTCGAGACGCGCGACGAGTATTTCGAATATTACCGCAAGCGCCACGCCTTCTGGCGCATCTACGGCTTCCAGGTTCCCGACGAAGTCCTCAAAAAGATCTACTACAAAAACGCATTGAAACTGGTGCCAGGGATCAATGCCAAGGCATTTCCGGAATAGCCGGACGGAAGCCCGGCTATTTTTTCTCGCCGGCCTTGACGAGGAGCAGGATAATCAGGCCGGTGACTGTCGCCACGCCGAGCAGACTGAAGATCTTGCGCGCATTCTGCCACAGCTCGGGAGCCTTGACCCAATCTAGGATGTACGCGCTGACGAACAAAGCTGCCATCACAACGGCGATCACGCCGATCAGAACGAGAAACGTTCTAGCCATGCGCCCGAACTTACGCCGGCCGGGAGAAGAAGACAAGCAAAAATTCACCACCGACGAAAAGCTCGCGCATGGCCAGAGCTGTTTCTCAGACCCCAACGAGACGATAAGAAAACAGATCTCCCAAGTCCTGCGTAAATTTGAACTCATTCGCGAGGTTGTATAGCCACCTGTACGGAAGGCCGGTGACGGCTTTGCCGCAGGACGGCGCGAAGCGCAATCAGCTCAGCCACACTTGAAGGATGAGGCGTCAGTTCCATTATGTGATGCTGGGCATCACTGTGTTTTCGCTGCTGCTCGCCCCATTGGCGTCCGCGCAAGGTAAAACCTCGATGGGGCTGCGTCCCCTCAGCATGCGCGAGGCGCGGGCGATTGTGCGCGAAACTTCCTGGGTCGAGACCAGCGAGGGACGCACCGCAGACTGCTCGCATCTGGTGCACGATTTGTACGTGCAGGCAGGGTATCCCTATCCTTACGCCAGTTCGCGCGACCTCTATTTGGGCACGGAAAATTTTGCGCGCGTGCGCTCGCCGCAGCCTGGCGATTTGGTCGTGTGGCGGGGCCACGTTGGCATTGTCTTGGATCCCCGGGAGCATTCCTTTTTTAGTTCGGTGAATTCGGGGCCTCGAACGGAATTCTATAATTCGGCGTATTGGCGCGCGCGCGGAACGGCGAGGTTCTACCGTTATTTGACCGATAGCCCATCGAAGTCGGAATCGGGGACAACTGAAACGGCCAGCCGCAGCCCGGAGCAGGTGCCGGCTGCTCCTGGAGAAAGAGGACGCAGCGTAATTTACGGACCGACACTGGAAGCGGTGAAGACGCCGCCCACAAAAGTGCCGGCCACGACTGCCCCGGGTGAAGAGAGTGTCGGGAACGGGAAAAGAGCAGCAGTTACGCACCAAATAGTGCTGCACATTTCCGGGAAGCAGCCGGCGGCAGAGGACGTAGCGCAAGGACTCGCCGAAGCGAATCATGACGCGGGCGAAATCCTGCGAGCGGGGAATCTCGGGCAGCTTGCGCGCCCTCTGATTATCTATGATGAGTTGCGTGTGACGGACGTCGCGATCAAAGGCAAGCATGGCAACGCGCGCGTCGAGATCGATTGCATCGCCCGGCTGGCCGGCGAGCGGCCGGAATCTCAAAGAGACGGGGAGCAGTTCGGGCTGGAACTCCACCGCACGAAAAAAGGCTGGGTGATGAATCCGGCGAATGAAAATACCTATGTGCCGCGCGAGGCAGCGTTGCGTATCCTGTCGGCGCGGCTCGCTTCGCTCACTCAGCGCGACGACGCAACCGCGGCGAAGGAACGCGAGCAGGTCCAGATTATCCACTTGCTGAGTCTCCTGGTCGCAGAAAACTAATTTTCCTTACGATCGAGATCCTACTCTTCGTGATCGAGGGGTTTCCCGTCAGGCCCTACCTGCACTTCGGATTTCTTTCCGTTGGTTTCGACCTTGGCCTCGTAGGCGACGAGCTTGCCTTTCTTGGTGATCGATTCGACCTCGAGGATCCGCCCCTTACCCGCCTTGGCCTGCAATCCAGCTTTCACGTCAGGGGAAAGAGAATCGAGCGAAACTTGCTCCTCGACCTCGGCGACCGTGCCGTCGGCGGCGATGAGAACGTCTTTGCTATGGCCATTGACCGTCATTTCCGCTTCATAGAAGGTCTGGCCCTTTTCTTTTTCCGTGGAAAATCCGCGAATGGTGGCTCCTTCGCTTTGTGCCGCAACTGTTTTTTCGACCGCGGGCGGAAGGTCAGAACGCTTGATCTTCTTTTCCTGGGCCGACGCGGTTCCGGCAAACAGCATTCCGCCCGCCACAACTGCTGCCAGATAATTTGTCTTCATTGTCGCTCCTTGCCGCGGGGAATGTCCGCCGCGTTGACGCAAATCTAGCATCGGCTTCCTAAACAGCCGATGAACGAGAACGAGGCTGGATTGGAAGCGCTGGGTACCCATTGGCATGTGTTGGCTCCGCAAGCGAGGGGGGTAGGGTGTACCCCCCCTCGGAGAAAAGAAAAAGTCCGGCAATGATTTGAGGCGAAAAGAGATAGGGGACGTTTTCCGTTGGAAAGCAACGGAGCTCCAACGGCGCGTCGACGGCAGCAAGAAGCAACGAAGCGCAACAGAGAACACGAATTTACCACAGAGAGCACGGAGCGCGCTGAGAGGGGACTCAAAAGCACGAATCAAAGTCGTGTTCCGTGACCGGTGCTCCATGATCCGTGAAAAGCAAGAGACACTTCTCCAGGCTCGAATCTCCTGTTCTTTAGGAGGCAAGGAAAAAGAAGGGAGCTTGTGGAGTCTGAATTCTATGAGAAGCCCCGCGTGGACGAAATCTGCAAGAGTGCGCAAGTCCTTGAAAACAAGAGGTAGATCATGGGGGTGGTACCTACCCCAGGTGTTTTGCGGAAAGAGTGCGGAAGCCTCTGAAAACAGAAGAGTTGCGGAAATCCCATTTCCGAAAGAGTGCGCAAGTGATTGAAAACAAAGGGGACAGAAAATGCCGTTTTGCGAGTTTGGGGTAACTAGTTTGCAAACAGCTTGGCGAGTCGGGGGTGCGTAGGGGCGAGTGCCCTGTGCGGAGGACGGCCAAACCATAACACAAAATAACATAGAATGGCGTTACTGTCAAGGAATCTTTATAAAGAGTACCGTTCGAATGTATGGGAGGGCGGCAAGCGATGGATCGGGAAGGGTTTACGGAGTTACGCTACGGGAAGTAGCGGAAGAAAGCGGGTAGTGAGTGGTGGGTAGTGCGAAGGATCAGAAAACGCCCCGTCTTTCCCCCGGTTCTCCTCGAACGGATCGTGAGGGATGTCCGCGTCGTCCTGACCTTGCATGAAGTTGACTCTAAACCCGCACCCTTTGAAAAAACAAACCCAAAGGGTGCGCCACCCAAGATCGTCTCAACGCACTAAGGGTGCGCCACCCGCCCTCCCGTCCGAGTTTACTTTGCAAAATGGAGATATGTTGTTCCCCCGAACATAAGCAGGTACGCGAGTAAAAGGACTACAAGAAACCCAATTCTCTCCCGTTTCTTCGTCCTTTCGCTAACCGCACCACCCTGAAGGACTGTCGCCGTTCCCCGACTAAAAAGCCACCAGAGACTCGTTACTATAGGTGGCGCAACGAGGTCTAACAAGTATTGCTGCATCAGTGGCATCGGTTCTCCTTACATTCAAGACTCCTACTTGGCCGCACAGACGAAAAGCCCTGCGGCGTAAGAAAGAGCATCATATGCAAATTTAACTTCCGCAACGCCAGACGCGAACTCCGCGGCTGTCACCGCTGTCGAAGCTAAGCTGACTTCGCCTCCTAATGTTGTCAGTGTTTGGCCCGCTCCAGTGACTGAAGAGAACGCGGCTTTCGCGATTGCATCTGTAGCTAATCCCGAAAGCGACGCACCCCCTGGGCCATGAACTACTCCGGGGGGAATGACGCCCTGCGATGGGCCCGCCACTACGCCCTGTGCCATATTGTAGAAGACGTTGTGTCCGCCAGCCTCACCGCTGCCGAAGCTGGCAATCAAGTCCGTTGCGCCGCTGAAGGCGTTACCCCCGAGCGCATCAGTAATGAATCCCCCGATGCCGCTAGTCCCGATACCCAAGGCATGAAGTCCGCCTGCTATGCTGTATTTGCTACCAAACTCAGAAGCACATGTGAAGATATTTTGTTTTTGCAGCGATTGCGGATTGCGACTGCTGCGGCCGCCAAGGCGGGGACCGTGTGGTCCGGCACCTGCGCTCTGGTCGCAGGTGTTTCCGATATAGACGCCGTCTAACAGGACGGGTACGCACTGGCCAGGGGGAATCACGCCGTTGCCACCACCGCCGCCGCCATCGCCTCCGTCCATCGTACAGGTGATTATAGGATTGCCCTGGTCATCGGTGGTCGTTACGCAAGTGGCAAGTCCGAGAGGGTCGATGAGATTCATGGGATTGTCAAGGACATAAATGTAGCGGTTCCAGGATTGGGGATTGGAAGGGTCGACGGCGGCGAGGCCGGCGGGGTCAGGGGAAGTCCAGCGGCCGGAGAGGAAAGAGTATTTGCGGAATAAGGTGTGGTCGAGACTCGATTCACCGTCGCGCTGATTGCCGGTGAATTCGTGGGTGGAAATGCCGGAGTCGGTGGAGATGTTCTCGCCAAAGGGAAGATAGTCGAGGTTCTGCTGGATGGCCTTGGCGGGATCGGTGAGAAGGTGCGTGGAGCCTAGGTGGTCGGCGTGAATGAAGTAGGTGGTGTTGTTGCGATATTCCGACTGGAGCTGACCGTTCAGGTAGTTATAGCCGACCTGCCAGCCCATGGTCGGAGTAATCTCGGCTACGACACTGCTCGCCAGATTGAACACATAATCCTTCACGGTGGAGCCGATGTACTTGCGGACGCGACGACCTTGGACATCGTACAAATAGCACATGGTGGCGGCAGTGCCGCTGCCGGTGGCGCAAAAGCCAGAAGAGCCATCGACTTGGATGAGGCGATTCTCGGCGTCATAAAAATAGGTGTGCGAGCCATCGTTGGTGAGATTTCCGGCCGCGTCGTACACGTAGGGCGAGCCGGAGAGACGATTGTTGGCGTCGACCGCTGCGGAGAAAGTGTTGCAGGTGCCGCCCGTGACGGATTGCGCTGTGCGATTGCCCCAGGCGTCATAGGTCCAATTTAGTCCGCTGCAGGCGTCACCCGGCGCAGACATGGCTTGCAACCTATTGAGAGCGTCATAGGTATACGAGCGGTTGAAACTCTGCGTGCCCGTAGCTGTGAAGGAGGCCACGTTGCCATTATCGACCGTGCCCGCGTTGAAGCCAAGATTGAAATCTTGCACGCTGCCGGAAGGAATGGCGTCTGTACAAGCGGCAAGCGCGGTAGCCGAAGAGTTCGTGTTGTAGCGGCAGGGCTGAAGGCTGCTATTAAACGCCCAGGTAGCAGTGAGGCCGTTGCCATGGGTCATTTTGCGGATAGCACTGTCCGGATAGAAACCGATCGTGGAATCCACGCTGGCCAAGATAGCGGGGTGGTTTGCATCAGGAGTGAAATTGCTGGTCAGTTGGGTGACGCGAGCGACGGCATCGAACGCCTGCGTAAAAGTGACGTTGCTTCCGCTGAGGACGACTCCGTTGGTATAGGAGGTCGTGTCGCCGGCGAGGTCATACGCGTATTGAACCGGGAAGGGCGTGGTGCTGCAATTGGCCGGCGTGCACTGGGAATTATTTACGACCCTGCCGAGCGGGTCATAACTGAAGACCGAGCCGGTCGGATTCGTGCCCGCCGTGCTCGCGGAAGAAATTCTGCCAATGGTGTTGGTGAGGGTGATGCCGCGCGTGGAAGATTGATCGTAGCTAAGAGTCACGGCGGGCGTGCCGTCGGAATAGTTCTTGGCGGTGAGGCGGTGCAGCGCGTCGTACTGCAGGCAGGTGCGGATGCCACGCGTATCGGTTCGGGACAGTAGGTCGCCGGTCGAGGAATTGGGCGACGCACAATTTGTGTCCGAATCGTATTTGTAGGTGATCATACCGGTTTCGGGATTGGTTTCGCTAGTCAGGCGGGAGAGGCCATCGTAGGCGAAGGTGCGATTGCGCGAGCCGTTTTGCACGATGCTGGTCAGATTACCGAGCGCGTCGTAGCCGTAGGTGGTAATGAAACCGAGTCCACCGGGATCCTCGACCACTTGGGTGAGACGCCCCAAACCGTCGACCGTGCTTTGGCGTTTTTTGCCGGCGGCATCGGTGGCCGTGGCCGTGTTGTTGGAATAAGAAATGTGAGCGACCGACCCATCCTGTAAAGTCACCGAAGTTGCGCGGCTCAACGCGTCGTAGGCATTAGTGGTGGTGCCGTCGGTGCTTGAGCTTGTGGAGCGGTGCGGGTTAGAGACGGAGCCGACGCGGCCGAGGGCGTCGTAGGTGGTGTCGACGTAGTCGACGCCTTGGGGGTCGGAATTGAGTTGCGTCTGTTTGGCGCGGCCGAGGCCGTCAAGGAGAACGGTGCCGACGATATTTTGCGAGGAGTTCATCTTGGTGGTGGAGGTCGTGCTGATGGCGCTGTTGTACGTGATGCTGGTTTGGCCGCCATCAGGGAAATTTGTTGCGGCGGGGCGCCAGAAGTCCGGGTCGTTCCAGGTCGTGGATGTGACCTTGCCGTTTTCGTCGGTGATGGAGGTTTGCACGCCGCCAGTGCAGTTCCACGCCATTGAGCGTGTCATGCTGAGAGGTTCGTTGATGCCAGTGGGGAAAGCGTTGCCGCAGGTGGATGTAGCGTCGGGATATTTAAAGGTGGTGACCGCGCCGTTAACGTCGGTGGAAGTATTCACGGTGCCGGTGTCAAAGTAGGTGATCTTCTGGCCGACGGTGGATGACCCTGAAACGAGTTGGGCGATGGTGGTGACATTGCCACGGGAGCCGGAGACGGCAACGTGCTGGGGAGTGCCGGAAGTGGCGGCGGGCGAGCCTGTGGTAGCGCAGGTGGTAGTGCCGCTGGGTGTCCCTTCGTCGTAGCAAAAGGTGGTTTTCGCCTTTACGTTGCTGTTGCCGTCCTCGACGGTGATCGAAGAAGGCTGATTGACGATGTTATTGCCCAAAGAAGCGTAGGCAATGATTTCTTTTCTGAGAATGGTTGTGGGGGTGCCACTGGCGTAATCGTAGTCGTCTTGTTCGGTGAGCAAGCCGAAAGTATTGTAGTCGTAGACGTGCTTGCAGGTGGGACCGCTTGCGCCGATTTGATCAAGAACGGTGCGCGAGGTGATAGGCAGAATTATCGCCGTGCCGGTGCACGGGGGAGCGGCGCCGTTGTAGCAGGTAGTGAGGGTTCTTAGGAGCATTCCGGAAGTGGAGCCCTGATAGACCTGGCGTTCGGTTTCGTAGATGCCCTGAAATTGAATCTTGGTTTGGTTGGCGGCGGAATCGTAAGGGAGTTTGGGAGCGGTGACGGTTGTTGTGGAGGCGGCGCCAGAGTCTTTGACTTGCGCGTAGGTCCAAACGCCGTCTGGAGTGGTGCGGGTGAGGGTAGCGACGGAGCCGTCGGCGCACAGAATGCCGTTGTTTCCGCCAGTGTAGGAGTAGGAGATGGTTCCGCCGGTGGGGAAAGTGACGGAGGCGAGGCGGCCGGTGACGTCCGCGGAGAAGCCGGGCGTAGCTTCGTAAGTGAACGAGTATTTCGAGCCATCGGGAAGATCGATTTCGCTGACTAGATTCTCGCTGGTGGCGGGAAACTCCGAAATGTTAGCGCAGCCGAAGTTGGTCCTTACGGTGAAGGCGGTGTATTTCACGGTGTATTTGGCGCTTGCACCCGATGGAGCGGTGTAGGCGAAGGTCAAGGGGCTGGCGGGAGTGCCGGAGCCAGCGACGGTCAACACTGGCACGGTGGAACTGAGAGTGTCGAAGAAGTTGCCGCTGCCATCGATGCTGAGTTCGTTTCCGTTGCGGTCCACAACCGATGCACTTCCCGTTCCCGAGTTCAAGGGGACGGCGCGACTCTTACCGTCTGTCGAGACAACGCTGGCACTGGGGCCGAACGAAGATACGGTCATCGTGTAGCCGGATCCATCGGTCGCTGTAGCCGTAGCATGGGTCGGTCCTACTCCGGGACACCTGGACACACCCGGGCCGCCGAACACGGTCAGGCTGAATGGGTGTCGGACCCCAAAGGAATCTCGATAGGCGAAAAAGGCGTAGCCGGTGTACGGGAACGTATGGCCGCCACTTGTGCAAGTTTCTGCTTCCGAATCGTACAACGCGTACCCCGTTACGACTTCGGTCTGCGCCCTCCAGCCCCAGTTGGGGGCAGGTTGCCACGTGGCGCCCAGAGGCGTCCAGACCAAAGAGTCATAACTGAGGTCATAAGTAAAATTTGTACCCCGTCCCGCCTTGTGGATCATAGGAACTGTGATGTGCGAGTTGAGGTTGGCGAGGTTGATGATGTCCGGGCCACCACCAAAGGAACCGAAGGGCGGAGTGCCGGTTGCGGATTGGGCAGGGGTGAGAACGGGAAGAAGGGCGAACAGGACGAGCAGCGACGAGAGAGAGCGAAGGGCACGAATCATGGGGCCTCCGTGTTGTGGGTCCACGGACCGATCGGGTCGTAACCGGTGAAAGCGTGGAGGGAAGTTTTATCGTGCGGGCAGGGGCACGATGCGAGTGAAGCTAGAAAGAGTCAGAAGTGATTGTCAAGCCATAAACAGCAAGATGTCGTAACGCGGGAATTTGAGCGGCCCACGCGGGGGAAAGCCGCGCCCTCGAAGCCCGACACCTTCAGGCAGGGCGAGCAGGGGTAGATCTCCGAGAAGTTCACAGGCTGAGGAAAACAGGTAAAAATATTTTTGGCGGGGACTTGACGAAATAAAAGATTCGCGTATACTTGCAAATGGTTCGGGGGCAGTGTTTGCCTCCTGGGCTAATTAGGGGATTCACGGTCGGGTCTGCGGTAAATCATTCAGATCCTAGGTGAGGTACCTACGAGTAACACGGGCTAGAAATCTGTCGAGCTTCGCGTGGAGCCACTCAAGTGTGAGTGGTTGTACCCGGCGCTCGACGCCGGGTTTCGTATTTTATAGGGCGAATTTAGGCCCACGAGACAGTCGGGAGCGCCCGGCGTCCCGGTTTCACCGAGGATGCCAAAGACGCACTCGACGCCGGGTTTTTTATTTCTGGCAGCCTTGGTGGCTGCCGGGAGCAGAGCTGGAAGGCGAGTTCGCGCCGGGTTTCAGGGTTTGTACTTGCAAACCCTGAGCAAAGGAAAGCGATCGGGTAAGTCCCGCCAGACAATTTTCTAGAAGACAGACAATAGATGTTGGAAGTTAGAGGCTTCTAGAAAACAGCCTTGGCGAGAGCTAGGACATTCCGATGGACTCGGAATAAACGTTCTTTGACAACAGAAAGGCTGGCAAGTCCACGCCGATAACCTTGTGCGGATTACGGTCCGTATGGGGGAATGAGGGTGTGGATTATTTACAAGTTCTGCTCGAGTTGAGCAAAACTGTGGAAAATACAAAGGCAGCTTATTCAAAGGCAGTGACTGGTGACTCGTAGTTGGTGACTCATGAGAGGAGCCAGAAACAAGTTACCGGAAATTGCAAACCAAACCGGCGGAGTCGAAAGCCTGTGTTGCGAGAGATCGTAATGCAGGAAAAATGGAGACGCGGGAATGGGGATGTTGGAGTTGGATTGGAGGGACCGGTCGTAAAGACCGGCCACGACAAGACGACGAAGACAGTTTGAGTAAGTTTTATGATTAAGCTACTAAGAGCGTACGGTGGATGCCTTGGCGCCAGAAGGCGAAGAAGGACGTGGCAAGCTGCGAAAAGCCCCGGGGAGCCGCAAGCAGGCTTTGATCCGGGGATATCCGAATGGGGAAACCCGACGAGATGAACTCTCGTTACAGCCCGCTGAATACATAGGCGGGTATGAGCCAACCCAGGGAAGTGAACCATCTCAGTACCTGGAGGAAAATAAATCACAGAGATTCCGAAAGTAGCGGCGAGCGAAATCGGAACAGCCCAAACC